>Ga0209173_100004_pt1 | contig 634463 bp, 521 predicted proteins | sample SynthPrep_16_END_FD_187206 | JGI IMG/M metagenome (GOLD analysis project Ga0209173, IMG submission 187206) | Synthetic microbial communities from Ohio, USA - SynthPrep_16_END_DS12_MetaG (SPAdes) (version 2) | ecosystem: Engineered > Bioreactor > Aerobic > Activated sludge | place: USA: Ohio... | reverse complement strand
GGGTCAAGGTGACGTCGGTGTCAGCCTTGTTGCTCAAGGTGGCGGTGTAGGTGATCTTGCCGCCTTCGTTGACGGCGCTTGGCGCGGTCAGGGTGACGGTGGTGGTGTTATCGGTGCCCGGTGTGTCCGTCACAACGGTAGTGACTTTATCGGTACCCGGAACCAGGTTTTCAAAGTGCTCGCCGCCAGTTACTTCCTTGATGCCGGTAGTAACAGTCTGGTCGCCTTTGTACACATCATCCGGTGCCACAACCGAAACAGTGCCGCTCGATTGGTCCACACCAATGGTGATGACCTGCTTGTTATCCAGAGTGATAGTCAACGGACCAGTGGTGTTCAGCACCGGTGTGCCGTTTTTATCCACAAGCGTGGCGGTGTAGACGATCTGGCCGCCTTCGCCCACGGTTTTAGTGGCCGTCAGGACCACATCAACCTTGTCGATGGTGTCGTTGATCGTGGTAGTGGCGCCATTGCCAGCCACCACGAGCTTCTCGAAGTTACCGCCGGCGGTATCGGTGATCTGGACAGTCTGGGTGCTCTTATCGATGAACACGTCATCGCCAGGGGCGTCAACTGTCACGGTACCGACGGTTTCACCGGCCTTGATGGTGATGGTTTGTTTGTTATCGAGGGTCAAGGTGACGTCAGTGTCAGCCTTGTTGCTCAAGGTGGCGGTGTAAGTGATCTTGCCGCCTTCGTTGACGGCGCTTGGCGCGGTCAGGGTGACGGTGGTGGTGTTATCGGTGCCCGGTGTATCCGTCACGATGGTGGTGACTTTATCGGTACCCGGAACCAGGTTTTCAAAGTGCTCGCCGCCAGTTACTTCCTTGATGCCGGTAGTAACAGTCTGGTCGCCTTTGTACACATCATCTGGAGCCACAATCGAGACGGTGCCGCTCGATTGGTCCACACCAATGGTGATGACCTGCTTGTTATCCAGAGTGATCGTCAACGGACCAGTGGTGTTCAGCACCGGTGTGCCGTTTTTATCCACAAGCGTGGCGGTGTAGACGATCTGGCCGCCTTCGCCCACGGTTTTAGTGGCCGTCAGCACCACATCGACCTTGTCGATGGTGTCGTTGATCGTGGTAGTCGCACCATTGCCAGCCACCACGAGCTTCTCGAAGTTACCGCCGGCGGTGTCGGTGATCTTGACGGTCTGGGTGCTCTTGTCGATGAACACGTCATCGCCTGGGGCGTCAACTGTCACGGTACCGACGGTTTCACCGGCCTTGATGGTGATGGTTTGTTTGTTATCGAGGGTCAAGGTGACGTCGGTGTCAGCCTTGTTGCTCAAGGTGGCGGTGTAGGTGATCTTGCCGCCTTCGTTGACGGCGCTTGGCGCGGTCAGGGTGACGGTGGTGGTGTTATCGGTGCCCGGTGTATCCGTCACAACGGTAGTGACTTTATCGGTACCTGGGACCAGGTTTTCAAAGTGCTCGCCGCCAGTTACTTCCTTGATGCCGGTAGTAACAGTCTGGTCGCCTTTGTACACATCATCCGGTGCTACAACCGAAACAGTACCGCTCGATTGGTCCACACCGATGGTGATGACCTGCTTGTTATCCAGGGTGATCGTCAACGGACCAGTGGTGTTCAGCACCGGTGTGCCGTTTTTATCCACAAGCGTGGCGGTGTAGACGATCTGGCCGCCTTCGCCCACGGTTTTAGTGGCCGTCAGGACTACATCGACCTTGTCGATGGTGTCGTTGATGGTGGTTGTTGCGCCATTGCCAGCCACCACGAGCTTCTCGAAGTTGCCGCCGGCGGTGTCGGTGATCTTGACGGTCTGCGAAGACTTGTCGATGAACACGTCATCGCCAGGGGCATCCACCGTCACCGTGCCGACGGTTTCGCCAGCTTTGATGGTGATGGTTTGTTTGTTGTCGAGTGTCAGGGTGACGTCAGTATCCGCTTTATTAGAAAGCGTAGCGGTGTAGGTGATCTTGCCGCCTTCACTCACTTCCGACGGAGCCGTCAAAGTCACAGTCGTGGTGTTATCGGTACCTGGGGTATCAGTAACAGTCGTGGTGACCTTGTCAGTACCCGGAACCAAATTTTCAAAGTGTTCGCCACCGGTAACTTCTTTAATACCGGTAGTAACGGTTTGATCGCCTTTGTACACATCATCCGGCGCCACAACCGAAACAGTGCCGCTCGATTGGTCCACACCGATGGTGATGACTTGTTTGTTATCCAGAGTGATCGTCAACGGACCAGTGGTGTTCAGCACCGGTGTGCCGTTTTTATCCACAAGCGTGGCGGTGTAGACGATCTGGCCGCCTTCACCCACGGTTTTAGTGGCCGTCAGGACTACATCGACCTTGTCGATGGTGTCGTTGATGGTGGTGGTTGCGCCATTGCCTGCGACTACGAGTTTCTCGAAGTTGCCACCGGCGGTGTCAGTGATCTTGACGGTCTGCGAAGACTTGTCGATGAACACGTCATCGCCAGGGGCGTCAACTGTCACGGTACCGACAGTTTCGCCGGCCTTGATGGTGATGGTTTGTTTGTTGTCGAGGGTCAAGGTGACGTCGGTGTCAGCCTTGTTGCTCAAGGTGGCGGTGTAGGTGATCTTGCCGCCTTCGTTGACGGCGCTTGGCGCGGTCAGGGTGACGGTGGTGGTGTTATCGGTGCCCGGTGTGTCAGTGACAGTCGTGGTGACCTTGTCGGTACCTGGAACCAGGTTCTCGAAGTGCTCGCCACCGGTAACTTCTTTAATACCGGTAGTAACGGTCTGATCACCTTTGTACACATCATCCGGCGCCACAACCGAAACAGTGCCGCTCGATTGGTCCACACCAATGGTGATGACCTGCTTGTTATCCAGAGTGATAGTCAACGGACCAGTGGTGTTCAGCACCGGTGTGCCGTTTTTATCCACAAGCGTGGCGGTGTAGACGATCTGGCCGCCTTCACCCACGGTTTTAGTGGCCGTCAGCACCACATCAACCTTGTCGATGGTGTCGTTGATGGTGGTAGTCGCACCATTGCCAGCCACCACGAGCTTCTCGAAGTTGCCGCCAGTCGTTTCGGTGATCTGGACAGTCTGGGTGCTCTTATCGATGAACACGTCATCGCCAGGGGCATCCACCGTCACGGTACCGACAGTTTCACCGGCCTTGATGGTGATGGTTTGTTTGTTATCGAGGGTCAAGGTGACGTCGGTGTCAGCCTTGTTGCTCAAGGTGGCGGTGTAGGTGATCTTGCCGCCTTCGTTGACGGCGCTTGGCGCGGTCAGGGTGACGGTGGTGGTGTTATCGGTGCCCGGTGTATCCGTCACCACGGTGGTGACTTTATCGGTACCTGGGACCAGGTTTTCAAAGTGCTCGCCACCGGTGACTTCTTTAATACCGGTAGTAACAGTCTGGTCGCCTTTGTACACGTCATCCGGGGCCACAACCGAAACAGTACCGCTCGATTGGTCCACACCAATGGTGATGACCTGCTTGTTATCCAGAGTGATCGTCAACGGACCAGTGGTGTTCAGCACCGGTGTGCCGTTCTTATCCACAAGCGTGGCGGTGTAGACGATCTGGCCGCCTTCACCCACGGTTTTAGTGGCCGTCAGGACCACATCGACCTTGTCGATGGTGTCGTTGATCGTGGTAGTCGCACCATTGCCAGCCACCACGAGCTTCTCGAAGTTACCGCCAGCGGTGTCGGTAATCTGGACGGTTTGCGAAGACTTGTCGATGAACACGTCATCGCCAGGGGCATCCACCGTCACGGTACCGACGGTTTCGCCAGCTTTGATGGTGATGGTTTGTTTGTTGTCGAGTGTCAGGGTGACGTCAGTATCCGCTTTATTAGAAAGCGTAGCGGTGTAGGTGATTTTTCCGCCTTCACTCACTTCCGACGGAGCCGTCAAAGTCACAGTGGTGGTGTTATCGGTACCTGGGGTATCAGTAACAGTCGTGGTGACCTTGTCAGTACCCGGCACCAGGTTTTCAAAGTGCTCGCCACCGCTGACTTCTTTAATGCCGGTAGTAACGGTTTGATCGCCTTTGTACACATCATCCGGTGCCACAACCGAAACAGTGCCGCTCGATTGGTTCACACCGATGGTGATGACCTGCTTGTTATCCAGGGTGATCGTCAACGGACCAGTGGTGTTCAGCACCGGTGTGCCGTTTTTATCCACAAGCGTGGCGGTGTAGACGATCTGGCCGCCTTCGCCCACGGTTTTGGTTGCGGTCAGCACCACATCGACTTTGTCGATGGTGTCGTTGATCGTGGTAGTGGCGCCATTGCCAGCCACCACGAGCTTCTCGAAGTTACCGCCGACGGTGTCGGTGATCTTGACGGTCTGGGTGCTCTTGTCGATGAACACGTCATCGCCTGGAGCATCAACTGTCACGGTACCGACGGTTTCGCCAGCTTTGATGGTGATGGTTTGCTTGTTATCGAGCGTCAGGGTGACGTCAGTATCCGCTTTATTAGAAAGCGTAGCGGTGTAGGTGATTTTTCCGCCTTCACTCACTTCAGACGGAGCCGTCAAAGTCACAGTGGTGGTGTTATCGGTACCTGGGGTATCAGTAACAGTCGTGGTGACCTTGTCAGTACCCGGCACCAGGTTTTCAAAGTGCTCGCCGCCAGTTACTTCCTTGATGCCGGTAGTAACAGTCTGGTCGCCTTTGTACACATCATCCGGGGCCACAACCGAAACAGTACCGCTCGATTGGTCCACACCGATGGTGATGACTTGTTTGTTATCCAGAGTGATCGTCAACGGACCAGTGGTGTTCAGCACCGGTGTGCCGTTCTTATCCACAAGCGTGGCGGTGTAGACGATCTGGCCGCCTTCGCCCACGGTTTTGGTTGCGGTCAGCACCACATCGACTTTGTCGATGGTGTCGTTGATCGTGGTAGTGGCGCCATTGCCAGCTACCACGAGCTTCTCGAAGTTACCGCCGACGGTATCGGTGATCTGGACAGTCTGGGTGCTCTTATCGATGAACACGTCATCGCCAGGGGCGTCAACTGTCACGGTACCGACAGTTTCGCCAGCTTTGATGGTGATGGTTTGCTTGTTATCGAGTGTCAGAGTGACGTCAGTATCCGCTTTATTAGAAAGCGTAGCGGTGTAGGTGATTTTTCCACCTTCACTCACTTCAGACGGAGCCGTCAAAGTCACAGTCGTGGTGTTATCGGTACCTGGGGTATCAGTAACAGTCGTGGTGACCTTGTCAGTACCCGGCACCAGGTTTTCAAAGTGCTCGCCACCGGTGACTTCTTTAATGCCGGTAGTAACGGTTTGATCGCCTTTGTACACATCATCTGGAGCCACAACCGAAACAGTACCGCTCGACTGGTTCACGCCGATGGTGATGACCTGGTTGTTATCCAGCGTCACAGTCACAGGGCCGGTGGTGTTAAGCACCGGTGCGCCGTTTTTATCCACAAGCGTGGCGGTGTAGACAATCTCGCCGCCTTCACCCACGGTTTTGGTCGCCGTCAGAACCACATCAACCTTGTCGATGGTGTCGTTGATCTGCGTTGTCGCCCCACCCGGTGCGATATCCAGCTTCTCGAAACCACCACCCACGAAGTCTGGATTGATCGTGACGTTGATCGGACCTGCGTCTTTGAAGACGTCGTCGCCCGGTGCCTTGGAGGTCACCTGGCCGGTTGTCTCGCCCTTGGCGATGGTGATGACGTCACCGTTGCTCAGGGTCAGGGTCAGGTCGCTGCCGGCCTTGTTGCTCAAGGTCGCGGTGTAGGTAATGGTGCCGCCTTCGTTGGCCTCGCCTGGCGCGGTCAGGGTGACGATGGTGGTGTCGGTGGTACCGGGGGTGTCGGTTACGGTGGTGTTGACCGGCGTGGTGCCTGGCACCAGGTTCTCGAAATGCGCGCCGCCGGTCACCTGGGTGATGGCGGTGGTGACGGTCTGGTTGCCTTCATACACATCGTTCGGCGCAACCGTGGTGGTGGTGCCGGCGGATTGGCCGACGCCGATAGTAATGGTCTGGCCATTGTCCAGCGTCACGGTCAGCGGATTGGTGGCGTTGGTTACGGGGTTGCCAGCCTTGTCCACCAGCGACGCGGTGTAGACGATAGTACCGCCTTCGCCCACGGTGGTTGTCGCGGTCAGGACCACATCGACCTTGTCGAGCGTGTCGTTGACGGTGGTGGTTGCCCCATCGCCCGCCACTTCCAGTTTTTCGAAGTTGCCACCGGTTGTCTCGGTGATCTTGACGGTTTGCGTGCTCTTATCGACAAACACGTCATCGCCCGGAGCATCGACCGTGACCGAACCAATGGTTTCGCCCGCCTTGATAATGATGGTCGAACCGTTATCCAGCTTCAGCGTAACGTCAGTCTCCGCCTTATTGGAGAGCGTGGCGGTGTAGGTGATCTGGCCGCCTTCGCTGACATCGCCCGGTGCGGTCAGCGTCACGGTGGTGGTGTCGACCGAGTCGGTGATGGTGGTGACGGCTGGCGCCGGGTTGGGCACCAGGTTTTCAAAATTGCCGCCGGTGGTCCCGGTGATGGTCGTGGTGACCGTGCTGCCGTTGACGTAGACATCATTGGCCGGGGTGTCGACCACCACGGAGCCGATGGATTCGCCGGCCTTGATGGTGATCACCGAACCGTTGGACAGGGTGACCGTCAGCGGGGTTTGCGCCGGGTTGGTCAAGGTCGCGGTGTAGGTGATCTGGCCGCCCTCGGTGACCGTGTTTGTGGCGGTGAGGGTCAGGCCGGTGTCGTCGAGCGAGTCGGTAATCGTGGTGACGGCTGGCGTGGTGTCGGGCACCAGGTTTTCAAAGTTGCCCCCGGTTGCCCCGGTAATCGTGGTGCTGACCGTGCTGCCATTGTTGTAGACGTCGTTGGCCGGGGTTTCGACCACCACGGTGCCCGTGGACTTGCCCGGTTCGATAGTGATCACCGAGCCGTTGCTCAAGGTGATGGTGACCGGGGTCTGCGCCGGGTTGGTCAAGGTGGCGGTGTAGGTGATCGGGCCGCCTTCGGTCACCGTTTCGCCTGCTGTCAGGGTGACCGTGGTGGTGTCGATGGTGTCGGTGATCTGGGTCACGGCCGGCGTCGGGTCGGTGGTCACGATCAGGTTGGCGCCGCCAGTGGTGCCGGTGATGGTGACGGTGATCTGGCCCGGGTCGATGTACGGGCTGTCGTTGGGCGCCAAGGGTACATTGACGGAGCCGGTCAACTGGCCGGCGGGGATGGTGATCACCGAACCGTTGGACAGGGTCACATTCAGGTCGCCGCTCGATGCCTGGGTCACGGTGGCGGTATAGGTCAGCACGCCACCGGCTTCGGTGATCGTCGGGGTTGCGCTCAGCGTCAGGGTGGCCGCCTGTTGGACCAGGCCTGCATTGGTGCCCAGCCCTCCGATGTCTTGGGTCAGGGGCGAAGTGGCAAAGCCCAGGCCGCCAGTCGGGAAGCCAATCTGCGGCGCAACGCTGCCCGCAGTCGCATCCAGCAGGACAAAGCTGTGACCGCCCCCCGCAGCGCCCGTACCGGGAGCATTTGCGCCGGCGGCGGTGGCTTCCAGGTCGGTTGTCGGGTCAGCGCCGGCCGCAATGGCTTGTTGCAGCTCGGCAACTGACGGCGCGGCCTGGGCGGTCGCTGCGGCCAGGTCGGTGCTGGAGTCCGGTGTCGCGGCGCTCCACTGGGTATCGCGGCCCAGGTCCAGAATGCGACCATCGGCCAGCTCCAGGCTGATGGCGCCCGACATACCGGTGTCGACTTGGTCGCCTGCGAACAGGCGGTCGCCTTCAACGAGTACACGCCGTGCCCCTTCCGGAGAAATAACAAAAACCTGGCCAACAATGCTTTTGACGATGGCAACAACACTGCTCATGAAGATTTCTCCGGCGATCCGTTCGGGTGACTTCCATAGGCCTGGCCACTAGTTAGACGCCAGGTTGGAGGTGCTTTGAAATTTGACGATTGTTTCGTCAATATTTTGGCTTCTTTATTTCGCAATTAACTTTATGCCAAACTATTGACCTTCTTGGCGCCATCCTAAACAATCGCTCCACTAATGTCACATTGATATTTGCGCGGCGAACCGTCCTACATGTGTGAACCAGTTCCGCTTTTGAACTTTCCGACGTACGGTCATTACGGTTGCCATTTTCCGACACAGCGGCCTGATCTGCTGTGACTTGAGACAAGAAGTCCTGGGGAATTCCTAAATGCGTCTGCACCTGCTCAAGGCAATACCGTTCGTCCTCGCTACCAGCTTTGTACAAGCTCAAACCTTGCCGCAAGCAATGCAGCAAGCGTTGGATGTGCATCCGGAAATCCAGGCCGGGGTGAATAGCCGCCTGTCTGCCGACTACCAATTGAAGGCGGCCCAGGGCGGTTACCTGCCGCGGGTGGATGCTTTGGCGGGTTATGGCCGTGAAGGCACTGATAATTCCACGACCCGTGCCAACAATGCTTCCCGTGGCAGCTCCAAGGATTGGGATACTCTGAGCCGTGGTGAGTCTAGCCTGCGTTTGCAGCAAATGATTTTTGACGGTTTTGCCACCTCCAACGAAGTCGGGCGTCAACAAGCCACCGTCAATTCCCGTGCCTACTCGTTGCTCGGCACTTCCGAGCGCACGGCATTGACCGTCGCCCAGGTTTACCTGGATGTGCTGACCCGTCGCGAGTTTGTACGCCTGGCCGAAGACAATCTGCGTAACCACGAGCGTATCTACGACCAGATCAAGCTGCGCGCCCAGCGTGGCGTGGGCAGCGGCGCTGACCTGGACCAGGCCGAAGCCCGTCTGGCCCAGGCCCGCAACAACCTGATCACCGAGCAGACCAACCTGGCCGACGCCCAGACCAACTACTTCAGCGCCGTTGGCCAGATGCCCGACCAACTGGAGCGTCCGGGTGGCCTTGCCATGCTGCCCGCCGACCTGAACGAAGCGCGCCGCCAGATGCTCGACAACAGCCCGATCCTGCGTTCGGCCGAGTCCGATATCGTCGCCGCGGAAAAGCAGTATGAAGCCGCCAAATCTGCCTTCTACCCACGTTTCGATGCCGAACTGGGCACGAATGCCGACAATAATATCAGTGGTCAGCCTTCCCACAGCAACGGTTGGGAAGCCATGGTCCGCATGCGTTTCAACCTGTTTGCCGGTGGCAGCAACAAGGCCGATCTGGAGTCCAAGTCCTATCAGTCCAATCAGGCCTTGGATATCCGCAACAATGCTCTGCGCGTGCTGAACGAAGAGCTGGGCCTGGCCTGGAACGCCTTGAACAACGCCAACGCCCAGGTGCCGATCGCTCAGCAATACGTCGATCACAGCACCAGTGTGCGCACGGCCTATCAGAAGCAATTCACCCTGGGCGAGCGGACCCTGCTCGACTTGCTCGACAGTGAAAACGAGTTGTTCACCGCTTCGCGTCGTCTGGAAGATATAAAAAACGTTCAGTTATTTACTCAGTACCGAATCAAGGCGACCATGGGCGAGTTGCTCAAGAGCCAGGGAGTGGTCGCACCGATGGCCTCCGTCGTACAGAACGACGTGAAGCCGAAAGTTCAACTGCCGGGGATGAATTGAGCTATTCCTTATAGACCTATCCGTTAGTTGAGAGAGCCCGCGTGGAATCAGAAGTTAGTCGAGTCCATCTCAGTCATGATCCACGCACATTGCACGACGACCCGTTACTCGACGGGTTGTTGGCGCTCTGCGCCCTGCACCAGAAGCCCGCCAGTGCGGCGATGCTGACCACCGGTCTGCCATTGCCGTCACAGCAACTGACTGCCGATTTGCTGGCCCGGGCCGCCGCCCGCGCCGGTTTGCAAGGGCGGCTGCTGCAACGCAAGCTCGATTCGATTCCCGCGATTGCCATGCCGGCGCTGCTGTTGCTCAAGGACGGCCGCAGTGCCGTACTGCTCGGCTGGCAGGGTGAAGACGAGGCCCAGGTGCTGCTCAGCGAAAGCGATGGCGGTGAAACCATCGTCAAGCGTGAAGCCTTGGCCGATGACTACATCGGTAAAGTGTTCTTCGCCCAGCCCCAGCACAAATTCGATGTCAGCCACGGCACCCTGATCCCCCGGGCCCGCTCGTGGTTTCGCGACACCCTCAAGCGTTCGCGCTGGCTCTACGCCGATGCCATCGCCGCCAGTTTCCTGATCAACCTGATTGCCATGGCCGCGCCGTTGTTCGTGATGAACGTCTACGACCGCGTGGTGCCGAACCAGGCCATCGCCACCTTGTGGGTGCTGGCCACCGGTATTTTTATCGCCTATGTCTTCGACCTGGTCCTCAAGAGCCTGCGCAGCCTGTGCCTGGACCTGGCCGGCAAGAAAACCGACCTGATCATCTCGGCCACGCTGTTCGAGCGGATTGTCGGCATGTCGATGAAGTACCGCCCGGCGCGGGTCGGCAGCTTCGCCCAGAACATCCACGAGTTTCAGAGCCTGCGCGACTTCCTCGCGTCCCTGACCCTCACCAGCCTGATCGACTTGCCGTTCACCCTGCTGATCTTCCTGGTGATCGCCATCCTCGGTGGGCACCTGGTGTGGATCCCCATGCTGGCCTTCCCGATTGCCCTGGGCATCGGCTACCTGCTGCAAAAGCCACTGGTCGCCACCATGGAACGCACCATGGCCCTGGCCTCCGAGCGCCAGTCGAGCCTGATCGAAACCCTGGCCGGGCTGGATGCGGTCAAGGTCAACAACGCTGAAAGCGAGCGCCAGTACCAGTGGGAACAGACCATTGGCACCCTCAGCCGCCTTGAGCTGCGGGTGAAAATGCTCTCTGGGCTGTCGATGAACATCACCCTGCTGATCCAGCAACTGGCGGGCGTGATCATGATTGTCTTCGGCGTCTACCAGATCATCGCCGGCAACCTCAGCATGGGCGGCCTGATTGCCTGCTACATGCTCAGTGGCCGCGCCCTCAGCCCCCTGGCGTCGCTGTCGGGCTTGATGACCCGCTACCAGCAGGCCAAAGTCACCATGGTCTCCACCGACCAGATGATGGAGCTGCCCCAGGAGCGCAACTTTGAAGAGCGCCCCTTGAGCCGCCGCACCCTGCAAGGCGCCATCGAGTGCCGGGGCCTGAACTTCACCTACCCCAACCAGCAGAACATGGCGCTCAAGAACATCAACCTGGTGATCAAGCCCGGCGAGAAGATCGGCATCATCGGGCGCAGCGGCTCGGGTAAAAGCTCCCTGGCCAAACTGATCGTGGGCCTCTACCAACCCGACTCCGGCGCCTTGCTGGTAGACGGTGTAGACATTCGCCAGATCGACGTCAGCGAACTGCGCCACAACGTCGGCTACGTGCCCCAGGACATCCAGCTGCTGGCCGGCACCCTGCGCGACAACCTGGTCTCCGGCGCCCGCTACGTTGAAGATGAAGTGGTGCTGCAAGCCGCCGAACTGGCGGGTGTCCACGAATTTGCCCGTCTGCACCCACAAGGCTACGAGCTGCAAGTGGGCGAGCGTGGCCAGAACCTCTCTGGCGGCCAGCGACAAAACGTCGCGCTGGCGCGTGCCCTGCTGCTCAACCCGCCGATCCTACTGCTGGACGAACCGACCAGCGCCATGGACAACACCGGTGAGGAGCGCCTTAAACAGCGTCTGCAATCCGTTGTGGCCAACAAGACCGTGGTGCTGGTGACGCACCGTGCGTCGTTGCTGTCCCTGGTGGACCGTTTGTTGGTCATCGACCGTGGGCAGATCCTCGCGGATGGCCCGAAAGCCATCGTGATGGAAGCGTTGAAGAAGGGGCAGATCAGTGTTGCGTAAATTCAAGGACGCGGTCCGTCGTTACTTTATTGGTTCCGATTCACTGGATGGCCAGCCACTGCCCGAGGTCAAGAAGGCCCTGATCGAAGATGCCCCGCGCGTGGTGCGGCTGACCATCTGGGGGATCATCGGGTTTTTCCTGTGCATGTTGCTGTGGGCCGGCTTTGCCCAGGTCGACGAAGTGACGCGTGGGGACGGCAAGGCCATTCCATCCTCCAAGCTGCAGAAGATCCAGAACCTGGAAGGCGGCATCGTCGCCGAGTTGTACGTCAAGGAAGGGCAGATCGTCGAAGCCGGCGCGCCGCTGATTCGCCTGGACGACACACGTTTTGTCTCCAACGCCGGGGAAACCGAGGCCCAGCGCCTGTCCCTGCTGCTGCGCATCGAACGCTTGAGCGCCCAGGTCGAAGACCGGCCATTGAATATCCCTGAAGACGTGCGGGCCGCGGCGCCCACCCAGGCCATCAACGAGCAGTCGCTGTACGAAAGCCGGCGCCAGCAGTTCAAGGACGAAATCGGCGGCTTGCAAGAGCAACTGACCCAGCGCCAGCAGGAGATGCGCGAATACACCTCCAAGCAGGGCCAGTACCGTAGCCAGCTGTCGTTGCAGCGCCAGGAAATCAACATGTCCGAGCCCCTGGTCGCCCAGGGTGCGGTGTCGCCAGTGGAAGTGCTGCGCCTCAAGCGTGCAGAAATGGAAACCCGTGGCCAACTGGACGCCACCACCCTGGCCATCCCCCGCGCCGACTCGGCGATCAAGGAAGTGCAGCGCAAGATCGACGAAACCCGCGGTAAATACCGCAGCGAAGCCCTGACCGAACTCAACGAAGCCCGCACCGACCTGAACAAGGCCCAGGCCACCGGCAAAGCCCTTGAAGACCGAGTGAGCCGGACCCTGGTCACCTCGCCGGTGCGTGGGATCGTCAAGCAACTGCTGGTCAACACCATTGGCGGGGTCATCCAGCCGGGCAGCGACATGGTGGAAATCGTACCGTTGGACGACACCCTGCTGGTGGAAGCCAAGATCCGCCCGCAAGACATTGCCTTCCTGCACCCGGGGCAAGAGGCCGTGGTCAAGTTCACCGCCTATGACTACACCATCTACGGCGGCCTCAAGGCCAAGCTGGAGCGTATCGGTGCCGACACCATCACCGATGAAGACAAGAAAACCACCTACTACATGATCACCCTGCGCACCGACCGCAGCCACTTGGGCACCGATGAGAAACCGCTGATCATCATCCCCGGCATGGTCGCCTCGGTCGATATCATCACCGGCAAGAAAACCATCCTCAGCTACCTGCTCAAGCCCATCATCAAGGCCCGGGCGGAGTCGTTGCAGGAGCGTTGATCTCGATTGCCCGGCCTGGCCTCATCGCAGGCAAGCCAGCTCCCACATTGGATCGGTGTACACGGTCAAAATGTGGGAGCGGGCTTGCCCGCGAAGGGGCCCTCAACCCCACCCCATTCCCCATCCCCTACCGCAAAAAGGCCATATCGTTATTCTCTAACGGTATTTAAATTCAAATTCTTATATCTATAAAGTCACTCTCCTGACTGCCAGGGAGTGATCTCATGTCCACCGCCACAGCCGCCTTGCCCACCGCCCAAACCTTCGACATCCGCCCATTTCCCGGCAGCGTAGGCGCCGAGATCATCGGCCTGGACCTGTCGCGCCCGGTCAACGACCAGGACTTCGCCCGCATCCACCGTGCGCACCTGGACCACCATGTGGTGGTGTTCCGCGACCAGCGCATCACCCCCGAGCAACAGATCGCCTTCAGCCGCCGTTTCGGCGTGTTGCAGATCCATGTGCTCAAACAGTTCCTGCTGGCCAACCACCCGGAAATCCTCATCGTCTCCAACATCATCGAGAACGGCCAATCCATCGGCCTGGGCGATGCGGGCAAGTTCTGGCACTCGGACCTGTCCTACAAGGACCTGCCGAGCCTGGGCTCGATGCTCCATGCCCAGGAACTGCCGGCCGAAGGCGGTGACACCCTGTTTGCCGACATGCACAAAGCCTGGGACCAGTTGCCCGGGCACCTGCGCCGCGCCGTGGCAGGCCGCCGCGCCGCGCATTCCTACACGGCGCGCTACAGCGAAACCAAATTTGAAGGCAACTGGCGCCCAACCCTGACCCCCGAACAACTGGCCCAGGTCGCCGAGGTGGTGCACCCGGTGGTGCGCACCCACCCGGAAAACGGCCGCAAGGCACTGTTCGTCAGTGAAGGTTTCACCACCCGTATCGTCGGCCTGCCCGAAGACGAAAGCCGCGACCTGCTGGCCCAGCTCTTTGCCCACAGCATCCACCCGCAAAACATCTACCGCCATAGCTGGCAGCTCCACGACCTGGTGTTCTGGGACAACCGCTCGCTGATCCACCTGGCCGCCGGTTGCCCCAGCCACCTGCGCCGCAAGCTGTTTCGCACCACCATCCAGGGCGACGCCCCCTTCTGATTAGGAGCATGACCATGTCCAGCAAAACCCCCTTTGCACGATTGGCCGCGACCGTGGGCCTTGGCGTCAGCCTGTTGGCCGGCAGTCTGGTTGCTCCGACTGTCGCCCAGGCCGAAGGCGAGATCCGCATTGCCGAGCAGTTCGGCATCGTTTACCTGCTGCTCAACGTGGTGCGCGACCAGAACCTGATCGAGAAATACGGCAAGCAGCAAGGTATCGATATCAAGGTCGACTGGACCCAGTTGTCCGGCGGCGCGGCGGTCAATGACGCGCTGCTTTCCGGCTCCATCGACATTGCCGGCGCCGGTGTCGGCCCGCTGCTGACTATCTGGGACCGTACCCACGGCAAGCAGAACGTCAAGGCCGTGGCTTCCCTGGGCAACTTCCCGTACTACCTGGTCAGCAACAACCCCAAGGTCAAGACCATCGCCGACTTCACCGAAAAAGACCGCATCGCCGTGCCGGCCGTGGGGGTTTCCGTGCAGTCGCGGTTTTTGCAATACGCGGCGGCCAAGCAATGGGGCGACAAGGAATTCAATCGCCTGGATAAATACACCATCGCCATTCCGCACCCGGACGCCACGGCCGCCTTGATTGCCGGCGGCACCGAGCTGACTGGGCACTTCTCCAACCCGCCGTTCCAGGATCAGGCCCTGGCCAACCCGAACGTACATGTGGTGCTCAACACCTATGACCTGCTGGGGCCGAACTCGCCGACCGTGTTGTTCGCCACCGAGAAGTTTCGCAACGACAACCCGAAAACCTACAAGGCCTTCATCGATGCCCTGACCGAGGCCGCGCAGTTTGCGCAGAACGACAAGGGCGCCGCTGCCGACACCTACATCCGCGTGACCAAGGCCAAGATCGACCGTGCCGCGCTGCTGAAAATCATCGACAACCCGCAATTTGAATTCAGCGTCACCCCGAAAAACACCTACCCGCTGGCCGAGTTCCTCTACCGCGTGGGCGCGATCAAGCACAAACCCGAGTCGTGGCAGGATTACTTCTTCCAGGATGCCCTGCCGCTGCAAGGGAGCTGAAATGAACGCGCTCTTGCAAGGCCACACGGCCAGCAGTCTGAGTACCGCCCAAGCCTTGCTCGCGGTGGATCACGTCAGCCTGGAATACCGCACCCCCGAACGGGTGGTGCGGGCCACTCACCAGGTCAGCTTCGAGATCGATCCGGCTGACCGCTTTGTACTGCTAGGGCCTTCGGGCTGCGGCAAATCCACGCTGCTCAAGGCGGTGGCCGGCTTTATCAAACCCTGCGAAGGCGAGATCCGCCTGTTGGGGCAAAAGGTCGAGCAACCGGGCCCGGATCGCATCGTGGTGTTCCAGGAGTTCGACCAACTGCCGCCCTGGAAAACCGTGAAGCAGAACGTGATGTTCCCGTTGCTGGCGTCCAGGACCCTCAAGCGCCGCGAAGCTGAGGAGCGGGCGTTGTACTACCTCGACAAGGTCGGCTTGAGCGCCTTTGCCGACGCCTATCCGCACACCCTGTCCGGTGGCATGAAGGCGCGGGTGGCGATTGCCCGGGCGCTGGCCATGCAGCCGAAAATCCTGCTGATGGACGAGCCCTTCGCCGCCCTCGATGCCCTGACCCGGCGCAAGATGCAGGAGGAGTTGCTGCTGCTGTGGGAAGAGGTGCGCTTCACCCTGCTGTTTGTCACCCACTCCATCGAAGAAGCCCTGGTGGTGGGCAATCGCATCCTGTTGCTGTCGCCCCATCCAGGGCGGGTGCGCGCCGAAATCCACAGCCATCAATACGACCTGCACAGCCTCGGTGGTGTGGCGTTCCAGGCGTCGGCGCGGCGTATTCATCGCCTGTTGTTCGATGAGTCGCCCGAGGCAGAAACCGAACTGGATTTCGCCGATATCCGCATCGCTTACTGAAGGACTGTGCCCATGCGCCAGGAATATGAACTCACCCTGCAACCACTGCCCGGCGTGGCCGTGGAGCGCGCCTTACCCCTGCGCCAACGCCTGTGGCAACAAGGCTGGCTGCGCAAGGGCCTGATCCTGATCGTGCTGGCGATCCTCTGGGAAGCGACGGCGCGCTATCAGAACAACGACCTGCTGCTGCCCAGCTTCTTGCAGACCTTCCACGCCTTCTACGACGGCATTGCCAGTGGCGAGTTGCTGGGCAAGGTCAGCATTTCCCTGGTGGTGCTGCTCAAGGGCTACCTGATCGGGATTGTCCTGGCATTTGCCCTGACCACCCTGGCAGTCTCGACCCAGATGGGCCGTGACTTGCTGAGCACCCTGACCTCGATGTTCAACCCGCTGCCGGCGATTGCCCTGTTGCCCTTGGCGTTGCTGTGGTTTGGCCTGGGGCAGAACAGCCTGATCTTTGTGCTGGTGCACTCGGTGCTGTGGGCCTTGGCGCTCAACACCTACTCGGGGTTTATGGGGGTGTCGGAAACCCTGCGCATGGCCGGGCGCAATTACGGTCTCAAGGGCATGCGCTTTGTGCTGTTTATCCTGATCCCGGCGGCGCTGCCGTCGATCCTCGCCGGCCTGAAGATCGGCTGGGCCTTTGCCTGGCGCACGCTGATCGCCGCCGAACTGGTATTCGGCGCCACCAGCGGCAAGGGTGGCCTGGGCTGGTACATCTTCCAGAACCGCAACGAGCTGTACACCGACAAGGTATTCGCCGGGCTGGCAGTGGTGATCCTGATCGGCCTACTCGTGGAAAACCTGGTGTTCGATACCCTCGAGCGCGCCACCGTGAAGCGCTGGGGCATGCAGCGCTAAAAAGCCTGCTACGATTGCGTGCGCTGTACTCCAAACCCATCACGAGTGCTTGGCATGCAATTACCGGATATGAACCTGCTGGTGGCCCTCGACGCCTTGCTCGACGAGGGCAGTGTGGTGGGCGCCGCGCGGCGGATGAACCTCAGCCCGGCGGCGATGAGCCGCACCCTGACGCGTATCCGCGAAGCGGTGGGCGATCCGATCCTGGTGCGCGCCGGTCGCGGCCTGGTGCCGACGCCCAAGGCCCTGGAGTTGCAGGGCCAGGTGCGCAATGTGGTGGAGCAGGCGGCGTTGTTGTTCCGCTCGGCGGACGAGGTTGACCTGAGCACCTTGCGCCGGCGGTTCAGCGTGCGCGCCAATGACTTTTTTGTCGGCGTGTATGGCGGTCGTTTGTTCGATGCCATGGAACGGGTGGCGCCCCATTGCGAGCTGCGTTTTGTCCCGGAAGGCGACAGCGATGACGAAGCCTTGCGCGAAGGGCGCCTGGACCTGCGCGTCGGCAATACCATGCCGATCACCCCGGAAGTGAAAGTGCAGAACCTGTTCTCCACCACCTTCGTCGGCCTGGCCCGCGAAGGCCACCCGCTGTTTGACGAAGAAATCACCGCCGCGCGCTTTGCCAGCTATTCCCATATCAGCATCTCGCGGCGCGGTATCGCCCGTGGGCCGATCGACACTGCCCTCAATGCCCAGGGCCTGGAACGCCGGGTGGCGATGATCGCGCCGGGGTTTCACGGCGCGATGTTCATGTTGCCCGACTCCGACCTGCTCCTGCCGGTGCCCAAGGAAGCGCTGTACAGCGCCAATCGCCTGAAACTGCCACTGCGCGCCTTTACCCTGCCCATCTCCTTGCCGACCCTGGTCCTGACCCAGGCCTGGCACCCGCGCTTCGACAAAGACCCGGCGCACCGATGGTTGCGCGAAACCATGCGCGAAAGCTGCGCGGCCACCTGGCGCGAAGCCCAGCCGGTCTGATGACCCCGATCAAATGTAGGAGCTGGCTTGCCTGCGATAGCGGTGTGTCAGCTAACGCATCTGTAACTGATACACCGCTATCGCAGGCAAGCCAGCTCCTACGTTCAATCATTGCGTCTGATGCAGTTATAACCTTCCCACAAGTCAGTTTTCGTCATGTCTAAGCCTTATTAAACTGCTCGGGTATTCTATTGCCGAGTTGTACCTTCATGACTTCCCTCGCTGCCCCCGCGCCCTTGGCCGCCGCCAAACCCGCCGCCGTCAGCCCCCCTGTGTTCGGCCCACGGATCATCATCGGCCTGGTCGGCGTGCTGCTGGCGGTACTGGTCTCGGGCCTGAACGAAATGGTGACCAAGGTTGCCCTCGCCGATATCCGCGGTGCGCTGTACATCGGGTTTGACGAAGGTACCTGGCTGGTTGCTGCCTACACCGCCACTTCCGTCTCGGCCATGGCCTTTGCGCCGTGGTGTTCGGTGACGTTTTCGCTGCGCCGCTTCACCCTGTGGGCCATCGGCCTGTTTACCCTGCTGGGGGTGCTTTGCCCGCTGGCGCCGAACTATGAAAGCCTGCTGCTGCTGCGCACCCTGCAAGGCCTGGCCGGTGGCGCTCTACCGCCGATGCTGATGACCGTGGCCCTGCGTTTTCTGCCGGCCAACGTCAAGCTCTACGGCCTGGCCGGCTACGCCCTGACCGCCACCTTCGGCCCCAGCCTCGGTACGCCGCTGGCGGCACTCTGGACCGAATACGTCGGCTGGCAGTGGGCGTTCTGGCAGATCGTCGCGCCGTGCCTGCTGGCCATGGCTGCCGTGGCCTACGGCTTGCCCCAGGACCCGCTGCGCCTGGAGCGCCTCAAGCAGTTCAACTGGCGCGGCCTGCTGCTGGGCTTTCCGGCGATCTGCATGCTGGTGATCGGCATCTTGCAGGGCAACCGCCTGGACTGGTTCGAGTCGCCGCTGATCAGCACGCTGCTGGTGGGCGGGGTGCTGTTGCTGGTGCTGTTCATGATCAATGAATGGTCGCACCCGCTGCCGTTCTTCAAGTTGCAGATGCTCGGCCTGCGCAACCTGTCGTTCGCCTTGCTCGTACTGGCCGGGGTGTTGGTGGTATTGCAGGCGGTGATCATCCTGCCCTCCAGTTACCTGGCGCAGGTGCAGGGCTACCGGCCGCTGCAAACCGCGCCGGTGATGCTGATCATGGCGCTGCCGCAGTTGCTCGCGCTGCCCCTGGTGGCCGCCCTGTGCAACCTGCGCTGGGTGGACTGCCGCTGGGTGTTGGGGATTGGCCTGGGCATGCTGACCCTGTCCTGCCTTGGCGGTGCGCAACTGACCTCTGCGTGGATCCGGGATGAGTTCTACGTGCTGCAACTGCTGCAAATCTTTGGCCAGCCGATGGCGGTGTTGCCGCTGTTGATGCTGTCTACCGGCAGCATCGTGCCCACCGACGGGCCGTTTGCCTCGGCCTGGTTCAACACGGTCAAGGGCCTGGCGGCGGTGGTCGCCACCGGGGTGATCGAGGTGCTGACCACTCACCGCCTGCATTTCCACTCGAGCATGCTGGTGGACGCCCTGGGCAACTCGCCCCTGGCCGACAGCACGGCCCCGGGCCTGGCCCATCGTCTGCACCAGCAGGCCGTGGTGCTGACGTCTTCGGATCTCTATTACGTCATGGCCGCTGTCGCGGTGGCGTTGATCCTCCTGATTTTCTGGATGCCGACGCGGATTTTCCCGCCGCGCGCACCCGCTTGATTGCTGACACCGATAAAGGATTTTTATGAAACGCAAAGACCAGATTGCCGTGACTGTTATCAGCGTATTCGCCGTGGGCGTGCTGGTTTACCTGTTGGCCCCGGGCATGTTTGGCAGCAAGCGCCAGACCACCAACGATGCCTTCGTTGCTGCCGACTACACCCTGGTGGCGCCTCGGGTCGCCGGTTTTATCAAAGAGGTGTTGGTGGAGGACAACCAGCAGGTCAAGGCCGGACAGTTGCTGGCGCTGATCGATGACCGCGACTTGCGCGCCGCCGCCCAAGCCGCCGATGCCGAAACCCTGATGGCCCAGGCCCAGCTGAAAAATGCGGTGGCCACCCTTGAGCGGCAAAGCTCGGTGATCGCCCAGGCCCAGGCCACGGTGGCCGCCGACCGCGCCGAAGTGGCCTTTGCCGAACACGAATTGAACCGCTACAACCACCTCGCCGGGGTCGGCGCCGGCACTGTGCAGAACGCCCAGCAAGCCAGGACCCGCATCGACCAGGCCACCGCACGCCTGGCCAACGCCACGGCGGTATTGGCGGCTGAACGCAAGCAGGTGGAAATCCTCAGCGCCCAGCGCGATGCCGCCGAAGGTGGCTTGAAACGCGCCCAGGCGGCGCTGGAAATGGCCAGCTATCAACTGTCGTACACGCGCATTGTCGCGCCGGTGGATGGCATGGTCGGCGAGCGGGCGGTGCGGGTTGGTGCCTTTGTCACCCCGGGCAGCAAGATCCTCGCCGTGGTGCCGTTGGCCGACGCCTATGTGGTGGCCAATTTCCAGGAAAACCAACTGTCCCATATGCATGCCGGGCAAGCGGTTGAAGTGCGGGTCGACAGCCTCGACGGTGAAGTGCTCAACGGCCACCTGGAAAGCCTGGCGCCGGCCACGGGGGTGACCTTTGCCTCGGTCAAGCCGGACAACGCCACCGGCAACTTCACCAAGGTGGTGCAGCGCATTCCGGTGAAAATCATCCTGGAGCCGGGCCAGGCGCAGGTGCATCGCCTGCGGGTCGGGATGTCGGTGGAGGCCAGCGTCAACACCCATCCCCGTGCGCAGCAGCGTGAGGTGGCGCAGCAATGAGAAAAGTTGCACTGCTTACCCTCAGCCTGCTCAGCCTGGGTGCCTGCACCGTCGGCCCGGATTTTAAACGGCCCGACGCCCAGCCGGTGGCGCACTGGGCCGAGCCCCAGGGCCGCCAGGCCGCCAGCCGCGCGGTCAGCGACCCATTGCAAGAACAGTGGTGGGACGTGTTCCACGACCCGCAACTGTCGGCGCTGGTGCGCCGGGCACTGAGCGACAACCTCGACTTGAAACTGGCCAGCAGCCGCCTGCAACAGAGCCGCGCGGTGCGCCAGGTGACGACCGCCGAGCGCTATCCACAGCTCAGTGCCGACGGCAACTACGGGCGCAAACGCAATAGCGCCAACGGTCTGAGCGATCCCTCCGGCAATAACGGCCGTTCGGCCTTCAACCTGTGGGACGCCGGTTTCGCCGCCTCTTGGGAACTGGACTTCTGGGGCCGGGTACGGCGCGAAACCGAAGCCGCCGACGCCACCCTGCAAGTGGCCGAGAACGACCGCCGCAGTGTGCTGCTGTCGGTGTTGGCCGAGACTGCCCAGGACTACATCCAGCTACGCGGCGTGCAAAGCACCCGTGCGGTCACCGAGCAAAACCTCGACGTCGCACGGCGTAGCCTGAAGCTCTCGCAACTGCGTTTGGCCGATGGCGTGGCCACCCACCTGGATGTCGCCGAAGCCGCCGCGCAAGTGGCCACCATCGAAGCGCGCCTGCCGGATTTGCAGCAGCGCCAGGACCAACTGATCAACGCCCTGAGCCTGTTGATGGGCCAGGCGCCGCAAGCCTTGCATGCGCAACTGTCGCCGGACGCCGCGCTGCCCCAGACCCAGCGCCAGGTTGCGATTGGCCTGCCGTCGCAACTGGCACAGCGCCGCCCGGATATCCGCCAGGCCGAGGCGCGCCTGCATGCGGCGACCGCGAGCATCGGCGTGGCCAAGGGCGACTTCTACCCACGGATCACTCTGTCGGGCAGCCTCGGCTCCCAGGCCATGCAACTGTCGGATCTGGGCTCCTGGGGCTCACGCACCTTTGCTTTCGGCCCGTCGCTGAGCCTGCCGCTGTTCAACGGCGGTCGCTTGCAGGGCATGCTTGACCTGCGCGAAGCCCAGCAGCAGGAAGCGGCCCTGGCTTACCAGCAGACCGTGCTGCGTGCCTGGCATGAAATCGATGACCAGTTGACCCGCTACAACGCCAGCCAACTGCGCCGTGACAGCCTGGCCGAAGCGGTGCGCCAGAACCAAATTGCCCTGGACACTGCCCAGCACCAGTACGTCGAAGGGGTGGTGGATTTCGTCAACGTGCTCACGGTGCAGAGCGCCTTGCTGGCGACCCAGGAGCAATGGGTGGAAAGCTCCACCGGCGTGTCCCTGGCCATGGTCGGCCTGTATAAGGCGCTGGGCGGAGGCTGGGAGTCGGTGTATCCGTTGCAGACCGCCGGGCGGTAACGGATAAAGTTTTTTGCCAGTCGCGATACAAGCTGTAATGATAATTGCTCTCAATAGTGTATCCGGGCAATTCATGGACTCCGCGACTGACGGCCAGCAACAGCTTCATCTCCTGTACCGCGACCATCATGGCTGGCTGCAAGGCTGGCTGCGCAAGCGCCTGGGCGACCGCGAGCACGCCGCCGACGTGGCGCAGGACACCTTCCTGCGCCTGCTGGTGTCGGGGCGTTTTCCCGGGGCCCAGGAAAGCCGCAGCTACCTGACGCAGATCGCCCGCAACCTGGTGATCGACCAATGGCGCCGCCTGCGCATCGAGCGCGCCTACCTGGAGAGCATCGCCCATCTGCCGGAACCGGAGTCGCCGTGCCTGGAAACCCGCGCGCTGATTCTCGAAACCCTGATGCAGATCGACGCCATGCTCGACCGTATGCCCGAGAAGGTGCGGCGGGCGTTCCTGTTGTCGCAGTTCGAGGGCCTGACCTATGCGCAGATCGCCGAGCGCCTGGGGGTGACGATCAGTTCGGTGCAGAAGTACATGACCCGCGCGATTATCGCCTGCTACCAGGTGGCCTACGAAGAATGAGAGCCCGCCATGATGCGCCGATTGCCCAGGCCGTGGTCGAACAGGCCAGCGAGTGGCTGATGCTGCAATGGGGTGGCGAATTCGACGGGGCCCAGCGCCAGGCTTTCGCCCATTGGCAGGCGGCCGACCCGGAGCATCGTCGCGCCTGGCAGCGTTTGCAGCAGTTGCAGCAGACCTTGGGCGGCGTACCCGCCGACAGCGCCCGCGCAGTGTTGCGCGACGCGCCGGACCCCCAGCGTCGGGCGGCGTTGAAACTGCTTGGGCTGTTGCTGGTGGCCGGTGGCAGCGGCTACCTGGTGCAGGGCAGCCAGCCGTGGCAGGCGGCGTTTGCCGAGCAGCGCACCGCCACCGGCGAAATTCGCCACCTGACCTTGAGCGACGGCACCCAGTTGGACCTCAACAGCGACAGTGCCATCGACCTGCGCTTCAGTACCACGCAGCGGCGTATCCGCCTGATCCGCGGCGAGATCCTGCTGACCAGCGGCCACGACCCGTCGCGCCCGCTGATCGTCGAAACCGCTGCGGGCGATATCCAGGCCCTGGGCACCCGCTTTGCCGTGCGCGAACTGCACGACGGCAGCCGCGTCGATCTGTATGAAGGGCGCGTGCAGGTGCGCCCGGCGCAGGGGGTGCCGGTGCTGATGAAAGCGGGCGAGAGCCTGTGGTTCAGCGCAACGCAGGCCTCGGCAGTGACCGCGCTGGATGCCAACGCCAGCAGTTGGACCCAGCACCGCCTGATTGCCGAGCGCCAGCCGCTGGGGCGGTTTGTGGCTGAACTGAGCCGCTATCGGCCAGGGCTGTTGCGCTGTGACGAGGCCGTGTCCGGGCTGTTGCTGACCGGCGTGTTTCCGCTCAATGACACCGACGCGATCCTCGCCGCCCTTGAGCGTTCATTGCCGGTGCGGGTGCAGGCGGTGACGCGCTATTGGGTCACCCTAAAAGCTAGGGTTTGACTCGATCAACTGTGGGAGCGGGCTTGCTCGCGATAGCGGTGGATCAGTCAAATATGAGTCGACTGATACACCGCTATCGCGAGCAAGCCCGCTCCCACAGGGTTTTGTGTTTGGGTTGAGGGCCAAGGATAAATTTTTGATTTTCTTTTGTCGGTTTTCCAATCCCGTCCGGGATACCTCTTGAAAGCCAATCAAGAAGCGTTCTCACGGGGAGTCCTGCAATGCCGCACCGCCCAATCCAACCCCTGGCCCGCGCCCTGCGCCGTGGCCTGTTTGCCTGTGTGCTGGCGACTGTGCCGCTCGTCCCGAGCCTGGTCCAGGCCCAGGAGAGCGCCGGCGCAGCCTTGCGCCAATACAATATCCCTGCTGGCAGCCTGGACCAGGCGTTGAACCGCTTCGCCAGCGCCTCGGGGATTTTGCTCTCGGTGGATGCGTCACTGACTGCCGGCAAACGCAGCCCTGGCTTGCAGGGCCGCTATGCCACCGGGCCGGGCTTGGAGCATTTGTTGGCAGGCAGCGGCCTGGTGGCGATGCAGGCCGGGAACGGCTGGTCGGTGCAGGCTCTTGCAGGGGACGGTTCGGTGCAGTTGGGTGCAACTCAGATCAGCGCCCAGCAGACCCCGGAAAACGCCTGGGGCCCGGTCGATGGCATCGTCGCCACCCGCAGCGCCACGGGCAGCAAGACCGATGCGGCACTGGTGGAAATCCCCCAGACCATCAACGTGATCACCGCCGCCGAAATCAAGGCGCGTGGCGCACAAAGCGTGACCCAGGCGCTGCTCTACACCCCTGGCATGAGTGCCGGGGGCTTCTCCGACCGGGTAAAGCTGTTCGACGAGCCGACCTCCCGTGGCTTCTCGCCCACCCCCTTGTACCTCGACGGCTTGCACCTGCCTTATGGCGGCGGCAGTACCGGCGGCGCGTTGCAGATCGAGCCCTATTCCCTGGAGCGCATCGAAGTGCTCAAGGGCCCGGCATCGGTGCTGTACGGCCACAACCAGCCGGGCGGCATCGTCAATATGGTCAGCAAGCGCCCCAGCGAGACCCCGGTGCGCCAGGTGGTGCTCGAAGCCGGCACCTACGAGCACAAAAGCGCGGCCATCGACCTCAGTGGCCCGCTGGACGATCAAGGCCAATTCTTTTATCGCCTCACCGGGCGCCTCAAGGACGAGCAGGGCGAGATCGACTACTTCGAGAACCGCCGCCAATTCATTGCGCCAAGCCTGACCTGGCGGCCCAACGACGACACCAGCCTGACCCTGTTTGCCCAGTACCAGAAAGACAAGGGCGTGCCCGAAGCCCAGGGCCTACCGGCGTCCGGCACGGTCTGGCGCAACCCCAACGGCAAGATCGACCGTGATGTGTTTATCGGCGAGCCAGGCGTCAACCAGTACAACCGCGAACAATTTGCCTTCGGCTACGAGTTGTCCCATCGCCTGAACGACACCTGGACCCTCAAGCAAAACGCGCGCTATGCCGAAGTGGACGACCGCTATGTGGCGCCGTTGCACGGCTACCGTTTTGTCGCCAACCCGACCACTGGCGCCATGGATCAACGCTACCTGCAACGCTTCGGCGTGGACTGGAGGCAGAACAACAAAGTGATTGGCGTGGATAACATCGCCCAGGCCGAATTCACCACCGGCGAGTTCTCCCACACCCTGATCGTGGGCCTGGATTACTACCACTCCAACTCCAGGTTCCTCGGCCTCTATGACCGCAACCCGCCGATCATTGATCTATTCAACCCGGTGTATGGCCAGCCGCTGAATTTCGGCCAACCCTATCGCTGGGACAACACCATCACCCAAACCGGCCTGTACGTGCAGGACCAGATCAAGTGGGACCAATGGGCGCTGGTGCTCGGCGGGCGCTATGACTGGGCCAATGTGGTCAACAAGGCGCCGCTGAGCGACGACCGCACCAGCAGCAAGGACCAGGCCTTCACCGGCCGTGCGGGCCTGGTGTACCTGTTCGATAACGGCCTGGCGCCGTTTATCAGCTACTCGGAATCCTTCCTGCCGCTGTCCGGCACCGATGCCAACCAAAAGCCCTTCGACCCGTCCACCGGCAACCAGTACGAAGTCGGCGTGAAGTACCAGCCGCCGGGCCAGGAAAGTTTTGTGCAGGTCTCGGTCTATCAACTGGACCAGGAAAATATCCTGACGGCCATTCCGCTCACCAACTTCAGCAGTCAGAGCGGCGCCATGCGTTCGCGCGGCGTCGAGTTTGAAGCCAAGGCAGTGTTGAACGATGCCTGGGATGTGGTCGCTTCGGCGGCGCGCAACGACATCAAGTACACCAAGGACAACGAAGGTCGCGAAGGCCGCCACCCGGCCGGTATCTCACCCCTGACGGCAGCGCTGTGGGTCAACTACAGCGTGATCGGCGACACCCCGTTGGCCGGCCTCGGCGCCGGCCTGGGTGCCCGCTACTCGCGCAGCAGTATGGGTGACTACGTTGCCGGCGCGTTCACGGTGCCGTCCTACACCGTCTACGATGCCAGCCTGAGCTACGACCTGGGCGCCTCGCCTCTGAAACTCAAAGGCGTGAAGCTGGCGATGAACGTGCAGAACCTTGCCAATAAAACCTACGTGTCGCAGTGCACCAGCGACCTGGATTGCTACTACGGCGAAGGGCGTACGGTGGTGTCGAGCCTGACTTACGACTGGTAAGACGCTATCCCCTGTAGGAGCCGGCAAGCCGGCTCCTACAGGGGTCAACCTGGATTCTGCAAAAACACCACATACCCCCGAAACCACTCACTCCCCTGCAAATACCCCGGCTCCTGCCATTCCCCGCCCTGGATCAAACCGATCTTGAACGGCATTCCCAGTCGGTTCATCCGGGGCAGGTACGCCGCGTAATCGGGGATGCTGTGGCGGCCCTGATAGGTCTGCACCACCACTTCATCCACTACGCCCTTGAGCTGGGCGATGGCGGCCGGGTCGGCGTTGCTGCTCCAGTCCATCAGGCCGGTGATGCTCAGGCGCAAATCCTTTGGCAGGCGCTGGCGCAGGTCTTTGAGGAAGGCGGCGTATTCATGCAGGTACTGGGTGCGGGCGTCGAAGTCGATCTGGATCCCGACCACCGGGTTGCCCGCTGCGCGCCAGCGTTGCACCTGCCCGAGCAGTTTCGTGTAGACCGGCTCTGGCCAGCGCAAGGTGTGGGCGCGATAGACGACCCACACCTCGCCCTGGCGGATGCGCGGCACGCTCATGCCCTGGGCGATGAACTGCACGCCGCGTTCGGGCTGGCGGCGGGTGGAGTTGATCTGGCCCTGGAGGATATACAGGGTCTTGGCCTGCTTGAGCACCGGCTGTGGCGCGACGCCGCTCCACAGCCAGAAAGCGTCATAGTCGTGGGCGTCGACGGTGGCGAAGGCCGGGCTCGCCAACAGCAGCAAGCCTAGCCACAGGTGTTTCACCAGTAGTACTGCAGCGACGTGCCCCACTGGGTGTCGGCAAACCCGGTTTTCAACTGGCGGAACCAGCCTTTGCGCACCGCTTTGTCGACGTCTTCGCCACCGCAGCTGTTATAGCCCGAAGGCGCATAGCAGTTGATCGCCCGGAACAGTGCGTAGGCCTTGTCGTCACGGGGCGCCTTGGGGTTGGCGATCACCTGTTGGTAACCATCGAGCCGCGAGAAGGTTTCGCCTTTGAAGGCCGATGCGGTGCTGCCCAGGCTGCCGGCCGAGCGCGCTTCTTCCAGGGGCATGCCGTCCAGGCCGTTGCGTAGGATGAACTCACCCAGGCAGTTGAGGCCGTGTGGGTTTTTTGCGTCGTCCTGCAAGGTGCTGGCGGTTTGCGCGATGGTTGGGCAGGTGTAGCCGGAGGCGGCCTTGTCGCCGCTCCAGCGGAACAACGTCAGCGCCTGGCCACCGTCGTACACATAGCCCAGGCTGGTGCCGAGCTTGTCAGCCGCCGGGGAGGCCGGCAGTTGTTGCAAGTCCTCGGCAAAGGTTGCGAACTGACCACGCAGCAGGTCTTTGTAGAGCAAGACAAATTGCGCGGTACTGCGCTCCAGCGGGTCGCTGGCCTGGCTGATCTGCTGGCGCAGCAACTCGGGGCCGGCCACGCTGCGCAACAGGCTATAGCGCACTTGCGGGGTCTGGATCGGTGAGTCGGCGGCGAACACCTTGGCCACTTGACCGCTGCGTTCATAGTTCATCGCCAGCGCCAGTTCCAGTTGGTCGCGTTGCAGGGGCTGCTTGGCCAGGGGCAGCAGTTGCAGCCACAGTGCCTGGGCGGCATTCCAGTCCTGCTTGGCTTCCAGGGCCAGGCCGCGCAGGGTCTGCTGGCTGAAGGTGAAGTAATCCAGGCTCGAGGGTACGTCTTGCGGCAGGCGCTTTAAGGCCTGGTCGGGTTGGTGCTCGACATACAGGGCGAACGCCGCCTGTAGGTAGTCGTACAGCGCCGGTTCATTGGCAAACGCGGCCTTTTGCCCGTCGAGAATGGCGCGGGTCAGCTTGGGCGGGTTGTTGGCGCGCATCCACATCAGGTCGTTGATCACCAGCAGCAACGGGTTGCGGATGGTCTCGGCGTAGTGGGTCAGCAGTTTGTTGTCGGTTTCTTCCACCAGTTCATCGATGGAGCCGTTGCGCTCGGCATCGCTGGCCTCGGTCAGTTGCCAGGCGTAGTCGTCCGCCAGGCGGGTTGTATCGCCGGCCAACCAGTGCACCCGGCGCAGCAGGCCGCGCGCGGAAGCGGCATATTCACCCTGTGGATAAGTGTTCAGGTAGCTGAGGAAGCTGTGCTCGGCTTCTTCCAGGGCAGACTTATCCACAGCCTCGCGCTGGGGCATGCCGTATTCATCGAAGGCGTTTTCCTGGGCATGGTTGAGCGACGCGCGGGCGATCATGTACATCGCCGTTTCCTTCAGCCACGGCAACGCGGTGACGGTAACGGCGGCAAACCCGCGCTCGGCATAGACAAAGCGCCCGCTGTAAAAGTCAGAGGCGGCGAGCAGGTAAGTGGTCAGTTCGCGGCCCTGGGTGGAAGTGATCAACTGCGGCTCCAGCAACACTTCGCCCTGCCAGTCGCAGGTGCCGAGCAACTTCAGGCGTGCATTGGCCAGCAGCACCCGCTCATTCGCCGGCACATCGGCCTTGATCACTTGGCGCACAAAGTCGGTGGCACTCTGCACATTGTTGCTGCGGCAGCGACTGCCTTCGCCCCACAAAAACTGGTCGCCCGCCGCCGCCGTGGCCTCGCGCTGGATGCCCAGCGAGGCCAGCAGCTGCGCAAGTTCCGCGCCTTGTTCCTCGCGTGTCGGCCCCTCGGGCGGGTGGGGCACCAGGCGATACACCGGGAACGGCACCGGGCCAAAGCCCTGGGCCAGGTCGTCTTCACCCAGTGCATTGGGGGTCAGGGGCGCATGCTTTTTTGCCGCGAGCAACAGGCGCAGGTTGGTCCGGCTGTCATTGCCGGGGCTCAGGAACGGCATGTTGCTGCAGGCGGTCAGCGAATCCCGGGACACGCGCCAGTCGGGGTAGCACGAGTCGTCGCCACTGGCCTGGGCCTGCAGGGAAACGCCGGCACACAGTGCCAGGGTCAGGGATGACAGAAGACCGATGCGCATGAATTGTCCTTATTCCGGGAGTCCGTGAATGCCGCAGGGCTAAAGATGGGGATGATAGCGTGAACATTGCAAAATGTTGCATGGGGGGCCGCCAATCTGTGGGTTTTATCGGTCTAGACTGAGGGCAATCACTTATTTTTGGAGTTGTCATGCAATCGCCTGTTCACAGCCTGCCGTCCTTGTTCAAGCAACTCGGGCTGCCCGATGACGCCACCAACATTGAGCGTTTTGTTGCGGTGCATTCACCGCTCAAGCCGGAGTTGAAACTTGAAGATGCGTTTTTCTGGACGGAGAGCCAGAAGGCGTTTTTGCGCGAAGAAATTCTGGAGGATGCGGATTGGGCGGAAGTGGTGGATGAGTTGAATGTGCTGCTGCGCAGCGGCCGTGCTTAAGTGAACTCATTGATAACGGCAGTCGAATGTGGGAGCTGTCGAGCTCCAGCGAGGCTGCGATAGCGGTGGATCAGCCAACATCAATGCAAGCAGTACCGCCGCCATCGCAGCCTCGCTGGGGCTCGACAGCTCCCACAGGGTGGGCGCTTTATTTGGGCGGTCCCACCGCCTATCTGTGAATTTGTATCAAAACTTGACGAGATTCCATTCCTCCACCATATTGATAGTTAGCAAACTAACTGTATGCGAATGATCCCGTGCCTCAAACCCTCGAAACCCTACATATGAGCCTCAGCAGCAGCATGGTGGCGGGCGCCCGTAACTGGCGCAGAATCTGCCAGGCCACGCTGGTGAGCTACGGTATTTCCGAAGCCTGTGCCGTGCCTTTATTGATGATCGGCCGTCTCGGCGACGGTGTGCATCAGGTCAAGGTGGCCCAGGCCTCGGGGATGGAAAGCCCGTCCCTGGTACGCCTGCTCGACCAACTGTGCAGCGCAGGGCTGGTGTGCCGTGCCGAAGACCAGCACGACCGCCGCGCCAAGGCCTTGAGCCTGACCGAGCGTGGCCGGGCGTTGGTGCAGGCGGTGGAAGTGCAATTAGTACGCCTGCGTCATGAAGTGCTGGCGGACCTGACGCCTGCCGATCTGGCCGTGGCGTTGCGTGTGCTGCGCGCGTTTGAAGACGCCAGCCTGCCGCCTGTGGTCGTGGCTTCTTGAACGGATTTTTTACCGGCGTGCCGCCGGCCCGGGACTGGTTCTACGGCGTGCGCACCTTTGCCGCCTCGATGATCGCCTTGTATATCGCCATGCTCATGCAAATGCCACGTCCGTATTGGGCGATGGCCACGGTGTATATCGTGTCCAGCCCGTTTGTCGGGCCCACCAGCTCCAAAGCCTTGTACCGTGCCGCCGGCACCCTGCTGGGGGCGATGGCGGCGGTGTTTTTCGTGCCGCTGTTTGTGCAGACGCCGTTCCTGCTGGTGGTGGTGATTGCGTTGTGGACCGGCATCTTGCTGTTCCTGTCCCTGCATTTGCGCACCGCCAACAGTTACGCCCTGATGCTGGCGGGCTACACCTTGCCGCTGATCGCCTTGCCGGTGGTGGATAACCCCCTGGCGGTGTGGGATGTGGCCGAGGCGCGCACCGAAGAAATCTTCCTCGGCATCGCCGTGGCAGCAGTGGTCGGCGCGATGTTCTGGCCACGGCGCCTGGCACCGGTGTTCGATGACTCGGTGCGCAAATGGTTTGCCGACGCGACGGTCTACAGCCAGCGTTTCCTCAAGCGCAACGTGCAGCCCGAGGAAGTCAGCAGCCTGCGCGGCGGCATGGTGGCGACCTTCAACACTCTGGAATTGATGATCGGCCAACTGCCCCACGAAGGCGCACGGCCGCAAACGGTGCGCAACACCAAGGAGCTGCGTGGGCGCATGATCCATCTGCTGCCGGTGGTGGATGCCCTGGATGACGCGCTGTATGCCCTGGAACGCCGCACCCCGGAGCTGGTCGGCAAGTTCGCGCCGCTGCTGGCGGCCACCACCGAGTGGCTGCAAAGCACCACCCGTGAGGCGCCGGTGGAGCGCTGGCGCGCCCTGCGAGACCAGCTCGAAGCCCTGCAACCCGCCGTCGAGGCCCTGGACGACCGTCATCAGCTGCTGTTTTCCAACGCGCTGTATCGCCTCGGCGAGTGGATCGACCTGTGGCAAGACTGCCGCAGCCTGCAAGCCGCCATCCACAGTGAAAACCAGGCGCCGTGGCGCGCGGTCTACCGCCATTGGCGCCTGGGCCGGCTGACGCCATTCCTTGACCGTGGCCTGATGCTCTACTCGGCGTTCTCCACGGTCAGCGCGATTATCGTCGCCTCGGTATTGTGGATTCTGCTGGGCTGGACCGACGGTGGCAGCGCGGTGATCCTCGCGGCCGTGGCGTGCAGTTTCTTCGCCTCGATGGACGACCCGGCGCCGCAGATCTACCGGTTCTTTTTCTGGACCGCGATGTCGGTGCTGTTCGCCAGCCTCTACCTGTTTTTGATCCTGCCCAACCTGCATGATTTCCCGATGCTGGTGCTGGCTTTCGCCGTGCCCTTTATCTGGGTCGGCACCCTGACGGTACAACCGCGCTTCTACCTGGGCATGCTGCTGACCATCGTCAACACATCGTCCTTTATCAGCATCCAGGGCGCCTACGACGCGGACTTTTTAAGCTTCGCCAACGCCAACCTCGCCGGCCCCGTCGGCTTGTTGTTTGCCTTTGTCTGGACCCTGATCGCCCGGCCCTTTGGCGCCGAACTGGCGGCCAAGCGCCTGACCCGTTTCAGCTGGCGCGATATCGTCGGCCTTACGCAACCGGCCACCCTCGCCGAGCACCGACGGCTGGGGGTGCAGATACTCGATCGGCTGATGCAGCACCTGCCGCGCCTGGCCATGACCGGCCAGGACACCGGCATCGCCCTGCGCGAGGTGCGCGTGGCGCTGAACCTGCTCGACCTGCTGGCCTACGCCCCCCGCATCCTGGGCGTGCCACGGGTGTTGCTCGACCAGGTGGTGGCCGAGGTCGGCGTGTATTTCGAGGCGTGCCTGAAGGCCGGCGAGCGCCTGCCGGCCCCCGGCGCTCTGCTGATGACCCTGGACCGCACCCGCCGCGCCCTCAATGGCCAGGGCCTGCAAGGCGAGGGCGAAACCCGCCTGCATCTGTTGCATGCCCTCAGTGGTTTGCGCCTGGCGCTGTTGCCGGGTGTGGAGTTTGTCAGCACCGGCGAGATGGACGCGCCGTTACCCGATGGAGCGCCTCTATGATCGGTGACCTGGATATCAGCGGGGTGTTCCTGCCCACGCTGCTGGTGCTGATGGGCATTACGTATGGCTTCTACCTGGTGGTGCACGGGCTGTTGACCCGCGTCCACTTCTACCGCCTGGTCTGGCACCGGGCATTATTCAATGTGGCCCTCTACGCGCTGTTGCTGGGCGCTGTGGACTCACTCAGTCGATACCTGATGACATGAAAAAACCTTTTTTGACGATCGGCCGTGTGGTCCTGACGCTACTGGTAGTGACCTTCGCCTGCGTCGTGGTCTGGCGCATGGTGATGTACTACATGTTCGCACCCTGGACCCGCGACGGGCATATCCGCGCCGACATCGTGCAGATCGCCCCGGACGTGTCCGGGCTGATCCAGCAAGTGGATGTGCGCGACAACCAGTTGGTAACCCGTGGCCAGGTGCTGTTTTCGGTGGACCAGGACCGCTTCAAGCTCGCCCTGCGCCAGGCCCAGGCCGCCGTGGCCGACCGCCAGGAAACCCTGGCCCAGGCCCAGCGCGAAGCCAGGCGCAACCGTGGCCTGGGCAACCTGGTGGCCAGCGAGCAACTGGAAGAAAGCCAGTCCCGCGTGGCCCGCGCCCAGTCGGCCCTGGCCCAAGCGCAGGTGACGGTGGACAGCGCCCAGCTCAACCTCGACCGTTCGGTGATCCGCAGCCCGGTGGACGGCTACGTCAACGACCGTGCGCCCCGGGCCCAGGAGTTCGTGACCGCCGGGCGCCCGGTGTTGTCGGTGGTGGACAGCAACTCCTTCCATATCGATGGTTATTTTGAAGAGACCAAGCTGGACGGCATTCATGTCGGCCAGCGCGTGGATATCCGCGTAATCGGCGACAACGCGCGCTTGCGCGGGCATGTGCAGAGCATCGTCGCCGGCATTGAGGACCGCGACCGCACCAGCGGTGCCAACCTGCTGCCCAACGTCAACCCGGCGTTCAGCTGGGTGCGCCTGGCCCAACGGATCCCGGTGCGTATTGCCTTTGACGATGTGCCGGCGGATTTCCGCATGATTGCCGGGCGAACCGCCACCGTCTCGATCATCGATGACCAGCCCCCGCCCGGAGACCAGCCATGAAGCGACTGCTGGCGAGCGCCGGGCTGGGGCTGCTGCTGTCCGCCTGCCAGGTGGTGGGCCCGGACTACCACTTGCCGGACGAGGCGGCAGTCCAGCGTGGCGACCTGCAAGGCCAACTGGCCGGGCAGGGCAATCACGTCGTTTCGGCCCCGGTGCCCGCCGATTGGTGGAAGTTGTACCAGGACCCGCGCCTGGATGAACTGGTGCGCCAGGCCATGGCCTCCAACACCGATTTGCGCGTGGCGGCGGCCAACCTGCAACGGGCGCGCTTCCAGGTGCAGGAGGCGCAATCGGCGGGCGGCTGGAGCGGCGGGGTCAAGCTTGGCGCCCAGCGTTTGCAGGAGTCCGGCGAGGCTTTCTTGCAGGCGGACAAGGTGCCGGTGGCCAATGTCGGTGATATCGGCCTCACCACCTCCTATCAGTTCGACTTGTTCGGCACCCTGCAGCGTGGCATCGAAGGCGCCCAGGCCAATGCCGACGCGACCCAGGCCGCTGTGGATATCGCGCGCATCACCCTGGTGGCGGATGTGGTGCGCTCCTACACCCAGGTGTGCGCGGCCAACGAAGAGCTGCACATCGCCCGCCAGTCCCTCGACCTGCAAGCGCAGAGCACGCGCCTGACCCAGCGCCTGCGCGATGCCGGGCGTGGCGATGAAACCCAGGTCACCCGCTCGCAAACCCAATTCAAGTCTTTGCGCGCCGAACTGCCGCGCTTTGAGGCGGCGCGCCAGGCCGGGTTGTTCCGCCTGTCGATGCTGCTGGCCAAGCCCCTGGACCAATTGCCCACCGGCACCGGCGATTGCGCCGAACTGCCGCATATCGCCCAGTTGCTGCCGGTGGGCGATGGCGCAACCCTGCTCAAGCGCCGCCCCGACGTGCGCCAGGCCGAACGCCAGCTGGCCGGCGCAACGGCGGGCATTGGCGTGGCCACTGGCGAGCTGTACCCCGATATCAGCATCGGCGCCTCCATCGGCACCGTGGGCATTATCGACAACCTCGGCAAACCGGCCACCAACCGCTGGGGCTTCGGCCCGCTGTTGAGCTGGACGGTGCCGTCCAACGGCTCGCGTGCGCGCATCCATGAAGCCGAAGCCGCGACCCAGGGCGCCCTGGCGCATTTCGACGGGGTGGTGCTCAACGCCATCCGCGAGACCCAGACGGGCCTGGCGCAATACACCGCGCAATTGCAGCGCCGCGACGCCCTGGCCGAGGCCGAGCAGTCGGCGCAACAGGCCGCCGACCAGACGCACCGCTTCTTCCAGGCCGGCCGCGAGTCGTTTCTCGCCGACCTGCAAGCCACGCGCACCTACACCGATATGCGCGCGCAACTGGCGCAGGCCAATAGCCAGGTAGCCATGAGCCAGATCGACCTGTTCCTGGCCCTAGGCGGTGGCTGGGAAAGCGGACGAACGCAAGGCACAGAACCCGGCAAACCCTGAGGCGATTGCTATGCTTTGATCAGTCGGGCTTGCGTGATGGCCCGCTGATCACTGCCTGCGTTGCTCATGGGGATTCCAATAATGAAAAACCCTTATGCTCCCGCGTTCTGGTGCGTGCTCTTCGCACTGGTGTTGTTATCGGCGACTTACTTTTACGGCGTCATGCTGGCCCATCAACTGGATAAGGCCATGGTGTTCCTCGACAGCGCCTGTGCGTTGATCGCCGCGTTGTCCATTGGCGTGGTGGCCTGGGCGTCCTACCAGGGCCAGCGCACTCAGAAAAAAATCCTCGAACAAGGCAAGACGCGGGTGGCGATCTGGGACACCAAGGTTGCCCTGCGCCGGGTCGAAACCGTGTTCGACCGCTATTTCTGGGGCAGCTACTGGCAGCCGGGGCGCACGTTCCAGGAAGTCATGGGCGAGTTGACCGGCACCCCCCTGGAAAAAAGCCTCGAAGCCTTGAAGCAACAATGCGTGGTACTCGACCGGCAAGTGGCCGAAGGGCGGCATTGGCTGAACAACGCCCGGGAGCTGTCCGACGTCGCCACGGCCATGGCCCGCGAGCGTTACCAACTGGACTTCTACGACCCCAAGGCCGATACCCCGGGCAATGCGGTGATTCACCGCGAGTTTGAAGTGCTGGTGTACACCTGGACCGCACGACTGAAGAGTTTTGATCATCAACTTGATGAGATCGAGATGGAATATTCCTGACCCCCCGCCGCGCCTTGTCGGTGCCGGGCCTTGCGACAAGCCCCCTTGCCAGTGCTAACCTTGCCCCGGTTTTCGGCGGGCTTGAGCCGACGCCCCACTTCGGGGTTCAGGGAAGACAGCCCACTTCGCACAGGATTGGATCAGGACACTTCATGAATAAATCAGCCGTTGTACTCTTGGGTTTTGTTGCCGCCGTCGGCGTGGTCAGTGCCGGTGGCGCCTGGTACACCGGCACTCAACTGGAAGGGGTGTTGAAAACCTCGATTGAAGACGTCAACAAGGAAATGGAACGTTCCATGGCCGGCATCGATGGCCAAGTGACCCTGGAAATGGTCTCGCTGGATCGCGGCTGGTTCAGCAGCACCGGTCACTTCCGCCTCAAGGCCCAGGGCGCGGTGTTCGGCGAAGAGCACAAAGACAGTGAACTGCTGTTTGTCGACCGTATCGAACACGGCCCGCTGCCTGTCTCGCGCCTGGTCACCCTGAAGTGGTGGCCGGTATTGGCCACCAGCCACCTGGCGCTGGAGAAGAACCCGACCACCGAAAAATGGTTCGCCGCCACCCAAGACGTTTCGCCGATCAAGGGCGTGGCCAACATCGCCTTCAACCGTTCGGTGAGCGGCAACCTGGAACTGCTGCCCCTGGAGTTCAAGGACGCCACTACCAGCGTTAATTTTTCGGGCCTGAAACTTGATTACTTCAACACCGCCAAGGGTGAAGAGATCAAGGTCAACGGCTACATGGATGCCCTCAAGGTCGCCCTGGTCGACCCGGATGGCGCACCGTTCCAGGCGCACCTCAACGGCCTGACCGTGGCCAGCAACCTGTCCAAGAGCAGTTTCGGCTTCTACGTCGGCCAGAACACCATCGAGCTGAGCAACACCCAGTTCACCTTCGGCCCGCAACAAGTGGTGCTGACCGTCAAAGGCTTCGAGCAGAAAGACAGCAGCGAGACCCGGGACAACAACCTCAGCGGCCGTGTCGACTACAAAATCGCCGAGATCGGTTACCAGGGCAAACCCGTGGGTTCGGCGGCCATGGCCGTGAGCATGAAGAACATCGACGTGCCGGCAACCATGGTGCTGACCAAGCTGTATCAAGACAAAATGCAACCGGTGCAGGCCGCTCAAGCGGCCGGCCAACCGATCCCCGAGCTGCAACTGAGCGAAGCCGAACAAGTGCTGGCCCAGGCCAATGTGGAGCAGCTGTTGGCCGCCAAACCACAAATGGCCCTGGAAAACCTGTCCCTCAAGACCGCCAATGGCGAAAGCCGCTTCAACCTGGTGGTGGACCTGACCAAGCCGTCCACCATGGAGCTGCCGCCGGTTGAGCTGGGCAAGCAGATGATCACCCTGCTGGATGCCAACCTGACCCTGTCCAAGCCAATGATCGCTGACGTGGCCGGCCTGCAAGCGCAGATCGGTGGCGTGACCGACCCGAAAGCCATCGAGCAGCAATCGCAGATGGCCAGCGAGATGCTCAGCAACATGGCCGTGGGCACGCAACTGGCGACCCTGGAAGGCAATGACATCCTGGCCAAGCTGCACTACGCCAACAATGAAGTGACCTTCAATGGCCAGAAAATGACCGTCGAGCAGTTTATCGGCGGCGTACTCGGCAAGCTGGGGGCGGTCAGCGGCGCGCAGTAAGGCTCTGTAGGCCAACACCGAACCAAAATGTGGGAGCTGGCTTGTGTGGGAGCTGGCTCCCACCCAAGCCCACATTTGATCTTCACTGGCTTGTAGGACGATTCTGAACAATTGTACTGATTTGTCCTATTCCTTACCCCGCTCAGGGATATTACATCCCAGGAAAGCTTGGCCGGGTCATCAGACACCGGCGGCCTGATGCGTGTTGTACAGGCGAACCTATCGCTACAGCTTTCCAAGTAAGGAAGCTGACGACATGTTGCGTAATTTCTCTCCCACTGGCCCTGGCCGCCTGCGTCTATTGATCGGTGCCGCCTTGTTGCTGCCGACCCTGGCCGTGGCCGATCCTGCCTACGATTCCCTGATTCGCCAGGCCCGTACCGGTCACTACACCCCGGCGCTCAACCTGCTGCGCCAATTGCCTGCCGAGCGCCAGACCTCTGGCCAGGTCAGCGATCACCTGCTGATTGCCAGCTGGGCACGCCAGGATGACGAAGTACTCAAGGTCTATGAGACCCAGGGGCGCCAGCGCCAACTGACCCCCCAAGCGCTGACCGTCGTGGCCCGCACCTACCGCAATCAACAGCGCTGGGCGCCCGCCGAGGCTGTGTATCGCCAGGCCTTGCTGCGCGAACCGAACAACCCGGACCTGCAACTGGGCCTGGCCCTGACCCTGGCCGATGGCGGCAAAACCGCCGAAGCCGTACAGCGTGCCCGCACCCTGGTGACGGCCAAGCCCGAGGATGTCGAGCGGCGCATGACCCTGGGCTATGCATTGGCCCGGGCCGGGGAACCGTTTGATTCACTGTTCGAGTTCGACCAGGCGTTTATCCGCGCCGGCAACCGGCCCGAGGTGGTGCGCGAATACATCATTGCCCTGCAACGTGCCCGTATGCCTGAGCCGGCCCTGCGCCTGAGCGCCCGCCACCCGGGCCTGCTGGACCCGGTGATCCAGCGCCGCCTGGAAGGCGACCTGGCTGCCGAGCGTGTGCGCCTGGCTGAATTCCCGACGCGCAGTGAAAGCGAACGCTTTGTGATCGCCGACCGTGCCCTCAAGGATTACGACCAACTGCTCACCACCTGGGGCCCGGACGCCAGTGCCCATGACGATGTGGTGCGCTGGCGCATCGACCGCCTGGGCGCGCTCAAGGCCCGTGCGCGCACCGCCGAGCTGATCCACGACTACGAAGCCCTGGACGCCCAGGGCGTGCAACTGCCCAACTACGCCCTGCGCTGGGTGGCGGCGGCCTATCTCGACCAACGTTTGCCCGAGAAGGCCGCGCCGTTGTATCGCCAGGCGGTGGCCGCGCCGGATGCCGACCCCAGCAACCAGGTTGTAGACGGCACAGCCCTTTACTACTCCTTGCTGGAAAACGACCAGACCAGCGAAGCCCGTGCCTTCGCAAACCACCTGGCGAGCACGCAAAACCCTCGGGTTGAACTCAAGGGGCTGACTCTCGGGAACCCCAATAACGCCTGGCTGGACGCCCAGCAACTGGCAGCCCAGGCCGCGACCTACGGCGCCGATCTGCCAACCAGTGAAAAAAACCTGGAGACCCTGGTGCGCACCTCGCCCGGCAATGTCGGCATGCGTGTGGCCCAGGCGGATATGTTCCGCGCCCGCGCCTGGCCCCGGCGTGCCGAGAGGGCCCTCAAGGACGCCGAAAACCAGACCCCGCGCCACATCGACCTGGAAGTCTCCCAAGGCTACAACGCCCTGGTGCTGCAGGAGTGGCGCCAGCTCGATGTGCTGGCCGATGACGTAGTCGTCCGCGCCCCGGATAATCGCCAGGTCCAACGCCTTGAGCGCCTGCGCAAGGTGCATGAGATGGCCGAGCTGCGCATCGAAGCCGAGACCGGCAAAAGTAATGGCGGCGGGGCGGTTGCCGGTAGCCGCGACTGGGGGATCGAAACCCTGCTTTACAGCCCGCCCATCGATGAAGACTGGCGGATATTCGGCGGTATCGGCTACGCCACCGCCGACTTTGAGGAAGGCACGGGCCACCACCGTTGGCAGCGCCTGGGTGTGGAGCGGCGTACCCGCGACATGACCCTGGAGGCCGAAGTCTCCAACCACTCCTACGGCAAAGGCACCAAGCAAGGCGCGCGGCTGGCGATTGCCCGGGACATCAACGACCACTGGCAGTACGGCGGCAGCCTTGACTACCTGGCCGCCAGCACGCCGTTGCGCGCACTCAATGCCAACGTCACCGCCAACGGCGGCAGCGGTTTTATCCGCTGGCGCGCCAATGAAAGCCGTGAGTGGAGACTGGCGCTGAGCCCGTCCCACTTCAGCGACGGCAACGACCGTGTCGAAGCGTTGCTCACCGGGCGCGAGGGCGTCTACCGCTCGCCGGATGTGCAAGTGGACCTTGGCCTGGAAGTCGGCACCAGCCGCAACAGCAAGGAAGAGGCCGCGTATTTCAACCCACGCTCAGACTTCAGCGTGCTGCCCACGGTGAGCGTCAACCATGTGCTCTATCACCGCTACGAAACCCAGTGGAGTCAGCAGTTCCAGGCCGGTGCGGGCAGCTACAGCCAGCGCGATTACTCCACCGGCGCAATCGGTTTGCTCAGTTATGGCCAGCGTTATCGCTGGAACGACGTACTGGAAACCGGCGCCAACCTGAGCTGGATCAGCCGACCTTATGACGGTGAGCGCGAAAGCGATGTGCGCCTGCTCGTCGACCTCACTTACCGTTTCTAGAAGAGTCCGATCATGACCCTTGTTTCCCGTTGCCTGCTGGCCCTGGGCTTTTTGCTGAGCAGTGCCTGTGCCCAGTCACCCGCGCCTTTCACGCCACCTGCCGAACGACTCAAACCGGTCAACGAAGCGCCGTGGCCGAAAAACCATTTCCTGGGCATTGCCTACCACGATGTCAACGACCGCGACCCCGACCAAAGAGTGGTGGCGGTGCGTACCGAACGCCTGATCGAACAGTTGGCCTGGCTGCGCGAGAACGGCTACCAGGCGGTCAGCGTCGACCAGGTCCTCGCCGCCCGCGCAGGCGGGCCACAGCTGCCGCCCAAAGCCATCATGCTCAGCTTCGACGACGGCTATTCGAGCTTCTACACCCGTGTGATGCCGATTTTGCGGGCCTACCAGTGGCCGGCTGTGCTGGCGCCGGTGGGCAGTTGGGTCGATACGCCGTTGAACCAGCCGGTGGATTTTGCCGGCGTGCCGCGTAACCGCGCGGAATTTTTGACCTGGCAACAAGTGCGCGAAGTGGCGCAATCGGGCCTGGTGGAGATCGCCGCCCACACCGACGCCAGCCACAAGGGCGTGCTGGCCAACCCCCAGGGCAACCTGCAACCGGCCGCCGCCACCCGGCGCTATGACCCGGCCACCCACCGTTATGAGTCCGAAGCGCAGTTCCAGGCGCGGATGCGTGCCGACGTGGTGGCGATTTCCAACAAGATCCGCGCGGTCACCGGCAAGGCGCCGCGTGTGTGGGTATGGCCGTATGGGGCGGCGGATGGCACCTCCCTGGCGGTGGTGGGTGAGCAGGGTTACCAGATGGCCCTGACCCTGGAGGACGGCCTCGACAACCTCGGCAACTTGATGAGCAGCCCGCGCTTTCTGGTGGACAACGACCCGTATGCCGAAGATTTCGCCAACAGCATGGTCTCGGCACAGGTCAAAGCGCCGATGCGCGTGCTGCATGTGGACCTCGATCATGTCTACGACCCGGACAAGGCCCAAGAGGCGCGCAACCTCGACGCGCTGGTCCAGCGGGTGCTGGACATGGGGGTCGACACGGTGTTCCTCCAGGCATTCGCCGACCCCAAGGGCGATGGCCTGGTGCGCTCGCTGTACTTCCCCAACCGCCATCTGCCGATGCGCGCCGACCTGTTCAACCGTGTCAGCTGGCAGCTGCATACCCGTGGCGGCCTGGTCAAGGTCTACGCCTGGATGCCCGTGCTCAGCTTTGCCCTGGATGCCAAGCTGCCCCGCGTCACCCGTTGGGACCCGGCCACCGGCAAGGTGGCCGTCGACCCGAAACAGTACCAGCGCCTGTCGCCGTTCGATCCAAAGGTGCGCAAAATCATCGGTGAAATTTACGAAGACCTGGCCCGTACCAGTGCTATCCACGGCGTGTTGTTCCACGACGACGCGGTGCTCTCGGACTTTGAAGACGCCAGCCCCCAGGCCCTGCAAACCTACGCGGCCAATGGCCTGCCGGGCAATATCCAGGCGCTGCGTGCCGACCCTGAGGTGATGCAGCGCTGGACCCGTTTCAAGAGCCGCTACCTGATCGATTTCACCCATGAACTGACCGCCAAGGTCCGCGCCCAGCGCGGCCCGGAAGTGCTCACCGCGCGCAATATCTTCGCCGAACCGATGCTCAACCCGGCCAGCGAAGCCTGGTTTGCGCAGAACCTCGACGACTTCCTCCAGCACTACGACTGGACCGCGCCCATGGCGATGCCGTTGATGGAAGGCCAGTCGCTGAAAAACTCCAACGCCTGGCTGGAAAAACTCGTGGCCACGGTCAAGGCCCGGCCCGGCGCGATGCAGCGCACGGTCTTCGAGCTACAGGCCAAGGATTGGCGCACCCCGGCCGCCCCGGATCTTTCCGGCGCGCAAATGGCCGAGTGGATGGGCGTGCTCAAGCGCCAGGGCGCCAGCAGTTTTGGCTACTACCCCGACAACTTCCTGGAGAATTCGCCGGATCTGAACACCGTGCGTCCGGCCCTTTCCAACAAATGGAATCCTTGACTCATGTTCGACAGAATCCTTGCTCTTCTTGTGTTGGCATTGGTGTTGGGTGTGCCCCTGGGCCTGATCTTCCTGGTCACCGGGCAGTTCCTGATGGAGTTCGTATTTTTCTACCCGTTGTTCATGTCCGGGCTGTGGATCGCCGGCGGCCTGTACTTCTGGCTGCACTGGGAGCGCCACTGGCCATGGGCCGATGACACCCCGGCGCCGGCGCTCAAGGGCGAGCCGCTGATCTCGATCCTGATCCCTTGCTACAACGAAGGCGACAACGCCGCCGAGACCATCGGCGCAGCATTGGCCCAGCGTTATCGCAACCTGGAAGTGATCGCGATCAATGACGGCTCCAGCGACAACACGGCCGAGGTGCTCGATGCCCTGGCGCTGCAAGAGCCGCGCCTGCGCGTGCTGCACCTGGCGCAAAACCAGGGCAAGGCCGTGGCCTTGCGCATGGGCGCCGTGGCGGCGCGCAGTGAATACCTGGTGTGCATCGACGGCGATGCCTTGCTCGACCGCAATGCCGCGGCCTACCTGGTGGCGCCGATGCTCGACAACCCACGGCTCGGTGCGGTCACCGGCAACCCGCGCATCCGCACACGCTCGACCTTGATCGGCCGGGTGCAGGTGGGCGAGTTCTCTTCGATCATCGGCTTGATCAAGCGTACCCAGCGGGTTTTCGGGCGGATCTTCACCGTGTCCGGCGTGGTGGTGGCGTTTCGGCGGGCGGCCCTGGACCGGGTCGACTACTGGAGCACCGACATGATCACCGAAGACATCGACGTGAGCTGGAAGCTGCAACTGGACCACTGGAGCATCTTCTACGAGCCGCGCGCGCTGTGCTGGATCCTTATGCCAGAAACCCTCGGCGGCCTGTGGAAACAGCGCCTGCGCTGGGCCCAGGGCGGCGCCGAAGTGCTGTTCAAGAATATTCGCGGGATCTGGCAGTGGCGCCACCGCTACCTGTGGCCGTTGCTGTTCGAGTACTGCCTGTCCACCGGCTGGGCCTTCACCTTCATGCTGTCGGTGATCTTCTGGGGCGTGGGCAAAGTCGTGCCGTTGCCCGAGGCGATTGCCGTCGGCTCGCTGATGCCGCCGGCCTTCACCGGCTTGCTGCTGGCGGTGGTGTGCCTGCTGCAATTTGCCGTGAGCATCATGATTGACCGGCGCTACGAGCGCGGCCTGTGGAAAACCCTGTTCTGGACCGTCTGGTACCCGCTGGTGTTCTGGCTGGTGAGCCTGTTCACCACCCTGGTCAGCTTCCCCAAAGTCCTGTTCCGCCAACATCAAAAACGCGCGCGCTGGGTCAGCCCGGATCGCGGCATCAAGGCACCTGCCAAGGAAGTCAAGCCATGAACCTGATCCGTACCCCCCAGCGGCCTGTGATGCAGGCCATTGATATTTTCCTGACCCTGCTGGCCTGGGCCGGGCTGGTGATTTTGCTGGTACGCGGCCTGGTGCCGATGCTCGACAGTCAGGGCGGCCCGCGCATCGAGGCGCCGATCTTTGCTGCGCTGAACACTTTGCAGATCTACCTGTGGATCGCCCTGTTCAATGCGCTGCTGCTGATTGTCTGGGCGCGTTACCAGCAGCGGCGCGGCAAGCGCTTCGCCCAGCGCCGGGCGGCGGGCAAGGCCTTGAGTGACCATGGCTTGAGCGAGAGCTTCCGTCTGGCGGCGGGGGAGCTTGAGCAACTGCGCCGGCCGGGGGTGTTGGTGATTCATAACGATCAGGAGGGCGGCGTGCAGGCGGTGACGGCTCATCTGTCCCGTGAGGAGCGGCGGCCAGAGTTGAAGCTTGTGGTGGGGCAGGACAGCTAGTTGTGTAGGTAATTTGGTCTTTTTTTGTAGGATATTTCCTAGGTTTATTTAGGTGATGTCCTCTTTAGTTTGCTCGGGCGATCCAGTGACAATCGCGGCGCTAACCCGCCGTTAAACATCCTGGATCGTCGCACATTCATTGTGGGCCTCCCTGGCCCTTTGTTTTCGATGGATTGAATATGCCTTTATTAGTGCCACGGACTCGGCTGCGGTTGAGCCTCTGTCTTTTGCTTTGCCTGGTGTCGAGCGGTGCCCTGGCGGCGACGCTGCCAGGTGATCAGGACCTGATCCGCGAGCGGCAAAATCGCCTGCTGGAAGAGCAGCAGCGGCGCCTTGAAGAGCTCAAGAACCTGCCCGGCAAGGAAGTCAAACCCGCAACGCCCACCGCCCCGGTGGACAGTCGTTGCTTCCCGATCAAGACCATCGAGCTCAAAGGCGCTGATAGCTTGTCTGCCGCTGATCGCGAGCGTTTGATCAAACCTTATATCGACCAGTGCCTGGGCGTCTCCCAGCTCAATCAACTGCTCAAGGCCGTCACCGACCACTACATCGACAAGGGCATGGTCACCAGCCGTGCCTACTTGCCGCAGCAGGATTTGTCCAAAGGGCATCTGCAAGTGCTGGTGGTCGAAGGCAAGCTCGAAGGCCTGAAAGGCGCCGATAACAGCCAACTCTCGGACCGTGAGTTGGCCATGGCCTTTCCCGGCAAAAACGGCGACTTGCTCAACCTGCGGGAAATCGAGCAGGCAATTGATCAGCTCAACCGCTTGCCGTCCAACCGGGCACAAATGGAACTGGCCCCCGGCGAGGCCGTCGGCGGCAGTTCGGTGCTGGTGAAAAACACCCCGCAAAAGCCCTGGCGCGCCAGCCTGTCGCGCAATAACGACGGGCAGAAAAGCACCGGCGAGCAGCAGTGGGGCGCCGGCCTTGAGTGGGACAGCCCCCTGGGCCTGGCGGACCAGTTGGTATTGCGCGGCGGCCATGACGCGATCAGCGATCACCAGAAAACTTCGAAAAACGGCATGTTCTATTACAACGTGCCGTGGGGCTGGTGGAACTTCAGCTACAGCTACAGCCAGAGCGATTACCGCGCGCTGGGCCAGGGCGACACGTTCAGCTTCAAACAATCGGGTGACAGCCAGAACCACCAACTGCGCGCCGAGCGCGTGGTGCATCGCGATGACGTGAGCAAGACTTCCGTCAACGTCGGCGTGGCCCACCTGCGCACCAATAACTATGTGTTCAGCACCCGTCTGGACAGCAGCACCCGCCTGAGCGAAATGCAGGTCGGCATCAACCACGGCCGGCGGGTCGGCAGTGCCTTCGTCAACATGGACCTGGGCATGCAGAACGGCATCGGCCTGCTCGATGCCCAGGCCCAGGACGAACGCGGCGATTTTGGCAGTCGCCAACCCAACTCGCGCTACCGCAAATACACCGCCACCGTCAGCTACCTGCAACCCTTCATGCTGTGGGGCGAATCGTTCAGTTTTACCAGCCTGGCCACCGGCCAACGCAGCGAAGACATGCTGTTCAGCCCGCAGCGCATGAGCCTTGGCGGCTCATCTTCGGTACGCGGCTTCAAGGACCAGCAGCTCAACGGTGACAGCGGCGGCTACTGGCGCAACGACCTGCGCTGGTCACGCCCGGTACTGGTGGATTGGTTGCGCCCGGCTTTCGGCGAATACGGCGTGAGCCTGGGCTACGACCAGGGTGTGATCCGCAACGACCGCTACAACGGCACCACCCACGGCCGGGTGTCCAGCAACTCGGTGGAGCTGTTCGCCCGTGGCAAACATGTCAGCACCAGTGTGACCTTTGCCCACTCTTTGGAACGCCCGGCGGTGATGAGCGAGCGCGAAGCGCCGATCTACTTCCGAATGGATTTCTACCTGTAATTCAACGCCTCGCTGCATTGAGAATTTGATATGGATGTTCGCCAGCTTGCTTTCCTCGCCCGTCAACCGTCCGCTGCCGTAAAACGCCGTGACACCTTCTGTGGCGTGCCCAAAAGCGGCCTGGCGCTGATCCTGGCCAATGCGCTGTTCTGGCAGCCGCTGCTGGTCCAGGCCGAGGGCATTGTGGTCAGCGGCCCGGGCACGACGGTGGGCGCGGCGGGCAATGGCGTACCGGTGGTCAACATCGCCACGCCCAATGGCAGCGGCCTGTCCCATAACCAATTCAAGGACTACAACGTCGGTGCCAACGGCCTGATCCTCAACAACGCCACAGGCCGCACGCAAGAAACCCAACTGGGCGGCATCATCCTCGGCAACCCCAACCTCAAGGGCGGCGCCGCCAATATCATCCTCAACGAAGTCAACGGCGGCAGCCCCAGCCAGTTGCGCGGCTACACCGAAGTGGCGGGCCAGTCGGCCAAAGTCATCGTCGCCAACCCCTATGGCGTGACCTGCAACGGCTGCGGCTTTATCAACACCCCCAACGTGACCCTGACCACCGGCAAACCGATCCTCGATAACGGCCGCCTGGACCGCTACCAGGTCGATGGCGGCGCGGTGACCATCGACGGCCAGGGCTTGAATGCCGACAACGTTGACCGCTTTGAGATCATCACCCGCTCGGCCAAGATCAATGCGCAGATCAATGCGCGTAATTTGACGGTGATTGCCGGGCGCAATGACGTCAATGCACAGACGTTGAATGCCACGGCGCGTGCTGATGATGGCAGTGCCAAGCCGGAGTTGGCGATTGACTCGTCGGCGTTGGGTGGGATGTATGCGGGGGCGATCAAGCTGGTGGGGACTGAGGCTGGTGTCGGGGTGAAACTGGACGGTACGTTGGCGGCCAGCGCGGGCGATATTCAACTGGATGCCAATGGGCGCTTGACCATGGCCAATGCCAAGGCCAGCGAAGCGGTCGTGATCAAGGCCGGTGAGCTGGACGCCACGGGCGCGGTGTACGCCGGCACGCGTATCGATGTGCAAACCACCACGGGCTTAAGCAACCAGAAAAGCCTCGCCGCCCGCGACAGCATTACCCTCGCCAGCAACGGGCAACTACTCAACAGCGGCATTATCGAAGCGGGGGTCAACCCTGATGAAAGCCGCAATGCCAGCGGCGATGTCAGCCTGTCAGCCGCCAGCCTGAAAAATACCGGCAGTGTGGTTGCCAGTCGCAGCCTCGGCGTAACCGCCACCCAGGCTCTGGACAACCAGGGCGGCACGTTGAGCGGCACGAAAACGCAGGTTAATGCCGGACAACTGGATAACCGCACCGGCCGCGTGCTCGGTACGCAGACGCTGAATATCACTGCCACGGCCCTGGACAACCGCTCCGGCAAGTTGCTCGGTAGCCAGTTGAACGTGACGGCCAGTGGCGCCATCGACAACCGCCTGGGGATCTTCTCCGCCAGCACATTGCTGACGGTGCAGGCGGCCAGCCTGGATAACCGCAATGAAGGCAACCTGGTCAGCCAGGGCGCCCAACAAATCGTCGTCGGGCAGTTGAACAACAGCCAGGGCGGGTTGGTGTCCAGCAAAACCACCCTGGCGCTGCGTGGCGAAAACATGCTCAACCAGGGTGGCCTGGTGATCGCCGACGAGGCATTGACCCTGACCGGCGGTAGCTTCGACAACAGCCAGAAGGGCGTCATCAGCAGCAAGGCCGATACCCAGGTTGAGCTGACGAGCCTGAACAACAGCAACGGTGGCAAGTTGAGCAGTGCGGGTCAGTTGACTCTTAACGCCGCCGAGCTCGAAAACGCTGCTGGCCGTATCAGTGCCACGGGCGACCTGCAGGCGACAGTCGGTATCCTCAAGCAACAAGCGGGCGAGTTGCTCAGCGAAGGCGCATTGAGCCTGCGCGGTACTACGCTGGACAACCGCAACGGCGGTCTTGTCGCGGCCACTGGCGGCGTGGAAGTGCGCAGCCAGGAGATCTTCAACCAACTGGGCGAAATCTCCAGCCAGGCCAAGGTGCTGGTGGTGGCCGACCAGTTGAACAACAGCACCGGCAAAGTGATCGGCGACAACGGCCTGAACCTCACGGTGCAACGCCTGATCAATCAGAACAAGGGCCTGTTGGCTGGGCGCGAAGGCCTGCTAGTGAACGGCGGGCAACTGGATAACAGCCAGGGTGGGCGTCTCACCAGCCAGAAAAATATCAACGTCAGTGTGACTGGCGATTTGCTCAACCAAGGCCAGGGCACACTGCTCAGCGAGGGCGAGTTAACGGTCAAGGCCGGTGCGCTGGATAACTCCCAGGGCGGCGTGATCAGCGCCAAAAGCAGCATTGATCTGCGCACCGCCGGCCTCAATAACAGCCAGCGCGGCAGCATCCGCAGCGACGCGGGCATCACCCTCGATGCTGGGCAACTGGATAACAGCCAACAAGGCTCGATCTTCGCCCAGTCGTCAGTCAAAGCCACTGTCACCGGGCTGGACCAACAGGATCGCGGTGAACTGGTCGGCCAGGCCGGCATCGACCTGGACTTGAAAAACGGGCTGTTGAACAACCGCGACCGTGGCCTGATTGCCACGCCGGGCCAGTTGCTGCTGCGCAACCTTGGGGCTGTGGATAACCGCCAGGGCGGCGAGATTTCCAGCACGCAATCCTTCCTGTTAGCAGCGGATGCGCTGGATAACCGCGGTGGCAAAATCATCAGTCGCGACAGCTTGCAGGTGCGTGTTGCCCGCGCGCTGGATAACAGCGCCGAAGGCGTGGTGTCGGCACACAGCACCTTACAGGTGCAAGCCGATAGCCTGAACAACCAAGGCGCTGGCGCACTGGCCAGCCAGGGCGCGCTGGGCCTGACGGTCACGGGCCTGCTGGACAACCGCCAGGGCGGACAGATTGTCAGCGACATCAGCCTGACCGCCAACGCTGGCGCTGTGGATAACCGCTCCGGCGTTATTGGCAGCCAACAGGCGCTGAACCTGACCACCGGCAACCTCGACAACAGGGCTGGGCTGATCAACAGCCTCGGTGACCTGACCCTGACCGGGCAAAAGGTCGATTCAAGCCTGGACGGCGAGATATCGGCCAAGGGCGACTTGCAACTCACCGTCCAGCAGTTGATCCAGCGCCAGGGCCGCTTGATCGGCGAACGCGCGGTGACCCTCGACCTGCAAGGCGGCGACCTGGACAACAACGCGGGTTTGATCCGCGCCAAAGGGCCGCTGACCTTTGCTCGACTGGGCAACCTGAGCAACCGTGAACAGGGCGAAATCTCCAGCCAGACCGCCTTCACCCTCAAAGCCCAGCGCATTGATAACGGTGATCGCGGGGTCATCCTCAGCACTGATCAATTACGCCTTGAGGCGGGCGAAGTGGTCAACGCCAATAAGGGCTTGATCTCGGGTTGGAACGGCTTGACGGTGGTTGGCGACAACCTGGACAACAGCGCCGAAGGCACGTTGTCGAGCAAGAGCGGCACCCTACAAACCACGCTGACCGGCGCCCTGGACAACCACAACTCGGGCGCCCTGGTCAGCCAGGGCAAGCAAACCCTCAATGCGGCGAGCGTGAACAACGATCAAGGGGTTATTTCGGGCCAGGACGACGTCACTCTCACAGTGAGCGGGCGCTTGGACAACAGCCAGAATGGCTTGATCTCCGCCGCCAAAACCCTGGACTTCAACCACACCCAAACTGAAATCCTCAACCGTGGCGGGCAGATCAACGCCGCCGATATCCGCCTGATCGGCCAACGCCTGGACAACAGCGCCGGCCAACTGATCAGCCAGGGCGCACTCGATGGCACCCTCAGCGGCGCGCTGATCAATGCTAACAAAGCCCGTCTGGCCAGCGGCGCAGCACTGTTGCTGAACGCGGCGAGCCTGGACAACCGTGGCGGCCAACTGGTCAGCCAGGACCGGCTCGACCTGACCCTCGCCAACGGCGACCTGGATAACCGCGACAAAGGCACCCTGGCCAGCCAGAAAGACCTGGTGCTCAAACTGCTGGCCGGTGATGTGAACAACCAGCAAGACGGCCTGATTTTCAGCCAGAAGGGCAAGCTCGACCTGGCTGCACGCACCCTTAATAACCAGCAAGGCACGCTGCAAAGCCAGGCCGACAACCTGCTACGGCTCAGCGCAGCCCTGAACAACCAGGGCGGACGCGTCGATAGCCTCAGCGGTAACCTGGACCTGGAATCGGCCAGCGTGACCAACACCACGGGTGGTGTCCTCAATAGCAGCCAGGGCTGGATCAAACTGGTAACGGGCCTATTCGACAACGGCGGCGGTATCACCCAGGCGCAATCCCTGGATATCGAAGCCAAAGGCGGGCTGCTCAACCAACTGGGGCACCTTTCGGCCCTTGCCGGTGAGAGCCAGATTGTCACCACCACCTTGAACAACCAGGGTGGCGGTGTGTATGCCGACACCCTGCTCAAGGTCACGGCCAAGGATTTTGATAACCAGGGCACAGCGGTTGGCAACGGCGGCAAGGTCGGTGCACGGAACATCGACTTCGGCCTCACGGGCACCCTGAGCAACGGTTTTGGCCTGATCGAAAGCGACGAGACCCTGCGCCTCGCCGCGCAAACCCTCAATAACGTGGGCGGCAACCTGCGGGCCATGGGCCGCGTCGGCACCACCGAGATCCGCACCTCGGGTCTGTTCGACAACCGCTTTGGCGCGCTGGAAAGTGCCAATCAACAACTCACACTGCAAGCCGGCGATCTGGACAACAACGGCGGGCGCATCGTCCATAGCGGCAGCGGAACATTCGACCTGACCTCCGACCAAGTCACCCGCGCTGGCGGCAGCTTCGTCACCAGCGGCCAACTGGATATCAAGGCGGCGAGCTGGACCAATAGCAGCGTGATCCAGGCCGGCCGCCTGAATCTCGATATCGGCCAATTCACCCAGACCGCCAGCGGCCAGTTGCTGGGCTCGCAAAGCCTGACCGGTATTGGCGACACCTGGACCAACGAAGGCCTGCTGGCCAGTGACGGCCGCCTGAACCTGACGCTTACCGGTGGCTACAGTGGCAATGGCCGGGTCAGCAGCCTGGGTGACATGACCTTCACCAGCGCCCGCATGGACCTGGGCGAAAACGGCCGGGTTGCTGGCGGTGCGCTCACCCAAATCAACAGCGCGCTGCTGAACAATCAAGGGCGCCTGACCTCCATTGGCGATCTGACCGTCAACGCCACGACCCTGAACAACTACGGCACCCTGGGTGGCTCTGAAAAGGTCCGTCTGAACGCTACTCACCTGCTTAACGACAGGGGCCTGATTTTCAGCGGCGATGACATGACGTTGCGGGTCAATGACTTCAGCAACCGTTTTGGCGACGTCTACAGCCTCGGTGGCCTGGACATTGCCCGCGATGACGCCAACGGGCGCAGCGCCCTGATCGAGAACATCTCCGGCACGCTGGAAAGTGACGGCAACATGCGTTTGTTGGCCGATACCCTGAGCAACCGTCGCGACCAGTTCAGTACGGAAAAGAAGCTGGTATCGGGTAGCGTTAACACTTACTTCGACGACTTCTGTGATGGCAAGGGTTGTGAAGTCCACTTCAGTGCCGTCGAGCGTTATGAGGACGTGGTCACCGGCAGCTCGGCCTCAGCCTTTATCAATAGCGGTGGCGACCTGACAGTGGGCAGCCAGGCCTTCAACAACCTCTACAGCTCGGTCTCGGCGGCCAAAAATATCCTGATCAATACCGATGTGTTGAACAACACCGGCGCGGCGGGTGGTGAAGATATCCTCTACAACTCCGAGTTCTATACCCGCGATCGCGGCCAATACAACACGTTCATCAACCGCAGAAACCAGTTCAATCTCTATAACGACCCGAACTCCGCTGACTACCGTCCTGGCGAAATGACCATGGACAAGCTCAGGGATGGGATTGGCAACTTCTACAAATTCTCCAGCTCTACCGTGCCGACTTCCGGCAGTGTGCTTGCCCAAGCCGTGATCCAGGCGGCCGGCGCGGTCACGGTCAACGCCACCCAGCAAATCAACAACAGCGTCATCCGCCCGAATGCCACGACCATTGATACCCCGGCGGCCAATCGCAACACCAACTCGGATGTATTCGCCTCGACCGTAAAACCGGCGGTCACCGCGCAATTACCGCCGGACCTGGCCCAGCGCCAGGTCAACCCTGTGACCTTGCCGGGCTTCAGCCTGCCCGCCGGGCAGAACGGTTTGTTCCGCCTCAGTGGCCAGCAAGCCAAGGCTGAGGGGGCTTCCAGCGCTTCGACGAACGCTGCGGACTTCAGCGTCGGCAGCCGCCAGATTACCGCCAAGGACCGAGAGCAAACCCTCGACTACACCGCCGTGCAAGAACGCGGCTTCAACCTCGACGGCCAGCCAAGCGGCCAGGGCCCATTGGCACTGGACACCAGCGCACCATCGATCAACCGCGTACAAGGGCTGCCGCCTGTCACTCCGGTAGACAACAGCCACAAATACCTGGTCGAGACCAACCCGGCCCTCACCGACCTCAAGCAGTTCATGAGCTCCGACTACCTGCTGGCGAAACTCGGCTATAACCCCGATGACAGCTGGAAGCGCCTGGGTGACGGCCTGTACGAGCAACGCCTGATCCGCGAAGCCGTGATCGCCCGTACCGGCCAGCGCTACATCGACGGCCTCACCAGCGACGACGCATTGTTCCGCTACCTGATGGACAACGCCATCGGCTACCGCGACTCGCTCAACCTGCAACTGGGCGTGGCCCTCACCGCTGAGCAAGTGGCGGCGCTGACCCACGACATCGTGTGGATGGAGGAGGCCCAGGTCAACGGCCAAAAAGTCCTGACCCCAGTGCTCTACCTGGCCCAGGCCAACAACCGCCTGGCACCCAACGGCGCGTTGATCCAGGGCCAGGACGTGAGCCTGATCACTGGCGGCGACCTGCATAACGGCGGCACCCTGCGCGCCACCAACAACCTGAACATGGTCGCTGTCAATATCGACAACAGTGGTCTGATGCAAGCCGGCAACCGCCTGGACATGCTCGCCACCGACTCGATCCGCAACACCCGGGGCGGGGTGATCAACGGGCGCGATATCAGCGCTACCGCCGTCACCGGCGACGTTATCAACGAGCGCACGGTGACCACCTTCCGAACTGAAGGCCAGGGCTACCAACTGCGTAACGACGTGGTGAGTTCGGGCTCACGTTTTGAAGCCACCGACACCGTAAAAATCAGCGCCGGGCGCGACCTATACAGCGGCGGCAGCACCATCAAGGCCGGTGGCGATGTCACCCTTGCGGCCGGGCGCGACGTCATCATCGCCAGCCAGGCCGAACAGGACGATGCGGCGTTCCAGCGCCGACGCGTCAGCAGTACTGAGCAAACCATCCTGCAACACGCCTCTAGCGTCGAAGTCGGCGGCAACCTGACCCTCGACGCCCGCCGCGACATGGCCGTGATCGGCAGCAGCGTCAGCGCCGAGAAAAACCTCAGCGCCAAGGCTGGCGAAAGCATGACCCTGGCAGCGTCGGCCAACGAGGAACACGACTATTCCAAAGGCAAAAAAGGCGGGACCAAAACCACCAAGCAACTGGATACCGTCACCCAGCAAAGCGCCGGACTAAAGGCAGGCGGCGACCTGATCGCCATCGCCGGCACCGACCTGACCCTGGTCGCCAGCAAAATCAGCGCGGGCAATGAAGCCTATGTGCATGCCGATAACGAGCTGAACATGCTGGCGGCGCAGGACAGCAACTACTCGCTGTACGACATGAAGAAAAAGGGCAACTGGGGCAGCAAGAAAACCCAACGCGATGAAGTGACCGATGTGAAAAACATCGGCAGCGAGATCAAGACCGGGGGTGACCTGACGCTGGAGAGCGGTGGGGATCAGTTGTATCAGGCGGCGAAGCTCGACAGTGGCGGGGATATTGCGATTGCCAGTGGGGGGGCGGTGACGTTTGAGGCGGTTAAGGATTTGCGGCAGGAGAGTCATGAGAAGAGTAAGGGGGACTTGGCCTGGACCAGTGCGAAGGGCAAGGGCAATACCGATGAGACGCTACGCCAGACGCAGATGATTGCGGAAGGTAGCGTCGCAATTAAGGCTGTCGATGGCTTGAAGATCGACATTAAAAAAATAGATCAGCACACCGTAAGTCAGACCATTGATGTGATGGTCAAGGCGGATCCGCAACTGGCTTGGTTGAAAGAGGCCGACAAGCGTGGGGATGTGGACTGGCGGCAAGTGCAAGAAATGCACGACTCGTTCAAGTACAGCCACTCCAGTCTTGGGCAAGGGGCAATGCTGGCGATTATTATCGTTGTGACGGTGCTAACAGCAGGGGCGGCGAGTGCTGGGGTTGGTACTCTCGCAGGGGCGACTGCTGGGTCAGGGTCGGCGATGGCGGCGGGTACTGCAGCAACGGCTGCGACGGCGACGACTGCTGCAACGTCGGCGGTGGCTGCTGGGTGGGGCAACGTCATGGCTTCGGCAGCTCTCACCTCGGTGGCGAGTAACAGTGCCGTCAGCTTTATCAACAACGGCGGCAATATAGGCGCGACGTTCAAGGACATTACCTCAAGCCAAAACTTGCGCAGTTATGCCACTGGTGCACTGACTGCCGGTTTCACGGCGGGAGTCCTGGATCCTGCGTTTGGCGTTACAGGCGATAACGTCAACAGGGTCACCAAAGGCTTTGATCTGAGCTCGGCCTCGGACATTGGCAAGTTTGCTGCGTATTCAGGGGCGCAGGGTGCCGCGCAGGCAGGCTTCGGGACGGTGTTGCAGGGTGGCAGCCTTGGCGACAATCTCAAGAACTCCTTGGTTTCGCAGGCACAAGGCGTTCTGCGTGGTGTTGCTTTTAATGCGGTTGGCGATTTTGCCGAGAGTAATAAGTGGGACAACGCCAGCCTTGAAAAGGCAACCCTGCATGCGCTGGTCGGTGGTTTGCTCAGTGAAGCAGCAGGGGAAGGTTTCGCTACCGGGGCATTGGCCGCAGGCGCAAACGAGGCATTAAGTGAGCGCTTGAGCGCGCTGGTGAAGGGGGACAAACAGCTGGAACTGGCTGCGTCGCAGTTGGTGGGGCTTACGGCAGCAGCACTCGTCGATGGGGATCTGCAAACCGGAATCGACATTGCCAAAGACGCGACGGCCTATAACCGTCAACTGCACCCTGAAGAAAAACGTCTGATAAAAGAAAAGGCCGCTCAACTTACCCGCGACCGTAAGCAGCCGAGCTTGTCGGGCTTCACTTGGGAAGAGTTGCTGACCCTGGCCAGCGACAGCCAACTGGACAATAGCGCCGCCCGCAAATATGAAGCCCTGCGTAGCCAACTGAATGACAGCACTCAGCAAGGAAACCCTTTGGTTGCAGACTTCACCAGAGACATGGAGGTTGCTCAAGCAGTTGTTAACCAGATGAGCGCGCAAGGTACGCCGCTGCGATGGAAAGACGGCTCGGTGGTCACCGCGCACGGTAAAACGGTACTGGCCTTTCAGTCTACCGCCGAGCAAAAAGCAGATAGCGGTTTGTTTGGGGGGAATGGGGCTGGTTCATACGGGCCAACAGGGGGAGCGTTGCAGGCAGATGCCAATCGATTTGGCGTCAATGCGGCAATAAATCGTCACCCTGAAATCAGCGTGTTTGATGGTTCAAGTGATGCTTCTGATACCACCAGCGAGCGTGTTAAGTATGCGACTATTGGGGGACTGAAGGACGTCACCTTGCTTGATGTTCTACCGGCAGGGCGAGTAGTCGGCGCGGGGGGCAAGGTTGCGGGGGCGGTGGAAGCCAAAGTGGTGGCGCAACTGGGTGAGGCTGCTACGCTTTCCGGCGGTAAGTTAGGTGCAAAAGGATTAGAAATTGCACCGGGTAAGTTTGATTATCTGTTTGGTCGTGTCGCTAGTAACTCCCATAACGCCGCTCGTTCAAATCAGCTTGCGCTTGAAATGAAGAGACTTGGTGTTCCAGACAATGCCGCTGGTCGTCAGATGCTGACTGATCACTTGACCATTTCTGCCAAAACTGACGGCAATGTGATGAACACCTTCTCCAATCAGTACGGAAAATTTGAGGTCAGAGAGTCCTTGTTTATGGGACCATCGGGTAAGGCTGCTAATTTCCAGAGCACATTCCAGGTTTATGATGACGGAACTCGTAAACTCAGCACAGTCATACCGCTTCACTGAGGAGGTCGTAATGAAATTTCCAAGTACAAGTGACTTTTTGGAGGAATTTGGTATCGAGCCTGTTGAGGTTGATCCAACCTTGGCTCTATGTCGCTATACAAAGAAGTCAAAAAATAGTGAGCTTGAGGTTGATATTTCTTTTAGTGCTGTGATGAAGTCGTTCCAGGTCGTGTTGAGGCTTTCAATGCAAGAGCTGGCAGTTATTTCGTCGGAAAACGTCAAGTCTATTGAGTTGGTGCGGGATAGTTCGGGGGCTGGAGTTCATGTTGTATTTGAGATTTGTGAGTCAATTTCGGAGGCTAGGGTGATATTTGAACCTGAGGTCAGTTGTCGATGGTGGGCATTGCGTAACGTATAAGATGGTGCAAAAGCAACTGGGGCTGTTGTAGATGACACAATCAAGGCATTACCAGCCCCAAGACAAATAGATGCATCGTGGAGCGCGAGCACTTATAACAAAGGCGGTTTGATGACAGGTATTGAGCATGTATTCTATCGCCACGGACCTGACTCAGGATTTGCTAATGTTAGTAAGTTCTCGCAAGGAACATCTGTTAAAGATGTCTCTAGTTATGTTGATAACGCACTGAAATATGGGAAGGTAACTCCTAATGGCCCAGGTGGGCACGTTATTGAGTACAACGCAGGTAAGGTGATTGGAACAAACGTCTCAGGCGCTCCAACACCGACAATCAAAATAAATGTTCGGGATGGTGTGATTCAGACTGCATTCCCGTACTAGTTAGGAATGGTTATGAGCAGTGGCGGCACAATAATAGAACGATTTGTCGCGCAAGAGTTGGACGACAGCGTTCGCTCTATTTTGAAAGATGCCTTTGATGAGCGGATTTGCTCAAAGAGCGTTCTGTTCAGGGAGTTCGAGTTTAATTGCTTTGACGTTTCTTTGGACTTTGAAAAAGGCATCGTCACATTGCAAGATGTTCTTTCCGCTGGAGAGAGTAGCTTTCTTGATATACCGATACGTGATTTTATCTCTGCTTGTGGTTTGAATGTCTCTTGTTAATTGTAGAGGCCTAGATGTGATCTGACGCCAGCCTAGCGCCGGTGTTTTTGCACCCAATCTGCATCTTTTTTGCCGCCTTCTTGTGTAAAAGGGGACAGATTTATTTTTAGTAAACATCCCCGGCAAAAGATAAAACCAGTGACGAATATAGTTTAAAAAAGGAAAATGGAGCCAGTCCGTGATTAAACTCCCAATCGTGGCCTGCTCCTGTTTTTCTCTGGCTCATCTTCGTAAGATCTCCACCAATAAGGACGTTACATGCTCAAAAGCCTCTTAAAGGTCGCCGCCCTCATCGCAACATTGTCGATGACTGGCTGCGTCTCCTATACCGTCAGCGGCCCGTTGGGCGCTCCGCTTCATCCTGCGTCTGTCAGTAATCCTCGCGCGGCGCAGGTTGCCGATGTCACGGTTGCCATCCCAGGCGCGGACGACGCAACCCGTACGGCCATCAGCCGTTCGCTTACGATGCAGCTCAACCAGTACGTCAAGGCTGGTGGGTACTTCAAGCAGGTCATCGAGTACCCCGCGCGCCTCGGGGAGAACGATGTGGTGCTCAAGTTCAACATGACGTCCCTCAAGGGCCATCGCGCTCCGCATCCTGCGTATATCCCCGGCGCGTTGTTGACCCTGACGATCTGGATCTGGGTGAACGGACCGATCTATGTGGATAGCTTCGATGTAGCGGGGGATCTGGTGATTGTCGACCGCGACGGCAAAGAGCTGGCGGCGGCCAAGGAGCAGATCAAGTTTGAGCATAACGTCGGCCTGTACGGGCGCGAGTATTGGTCGCCGGTGATGGGTGCCAAGCAACTCAATGAGCTGGTTTCAAAACTGCTCGATACCGCCACCGCGAAGTTGGCCGCACCTCAGCTCAAGGGAGAATGAATATGATGGGTTTGTTCAAGCACGGTTTGGTGCTCGCCGCTGTTTTGCTGACGGGGTGCGTGTCCTATTCGCAGCACGAATTGCCGCCGGTTCAGGCCTGGCCGCCAACGGCCAATGCCCCACAGCAAAAGCCAACGGTGTACGTGCGCACCACGGCTATGATCCAGATTAACGGTGGCCCGGCCAATACCGCGACGGGTGCAGCAGCGGCGGTTGGGGAAACGACGGTTGCCGAGGGCTTTCGCCAGTCTGGGCGTTTTACGCGGGTCAGTACCGATAAGGTCGATTCGGACCTCTATGTCGAAGCCTCCTTGTACAACAATGAGCAGTTCAGCATGGCGTCGGCCATCATCACCGGTGTGACGTTCTTCATCATCCCTTCAACGGCGAAGAATACCTTCACCCTGGAGACTGTATTCAAGGACAAGGACGGTAAGGAATTGGGGCGTGTACGCAAGAGCGAATCGGTGCGCACCTGGATGCAATTGCTGTTGATCGTCGCCGTTCCTTTCCAGCAGGACACGCGTGAAATCGTGCAGGCGTTGACCCGTAGTACGCTGGATGAAGCGGTGCAACGCCGCTTGTTGTAGGCAAAATGGGGCGGTACTGAACCGCCCTTTTTTATTTATGCGCTGCTGACTCAACCGTCGCCCAATCACATCCATCAAACCGCAGCCGTCACGCAAGGGAACGGCGAGCAGGTGGGCAAAGTCGTGAAGGATTACGGCATCAGCGCTGATGTGCTCGCGAAAGGCGATGTTTTCCAGCAATTGGGTCACGGCTCGGATGCGGTGTGCGGCAGCGTCGTGGAGGACGTCGAGTGGTGCCTGGGTGTCGATCATCAGCGCGGGGATTGTGCAGTCATGGCCGGTGAGGAGAAAAAAGGGACAGATTTATTTGATTTTCTTAGAGGTTTTTTCTTTGGTTAAATAAATCTGTCCCCTTTTCGGTCCCCTTTTCGCTGCGGCGGCGGTCAAGCAAGTGATCAACAGCTCCACCGACGCGGCGCACCCGATTGCCGGCATCACCAGCGCGCGCCTGCTGTCGGCCGGGCAACGCACGGGCCTGCTGTACGGCCCGCGCTCGCCCAAGTACGGCTCGGACTGATCTGGACCAGTCACTGCCGATCCAATGTGGGAGCTGGCAAGCCAGCTCCCACCTGGATTGAGTGACCGCACGCTAACCCGAATCCCGGCGTCCCTACGTCTGACCTTGTGAACGCATCATTCACTCACGAGGTTCAGCCCATGTCCCGTCCTCCTCTTCTCCTCCTACGCCCCGCTGTCCAGGGCTTTGCCGTGACCTTGCTGGTGGCGCTCGCCGGATGTGGGCTGTCGTCCCGTGACGAGGCCAAGGCGCCCGAAGCGGCTGCCGTCCCCGAACTGCACAGCGCACCCATTCAGGCCCAGAGCGCCATGCTCAAAAGGATGGCGATGCCGGCCCCGATGGCTATGCATGACACTGTGGCGATGGAATACCGCGCCGAACCCCGTGAGCAGTATCAGAACCTGCCGGACAACCCGGTGCACAGCGTTGCTCAAACCCCAGTCTCAACCTTCAGCGTCGATGTCGACACGGGCAGCTACGCCAATGTCAGGCGTTTCCTCAACCAAGGCCAGCTGCCGCCCGAAGGCGCCGTGCGACTTGAGGAAATGGTCAATTACTTCCCCTACGACTACGCGCTGCCCACCGATGGCTCGCCTTTTGGCGTGACCACCGAAGTCGCCGCCACCCCCTGGAACCCCAATACACGCCTGCTGCGTATCGGCATCAAGGCCTCCGAGCGGGCGGTGGCCGAACTGGCGCCGGCCAACCTGGTGTTCCTGGTGGATGTTTCCGGCTCCATGGACCGCCGCGAAGGCCTGCCATTGGTGAAAAGCACCCTCAAACTGCTGGTGGAGCAACTGCGCGATCAGGACCGCGTGTCGCTGGTGGTGTATGCCGGTGAATCGCGGGTGGTGCTCAAGCCCACATCCGGGCGCGACAAGGCAAAAATCCGCAATGCCATCGAGCAACTGACCGCCGGCGGCGCCACGGCGGGGGCGTCGGGCATCGAACTGGCCTATCAAATGGCCCGTGAAGGCTTTATCGACCAGGGCATCAACCGCATCCTGTTGGCCACTGACGGCGACTTCAATGTCGGCATCAACGACTTCGACAGCCTCAAGCAGATGGCCGTGGACCAGCGCAAAAGCGGCGTGTCCCTGACCACCCTGGGGTTTGGCGTGGATAACTACAACGAACACCTGATGGAACAACTGGCCGACGCGGGCGATGGCAACTACGCCTATATCGACAACCTGCGCGAAGCCCGCAAGGTGCTGGTGGAGCAACTCAGCTCGACCCTGGCCGTGGTGGCGCGGGATGTGAAGTTGCAGGTGGAATTCAACCCGGCCCACGTCAGCGAATATCGCCTGCTGGGCTATGAAAACCGCGCCTTGAAACGTGAGGATTTCAGCAATGACAAGGTAGACGCCGGTGAGATCGGCGCCGGGCATACCGTGACGGCGCTGTATGAAATTGTACCGAAGGGTTCAAAAGGCTGGCTGGAACCGTTGCGCTATGCCCAGGCCAAGGCTGCCGAGGGTAACGCATCAGAACTGGCCATGTTGCGGGTACGCTACAAGCCGGCGGGGGGTGGCAGCAGTCGTCTGATCGAACACCCGATCAAGAATGCTCAACAGGCCGCCAGCGCCGACCTGCGCTTCGCGGCGGCTGTAGCTGCCTTCGCCCAACAGCTCAAGGGCGATGGCCGCTACACTGGCACCATGAGCCTGAAGGACACCGCCGTCCTGGCCCGTTCGGCCCGTGCTGATGACCCCTACGGCCTGCGTAATGAATTCGTACAACTGGTGGAACTGGCCCAAAGCCTCAAACACTGATCTTGCACACGATATAGAGCCAATGTGGGAGCTGGCTTGCCTGCGATGGCGGTGGGCCAGTGCCGCCCATAATGCCTGACCCACCGCCATCGCGGGCAAGCCCGGCTCCCACAGGTAATCTGCAGTGATCCATCGAAAGGAGTTCGCCACTTAACATGGCCGTACCAGATGATCCACCCAGCGACGAATTGCTGCTGGCCCGCTACCGCACCGGCGATGCTGCTGCATTCGAGACCCTGTATGCCCGGCACCGCCAGGGCCTCTACCGGTTTCTCGTGGGCCTGTGCAACAAGGCCGAACTGGCCGAGGAAATCTACCAGGACACTTGGCTCAGCCTGATCCGCAGCACTACCCAGCCACAGGGCCGGGCGAGTTTTCGTACCTGGTTGTTCCAGATTGCCCGCAACCGCCTGATCGACCACTGGCGCAAGCACGGCATCCACAACCCGTTGTACGACAGTTACGACGAACAACAGCACGCCCAACCCGACGACAGTGCCGGCCCCGAGCAGCAACTGAGCCTGAGCCGCGACCAGGGCCGCCTCGATGCGGCGTTGCAAGACCTGCCCGAAGACCAGCGCGAAGTGTTTATGCTGCGCCTGCACGGCGACCTGGAACTGCCACAAATCGCCGCCCTCACCGGCAGCCCACTGGAAACGGTAAAAAGCCGCTTGCGTTACGCCCAGCAGAAACTGCGTCGGCTGCTGGCCGAGGAGGTACCCGTATGACTGACTCCCGACACCCCCAGGACCCGACAGACGAAGGGCTGATCCAGCACTTTCGCCAACACAGCGCCAGCGAGCCGCCCGCGTCCCTCGACGCCTTCATCCTCGCCACCGCCCGCCGCGAAGCCCCCACGCCAGCGCCAAGCCTGTGGCAACGCTGGCTGCACGCCTGCCAACGGCCACGCTGGCAGATGGCTTTTGCTACCGTGGCCGGGGTCGCGCTATTGATCGGCGTGGTCATGCGCTCGCCAGTGCCCGATCTCAACTTGCCCGAGGCCGCCCAGTACGCCGCCGCGCCACCGCCGCCGGCACTCTCTGCCCCCGCCGCCCCCGCACCCATGGCGCGTATGGCAATGGCGCCGCAGGCCGACAGCACGCCGGTCCAGGCCGAGATGGCGGCGGCCATGGTCGATGAGCCGGTGGCCAGAATGAGCAAGCAGATGGCCGCCAAACCGCAGTCCCTGGAGCAAGGGCTTGAAGAGATCGTGCGTTTGCGCGAGGCGGGAGAGAGCAGGGCGGCGGATGAGAAACTGCTGGCGCTGCATAAGCGCTTCCCCGAGGAAAACCTGCCGGCGCGGTTGGAGGTGTTGCAAAGGCGTTGAGCCACAAAAAAGCCCCAGGTCTTGCGACCTGGGGCTTTTTTATCTGTATCTGGTGCACCCGGCGGGATTCGAACCCACGACCCCTGCCTTCGGAGGGCAGTACTCTATCCAGCTGAGCTACGGATGCTTGTGCGGGCGCCATCATACCCATGTCGACCTTGGGCGTCCATGCTGGTTTTTGGCCGTCTGCTGGTGGGATTCTGGAGTAGCGAGGCTCTGTACCGGGCGGTGTGTGCCGGTGATGCGCAATTCGGGTCCGTTACGCTTGTCAGAATAGTCCGGCAAATATGCCCTTTTCGTTCTTTTTTTTGAACAGACTATTGCCCTACCCCCCCTTTGATCCTAGGATTCGTTTGAGATTTCAAACGCTCTGTCTCCCGTGCGCTATGTGCTTGCTTGCGCCCAGTGACTGATTTCCCTGACGGCAGCCTTCAAGGCGCCTTTCAACAACTCTAATTTGCCCCGCGCGCGCGCGGTGCTGTTAAGGAAAGCCGACATGCAGCTTAAAGACACCCAATTGTTCCGCCAACAAGCTTTTATTGATGGCGCTTGGGTCGATGCGGACAACGGTCAAACGATCAAGGTCAACAACCCCGCGACTGGCGAGATCCTGGGCACCGTGCCGAAGATGGGCGCCGCCGAAACCCGGCGGGCCATCGAAGCCGCCGACAAGGCCTTGCCGGCCTGGCGTGCACTGACCGCCAAGGACCGTGCGAACAAGCTGCGTCGCTGGTTCGAGCTGATCATCGAGAACCAGGATGACCTGGCGCGCCTGATGACCCTGGAGCAGGGCAAGCCACTGGCCGAAGCCAAGGGCGAAATCGTCTACGCCGCTTCGTTCATCGAGTGGTTCGCCGAAGAGGCCAAGCGTATCTACGGGGACGTGATCCCTGGCCATCAGCCGGACAAGCGCCTGATCGTGATCAAGCAGCCGATCGGCGTCACCGCTGCCATCACGCCATGGAACTTCCCGGCCGCGATGATCACCCGTAAAGCCGGCCCGGCCCTGGCTGCCGGTTGCACCATGGTCCTCAAGCCGGCGTCGCAAACCCCGTTCTCGGCGTTCGCCCTGGCTGAACTGGCCCAGCGTGCCGGCATCCCCAACGGCGTGTTCAGCGTGGTTTCCGGCAGCGCCGGCGATATCGGCAGCGAGCTGACCAGCAACCCGACCGTGCGTAAATTGTCCTTCACCGGCTCGACCGAAATCGGTCGCCAGTTGATGGCCGAATGCGCCAAGGACATCAAGAAAGTTTCCCTGGAGCTGGGCGGCAACGCGCCATTTATCGTGTTTGACGACGCCGACCTGGATAAGGCCGTCGAAGGCGCGATCATTTCCAAGTACCGCAACAACGGCCAGACCTGCGTCTGCGCCAACCGCCTGTACATCCAGGATTCGGTGTACGACGCGTTCGCTGAAAAGCTCAAAGTGGCCGTCGCCAAATTGAAGATCGGCAATGGCCTGGAAGAAGGCACCACCACCGGTCCCCTGATCGATGAAAAAGCCGTGGCCAAGGTCCAGGAGCACATCGCCGATGCCCTGGGCAAAGGCGCGACGCTGTTGGCAGGCGGCAAGGTCATGCAAGGCAACTTCTTCGAGCCGACCATCCTCACCAACGTGCCGAAAAACGCTGCCGTGGCCAAGGAAGAAACCTTCGGCCCATTGGCGCCGCTGTTCCGCTTCAAAGACGAAGCTGAAGTGATCGCCATGTCCAACGACACCGAGTTCGGCCTGGCGTCCTACTTCTATGCCCGTGACCTGGGCCGTGTGTTCCGTGTGGCCGAGGCCCTGGAGTACGGCATGGTTGGCGTCAACACCGGGCTGATCTCCAACGAAGTGGCGCCGTTCGGCGGTATCAAGGCGTCGGGCCTGGGCCGTGAAGGCTCCAAGTACGGGATCGAGGATTACCTGGAAATCAAATACCTCTGCCTGGGCATCTAACCGGCAAGGTATCGCTGCAAACGCAAAGGGCACGAGAGCGCTGTCCCTTTGCGTGCTTCAAACCGTTATTCGAAGTGGCCGGGAAAGCTGCGGCAGTCGATCATCGCATGCTGGCGTAGTTGCCTCCCCACCACGTAATCCTTGGACCGCGCCACCCGATGAGTGGCGAATGAGGACTTTATGAGCAACAAGACCAACGCTTCCTTGATGAAACGCCGCGAAGCCGCTGTACCGCGCGGTGTTGGGCAGATTCACCCGATCTTCGCCGAATCCGCGAAGAACGCCAGCGTGACTGACGTTGAAGGTCGCGAGTTCATCGACTTCGCCGGCGGCATCGCCGTGCTGAACACCGGGCACCTGCACCCGAAAATCATTGCGGCCGTGACCGAGCAGTTGAACAAGCTGACCCACACCTGCTTCCAGGTCCTGGCCTACGAGCCTTACGTGGAGCTGTGCGAAAAAGTCAACGCCAAGGTCCCGGGTGATTTCGCCAAGAAAACCCTGCTGGTCACCACCGGTTCCGAAGCCGTGGAAAACGCCGTGAAAATCGCGCGGGCCACGACAGGCCGTGCCGGCGTGATCGCCTTCACCGGCGCGTACCACGGTCGTACCATGATGACCCTGGGCCTGACCGGCAAGGTCGTGCCGTACTCCGCGGGCATGGGCCTGATGCCTGGCGGCATCTTCCGCGCGCTGTACCCGAACGAGTTGCACGGCGTGAGTATTGACGACTCCATCGCCAGCATCGAACGCATCTTCAAAAATGATGCCGAGCCGCGTGATATTGCAGCCATCATCATCGAGCCGGTACAGGGCGAAGGCGGTTTCTACATCGCGCCTAAAGCCTTTATGAAGCGCCTGCGCGAACTGTGCGACAAGCACGGCATCCTGCTGATCGCCGACGAAGTGCAAACCGGTGCCGGCCGTACCGGGACCTTCTTCGCCATGGAACAGATGGGCGTTACCGCCGACCTGACTACCTTCGCCAAATCCATCGCCGGTGGCTTCCCGCTGGCCGGTGTGTGCGGCAAGGCCGAATACATGGACGCCATCGCCCCGGGCGGCCTGGGTGGCACCTATGCCGGTAGCCCGATTGCTTGCGCCGCAGCCCTGGCGGTGATGGAAGTGTTTGAAGAAGAGCACCTGCTGGACCGCTGCAAGGCGGTTGGCGAGCGTCTGGTCACCGGCCTCAAGGCTATCCAGGCCAAGTACCCGGTAATCGGCGAAGTGCGTGCCCTGGGCGCGATGATCGCGGTCGAGCTGTTCGAGGATGGCGACAGCCATAAGCCGAACGCTGCGGCGGTTGCCTCCGTAGTGGCCAAGGCGCGTGACAAGGGCCTGATCCTGCTGTCGTGCGGCACCTACGGCAACGTATTGCGCGTACTGGTCCCGCTGACCTCGCCGGATGAGCAGTTGGACAAAGGCTTGGCGATCATCGAAGAGTGCTTCGCAGAGCTTTGAGCGGCAAGCTATAAGCTGCAAGTGATGTAACGCTTGCAGCTTGCCGCTCAAAGACGCCGCCCGTGAACAAAAAAACCGCGTATGCGGTTTTTTTTTGCTCACGGGCGGCTTCTTTGTCTAATGTGCAGGGATTGCCGATGGAGCGTGCTGCATGACTGCGGTTGATTTACCTGCTGTACCCCGTGTACTGATTGCCGAGACCGACCCCTGGTCGCGGGATTTGCTCAAGCAGGTGTTGTTGAATGTGCGTTGCGACGCGCGGCTGGATGTGTGCGCCGACGGGCAGCACGCCGCCGAGTTGCTGCGAGACAAACCCTACGATTTGATCATTGCCGACTGGGAGCTACCGGGTGTTGATGGCCTGAGCCTGTTGCGCAGTGTGCGCCAGCGCCGGGAGGGGCCGGCGTTGCCGTTTATCCTGTTGAGTACGCGCAATGACAGTGCCAGTGTGCGCGAAGCATTGCCGCTGGCGCCCACCGCTTACCTGACCAAGCCCCTGAACATGGAAGGCCTCACGCAACGCCTGCAGGACCTGCTGCTCAATGAGGGCGAAACGGTGTATTGCCAAATCCCGGCCCTGGCCGCGGGTATGACCTTGCCGGTGTTCCTGGAGCACCGCCGCGAGCTGTCGGACGGCGCGCCGCTGCGGGTTGATGTAAAAGCCGCTGTGCACGGCAGCCTGGCGCCGGAGGGCCTGGACCTCAAGCAACTGGAAGAGCAGGTCAAGGTCGATCCACAGATCACGGCGGTGCTGATCGCCGCCGCCAACAGCGCCGGCCATCACGGTACGCCGGTGCAGACCCTGTCCATAGCGCTGCACAAACTGGCGGCAGGGCAGAGCATGAACCTGATCCTCGGCCTGGCCCTCAAGCACAATGTGATCCTCAGCGATGCCCGCCTGACGGAACACGCCGAGCACTATTGGCAGCTGTCCCGGCAAACCGCGCATTACGCCCGCTCGCTGGCACGCATGCTCGACCTTGACCACGAGCGCTGCTACAGCGCCGGGATTCTCCATCGGCTGGGCGACCTGGCCCTCTTGCGCAGCTTGCAGGAGTGGTGCCAGGGCGGTGGCGAGCTGGATGACGAAATGATCGCTGCTGCGCTCGACCGCTTTGGTGCCAGCTATGGCTCGGCGCTGCGCATCCGCTGGCGCTTGCCCCTGGAGTTGCGCCAATTGATTGCGGCGGTGTATTCCCTCGAAGGTGGGGTGTATTCCCGTGAAGCGCTGGTGATGAACATGGCGGCGCAACTGGCGGGGCTGAGCGAGCACGAGGGGGTCGAGGCGCTGGCCAAGGGCAAGACGGCGCGGCTGCTCAGAGTCGGGCTTTCAGAGTTGATGCGCCTCCGCAAGCCTGTATAGGGGGGGGCAGGCAGCAATGATGCTGAATATGCGGCCGCTATCGTAGCCTCGCTAAAGCTCGACAACTCCCACATTGTTTGTGGCGTGCGCAAAATCCTCTGCCAGGTCGAAACCCCCTGTGGGAGCGGGCTTGCCCGCGATAGCGGTGGGTCAGTCAACATCAATGTTTGCTGGGCCGACGTCTTTGCGAGCAAGCCTCACACATTTGATCTTCGCTATTTTTTAATGCCATGAAAGGCCAGGTATTCAGCCGACAATTACCCGGTTCTTGCCCTGGCGCTTGGCTTCATACATGGCCGCATCGGCCCGGGCGAACAGGCTGTCCAGGGTGGCATCTTCGGCCGTGAGGTTGGCCAGGCCCTGGCTGACGGTCACGCCATAGGGCCGGCCTTCATGGCTGAAACCCAGTTGCCGCACTTCCTGGCCCAGGCGTTCGGCAACCTGCATGGCCCTTTCCGGCGCGCATCCTGGCAGGACCGCCGCAAATTCTTCGCCGCCAATGCGCCCGAACAGGTCGCCACGGCGTAATACCCCGCGCCCGCTCTCGGCGATACGCAACAACACCTGATCGCCCTCCAGGTGGCCGTAGGTGTCGTTGATGGCCTTGAAGTTATCGATGTCCAGCAACAGGAAGGCCAGGGGCAGGCCCTGGGCACAGGCGCGTTCAAATTCGTGATGGGCGCACTCGAAGAAGTGCCGGCGGTTGCTGCTGCGGGTCAGCACGTCGGTGGTGGCCAGGCGTTGCAGTTCGAGTTCCAGGTGTTTTTTTTCGGTGATGTCTTCAGCGATGCCCACCACAATCAGCGGTTTTCCCGGGGTGGCCTGCTGGTTGGTAAAGCACTTGTCGCTGAGCCATCGGATTTGCCCGTCGGCAGTGATGATGCGGTATTGGCGATCCTCGACCGCCCCCAACTCCAGCACCTGGGCCAGGCTTTGCTCGGCGTACTGCTGGTCTTCGGGGTGGATGCTGTCGCGCCAGCCACGGTGTTCAGCCAACAGCAGGCTGGCCGAGCGCCCGAAGATGCGCTCATAGGCAGGGCTGACGTACAGCACGCGCCGGGTTTCCCACTCAATGGCCCAGAGCACGGCGTTGACACTGACCAGCAGCGAGCTCAACAGCTGTTCGCGCTCGCTCAGGCGCTCCACTTCGCCCTGGGCATGCATCAACGCCAGCAACGTGGCGGCAGCAGCCGGCCGCGACGCGTCCGTCGACTCAGGTGGGGTGGCGGTTGGGGAGTCCGTTTCGTGGACCATCGGCACAATTCTCTCTGGACATGCCGTAGCATTGAACAGCAGTCAAAACAAGGCCCGCCAGGATGGCGAAGTGTTGTTTGAGAGAGGGGAATTGCAGCTAAGTTCCGTTATCAGTCGCGAATGAGACGGAATGTTCGGCGACTGTGAAATGGCGCCAAAAAACTGTGGAGCCGGTAAGGACTGGGCGTCCTCCCGGCTCCTGCGACACCTAGGCGTTTGCCGGGCGCAACGAGTAGGTCTTCAACTGGTGGGCAAAGTCGCGCAGGGACTGGATCCCGCTGGCCTCGGCCTCGTGCACCCATTCCTTGATGGCCGCGAGCATGTCATGCCCGTTGCTGCTGGTCTTGAGCCAGATCTGTTGCAGCGCCAGGCGCTTTTCGTAGATCACTTTCAAGGCCTGGCTGTGCTCCAGCATGCTCTGGATACGCAGGTGATGGCGCTCATCCAGCAGGCTGGTTTCCCGCGACAGCAAGCGCTTGGCCCGGTGGAACTGGTGGCGTACCGAATGATCGACCTTCTCCAGCTCCTGCTTGACCAGCGGCGCGATCACCAGCTTGCGGTACTGGGCCATGATCTGGAAGCGGTTGTTGAGGATCGCCATGGCGGTGTCCATGTCCAAGTGGCCCTTGCCTTCGACCCGGTGGGCAATCGGCGCGACGCGCTGCACCTTGGCCAGGCGCAGGAAGCTGAACACCTTGATCCAGGCCCAGCCCAGGTCGAATTCCCACTTCTTGACCGACAGCTTGGCGGAGTTGGGGTAGGTGTGATGGTTGTTATGCAGCTCTTCGCCACCGACGATGATGCCCCACGGCACCAGGTTGGTCGCCGCGTCGCGGCATTCAAAGTTGCGATAGCCGACGGCATGGCCCAGGCCGTTGATCACGCCGGCGGCCCAGAACGGGATCCACATCATCTGGATCGCCCAGATGGTGATGCCGATGGTGCCGAACAGCAGCACGTCGATCACCCCCATGAGGGCCACGCCCAGCAGCGGATAGCGGGTGTAGAGCTGGCGCTCGATCCAGTCCTCCGGGCAGTTCTTGCCGTAGATGCGCAGGGTCTCGGGGTTTTCCGCCTCGGTGCGGTACAGCTCGGCACCTTTGCGCAGCACCGTGGACAGGCCCTTGATCACCGGGCTGTGGGGGTCGTCGACGGTTTCGCACTTGGCGTGGTGCTTGCGGTGGATGGCGGTCCACTCGCGAGTGTTCTGCGCCGTGGTCAGCCACAGCCAGAAGCGGAAGAAGTGTTTCAGGCCAGCATTGAGCTCCAGGGAGCGGTGGGCTGAATAGCGGTGCAGATAGACCGTGACACCGATGATGGTCACGTGGGTCATCAACAGAGTGACTGCCACCAGTTGCCAGGCTGACAAGTCAAGAAAACCGTTGTACCACATAGGCTGTATGGCCCTCAGATAAAGAAAAGAACAGCTCACGCATTATCACTAAGCCTACAGATAAAACCAGTCACCCTTTTGAATAGGAGTGACGAGATGTTACTTATCCTATAATCCGCAGCCTTTGTAGGGCGATTCTGTTTTTTAGTAAGGATTACTAGCGATATGCTGCTTTCATACCGAGGTGCCCTGCGTGCAGGGTTGGTGTATTTGCTGATTTCCATCTTGTGGATACAGCTCAGTCAGCAGGTATTTATCAATTTCATCGATGAACCCAGGGAAATGGTGCAGTGGCAGATGCTGCGCGGCTACCTGTGGGTCAGCCTCAGCGCGCTGTTTATTTTCCTGTTGTGTGCCCGCAGCGCCCGCGTCCATCGCATCCAGCAACCCTTGAAGGAAAACCGCGAGCGCCTGCGCCAGGCGGCAGCGGTGTTCGATTGCACCCGCGAAGGGGTGCTGGTCACCGACGCCCGTGGGCGGATTGTCCACGTCAACCGCGCCTTTATCGAAATCACCGGTTACCAGGTGGAAGACGTGATGGGCCGCCAGCCGAGCCTGTTCAAATCCGGTCGCCACTCGCCGGCGTTTTATGAGCAAATGTTTCGCAGCCTCAATCAAGACGGCGAGTGGAGCGGCGAGATCTGGAACCGGCGTAAAAGCGGGGAAATTTACCCACAGTGGCAAACCATCCGCGTCATCCATGATGACCAGGGCCAGGTCAGCCATTACGTGGCGGTGTTTTCCGACATCAGCGCGATCAAGCATTCCGAGCACGAACTGGCCCACCTGGCCCACCACGATCCGTTGACCGACCTGCCCAACCGCCTGCTGTTCACCGACCGCGCCGAGCAGGCGCTGGCCTCGGCGCAAACCCACAAGCGTGGCTGTGCGTTGCTGCTGCTTGACCTGGACCACTTCAAGATCATCAACGACAGCCTTGGCCACAATGTCGGTGACCAGTTGCTCAAGGCCGTGGGTGAGCGCCTGCAAGGCCTGTTCGGCTCCGGCGTGACCCTGGCGCGCCTGGGCGGCGATGAGTTTGCGGTGCTGGCGGAAAGTTGTCCACAGGTGGTCCAGGCTGCGGCCCTGGCCCAGCGCATCATCGACGGTATGAAGCAGCCGTTCGTGTTCGACGGCCACCAGTTGTTTGTCAGCGTCAGTATTGGTATCAGCCTGTTCCCCAGCGACGCCTTGAGCGCCGAACAACTGCTGCGTAACGCTGACTCGGCGCTGTTCAAGGCCAAGAGTTCCGGGCGCGAAGGCTACGCCTTGTACACGGAGGAACTGACCGCCCATGCCCAGCATCGGATCGAGATCGGCAATGAATTGCGCCGCGCCCTCGATCAGCAGGAACTACGGGTTTACTACCAACCGGTCCACGACCTGCAAACCAGCCGGATGATTGGCGTGGAAGCCCTGGTGCGCTGGCAGCACCCGCTGCGCGGGCTGGTGTCGCCGGCGGAATTTATCCCGATTGCCGAGCGCACCGGGCTGATCGCCGAGATCGATGCCTGGGTCATGGACCAGGCCTGTCGCCAGATGTGCCGGTGGCTGGCAGAGGGCAGGGGCCTGTCTTTCCTGGCGGTGAATATCTCCAGCCGCCTGTTTGCCCGCCATGAACTGTACGAGCAGGTGGCCAAGGTGCTGCACGACACCGGCCTGGACCCGGCGAAGCTGGAGCTGGAAGTCACCGAAAGCGCAGTGATGGACGACCCGGAAGTGGCCCTGGAGCAACTGCACCGCCTGCGCGAGCTGGGCCTGAGCCTGGCCATCGATGACTTCGGCACGGGCTATTCGTCACTGCTGCGCCTCAAGCGGTTGCCGGTGCAGAAGTTGAAAATCGACCAGGGCTTTGTCGCCGGCCTGCCGTGGGATGAAGACGATGCGGCGATTGTGCGGGTGGTCATCGCCCTGGCGCAGAGCATGGGCATGCAAGTGCATGCCGAAGGCATCGAGCAACGGGACCAGGCGCGGTTCCTGCTGGATCACCAGTGCGACCTGGGCCAGGGCTACTGGTTTGGCCGGCCGATGCTGGCGGCTGATATCGATTGGGCCAGAGCCCCCGCCATCCGCTAAGCCCGTCCCAGGGTTGGAATGCAATAAAAATGTGGGAGCGGGCTTGCTCGCGATAGCAGTGTTTCAGTCAATGAATCTGGTACTGACACACCGCTATCGCGAGCAAGCCCGCTCCCACATTTGGCTCTCCATACGGCGCAACGTCGTGTCCTGCCTGAAAAATTTTTCTGGTTATATAAACATTCTTAAATAGTATTTTTAAGAATATCCGCGCTTATCTACTATCGCCCTCACGCCGCAAGCAGTGCCGCCACTGCCAGGCACTTCTCATTTCAGGAGCACGACCATGAGCGCATCTCTACGCAGCGTTGACGGCCAGGACGAAGCAGCCATTTTGCGCGAGATCCAAAGCGCATTGCGTGACCTGCGTTTTGGCGCAGTGGAAATCACCGTACACAACGCCCAAGTGGTGCAGATCGAACGCAAAGAGAAATTCCGCTTGCAGAGCCCGGGCAACAAGCCGAGCTGAGCCAGCACGGCGATTCGATTGCAGGGCCCGTACTAATAAGAAAAGCCAACACCCAAGAATTTCAGGAGCTTGTCTATGTCGTCGATTCGCCGTTATGCCCTGGCCGCCCTGGCCAGCGCTGTGTTTGCCGGTTCCGCAGTGGCCAAGGATTACGAGCTGCTTAACGTTTCCTACGATCCGACCCGTGAGCTGTACCAGGAGTACAACGCCGAATTCAGCAGTTTCTGGAAGAAGACGCACCCTGGCGACAATGTGAAGATCCAGCAGTCCCACGGTGGTTCGGGCAAGCAAGGCCGGGCGGTGATCGATGGCCTACGCGCCGACGTGGTGACCCTGGCCCTGGCCGGCGACATCGACGAAATCGCCAAGCTGGGCAAGACCCTGCCAGAGAACTGGCAGACCCGCCTACCCGAAGCCAGCACACCGTACACCTCGACCATCGTGTTCCTGGTACGCAAGGGCAACCCCAAGGGCATCAAGGACTGGGGCGACCTGATCAAGCCGGACGTCTCGGTGATCACACCAAACCCGAAAACCTCCGGCGGCGCCCGCTGGAACTTCCTCGCCGCCTGGGCCTATGGCCTCAAGGCCGGTGGCAGCGAAGCCAAGGCCCAGGAGTACGTGAAAGAGCTGTTCAAGCACGTGCCGATCCTCGACACCGGCGCACGCGGTTCGACCATCACCTTCGTCAACAACGGTCAGGGTGACGTGTTGCTGGCCTGGGAAAACGAAGCGTTCCTGGCCCTCAAGGAAGAGGGCGGCGCCGATAAGTTCGACATTATCGTGCCGTCCCTGTCGATCCTCGCCGAGCCACCCGTGGCCGTGGTCGACAAGAACGCCGAGAAAAAGGGCAACACTGAAATCGCCACGGCGTACCTCAACCACCTGTACAGCCCGGCTGGGCAGGAGATCGCGGCGAAGAACTTCTACCGCCCGCGTGACAAGGATGTGGCCGCCAAATACGCCCAGCAGTTCCCGAAACTGGAGCTGGTGACTATCGACAAAGACTTCGGCGGCTGGAAAACTGCCCAACCGAAATTCTTCAATGACGGTGGCGTGTTCGACCAGATCTACACTGCCCAATAACCAACACGGCCTCCCTGTGGAATGCGACTTATGTGGGAGCGGGCTTGCTCGCGAAAGCGGTGTGCCAGTCAACGCATTTAGTGACTGACACACCGCTTTCGCGAGCAAGCCCGCTCCCACATGAGTTCGTTCCTGCAGTGGTATTGAACTGTTAACCAAGGACTTTTATGTCGCGTCGTATCTCCCCCGTCATACCCGGCTTCGGGCTGACGCTGGGCTACACCTTGGTGTACCTCAGCCTGATTGTGCTCATACCGCTGGCGGCCATGTTCGTCCATGCCGCCCAACTCACCTGGGATCAGTTCTGGGCCATCATCTCGGCGCCGCGAGTCTGGGCGGCCTTGAAGTTGAGCTTCAGTACCGCCCTGTACGCCGCGCTGATCAATGGCGTGATCGGTACGCTGCTGGCCTGGGTGCTGGTGCGCTACACCTTCCCCGGGCGCAAGATTATCGACGCGATGATCGACCTGCCGTTCGCCCTGCCCACCGCCGTGGCCGGTATTGCGCTGACCGCGCTGTACGCGCCGTCCGGCCTGGTCGGCCAGTTCGCCACCGACATGGGCTTCAAGATCGCCTACACCCCTTTGGGCATCACCCTGGCCCTGACCTTCGTCACCCTGCCCTTTGTGGTGCGCACCGTGCAGCCGGTATTGGCCGATATCCCCCGGGAAATCGAAGAAGCCGCCGCCTGCCTGGGCGCCAAGCCCTTGCAGGTGTTCCGCTACATCCTCGTGCCGGCGCTGTTGCCGGCCTGGCTGACCGGGTTCGCCCTGGCGTTCGCCCGCGGCGTGGGTGAGTACGGCTCGGTGATTTTCATTGCCGGCAACATGCCGATGAAAACCGAGATCCTGCCGCTGCTGATCATGGTCAAGCTCGACCAATACGACTACACCGGCGCTACCTCCATCGGCGTGCTGATGCTGGTGGTTTCCTTTGTCCTGCTGCTGCTGATCAACTTGTTGCAGCGGCGCATCGAACACCCCTAAGGAGGCGCGGAATATGTCCCAATCGTCTATTTGCGCCGCGTCTTCGGCCAACGCTGCCCGCCGTGGCAGTGCGGTGTCACGACGTATCCTGATCGGCCTTGGCTGGCTGATCTTCGCCCTGTTTTTGCTGTTGCCGCTGTTTATCGTGGTGTCCCAGGGCCTCAAGCTCGGCCTGGGCGCATTCTTTGCCGCGATCTTCGAGCCCGACGCGCTGTCGGCCTTGAAGCTGACGGTGATTGCGGTGCTGATCTCGGTACCGCTCAACCTGGTATTCGGCGTCAGTGCGGCTTGGTGCGTGAGCAAATACTCGTTCCGTGGCAAGAGCATGCTGGTGACCCTGATCGATTTGCCGTTCTCGGTCTCGCCGGTGATCGCCGGCCTGGTCTATGTGCTGATGTTCGGCGCCCAGGGCTTCTTCGGGCCGTGGTTGCAGGATCACGATATCCAGATCGTCTTCGCCTTGCCGGGCATCGTGCTGGCGACGATCTTCGTCACCGTGCCGTTCGTGGCCCGTGAGCTGATCCCGCTGATGCAGGAGCAGGGCACCCAGGAAGAAGAAGCCGCGCGCCTGCTGGGCGCCAATGGCTGGCAGATGTTCTGGCATGTGACGGTGCCGAACATCAAGTGGGGCCTGATCTACGGCGTGGTGCTGTGTACCGCGCGGGCGATGGGGGAGTTCGGCGCGGTGTCGGTGGTGTCCGGCCACATTCGCGGCGTGACCAACACCTTGCCGCTGCACGTCGAGATTCTCTACAACGAATACAACCACGTCGCCGCGTTTGCGGTGGCGAGTCTGTTGCTGATCCTGGCGCTCTTCATCCTGCTGCTCAAGCAGTGGAGCGAGAACCGTATTAATCGCCTGCGCGCCAGTGCGGCTGAGGAATAAGTCATGTCGATCGAAGTCCGTAACGTCAGCAAGAACTTCAACGCCTTCAAGGCCCTGGACAGCATCAACCTGGATATCCAGAGTGGCGAGCTGGTGGCTTTGCTGGGCCCCTCCGGCTGCGGCAAGACCACCTTGCTGCGCATCATTGCCGGCCTGGAAACCCCGGATACCGGCAGTATCGTGTTCCATGGTGAAGACGTCTCCGGCCACGATGTGCGGGATCGCAACGTCGGTTTTGTGTTCCAGCACTACGCGCTGTTCCGCCACATGACCGTGTTCGATAACGTCGCGTTTGGCCTGCGGATGAAACCGAAAAAGCAGCGCCCGAACGAAACCCAGATCGCGGCCAAGGTCCATGAGTTGCTGAACATGGTGCAACTGGACTGGTTGTCGGATCGCTACCCGGAACAACTCTCCGGCGGCCAGCGCCAGCGCATCGCCCTGGCCCGCGCCCTGGCGGTGGAGCCCAAGGTGCTGCTGCTCGACGAGCCCTTCGGCGCCCTGGATGCCAAGGTGCGCAAGGAACTGCGCCGCTGGCTGGCCCGCCTGCACGAGGACATCAACCTGACCTCGGTGTTCGTGACCCACGATCAGGAAGAAGCCATGGAAGTTGCCGACCGCATCGTGGTGATGAACAAAGGCGTGATCGAGCAGATCGGCTCGCCGGGGGACGTCTACGAAAACCCGGCCAGCGATTTCGTCTACCACTTCCTCGGCGACTCCAACCGCCTGCACCTGGGCGAAGACCAGCACCTGCTGTTCCGCCCCCACGAAGTGTCGTTGTCACGCCATGAACTGGCAGACCACCACGCCGCGCAAGTGCGCGATATCCGCCCCCTGGGCGCCACCACGCGGATCACGCTGAAGGTCGAAGGCCAGAGCGAACTGATCGAAGCCGAAGTGGTGAAGGATCACGACAGCCTGACCGGGCTGGCGCGGGGCGAGACGTTGTTCTTCAAGCCCAAGGTCTGGCAAAAGGCTTAAAAAGATTGCAAAAACCTGTGGGAGCGGGCTTGCTCGCGAAAGCGCAGTGTCAGTCACTGGATATACCGACTGAACCACCGCTTTCGCGAGCAAGCCCGCTCCCACATTTGGATAACCGGTGCTTCTCAGACCGTGGCGTTCTTGTGACGCACGGCCACCGGCCCCGCCCGCTCTTCAATCTGCCGCTTGAGCCCATGGCGCAAGCCCAGCAGAAACGCCAGTTCCGCCACCACAAACAACGGCCCGACGATCAGCCCGGACACGTCATCGACGAACGCAGGCTTGCGCCCTTCGTAATAATGGCCGACAAACTGGATCACCCAGCCCGCCACAAACAGGCCGATGCCGCTGCTGAGCCACACCAGCGTGCTTTGCGCCGCCAGCACATGCCCGGCCCATACCGACAAGCCCATCAACCCGCTCATCAACATCCCCAGCGCCAGTTCCAGGCGCAGGTAGAACCCTGCAGAAAACAGCGCCAGCAGCACCGCCGGTGATAGCCACAGGCCGGCCACCTGCCATTCGGGGCGTGACAGCAGTACGGCGACGGCCACCACTATCATGGGGATGCCGATAAAGTGGCTGGCAATGTTGCGCGGGTCGCGGTGGTAGGCGGCGTATTGGCTGAGGTGGTCGACGAGGCTTTTCATTGTTATTCCTCCTGTAGGATGCTTGATCATGCCCTGTAGGACTGCGACAAACTGTCAACTGGGCGACAATCTTTGGAGTTCTCATGGACGCAGAGTCTTGGCATGGGCGGCTGTCCAGTGGCCACTGGTATCGCCATCTGCCCGCTCCCTTGCAGCATAGCCTGCTGGCCCACGCCCGCGTGCGGCAGCTGACGGCGGGGCAGGTGCTGTTCAAGCGCGGTGATCCGCCGTGTGGCTTGTATGCGGTGCTCGATGGCAGCCTGCGTATCAGCGCAGTGAACGAGCAGGGCAAGGAGGCGTTGTTGAGCCTGGCGCAAGCGCCTTTCTGGTTTGGCGAAATCGCCGTGTTCGACGGCCTGCCACGCACCCATGACGCTTGTGCGGTCGGGCCTTGCACGCTGTTGCAGGTGCCGCAGCCGGCGATGTTGCAACTGCTTGCGCAAAGCCCGGCCTATTGGCGGGACATGGCCTTGTTGATGAGCCAGAAGTTGCGCCTGACCTTTATCAATATCGAGCAGTTGAGCCTGGCCCCCGCGTCGGTGCGGGTGGCCCATCGGTTGTGGATGATTGCCGAGGGGTATGGCGAGATCGACGGCTCGCGGCGCGTGGTGCAACTGGCCCAGGAGGATTTGGCGGCGATGCTGGGCGTGTCGCGCCAGACCACCAATACGCTGCTCAAGGCGTTGCAAGAGCAGGGGGTTGTGCGGTTGGGGTATGGGGAGATTGAGATACTTGATGTAGGAAGGTTGCGGGAGATGGCGCAGGGGTAGGCGGTGTCTGTTAGGGCCCTTTCGCGAGCAAGCCCGCTCCCACATCCGACCACATTCCAAAGAATGTACTCGGTCAAATGTGGGAGCGGGCTTGCTCGCGATAGCGCCCTTCCAGGCGCTAAAAAACCTCAGTCCGGCTGAAACGGCGAAGCACTCAGCACCACCCCGGTCTCCTCCACATACTGCTGCCAATGGCCAATCAAGGTCGCCAGTCTTTCCGGCTGGCTCAACGCCAAATCATGAATCTCCCCAGGATCGCGCCCCAGGTCATACAACTGCCAGGTCGCCGGCCCCACGGGCCCTGGGATGTACACCGCCTTCCACTGCCCCTGGCGAATCGCCCGGCGGCCGAACAGCTCCCAGCCGGTGACGGTGTGCTCGTCATGCACCTGCAAGGTCTCCCCGGACAAAAAGCCCAGCCACGATTTGCCCCGCAGCGGCGCAATCGGCTTGCCGCGCCACTGTGTGCCGGGGTGGCGCACGCCGGCCAGGTCGAGAAGGGTCGGGGTGATGTCCATCACCGTGCCAAAGCCATGGCTGATGCGGCCCTTGAGTGCCAGCTGCGGGTAATGCACCAGCGCCGGCACGCGGATCCCGCCTTCGGTGGTGAAGGCCTTGAACAGGCGCGACGGCGCGGTCGCCACCTGGGCCCAGGACGGCCCATACCAGACATAGGAGTTGGCGCGGCCGATATTGCCCAGGCTGTTGTCGTAATGCTGGTTGAGGTAGGTCAGCAGCTCGGGGCCGAACTTGGGGAAGGCTTCCAGCAGCGCGCCCTCGGCGCCGTTGTCGGACATAAACAGGATGAACGTATTGTCCAGTTGCCCCTGCTGGCGCAGGTACTCCACCACCCGGCCGATGTTCCAGTCCATGCGCTCGACCATCGCCGCATACACTTCCATGGCCCGCGCCGAGACCTGGCGTTGTTCATCGCTCAGGGCCGCCCACTGGGTGTTCAGCTCGATCAGCGGATGGGGCTCGACCTCGGCATCGATCAACCCCAGGGCCTTGAGTTTTTCCAGGCGCTCCAGGCGCAGCACCTCGGGGCCGGCATCGTAGCGGCCACGGTATTTGTCGACGATCTCTACCGGCGCCTGCAACGGCCAGTGCGGCGCGGAAAATGGCAGGTAGGCGAAGAATGGCCGGGCCTGGTCGCGTTCCTTGAGGTACTGCAACAGCTTGTCGCCAAAGGCATCGGAGGAATAGAAACCGTCGGGCAATTGCTCGACGAAACGGTCGTCCTCGATATACAGCGCCGGCGTGGACTTGAGCAGCCCCGGGGTGGTGTGGTCGTAGGGCGGCTCGAAACCATAGTGGTTGGCCGCCCCCGGCAACAGCGAGAACGAGCGCTCGAAACCCCGGGCGTGGGGCGCCAGTTCGGCGGTCAGCCCCAGGTGCCATTTGCCGCTCATCAGTGTCTGGTAACCGGCGTCGCGCAGCAGTTCGGGCAGGGCTACCACCTTGTCGTTGAGGTAGCCTTCGTAGCCCGGTTTGCCGAGCAGCTCCGGGGTCAGCGCCTCGGCCATGGTGCCGATGCCGGCGATATGGTGGTCGGTGCCGGTGAGCAGCATCGAACGGGTCGGCGAGCAGGTCGGCGCGGTGTGAAAATCCGTGAGGCGCAGGCCGTTGAGCGCCAGGGCGTCCAAGTGCGGCGTGGCAATTTCCCCGCCAAAGGCCCCGAGGTCGGAGAAGCCCATGTCATCGGCCAGGATCACTAGAAAGTTGGGACGTTGCGGCATCAAGACACTCCTCAATCAGCAGGCAATAAAGGCCAGGGGCAGGTCACGGATCTGTTCACGCAGCGGCGGCTGGTAGTGGTCGTCGCTGATCAGCTCGTGCAGCAGTTCTTCGCGCAATTGGTGGAAGTCGAAGCTGCTGCGCTGGCGCGGATGGGGCAGGGCGATGTCCACCACCTGCTTGATCCGCCCGGGCCGGGGCTCCATCACCACCACACGGTCGGCGAGGAAAATCGCTTCTTCCACATCGTGGGTCACCAGCACCGTGGTGATCCTGGCGCGGGCGCGGATCGCCAGCAGCTCATCCTGCATCTGCTGGCGGGTCAGGGCGTCGAGGGCGCCGAAGGGCTCGTCCAGCAGCAGGATGCGCGGGCTGGCTACCAGGCCCCGGGCGATTGCCACCCGTTGTGCCATGCCGCCGGACAATTGGTGTGGGTAGGCGCGGGTGAAATCGGTCAGGCCCACCAGCTCGATAAAATCGCGGATGCGCTGTTGGCGCTGGGCCTCGCTCAAAGGTTCGTTGACCAGGCCCAGGCCGATGTTTTGCGCCACCGTCAGCCACGGGAACAAACGGTGTTCCTGGAACACGATGCCGCGCTCGCCGCCGATGCCTTGCACTGCCTTGCCATCGACGCGGATTTCGCCGCGAAACTGTGTATCCAGGCCGATCAGCAGGCGCAGCAAGGTGGATTTGCCGCAGCCGCTGGAGCCGACAATTGCGACGAATTCGCCTTCGGCAATCTCCAGGTTGAATTCGCGGATGGCCTCCAGCTCGAAGCCATCGACGTCGAAGGTCTTGCCCACATGGTTGAAGCTGACGATAGGTGCAGTCATGCGTGTCTCCAGCGCGTGGCGCGGGTTTCGATGCGTTGGCCGATAAGGTTGAGTGCCGCGCCCGTGAGGCCGACCAGGAGCATGCCGCTCATGATCAGGTCCATGCGCAGCAGCTGTTGGGCGCCGATCATCAGGCTGCCGATACCGCCATTGGACGGCATGAAATATTCCGCGCCGATGGTGCCCAGCCAGGCGTAGATCAGGCTCAGGCGCAGCCCGGCAAAAATCCCCGCCGCCGCCCCCGGCAGTACTAGGCGACGCAGGCGTAAGGCCAGGCTCAGGCGCAATACCTGGGCGGCTTCATTGAGTTGCGGCGAGAGGTTGAGCACGCTGCGTTGGGTGGCGATAAACAGCGGGAAAAACGCGGCAAGGGCGATAAACACCGACTTGGCCAACTCCCCCAGGCCGAACCAGGCGGTGAGCAGCGGCACCCAGGCAAAAATCGCGATCTGGCGCAGCGCCGCCAGGGTCGGGCCCAATACCCGCTCACTGCGGCGCGACAGACCCAGCAGCAGGCCAAGGGCAAAACCCAGCCCGCCGCCAAGGAGCAAGCCACTCAAGGTGCGTCCCAGGCTTTTGCCCAGGGCGTTGAGCAGGCTGCCATCGAATATGCCGCTGGCGGTGGTGTACAACACGGTCCACGGGCTGACCAGGATATTGGGATCGACCCAGTCCAGGGCTGTCGCCGACTGCCACAGCGCTAACAGGCTCAAGGGCAGCAACCACGGTTGCAGGCGTTGCCAGCCCTGGTAGTGCGGGCCACGGCGGATCTGCGCGGTCGCCGGATGGGGCCAGTGCACCCACTTGCGATCCAGCCAGCCAATGCCGCGATCCATCGCCACGCCCAGCACGCCAATGACCACGATGCACACAAATACGATATCGAGCATGAACAACTGCCGCGCCCACACCATCAGGTAGCCGATACCTTCGCTGGAGGCCAGCAGCTCCACGGCCAGCAACGAGGTCCAGCCGGCCGCCAGGGCCAGGCGTACCCCGGCCATGAACGCGGGCAGTGCGGCGGGCAGGATCAGCCGGCGGATCAACAGATGCGTGGGCAAGCGCAGCACCCGCGCGGCCTCACGTAAACCGGGCTGGGCGTCGCGCACGCCGACCAGGGTGTGCAGGGTCACGGGCACCACAATCGCCTTGACCAGCACCACCAGCTTGAGGGTTTCGCCGATCCCGAAAAACACCATGAACAGTGGGATCCAGGCCAGGGTCGGGACTTGCGACAGGGCACTGAAGGTCGGGAATACCAGGCGCTCGGCGCGGGCACTCAAGCCCAGCAGCGCACCCAATAGCGCCCCGGCCCCGATCCCTGCCAACAGCCCCCAGAACAGCCGTTGCAGGCTGATCGCCAAGTGGCTCCACACCTCGCCGCCGGCCAGTTCCACGGCGCTGCTCCACACCAGCGCGGGCGCCGGCAATATCTGCTCGCTCATCCAGTGCTGACGGCTGGCCAGCCACCACAGGGCAAACAGCGTGAGTGGCAGCAGCCATGGCAGCAGGCGTTCACTCAGGTTCGGCCAATGTGCCCTCCCGGCCTTGGCAGGGGCGGCGAGCGGCAGGCTCAACAGTGAGATTCGGGCCATGGAAGACCTCCGTGGTCGACGAGTGCTTTATGTGATTTTGATCTTACAAATAAACAATCAAGATTATTTAGGGATAAGAAAAACCATTTAAAGCCTCTGCCCGGCACGCATCCAATGCATTTGGAGAATATTTTCCATGCTGTTGATGCATAACCCTCTGGAACCGGCGCTCGCCGCTTCATAGTCCAAAAAGCTATTAAATTGTGAATTTATAGTATTTAAAGTTTTGATCGCGTTGTGCGTACTTTCTGCTCCAAAGGCTACCGTCGCCCACAGGAGCACACCTTATGAAACTGCCCTTCAAACGCTTGATCACCTTGCTTGCCGGCACGGCGCTCGCCGGGCTGGTGCAGGCCGCCGACCTCAAGGAAATCCGCATCGCCGTGCCCGACCTGAGCGCCGGCACCCAGAACAGTGGCGGCGGCGTGACGGACGTCCTGAGGAGCCAGCAGATCTTTGAAAAAGCCTTCGCCGACCAGGGCATCAAGATCCAGTGGAACTACTTCAAGGGTGCCGGCCCCGTGATCAATGAAGCCTTCGCCAACGGCCAGGTAGACCTGGCGTACCTGGGCGACCTGGCGGCGATCATCGGCCGCTCCAATGGCCTCGACACCCGCCTGTTGAGCGCCACCGCTCGCGGAGTCAAGCAGTACCTGGGCGTGGTGCCGGGCTCGGGGATCAAGACCTTGCAGGACCTCAAGGGCAAGCGCGTGGCGGTGTTTCGCGGCACGGCCACCCAACTGTCCCTCAACGGCGCCCTGGCCAGCCAGGGCTTGAGTGAAAAGGACCTGAAAATCATCAACCTGGATTTCAACGCCGCCGTGGCCGCCCTGGCCGCCAAGCAGATCGATGCGACCTGGGGTGGGTCGAACCTGAGCTCATTGCAGGCCAGGGGCCTGGCCGAAATCCCCCTGACCACCAAAGACCTGGGCGGCGCTGGCAGCGTGCAGGCGGTGCTGGTGGGCAGCGGCACGTTTGTCGATGCCCATCCCGAGGTGGTGGCCAAGCTGCTCAAGGCCCAGCAGCAGGCGGTGCAGTGGTTGACCGATGACCACAACAAGCAGGCGTATATCGAGTTGGTGTCGGGGCTGGCGAGTTATCCACCGGTGATTCTGACCAATGATCTGCAGGACCAGAAACTCAGCGAGATTTTCCCCTCGACCCTGGATCCGGTGTTCCTGGGCAAGCTGCAGGATGCGGTGGATTTGGCGTCGAAGGAGCGGCTGATTCGCAAGTCGTTCCGGGTCAGTGATTGGGTGGTGCCGGGGTTGGTGGCGGCGGGGCTTTGAATTAAGTGGTGACTGTACCGGCCTCATCGCGAGCAAGCCCGCTCCCACATTTGACCGCATTCCAAAGGATGTAATCGGTCAAATGTGGGAGCTGGCTTGCCTGCGATGGCGCCCTTCAGACCGCCACATCCACTTCCTGGCGATCCACCGCCACCAACGTCTCGATCATCGCCTTGGCCGCCGGCGACAAGCGTGAGCCGGTGCGGCTGACGATCCCGCACCGTGCACTCAGGGTCTCCAGGTTCTGCGGCAGGTTGCGCCAGTGCAGCAGCACCAGGGCGCCACGGGCGATGTCCTCGGCAAACGCTTCCTCGGTGCCCACGCCAATGGCGTTGGACTGCAACACGATCTTCACCAGCGCCGCAAAGTGCTCGGTCTGGATGCTCGGTGAAAAGTCCATGCGCCCGCTGAGGTTCGCCAGCAGTTTGCGAATGCCCTGGGAGATCAGCGGCGACGCCAGCGGGTAGTCGAACATGTCGTTGGTCGACAGGCTGTCCTTGGCCAGCAGCGGGTGCCCCGGCCGGCAGAAAAACACTCCGCGCTTGGGCGAAAGCGCCTGGGTCTGGAAATTCGGATCGGCCTCGAACTGGCGGATGTCGGCGATAAAGAATTCGATCTCTTCCCGGCTCAGGCTGCGGCTCAGGGTTTCCCAGTTATCCACTTGGAACCGTGTGCGGATTTTCGGGTGCGCATTGACGAAGCGCGCCACCGCATCCGGCACCAGCTTCACGGCTGGCGCCGGGCCGCAACCGAAGCGCAAATCACCGGCATCGAGCTTGGTCATGCGCGTGACTTCACTGCTCAACAAGGCGGCGCCATGCACCAGGCTCAGGGCATGTTGCAGCACCACCTGGCCTTCCGGGGTGGGGCGCAGATCCTTGTGGCCACGGTCCACCAGCACGCAGCCGAACTCCTGTTCCAGGCCCTGGATACTGCGGCTGAACGCCGGTTGCGTGATGCCCATGGCATCGGCCGCGCGGACAAAACTGCGGTGTTCGTTAAGGGCGATGAAGTAGCGCAGTTGGCGAAGATCCATATGCTTTCCCGGCATTTTAAAAATAGGTCGAAGGCATTTGCGACCAGGGGAGCTGAGGTTTTAAATGCAAGCTCTTATTCCGTCAATGAAGCATGTATTCATTTGCTAGACCTAAATTGCATATGAATAGAGCGTTGGCGCAGCGTCACCCCACTCACACGAGGGTCATCCCATGAGCAATGCCGCACTCGCTGTTCAACCCGTCGCCCTGGCGCTGGATATCCACCCTGTCTCCGGGCGCATCGGCGCCGAAATCCGGGGCATCAAACTGTCCGGCGACCTCGACGCCGCCACCGTCCAAGCGATCCAGCAAGCGCTGGTGCAGTACAAAGTAATCTTCTTTCGGCAGCAGGCTCACCTCGACGACCAGAGCCAGGAAGCGTTCGCCCACTTGCTTGGCGAGCCGATTGCCCACCCTACGGTGCCGGTGCGTGATGGCACGCGCTTCTTGATGGAGCTGGATGGCGGGCGTGGCCAGCGCGCCAACTCCTGGCACACCGATGTGACCTTCGTCGATGCCTACCCCAAGGCCTCGATTCTGCGTTCGGTGCTGGCGCCAGCATCGGGTGGCGACACGGTCTGGGCCAACACCTCCAGTGCCTACAACGACTTGACCCCTGAACTGCGCGCCCTGGCCGACACCCTGTGGGCGGTACACAGCAACGACTACGACTACGCCGCGCGCAAGCCGGATGTGGCACCTGAAAAGCTTGAGGCATACCGCAAGATCTTCACCTCGACGGTGTACGAGACCGAGCATCCGGTGGTGCGCGTACACCCGATCAGTGGCGAGAAGACCTTGCTGCTGGGGCATTTCGTCAAGCGCCTGAAGGGCTACTCGCAGGCAGACTCCGCACACCTGTTCAACCTCCTGCAAAGCCACGTCACCCGCCTGGAAAACACCGTGCGCTGGCGCTGGAACACCGGCGACGTGGCGATCTGGGACAACCGCGCCACCCAGCATTACGCGGTGGATGACTACGGCACCCAGGAACGCATCGTGCGCCGCGTGACCCTCAAGGGTGATGTGCCGGTCGGGGTGCAGGGGCAGCGCAGCCAGACCATCAAGGGCGCCTGACTAAATCGCGATTTCCAGACCGCTGGCGATCAAAAATGTGGGAGCGGGCTTGCTCGCGATGGCGGTGTATCAGTCAGCATATCCATCGGCTGATGCACCGCCATCGCGAGCAAGCCCGCTCCCACACAAGCCTGCGTCCCACAGGGGATTTTGGGTGTTTACCAGACGCCGATCTGCACCACCTTTTCCGCTTCTGGCTCTCCATACCGAAACCGTTGGCCCCGCAGCTCAATCTCCGCGTGGCTGATGGTGGTCCTGCGTTTCAAGCCCCGCAACCACTCGAACAGATAGCCCTGATGCACTTCGCGCACCGGGGCATACGCTGGGTCAGCGCCCAAATCCTGCAGTTCCTGGGGGTCGTTTTCCAGGTCGAACAACTGCGCGCGAAAGCCGTCATACGCCAGGTATTTCCAGCGTTCGCTGCGCACCATGGTCATGCGGCACCGGTCGATCGGCTGCGCCAGGCGCTCGCGGGCCGGGGCCTGGAAGGCGTAGTCGTATTCGGCGATGGCGTAGCGGCGCCAGTCCGTCTCTAGGCCATGCAACAGCGGGATCAGCGAGCGGCCTTCCAGGCGGTGCTCGGCGGTGGGCAAGCCCAGGGCCTCCAGGAATGTGGGCAGGGCATCGATGGTTTCCACCAGGCGCGCGTCCACCGTACCCCGACTGATATCGGCAGCGGCACGCGGGTCGCGGACAATCAGCGGAACGCCCACCGCCGGCTCCAGCAAAAACTCTTTTTCGCCCAGGTGGTGATCGCCGAGGAAGTCACCATGGTCGCTGGTGAACACAATCAGCGTGTCATCCCAGCGGCCAGTGCTGTGCAGCACATCGAACAGCCGGCCGAGCTGGTCATCCACCTGCTTGATCAGGCCCATATAGGTGGGAATCACCCGTAGCCGTACCTCGTCGCGGGAAAAATTCAGGCTCTCCTGGTGTTGGCGGAAGGCCTGGTACACCGGGTGATCACTGGCCTGCCCGGGCTCGGCGCGAATAGGCGCCTGCACCTGATCGGCACCATACAGCGCGTGATACGGCGCGGGCGCGATATACGGCCAGTGCGGCTTGATATACGACAGGTGCAGGCACCAGGGTTGTTCGCCCTGTTCGTGGATAAAGTCGATGGCGCGGTCGGTGGTGTAGGCCGTCTCTGAATGCGCCTCGGCCACCCGCGCCGGCAAGTGGGCGTTGCGCATGTGCCAGCCACTGAGGATTTCCCCGTCTTGGCCGGCGGCGGCATTGGCCCAGGTATGCCAGGGGTTGGTGCCGGCATAACCCTGTGCGCGCAGGTAGTGGGTGTAGGGCGCCGACTCGCGTTTGTCTGCAAACAGTGGGCTGTCGGGGAAGATGCCGTCATGGCGAACATACGCCTCGAAACCGACCTCGTTGAGTGGCTGCGCCTGCGCGCTGTCGGGGTCGATTTCCAGGCGTTGCAGGGCGTCGAGATTGGGCGTGGCGTGGGTCTTGCCCACCAGCGCGGTGCGGATGCCATGGGGGCGCAGATAGTCACCGAGGGTCAGTTCTTCGAGGGGCAGCGGCACCGCGTTCCACGCCACCTGATGACTGCTGACATAGCGCCCGGTATAGGCCGACATGCGCGACGGCCCGCAGATCGTGCCCTGGGTGTAGGCGCGGCTGAAACGCACACCGGCGGCGGCCAGGCGGTCGATATTGGGCGTGTGCAGATGGGCGTGGCCGTAGCAGGACAGGTAATCGCGACGCAGCTGGTCGCACATGATGTAGAGCACGTTGCGTACAGGGGGCATGAGGGTTTACCGAATGGGGAACAGGCGGTGTTTTTCGCCGGTGAAGCGGGGGTGAGGCAAGTGCATTTGGGGAATGGGGTTTATGCAGTGGGTGCATGGTCAGCTCCCACATTGGAATGCGATCAACCTGTGGGAGCGGGCTTTCAGACCGCAACATTCTCCAGCACACACACCTGGTCATCCTGCTCATCCACCGCCTTGATCTGCTCGATCATCGCCTGCGCCAGCGGCGACAACCGATACCCCGCCCGGCTGACAATGCCATAGCGGGTGTAACGCTCCTCCAGGTCCTCGGCCAGGCCGTCGATCGTCAAGCACACCAAGTCGCCCCGGGCCATGTGCAGCACGTCGCTGTTGGCGCTGACGATACCGATGGCGTCGGAACGCAGCACCACCCCCAGCAGGCTGTAGCCGTTCTCGCACTCCACATTGGGCGTGTAGTCGGGCCGGCCGCTGAGGTCGACGATGACCTTGCGCAGGTTCGGCGGGCGGATGGTCACGGCCAGCGGGTAGCTCATCAGCTCGGTGGCGCTGACGCTTTCGCGCTGGGCCAACGGGTGCCCGCTGCGGCAGCAAAAGTGCCATTTGCGCGGGCGCAGGCGGTGGGTCTGGTAGTCGGGGTTGGCCTCGAAGTGGCGGGTGTCGGCGACGAAAAACTCGAACTCCTCACTGAGCAGGCGCTTGCCCAGGCTTTGCCAGTCATCCACCTGGAACTGCACGCGGGCCTTGGGGTAGCGCCCGATAAAACTGCCGATCGCCCGGGGGATCAACCCGGCGGCCGGGGCCGGGCCGCAGCCAAAGCGCAGCTCGCCGGCTTCCAGGCCGTTGAACTGGCTGATCTCGTTGGCCAACTGCTGCGCGCCGCTGACCAGGCGCCGCGCATGTTCCAGCAGCACCTGGCCTTGCTTGGTCGGGGCCAGGTCCTTGCGCCCGCGATCCACCAGTTGGCAGCCGGCACTGTGTTCCAGGGCCTGGATGCTACGGCTGAAGGCCGATTGCGACAGGTTCACGGTGCTCGCGGCCGCGACAAAACTGCGCTGTTCGGCGAGGGCGATGAAGTGACGGAGCTGGCGCAAATCGATATGCATTTTTCACATTAAAAATATCGGGGAAATGCATTGGCTATGCATTAGGTCGACTCCTTATAAAGGCTATCTCTTATGCAGTAAATGCTTGTAAAAACATAAATAAATAACTTTATAGAATATGTGGTTGTGCATATTCCGCGATACCGGAGCCGCTTATGAGTGTGTCGAAGCCCGCTGTACCGTCCTCCCCCTGGCGGCTCAAGCGCCTGCCCCTGGCGCTGTTGCTGGCGGGCAGTGCCAGTTGGTCGCCGAGCCAGGCCGCCGACACGCCCGCCCCGGTGCCCAAGGGCGAAAGCGCCAGCGGGCAACTGGAGACAGTCACCGTGACCGCCCGCCGCCGCACCGAAAGCGCCCAGGCAGTGCCCACGCCCATGAGCGTGATCGGCGGCCAGGCCCTGGAGAGCCAGCGGGTCTACCGGATCCAGGATTTGCAGCAACTGGTGCCCAGCGTCAACGTCGCCTACATGCATGCGCGCCAGTCCAGCGTGTCGATTCGCGGCCTGGGCAACAACCCGGCCAGCGATGGCCTGGAAGGCAGTGTCGGGTTGTATATCGACAACGTGTACCTCGGGCGCCCAGGCATGGCGGTGTTCGACCTGATGGACATCGAGCAGCTTGAGGTCTTGCGCGGCCCGCAAGGCACGCTGTTTGGCAAGAACACCACGGCCGGGGTGATCAATATCAGCACCCGCGCGCCCAGTTTCACCCCGGAGCGCAGCATCGAGACCTCGCTGGGCGAAGACGGTTATTTCCAGACCAAGGGTACGATTTCCGGGCCGCTCACCGATGAGCTGGCCGGGCGCTTTTCGGCCTATCGCACCCGCAGCGACGGCGATATCCAGAACCAATACAACGGCCACGACCTCAACGGCGGTTCACGCCAGGGCTTTCGCGGGCAACTGCTGTACAAGCCCAACGAGGCGTTCAACCTGCGCTGGATCGGCGACTACAACGAAGAAGACTCCAGCGCCGGCACCCGCGTGCTGTACAGCACCGGCCCGACCATCAATGGCACCAACCTCTACCAATCGCGGGCGGATGCGGCCGGGGCGACCCTGGTCAACGGCTCCCACCGCAAGGTCAACCTGGACAACGACCAGCGCGTGACAGTGTTCCAGGGCGGCACGTCCCTTGAGGCCAACTGGACGCTGCCCAGCGACTTCACCCTGACCTCGGTCAGCGCCTACCGCTGGTGGAATTTCACCCCGCGCAACGACGACGGCCTCAACGTGCCGGCCTCGTATAACGCGGGGGTGTCGGTGGAAGATAAACAGTGGTCCCAGGAGTTTCGCCTGGCCTCGCCTACCGGTGGGTTCTTCGATTACGTGGTGGGCGCTTACTACTTTGGCTCCGACCTGGATAACAAATCCTTCGCTTACTACGGGCCCCAGGCCGATATCTGGAATGGTACGCCTGCTGGGGCCTTGAGCAATGTCAGCAGTGTCGGCAACGGGCATATCCGCACCGACAGTTTTGCCCTGTTTGCCCAGGGCACCTGGCACCTGACCGAACGCCTGGATTTCACCGCCGGCCTGCGCGGCACCTATGAAGAAAAAAGCGCCTCGGTCAGCCGCAACGCGCCGCAAGGTGGCGCAACGGTGACGGGCGCGGCAGCGACCGCACGCCGTGGCCGTGCCGGAGCCTACGATTCCGGCGATCTCAACCAGTACAGCACCAGCCCTTCTGGCCTGCTCAACCTCAGCTACCGCTTCAGCGATGACGTGCTCGGCTATGCGACCTTGTCCCACGGTGAGAAATCCGGCGGGGTCAACCTGACGGTGGGCTCTGCCCCGACCGCTGGCGCCGACTCGCTGTTGATCGGCACCGAGCGCGCCAACAACGCCGAGTTGGGCTTTAAGAGCACGCTGTGGGACCGTCGCCTGCAACTCAACGCCAACCTGTTCTGGACCCAGGTCAACGGCTATCAGACCAATGCCTACGACTATGGCAACCGCGTGCAGTACCTGACCAACGCCGGCTCCGTGCGCTCGCGTGGGGTGGAGCTGGAAAGCACCCTGGTGCCGATCCGCGGCCTGACGCTGAACATCAACGGCTCGTTCAACGATGTGCGCTACCTGTCGTACAAAGATGCGCCATGCCCACCGGAAGTCAGCCTGCGCCCGGGTGCGCCGGCCTCGTGCGACCTCAGCGGGCACCCGGTGGTGGGCGCCTCGAAATGGATTGCCAACGCCAACGGCGAATACAAGTGGAACCTGGATAACGGCTTGGAGCCCTACGTTACCGCCAGCTATGCCTACCGCTCCAAGGCGGTGGGCACGGTCGAGGATTCGGATTACGGGCAGATCCCAGGTTATGCGGTGGTCAACCTGTCCACCGGCCTGCGCGGCGATTTCCAGCAGGGTCAGTGGGACGTGTCGCTATGGCTGAAAAACGCCTTCGACAAAACCTACTACACCACCCTGTGGACAGGCGGCAACGGTGGCTATGAAGGGCTGCTGGGCACCCCGCGCACGCTGGGGGTGACCGGGCGCTACGACTTCTAGCCAGGGACGGTGGCGCTGCGGTAGGTGGCCGGGCTGAAGACCCGGGTCACCACCAGCATTGCGATCACCGTCACGCTCAGCACCACCCAGGCGCTGACAAAGCTGCCAGTGAGTTCACGCAGCCAGCCGGTCATCCACGGCGATACGGCATTGATCAAGAAGCCCACGCCCTGCACGAAGGCCGCCAGTTGCCCGGCTTCCCGTGGGTCGCGGCGATGGTCCAGGGTCAACAGCAGGCTCAGGGCAAAACACGCCCCCAGGCCGAAGCCGATCAGCGCCACCCACAGGTGCGGGTAGTGCAGCGGCGCCAGCAGCAGGCCGAGGTAGCCCACGGTCTGGGCCAGTAGGCTGATGGTCAGCAAGGGCCGGCGGTCGATACCGCGTTGCGCCAGCGCTGGCATCAACAGCGCGGCGATCACCTGGAAAATCGTCATGAACGCCAGCAGCGAGCCGCTGGGCAGTACGCCCCAACCCAGTTGCTGGTAGTACGCCGGCAGCCACGCCACCATGCTCATATACCCGCAGTTCACCAGGCCGAAATACAGCGCCAGCAACCAGGCGCGGCGATTGCGCAGGCCCTGAAGCGGCGCCGTCACCTGCCGGTTTTTCGCCGCGCCCAACGGCAGCCACGCCCACAGCAGCAATGCGCCGAGCGCCGGCAGCAGCCAGATGCCAAGGCCGGCCTGCCAGTGCTGGAAATGGCTGGCCACCAGTGGGCTGAGCAGCGCCGCCAAGCCCCCGCCGCCCATCAACGACGCCGAATACACCCCCATCGCCAGTGGCACCCGGTGGTGGAACTGGCGCTTGATCATCGCCGGCACCAACGCCTGGATCAGCGCTACCCCGGCGCCGCCGAGCAACGCCGTGGCCAGCAGTGCCGGTGCCTGGCCCAGCAGCCAGCGCACCAGGCACGCCAGCAGGATCATCAGCAAGCCCAGGGCAATCCCACGTCGCTCGCCCAGCTGCGCCTCGACACGGATGCCCACCAGCGCCACCAGCCCCATGCACACCACCGGCAGGCTGGTGAGCAAGGCACTGCTCTGGAAACTCAGGCCGGTGGCCAGGCGGATTTCCCCGAGCAACGGGCTGATCGAGCTGAGGATCGGCCGCAGGTTGAGGCCCAGCACCACCAGTAGGCCCCAGCCGGCGAGGGATTTATTCAGGGGCATGCAGGGTCTTCCATTGACGGTAAAGGGCTTGCATGGCCGGCACCGGCAAGTGCTCGACGGGCAGTTGCTGGGCGCTCAGCACCAGGCCCATCTGCTGGTAAATCGCTGCGGTCGACAGGCCAAAAGGCGCGGCCATTTCATTGCTCGCGGCAAACACCACGCGGGATACGCCGCACATATACATCGCGCCCAGGCACATCGGGCACGGCTGGCCGCTGGCGTAGATCACGCAACCCTCAAGGCGCACGCCGAGCTGTTGGCTGGCGCGGCGAATGGCGAGCATCTCGGCGTGGGCAGTGGGATCCTGGTCGAGGTGGATCTGGTTGACCGCTTCCACCAGCACCTCGCCGTGCTTGACCAGGACGGCGCCAAACGGCCGTCCGCCCCGGGCCACGTTGTCCTGCGCCAGGGCCACGGCGCGTTGCAGATGGCGCTGATCGTCAGTCATGGAAAATCTCCCGTCTTGGTGAGCGCGGAGTATGGCCACCGCCTGGGGTATTCTGAAATTAAATATAACCATGCCAGCCAGTGGCAAACACGATGGTAATGCCCATGTTCGATCCCGTGCTGTTGCGCAGTTTTGTCGCCGTTGTCGATTGTGCGAATTTCACCCGCGCCGCCGAGCGCCTGCACCTCACTCAATCCACGGTCAGCCAGCAATTGCGCCGCCTGGAGCAGGGTGTCGGCTGCCGCTTGCTCGACCGCGACCAGCGCCGGGTGGTGGCGACGGTCGAGGGTGAGCGCTTGCTGGCCTATGCACGGCGCATCCTGGCCCTGCACGAAGAAGCCGCCGATGTGCTGATCAACCAGCAGAGTGATGGCGTGCTGCGCCTGGGCGTGCCCGAGGACTTTGCCGCCGAGCGCTTGATGCCGCTGCTGTCGGCGTTTGTCGTGGCCTACCCACGGGTGCGCCTGGAGGTCACCAGCGGCCTGGGGCCGGCGCTGTTGCGCCAGTATCGCGGCGGTGAGTTCGATGTGTTGCTGGTCAAGCAGATGGGCGACAGCGACGACTGCCTGGCCTCCTGGCCCGAGCCGTTGTGCTGGGTCGACAGCCGCCGCATGCCGGCCCTGGGCCGCGACCCATTGCCATTGGTGGCCTTCCCGGTGGGCGGCCTGTACCGCAATGAAATGCTCCAGCACCTGGAGGTCGGTGGCTGGCGCTGGCGCATTGGCTATTCCAGCGCGAGCCTGGCCAGTGTGTGTTCGGCGGTGGCGGCGGGGTTGGGCATCAGCCTGCTGCCTGAGCGAGTGGTGCAGGCCGGGCATGTGGTCTTGGGCGCCGACAGCGGTTTACCCGCGGTGCAGGGCGTGCGGCTGGCGCTGTATGGGCGCCATGGGATGGGGGCGGCGGGGCAGGGCCTGCTGCGCCAGTTGTGGGATTTATGCGAGGCCAACCCACGCTGAGCCATGCCTTTGCGGAATATTTTGCATGCGCGCAAAGCATCCTGATGTTGCCCCTCGCCGCCAGGCCCCGTGGGGCGTGACGTTGGCCGATCCGCTGATTTTCAATATTTCTGTTTGATCTATGTATAACTTTAAAGATTACTTTAAGAGATAAGCGTCTACCCCCGATGATTCAGCTCTCGACGGTCGCCCCACAGGCCCGTCGGTTTTTTCGCTGAAGACAGCAGGGAGTGAATCAATGGGCAATGTCCAGACCGCCGCCAGTGCACCTGAGGCGCTGTGGCGCCAGGCACCGAGTGGTGAGTTGGTCGACCTTGGCCGGCCGCACCGCGCGCCCTTGGGGCAGTTGCGTTTGCAGAAAACCCCCAAGGGGATCTTGAGCCGCCGTGAAGGCCTGTTATTGGGCCTGTTGGCGCTGGCGCTGCATGGCGCGGTGATCTACTGGGTCAGCCAGAAACCGCTGCCGCTGCTGCCGATTGTGCCGCCGGAAATTCCACCGATGACCATCGAGTTTTCCCAGCCGGCGCCGCCGGTGGTGGAGCCGCCGCCGCCCGTACCGCCGCCTGCGGTTGTGGAACCACCGCCACCGGTCGTGGATGAGTTGGCCGCCAAGCCGGCGCCACCCAAGCCGGTTCCCAAGCCCAAGCCAAAACCTGTGCCCAAGCCCGAACCCAAGCCGGTGCCCAAAGCCGTTGAACAGCCGCCTGCGCCACCCCAGCCGGCACCGCCAGCCCCACCAGCGCCGGCACCGGTGACGCCTGCTTCGGCCAACGCCGCGTACCTGAAGAACCCGGCGCCCGAGTACCCATCACTGGCCCAGCGCCGTGGCTGGGAAGGCACTGTGTTGTTGCGGGTGCATGTATTGGCCAGCGGCAAGCCCGGTGAAATCCAGGTGCAAAAGAGCAGCGGTCGCCAGCCACTCGACGACGCCGCACTCAGCGCCGTGAAGCGCTGGAGCTTCGTGCCCGCCAAGCAGGGCGACGTGGCCCAGGATGGCTGGGTCAGCGTGCCCATCGATTTCAAGATTCATTGAGCCTTTGCTCGACACTCTATCGCTTACACCGAGGACCGCATCATGACGTTACTGGCATCTCCACTTGAATCCATCGAAAGCGCGGTGATCTGGCTGCTGGTGGTATTTTCCGTCGCCACCTGGGGCCTGGCCCTGCTCAAGGGCGTGCAGTTCGGCCGCCTCAAGGCCCAGGATCGCACGTTCCACAAACAGTTCTGGGCGGCGTCGAGCCTTGATTCGGCCGCCGAACTGAGCGAAACCCACCCCGGCGCCGCCGCCCGCGTGGCCCAGGCCGGTTATGCCGCGATCCAGGTCGGTGATGCGCCGCACGCCGCTGACTTGAGCCAGGCGATCAACCACCAGGACCGCCTCGAACGTGCCCTGCGCCAGCAGATCGTGCGTGAGCGGCGCTCCCTGGAAACCGGCCTGGCCGTGGTCGCGAGTATCGGCAGCACCTCGCCTTTTATCGGCCTGTTCGGCACCGTGTGGGGGATCATGGAAGCGTTGAAAGGCATCAGCGCCGCCGGCTCCGCCAGCCTGGAAACCGTGGCCGGCCCCATCGGTGCGGCGCTGGTCGCGACCGGTGTGGGGATCGCCGTCGCCGTACCGGCGGTGCTGGTCTACAACTACTTCCTACGCCGCCTGAAACTGACGGCTGCCGATCTGGATGACTTCGCCCATGACTTCTACAGCCTGGCGCAGAAAAACTCATTCCGTGTGCTGGTCCACCCGACGCTGCACAAAAACGCCGCCCAGGGCAGTGCGCAAAAAGTGAAGGAGGCGTCCTGATATGGCCTTCTCCACCCAAGACAGCGACGAGGTACTCAGTGAGATCAACGTCACGCCCCTGGTGGACGTGATGCTGGTCCTGCTGGTGGTGTTTATCGTCACCGCCCCGCTGTTGACCAACGCGATCCCGATCAACCTGCCCAAGACCGAAGCCGTGGCCCCGGTGGAGCAGAAAGACCCGCTGGTGGTGAGCATCGACGGCGCCGGCAAAGTGTTTATCAACAAGGATGAAATCCAGCCGGACCTGCTGGAATTCAACCTGCAGGCCGCCAAGGCCAAGGACCCCCAGGTGCGGGTGCAACTGCAAGCGGATGACGGCGTGAACTATGGCGAAGTGGCGCGGGCCATGGCGTCGATTGAGCGAGCGGGGATTACCAAGCTGTCGGTGATTACCGCGCGTTAGTGTCAACAGCCTCGACAATTTTTGGGCCGTCTCCTTGGCAGGGTGCGGCCTTTTTTTTGCCTGGGATTTAAGCCTCACGCCCAACTCCATATGGAATTGGGTTTGTGTGGGAGCGGGCTTGCCCGCGATGGCGCAGTGTCAGTCAGCATATGTATTGGCTGATACACCGCTATCGCGGGCAAGCCCGCTCCCACATTTTATTGAAGTGACTGGTTTTTTGGTTATTAATAAATAGCTTCTTATTCCTTAACGAATATATGCCCCATCCCTATACTGGTCAGCAACGTTAAACGCTGCAGGAGGGCACACCCATGCACAGCGAGTTGATCCGTTACCTGATCGTGCCGGGCTGGCAAGGATCGCCAGAAGATCATTGGCAAACCCATTGGCAGAACAGCCTGCCCAACAGCGCCCGCGTGGAGCAGGCCGACTGGTTGACCCCGCGCCGCGAAGACTGGGTGGCAGCCTTGGCTGAAGCTATTGCGGCCGACAGCACCCCGGTGATCCTGATCGCCCACAGCCTGGGCTGCATCACCGTGGCGCACTGGGCGGCTAGCGCGCCGTTGCAGTTCCTGCGCCAGGTGCGCGGGGCCTTGCTGGTGGCCCCGGCAGACGTCGAGCGCCCGGCGTGTGCGCCGGCGTTGCGCAACTTTGCGCCGATTCCCCGCGACCTGTTGCCGTTTCCCAGCCAGGTCGTCAGCTCCGACAACGACAGTGCGATCAGCGCCCCGCGGGCCCTGGAACTGGCGCGGAACTGGGGGGCTGAAGCCGGGGTTCTCGCAGGCGCCGGGCATATCAACGTGAAGTCCGGCCACCGACGTTGGGAGCAGGGTTTCGCCTACCTCTATCGCCTGCAAAACCGTCTGGAGCATCACTCCCGGCGCCGCGCCTAATACCTTTTCAACGCCCCGTCCCTTGAGTGGAATTGGGGCGGGAGCCTGCCATGAGCCTGCATGAAACCTTCGGCCAGCCACTGCTGACCTTCCCCGACGCCGAAAAAAGCCCCTTGAGCATCCGTGCCAAGGCGCTGGTGTTTGTCGACCCCCGCTCCCGGCAACTGCGCGAAGACCTCGAAAGCCTAGCCCCGCGCGCCTTGCCCGTATTGATTCGCGGCGAAACCGGCAGCGGCAAGGAGTTGCTGGCGCGCCATATCCATCGCGGCAGTGACCGCAGCGGCCTGTTTGTGTCGGTCAACTGCGGTGCGATCAGCCCCACTTATGCCGATGCCGAACTGTTCGGCTATGCCGCCGGCAGCCACAGCGGCGCGGCCAGCAGCCGGGCGGGCTGGTTTGGCTCGGCCAACGGCGGCACCTTGTACCTCGATGAGATCGGCGACTTGCCGCTGCCGATCCAGATCAAGCTGCTCGCCGCCCTGGAAAACCATGAAGTCACCCGCGTCGGCGCCCATCAGCCGAGCCCGGTGGATGTGCGCCTGGTGGCCGCCACCAGCATCGACCTGGCCCAGGCCGTGGCCGTGGGTAAATTCCACGAGCGCCTGTTCCATTACCTCAACGAAGGCCAGTTGGAACTGCCGGCGCTGCGCGAACGGGTGGGGGACATCCTGTCTTTGGCCGAGTACTTCCTGGGGATCTACAGCCAGCGTCTGGGCCTGCCGGTGCCGTTGATCAGCGAGGAGGCGCAGCGGCTGCTGGAGCAACACAGTTGGCCGGGCAATACGCGGGAGCTGGAGAACGTGATCCACTTTGCGCTGTTGGTCAGCAGTGGTGATGAGATCTTGCCGGAGCACTTGAACCTGCCGGTGGCGTCGGTGGCGCAGATCGCGCACCAGGCGCGGCAGATCCTGAGCAGTGGCAACGAAGTCGAACGCGCAGCGTTGACGCGTCTGTTTCAGGGCTTGGGCGCTGTATGAGCAAAATGGAATATCAAAGTGAATAAAAGGTATTGTTCGGGAATAAAAAATATCGGTATTGTCCCTTTTACGCCGCGATGGCACATCGCTGGCACCCCCATAAGCTGGCACCCCCATAAGAAAGTGGCCGTCACCGACGACCCGGATTTTCGATTAAGGACACTGCATGAAAAAGGTTCTGTTGTTCACCGCCCTGGCGGCGGCCCTGACTGCCGGTATCGCTCAAGCCAACGAAAAACTGGTGATCGCGGCCACGCCGGTGCCCCACGCCGAGATCCTTGAGCTGATCAAGCCGACCCTGGCCAAAGAAGGCGTGGACCTGGAAATCAAGGTCTTCACCGACTATGTGCAGCCGAACGTGCAAGTGGCCGAGAAGCGCCTGGATGCCAACTACTTCCAGACCCTGCCGTACCTGGAAAACTTCAACAAGGGTAAAGGCACCAACCTGGTCACCGTGGTTGGTGTGCACGTTGAACCGTTTGGCGGCTACTCGAAAAAGATCAAGAAAATCGAAGACCTGAAAGATGGCGCCACCGTTGCCATCCCTAACGAAGGCTCCAACAGCGGCCGCGCCCTGTTGCTGCTGCAAAAGGCCGGTGTGATCACCCTCAAAGACCCGAAAAACGCCCTGGCCACACCAAAAGACATCGCCAGCAACCCGAAGAACCTGAAGTTCAAGGAACTGGAATCGGCCTTGCTGCCACGCGTCCTCGACCAGGTTGACCTGGACCTGATCAACACCAACTACGCCCTGGAAGCCGGCCTCAACCCGGCCAAGGATGCGCTGATCATTGAAGCGTCCGATTCGCCGTACGTGAACTTCCTGGTGGCCCGTCCAGACAACAAGGACAGCGACGCCATCCAGAAACTGTCCAAGGCCCTGACCAGCCCTGAAGTCAAAGCCTTCATCGAGCAGAAGTACAAAGGCGCGGTGGTGCCGGCGTTCTGATTGAGCAAACCCCCTTCAAGGTTTGAACGCCGACGGCTGATAGAGCGTCGGCGTTTTTTATTGGGCAACGAGCATCAAGAATGTGGGAGCGGGCTTGCTCGCGATAGCGGAGTGTCAGTCGCCGAGACATCAACTGAGCCACCGCTATCGCGAGCAAGCCCGCTCCCACACAAGCCAGCGTCCACATTGGTTGGTGTTATACCTACAAATCCCGGCTGTTGATCGCCCGCCGCAACGCCACCAGCCACTTCACCAGGTCCTGCGGATCAATCGGTTTCGCCTCGTTCATCTGTCATTCCCTCGTTGGTTAAATGGCCCTCAGTCTGGCCACGCGCTGTCCTTCCTTGTTGTTCAGCGCTGAAAAAAAGACCCTTCCTACGCACCCCAGAACAATAGCTGTCACCTGCGATCCCTGCGAATCCAGAGGTTAGTTTTTTGGGTGATATCAATATGCTATTTCGGTATTTAAATTTTGGTTTTTATACCTTTAAAGTCAGCGCTTGCCGGCGTTACCCACGCTGGACCGGACTGCGTTTACGCCGCATTACCCCTGCGGCGCCCAGGACTTGAAATGACTTTTGACTACGCGTTTATCCTCAGCACCCTGCCGGCGTTTCTCAAGGCCGTGGGGGTAACCCTGCAAGTGGGCTTGATCGCCATCGGCACCTCGCTGCTGGTGGCGCTGGTCAACGCGGCCCTGCTGGTGTTCCGCACGCCCTACCTGTCGCGCCTGGTGGCGCTGTATGTGGAGCTGGCGCGCAACACGCCGCTGCTGATCCAGCTGTTTTTCGTGTACTTCGCCTTGCCGGCCCTGGGCTTGAATATTTCCGGGTTCTGGGCGGCGATCATCACCATGACCTTTTTGGGCGGCGCCTACCTCACCGAAGTGCTGCGCGCCGGTGTGGAAGCGGTGCCGCTGGCGCAGATCGAGTCGGGCAAGTCCATCGGCCTGTCCGACTGGCAGTTGTTGCGCCATGTGATCCTGCCCCAGGCCGGGATCCTCAGCCTGCCGGCGCTGTTTGCCAATTTCATTTTCCTGCTCAAGGAAACCACCGTGGTCTCGGCGGTGGCGGTGCCAGAGATTCTCTACACCACCAAAAGCTACATCGCCCTGTACTACAAGACTTACGAGATGCTCGCCGTGCTCACGCTGATTTGCGTGCTGTTGTTCTTGCCGCTGTCGCTGCTGCTCAGCCGCCTGGAAAGGAGGCTCCAGCATGGCCAGTTCGGGTCTTGAGTTGTTGTGGGTGTCGTTGCCGCAACTGGGCAAGGGCGCTGCACAAACCCTGTCGATTTCGTTTTTGAGCATCGCCTTCAGCACCATTGGCGGGGTGGTGTATGGGGTGCTGCGCACTTTGAATGTGCGGGCGATCAACCTGCTGCTGCGCATTTACCTGGAGTTGTTCCGCGCAATTCCGGTGCTGGTGTGGCTGTACCTGCTGTTTTTTGGCCTGCCGATTTTTACCGGCCTGAGCATTCCCAGTTTTTGGTGCGCGGTGCTGGTGCTGTCGCTGTGGGGCGCCAGTGAAGTGGGCGAAGTGGTGCGCGGCGCGTTGCATTCGCTGCCGCGCGGACAGCGGGAGGCGGGGCTGTCGATTGGCTTGTCGGCGCCGCAGCTCTACGGCTACGTGCTGTTGCCCCAGGCGCTCAAGCGCATGACGCCACCGACCATCAACGTCTACACGCGGATCATCAAGACCAGCTCCCTGGCGGTGCTGATCGGTGTGGTGGACGTGATCAAGGTCGGCCAGCAAATCATCGAGCGCACCTATGAGTCGGTGTTGATCTACGGCGCGCTGTTCCTGTTTTTCTTCTTTATCTGCTACCCGTTGTCGGCCGCCTCCAAGGTGCTGGAACGGCGCTGGGCCCAAGCATGAGCGCATTGATCGAGTTCCAGGGTTTCAATAAATTCTTCGGCGCACAGCAGGTGCTCAATGACATCGACCTGAGGGTGCAAAGCGGCGAAGTGGTGGTGATCCTCGGCCCCAGCGGCTGCGGCAAAAGCACCTTGCTGCGTTGCCTCAACGGCCTGGAAGTGGCCCACAGCGGCAGCCTGCGCTTTGCCGGCAAACAGCTGCTGGATACACACACCGACTGGCGCCAGGTGCGCCAGGACGTGGGCATGGTGTTCCAGAGTTACCACCTGTTCCCCCATATGAGCGTGCTCGACAACATCCTGCTGGGCCCGCTGAAAGTGCAAAAGCGCGAGCCCCGCGAAGCCCGCGAACAGGCGCAAAAACTGCTGGAGCGGGTGGGGCTCGCCGACAAGCGCGATGCCTTCCCGCGCCAGCTCTCGGGCGGCCAGCAGCAGCGCATCGCCATCGTCCGTTCGCTGTGCATGAACCCTCAGGTCATGCTGTTTGACGAAGTCACCGCCGCCCTCGACCCGGAAATGGTCAAGGAAGTGCTGGAGGTGATCCAGGACCTGGCCCGCGATGGCATGACCCTGCTGATTGTCACCCACGAAATGGCCTTCGCCCGCGCCGTCGCCGACCGCGTGGTGTTTATGGAGGCGGGCCGCATCCTCGAACACAACACCCCAGAGGCCTTCTTTACGAACCCGCAGACCGCACGCGCGCAGCAGTTCCTCGAGAAATTCTCGTTTGTTTCAACACTGCCCAAGAAAATCAAGGAACTGGAGCTGATATGAAAAAGTTACTGCTGCCACTGTTTGCCGTCGCCTTACTGGCCGGCTGCGATAAGAAGGCCGAAGAGCCGGTAAAACCTGCGGCTGTCAGCTACATCGACAAGATCAAGGCCCGCGACAAGCTGATCGTCGGGGTCTTCACCGACAAACCGCCGTTTGGCTTTGTCGATGAAGCCGGGCGCTACGTGGGCTTTGATACCGATATCGGCCGCCGGTTTGCCAAGGACCTGCTGGGCGACGAGAACAAGGTCGAGTTCGTGGCCGTGGAGCCGGCCAGCCGTATCCCGTTTTTGCAGAGCGACAAGGTTGACCTGATCCTCGCCAATATGACCGTGACCCCGGAGCGCAAGGAAGCGGTGGAGTTCACCAATCCCAACCTGAAAGTCGCGGTCCAGGCCCTGGTGCCTAATGACAGCACGGTGAAAAGCCTCGACGACCTGGCGACCCGCACCACCATCGTCACCACCGGCACCACGGCCGATATCTGGCTGACCAAGCACCACCCGGACTGGAAACTGCTCAAGTTCGAGAAAAACTCCGAGTCGCTGCAAGCCTTGTCGGCTGGGCGTGGCGATGCCTATGCCCAGGACAACCTGGTGCTGTTCAGCTGGGCCAAACAGAACCCGGGCTATCGCGTGCTGGAAGAGAAACTGGGCGACGAAGCGCCGATTGCACCGGCGGTGAAGAAGGGCAATATCGAACTGCGCGACTGGGTGAATGCTGAGTTGGCCAAGTTGGGTGAAGAGCAGTTCTTGCTCAAGCTGTATGACCAGTACGTGCGCAAAGAACTGAGCGATGAGACCAAGCCTGAGAGTGTGATTGTTGAAGGGGGTAAGTGGCAGGGTTGATCCCCTGCCTCTGTGTTGTTTGATCTACCGCCATCGCGAGCAAGCCCGCTCCCACATTTGATTTGTGAATACATTCAAATGTGGGAGCGGGCTTGCTCGCGATGGCGGCAGTACAGGCGCCGCTTACTGAGGCCAATGCCAAGCCGGCTCATCCAACACTCGCTGCCCCACAATCTGCGTCTGGCCCATCACCTTCTCCAGCACAATCGAATGGCATCCCTCGTCCTGCTGCAACGCCGCGATCAAGCGGCTGGCATGGGACACCACCCACACCTGGCATTGCTTGGATGCCTGGATGATCAGGCGCGCCAAGGCCGGCAACAGGTCCGGGTGCAGGCTGGTTTCCGGTTCGTTGAGGACCATCATCGTCGGCGGGCGTGGGGTCAGCAGCGCGGCGATCAGCAGCAGGTAGCGCAAGGTGCCGTCCGAGAGCTCCGCCGCTGACAGTGGGCGCAGTAAGCCTTCCTGATAGAACTCAATGGCGAAACGTCCGCCCTGCAACGGCTCGATATGCAGGCGCGCGCCGGGAAATGCATCGCTCACCGCCTGCTGCAAGGCTTCGGGGTCGCCGATTTCGCGGATGGTCTGCAACGCGGCTGCCAGGTCGCGGCCATCGTGATGCAACACCGGCGTGCGCGTACCCAGTTGCGGCAGGCGCACCGGTGCATCGGCGTCGCTGCGAAAGTGATCGTAGAAGCGCCAGCCGCGAATGCTTTCGCGCAGCGTCAGGACTTCCGGCGAGCCGCGCAGGCTGCCGACCTGATCGAACAGGCTGTGGTAGTTGGGCGTGTGCTGGGCCAGCACCTCCCAGGCCCGTCCGTCGCGGGCGCGTACCATCGGCCCGGAGCGCTGCACCAGCAGGCTGGCCGGGCGATAGACGTGGCCGGCCCAGATGCATTCTTTTTTGATCTCGGGGTCCAGGGAAAAATACGACTCGCTGGGTTCTGGCAGGCCGAGGGAGATCGCATAGCTGAAATCCTCCCCGGCAAACCCCAGGCGCAAGCGCTTGGCGCCGCTGCGTACGCTCGGTTCCACCGGCACTTCGCCGTTGTGCATACGCCGGCTGATGCTTTCGGGGCCGGCCCAGAAGGTCGAATCCAGGCCGCCTTCGCGGGCCAGGGCATTGATCACCCCGCCCTGGGCGGTTTCCGCCAACAGGCGCAAGGCACGGTACAGGTTGGATTTGCCGCTGCCATTGGGGCCGGTGATCAGGTTCAGCCGATCCAGCGGCACTACCAATTTATTGATCGAGCGGTAATTGGCCACCGCTAAGGTCTTAAGCATCGAGGGCGTTCCGGGCCGGCATGGAGCCACATCTTATCGTGTAGAAGAACACCACCGCAGGCCTGCAAATCACTTAGGCGAAGGCGGAACCCTGAACTAAGCTCACAGTCGCATACACACTGGCACGTCAGTATCACGCGAAAGGAGCCTGCATGGGCGGTCCCACCTCAACAGTTATTTGTGGCGTAGCCTTGCTGGCATTGCTCAGCGGCTGTGGCCAGGAAAAACCTGAGCCCAAGGCCCACTCCAGGGTGTTTGTGCAAACCGTGCAACCGGTCGATTTTGCCGCGGCGGTGACCCTGACCGGGGATATCCAGGCGCGGGTGCAGACCGATTTGTCGTTTCGCGTGGGCGGTAAGATTATCCAGCGCATGGTCGATGTGGGCGACCGCGTGACGGCCCGGCAAGTGCTGGCCAGGCTCGACCCCAAGGATTTGCAGACCAACGTCGATTCCGCCCAGGCCCAGGTGGTGGCGGAACAGGCGCGGGTCAAACAGACGGCGGCGGCCTTTGTGCGCCAGGAAAAACTCCTGCCCAAGGGCTACACCAGCCGCAGCGAATACGACGCCGCCCAGGCCGCGCTGCGCAGCAGCCAAAGCGCCCTGGCGGCGGCGCAGGCGCAGTTGGCCAATGCCCGCGAGCAACTGGGCTACACCGCGTTGATCGCCGAGGCGCCGGGAGTGATTACCGCGCGCCAGGCCGAAGTCGGCCAGGTGGTGCAGGCCACCGTGCCGATTTTCAGCCTGGCCCGCGACGGCGAGCGCGACGCGGTGTTCAACGTCTACGAATCGCTGCTGGCGGAGCCACCGCCGGATGTGCCAATCACCGTCAGCCTGCTGGACAACCCGAGCATCAAGGCCGTGGGCCGAGTGCGTGAAGTGACCCCGGCCGTTGCCGCCAGCAGCGGCACGGTGCAGGTGAAGATCGCCCTGGAGGCCTTGCCCAAGGGCATGCAACTGGGTTCGGTGGTCAGCGCCACCGCCAACGGGCAAACCAGGGCCAGCATCGAACTGCCCTGGGCGGCACTGACCAAAGACCTCAGCGAGCCTGCCGTATGGCTGGTGGACGATGACGGCAAGGCGCAATTGCACAAGGTCACTGTCGCGCGCTACCTGACCGGCAAAGTGATCATCAGTGACGGCCTCAAAGGCGGCGAAAAAGTCGTAGTGGCCGGTGGGCAATTGCTGCACCCGGGCATGGTGGTGGAGATCGCCCAGGCGCCGGACCCGGCCCAGGCCAAGGGGGTGCAGCCATGAAGCGCCTGACGCTGATCCTCGCCAGCAGCCTGCTGCTGGTGGCCTGCTCCAAGGAAGAACCGGCGCCGGACCCCGTGCGCCCGGTGCTCTCGGTCGAGGTGAAAGCCGAAGACCAGGCCCACCTCGGGCGCTTTGCCGGCAGCATCCAGGCGCGCTATGAAAGCAACCTGGGCTTCCGGGTGCCAGGGCGTATTGCGCGGCGCGCGGTGGATGTGGGCGCCGAAGTTGACAAGGGCGCCTTGCTGGCCGTGCTCGATCCCACCGACCAGCAGAACCAGCTGCGCGCGGCCCAAGGCGACCTGGCGCGGATCCAGGCGCAATTTATCAATGCCCAGGCCAATGCGCGCCGCCAGCAGGAACTGTTCAACCGTGGCGTCGGCGCCCAGGCGCAACTGGACATTGCCCAGACCGACCTGAAAACCACCCAGGCTTCCCTCGACCAGGCCAAGGCCTCGGTGGACCAGGCCAGGGACCAGCTCAACTACGTCGAGTTGCGCACCGACCATGGCGGCATCGTCACCGCCTGGAATGCCGAAGCCGGCCAGGTGGTCAGTGCCGGCCAGCAAGTGGTGACGCTGGCCCGCCCGGATATCAAGGAAGCGGTGATCGACCTGCCTGCCGGCCTCGCCGAGCGCCTGCCGGCCGATGTGGTGTTCCTGGTGGCCAGCCAGCTGGACCCCAGCGTCAACACCACCGCCACCGTGCGCGAGATCGAACCCCAGGCCCAAAGCGCGACCCGCACCCGTCGCGCACGCCTGACCCTGGCCCAGACGCCCCCGGCGTTCCGTCTGGGCACGGCGATCAGCGTGACCTTGAGCTCGACCATCGCCCCGCGCATCGAACTGCCTGCCAGTGCGGTGCAGGATGTCGAGGGCAAGACCCGTATCTGGGTCGTCGATAGACAACAACAGAGCGTGCAGCCCCGTGATGTGACCCTGGTCAGCCGCGACGCCAGCCATGTCGTGCTCAGCGGCGGCGTGCAGCCTGGCGAGCGTGTGGTCAGCGCCGGGGTCAACAGCCTCAAGCCTGGACAAAAAGTCAAAACCGACGAGGACAGCCCGCGATGAAAGGGAGCTTCAACTTATCCGACTGGGCGCTCAAGCATCAGTCCTTCGTCTGGTACCTGATGTTCGTCGCGCTGTTGATGGGCGTGTTTTCCTACATGAACCTGGGGCGCGAGGAAGATCCGTCCTTCACCATCAAGACCATGGTGATCCAGACCCGCTGGCCGGGCGCGACCCAGGAAGAAACCCTCAAGCAGGTCACCGACCGCATCGAGAAAAAGCTCGAAGAGCTGGACTCCCTGGACTATGTGAAAAGCTACACCCGGCCCGGAGAATCCACGGTTTTCGTGTTCCTCAAGGACACCACCAGCGCCAAGGCGATCCCCGAGATCTGGTACCAGGTGCGCAAGAAGATCGACGACATTCGCGGCACCTTCCCCCAGGGCTTGCAGGGGCCGTCGTTCAACGACGAGTTCGGTGATGTGTTTGGCTCGGTGTATGCCTTTACCGCCGATGGCATGTCGATGCGCCAGTTGCGTGATTACGTCGAGCAGGTGCGTGCCGAGATCCGGGCGGTGCCGGGGCTGGGCAAGGTCGAGATGATCGGCCAGCAGGACGAAGTGATTTACCTGAATTTTTCCACGCGCAAACTGGCTGCCCTGGGGATTGACCAGCGGCAAGTGGTGCAGAGCCTGCAATCGCAGAACGCGGTGACCCCGGCCGGGGTGATCGAGGCCGGGCCGGAGCGGATTTCGGTGCGCACCTCGGGGCAATTTGCCTCGGAAAAGGATCTGGCCGACGTCAACCTGCGGCTCAATGACCGCTTCTATCGCCTGGCGGATATCGCCGATATCAGCCGTGGTTATGTGGACCCGACGCGGCCGCTGTTTCGTTTTAACGGCCAGCCAGCCATCGGCCTGGCCATTGCCATGCAGAAGGGCGGCAATATCCAGGAATTCGGCAAGGCCCTGCACCAACGTATGGACGAGCTGACGGCCGACCTGCCGGTGGGCATCGGCGTGCACAAGGTGTCGGACCAGGCTGAAGTGGTGGAAGAGGCCGTTGGCGGCTTCACCAGTGCGCTGTTCGAAGCGGTGATCATCGTGCTGGTGGTGAGCTTTATCAGCCTCGGCCTGCGCGCCGGGCTGGTGGTGGCGTGCTCGATCCCGCTGGTGCTGGCGCTGGTGTTTGTGTTCATGGAATACAGTGGCATCACCATGCAGCGGGTGTCGCTGGGCGCGCTGATCATCGCCCTCGGCTTGCTGGTGGATGACGCGATGATCACCGTGGAAATGATGATCACACGCCTGGAAAAAGGCGAGACCCTGGAGCAGGCGGCGACTTTTGCCTACACCTCCACCGCATTCCCGATGCTCACCGGCACCCTGGTGACCGTGGCCGGGTTTGTGCCGATTGGCCTCAACGCCAGCTCGGCGGGCGAGTACACCTTCACCCTGTTTGCAGTGATTGCGGTGGCGATGCTGGTGTCGTGGGTGGTGGCTGTGTTGTTTGCGCCGGTGATCGGCGTGCATATCCTCAGCAGCAAGGTCAAACCCCACAGTGACGAGCCGGGGCGGGTCGGGCGGGTATTCAACGCCGGCATGCTGTGGGCCATGCGCAACCGCTGGTGGGCGATTGGCCTGACGGTGCTGCTGTTTGCAGCGTCGGTGTTCTCCATGCAGTTTGTGCAGAACCAGTTTTTCCCGTCGTCGGACCGCCCGGAGATCCTCGTCGATCTCAACCTGCCGCAAAACGCCTCGATCAATGAAACCCGCAAGGCCGTGGACCGCCTGGAAGCGATCATCAAGGACGACCCCGACATCGCGCGCTGGAGCACCTACATCGGCCAGGGCGCGATCCGTTTCTACCTGCCCCTGGACCAGCAACTGGAGAACCCGTACTACGCGCAGTTGGTGATTGTCAGCAAGGGCGTGGAAGAGCGCGGTGCGCTGATCGAGCGCCTGCAACAGCGCTTGCGCGATGACTTCGTGGGCGTCGGCAGTTTTGTCCAACCCCTGGAAATGGGCCCGCCGGTCGGGCGGCCGATCCAGTACCGGGTATCGGGCAAGGACATCGACCAGGTGCGCAAGCACGCGATCGAGCTGGCGACGTTGCTGGATAAAAACACGCACCTGGGCGAGATCATCTACGACTGGAACGAGCCGGGCAAAGTACTGCGGGTCGATATCGCCCAGGACAAGGCGCGCCAGCTCGGGCTGTCGTCCGAAGACGTGGCGCAGTTGATGAACAGCGTGGTCAGCGGCGCGGCCGTGACCCAGGTGCACGACGATATCTACCTGATCAACGTGGTCGGCCGCGCCGAAGATGCCGAGCGCGGCACCCCGGAAACCCTGCAGAACCTGCAGATCGTCACCCCCAGCGGCACCTCGATCCCGCTATTGGCCTTTGCCACCGTGCGCTATGAGCTGGAGCAGCCGCTGGTGTGGCGTCGCGACCGCAAGCCGACCATCACCATCAAGGCCGCCGTGCGCGACGAGATGCAGCCGACCGACCTGGTCAAGCAGCTCAAGCCTGAGATCGACAAGTTCAGCGCCGGCTTGCCGGTGGGCTACAAGGTCGCTACCGGCGGCACCGTGGAAGAAAGCGGCAAGGCCCAGGGCCCGATAGCCAGTGTGGTGCCGTTGATGCTGTTCTTGATGGCGACCTTCCTGATGATCCAGTTGCACAGCGTGCAGAAGATGTTCCTGGTGGCCAGCGTGGCCCCGCTGGGCTTGATTGGCGTGGTGCTGGCGCTGATTCCCACGGGCACGCCCATGGGCTTTGTGGCGATCCTGGGGATCCTGGCGCTGATCGGCATCATCATCCGCAACTCGGTGATCCTGGTGACCCAGATCGACGCCTACGAGCGTGATGGCTACACACCGTGGGAGGCGGTGGTGCAGGCCACCGAACACCGGCGCCGGCCGATCCTGCTGACGGCGGCGGCCGCCAGCCTGGGCATGATCCCCATTGCCCGGGAAGTGTTCTGGGGGCCGATGGCCTACGCTATGATCGGCGGCATCATCATCGCCACCTTGCTGACACTGCTGTTTTTGCCGGCGCTGTATGTGGCCTGGTACAAAATCCGCGAGCCCAAGCACAGTTGAACATGGTCCCATCACACAAGCCTCGTAGCGGCTACGGGCTTGGTGTGGTGGGAAACGTCTCTAAATTCCCCGCGCGTGCCTTCCTGGTAACGAATTGTTTTACCCTCGCCCTTTCGTTCCCGTGAAGGCCTGCGTCATGACCCTTTGCCTACGCCGTGCCTGGCTGGCCTGTGTGCTCCTGCTCTCGCCCCTGGCCGTGGCCGGCACCGTGCTGGAAAACCCCCAGTGGCGCATCGAACTTGATGCGGCGACCCTGGCCATGCGCGTGACCCCGGCCGGCCGCGAGCCGGTGCAGGCCTCCAGCGGCGTGGCGGCCCATGCGGTCAGCCAGTTGCGACAGTCCACTCAGCACGCCAACTGGCAATGGGATAAAGGCGCCTACCGCCTGAGTGCCACCCTGGAGCAGCGCGACCTGGTCCTGACCATCACCGCCCGCGAGGCCGGCGAGTTGGAGATTATCCGCCAGCCTGCCAGCGCCATGGGCAAGGGCTTGATCTGGCCGCTCGCCGAGGGGCATTACATCCCCGCCGGCAATCGCCTCTGGCAAGACTTCCTGCTGGAGTATGGCGATATGAACAGCACCCAGGACCTCAGCCTGCCGTTATGGGGCGTCGATCACGAACGCTTCACCCTCAACTGGCTGCTGACCAACCCGTATAATAACCGCTTGCAGTGGCAGGCCGAGGGCCCGCGCCTGGGCTTGTCGCTACGCCATGAATTCACCGCCCTGGACCCCAGCGCACCGATGACCCTGCGCCTGAACCTGGGCGAGGCCGACATGCTGGCCGGTGCCAAACGCTACCGCCAGTGGCTGGTGGAGCAGGGGCTCTATGAGCCGCTGGCAGACAAACTGCAACGCCTGCCGGCCGGCGAAAAGCTGTTGGGGGCCAGCCATGTGTACCTGTGGGGCAATGACCTGCTGGGTCTTGGCGATGTGCGCGATTGGGCACAGTTGCGCACATTGCTGCGTGCGCCTGAGGGGTTGGGCGCGCAACTCAATGGCTTGCTGGACCCTGAAGCGGCGCAGGTGGTGCAAGCCCCCCAGCCGTTCCTGGATCGCTACCAGCAAGCCGTGCTGCTCAGAGGGCTCAACGCGGCACTTAACAAAAAGGCGCGCCAGGCTTGGCAAGCCAGGGCCGAGCCCGATATGCACGCGCTCGTCGAAGGCTATGCTGCGGTCCGTCAGGCCTTGGCGGTGGCGTTTGCCAGCGCCTTGAGCACAGCCCCTGAAACCTGGGGCAGCACATTGTCCGCCACAACCCTAAAGACGCTGGAGGACAGTGGCCTGCAACGCCTGCTGCTGACCCTGGGCGAAGGCTGGGAGGGTGGGCTGTGGCACCCCGAGGCCGTGCGCGCAGGCGTCGAGGCCGGGTATTTGATGGCCCCTTACGACTCCTATCAAACCGCCCTGGCAGACACCGAAAACCCCGACTGGATCACCGCCCACCTGGGTAGCCGTGCCTATCGCGACTGCTCGATCATGTTAAAGAACGGCCAGCTCAAGACCGGCTTCCAGAAGTCCGGGCACTACACCGACCCGCGCTGCGTGCGCCCGCTGCTGCAGGCACGGGTGACGGCGGTGCAGGCGAGGGCCGGGTTCAATGCCTGGTTTCTCGATGCCTACGCCACCGGCATGCTGTTTGACAGCTATCGCTCGGTACTGGGCATGACCCAGGCGCAGAACGCCGAAGGCAATATCGACGCGGCGCGCTGGATCGCCAGCCAGCTCCAGTTGCCGGTGGGTTCCGAAGACGGCAACGCCACCACCGCCCGTGGCGTGCTGTTCGCCCATGGCATGCAAACCCCGGTCATGGGCTGGGGCGACCGCGAGATGACCCAGGACAAGCAATCGCCGTACTACGTGGGGGCCTGGTACCCACCAGAGGAACCGGCAGTGTTCTTCAAGCGCGTGCCCCTCAAAGAGCCGCTGCGCACGGTGTACTTTGCCCCGGCGATGCGCCTGCCGTTGTATCAGGCGGTGTTCCATGGCGCGGTCATCACCAGCCATCACTGGCTGTTCGACAGCCTGAAGCTGAGCAATGTGCAGGGGGAAAACGAGTTGACCCAACTGCTTTACAACGTGCCACCGCTGTATCACCTGAGCGCCGCCACCTTGCAGCAGCGCTTGCCGATGATCCAGCGTCAGGATGGGTTCTTCCGGCCGTTGCATGAGCGGCTGGCGACCCAGGCAATGACGGATTTTCGCTGGCTGAGCCGCGACCGGCTGGTGCAGCAGACCACGTTTGCCGATGGCACGCGGTTGGTGGCCAACTTTGCGCAGGAGCAGAGGGACAGGTATCCGGGGCGGAGTGTGACGGCGCTGGTGGTGGGGGCAGAGCCGGTGGTGTATCAGGTGAATCAGCAGCGCCCTTGAGTCCATCGCGGGCAAGCCCGCTCCCACAGGGGGGGGGCTCGACCGGGCAGGGAATTCTGGACACACCACAAAACCAATGTAGGGGACTTGTCGGGTAGCCGCATCGCTGCGATAGCGTCCCTCAGGCACCGCCGGCCTTACGCCACACACTGGCCAACCAGGGCTGCTGCTCGCGCGGCAGCCCCGCCGGGCGATAGTAGTGCTCCAGCTCCACAAACCCCGCCGTGGTCAGCAGCGCCTGCCAGGCCGCAAGGTCGTGATATGAGCCATAACGCGGCCCGTTCCAGCCCTCCTGGTTTTCCCCCCTGGGGTTGGAGCTGAACAACACCCCGCCCGGTTTCAACGCAGCATGCAGCTGCCTGAGAATACGCGGCAGTTCCTGCTTGGGAATATGAAACAGCACCGCATTGGCAAAGATCCCATCGAAGCGCCCGGCCGGCAGGTCAAGCTTGAGGAAGTCCTGGTGCAGCACCTCGCAGCCGCTGTCCTGGCGCGCCATCTGCGCAAACCGCTCGGCGCCATCCAGGCCCACGGCGATATGCCCAAGCCGGGTAAAGGTCTGCAAGTCCCGCCCCGGCCCGCAGCCAAAATCCAGCACGGTAAACGGTGCCTGCGCCTGGATATGCCGCAGCAAGGCGTCGATGTTCTGGCTCACATCGTGGTCGCGGGTGCCTTCACGGAAGTCTTCGGCCACAGTGTTGTAGTGGCCGAGGGTGGTGGCGGTGATCTGGTCGAGGTCGTCGGGCTTGAGGGGCATGATGGGCAATACCGGGCGCTGAGATAGCCCGACTATACCTCACCTTTTGTTCAGCACTCTCGCCAGGCGATCACCGCCCAGCTGGATCACGGCCACCAGTATCACCAGCAACACAATCACCGTCAGCATGATCTGGCTGTCGAAGCGCTGGTAGCCGTAGCGGTAGGCAATGTCCCCCAGGCCACCGGCGCCAATTGCCCCGGCCATGGCCGACGAGTTGATCATGGTCACCAGGGTAATGGTGAACCCGCCGACAATCCCCGGCAGCGCTTCCGGCAACAGCACATGCCAGACGATATGCCAGCGTCGGCAGCCCATGGCCTGGGCGGCTTCGATCAGGCCATGCTCGACTTCGCGCAGGCTGACCTCGGCGATCCGCGCAAAAAACGGCGTGGCGGCGATGGTCAGTGGCACCACGGCGGCCCAGACGCCGTAGGTGGTGCCGACGATCAGCCGGGTGAAGGGGATCAGCGCCACCATCAGAATCAGGAACGGGATGGAGCGGAACAGATTGACGAACGCCCCCAGCACCCGGTTCAACGCGGGGGCCTGGTAGATGCCGCCCTTGTCGCTGGTGACCAGCAACACCGCCAGCGGAATGCCCACCAGCAGTGCGATCAACGACGACACACCGACCATCAACAAGGTGTCGATGGCGCCCTGCAATAAACGATCAAACCACATAGCCCAGCACCTCGACCTGTTGTGCCCAGCGCGTGGCGCGGGTGCGTAATGTGTCGGCCTCCAGGGTGGAGCCGCTCACCGCCAGCAGCAACTGCCCCAGGGCGTGGCCCTGGATGCGCTCGACCCCGCCTTGCAGCAGGCGCACGCGCCCACCCAGGGCGCTGAACAGCGCGGCGAGGTCCGGCTCATCCGCGCTGGCGCCGGTAAATTGCAGGCGCAGCACCACGGCCGCCTGCGCCGACTGTGGCGTGGCCTGCAAACGTTTTTGCAGCTCATCGGGCAAGCCGTGTTGCAGGGGCGCCAGCAGGGTCTTGCTGACCTCATGCCGAGGGTTGCCAAACACTTCCCACACCGGGCCTTGCTCGACGATCCGCCCGTGTTCCAGCACCACCACGCGGTCGCAGATTTCGCGGATTACCGCCATCTCGTGGGTGATCAGCACGATGGTCAGGCCCAGGCGCTGGTTGATCTCGCGCAACAGGCCGAGGATCGACTGGGTGGTTTCCGGGTCCAGGGCCGAGGTGGCCTCGTCGCACAGCAGGATCTGCGGGTCGTGCACCAGCGAGCGGGCAATGCCCACCCGTTGCTTCTGCCCGCCGGACAATTGCGCCGGGTACGCCTGGTGCTTGTCCTGCAAGCCCACCAGTGCCAGCAGCTCACGCACTTTCTGTTCGCGCTGTGGCTTGGGCACGCCGGCGACTTTCAGCGGCAGCTCGACGTTCTGCCACACGGTCTTGGCCGACATCAGGTTGAAGTGCTGGAAGATCATGCCGATGCGCCGCCGCAGGGCCACCAGGCGGTCTTCGTCGAAGTCGCCGATATCCACCTGGTCGATCAGCACCCGGCCGCTGCTGGGGTGCTCCAGGCGGTTGATGGTGCGGATCAGCGACGACTTGCCGGCGCCGCTGCGGCCGATGATGCCGAACACTTCGCCGCGCTGGATCGCCAGGTCAATGCCTTGCAGCGCATGCACGGTGCCGCCGTAGGTTTTGCCCAGGTTGATAAAACGCACATGGGCATGGTTCAAGTCAGGGTGCAGCGCTGTCTGTTGCGCGTCCCTGGGCGGTGTGCCCAGGTCGCGCAGTTGGGCATTGGCGGCGCTCATATTCAGCCTTCCCAGCCGACTTGGTACAGGGTGCCCAGGGATTTATCCAGGGCCGCGCGCACCACCGGCGAATGCTGGTAGATCTCGACGAACTTGATCACCCGCGGGTCGGTTGTGCCTTTGGGTTGGGTCACGAACTGGATCACGTATTCCGGGTGGTCGAGGCCGTCGAACAGCAGCGCCGACTCGGCATTGAAGGTCTTGGACAGGCGGATATAGGCCGGGTAACCCTGCACCAGGTCGGCGTCGTCATAGGCGCGCACCAGTTGCACCGCTTCGACTTGCAGGATCCTGATCTTTTTTGGGTTGGCGACGATGTCGTCTTCGGTGGCCTTGTAGCCCACGCCGGGCTTGAGGCTGATCAAACCGGCCTTGGCCAGCAGTTGCAGGCCGCGCCCGCTGTTGATCGGGTCATTGGCGATGGCCACGCTGGCGCCTTGGGGCAGTTCATCGAAGCTTTTGTATTTTTTCGAGTAAAGGCCCACGTTGTTGATGATCCCCGGCTTGAACGGCACCAGGTCAAAACCGGCGGCGGCCTTGGCGTTTTCCAGGAACGGAATGTGCTGGAAGTAATTCACGTCGATATCGCCGGCGGCGAGGCTGACATTGGGCGCGATCCAGTCGGTGAACTCCACCAACTCGACCTTCAGGCCCTGTTTGCCGGCCTCTTCCACGGCGGCTTCCAGGGGAATGGCGAAGGCCGCCGTGGTGCCGACTTTGAGCGGCGCCTCGGCGGCAAACACCGCCGAGCTGAACAGGCCGAGGGCCAGGGCCAGTGCTTTGACTGGGTGGGTGAGCAGTGTTGTTTTCATAATGAGATTTCCAGCCATAAGGTGTAGGTACGAGCAATAAAAATCTAAATGTGGGAGCGGGCTTGCTCGCGATAGCGGAGTGTCAGGTTAGAGATACTGGACTGAAACACCGCTATCGCGAGCAAGCCCGCTCCCACATTTTTGGTTCAGTGGCGGTAGTGAGAGCCGGTGTGTTGTTCGGGTAAGCGGGCATCGCGGTGGAACACTTTCTCCCGCAGTGTCCCGGTCTCATAAGCGGTCTTGTACGACCCCCGTCGCTGCAACTCCGGGATCACTAACTCAATGAAGTCCACATAGCTCTCCGGCGTAACAATGCGCGTCAGGTTGAAGCCATCCAGCCCGGTCTCGCCGATCCAGGATTCCAGCTCATCGGCCACCTGCGCAGGCGAACCCACCAGGGTGATATAGCGCCCGCCCAACGCGTGTTGCTCCAACAACTTGCGACGGGTCCAGTCGTTGTTCTGCAAGGCTTTGGTGGCCGATTGGATGGCGTTGCTCTTCACGTACTGGATGGGTTCATCCAGCTCGTATTGCGAGAAGTCGAGGGCGGTGGAGGCGCTGAAATGTGCCACGCCGGCCTCGGCACTGGCGTAGCCCAGGTACTCGGCATGCTTGGCCCAGGCCAGCGCTTCGGTGGCACCGACAATCACGTTGAGGCCCATGAACACCTTGATATCGTCCGGGTTGCGCCCGGCCGCGACCGCGCTGGCACGCACCTTGTGCACTTGCACCCTGGTCGCGGCCTTGTTCTGCCCGCTGATAAACACGCACTCGGCATGGCGCCCGGCGAACAGCAGGCCGCGCTCGGAACTGCCGGCCTGGAACAACACCGGCGTGCGCTGCGGCGAGGGCTCGCACAGGTGATAACCCTCCACCTGGTAGAACTCGCCATGGTGCTCGACCTTGTGCACCTTGCCCGGCTGGGCATAGATCCGCTGTTGCGGGTCGTTGAGCACCGCGTCGTCTTCCCAGCTGCCTTCCCACAGTTTGTACAGCACCTGCAGGTACTCGTCGGCCTGGTCGTAGCGCCGGTCATGTTCGACCTGCTCGGTGAGGCCCATGGCCTTGGCGGCGCTGTCCAGATAGCCGGTGACGATGTTCCAGCCCACCCGGCCACGGCTCAGGTGATCGAGGGTGGACATGCGCCGGGCGAACAGATACGGCGGCTCGTAGGTGAGGTTGGCGGTCAGGCCGAAGCCGAGGTTTTTCGTTACGGCGGCCATGGCCGAGACCAGCAGCAGCGGGTCGTTGACCGGCAGTTGGATCGACTCCTTGAGCGGCACCTCGACCGAACCTTGATAGACGTCGTACACGCCAACGATATCGGCGATAAACAAGCCGTCGAACAGGCCGCGCTCCAGCAGTTGCGCCAGCTCGGTCCAGTATTCGACGGTCTTGTACTGGGTCGAGGTATCCCGTGGATGGGTCCACAGGCCATGGTTGATATGCCCGATGCAGTTCATGTTGAAGGCATTGAGCAGGATCTTTTTCTTCGCCATCAAATGGTCCCCCGCAGCGGCGGGTTTTCATCGTTGAGGTAGTAGTTGCCTACCGCGTGGTACTTCCAGCGCACCGGGTCGTGCAGGGTGTGTACCCGGGCGTTGCGCCAGTGGCGGTCCAGGCCATGTTCGGCGAGGGTCGCCTGGCTGCCGGCCAGTTCAAACAGGGTGCTGCCGGCGGCCAGGGAAATTTCGGTGCTCAGGGCGCGTACTTCGGCCACGGCAATCGAGGCCGCGGCGACGGTTTGTGCGGTGCTGTCGGCCTGGGCGCGGTCGAGGTATTCGCCGGCGCGCTCCAGCAGGGCTTCGCTGGCATGCAGGCGGATGCTCAGGTGGCCGAAGCTTTTCAGGGTCAGCGGGTCTTCGCTGGCCTTGTCATTGCCCGAGTCGATCCACGGCCGGGTCTTGGTGCGCACAAAATGCAGGGCATCTTCAAAGGCGGCGCGGGCGATGCCGGTGTCGATGGCCGCGTGCAGGATCTGCGCCAGCGGGCCCACGGTGGTCGGGCGCTCGAAGGCGCTCTGGAACGGGATCACGTCTTCGGCACCGACCCACACATGGTCGAACACCACCGAGCCGCTGCCGGTGGTGCGCTGGCCAAAGCCGCTCCAGTCGTCGATCACCGTCAGGCCCTGGCTGTCACGCGGCACAAAGGCCAGTTGCTGTACACCGTGTTCATCCACCACCGAGGTGGGAATGCGCTGGGCGTAGATCGCGCCGGTGGCGTAGAACTTGCGGCCGCTGATACGAAATCCGTCGCCATCGCGCACAAGTTTCGTCACCCGGTCATGGGCGGTCTTGGTGCCCAGTTCCGCCAGGGCATTGCCAAAGCGCTGGCCGGCCAGCACCTCGGCGTACAGGCGTTGTTGCTGCGCCGGGCTGCCGTTGACGCGCAGTACTTCCAGTGCATAGAAATGGTTCTGCGGGATCTGCCCCAACGAGGCATCGGCCTGGGCGATCAGGGCGATGACCTTGGCCAGGGTGACGTTGGATACGCCAGCGCCGCCGTAGGCCTTGGGCACGCTGATGCCCCATAGGCCGGAGCGGGAAAAGGCTTCCAGCTCGGCGAGCGGCAGGCGGCGTTCGCGGTCGCGCAGGGCGCTGTCGCGGCGAAAGTCTTCGGCCAGGTCACTGGCGACAATCAGGGCTTGCTCGTCGCTGGTGATGACCGCGACGGGATGGGAAAGCGTCATGTTTTTCTCCAGAGGTCTGGTCGTCAGATCCAGGAATGCCGGGCCGGCAAGGTTCCATTGAGGTGCCAGGCGCCCACCGCGTGATATTTCCAGCGCACCGGGTCGTGCAGGGTGTGCACCCGGGCATTGCGCCAGTGGCGGTCGAGGTTGAATTCGGCGAGGGTGGCGCGGCTGCCGGCCAGCTCGAACAGCTTCTCGCTGACCAGCAGCGAGACTTCGGTGGTCAGCACCTTGGCTTGCGCCACGGCGATCGAGGCCCGGGCGGCGGAGTGTTCGGTGATGGGCGCGGCGCTGACCTGGTCCAGCACTTGGCCGGCCTTGCGCAGCAGGGCTTCGGCGGCGTGCAGTTCGATTTTCAGCTTGCCGATGTCGGCGATCACATAGAGGTCGTCGCTGGCCCGCTCGACCTTGGCATCGATCCACGGCCGCGAGCGTTCACGCACAAAGCTGATGGTGTCGTCGAGGGCGCCACGGGCGATGCCGGCGTCGATGGCCGCCTGGATCAATTGCGAGACCGCGCCCTGGATGCCCGGGGTTTGCCCCAGGCGCCAGGTAGGCACCACCAGCTCGGCGTCCACCGGCACGTTGTTCAGCAGCACGGTGCCGCTGGCGGTGGTGCGTTGGCCAAAGCCCGACCAGTCATCGACGATGCGCAATCCCTGTGTGCCACGGCGCACAAACGCCATGACCTGGCGGCCTTCGTCGTCCAGGGCCTTGACCGCGACCCAATGGGCAAACAGCGCGCCGGTGGAGTAGAACTTCTGGCCGTTGATGACAAAGCCGTCACCCGCGGCGCTGATCCGGGCCTTCAGGTCCAGGGTGTTTTTGGTGCCACGCTCCGGGCCGCCATTGCCGATGCGCCAGCCATCCAGGATGCTTTGGAACAGCTGTTTTTTCTGTGCCTCGCTGGCGGCGCCTTGCAGTGCATGCAGGATGCCGAAGTGGTTCTGCGGGATCTGCCCCAGGGCGGGGTCGGCAGCGCTGATAATCGCGAACACTTCGGCCAGGGTCACGAACGACACCTGCGGGCCACCGTACTCACGGGGGATGGAAATGCTACCCAGGCCGCTGCGGGTGAACTGTTCGACTTCGGCCCAGGGCAATTTGCGCTGGCGGTCACGCAGCCCGGCTTGCAGGCGGGCGGCCTGGGCAAGCGCGTGGGCGGCGGCGAGGGCTTGGCTGTCGTTGCGCAGCACCTGGGTGGGCAACAGCAGCGGGGCGATATCCAGATCGCTCTGGAGGGGCGATTGCGCCAAGTTAGACATCGGTGCGCCCCTGCGTGGCGACGCGTAATGCCCTGGCGTTGTACACCGGGGTAATGTTGACCATACCTACCTCACATCCGTGGAAAGCTTAAAAATCAGGAATGTCCGGTGGTCCGGTGCATATACCCTAAGCGTGTTTATTTTTTAAATAAACTAACTTTTAGGAATATGCATAGAAGGCCTGTCACCCCGGCTCGCAGGGCGAGCCAGGGCGGCGTGGCTGGTACACCGACAAGGCGTCGGCCGCGCCTGGGGCTTTGGCCTGGGCGATGCTCACGATGCGCCCGGGCGCCCAGCGCGAGTTGTTGCCCACGCGGTCGATCACGCAGTAGGTGACCTCCTGGCGGGCATCGTCCCCTGCTTCGAGGATCAGCGTCGACGGCACCCAGACTTGCACGGGGCGTCCCACCTCGGTGGCCTGGATGGGGGGCAGGTCCAGGCGCGCATCGCCCCAGCGCAGGGTGATTGCATCACCCGTGGCCATGTTCAGGTAAGGCTCGATGGTCAACGGCACGCCCCGGCGGATCTGGCTGGGGTTGACGCCATGGCGGCGGATGGTTTCAGGCAGGCCGACGGGGGCCAGGTTCTGGTTTTCTTCGCCACACAGCACCGATGGCTGGCCGCCCGGGCAGGCGGTCTTGACCTGCACACGGGTAATCATGGAGCGCGCCGGGCCGCGCCCCACTTGCATGACCCGGTAATGAATGCGTGCGGCGCCATTCTGCACAAAGCTTTCTGGCACCCGCAGGCTGCTGGGCTGGCCGATATCGGCGGCGCTCACGCGCTTGGAGGCGGCAAAGCAGTTGTTCCAGAACAGCTCGATCAAGTCGCCCTTGCCCATGTCCGGGTAGGGGGCGATCTCGACCTGTAGATGGGTGGCGGCCTGCGCATTGATTCCTTGTTTGAGGGCCTGGGGCACTGTCGGCGCGGCGAGCATGGCCAGGGGGGTAATGTGCGTCATAAATAATCTCCTTGATGCAGCCAGCAGCGATCGTTCCGAACCTCGGCGTGGGGTTCAAAAAGGAACGATTTCTTGAAAAGCCAGGATAGGATCCAATCCTCTGGGCCTTAGATAAGAGGGTTGGCCAGGGGGCGTCAATGGCGGCAAAAGGCTAAACGGCGGGTTTGGGATTATTCAGAAGGGTCTGACTGGAAGGGGGGTTAAAGGCGGGTTTGGGTGGTGTGTTTTTCGAGGTGAGTCGCGCCGATCCCTGTAGGAGCGAGCTTGCTCGCGAAGAACGCCCAGACGACACGGTTAATCTGATTCTGCGCGTTATCGTTGACGTTTTTCGCGAGCAAGCTCGCGCCTACAGTAGGTCAGGGTTGTTTTAGTGGGTGAGGAATTTGCTGAGGAACTGCCGGGTGCGTTCTTCCCTGGGGTTGGCAAACAACGCCTTGGCTTCGCCTTGCTCGACGATCACGCCCTTGTCGAAAAAGATCACCCGGTTGGCCACATCCCGGGCAAAGCTCATTTCGTGGGTGACGATGACCATGGTGCGGTTTTCTTCGGCCAGGCTGCGGATGGTTGCCAGTACTTCGCCCACCAGCTCCGGGTCGAGGGCCGAGGTCGGCTCATCGAACAGGATCACTTCCGGCTCCATCGCCAAGGCCCGGGCAATGGCCACCCGTTGCTGCTGGCCACCGGACAGGCGCCGGGGGTAGGCGTCTTCCTTGCCTGCCAGGCCGACCTTGGCCAGCAGGGCACGGCCGAGGCGGTCGGCGGCGTCGTGCGGCATCTTTTTGACCACCAGTGGGCCTTCGATGACGTTTTCCAGCGCGGTGCGATGGGGGAACAGGTTGAAGTTCTGGAACACAAAGCCCACATGCTGGCGCAGGCGCCGCACCAGGCCCTGTTGCTGGTTGAGCGGACGGCTGCCGTCGATCTCGATCTCACCGACCTTGATCCGGCCACTGGTGGGCTCTTCGAGGAAGTTCAGGCAGCGCAGGAAGGTGGTCTTGCCGGAACCGCTGGGGCCGATGATGGCGACGACTTCGCCTTCCTTGACCTCCAGGTCGATCCCGTTGAGCACCACCTGGCCCTTGAATTGTTTGGTCAGTTTTTCAACCACGATCATGCTTCAAGACTCCAGGTCATGCCGGTTGACCCGGTCTTCCAGGCGATTTTGAAAATGCGCCAGGATGCTCGCCAGGACCCAGTAGATCAGGGCCGCAGACAGGTACATGGTGAAAATTTCAAAGGTGCGCGCCGACACCAGTTGGGCCTGGCGGAACAGCTCGGGCACCTGGATGGTGGCGGCCAGCGCCGTGTCCTTGACCAGGGAAATAAAGCTATTGCCCAACGGCGGCAGGGCCGTGCGCATGGCCTGCGGCAGGATGGCCCGACGCAGGGTCTGCGCGCGGGTCATGCCGATACTGGCGGCCGCTTCCCACTGGCCGCGCTCGATGGAGCCGATGGCCGCGCGCAGGATTTCACAGGCATAGGCGGCCATGTTCAGCGAGAAGCCGATCATCGCCGCCGGGATCGGATCCAGCTCGATGCCTACCTGCGGCAAGCCGTAGTAGATCAAAAACAGCTGCACCAGCAACGGCGTGCCACGAAAGAACGAGACGTACACCCGGGCCGTCCAGCTCAAAAGCTTGAAGCGCGACAGGCGCATCAAGGCCAGGCCAAAGCCCAGCAGCAAGCCGAAAAACATCCCGCCGAGGCTGAGGATCACCGTGTAGTACGCGCCCTTGAGCAGAAAGGGCGCGGAGTCGAGCGCGAGTTGGAAACCTGCTTCCATTATTGAGTGACGTCAGCGTTGAAGTATTTCTCGGACAGCTTCTTCAAGGTGCCGTCGGCGCGCAGTTTGTCCAGAGCCTGGTTCACCGCTTCAAGCAGCTCAGGCTCACCTTTGCGCAGGGCAATCCCGGCTTCCTGGCGCGAGAAGGCTGCACCGGCAGCGGCGGTGTCCTTGGCTTTTTTCGCATATTCCAGGGCGGCCAGGCGGTCGATCAGAATCGCGTCGATGCGGCCGATGCGCAGGTCCTGGAACTTGGTGGGGTCGTCGTTATAGGTCTTGATAATGGCTTTGGGTTGGTTGTCCTTGAGCCATTGCTCGTAGTTGGTGCCCAGGCCCACCCCGACTTTCTTGCCGGCCAGGTCGTCGGCGGTCTTGATGGTGTCGACGTTTTTCGCCAGGGTCAGCGCCTGGATCCCGGAGACGGTGTAGGGCTTGGAGAAGTCGTATTTTTTCTGGCGCTCTTCGGAGATCGTCACCTGGTTGACCACCGCGTCGAGGCGCTTGGATTCCAGGGCGGCGAGGATGCCGTCCCACGGGGTGGCCTGCAGCTTGACCTTGACCCCCAGCTCCTTGGCCAGGGCTTCGGCCAGCTCGACCTCAAAGCCGCTGAGCTTGCCGCTTTCATCGACGAAGCTGAACGGTGGGTAGGTGCCTTCCAGGCCGATCTTGATCTCGCCGGCCTTCTTGATATTGCCCAGTTGCTCGCCGGCAACTGCCTGGCCCAGCAACCCGGCGCCAAGGGCCAGGCCCAATGTGCCAACCAGCAACGTACGACGCAGTACAGAAATAGTCATGACAAGCCCCTGTGTTTTTTATGGTGTGCGAAGCAGGTGACGCAGTGGTCGTATCCTGCCCTAAAAACGCGGTGTGTGGGAGCGCGACTATAGGGCGAGTTTTAAAGCGTTAAAAATAATATAAATTAATTTTTATATTCCATTTTTGAATATTAAGTAGAGATTCAATAGGGGAGTGGGCTTGCCCGCGATAGCCGTGTGTCAGGCGCCCGATTCATCACAGAACCACCGCAATCGCGGGCAAGCCCGCTCCCACATTTAATCCGCATGCCTTCAGTCAGAATGCTGAGTCATAGGCAAACAACGCCGGCGCCCCGCCGGTGTGCAGGAAGATGATCGGGCCGTCCTCGAACGCCCCACGCCCGATACCATCGAGCAAGCCGGCCATGGCCTTGCCGGTGTAGACCGGGTCCAGCAACAGGCCTTCCTGGCTCGCCAGCAGCTTGATTGCCGCCAGGGTGCCGGCGTTGGGTTCGCCATAGCGCGGGGCGAAGTATTCGTCCCACAACACCACCTTGAACGCGTCGGGTAGCGCCACCCCCAGCAGCTGTGCGGTACGCTCGGCCAGGCCTTGGACCTTGGGCCGTTGCGCTTCGTCGGTGCGTGACACGGTGACGCCAATCACCGGCAAGTCCGGCAGCACTTCGCTCAACGCCAGGGCCAGGCCGCTGTGGGTGCCGGCGCTGCCGGAGGCCAGGACCACCGCCGCGAACTGCAGGCCGCTGTCTTCGATCTGCCCGGCCAATTCCAGGCCGGCGCGCACGTAACCCAGGGCGCCGAGGGCGTTGGAACCGCCAATAGGCACCAGGTACGGCTTTTTGCCGTTGTTGCGCAGGCGTTCGGCCAGGGCGTGGAGTTGCTCGTCGGCGTTATCCAGGTTTTCGACCTGTTCGACCTTGGCGTCGAACAGCTCCACCAGCAGGCGATTGCCATTGCCCAGGTAGTTGGGGTCGTCGGTCCCTGTGGGGTTTTCCAGCAGGGCGACACATCCCAGGCCTAGCCTGGCCGCCAGGGCTGCGGTCTGGCGCACATGGTTGGACTGGATCGCACCGGCGGTGATCAGCGTGTCGGCGCCCTGGGCCAGGGCATCGGCGGCGAGGTATTCGAGTTTGCGCAGTTTGTTGCCGCCCATGGCCAGCGGCGTGGTGTCGTCGCGCTTGATGTAGATATCACGGCCCAGCCAGGTCGACAGTCGTTCGAGTTTTTCCAGGGCGGTGGCGCCACCCAGCAGGTCCAGACGATTAAAACGCTCGAGCTGTTGTTTGATCATGGTTACGCACAGGTAATAAGAGATGGGAAGGACTATAGGCAGGGCTTTTTGCCGGGGCAACCGCCAGATGCTTATGCCAAAGTGTTATTAGCATCGCACCATTGGTTCTTAAGGGCCGTCCGGTTGCATACCGTAAAGTGATGGCCATTACCTCAGGAGGGAATACCGTGAGTGATCGTTCCAGTCATTGGCAATTACAGACCATCGTCAGCCAGTTGCGTGGCGCCCGGGATCAGTGGCGTACCCGCAACGGCCGGGTCAGCGGCGAGCAGGGCGGGCGCGAGCTACCTTCCCGTGATGCGATGGCGCAGATTCTCGAAGCGTTGTGCGGCGCGCTGTTCCCCATGCGCCTGGGGCCGGTGGATCTGCGCGAGGAAAGTGAGGACTTCTACGTCGGCCATACCCTGGATGTGGCGCTCAACGCCTTGCTCGCCCAGGCCCGCTTGGAGTTGCGCTATGCCGCACGCCAGGGCGGCCGGGCCGACAATGAAGTCAATGCACTGGCCATTCGCCTGATCCAGGACTTTGCCCTGGCCTTGCCGGCGCTGCGCAGCCTGTTGGACACCGATGTGCTGGCGGCCTATCACGGCGATCCGGCTGCACGCAGTGTGGATGAGGTGCTGCTGTGCTATCCGGGCATCCTTGCGGTGATCCACCATCGCCTGGCCCACCATTTGTATCGCGCCGGGCTGCCTTTGCTCGCGCGGATCAGCGCGGAAATCGCCCATTCGGCCACCGGTATCGACATTCACCCAGGCGCGCAGATCGGCCCGAGCTTCTTTATCGACCACGGCACGGGTGTGGTGATTGGCGAAACGGCGATCATTGGCGAGCGGGTGCGCATCTACCAGGCGGTGACCCTGGGCGCCAAGCGTTTTCCGGCGGATGAAGATGGGCAGTTGCAAAAGGGCCATCCACGCCACCCGATTGTCGAGGACGATGTGGTGATTTACGCCGGGGCGACGATCCTGGGGCGGATCACCATCGGTAAGGGCTCGACCATTGGCGGCAACGTGTGGCTGACGCGCAGCGTGCCGGCGGGGGCGAATATCACGCAGGCAAACTTGCAGCATGATGATGGGACGCAGAAATAGTGTTGTGAACACATCATTTAGGACAATGAAGACCCAAGTGTGGGAGCGGGCTTGCTCGCGATAGCGGAGTGTCAGGTTAGAGATACTGGACTGAAACACCGCTATCGCGAGCAAGCCCGCTCCCACAATTTGACTGTATTCCAAATTCAATCTGCAATCGCTGAACGTTTTGCCTTTCCCGCCCGTCATACCCTTCCTTGAGCTAGTGTAGGAATTACCTACCACTCAGCCCTGCGATTAGTCCCAGACCGCCTATCCATGTTTAACTTGAACGTTCGTTCAAGTTAAACCGGTGGTTCGCTGCCCGCTCACAACAGGAGGCTTACCTTTGCTGAGTCCGTTTTACACAGCCATATCCAACACCTTCGAGGTGCACCGTTCATGAGTGCATCATCTACCCCTTCAAGCGGCCTGGTGCGCATGAATGCGCCGGTGTTTTACTTCGCCGCCAGTTTTATCCTGCTGTTTGGCCTCACCGTCATTGCTGTCCCTGAACAGGCCGGCGCCTGGTTGCTGGCCGCGCAAAACTGGGCGGCCAATACGGTCGGCTGGTACTACATGCTGGCGATGACCCTGTATCTGGTCTTCGTGGTGGTCACCGCGTTGTCTGGCTACGGCAAGATCAAACTCGGTGCCGACCACGACGAGCCCGAATTCAGTTATCTGTCCTGGGCCGGCATGCTGTTTGCCGCCGGGATCAGCATCACGCTGTTTTTCTTCTGCGTCTCGGAACCCTTGACCCACCTGGTGCAACCGCCCCAGGGCGAGGCCTTGAATGCCGACGCGGCGCGCCAGGCCATGCAGGTGCTGTTCCTGCATTGGGGCCTGCATGGCTGGGGGGTGTTTGCGTTTGTCGGCATGGCCCTGGCGTACTTCGCCTACCGGCATAACCTGCCGCTGGCCTTGCGCTCGGCGCTGTACCCGCTGATCGGCAAGCGTATCAACGGCCCCATCGGCTATGCGGTGGATGGCTTTGGCATCATCGCCACGGTGTTCGGCCTGGGGGCCGACATGGGCTTTGGGGTGCTGCACCTCAACTCGGGCCTGGACTACCTGTTCGGCATCGCCCATACCCAATGGATCCAAGTCGGCCTGATTACCCTGATGATGGGCGCGGCGATCCTGGTTGCGGTGGCCGGTGTCGACAAGGGCGTGCGGGTCATGTCCGACATCAACATGCTGCTGGCCTGTGCGCTGCTGCTGTTTGTATTGTTCGCCGGGCCCACCCAGCATTTGCTCAACACCCTGATCCAGAACATCGGTGACTACCTCGGCGCGTTGCCGAGCAAGAGTTTTGATGTGTACGCCTACGATAAGCCCAGCGACTGGCTCGGCGGTTGGACGGTGTTCTACTGGGCCTGGTGGATCGCATGGTCGCCGTTCGTGGGCCTGTTCATCGCCCGGATCTCCCGTGGCCGCACCATCCGCGAATTCGTCTTCGGCGTGCTGCTGATTCCCCTGGGCTTCACCCTGGCGTGGATGTCGATCTTCGGCAACAGCGCGATTGACCAGGTGCTCAACCACGGCATGGTCGCCCTGGGCCAGTCGGCCATCGACGACCCGTCGATGAGCCTGTACCTGCTGCTGGAAACCTACCCGTGGAGCAAGACCGTGATCGCGGTCACGGTGTTTATCAGCTTTGTGTTCTTTGTCACCTCGGCCGACTCCGGCACCGTGGTGCTGTCGACCCTGTCGTCCAAGGGCGGCAATGCCGATGAAGACGGGCCGAAGTGGCTGCGGGTGTTCTGGGGCGCCATGACCGCGCTGGTGACCAGCGCCTTGCTGTTCGCCGGCAGCATCGACTCGCTCAAGTCGGCGGTGGTGCTGACCTCGCTGCCGTTCTCGTTGATCCTGTTGTTGATGATGTGGGGGCTGCACAAGGCGTTCTACCTCGAATCCCAGAAGCAGATCGCCCAACTGCACTCCCTGGCCCCGGTGTCGGCATCCCGCAGGGGCCGTGGCGGCTGGCGCCAGCGCTTGAGCCAGGCGGTGCATTTCCCTTCGCGGGACGAGGTCTACCGCTTCCTCGAAACCACGGTACGCCCGGCCATTGAAGAAGTGACCGCCGTGTTTGTCGAGAAGGGCCTGAACGTGGTCACCCAGCCCGACCCGTCCAACGACAGCGTCAGCCTGCAAATCGGCCACGGCGAAGAGCATCCGTTTGTCTACCAGGTGCAGATGCGCGGCTACTTCACGCCATCCTTTGCCCGAGGCGGCATGGGCTCCAAAGAGATGAACAACCGTCGCTACTACCGCGCGGAAGTGCACTTGAGCGAGGGCAGCCAGGACTACGACCTGGTGGGCTACACCAAGGAGCAGATCATCAACGACATCCTTGACCAGTACGAGCGGCACTTGCAGTTCTTGCATCTGGTCCGCTGAGGCGCAGGGCTTGCTAGCCCTCATCCCAGGGGTTGATGATTTCAACCCCTGTCTCTGCGAAATCCTTGATGTTTCTTGTGGCAAGGCCGGCCTGCTGCGAGCGGCAAATAGCTGCGATCTGCGCATCGGCCAGGGCTACAGGCTTGCCTGACTGCTCTCTGGCGGTCACTAATTGCGCATATGCAGCCGCTGCATCCGCATCAAATGGCAGTATGTGGTCGGCAAAGTCCTCTTCAAACATTTCCAGTGCTTGAACGGTCAAGTGTTGTTTGCGCTTTCCTTCGGGCAGACGCGCAATACCGTGCAGGATTTCTGCCATGGTAATGGCGCTGATAAACAGGTCTTCATCGGCCTGTTGTTCGATCCAGCGAAGAACTGCGCCTGCCGGTGCGGGTCGCATCAATTCAGACAATACATTGGTGTCGAGCACGATCATTTATCGAACTCCACCGTCCTCACCGATGCGTCGCGCGTTGGCAGGTCCAACTCCACTCCGCCCGCTGGTGCGAAACGCTCCTGGATTCGGCGTCCCAGGCCACGACCGCTACTGATTTTCACCAGCGATTTGCGCAGGATCAGTCGAGCCTCCTCTTCCATGGAGTGGCCGTTATGCGCAGCTTCAATGCGTAGCAGTTCTTTGATGGAGTCATCCAGATTACGGATGGTCAGGCTGGCCATTAGGCATAACTCCTTATGCAATCAATGAAATCATTGAGAGCATAGCCCCTCCAGTTAATCTGGGGTTAGTCCGTTCATCAGCTGTTTAGAACGGCACATCACCCAAAATCGTTGCCCGATGCATCACCCGCCGCTGTGGCCGATAGTCGTCCACGGCGTAGTGCTGGGTCACGCGGTTGTCCCAGAAGGCCACGTCGTTGGCTTGCCAGCGCCAGCGGAGAGTGAATTCCGGGCGCGTGGCGTGGGCGAACAGCAGTTTGAGGATGACCTCGCTTTCGGCCGGTTCCAGCTCGTTGATCTTGCTGGTGAAGCCGTCACTGACAAACAGCGATTTGCGCCCGCTGACCGGGTGCGTGCGGATCACCGGGTGCGACAGCGGCGGGTTCTTTCTGCGGGCTTCTTCCCAGCGGGCCAGGTCTTGGGCGCTGTTGCCGTAACGTTCCACAGGGAACGAGCGGGTGAAGTCGTGGGTCGCCGTCAGGCCGGTCAAAAAGCTCTTCATCGGTTCCGATAACGCCTCAAAGGCCGCAATGCCGCTGGCCCACAAGGTGTCACCGCCAAAGGCCGGCAGCAGCTTGGCGCTGAGCACGGCGCCCATGGCTGGAGTGGGCAGGAAGGTCACGTCGGTGTGCCAGATGGCGTTGTCGCGCACGTCGGTGACGGCGGTGTCGAGCACCAGCACTTCAGGTTGCTCGGGCACGTTGGGGTAGATCGGGTGAATATGCAGGTCACCGAAACTCGCCGCGAAACGCGCTTGCTGCTGCGGGGTGATCGGCTGGTCGCGAAAGAACAGCACCGAATGCTGGAGCAACGCCTGCTCGATGGCGTCGCGCTGTTCGAGGTTCAGCGCCTGGGTGATATCGACGCCACTGATCTGGGCGCCCAGGGCGGTGCTTAAGGGGGTAACGGTCAGGCGGCTCATGGTGTTCTCTTCTTAGTGTGCCTGGCCATGCCACGGCACTAATTTACGCTGCAGGGCGCGCAGGCCCATTTCCATGGCGAAGGCGATCAGCGCGATCACCAGGATGCCCAGGATCACCACATCGGTGACCAGAAATTGCGCTGCCGACTGCACCATGAACCCCAGGCCGCTGGTGGCGGCGATCAGTTCGGCGGCCACCAGGGTCGACCAACCGACACCCAGGCCGATGCGCACGCCGGTGAGGATGTCGGGCAGGGCGCTGGGCAGAATCACATGGCGGATCAACTGCGCCCGCGTGGCGCCCAGGGACTGGGCTGCGCGCAATTTGGCCGGGTCGACCGTGCGCACCCCGGTAGCCGTGGCGATCGCTATCGGGGCGAAGATCGCCAGGTAGATCAGCAACACCTTGGACAGCTCGCCGATGCCGCACCAGATCACGATCAGGGGCAGGTAGGCCAGCGGCGGGATCGGCCGGTAGAACTCGATCAATGGGTCGAGAATGCCCCGGGCAAGACGGTTGGCGCCGATGGCAATGCCGACCGGTACGGCGGTCAGCACTGCAAAGCCCAAGCCCAGACCGATACGCCCGAGGCTGGCGCCCAGGTGCTGCCAGAGGGTGGCATCCATATAGCCGCTGGTCGCCAGCCGCCAGCCTTTTTGCAGCACGGCAGACGGCGGCGGCAGGAACAGCGGCTCGATCAGCCCGCTGGCGGTCACGGCCCACCACAGTACGAGCAGCGCAACCAGGGTCAGCAGGCTGATCCAGCGCGTGCCCAGGCTGCGGCGCAACGGCGGGGTGATTGGGTTGGCGGCGGTGGCCGGGATTTCATAGCTGCTCATGCGGACACCTGCCGTTGCGAGAACACTTTGCCCAGCACGTGTTCGCGGGTTTCGATAAAGCGTGGGTCGGACTTGATCGCGCGGGCCGACTCGCCAGCGGCGTAACGCTGGCCGAAGTCCAGGCTCAGGCGCTCGACGATGTGCCCGGGGTTGGGCGCCAGCAGCATCAGGTCGGTGGCGAGGAAGACCGCTTCTTCGATGTCATGGGTGATCAGGAACACTGGCTTGGCCGTGCGCCGCCAGACTTGCAGCAGCAGCTCCTGCATCTGTTCGCGGGTGAAGGCATCGAGGGCGCCGAAGGGTTCGTCCATCAGCAACACCCGTGGGTCGGCCGCCAGGGCGCGGGCCAGGCCCACGCGTTGTTTCTGCCCGCCAGACAGCTGCCAGATGCGCCGGCTGTCAAAGCCGGCCAGGTCCACCAGGGCAAGCATTTCCCGGGCGCGGACGTGCCGCTGGGCCTTGGGCACGCCGGCCAGTTCCAGGCCGAAGCTGACATTGGCCAGTACGTCTTGCCAGGGCAGCAAGGCATCGTCCTGGAACACCACGCCACGCTCGGCACTCGGGCCCTGGACGGGCACGCCATCGAGGGTGATGCGCCCGGCGCTGGGTTCGACAAAGCCGGCAATCAGGTTCAACAGCGAAGTCTTGCCACTGCCGGAAGGGCCGAGGGCCACCAGCAATTGCTGGGGCCCAAGGTTCAAGGAAATATCCGCCAGCACGGGCGTGGTTGCGCCTGGGTACTGTGCGCTGATGCGCTCCAGCTGTAGCAAGGCCATCGCGGTGAACTCCTGATCAGTGGGTGATGAACTGGGCGCTGACGTAAGGGCCGTAGTCCGGCAGCACCGCCTCGACCTTGCCTTGTTCCTTGAGGAATGCGGCGGTGTCGGTCACGGCCTTGGTGGTCGGGGCGCCCAGCAGGGTCACCTGGTCGGCGGCCAGCGGGTAGACATTGCCTTGCAGCAGCAGCGGAATATCGCTGGCCTTGGCGCCAGAGAGCTTCACCAGTTTGTCGACATTGCCTTTGTCGGCCAGCCAGGCTTGTGGGTCTTTACGGTATTGGGCGTAGGCATCGAGGGTGACTTTGGCAAAGGCACTGACAATTTCCGGGTGCTTCTCGGCAAAGTCCTTACGCACGATCCAGGCATCGAAGGTTGGCGCGCCGAATTTGGCCAACTCGCCGGAGGTGATCAGCACTTTGCCGTTTTCCTTGGCCGCGCCCAGGGCCGGGTCCCAGACATAAGTGGCATCGATATCGCCACGTTTCCAGGCGGCAATGATGGCCGGCGGGGCGAGGTTGAGCACGGTGACTTTCGATGGATCAATGTTCCAGTGCTTGAGCGCGGCCAACAGGCTGTAGTGGCCGGTGGACACGAACGGTACGGCGATTTTCTTGCCGACCAGGTCCTGCGGGCTATTGATCCCGGAACCGTTGCGCGCCACCAGGGCTTCGGCACCGCCGATCTGGGTGGCGACGAGGAAGGTCTGCACCGGCACTTTACGGGTGATGGCCGCCGTCAGCGGGCTGGAACCGAGGTAGCCGATCTGCACGTCGCCGGAGGCGATGGCGGCGATGATATCGGCGCCATTGTCGAATTTGCGCCAGTCGATAGTGGCGTTTGTGGCTTTTTCATAAGCGCCGTCGGCCTGGGCGACTTTGGCCGGGTCAACGGTGGTCTGGTAGGCGATGGTCACGTCGGCCGCCTGGGCAAACAGGCTGGCACCGGCCAGGGACAGGGCCGCCAGGAGGCGTAAAGGGGAAGGGCGTCGCATGGAAAAGCTCCTCATCAGGCGGCCGAGGGTCGGCGTGTGATGAGACTAAATGATCTAAGAATCCTAAAATAAATAACATTTTAGAATTAGCTTATGAGGAGAAAAGTGGAAGCAGCCCTGCAGGGCATTGAAATTAATGTGGGAGCTGGCTTGCCTGCGATAGCGGTTTGGCAGCCGACATCGTATTTGGATATGACGGCCTTATCGCAGGCAAGCTCCCACAGGGGGGTTAGTTACTGATCGCCAGGATGCTCGCCTGGTACGACCCGACAAACACATCAAAGTCACCCACTTCGTTCTGCTCCAGCTCTGCCTGCTGGGCCAGCGAACTGCGGGCCAGTTCCTCAAAGCGCGCCTGCTCGTCTGCCGGCAACGGCTCGCTACGGAAGTGCTCGGCATGCACTTCGCTCTGACGCAGGGAGAACTGGGCAAAGCTCTGTTTGTGCTCGCGCATCGCCGCCAGCACCTGGGCCGATGGGGTCAGGGACGCATCCTGGACCTTTGCCAACTGGGCATCCAGCGCCTGGCTGTGTTCATTGAGGCCCTGGCTCTGGTCCAGCAGCGCGGCCAGCGGGGCGATTTTTTCCAGCAGTTCGGTGGCCCATGCCTTCATTTCCACGGCCTGGCCACAGCGCTGCAATTGCAGGCCCGGGCGCCGGCCTTCCTTGACCACGCTGAGGAAGTTCGACGTGGCATTGCCGCACTCGTTGTTTTCAAACAACGAGCTGTCGTTCAGCGCGCAGTACAGCAGGAAGGCGTCGAGGAAGCGCGACTCCGGCAAGTCGATGCCCATCGGCAGGAACGGGTTGATATCCAGGCAGCGTACTTCGATGTACTGGATACCACGGGCCATCAGTGCCTGGATCGGCCGTTCGCCGGTGTAGGTCACACGTTTGGGGCGGATATTGGAGTAGTACTCGTTTTCGATCTGCAGGATGTTGGTGTTGAGCTGGACCCACTCACCGTCCTTGTGGGTGCCGATTTCGACATAAGGCGCGTAGGGTGTTGCCACCGCTTCGCGCAGGCTGTCGGTGTAGCTGAGCAGGTCGTTGTAGCAAGGGGTCAGGCCGGCCTGGGCGTTGCTCTGGTAACCCAGGTCGCTCATGCGCAGGCTGGTGGCATACGGCAGGTACAGGGTGTCGGCATCGAACTGTTCCAGTTGATGGGAACGCCCGCGCAGGAAACCTGCATCCAGGGCCGGCGAGGCACCGAACAGGTACATCAGCAGCCAGCTGTAGCGGCGGAAGTTGCGGATCAGCGCGATATAGGCCGTGGACTGGTAGTCACGGTCGGTGCCCACGAAGCCTTCGGTTGCCTTGAGCAACGGCCACAGTTCTTCCGGCAGGGAAAAGTTGTAGTGGATGCCGGCGATGCACTGCATGGTCTTGCCGTAGCGCAGGGCCAGGCCCTTGCGATACACGTACTTGAGCTGTCCGATGTTGGAGGTGCCGTAGTAGGCAATCGGAATATCTTCCTCGGCTGGCAACGGGCACGGCATCGATGGACTCCACAGGTACTCGTTGCCGAGCTTGCTGTAGGCAAAACGATGGATCTTGTCGAGGCTGCGCAGGGTATCTGCCGGGTTGGGCAAGGCCGGCGTGATGAACTCCAGCAGCGACTCGGAATAGTCGGTGGTGATCGATTCATGGGTCAATGCAGCGCCCAGGGCCTCTGGATGCGGCGTTTGAGCCAGGCGGCCTTCGCCGGTGACACGCAGGCATTCACGCTCGATGCCGTGCAGGCAATGCTCAAGCAAAGAGAGGTGTTCGCGCTTGCCGAGCAGTGCCAGGCGGCGGTTGAGAAGTTCGCTCAAGTTGGATTCCTTCACGCGTCAGTCGCCCCAATATGGGGGTGGGCAAGACGGTCTACAAGGGTGAAGTTAAAACTGGCGTTATCGCCTGGTTTTCGAGCCGGAATAACCTGCTCTGAAAGTGCCTACTTCATTCCCTGAATTTGGCTATTGCGCAGGAATAAAATTCCGACGCTGTTTTTGCAGCGCCGAAATTAACCCAAATTGATGACTGGGAGCTATAGGACAGCGAAGGTGCCTTGTGCTTTTGCGACGAGTCTTTCGCCCTGATACACCTCGGCCTCGACCACCAGCGTGCGCCGGCCGGGGTGGATGACCCGGGCGGTGCACAGCACATCACCGTCGGACACCGCACGGATGTAATTGATTTTGCACTCGATGGTCGCACTTTGCTGGTCGAAACCGTGGGTGCTGGAACAGGCCAGCCCCATGGCAATGTCCACCAGGCTGAAAATCGCCCCGCCATGGAGCTTGCCCGCGCGGTTGCGCAATTGCGGCTCAAGGCTCAGGGCCACCTCGGCAACGCCCTGGTCCAGGCGTTGCAGGCGGCAGCCGAGCAGTTCGCTGAAAGCGCTGTGAGTCAAGCCGGCTGGCAGCTCCATCAGCGCTTTTTCAGTTGCTTGGCGTTGGCGAACAGCGAAGCCATGGCGTTATTGGCCGGGGCTGCGGTGGCGGTTTCCTTGCGCGGTGCAGTGTTTTCCGAACGGTTTTGCGACTGGCGCGGGGCTGAACCCGGGCGTGCGCCACGGGCCCCATCGATTTTCTCGCCGGGGGTATCGCTCATGCGCATCGACAGGCCCACGCGTTTGCGCGGGATATCGACTTCCATGACCTTGACCTTGACCACATCCCCGGCCTTCACCGCTTCACGCGGATCTTTGATGAACTTCTCCGAAAGCGCGGAAATATGCACCAAACCGTCTTGATGCACGCCAATATCCACAAAAGCGCCGAAGTTGGTCACGTTGGTCACCACGCCTTCGAGGATCATGCCCAGTTGCAGGTCCTTGAGGTCTTCGACGCCTTCCTGGAACTCGGCGGTCTTGAACTCGGGACGCGGGTCGCGGCCGGGTTTTTCCAGCTCTTGCAGGATGTCGGTGATGGTTGGTACGCCGAAGGTTTCGTCGGTGTACTTCTTCGGATCCAGGCGCTTGAGGAACCCGGCATCGCCGATCAGCGAGCGGATATCGCGGTCGGTTTCGGCGGCAATGCGTTGCACCAGTGGGTAGGCTTCCGGGTGGACCGCCGAGGCGTCCAGCGGGTTGTCACCGTTCATTACACGCAAGAAACCGGCGGCCTGCTCGAAGGTTTTTTCGCCAAGGCGTGCGACTTTTTTCAGCGCCGCACGGGTCTTGAACGCGCCGTTTTCATCGCGATGGGTGACGATATTCTGCGCCAGGGTGGCGTTGAGGCCGGAAATCCGTGCGAGCAAGGCGACCGAGGCGGTGTTGACGTCGACGCCGACCTTGTTCACACAGTCTTCCACCACCGCATCCAGGCCGCGCGCCAGTTTCAGCTGCGACACATCGTGCTGGTACTGGCCGACGCCGATGGATTTAGGGTCGATCTTCACCAGTTCGGCCAGTGGATCCTGCAGGCGGCGCGCGATGGACACTGCGCCACGGATCGACACATCGAGGTCCGGGAATTCCTTGGAGGCCAACTCCGACGCCGAGTACACCGAAGCGCCTGCCTCGGAGACCATGACCTTGGTCATTTTCATGCCTGGGTATTTTTTGATCAGCTCCAGGGCCAGCTTGTCGGTTTCGCGGCTGGCGGTGCCGTTGCCGATGGCGATCAGGTCTACCGCGTGCTTGGCGCACAGGGCGGCGAGGATGGCGATGGTCTGGTCCCACTTGTTGTGGGGCACGTGCGGGTACACGGTAGCGTGGTCCAGCAGCTTGCCGGTGGCGTCGACCACGGCGACCTTGCAACCGGTGCGCAGGCCCGGGTCCAGGCCCAGGGTTGCACGCGGGCCGGCCGGTGCGGCCAGCAGCAGGTCGTGCAGGTTGTGGGCGAACACGTTGATCGCCTCGGTCTCGGCGCCGTCGCGCAATTCGCCCAGCAGGTCGGTTTCCAGGTGGGTGTAGAGCTTGACCTTCCAGGTCCAGCGCACGACTTCACCGAGCCATTTGTCCGCAGGACGATTCTGATTCTGGATGCCGAATTGTTGACCGATCATGCCTTCGCACGGGTGCATGGTGCCCGGCAGTTCGTCGCCGACTTTCAGGGCGGAGCTGAGAATGCCTTCGTTGCGCCCGCGGAAAATGGCGAGGGCGCGGTGGGACGGCATGCTCTTGAGCGGTTCGTCGTGCTCGAAGTAATCGCGGAACTTGGCGCCTTCCTCCTCTTTGCCGGCGATCACGCGGGCGCTGAGGGTGGCTTCCTGTTTCAGGTAGTTACGCAATTTTTCCAGCAGGTTGGCGTCTTCGGCGAAGCGCTCCATGAGGATGTATTTGGCGCCTTCGAGGGCAGCCTTGACGTCGGCCACGCCTTTTTCGCCATCGACAAAGCGCGCGGCTTCGGTTTCCGGGGCCAGGGATGGGTCGTTGAACAGGCCGTCGGCCAGCTCGCCGAGGCCGGCTTCCAGGGCGATCTGGCCCTTGGTGCGGCGTTTCTGCTTGTACGGCAGGTACAGGTCTTCGAGGCGGGTCTTGGTGTCGGCGAGCTTGATATCGCGTTCGAGTTGCGGGGTCAGCTTGCCCTGCTCCTGGATGCTGGCGAGGATGCTGATGCGCCGTTCGTCGAGTTCTCGCAGGTAGCGCAGGCGCTCTTCCAGATGCCGCAGCTGGATATCATCGAGGCTGCCTGTCACTTCTTTACGGTAACGGGCGATGAAGGGCACTGTGGAGCCCTCATCCAGTAGAGCGACGGCCGCTTCGACCTGTTGTGGGCGTACACCGAGTTCCTCGGCGATGCGGCTGTTGATGCTGTCCATAAAACCACCTGAAATTCTTGAAAGCAGTGCGCAGGCCCGCAAAACAAGGCCCTGCGCAGCTGGTTGAGCGGCCCGACTGGCGCCGCTGCCTGGGTCAAGAGGCAGCCTATTGACCCTCGAAATCGAAATAATCACGACAAGCAGATGAAAAAAAGACCCGGCCGGCCATGGCATGGTCCGGCACTGAGGCGCGGCATTATAACCAGCGTTCCGTCCTTGGGGGGATTGCGCCGGGAGCAGGCGCACTGGTGGTTGGAGAAAAATCTGCTAACAATGCGTACCGTGCGTATAACGGCAGCTAAGCCATAATGCGCGCCAGATAAGAGGAGCATCCAATGAGCAGCACTGCACAAACTGCTGAAGGCGAAAAAATTCTCATCGTTGATGACGATCCGGGGCTGAGCAGCCTGTTGGAGCGGTTCTTCACCTCCAAGGGCTACCGTGCCCGCGCGGTGCCGAACACCGAGCAGATGGACCGCCTGCTGGGGCGCGAGGTCTTCAACCTGGTCGTACTCGACCTGATGTTGCCGGGTGAAGACGGCCTTACGGCCTGCAAGCGTCTGCGCAGCACCAACAACCAGATCCCGATCATCATGCTGACCGCCAAGGGCGATGAGCTGAGCCGGATCAAGGGCCTGGAACTGGGCGCCGACGATTACCTGGCCAAGCCGTTCAACCCCGACGAGCTGATGGCCCGGGTCAAGGCTGTATTGCGTCGCCAGGCGGCTCCCGTACCGGGCGCGCCAGGCAGCGAAGACGAAAGCGTGACATTTGGTGACTACGAACTGTCGCTGGCCACCCGTGAGCTCAAGCGTGGCGAAGAAGTGCACATGCTCACCACAGGTGAGTTCGCGGTGCTCAAGGCGCTGGTGATGAACGCTCGTCAACCGCTGACCCGTGACAAGCTGATGAACCTGGCCCGTGGTCGCGAATGGGACGCCCTGGAGCGCTCCATCGATGTGCAGATCTCCCGTCTGCGCCGGATGATCGAGCCGGACCCGTCCAAACCGCGTTATATCCAGACAGTGTGGGGCGTGGGTTACGTGTTTGTGCCGGATGGTACGGCAACCAAGTAACCGATGATTTGCACATGCGGGTATTCTGGCGTTTGACCCCAAGGGGTCGGCCGGATGCCCGGCGTCTGCAATTCTGCGAGCGTGGCTCGCTCTTGCCAGGTGTCTAGCTGTCTTCTATGAAAACCCCGCTGTGGTTCCCCCAAAGTTTCTTCTCCCGCACCCTGTGGCTGGTGCTGATCGTCGTTCTGTTTTCCAAGGCGCTGACCCTCGTTTACCTGTTGATGAACGAAGACGTGCTGGTGGATCGGCAGTACAGCCATGGTGTTGCGCTGACATTGCGTGGCTACTGGGCTGTGGATCCCGAGAACCGCGAAAAAGTCGCCAAGGCGTCGACGTTGACCCGCGTCGATGGGGCTGGCGTGCCGGAAGGCGAGCAGCATTGGCCTTATAGTGAGATCTACCAGCGCCAGATGCAGGCTGAACTGGGTGAGGACACCGAGGTGCGCTTGCGCATGCATGTCTCACCAGCCCTCTGGGTGCGCGCGCCGAGCCTGGGCGATGCCTGGATCAAGGTTCCGTTGTATCCGCACCCGTTGCGGGGGCAGAAGATCTGGAACGTACTCGGTTGGTTCCTGGCCATCGGCCTGCTTTCCACCGCCTCGGCCTGGATCTTCGTGCGCCAGCTCAACCAGCCGCTCAAGCGCCTGGTGTTCGCCGCCAGGCAACTGGGGCAGGGGCGCAGCGTGCGCCTGCCGATCAGCGATACGCCCAGCGAGATGACCGAGGTCTACAGCGCGTTCAACCAGATGGCCGAGGATGTCGAACAGGCCGGTCGTGAACGCGAGCTGATGCTGGCCGGGGTCTCCCACGACCTGCGCACGCCGCTGACACGCTTGCGCCTGTCCCTGGAACTGATGGGTAACCACACCGACCTGACCGATGACATGGTCCGTGATATCGAGGACATGGATGCGATTCTCGACCAGTTCCTGGCGTTTATCCGTGATGGTCGCGATGAGGTGGTGGAAGAGGTGGACCTGACCGACCTGGTGCGCGAGGTCGTGGCGCCCTATAACCAGAATGGCGAGCAGGTGCGCATGCGCCTGGAGCCGATCCAGCCCTTTGCATTGCGCCGGGTCTCGATGAAGCGCCTGCTGAACAACCTGATCGGCAACGCCTTGCATCACGCGGGCACCGAGGTGGAAGTCGCCGCCTATGTGTCCGGTGACACCAACGCGCCTTACGTGGTGCTGAGTGTCATGGACCGTGGCGCCGGGATCGATCCGGCGGAACTGGAAGGCATTTTCAACCCGTTCACCCGTGGCGACCGTGCCCGTGGTGGCAAAGGCACCGGCCTGGGGCTGGCGATTGTGCGGCGGATTGCTTCGATGCATGGCGGCAATGTCGAACTGCGCAACCGTGCCGATGGCGGGCTGGAAGCGCGGGTGCGCTTGCCGTTGGGGCTGATGTTGCCAAGGGATGCGGTGTAAACCACGGCAAAACTCAAATGTGGGAGTTGGCTTGCCTGCGAAAAAAATCTGACAGTGATGTTGAATGTTAGTCAGTCATCGCAGGCAAGCCAGCTCCCACTCGGGTTTGTGCTGCCTTAAAGAGAGTATTTCAGCCCTTGCCCTTGGTGCGGGTCATGTTTGGCCCGCTGTTCTTCTCCAGATGCTGAATGATGATCCCGGCCACGTCCTTGCCGGTGGTGGTCTCAATCCCTTCCAGGCCCGGTGACGAGTTCACTTCCATCACCAGTGGCCCGTGGTTCGAGCGCAGGATATCCACGCCTGCCACACTCAAGCCCATGACCTTGGCTGCACGCAGGGCGGTCATGCGCTCTTCCGGGGTGATCTTGATCAGGCTGGCGCTGCCACCACGGTGCAGGTTGGAGCGAAACTCCCCTGGCTTGGCCTGGCGTTTCATCGCCGCAATCACCTTGTCCCCCACCACGAAGCAACGGATATCGGCACCGCCGGCTTCCTTGATGTACTCCTGGACCATGATGTTCTGCTTGAGGCCCATGAACGCCTCGATCACCGACTCCGCCGCCGTGGCGGTTTCACACATCACTACGCCAATGCCCTGGGTACCTTCCAGCACCTTGATGACCAGCGGGGCGCCGTTGACCATTTCGATCAGGTCGGGAATGTCATCGGGGGAATGGGCAAAGCCGGTCACCGGCAAGCCGATCCCCCGGCGCGACAGCAATTGCAGGGAGCGCAGCTTGTCCCGGGAGCGGGCAATGGCCACCGACTCGTTGAGCGGAAACACTCCCATCATTTCAAACTGACGCAGTACCGCGCAGCCGTAGAACGTCACCGAGGCACCGATGCGCGGGATCACCGCGTCGAAGCCTTCCAGTGGTTTGCCCCGGTAGTGGATCTGCGGCTTATGACTGGCAATGTTCATATAGGCGCGCAACGTATCGATCACCACCATCTCATGGCCCCGTTCGGTGCCGGCCTCGACCAGACGACGGGTGGAATACAGACGCGGGTTACGCGACAGCACAGCGATCTTCATGCAACACCTGTGGCAGCAATAGTAGAGACCGGGAACACCGGCTTGTCTTGAACGTACTTGAGCCCCGGGTTGACCACCAATTGGCCGTCGATCAGGGCTTTGGAACCTAGCAACAGGCGGTAACGCATGGTTTTGCGGCAAGCCAGGGTGAACTCCACCCGCCATACCCGATCACCCAGGGCCAGGGTGGTGCTGATGACGTAGCGCACCTGCGCCTGGCCATTGGAGCTTTTAATGGTTTTCATCGCCACCAGCGGCGCTTCGCAGCGCCGGTGACGCAGTTGCACCACGCTGCCCAGGTGCGCTGTGAAGCGCACCCATTTTTCACCGTCACGCTCAAAAGGCTCGATCTCGGTGGCATGCAGGCTGGAGGTACTGGCCCCGGTGTCGATCTTCGCGCGCAGGCCCGCCACGCCTAAATCAGGCAGTGCCACCCACTCACGCAGACCGACAACGGTCAAATGGTCAAATGTCTTCAATGTGAACAACCGGCAATCAGAAATATTTCGACGTCAGACGACACTAGCGTCCTACTGCTCATGGATTGTGACAACCCAGGAACGTTGACAAGCGCTTGGCGCCGAATTCGCGGTATTCACGCAGAATATTCACCAAATGGCGACAGATATCTTCACGCCATAAAAAACCACGGCTGAAGGGAAACTGCCTGACGCCTGGCGTATCTTAGGTGAGCCTTGGCGTTTGTGCGTCGTAGGGGGGCGACTGTTAAGTTGCGACATTTTTCAGAGCGAGGAATTCCAGTGGCTCAAAAGCAGGATGAGGACGAAAAAGTCCGGTTGGACAAGTGGCTGTGGGCCGCACGTTTCTACAAAACCCGGGCCTTGGCCAAGGCCGCCATCGAGAGTGGCAAGGTGCATTGCCGAGGCGAGCGCTGCAAGCCAGGCAAGGAGCCGCGCATTGGCGACGAGTTGCAGATTCGTGTCGGGTTTGATGAGAAAACGGTGGTAGTGGAGGCGCTTTCCATCGTTCGTCGCGGCGCTCCCGAAGCGCAGGCACTGTACAGCGAGACCCCGGCCAGTATCGCCAAGCGCGAAAATGCCGCGGCCATGCGCAAGGCCGGCGCATTGGGCATGAGCACCGATGGCAAGCCGAGCAAGAAGCAGCGCCGCGACCTGTTCAAGTTTCGCGGTAGCGGCAATGATGATTGAGAAGGGGCAGCAGGAGCCGGCCAGGCTCCTGCACCTGGGCTCAGGCGTTGCGGATCACGCTTAGGCGATTGATCACCGGTACCCGTTGCAACATTGTAAATACCGGTTGGGTCCTGTGTAGCAGCCAACCCGCAACCTTCGCCGCAAACGGTGTGCAGTAACCCCACCCCAGCGCCAACAGCGCCAGCAGTACGCCACCGATATAGTCGTCTTGCCCCCAGTGCGCACCCGCCACCAGGCGCGGCATCATGAACAGCAGCGCCAGGCCCCAGATCAGCACAACCTGGCCGATCCGCCTGGCAAACACGCTCATGAACATCCCCCAGATCAACAGCACTGAGGCGTGATCACCGGGGAAGCTCTGGCTGGAGCGGTCCTTCAATTCCCAGGTTCTTTCCAGGTCAGGGAAGTAGTCGCTCATATGGATCGCCCCGCTGATCACCATCGACGGGCTATTGTGTTGCCAGCCCATCTGCGCCGCGAGCTTGGAAAACAGCATGCGGATAAACAGCAGTAACAGCAGAATCGCGAGAAAACCGAAAAACGCCTGGCGCACTTCAAACGCCTTGAACACCCATTCGCCGCGGATCAGCAGCGTCAGCAGGATCACCCCGACCACGGCATCAAAGGGGCGCAGGCTGGCTACCGCCCACACATGCAGCCAGGCCGGGTTGCTGGCCAACGGGTCGTTGAGTAGATGGAACAGCCATTCGTCGAATATCACGCAAAGCATCTGGCCTGCGGGCCATAGCCAAAAACACAGCAGCCCCAGAGCGAGTAAATTGCACAGGGCCAATCGCCCGAGGTTCCACTTGGCTTGGAACAAACCCGGATTGTTCATAAACTGTTTCCTCTTCGCTCTGAAACTCTTCACCTGTCGGCATAAAAGCGCACCAAATTGGTGCTAAAGCGCATAATTTTAGAAACATTGTCATCATTTTGTCATCAATTCAGATACCCAGACCTATGACTGATCTACCGGATACCGACTTCACCCAACGTTTCCTCTTTGACGACAACGACGCCCGTGGCGAGCTGGTTGCCCTTGAGCGCAGCTATGCCGAGGTCCTTGCCAAACACCCCTATCCAGAGCCTGTCGCGCAGTTGCTTGGCGAACTGATGGCCGCCGCGTCGTTGCTGGTGGGCACCATGAAGTTCGATGGCTTGCTGATTCTCCAGGCCCGCTCCGAAGGCCCGGTGCCCATGCTGATGATCGAGTGCTCCAGCGAGCGCGAAATCCGTGGCCTGGCCCGTTATGACGCAGACCAGATCCCGGCGGACGCGACCCTGGCCGACCTGATGCCCAACGGCGTGCTGGCGTTGACCATCGACCCGACCGTTGGCCAGCGTTACCAGGGCATTGTCGATCTGGACGGTGAAACCCTGTCCGACTGCTTCACCAACTATTTCGTCATGTCCCAGCAAGTGGGCACCCGCTTCTGGCTCAACGCGGACGGCAAGCGCGCCCGTGGCCTGCTGTTGCAACAGCTGCCGGCGGATCGGATCAAGGATGAGGATGAGCGCGAAGAAAGCTGGCGCGGCCTCACGGCCCTGGCCGGTACCCTGACCGCTGAAGAGCTGCTGGGCCTGGACAACGAAACCATCCTGCACCGCCTTTACCACGAAGAAGAAGTGCGCCTGTTCGATGCGCAATCGCTGCGTTTCCATTGCAGCTGCTCGCGCGAGCGTTCGGGCAATGCCCTGGTGAGCCTGGGCCTGGAAGATGCGCAGAATCTGGCGGTGGAGCACGGTGGCAGAATCGAGATCGACTGCCAGTTCTGCAATCAGCGCTACCTGTTCGACGCTGCCGATATCGCCCAATTGTTTGCTGGCGCTGGCGTTGACACCCCTTCGGGCACCCATCACTAAAACGTTTAAGCACAGGTAAATCACCTGACAAACGCCGGATTAGAGGTGTTCTGACGGGAGGGCCCTACTTTTTTTGGGCTTTTCTGGCATAATCCGGCCCACTTTTTTCGCGGTAGTAGTGCGCAACTTTCTACTACAAAACGTTTGGAGCACTCGGCCATAGGCCGACGGGGAACCTCATGACGCAAGCCAATAACGCCGTATACACCGATCTGAGTGTTGACGATCTGGTCAAAGAAGCCCTGCAACGCGGTGAAGGCGTGCTTGCCGATACTGGCGCGCTGGTTGTTGAAACCGGTCACCGTACCGGTCGTTCGCCGGTCGACCGTTTCATCGTTGAAGAGCCGTCTACCCAGGCCGCCATTGCCTGGGGCCCGATCAACCGCAAGTTCCCGGCTGACAAGTTCGATGCCCTGTGGGCTCGCGTCGAGGCTTTCAACAACGCGCAAGAGCATTTCGTTTCCCACGTGCATGTAGGTTCTGCCGAAGAACATTACCTGGCCGTGAAAATGACCACCCAGACTGCCTGGCAGAACCTGTTCGGTCGTTGCCTGTTCATCAACCCGGCCCAGTACAACCCGGCCGGGCGTGAAGAGTGGCAAGTGCTCAACGTGGCCAACTTTGAATGTGTGCCTGAGCGTGACGGCACCAATTCCGATGGTTGCGTGATCCTCAACTTCGCCCAGAAAAAAGTCCTGATCGCTGGCATGCGTTACGCCGGCGAGATGAAAAAAGCCATGTTCTCGGTGCAGAACTTCCTGCTGCCGGCCGCGGACGTGCTGCCAATGCACTGCGCTGCCAACATCGGTGAAGAAGGCGACGTGACCCTGTTCTTCGGCCTGTCCGGTACGGGCAAGACCACCCTGTCCGCTGACGAAAGCCGCTACCTGATCGGTGACGACGAACACGGTTGGGGCGAAGGCGTGGTGTTCAACATCGAAGGCGGTTGCTATGCCAAGTGCATCGACCTGTCCGAGAAGAACGAGCCGGTCATCTGGAAGGCCATCAAGCACGGCGCCGTCCTGGAAAACGTGGTGATCGACGATGCCAAGCACGCCGACTACACCAATGTCAGCCTGACCCAGAACAGCCGCGCCGCGTATCCACTGGAGCACGTTGCCAAGCGTTCCGAGAAGAACCTGGGCGGCGAGCCAAACGCCGTGATCTTCCTGACCTGCGACCTGACTGGCGTGCTGCCACCGGTGTCGATCCTCAACGAAGAACAGGCGGCCTACCACTTCCTGTCCGGCTACACCGCACTGGTGGGCTCGACTGAAATGGGTTCGGGCAGCGGCATCAAGTCGACCTTCTCCACCTGCTTCGGCGCGCCGTTCTTCCCGCGCCCGGCTGGCGAATACGCCGAGCTGCTGATCAAGCGCATCCGCGGCTTCGGCTCCAAGGTCTACCTGGTCAACACCGGCTGGACCGGCGGCGGCTACGGTGTCGGCAAGCGCTTCAACATCCCGACCACCCGCGCGGTGATCGCAGCGATCCAGAGCGGCGCGTTGATCGGTGCGCAAACCGAGCACCTGGACACCATCAACCTCGACGTGCCATTGGCCGTACCGGGCGTTGAGACCGGCCTGTTGAACCCACGCAACACCTGGGCTGACCCGGCGGCCTACGACGAAGCAGCCAAGGCACTGGCCGGCCTGTTCGTCGAGAACTTCAAGAAGTTTGAAGTGAGCGATGCGATCAAGGCAGCGGGTCCGAAGTTGTAAGATTCGCTAGCTATTAAAAAGCCGCCCCTCGTGGGCGGCTTTTTTGTGCGCGGGGAAATCTCGATGAGCGTAGAGCAGGGCGGCAAAAAGGCCCGGATTGGCGCAGGTCGGCATGTGGGAGCGAGCAAGCCCACATTAATGGTTCAGTGTTCTTCAGCTCAGGTTTTCCAGTGTCTGCGTATCCCAGCTATGAGTCTTGATGGCCAGGTAGAGCATGCCGATAGTGAGCGGCATCTTTTCTCCCCGGCCTTTGGCGCGGTGCTTGAGGAACACATCGAACACCGGCGGGTTGAAGTAGCGATAGGCATCATAGTCACCCAGGTCGAGATCAAATGCCTGCTCCAGGGCCTCCATAAATTGCCTGGCTTCCGCGCCGTCACAGCCGAGGTCGAAGTTGAGCGAGGTTTTAAGGCGGACGGTTTTGTGCTTGGGCAGGCCGATTTCTTCGTGCAGCAATTGCAGGAGCTGCTGCATCACGGGGTCTTCGGGGAAGTGGGGGGCCAGGTTCATGATGGGAGCACGCAGGAGTGGGTGAGGGGGATGGTCGTGGTGATGGCGGTATTTGTTGCGGGTGAGAAACAGTGCCAAGCCTATCAAGAAGAGGGCGAGGGGGAGGAGTTGAATGCTGAGAATGATAGCCACGTAAGGTAGCCAGAATGTCAGGATCAAGCCGCTTACGATAAACGTGACAGCAAAACGCTTCCTGAGTGTGCAGTCGGTGATTTTGTAATGCAGTAATAGATAAAAGGCGAAGAAGATCGCCGTCTGTAGATAGAGTATTTGACTATGGCTCATCTGAGTACACATGCAATGAGAGGCTTGAGCGCTGGGGGCCGATTCCCCCGCTGACCCGAGCCTCTAGGCCGATGATGATGTCTGCACGCTGGAAGTTGCGGAGCTGGCGGGATATCAAATCGCTGGTGGCATTTTCGATCAGTGATTCTGCCTTGCTGGAAATGATCCCAATTGGGGCTGCAACCGCACCTGAAATAGCTTCTTTGATGACGTTATTGCGGCGGTTCAGGTTCTCTGCCTGTTTTCTGGTCAATGGTTTTGAAATGACCACTGTCATGAGGCACGGAAGAGCTTGGGCGAGCATTCGCTCGTACAGACTTTGTAGGCGCAGGCGAACCTCTGGCGCAGAGGCCTTTGCCTCTAGCAAGCAAAGGCTGGCAAGTGCTTGCTTGTTATCGGGCCGTACAGTGAAACGAATCACGCTGAACGTGACGCCGTAATGGCTGATGTACTGAGTCCTTTCCAGGTTCACGGTGTTTTTGCCGAGAAGGTTGCGAGAACGCTAGTTTCGGCCAGGCTTGGCTGATTCTGTAGAGGGCTGGATGGGCACTGGAGGCAATTTGGGAAGCGTATGGTGCTCGGCTTGGCGATTTCCTACGGAGGCTTCCGATGCTTGAGGTTTGACTGTGAGGCCCCCACACAGCGGTGGGACAAAACCATGTCACATTTTGTATAAAATTCCGGCAAAGCACCTGAATTCAGCGTATGTTTCACCGCAAAATCTTGTAGGGCGATTCCGTCCACTACTTAAAGGGAGTTAAGCATGGGTTTGCTTCGTGTCGCTTCGGCGATGTCATTGTGTGCAGTGGCGTTTTCTGTCCAGGCCGAGCAGTTGCCAATTGAAGTACTCAGTGCGGTGGTCAAGGACCAGAAAATCGCTGACGCTGAAGTCTTGCTGCAACGCAACGGCGCACAGAATGTGGTGGGGCGCACCAATGCCCAGGGCCAGGTCACCCTCACCAGCGAAGTTGCCGATGGCGCTGACAACCTGCTGATCATCAAGAAGCCCGGTTACTCCAACCTGGTGGTCAAGTGCCCGTGCAAAGGCATGACCTACGCCATCAGCCCGGTGATGGAAAACCTCGACGGCCTGCGTGTGGTGCTGACCTGGGGGCAATCGCCTTCGGATCTCGACTCCCACATGATCTTCCCCGGCAACAACATCTACTTCAACAGCAAGACCGGCACCGATGCCGAGCTGGATGTGGATGACACCGACAGCTACGGCCCGGAAACCATCACCCTGCAGAAAAAACACTACGGCGAAAGCTACGTGTACGCCGTGCATGACTTCTCCAACCGCACCAATACGGGCTCCACGGCACTGTCCGAGAGCCAGGCCAAGGTGTTTGTGTACATGGGCCAGTCCCTGGTCCGCACCTACTACGTGCCGGCCAACCGCACCGGTAACCTGTGGACCGTGTTCCGCATGACCGGCAGCGGCGACTTCCAGGACATCAATACCTTCACCGGCGTGCTGGTCGAGGCCAAGGATGTGCTCAACGAAGTCAAACCCCTGCTCAACGACAACGTTGCCGTGGATGCCGTGGTGGTCAGTTCTGCAGTCCAGGGTGATGCGAAAAAGCTGAACCTCAAAGGCGAAGCAGCCTACCAGGCCGGTAATCTGGACCAGGCGATCGACTACTTCCGTCAGGCGATCGAGCTGGATAATGCCTTCGGCAAAGCCTACGGCAACCTCGGCCTGGCCTATCAGAAAGCCGGCAACACCGCCGAGTCGATCTGGGCCAACCGCAAGGCGATTGCCCTGGCCAGCGGCCCGACAGCCGCCACCGTGCGCGCCGGTTCCTACTACAACATCGCGCGGATCTACGAAGCGGCTGGGCAGTTTGCCGATGCGCTGCGTCACTACCAGTTGGCCAAGGAACAGAAGGCCAACCCGGTGTATGACAAAGCCATTGAGCGTGTGCAAAACCGCTGATCGAGCGGTAGAAAAGGTCTGAAAATGTGGGAGCGGGCTTGCCCGCGATAGAGGTGTAACAGTCAACAGAGGTATCGACTGGGGCACCGCCATCGCGGGCAAGCCCGCTCCCACATTTGTTTTGGGGTGTTCTGTAGATTGTCGGTTCAACCTCGCAGCCTGTGTATCATCCTGTCTCTCTTTTCCTCGCGACCTTTCTCGATCCGCTGAAAATACCGGGCTATGTTTTAGGCCTGTTCAGCGGTCAATGGAGTGACAGCTTATGCACGACACCCTCCAGCAGGTCTTTGGTTATCCACAGTTTCGCCCTGGCCAGGAAGCGGCTGTCAGCGCCGTGCTGGCCGGTCGTTCGGCGGCGGCGATCTTTCCCACCGGCTCCGGTAAATCCCTCTGTTACCAGCTCTGCGCCGTGTTGCTGCCGCACCTGACACTGGTGGTATCGCCGCTGTTGGCGTTGATGCAGGACCAACTGGGCTTTTTGCAGCGCCATGGTATTTCGGCCGGCAGCATCGATTCGACGCAAAGTCGTGAGCAGGCCAATGACGTAATGGCCCGCGCTCGCTCCGGCGAGCTGAAGATCCTGATGATTTCCGTAGAGCGCCTGAAGAACGAGCGCTTTCGCAACTTTCTGCAAAGCGTTTCGATTTCATTATTGGTGGTGGACGAGGCGCACTGTATTTCCGAATGGGGCCATAATTTCCGCCCGGACTACCTCAAGCTCCCCGACTACCAGCGCCAGTTCAAGATCCCCCAGGTGCTGCTGTTGACTGCCACCGCGACGCCCAAGGTGATTGCAGACATGCAGGCCAAGTTCGCCATTGCCGCCACAGACGTGATCACCACTGGCTTCTATCGGCCCAACCTCAACCTGCTGGTGGAGCCCGTCAGCGGCGCAGACAAGCGCCGGCGCCTGGTGGAGTGGATGGGCGAGCGGGCCAACCAGCCGAGCATCGTCTATGTCACCTTGCAGAAGACCGCCGAGCAGATCGCCGAGCACCTGAATCGCCATGGCATCCCGGCCGAGGCCTATCACGCAGGTTTGCCCCATGATCTGCGTGAGGGCATCCAGCGCCGGTTCATGGGCGGCCAGTCTACGTGTATCGTCGCGACCATTGCCTTCGGCATGGGCATCGACAAGAGTGATATCCGCAACGTCGTGCATTTCGACCTGCCCAAATCCATCGAGAACTACAGCCAGGAAATCGGGCGGGCCGGTCGCGATGGTCAGCCTTCCGAGTGTCTGGTGCTGGCCAACCGCGACAGCCTTAATGTGCTGGAGAACTTTGTGTACGGCGATACGCCGGAGCAGGAAGGCATCCGGCGGGTGCTGGAGGAACTGCTGGCGGCCCGGGAGGACGGGCAATGGGAGTTTCTGCTGCGCTCCTTGGCGGAGCTGAGCAATATCCGCGAGCTGCCGCTCAAGACCTTGCTGGTGCAACTGGAACTCAAGGGGGTGATTGCACCGCGCTATGCGTTTTATGCCGAGTATCGCTTCAAGTACCTGGTGGAGCCGGAGGTGTTGCTGGCGCGTTTTTCCGGTGAGCGACAGCAGTTTGTCGCCGCAATCATCCAGGTGTGTAAGCGGGCCAGGAGTTGGGCTACCGTGGATTTCGACGCGCTTTATCAACAGCACCAGGCCGAGCGTGGCCGGGTGGTCAAGGCGCTGGACTATTTCCAGGAGTCGGGGCTGATTGAACTGGAGAGCAAGCAGATGACCGAGGTCTACAGCCTGCTCGATACCGGGTTTGAGCCCCAGGCCTTGAGCGCCGAGTTATACACAGGCTTCAAGCAGCACGAAGCCACGGAAGTGGCGCGCATCCATGGGATGCTGGCGTTGTTCGCCAGCGAGCGCTGCCTGGGGTTTCGGTTGGCCGAGTATTTTGGCGACGCAGAGGCGCCCCGTCAGTGCGGGCATTGCTCGGTGTGCCATGGCCAGGTCGCCCATCTGCCGTCGCCTCCTGGCCTGGCGCCACTTGTGGATAAAAACTTCCAGGGATTGTGCGCGGATTTTATCCACAGGCATCATCAGTACACTGGCAGCTTGCCTGGGGCTGAACGCCTGACGCGGTTTTTATGCGGGATCAGCGTGCCGTTGTTTACCAAGCTCAAGGCGCGGGGGATTCCAGGGTTTGCCGTGCTGGAAGAGTATCCGTATGCCGAGGTGCGGGATTGGGCGCAGGCCCATCTGAACGACCTGTAAATCCATTTCAACGAGACTTGTCCATGCCCGATTCAATGCCGCAGCGTGCCGATTACCGCCACTTCCAGCCGATCATTACGCGCTGGCACGACAATGACGTGTATGGGCATGTGAATAACGTCACCTATTACAGCTTCTTCGACACGGCGGTGAACACCTACCTGATTGAGCAGGGCGGGCTGGATATCCATGAGGGCGAAGTGGTGGGGTTTGTGGTGAGTTCGGCGTGCGACTATTTCGCCTCGATTGCCTTTCCTGACCATATCGATATCGGCCTGCGGGTGGGCAAGTTGGGCAACAGTTCAGTGCAGTACGAGTTGGCGGTGTTCAAGGCCGGCGAAGATGAGGCCTGTGCGGCGGGGCGGTTTGTGCATGTATTTGTGGACCGGGCGACGAACCAGCCGGTGACGATTCCGGGAATGTTGCGCGAGGCGTTGCAGCGGTTGGTGATCTGACCCCGAACTCGCAAACGCCACCCAAGCAAATGTGGGAGCGGGCTTGCTTGCGATGGTGGCCGGTCAGTCAATACATTGGGCGACTGGCACACTGTCATCGCGAGCAAGCCCGCTCCCACATGGGTTCTGCAGAGTTCTCTAAATCTTACCGGTGACGGTTGTGATGTTTGTTCTTGCGATGACCATAGGCATGGCCGCGACCAGGGTGGTCATCACGGTAGTACCGACGATCATCACGATCGCGCCCACGATAGCGACGGTCGTCGTCATCGCTCTTGTTGCCCATATAGTTACCCAGTGCGCCGCCTGCGCCACCGCCTGCTGCTGCGCCGATCAAGCTGCCGGTGCTACCGCCGACACTGCGCCCAACCACGTTGCCGCCCGCCGCGCCCAGTGCGCCGCCAATGGCCGCTTCGCCACGGCTGCGTTTGTCTGCGCCGACTGCGCTACCGCCGGCGCCGCCCAGGGCTGCACCAATGGCCGAGCCGGTATTGCCGCCGATCTGCTGGCCGACGACCGAACCTAGAACCCCGCCCAATGCGCCGCCTACACCGGCTTCGGTGGTGCCACCGGCCATGGCTGCGCCACTGACCAGGCCAAGGGACAACAAGAGAATCGAGGAAAACTTCATAGGGGAACCTCAAGAGGATGACGGCGCGATCCTGAGGTTGTAGTGATATTCTTACAATCGAATTCCGACCAGTGGCGTGGGGTGTATACAATTAGCTAAGTTACTGTTTTTGTTAGGGAACTTAAGTCGTTTTTGCCGGTCTTTAGCTACTTCGCAACGGCCGCGATCTAACGCATCCAGTGACGCTCCGCGTCATCAAAAGCAGACGCAGAGCGTCCGGGGCGGCATTCCCACGCGGAGCGTGGGAACGATCAGGCAACGATCAGGCCGTTCGGGCCATGATCAAGCCATTCTCACTGGCCGCTTCCAGGCGAATCGCCACGAACTTGGAAGTCGGCGTATGGCTACCCTCCCCAGTGCTTTCCAATGGCACCAGCGGATTGACCTCCGGGTAGTACGCCGCCGCCTGCCCCGCCGGAATATCGAACGCCAGCAAGGTAAAACCCTTGACCCGCCGTTCGCGGCCATCATCCCAGATCGATACGATATCGGCCTTCTGCCCCGGCTTGAAGCCCAGGCGGATGATGTCGGCTTCGTTGACGAACAGCACGTCGCGCTGGCCCTTGACCCCACGATAACGATCATCCAGGCCGTAGATAGTGGTGTTGTACTGATCGTGGGAACGCATGGATTGCATGATCAGGTCGGGCAACTGGCCAGTGGCGCGGGTGCGTTCATGCACCAGGTCCTTGGGCAGGATGTTGGCGCGGAAGTTGGCGCGGCCTGACGGGGTATTCCAGCGGCGGGCGCCGGCGCTATTGCCCAGGTAGAAACCGCCTGGGTGCTGCACACGCTCATTGAAATCCTTGAAACCGGGAATGGTGTCGGCGATCAAGTCGCGGATGCGACGGTAGTCGGCTACCAGCCAGTTCCAGTCCACCGGCTTGCTGCCCAGAGTGGCAGCGGCGATGCCGGCGAGAATCGCCGGTTCCGACTTCATCAGCGTCGACAGCGGCTGCAACTGGCCGTTGGAGCCGTGCACCATGCTGAACGAATCTTCCACCGTCACCGCTTGCGGGCCATCGGCCTGGATATCGATGTCGGTACGGCCCAGGCACGGCAGGATCAAGGCCTGTTTGCCGTGGGCCAGATGGCTGCGATTGAGCTTGGTGCTGATCTGCACCGTCAGGTCGCAATTGCTCAAGGCCTGGAAGGTGCGAGGACTGTCGGGCGTGGCTTGGGCAAAGTTGCCCCCCAGGCCGATAAACACCTTGGCGCGGCCTTCGAGCATGGCGTGGATCGCCTCGACCACGTTATGCCCGTTGTCACGGGGCACCTTGAACTGGAAGCGGCGCTCTAGGGCATCGAGGAAGGCCGCGGGCGGCCGTTCGTTGATGCCCATGGTGCGGTCGCCCTGCACGTTGCTGTGGCCCCGCACCGGGCACAGGCCGGCACCGGGGCGGCCGATGTTGCCGCGCAGCAGCATCAGGTTGGCGATTTCCTGGATGGTCGGCACCGAATGCCGATGCTGGGTGATACCCATCGCCCAGCACATAATCACGTTCTTGCCTTTGGCGTACATGCGCGCCGCTTGCTCGATCTCCACCAGGCTCAGGCCGGACTGCTCGACGATTTCATCCCAGGAGGTGTCGTCGATCCTGGCCAGGTAATCGAGCACATTGATCGTGTGTTCATTGAGGAACTCGTGGTCGAACACGGCCTCCTTGCCTTCGGCCTGGGCCTCGCGTTCCCACAGCAGCAGGAACTTGGCCATGCCGCGCAGGATGGCCATGTCGCCCCCCAGCGCCGGGCGGAAATACGCGGTGTTGGTCGGCTTGTCGCCGTTGGTGAGCATTTCCAGCGGGTGCTGCGGGTGTTGGAAGCGCTCCAGGCCACGCTCTTTGAGCGGGTTGATACACACCACCTGAGCCCCGCGTTTCACCGCTTCGCGCAGTGGTTCGAGCATGCGCGGGTGGTTGGTGCCGGGGTTCTGGCCCAGGACGAAAATCGCATCGGCATGCTCAAAGTCATCAAAGGTCACGGTGCCCTTGCCGACCCCCACGCTTTGCGCCAGGGCCACGCCGCTGGCTTCGTGGCACATGTTCGAGCAGTCCGGGAAGTTGTTGGTGCCGTAGGCGCGCACGAACAGTTGATACAGGTACGCGGCCTCATTGCTGGCGCGGCCCGAGGTGTAGAACTCGGCCATGTCCGGGCTCGGCAGGGCTTGCAGGTGTTTGCCGATCAGGTCGAAGGCCGATTCCCAACTGATGGGCTTGTAGCGGTCGGTCTGGGCGTCATAGCTCATGGGCTCGGTCAGGCGGCCCTGGTATTCCAGCCAGTAGTCGCTTTGCTCCAGCAGCGCGCTGACGCTGTGTTTGGCGAAGAACGCCGCATCTACCCGGCGCTTGGTGGCTTCCCAGTTGACCGCCTTGGCGCCGTTCTCGCAGAACTTGACCATGCCGCTTTCCGGCGAGTCGCCCCAGGCGCAACCCGGGCAGTCGAAGCCGCCATTCTGGTTGGTCTTGAGCATCATGCGCAGGTTTTTCAGCGCGTTGTCGCTGGTCAGCCATGCCTGCGCCACGCTGATCAGCGCACCCCAGCCACCTGCCGGGCCTTTATAGGGCTTGTAGCGCGGGGTGGGGGTTTGGTCGGCTTGGTGATGATTGCTCATGGCTGGTACTCCATCGCAGGGCTGTAGACCCGCGGCGCGCTTTTTTGCGGCAGGTGGATGAGATTGAGGTTGTGCCGGCGCGCCCATTGCAGGGCCAGGCCGGTGGGTGACGACAGGCTGACCAGGGTCTGGATGCCCGCGCGCAGGACTTTCTGGATCAATTCCAGGCTGCAACGGCTGGTGACAATGGCCACGCCGCCGGCGGTCGGGATGCGCTGGCGGACCAGAGCACCGATCAGTTTGTCCAGGGCGTTATGCCGGCCGATATCTTCGCGGCCCAGCAGCAGTTCGCCCTGGTTATCCATGAACACCGCCGCATGCACTGCGCCGCTGTATTGGCCCAGAGGCTGAAAGGCGCTGATGCGCTGGCGCAAGCCCTCCAACCAGGCAGCAGGCGGCAGCGGTGCGCCCGGCAGCACCTGAAGGTTCGGCAGCGCCTGCTCCAGGGCTTGCACGCCACACAGGCCGCAGCCGCTGGTGCCGGCCAGTTGCCGGCGCTGCTGCTTGAGGTTCCAGAAGGCGCGGCTGGAGATCTGCACCTGGGCGTACTGGGCCGCGCCTGCGCCGCTCAGTTGCAGGTCATAGAGGTCGCTGATGTCGCTGATGATGCCGCTGCCCAGGCTGAAACCGACAATAAAGTCTTCAAGATCGGTGGGCGTTACCAGCATGACGGCCTGGTTGATGTCGTTGTAGGCAATCGCCAACGCGACTTCCTCGGCCAGCGCGGTGCTGGCCAATTCCGTATGGTCGAGGTTGCAGTATTGATAACTCTGGCTGGCGGCAGGCGCGGGCGTTGTCAGGGCGGGCGCCGCGCATGCTGGGCGCTGGGCGTTCATCAAGTCTAGTCACCGGCGAAGTGTTCAGAGTGAAGACTAGGCGCGACAAAGGGTCGCGTCTAATCGTCAGTACTGATCTACCGATAGATGACGTCGATCAAGGCTTTACCAGCGATTACTGATAAAGCGCGAAACACGCCTCGGCCAACGCCGAGCGGGGCGCGCTGCGGCGCATGATCAGCCCCAGTTTGGCCAGGGTTTGCGCGTTTTCGATCGGTTGCAGGCGCAGGTGTTCGGTCAGGGCATCGAGGCCGCCGTCCAGGGGCATCACCGCACAACACAGACCGCCGTGCACCGCTTGCAGCAACTGATGGACGGCATCGGTTTGCAGCAGGGGTTGCGGCGTCAGGCCCCGGCTGTGGAAGTTATGGTCGATGGACTGGCGAAAGTGCATGCCACTGGTGAGCATGCCCAGGGGCAGTTCGATCAGCGCCTCCCAGCTCAGGGGTTTTTCGCCGAAGCTGAAGAACCGCTGGTCGTACAGCAGGCCCATGCGGGTTTCGTCCAGGGCCAGGGAGTCAAAGCGCTCGGCGTCCAGGCGCTCAAGGTAGGACACGCCCAGGTCCAGGCGATTGCTCGCCAGTTGTTCGAGAATCTGCTCGGAGCTCAGGGCCGATAGCTCAAAGCGCAGGCTGGGGTGTTGCTTGTGCAGTTGTTGCATCAAGGCCAGCGGGTCAAAGCTCGACAGCGGCACCACGCCCAGGCGCAACGTCCCCACCAGGTTACCCCGGCAGGCCGCCGCTTCGGCCTGCAGGCCGTCATAGGCGGCCAGTACCGTACGCGCCCAGGCCAGCACCCGCTCGCCGGGGGCGGTAAAGCCCTCGAAACGCTGGCCGCGATTGACCAGCGGTAGCTCCAGCTCTTCTTCCAGGCTGCGCAGGCGCATCGACAGGGTCGGCTGGGTAATGTGGCAGCGCGCGGCCGCCTGGCCGAAGTGACGGGTTTCGTCGAGGGCGATGAGGAATTTCAGCTGTTTGATGTCCATCTTCGCTCCAGGGCTCTTATTCCAATGGCGCAGGGATTCTAGCGCGTTTGCGTCATTGGTCGGACTGGAACCAAGGCCTGTAAGACTGGTCTAGTCTTTGGCATCTGGAAACCCAATCCCAAGGAGAGCGCACTATGAGTCTTTTTAGCTTTATCAAAGAAGCCGGCGAGAAAATCGTTGATCTGTTGACGCCGGGTAATGCAAACGCGAGCGAGCAGTTGAAGGAGCACGTTGCCAAGGTCGGCCTGGGGAATCCGAATGTACAGACCACCGTGGATGGCGACAAGGTAACGGTGACCGGTGAAGTCGCCAGCCAGGAAGAGAAAGAGAAGATTCTGTTGGCGCTGGGCAATATTGCCGGCGTGGCGACTGTGGATGACCAGATCACTGTGGCCGGGCCTGTAGTTGTGGCTTCGCGCTTTGTGGTGGTGAAAAGCGGCGATACCCTCAGCGCGATCTCCAAGACCGTTTATGGCGATGCCAACAAGTACAACAAAATCTTCGAGGCCAACAAGCCAATGCTGTCGCACCCGGACAAAATCTACCCAGGGCAGACCCTGCGTATTCCTGAGTAATACACCGGCCTAAATGTGGGAGCGGGCTTGCTCGCGATTGCGGTGCGTCAGTCAGCAAATCTAGCTCTGACCCACCGCTATCGCGAGCAAGCCCGCTCCCACTGGGGTGTTGCACATAGTTTTAGAGCCCGCTGATCAATTCCCGGTAATCCCCGACCGCATCGAACTCCGCCGTATCCTTCGGCCCCTTGCGGCTGTCCGGCTGTTTGACCGCCAGCAAATGCCCCACGCCAAAATCCCGTGCACTGCGCAGAATCGGCAGCGTATCGTCGATAAACAGGCTGCGCGCCGGGTCAAAATCGATATCCGCCTGCAACGCATCCCAGAACTGCGGGTTTTCCTTGGCAAAACCATAGTCGTGGGAGCTGATCAGCCGCTCGAAATACGGCGCCAGCTCGATGCGTTCCAGCTTCAGCGACAGCGAGTCGCGGTGAGCGTTGGTGATCAGGATCACGCGCTTGCCGGCCTGTTTGATGGCTGCCAGGAAGGTGTCGGCGTCCGGGCGCAGGGCGATCAGGTGGGCGGTTTCCAGCTTGAGTTCGCGCACCGGGATCTTCAGTTCGGCGCTCCAGAAATCCAGGCAATACCATTGCAACTGGCCGGCATTACGCTCGAACAGCGGCTGCAACTCCATCTCGGCCATGGCCTGGCTCACCCCGTGCAGTTCGGCATAGCGCCGCGGCAGGTGTTCCATCCAGAAGTGGTTGTCGAAATGCAGGTCGAGCAAGGTGCCGTCCATGTCCAGCAGGACGGTATCGATAGCGGACCAGGGCAGTGGCGGCATGATGGGTTCTCAAGCAGGTAAGTAAATATATCCGACACAGACAATCGGAAAAGCCACGGTATAGTAACCCGATCACGCCAAGGAGCCCTTTATGCGCCAGAAACCCACCGTCCTCGCCCGCGAAATTGTCGCCAGTAGCCGTTTGTTCCGCGTGGAGGAAGTGCAATTGCGCTTTTCCAATGGCGTTGAGCGGACCTACGAGCGCCTGGTGGGCCGGGGTGCAGGGTATGGCGCGGTGATGATCGTGGCGATGATCGACGCTGACCACGCGTTGCTGGTGGAAGAATACTGCGGTGGCACGGATGAGTATGAACTGTCGTTGCCCAAGGGCCTGATCGAGCCGGGTGAAGACGTGCTGGCAGCGGCAGACCGCGAACTCAAGGAAGAGGCGGGCTATGGCGCACGGCAGTTGGAGCACCTGACCGAACTGTCCTTGTCCCCCGGCTATATGAGCCAGAAAATCCAGGTGGTGCTGGCCACCGAACTGTACGAAGAACGCCTGGAAGGCGACGAGCCCGAGCCGATGCGCGTGGACCGGGTCAACCTGCGCGAGCTGGCGCAACTGGCGCAGAACCCGCAGTTCAGTGAAGGCCGTGCCCTCGCCGCGCTGTACCTGGTGCGGGACCTGCTGACCCAGCGCGGAGCCTACCTGCCATGAGCGAATTGTTCCTCGGCCATGCCTATATTGCCCCGGTGATTGAACTGGCCCGCCAGGCCGGCGAGGTCATCCTGCCGTACTGGCGCGCCGATGTGGCCGTGACGGCCAAGGCGGATGATTCGCCGGTGACCGCCGCCGACCTGGCCGCCCATCACCTGATTCTCGCCGGCCTCACTGCGCTGGACCCAAGCATCCCGGTGCTGTCGGAAGAAGATGCCGATATCGACCAGAGCGTGCGTGCCGGTTGGCAACGCTGGTGGCTGGTGGACCCGCTGGACGGCACCAAGGAATTTATCAGCGGCAGTGAAGAATTTACCGTCAACATCGCCTTGATCGAACAGGGGCGGGTGGTGTTTGGCGTGGTGTCGATGCCCACCAGTGGCCGCTGCTACTTCGGCGGCGCCGGCCTTGGGGCGTGGCGTTCCGACGTGAATGCCACGCCCCGACCGATCCAGGTGCGCCAGAAGCCGGCGGTGGGCGAGGCGTTCACCGTGGTTGCCAGCCGCCGCCATACCAGCCCCGAACAGGAACGCTTGCTCGACGGCTTGAGCCAAGGGCTGGGGGCGTTGAAGCTGGCCAATATCGGCAGTTCCTTGAAGTTCTGCCTGTTGGCCGAAGGCAGCGCCGATTGCTATCCGCGCCTGGCGCCGACGTCGCAGTGGGACACCGCCGCCGCCCAGGGCGTGCTGGAGGGTGCGGGCGGCGAAGTGCTGGAGTTGAATGGCCAGCCGTTCAGCTACCCGGCGCGTGAGTCACTGTTGAACCCGTTTTTCCTGGCCTTGCCAGCCAAGGCCGCCTGGCGCGAGCGCTTGCTGACTCTGGCCCGTTCTTGAAGGCAATGCAGATCAAATGTGGGAGCGGGCTTGCCTGCGATGGCGCGGTGTCAGGTTAGATATAGTTGACTGACCCACCGCCATCGCGGGCAAGCCCGCTCCCACACAAGCCCGCAACCCACATTGGTTGCCTAGCGGTGCAACACGTACTGCCCGGTAAAAGCCACCGCCTGCTCTTCACTGCCCTCATTCACAATCCACGTCTGCAGGGCTAGCCGTGCCCGGCCATGGCGCTGGTAGGTCGCCAAGAATCGCTTCCACACCTTGTCTTCCGGCGCCTGGCAAATCGCCGTGGCGTCCTGGGTGACAGGCAGCGGATAGCTGATCTGCCCTTCCTGAATCACGATATGCCCGTCTTCAATCCCTTCCTCGCGCAGCTGTAGGTGCAGCCAGCCCCAGCCGGCCAAGACCGCGCCGCAATACAGGCTGCCGCCGAACATGGTGCTCTTGTGGTTGATATTGGCTTGCAACGGTAAGTGCAGGCGCAGTTGCCGGTCCTGCCAGTCGAGCACCTTGAGGCCCATCTCCCGGGTCAGGGGGATGTCATGGTGCAGAATGGATTCCAGGTAACGGCTATCGCGGCTCATGGCGGTCTCTTGGCGGGCGTGAAAGGTCATTCGTCATCGGTGTGGGCGTTGCCGCTGTCGGCAAAGTTCAGCCCATGTTTGCGCAGCTTGTCATGCAAGGTCTTGCGTGGCACCCCGAGGGCCTCGGCCAGGCTGCGCACCGAGCTGTGGGGGCGGCCGAGTTCGGCGGCGATCAAGGCTTTTTCAAAGTGTTCGACTTGCTCGCTCAAGCCCCCGGTGGACATCGGTACGCCGGGCGCCGGGCCGTCGGGTGTGCTGTCCAGGGCCAGTTCCAGGCCGAGGGCGAAGCGTTCGGCGACGTTTTGCAGCTCCCGTACGTTGCCTGGCCAGTTATGGCGCAACAACATGGCCCGTTGGCCGGGTTGCAGTTCATGCAGCGGCAGGCCGTGGCGGCTGCTGGCCTCGTCGGCGAAGTGCTGGAACAGCATCAAGGCATCTTCGCCACGCTCGCGCAGGGGCGGAATGCGCAGCGGCGCGACGTTCAGGCGGTAGTACAAGTCAGCCCGAAAGCGCCCCTGGTCGGCGGACTGGCGCAGGTCTTCCTTGGTCGCGGCGATGATGCGGATATCCAGCGGGATCTGTTGATTACCGCCCAGGCGCTCGACCACCCGCTCCTGCAACAGGCGCAGCAACTTGACCTGCACATCCAGGCTCATGCTTTCGATTTCATCGAGGAACAACGTGCCGCCGTTGGCAAATTCAAACTTGCCGATCCGCCGCTTCTGCGCACCGGTAAACGCTCCCGGCTCATGGCCGAACAGCTCGCTTTCGACCACGGACTCGGCCAGGGCGCCGGCATTGATGGCGACGAAGGGTCCGCTGCGGCGGTTCGACAGGTCGTGCAGGGCACGCGCCACCACTTCCTTGCCGGCGCCGGTTTCGCCGAGGATCAGCACGTCGGCGCGGGTCGCCGCCAGCGCGCCAATCTGCTCGCGCAGGCGCAGCATCGGTGCCGACTGACCCACCAGGCGCGTGCTCAGTTGCTGGCGATCACTCAGGGCCAGGCGCAGGCTACGGTTGTCCAGCACCAGCCGGCGCAGGTCCAGGGCGCGGCGTACGCTGTCGAGCAGGGCGTCGCTGGCGAAGGGTTTTTCGAGGAAGTCATAGGCGCCGGCGCGCATCGCCTGCACCGCCAGGGGCACATCGCCGTGGCCGGTGATCAGCAGCACCGGCAGCTCCGGGTCCTGGCCGTGGAGTTCGGTGAGCAGCTCCAGGCCGTCCATGCCGGGCATGCGGATGTCGCTGACCACCACTCCCGGCCAGTCCCGCGACAGGCGCGCCGTGAGGCCGTTGGCCTCGCCAAGGGGCAGGACTTTCAGCCCGGCCAGGTCCAGGGTCTGGCACAGGGCCTGACGCAGGTGTGGATCATCGTCGATCAACACCACCTGAATCTGGTTATCGATACTCATACACTGCGGTCCTCGGACGGTTGCAGACTGACGCCGGGTGCTCCGGCGCGCAGTTTCAAGGTTATCAGTGCGCCGCCTTCCTTGTGGTTGGCAAACAACAGCTCGCCACCAAAGGCACGCATCAGGGTGTCACAGATGGCCAGGCCCAACCCCAGGCCCTGGGTGCGGGTCTTGGTGGTGTAGAAGGGCTCGCCGGCACGACCCAGGGCCTCCATGCAGAACCCCGGCCCATTGTCGCGAATGTACAGGTTGACGCCCTGCTCGGTGGATTCGGCACTCAGCCACAGTTTGCGCGGCGGGCCTTTTTCGGTCAGGGCGTCCAGGGCATTGGCCAACAGGTTGCCCAGCACCTGGCGCAGGCGGGTTTCGCCGGCCTCTACCCACAGGGATGCCTCTGGCAAGTCGCGGATCAGTTCCACTTCCATGGCCCGCCGGCGCTTGGCCAGCAATGCCAGCGCGTCGTCCAGGGCCGGTTGCAGGGCCACGCTTTCCGGGGCATGCCGGTCGCGGCGGGCAAAGGCGCGCAAGTGGGCGATGATCGAGGCCATGCGCCCGGTCAGTTCGCTGATCAGCTTGAGGTTGCCGCGGGCGTCGTCGGTGCGCTGGTGGTCGAGGAGAATCCCGGCGTTTTCTGCGTAACTGCGAATGGCCGCCAGGGGCTGGTTGAGCTCATGGCTGATGCTGGCCGACATGGTGCCCAGCGCCGACAGCTTGCCGGCCTGCACCAGGTCGTCCTGGGCGCGCACCAGTTCTTGCTGGGCATTTTCGCGCTCCAGCACTTCCTGGCGCAGGCGGCGGTTGAGGCCTTCGAGGTCGCTGGTCCGTTCGGCCACGCGCATTTCCAGCTCGCGCCGGGCCTTGGCTTCAAAGGCGATGCGCTCCAGGTAGTGGCGACGGCGCTGCATCATCAGGCCGAGCAGCAGCATCAGCACCAGCAAGGTGGCACCGCCGACCGCGACCACCGTACGCACGGGGCGGTCGATCAGGGTGCGCGGGGCAAGGATTTCTACATTCCAGCCGGTTTCAGCGATTTCGGTGGATTGGCGCAGCCAGGCGCTGGGGTTGAAGTTCAGGGGCTGCGGATCGCGGGTCGGGTAGGGCTGGATCGCGATGATCGCCTGGCGCTCGGCCTCGGTCAGGGGCCGGGTCGCGCGAAAACGCCATTGGGGGCGTGAGGTCAGGATCACCACGCCGTTGTGGTCGGTGACCAGCAGTTGCTCGGGGGTCTGGCCCCACAGGCTTTCGGTGTGGTCCAGGTCGACCTTGACCACCAGCACGCCAATCACATGCTCATCTTCGCGCACCGCAGCGGCGAAGAAGTACCCGCGCTTGGCCGAGGTGGTGCCCAGGCCGAAGAAGCGCCCCAGGCGCCCGGCCATCGCTTCACTGAAATAAGGCCGAAAGGAAAAGTTGCGGCCGACGAAACTGTCCTGTTTGTCCCAGTTCGAGGCGGCCAGGGTCTTGCCGCGGGTGTCCATCAGGTACATCACTTCCACGCCTGCCTGGGCCGCCACCTGCTTGAGCAACTGGTTGGCGGCGACCAGGTTGGTGCTGACATGAGGCGCTGCCAGGGCCGTGCGCAAGGCCGGCAGGTCGCCGAGGATCTGCGGCAGCACTTCGTAGCGGTGCAGGGTGCCCAGCAGGTTGGCGACGTACAGGTCGAGGGTCTGGCGGTTCTGCCCGGCCAGTTCGCTGCGATAGTAGCGCTCGGCCAGATGCTCCAGCGGCCACAGCAACGGCGCCAGGCACAGTGCCAGCAAGGCCAGGCTGCGCCAGCGGGGTCTTCGCGGAAGGGGTGGAGTCATGTAGGTCTGCGCCTGAGGGTACAGGCGCATTATGCCTAGTGCTGCTGTGCAAGACACTCGCGCAATGCTTCACGCCACTGCGGTTGGCCGACTTGCCATTGTTGTTGCAGGCGGCTGCAATCCAGGCGCGAGTTCAACGGGCGCTGGGCGGGCGTCGGGTAGTCACTGGCGGGGATCCCTTCCAGTGTGGCGCAGGCCTTGCCTTCGGCCAGCAGTTGCTCGCCAATGGCCTGGGCAAAGCCGAACCACGAAGTCTCACCCTGGGCCGTCAGGTGGTACACGCCCCAGTCCCCGCCCTGCCCAGCCTGCCAGCGCTCGATCAGGGCGCGGGTGCTGTTGGCGATGGTCCCGGCCCAGGTCGGTGCGCCGATCTGGTCGGCGACGATGCGCATCTGCGGTTTTTCCTGGAGCAGGCGCTGCATGGTCAGCAGGAAATTCTTGCCGTGGCCCGAATACACCCAACTGGTCCGCAGGATCAGGTACTGACCACCCACCGCCGCAATGGCCTGTTCGCCCGCCAGTTTGCTCTGGCCGTAGACCCCCAACGGGTTGGGCTCATCGTCTTCGGTGTAGGGCGCAGGCTTGCTGCCGTCGAACACGTAGTCGGTGGAGTAGTGGATCAACGGGATGCCCAGGGCCTTGGCTTCCTCGGCCAGGATACCGGGCGCCGTGGCATTGATCGCGAAGGCCACATCGGGCTCGTTCTCGGCCTGGTCGACAGCGGTATGCGCCGCCGCGTTGATGATCAGCCCTGGGCGATGGCTGCGTACCTGTTGGCGGATCTGCCCGGGGTTGGCCAGGTCGAGCTGGTCGCGACCGAGCACAATCAACTCACCCAGGCCCTGGAGCCGCTGTTGCAGCTCCCGGGAAACCTGGCCGTGTTGGCCGGTGATGAGGATTTTCAACGGTGTACCGCTCACATTCATTGGGTTTCCCCTGCGAGGGAGAACAGATATTGGCCGTAGCCAGTCTTGCCGAAGTACTTGGCCCGCTCAAGCAGGTGCTCGCGGTCGATCCAGCCGTTCTCGTAGGCGATTTCTTCGAGGCAAGCCACTTTCAGGCCCTGCCGATGCTCAATGGTCTGAACATAGATCGAGGCTTCCAGCAGGCTGTCATGGGTGCCGGTATCGAGCCAGGCGAAGCCACGGCCGAAGCGCTCGACATGCAGGTCGCCACGCTTGAGGTAGGCATTGTTGACGTCGGTGATCTCCAGCTCGCCGCGTGGCGATGGCTGCACGGCCTTGGCAATCTTGACCACATCGTTGTCATAGAAGTACAGGCCGGTCACGGCGTAGCTGGACTTCGGCTTGGCGGGTTTCTCTTCGATGGAAAGGGCGCGGCCTTCACCGTCGAAATCAATCACGCCGAAGCGCTCCGGGTCTTTGACCCAGTAGCCGAACACTGTAGCGCCGGACGGGCGCTTGGCGGCGGTGCGCAGTTGTTCGCTGAAGTGCTGGCCGTGGAAGATGTTGTCGCCCAGGATCAGGCACACCGGGTCATTGCCGATGAACGCTTCGCCGATCAGGAAGGCCTGCGCCAAGCCATCGGGCGAGGGTTGCTCGGCATAACTGATCTGCACGCCGAACTGGCTGCCGTCGCCCAGCAGGTTGCGATATTGCGGCAAGTCTACCGGCGTGGAGATCACGAGGATCTCCTTGATTCCGGCGAGCATCAGCACGGAAATCGGGTAGTAGATCATCGGTTTGTCGTACACCGGCAGCAACTGCTTGGAAACCCCCAGGGTAATGGGGTGCAGGCGCGTCCCGGAGCCACCGGCCAGTACGATTCCCTTCATCATGCAATCAGGTCCTTCGCTTCGGTGTTGCCGAGGCGTTCGCCCTGATAACTGCCGTCCTGGACCCGGCGGCACCATTCCAGGTTATCGAGATACCACTGCACGGTCTTGCGCAGGCCGCTCTCGAAGGTTTCTTCCGGGACCCAACCCAGCTCGCGCTCGATCTTGCTGGCGTCGATGGCGTAGCGCTGGTCATGGCCTGGGCGATCCTTGACGAAGGTGATCAGGTCGGTGAACTGGGCAACCCCGGCCGGACGCTGTGGCGCCAGCTCTTCGAGCAGTGCGCAGATGCCACGCACTACGTCGATGTTCTTCTGCTCGTTGTGCCCGCCGATGTTGTAGGTTTCGCCTACCACACCTTCGGTGACCACTTTGAGCAGCGCCCGGGCGTGGTCTTCGACAAACAACCAGTCGCGCACTTGCAGGCCATCGCCGTACACCGGCAGGGCCTTGCCCGCCAAGGCGTTGAGGATCACCAGCGGGATCAACTTCTCGGGAAAGTGGAACGGCCCGTAGTTGTTCGAGCAGTTGGTCAGCAGCACCGGCAAACCATAGGTACGCTGCCAGGCGCGGACCAGGTGGTCGGACGCCGCCTTGCTGGCGGAGTAAGGCGAGCTGGGCGCGTAAGGTGTGGTTTCGGTGAACAGGTCATCCACGCCATGCAGGTCGCCATACACTTCGTCGGTGGAGATGTGATGGAAGCGGAAGGCGCTCTTGGCCGGTTCTGCCAACTGTTGCCAATAGGCGCGAGTGGCTTCAAGCAGGCTGTAGGTGCCGACGATGTTGGTCTGGATAAAGTCCGACGGACCGTCGATGGAGCGGTCGACATGGGACTCGGCCGCCAGGTGCATGATGGCCTGGGGCTGGAAGCGCGCCAGCACTGCGCTGACGGTGGCCTGGTCGATGATATCGGCCTGGACGAACTCATAGCGGGTGTTGGTCGCGATGCTGGTCAGCGACTCAAGATTGCCGGCGTAGGTCAGTTTGTCGAGGTTGAGCACTTCATGTTCAGTGTTTTGAATCAAATGGCGGATCAGTGCGGAGCCGATAAAACCGGCGCCACCGGTAACAAGAATACGCATGTCGAGAGGCCTTTTCCTTAGACGGACATTGAGCGAATGGGGCATAGCTTGCGGGCTTGCGGTGGGCGGTGCAAGAGGCGGTGGTCAGATTGGCCCGGCTTGCGCGCTCAAAGAAGACAATCACAATGGGTTGGGGTTGCATCGGACCTATTAACAATGGCGATATAAGCACCGGACAAAAAAACCAGGGGCCGTCACATGTTGCTCGATACATTGATCCACCGCGCCAGTCTGCCGTGCCCGCAGGTCGGCCCGGAACATGCCTTGCAGTTGCTTGAGCAGCATTACGGCCTCAGTGGCACGCTACAGTCCCTGGGCAGCCAGCAAGACCTCAATTACCGGGTCGACAGCGACCGTGGCCGCTTCGTCCTGAAAATCTGCCGTGGCGAGTACGCCGCCGTTGAGCTGCAGGCCCAGCACGCGGCCCTTGGGCACTTGCAGGCCCACGCGGCGGTCCGGGTGCCCAGGGTCATCAGCACCCTAAAAGGCGAGCAACTGCTGAGTGTGACGGTGGCCGGGCAGGCCGTGCACCTGCGGTTACTGGACTATATCGACGGCCAGCCGCTGACCCACCTGCCGCACCTGGACCGTGACGTGATCGCTGGTTTTGGCCACCTGTGCGGGCAGATGAGCCAGGCCTTGGCCGGTTTTGCGCATGGGGGCCTGGAGCGCACACTGCAATGGGACCCGCACCATGCCTTGGACCTGATCGGCCATTTACTGTCGACACTCGACACCCTGGCGCAGCGTGCGGCCCTGGAGCGGGTCGCGGTACAGGTCGAGCAGCGCCTGCGGCCCTTGGTCGATCAGTTGCCCTGGCAGGCCGTGCATCTGGATATCACCGACGACAACGTGGTGTGGCAGCGCGACGCCGAGCAGCACTGGCAGGTGCAGGGGGTGATCGATTTCGGTGATCTGGTGCACACCTGGCGGGTTGCGGACTTGTCGGTGACCTGTGCGGCGTTATTGCACCACGTCGAGGGCGACCCGTTTGCGATCCTGCCGGCGATTCAGGCCTGTCACGCCCTGACCCCTTTGCAGCCACAGGAGTTGCAGGCGCTGTGGCCGCTGATCGTGGCCCGTGCGGCAGTATTGGTGCTGAGCAGTGAGCAGCAGCAGCGCCTGGACCCGGATAACACCTACCTGTTGAAGAATGCCGAGCATGAGTGGGAAATTTTCCAGGTTGCCCTCTCGGTGCCGTTTGAGTTGATGGAGGCGGCGATCCTGGCGTGCGTCGGTGCCAGCCTGGCGCCGCTGGCCAGCGAAGGCTTTGCCCCGCTGCTGCCGGGGTTGGTGGGGCGTGAGTTCGCGCTGATCGACCTGGGCGTACTCAGCCCGCATTTCGAGACCGGTAACTGGGAAGCCCCCGGCATCGACCAACAGCTCTTGCAGCAAGCGGCCGCGGTGCATGGCCTGGCGGCCAGTCGTTATGGCCAATATCGCCTGTCCCGCACGCGCCCCGACTGCGCGGCCGAGCCTGATACCCTGGCGCTGCACGTCGAATTGCAGGCGCCCCGGGGCACGGTTGTACAAGCGCCGTTCGCCGGTACCCTGCGCAGCACTGCCGATGGCGGATTATGTGTGCACAGTGGGCAACTGCATGTACGGCTGTGGGGGCTGGAAACCGCGTTACCGCCCGGCGCAATGGTGCTTAAGGGCCAGGTCCTGGGTGAGGCTGGTGGCCTATTGAGAGTGCAGTTGTGCCGGGCCGATCTTGAGCCGCCGCTGTTCTGCACACCGTCCCGCGCGGCGGCCTGGCAGGCGTTGTGCCCGTCACCGGCGACGCTGCTGGGCCTTGCCTGTGATGCCGAGCCGGAGCTGGATCCAGACACCTTGCTGGCCCGGCGCGATGCCAGCTTCGCCCGCTCGCAGAAATACTATTACGTTGACCCGCCGCGCATCGAGCGTGGCTGGCGCAACCATCTGATCGACATGCAGGGCCGTTCCTATCTGGACATGCTCAACAATGTCGCGGTGCTGGGCCACGGCCATCCGCGCATGGCCCTGGTGGCGGCGCGGCAGTGGTCGCTGCTCAACACCAACTCGCGTTTTCATTACGCTGCGATTGCCGAGTTTTCCGAGCGTCTGCTGGCCCTGGCGCCAGGTTCCATGGACCGCGTGTTCCTGGTCAACAGTGGCACCGAGGCCAACGACCTGGCGATCCGCCTGGCCTGGGCCTACAGCGGCGGGCGCGACATGCTCAGTGTGCTGGAGGCCTATCACGGCTGGTCGGTGGCGGCCGATGCGGTGTCCACCTCGATCGCCGACAACCCCCAGGCCTTGAGCAGCCGGCCGGACTGGGTGCACCCCGTGACCGCGCCCAATACTTATCGCGGTGAATTCCGTGGCCCGGACAGTGCGCCGGACTACGTGCGCAGCGTCGAGCACAACCTGGCGAAAATCGCCGCCAGCCAGCGCCAGTTGGCGGGTTTTATCTGTGAGCCGGTGTATGGCAATGCCGGCGGTATCTCCCTGCCGCCGGGCTATTTGCAGCAGGTGTATGCCCTGGTGCGCGCCCAGGGCGGGGTGTGTATCGCCGATGAAGTGCAGGTTGGCTACGGACGCATGGGCCATTTCTTCTGGGGCTTTGAAGAGCAGGGGGTGGTGCCGGACATCATCACCATGGCCAAGGGCATGGGTAACGGCCAGCCCCTGGGCGCAGTGATTACCCGCCGGGAAATCGCCGAAGCGCTGGAGGCCGAAGGGTATTTCTTCTCATCCTCGGGCGGCAGCCCGGTCAGTTGCCGGATTGGCATGGCGGTGCTGGACGTGATGGAGGAAGAAAAACTCTGGGAAAACGCCCAGGTGGTCGGCGGGCATTTCAAGGCGCGGCTGCAAGCGTTGATCGAGCGCCATCCGCTGGTGGGGGCGGTGCATGGCTCGGGCTTCTACCTGGGGTTGGAGCTGGTGCGGGATCGGCAGACCCTGGAGCCGGCCACACAAGAGACCGCGAGGCTGTGTGAGCGCCTGCGGGAGTTGGGGATTTTCATGCAGCCGACCGGGGACTATCTGAACATCCTCAAGATCAAACCGCCGATGGTCACGTCTAAACGCAGTGTGGATTTCTTTGTCGACATGCTGTCGAAGGTGTTGGATGAAGGGCTGTAACCCCTTCGATATTTTAACTCGATTGTTATCGGGATAATTTTGCATTTTTTAGACGGTTGGATGCTTGCATGCTTTAAAAGCCGATTTTTATCCGCTATAAAGTCCTCCAGCATTCGCCTTTCTGTCATCGGCCCCGGTTTATCCTGGCCGCTGGCCACCGCCCAGGAGATGATTCATGAGCCGTATCGTTACCGTCGCCGCTACCCAGATGGCTTGTTCCTGGGACCTCGAAGCCAATATCGAGACCGCTGAAAAGCTGGTCCGTGAGGCCGCCGCCAAAGGCGCGCAGATCATCCTGATCCAGGAGTTGTTTGAAAGCCCGTATTTCTGCCAGAAGCCGAACCCGGACTATCTGCAACTGGCCACCTCGGTTGACGACAACGTAGCCATCAAGCACTTCCAGAAAATCGCCAAGGAACTGCAAGTGGTGCTGCCGATCAGCTTCTTTGAACTGGCCGGCCGTGCGCGTTTCAACAGCATCGCGATTATCGATGCCGACGGCTCCAACCTCGGGATTTATCGTAAAAGCCACATCCCGGACGGCCCTGGCTACCACGAAAAGTACTACTTCAACCCGGGCGATACCGGCTTCAAGGTGTGGAACACCCGCTACGCAAAAATCGGCGTGGGCATCTGCTGGGACCAGTGGTTCCCGGAATGCGCCCGCAGCATGGCGTTGCAAGGCGCGGAGATCCTGTTCTACCCGACCGCCATCGGCAGCGAGCCACACGACAAGACCATCTCCTCCCGCGACCACTGGCAGCGTGTGCAACAAGGCCATGCCGGTGCCAACCTGATGCCGCTGATCGCCAGCAACCGTATCGGCAACGAAGAGCAGGACGGCTACGACATTACCTTCTACGGCTCGTCGTTCATTGCCAACCAGTTCGGCGAGAAGGTCGAAGAACTCAACGAAACCGCAGAAGGCATCCTGGTGCACAGCTTCGACCTCGATGAGCTGGAGCACATCCGCAGCGCGTGGGGCTCGTTCCGTGATCGTCGGCCGAACCTGTACGGCGCGCTCAAGACCCTCGATGGCTCCCTGGAGTCCTGATCGCCATGACCACTTTGCACAGCACGCCTCGCGCTGATGGCTTCTATATGCCCGCCGAGTGGGCCCCCCAGACCCAGACCTGGATGATCTGGCCCGAGCGCCCGGACAACTGGCGCCTGGGCGGCAAGCCGGCGCAGGCGGCCCATGTGGCGGTGGCCAAGGCCATTGCGCGTTTTGAGCCGGTGACGGTCGCGGTTTCCGCCGGCCAGTACGAAAACGCCCGGGCGCGCCTGGATGTGCCGAATATCCGGGTGGTGGAGATGTCCAGCGACGATGCGTGGGTACGCGACAGCGGGCCGACCTTCGTGATCAATGACCAAGGCGAAGTGCGTGGCGTGAATTGGGACTTCAATGCCTGGGGCGGGTTTGACGGTGGCCTGTATGCGCCGTGGAACCGCGACTCCCAGGTGGGCGGCAAAATCCTCGAGATCGAGCGCAGCCCGCGGTATCGCACCGAGGGTTTTGTGCTCGAAGGCGGTTCGATTCACGTCGATGGTGAAGGCACCCTGATCACCACCGAGGAATGCCTGCTCAACCGCAATCGCAACCCGCATCTGGACCGTGGGCAAATCGAAGCGGTACTCAGCGCCAACCTGGCTGTGGATAAGATCATCTGGTTGCCCGACGGCCTGTTCAACGACGAAACCGACGGCCATGTGGATAACTTCTGCTGCTACGTGCGCCCGGGCGAAGTGTTACTGGCCTGGACTGACGACCCGCAAGATCCTAACTATGCACGCTGCCACGCAGCCATGGACGTGTTGCAAAACAGCACGGACGCCAAGGGCCGCGCGTTTACCGTGCATAAAATGCCGATCCCGGGGCCGTTGTACGCCACTGAGCAAGAATGTGCCGGGGTCGACCCGGTGGACGGTTCCCAGGAGCGTAATCCGACCGTGCGCTTGGCCGCCTCCTACGTCAACTTTCTGATCGTCAACGGCGGCATTATCGCGCCGAGTTTTGATGACCCGCTGGACAGCCGCGCCCAGGAAATCCTCCAGGGCCTGTTCCCGCAACATGAAGTGGTGATGGTGCCAGGCCGTGAACTGTTACTGGGGGGCGGCAATATCCACTGCCTGACCCAACAACAGCCCGCGCCGCACAAAAACTGAGTGCACTTGTAACAGGCGATTTCGTTGTACAGCGACTGATCGCCGGCAACTGCTCCGGGTAAGAGCAGCAAGCCCATGGCCCGTCGGGGTCGTGGGCTTTTTTGTGTCTGCAAGCCTGTAAACCGGGGGCATTGGCACAGCTCTTGTATCGGCGTTGGGACCGTGAGCGGGGTTTTTGACTGCGCAGTTCTGTCATAAACCTTGAGTAAGTTAGCCGCTCAAGCAGTAGGAGAGAGCGCTGAAATGAATGCCGATATCAACCTGGTCTATAAATGCACGCGCCATCCTTTGGTTGTGCGCGGTGACGCGATTCACACGCTGGTACTCTGGTTGAAGGCAAACGGCTCGCGACGGATCCGGCAGACTGACCCGCGACGTGTGATAAGGGAGCGTTACCCGGCGGGGTTGTTCAGCGAGGATGAAGTGCAGGCGCTGTGCGAGTTGATCCAGGACTGATATCCAAATGTGGGAGCGGGCTTGCTCGCGATTGTGGTGTATCAGTCACATATGCATCAACTGACACACCGCCATCGCGGGCAGGCCCGCTCCCACATGAACCGCATGTGGGTTAGAAATTGTACGTCCCCGTTACCACCAGGCTCCGCGGGTCACCAAACTGGATCTGGTTGGCACTGGTTGCCGAAGCGTAGTACGTCTTGTCGCTGATGTTGTTCAGCGCCGCCTTTACATCCCATTCCTTGTGCCGGAACCCGGCCAGGGCGTCCCAGCGGCCATAGCCCGGCAACACCACGGTATTGGCATTATCGGCATAACGGTCGCCCACCAGGGTCAAGCCGGTTTCGGCATACCAGCCCATTTCCGGTTTCCAGGTGACGAACAGGCTGGCGTTGCGCTTGGCCACGTCGCTGATGCGTTTGCCTTCAAAGCCATTGTTGTCTTTTACCACCTTGGCATCCTGCACGCCGACGCCGCCACGCACATACCAGTTGCCGATGACTTTGCCGGTGGCCGTCAGCTCGATACCCCGGGAACGCTGGAGACCGCTGAGCAGGGTGATCAGCGGTTTTTCCGGGTCACGGGTGCGGCGGTTGTACAGCTCCAGTTCATACACGGCAAGGGTGGTGCTCAGGCGGTCGTCGAGCCAGTCGCTCTTGACCCCAATTTCCTTTTGCTTGGTCAGCTCGGGGCTCAGGTCGTTGGCATTGCCGGGGGCATTCGGGGTGATGCCGATCAGGCCGCCACCGGTGGGGGAGAACGTCTTGCTCCAGGACGCGTAGAACGAATGGTTCTCCACCGGCGTCCACACCACGCCGAGCCGTGGGCTGGTGTTGTGGCTGTCGACGTTTTGCCGGGTATTGATGATCTTATTGGTGGTGTCCACTTCAAAACGGTCGTAGCGCAAACCGGCGAGTACTTGCCACTGATCGTTCAGGCGCAGTTGGTCCTGCACATACAGGCCCTGGCTTTCGACTTCGGTGTGGTTGTTGCTGGAGATCCTCATCGGCCCGGTATGGCTCAGGTGCCGGTTGGGGTGGTTCAGATCGAGGCCGGGCACTGTTGCCGTTACCGCGCTGTACAGCTTTGGGTCACGGCGCTGGCTGCCCAGCTCCACGCCGGTCAGCAGGCGGTGTTCCAGGCCAAAGGTGCTGAAGCCACCTTCGAGCTCGACGTTATTGAAGACATTGCGGGTCGTCAGGTCTTGCTGCCAGCGCTGGCGCCCGACCTTGTTGGTCACCGGGTCGTAGCTGGTCTGGTAGGTATTGTCGAAGTCACTGTCGAGCTTGAACACGCCCAGGGTATGGCGCAGTTGCCAGCTGTCGTTGAGTTCATAGGCGAGCTTGGAGCGCAGCGATTGGGTGGTGTCGTCGATGTAGTCGCGAGGGTCGCCGTAGGTGGTATCGCGGCTCACATCGGCCGGGCGCCCGTGCACGCCAGGAATGCCACGGTCCGGGGTACGGTCATAGCGGCTGTATTCGTATTGCACCAGCCAGTTCAGCTGCGGGGTCAGTTGCCAGCTGATCGACGGCGCGAACAGTTTACGGTTGCCGCTGACGTTGTCGCGAAAACTGTCAGTGTCTTCGTTACCCATGTTCAGGCGCAGGCTGATGTTCTCGCTGGGGTCAGCGCTCAAGTCGGTGTACAGGCTGCGCAGCCCGTTCGTACCGCCCTGGGCTTCGATACTGGAAGCGCGCCCGGCCTGGGGCAGTTTGCTGACACGGTTGACGATCCCACCCTGGCCACCACGGCCGTACAACACGGCGGCGGGGCCCTTGAGTACGTCGATGCGCTCGATGTTGTGCAAGTCGCGCACGTATTGGCTGTCGTCACGGATGCCGTCGAGATAGAAGTCGCTGCTGGCTTCAAAGCCGCGGATACGCAAACTGTCAAAGCGTGTATCGGCGCCGCTGCTGACGTTGGGGATGCCGCTCAAGGCCTGGCCCAGATCGTTGGTGCCGTAGGCGCGCAGGCTCTCGGTCTTTACCGAATCGATCGCCTGGGGCACATAGCGCACCGGTGTGGCGGTGCGCGTGGCGGTGTGGGTGTCTTTGATGCGCGGGTCGTCCTCGTTGGCTTCGGCGCTGATGGAGGTGGCGGGCAGGGTCGTCGCGGCACTGGCAAATCCGGCGCACAGCAATGCAGAAAGCCCAAGGGTCATGGGCGTCAGGCGAAGGGCAGGCATTAAGGGAGGGCATCCGTAAGAGGGAGAAAAATAACGCGCTAATGATAATGATTGCTATTTGCGCGCGTGATTCATTCTTGTGCTCTTGGGGCGGATAAATGTTTCAAAATGTGTTTTTTGTGGAATTTTACGCCACACTGGAAAATGCGTTACCCACCAGCGGCTTATTCACGGGATGAATTGGGCGAGCGTATAGTTTGCGTAAATAATGGCTAAATAATATCGCTTAGACTTTTTTTGCCTAAATACAGACGATTCACGAAATTGACATGCGGTTCAGGGCACGGATAGGATTCGCCCAACGCCTGTGGCTAACCGCCATGACTTCCCTATAAAAAGGCCCGCGGCACATTCAGTTCGTCCGCGGGCCTTTTTTTATCCAGGGAAAGTCGATACAAAAAAAGCCAAATGGAGTCAGGTGTCACAGCGCGTACTCAACCAGTAATAAGGAATAAGAAAATGTTGAATAAACGGATGGGTCTGATTGCTCTGGGGATTTTGAGCGCTACTCAGGCAATGGCAAACGACCAGGAGCAATCCAAAGGCTTCGTGGAAGATAGCCACTTGAACATCGCGGCGCGTAATGCGTATATCAGCCGCGACTACAAAGACGGCGGTAAAGATAAAGCCGAGTGGGGTCAGGGCTTCATCGGTAAGTTCGAGTCCGGCTTCACCCAAGGCACCGTGGGTGTGGGTGTGGACGTGATTGGCCAATACGCTATCCGCCTGGACGGTGGTAAAGGTCGCAGCGGCGCTGGCGGCATCAACTTCTTCAAGCAAGGCGACAGCGGCGCAGCACCCCACGACCTGGCCAAGGGCGGCGCAGCCGTCAAGGCACGCATCTCCAACACTGTGCTGAAGTACGGTGACCAGATGCCAGCCGTGCCGGTCCTGCAGTACGACAACTCCCGTCTGTTGTCGGAAACCTACACCGGCACCTCGATCGTTTCCAAAGAGATCAAGGGTCTGGAGCTGCAAGGTGGTTACTTCACCAAGGAAGCCCAAAAAGGCGCCGAAGGCACCGACAGCGGCAACCTGAAAAACATTGCCTACCTGGGCGGTAGCTACAAGTTCACCGAAAGCCTGTCGGCCGCGCTGTACGCATCCGATATGGAAGACGTGCTGAAGAAGCAATACGTCAACGTCAACTACGTGCTGGCCCTGCCACAAGAGCAGTCGCTGACTTTTGACTTCAACGGCTACAAGACCAAGCTGGACAAAAGCTTCGCCCAGCTGACTCAAGGTGATGCCGACGCTCGCGACAACAAAATCTGGAGCCTGGGCGCCACTTGGGCTTTCGGTCCGCACAGCCTGACCCTGGCTCACCAGCGCAGCACCGGTGACACGGGCTACATGTACGGCGGCTACCGTAACAACACCAAGGGTAGTGGTATCGGCGACGGTGGTAACACCATCCTGCTGGCCAACTCCTACTGGTCTGACTTCAACGGCAAAGATGAGCGCTCCTGGCAGGTCGGCTACGGCATTGACTTCAGCACCTTTGGCGTACCGGGTCTGACCTACAACATCGCTTACGTGCGCGGCACCAACATCGACGACGGTAGCAACCGTGGCGATGGCACCGAGCGTGAAATCTTCAACCAGTTCAAGTACGTGGTACAGAGTGGTCCGGCTAAAGACCTGAGCCTGCGTGCCCGTGCCTCCTGGTTGCGTGTTTCGACTAACGCCAACAACTACAACGTTGGTGGTAACGAAATCCGTCTGTTCGCCGACTACCCGATCAACGTGTTCTAAGATCGTATGTCGTGCCTGATACCAGGCCATAAAAAAACCCCGACTTGTCGGGGTTTTTTTATAGCGGCGAAACGTCAAGCCTAGGCTTTGACCTGCGCCAACTTCTGGCAGTTGGCCTTGCGCGCCGGGTACTGCCCGCACTTGCGCAGCACGCTTTGCACCTGCTGGGCATTCTGCAATTGCTGGTTGGCCAGCAGCTTCTCGGTGATAAACAACTCTTCCGAACCCAGGTGGCGCTCGGCCGTGTCGATCATTGCCAGCGCAGCCTTGCCGTCGCCGCGCTTGAGGTAGTAGCTGATCATCAAGTCATAGGTCGAAGGCCCGGCCAGGGACCAGTCCTTGATCGCCTGCAACTCCTTGAGCGCCTCGGCGTTCTTGCCCTGGGCCAGGCGCACGGCGTAGGCGGTACGGCGGATGTTCGGCTGGTCCTTGACCGGTGAGCGCAAGGCCCGCCGGATAAACGCATCGGCCTCGGGCACCTTGTTTTTGGCCAGGGCCGCAGTGGCGGCATAGGCGTCCTTGTAACCCTGCATGGCCTTGGCCACTGGCGCGGCGTCACGCACCTTCGGCCAGCTCGTGGTGTTGACCCGGGCGCGGCGCTCCTTGCGGTACTCGCGTTGCAGGTATTGGCGCAGCTCGGTGTCACGGTCAAGGGCGGACATGTGGGAGCGGTTGAAGTAATCGGTGGTGGCGGTGATGGTATTGGTCAGGCCGTCCTTGACCAGCACGTCCAGCTCCTTGGTAAAGCGGTCGAGGTTGAACTGCTGCAACGAGTCTTGCATCGCGTTCTTGCGTGCGGTGAGAAAGCCCGTCAGCAGTGGCTTCTGTTTTCCCTGGAAATCATTCAGCCGTTCCAGGCTATGGGTGGCTGCACGGGGAGCGTAGCCGGCCCGGATCATCAGGTCGGTGCCCAGCAGATCTGCCTGATCTTCCTGGCTGCGGCCCCACGCAGTGCTCCAGACGTTGTCGGAAAAACTGTTGGCCAGCGAGGTATACAGCACAGTATTGCCGATGGTTTTTTGCGTGCCGGCCGGGTCTTTGCTGAACAGTTTCATGGTGCCCGAACTGCGGTCCACCCCGGTGTTGGCCGCCACGGTTGCCAGGGCCACGGTAGAGGCCACCGTGGTAAACATTTCCTTCTGCTGCTGGAAAGCGGCGGCGCGATCATGGTGATGCAGCAGCACATGGCTCATTTCATGGCCGAGCATGGCGGCGATTTCATCTTCGCTACCGACGTTTTCCAGCATGCCCAGGGGCACGAAGATATTGCCGTACGGGTCCGCCGACGGCCCGAAGCTGTAGCTGTCGGTGATCTTCACCTGCAACAGCGGCAACTGCCCCGGCCAGCCCTTGGACAGGCGCGTGACGATGCCCTGCAAGTACACCTGCAGCATCGGGATATCCACCAGGTTCTGCTGGCGTGCCTCGGCGGCCGGCACGGTGCGGCCGTCGTAACTCAGGCGCTGCTGGCCCGCGCGCTGCGGGTCGAGCTTGTAGTACTGGCGCACGTCGGCGTCATTTACATAGTGGCCCTGGACCTGCGACTGGGTTGATGGCCCCACCAGGTTCAGAAACGCCTGGTCTGCACCTTTCAGGGTGGCGCAACCACTGAGCAATGCACTGGCCAGCAATAGATATCCCTTCACCGCGATACTCCTTTATTGGCTGCAGCCGGCGCCGTAGCCGAGCGTGGATTTGTTGTGTGTGTCGCTGGCCAGGCTCTGGGGCATTTGCTGGCACGGTAGCTCCATGACGTTGAGTGGCGGCTCGATGCGCAGGTCTCCAACATCCAGCCAGATTTTCTGGCCGGCCAGTTCCACCTGCACCAGATCCAACGCCTTGTTGAGTTGCAACACCGCAATGGGCTGCTTGGGTGTGTCCTTGCGGGCGATTTCCCGTTGCAGCTTGCCTTGCTCGTCCACCACCTCCACGGGGTCGGCCAGGAACGCCTTGATGACGTGGGTTTCGGCCAGTACCGCCTGGCTGTAGAGCGCGACGAGCAACACGATGAAAATTCTGGTCATCCTTGGTTTCCTTGAGTGAGACGACATGGCGGCACCCTTTAGCGGCCACGGTCGAAGAAGGCTTCGATCCGTTCGCTGAACAGCGCCAATGACAGCAAAACAATACCCAGCACGTTGACCAGGGTGATGTGGTTCAGATACAGCACCCCACACACCGTCAGCAGCATCAGCATGACCAACCCCCACGACGGGTAGGGCGAAGTGAAGAAGCGGACCTCCTGCTGCCGCCAGCGTGTCCAGGCAGGCAGGCCCGCCAGGCGCCGGGCATGCAGGGCCTTGAGCACGATAATCAGCGCCAGCAGCCCAAGCTCCAGCACGTCCACCCAATGCAGGTTCCATCCGGGGAAATTGGCCGGCTCGCGGTCGTAATCCATACCCTTGTTGATCAGGTTGTCCAGGGCCATGGCATGCAGGTAAACCCCGGGGATCAGCCCATGCACGGGCGACTGCACCAGATCGCCGGTGGAGGTGATACTGGCCCCGACCATCACCAGCCGGTCGCGCAACAAACCGGCCACCAGCGCTTGATCCTCCGGCGCGCTGACCTCCAGGTCGCTGGCCGACAGGGTCAGGCTATACGGGCAACGGGCCTGGGCGGAGTCGTCGAGTTTCCAGAACACCGCCTGGAAAAACTGCGCCACCCAATCCAGCACAAAATTGCGCGGGGGGGCGCAATGCCGGATATCCGCAATCTGCGCCTGCCCGGGTGCCAGCTTCAGGCCCCACTGCACGGCGATCGGCTGCAACTGCGCAGCCGCTTCGGCATCCCGGGGCAGGTCTGCACACGGCCGGTCCTTGCAGAACTGGCGGTACAGCGCCAGGGCCGGGGTCTCCATCAGCCCCAACGCGGTCGGCATCGCCAGGGGGTACTTGTCATCCACCCCCGACCACATCACCAGCCCCGGCTGGCTGAACGCGGCAAATTGCTCGAGGGTATTGGCCTGCCCATTCTCGCCCCGCGTCACCCCGGTATTGGCCAACAGTAAGGGAATACCCCGGCGTTGATAGCGCTCGAACACATTCGCCAACACCTGACTGCCCCGCGTCGGGTCGCCCTGGGAGTGATCGTGGCTGTACAACAGGTCCACAAACACCGCCTTGGGCTTGTAGGCCAGCAAGCGCTTGAACAACTTGCTCTGCTCGCTATATGGCATTGGCCACGAGGTGTTATTGCGCATCAGGTAGGCGTCATCGACCAACACCACGGCAATGTGTTGCTGACCGGTGCTGGGGTACTTGCTGGAGAACATCCGGTTGAGCCACTGGGCGGATGCCTTGTCACTGGAGCTGGCCAGGCCGAAGGGGTCGAGCACTGCCAGCAAGACGATAAAAAACGCGAGCAAATAACGGCGGCGATTAAACAGAGGCGGGTTCTTCGACATCCATGTCTCGATAAAAAACGGCGGGTGCTGTTGGGGGCAGGGTTTCCCGCAGCGAATGCATGGGGTTTTAAAGGACGGGGAGGGGGGTGTCAATTAGAAATATGGCTAAGTGCCATCTTATGCTCGTCGCCCTTGGCATCAAGCGGGAGATGACGTCCTCGCTGGGCGAGATTTCACCAGCCCCACGGCCAATGCCGACACAATCAGCGCAATCGAGATCCCCTCGTTGAGATCGACCCGATGCCCCAGCAACAGCATGGAGCCGGTGACGCCAAACACCGGGATCAGCAACGACAGCGGCGCCACCTTGGAGACCGGGTACTCGCGCAGCAGTAGGTTCCAGCCCCAGTAACAAAAGTGCGTGGCCGCGTACACCTGAAACAACAGCGAGAACACCGTCAGCCACTCCATATGGGTGACCAGCGCAGTGAACGGCGCCGATCCATGGGCCAGCCACGTCAGCAGCAGCAACGGAAGCGGCGGGAACAGGCTGGCCCACACCACAAAGGCAAACATCTCGCGCACTTTTGATTGCTTGATGATGACGTTGCCCACACTCCAACTGAACGCACTTACCAGCAACAGGCCATAACCCAGGGTTGTCGCCTCGCCCGGACTGCTGGCGATAATGCCGACCAGTCCTACAGCCGCCAGCCCCACCCCGAGGATCTGGCCGACGTTCAGTTGCTCGCGAAACAACAACACCCCCCAACCCAGGGTAAAAAACGCACTGAACTGGATCAACAAGGCCGCCGTACCTGGCGGTACACCCTGTTCAATCCCCAGGTTGATCAAGGCCCACATTGCCACCCCGAAAATCAGCCCGTAGGCCACCAACCACTTCATGGCAATGGCCGGACGCCGTACAAAAAACACCCACGGCAACGCCGCCAGTGTAAAGCGCAGGGCGGTCAGCAACAGCGGATCGATCCCCGCGAGCCCCAACTTGGTAATCGGAAAATTCAGCCCCCAGACAGCCGTCACCAACATGGCCAGGGCCAGATGTTTCTTTTGCATGGTGTTCTGATTCCACAAAGCAGCGCCGGCACCTCTGCGCCAGCCAAGGCGCAACTATGCGCAATAGGTGCGATGGCTTGCTTGCACTATCAGGTCATAAATCATTAAATTCGGGCCATGCGCCAAACTGAAATCGACCCCTACGAAAACACCCCCCGCGACGCCGTGGTCACCGCCAACGACTATGCCGACGGCCAGCACTTTGCGTTGCATAGCCATCGGCGTGGGCAATTCGCCTACGCAGCCTGCGGCGTGATCACCGTCTTCACCCAACAGGGCAACTGGGTGGTGCCACCCCACCGCGCCATCTGGGTCCCGGCGGGCGTGCCCCACGAAATGAGCATGAGCGGCCCGGTGACCATGCTCAACACCTACATCCGCACCCACGCCGCAACCCGCCTCAACCTGCCCGCCCAGTGCCAGGTGTTCGGCGTATCGACGCTGCTGCGCGAACTGCTGACCCGCGCTATCGACATACCGGCGCTGTACGAAAAGGACCATCTGCACGGCCGCCTGATGACCCTGCTGCTCGACGAAATAGCCGATATGCACCCCCTGTCACTCAACGCCCCACTCCCCAACGACCCCCGGCTGGCCCACATTTGCCGCCACCTGCTGGAACAGCCATCACTGGAAATCGGCATCGACGATATGACCCAACGCCTCGGCATGAGCCGCCGCACCTTCACCCGCTTGTTTCGCCAGCAGACGGGCATCAGCTTTGTGGAATGGCGCCAGCAAGCCTGCCTGTTGGCGGCGGTGGTCAGGTTGGGGAATGGGGAGTCGGTGACGCGGGTTGCGATTGATTTGGGGTATAGCAGCTCGAGTGCGTTTACGAGTGTTTTCAGGCGGGTGTTGGGGGAGGTGCCTAGTCGGTATTTTGCGAAGGGATCAGGTGGGCATTGTCTTCCCTGATTGGCAGGCCGATGCAACGGTCAAATATGTTGATCAGTGGGTTATCGTCGCCATGGAATGACTGATGATTTGCTTCAACCCATTCTTGTTTGTCGACTTCCCACCAATTGATCTCGTAGCCCACGTTGACGATGATCCACTCAAATAGAACTCGCTGGGCTCGCCCATTACCTTCGCGGAAAGGGTGTGCAACGTTCAGCGTGCCGTAGGACTCGGCGACGGCTTTGACCAGCAAGTTGCGTGAATAGCCTTCAAACCAGGCATTGGCCTCGATTTTTCGGAATTCTCTGGCAGCTTCCGGTTCTATGCGCTCAGGGATGCAAAACTGATTTCTACCCTTGCTGATCTTCACTGTCCTGATCTCGCCGGCCCAACTATAGATAGTTGAGAACAGGGTGCGATGAATTTGTTTCAGCGTGTCTAGGCTGTAGGGTGGCTCTGTAAACTCAAGTTGCTCTGCGGCAGCTTCAGTGAGATAGCGCTCGGCCTCGTTGAGGTCGTCGTCTTCGTGCAACTCAAGCAGGTTTTTGAGGGTGGCTGTTCCCGGGTAACAGTAGGGGTCCTGATCGACCCCGTATTTGTCGTTACTCAAGCTTTGATTTGCCGAACGGCCACAAGTGCAGCCTCACGAGTCGGTAGCTTGTGATCGTCATTTTGGGAGGTCGTAAACCCCTCGAGGCGCAAGCTGGCCGCGAAGTTGGATTTGCGGTGTTTGGCGAAGTAGGCTTTTTTGGCTTGAAAACTCAGCTTTTCCACGTCTGCTCTCCACGAATGTGTGCTTGGCAGTATAGCTTATTCAACTGTCTGTTTGGTTCTGCATCAGCGGCACTCGTCGCCTTGGGGGCCACTTTGAAAACCGTGCTGACAGCAAAAGAAAGTGGTTTCTTCCCGACTCTTTTACTTTTGGCAGAGTCTTCCAGACTCGGATTTCACGTAGCGGCGTGCAAAAAAGCGTTTTAACAGTCAATGAGCGAGCTGTTTGGGCTGAGCGACTTTTCAACAGAATCGGCTAAAAGCGGCCTCAACTGCACAGCGACTACGCAAGATCACAACGGCAGCGGCCGATCCTGAACAACCCGTTTCATCACCAGCGTCGAGGTCAGGCGCTGAACATTGGGCAATGTTGAAAGGCTCTCGTCATACAGTCGCTGAAAGGCCGGCAGGTCCTGGGTGATGACGTGCAGCAAATAATCCGGCTCGCCAAACAGTCTTTGCGCATCGACCACCTGGGGGATCTCAATCAGCGCCGCCTCGAACGCCTCTACCGCTTGCCTGTCGCCCTCTCGCAGGGTGGCGAATACCATGGCGGAAAAGTTCAGGCCGAGCGCGGCGGGGTCCAGTTGCGCGCGATAGCCCAGCAATACACCGGACTCTTCCAATGCCCGCACTCGACGATGACAAGGTGAAAGGCTCAGGCCGACCCTTTCCGCCAGTTCAGTGACCGAAAGGCGACCATCTTTTTGCAGTTCAGCAAGAATATTTCGATCAATTCTATCCATTCAATAAAACCTTCCAATCTGAATTGTCATTGCGACAATCTTTGAAAGAATATTCTAGCCGGTTTTCATTATTCTTCCTCCAGCCATAAACGGCCGGGCTCTTCCAAAGAGGCGCGATCCTTGATTGACAGGAAGCGATAATGACAAAAACAACGTTGTCTCAATGGGCGTGGGTGACGCCATGACCTTCAGTGTGTTCGTCGCGTTCTGGGCAGTGTCGATTCTGTTCGTCATCACCCCGGGAGCAGATTGGGCCTACGCGATATCCGCAGGCTTGAAGCATCGAGTGGTTATTCCCGCTGTGGGTGGGCTGTTATCCGGCCACTTGATCGCCACAATGATCGTCGCGGCCGGTGTCGGCACGCTGGTTGCCAATCACCCGCTGGCCTTGTCCGTGCTGACGGTGGCCGGCGCGGGTTACCTACTTTGGTTGGGGGCCAATATGCTTGCCCGCCCTTCCACCCCCCGCGCTGATGAAAGCCAAACGACCGACTCATGGGTGCGATGGGGGCTAAAGGGGCTTTGCGTGAGCGGGCTGAATCCGAAAGTGTTTCTGCTGTTTCTGGCGCTCTTGCCGCAATTCACCGATACCACCGCGCCGTGGCCCGTGCCCATGCAGATGATTGTGCTCGGGCTGATCCACACCATCAGTTGCGGAGTGATCTATCTGCTGGTCGGATTTGGCTCACAAGTCGTGCTTCGAGCACGCCCTGGCGCTGCGCATCTGGTCAGCCGTTTGTCCGGAGTGATCATGATCATCATCGCGCTGGTGCTGCTGATCGAGCAGTTACGTGCCTAACCCATCCTGCCAGCGAGACGTCCCGATGAGCGAGCAAACTTCACCCTACGACCGTTCCCCCGAGACAAAACCTGCAACACGAATCCGGATCCCGCACCTCAAACAGATGAAAGTGGAAGGTCGCAAGTGGGCGATGTTGACGGCGTATGACATGTACAGCGCCGCCATTTTCGAGGATGCCGGCATACCTGTCCTGCTGGTGGGCGACTCCGCCTCTAACAATGTCTACGGTAATGAATCAACGCTTTCGGTCACCGTCGACGAACTTATCCCGCTGGTGCGCGCAGTCAACCGCTCGACACAGCGGGCACTGGTGATTGCCGACCTGCCTTTCGGCTCCTATCAGGCCTCGCCGGAGCAGTGCCTGCATACCGCCGTTCGATTCATGAAGGAAGCCGGTGCCCATGCCGTCAAGCTGGAAGGCGGGATCGAGTTGCTGCCACACATCGAAAAACTCACTCGTTCGGGTATCCCTGTCATGGCGCACATCGGCTTCACACCACAGATGGAACATCAACTGGGCGGCTATCGTGTACAGGGCCGAGGTGAAGATGCACAACGCTTGATAGACAGCGCCAAAGCACTGGAAGCCGCCGGTGCCTTTGCGATTTTGATCGAGATGGTACCCGGTGAAGTTGGAGCCGCAATCACCGATGCTGTTTCCATACCTACCGTCGGGATAGGTGCCGGAAACCAATGTGATGCTCAGGTACTGGTTTGGCAGGATATGGCCGGTTTGCGTCAGGGGCGTCTACCACGCTTCGTCAAACAGTACGCCGACCTCCGCTCTGTGCTTCAAACCGCAGCAAGAGATTTTGCACAAGATGTAGAAGCCGGGATATTTCCTGGCCCTGAGCACACTTTTTAACGACCGGCCCGCCGCTACCAGGAAGCCCTTATGAAAAACCCGAGAGAACGCGCTGCCGAAGGACTGAGCGTAGGAGACCGCTTCACCGTTGTCCGCTGTTTTTCGCTAGACGATATCCAGCAATTCGCGCAGATCTCCCGGGACTACAACCCGGTCCACTGCGATGCGCATTACGCGCAGTTGCGCGGGTTCAAGGCACCCATTGCACACGGCTTGCTAACAGCAAGTTTGATTACCGAGATCGGCGGGCAGATCGGTTGGTTGGCTACCGGCATGAACTTCGAGTTCAAGCGTCCCGTATACCCAGAAGAACAAATCACCTGCCATTGGCTCATCGTTGACATTGATGAACGCGGTCAAGGGAAAAGGGGACGGATTTATTTTCACGTAATAAGCAGGCCGTGAGTACCTCGGGTGGTAAATAGCCAGGTGAGGACGACGAGGACGTACACGGCAGAGTGGAAAAGACGGGTACGCTCATCCCCCCAGAAACAACAAAGCCCCCACATTTCTGTGGAGGCTTCGTTTTGTATGGTGCCGGCACCAGGAGTCGAACCCGGGACCTACTGATTACAAGTCAGTTGCTCTACCAACTGAGCTATACCGGCGTGTTAGGGCGACGATTATAGCGATTGGAAAGGTTCTGTAAACCCCTGAATTCTGACTATTTTTCAGCGCGCGATTTTTCCACGGCCGGTCGCGGGCTTCAGCGGTTTCGCAACGGGTGATGAGTGCCGCCTTGAGGCCCAGGGTTTGAGCATGGTTGGTCATCAGGGGGCCTTGACGGTGAGCAGACAATCTCAAGCCGGAATGGGTCGCACCGGGTGGAGTATCCCGTCGACCTGGCGCGGGTCAGTGCGTCCAGTGCCGGGCAGTGGGCGTACATAAAAGTCATTAATTTGACGATTGTCCGCTCGTCGAATTGAGTGCGATAAAAAACAGCAAAATAATGACACTCTCCACATCCTGCCACACACTGTTTGAACAACAAGTGCACCCATGCTCTGCAAGAGGTGCCGTGGCAAGGGAGGATGGGCTGTGAGCCAGGACGATGAGGTTTTTGCAAAAAAGACGGCCAGTCATGACCGCCCGATGACGTCGGCGCTGCAGTTTTTTGAAGATACCCCCATCGACGCTGCCTCTTCCCCCGCTGAACAACCCCAGCCTACCGTTATGCCGGCCTGCCGAGCGCAGGTGGTGGTGTTGGCGTCGGTCAATGGCGGAGTGGGTCGCAGTACCCTGGCGACGGCCTTGGGCAGTGGCTTGCAACGCCTGGGGCGCCCGGTGACGGTCCTGGAGCTGGACCCGCAAAATGCTCTGCACCTACACTTTGGCCTGCCCCACGAGGCCTTGGGCATCGGTCGCGCCAGCCTGGGCAATCAAGCGTGGGATCATCTCGCCCAGCCCGGTTTCTGCGGCTGTCGGGTGCTGGTCTTTGGCGAGACCGACAGGCAACAGCAGGAAGACTTGCAGCGCTGGCTCAAACAGGACCCGGATTGGCTGGCGCAGCATTTGTCGCACCTGGGCTTGAGTGAGCAGCACAGCGTCATTATCGACACCCCGGCCGGTAATAACGTGTACCTGCACCAGGCGTTGAATGTCGCCAATACCGTCGTCATCGTTGCCCTGGCGGACGCCGCATCGCTGGGTGCCCTGGAACCGATGCAGCGGTTGCTGGCGCCGTATCTTGCGCGGCCATCGACACTGCGCTGTCACGTACTCGTCAACCAACTGGATGAGGGCAGTGCCTTCAGCCTGGATATGTTGGACGCATTCAAGCGGCGCCTTGGGGAAGATGGCATGGATGTGATCCATCGCGACCCGTTGATCAGTGAGGCGCTGGCTTTTTCCGATGACCCGCTGGACTGTGGGGCCGTGAGCATGGCCTGTGAGGATATCCACGGGCTGTGTCGGCGACTGGATGGCACTTGAATCGCGCCCTGGGCGACGCCTTATACGGTTGTCTGCAGATGCTTATGCACAATCTGTTGCTCGGACAGGTGCTGAAACCGTCATTTTGTGGAGCTGTTCTCATTACGCTGCAACTGCCTGTTTTGCGTGCGTTTTATTTTGTGAACAAAAAATGATCAGTCAGCATTTTCCTTTGTAGCGCCCGCCTCTACGGCGTCCTACAGAAATTCATCAACAGAGTTATCCACAGGGCACCTTGCCCTTTAATCGCGCTCGGCCAGCACCATCAGGTTGCGCGGGGTCAGGGCTGTTTCGCAGAAGCGGCCCACTTGAGCCTTGTAACCGTTTTCTTGCAGGAACAATGCCCGATCCAGAACCAGCCACACTTCCAGTGGGCGACGAAACAGGCCACGCACCAGTTCCAGGTTTCGTACATTGGCCAGACGTTGCCAGCCGTGCTGTTCCAGGGCTGCCCAATCCTGCGCACCTGTGGATAACCCTTTGAGCGTCGCCAGGTGCTGGCAGTAGTCTGCGAAGGAGCGGTGCAGCCATTCGCTGGGCAGCGAAGGCGTGGGCAGGTACTCATCGCGCCCACGCAATTGCCGTTGTAACTGATCGAAGCCCAGGCGCCGAGCCATGGAGGTGTCGCGTTGCAGGCGCACCCGGGCGCCAGCGGTGACGGTTTCGCTCAGGGGCAAGCCAAGGTCCTCCCGTGACAAGCGCAGCGCCGAAGCGCGGGCCGCGGCCGACAGCGCCTGGTATTGCTCGCTGGCGATGCGGTTGTAGCAGCAGGGCGCCACGGCCAGGTGTTTGCAGCCGGCGGCGCTGGCCAGTTGCAGCAGGCGTACGTGCAGGTCGCCACAGGCGTGCAGGGCCACAGGCGTGTGTTCGGGGTTGATCGCTACATCCGCCATCACGTCTTGCCAGCGGTGGGTGGCGGGCAAGTGGTGGTGCGCGCTCAAGGCCTGACCAGCAGCGATCAGTGCCGGGTCGTACTCCAGACAGGTCAGGTGTTGCCCCGGTTGCAGCAGCCGACGGCCGAGGTGGCCTTTACCGGCGCACCAGTCGAGCCAATGGGTCGGGCGCTCGGCAAACTGCAGTGCGCTGCCAAACGCCTCGATTTGCTGCCATTTGCGGCCCGGTACATCCACATTCAGGCGCGACAACGGCGCATGCAGCACGCCTGACGGTAACTTATCCACAGCACTGAGCTGGGCGGCCAGCTGCGCCCATTGGGGAAACGGCGCTGGGGCCTGTAGTTCGGTGGGCAGGTTATGGCTGCTTTCGGCCTGTGCCAGCGAGCGCCGGCGCAGCCATTGGGCCAGCGCTGGATGCTGGGCTTCCCAGGGTAATTGCAGGTGGGTGAAGGGCCGTGGTCGCCACAGCCCTTGATGCTCGCTGAGGAAGGCATCCAGCGCGAGGAAACGGGCCAGCAGCCGCTCGCCCGTCAACCCGCTGTCAGCGTCCCTGGCAGGCATCGACCCGCAACCAGCGTTCCAGCAGCTTGAAGCCGCGCACCAGTACATAGGCCATCAGCAGGTAGAACATGCCGGCGGCAAAGAAGATCTCCACCGGCAGGTAGGTGCGGGCAATGATGGTGCGGGCCATACCGGTCAATTCCAGCAGGGTCACGGTACTGGCCAGGGCGCTGGCCTTGAGCATCAGGATCACTTCGTTGCTGTAGGCCGGCAGGCCGATGCGCGCGGCACGCGGCAGGATGATGTAGAACAGCGCCTTGGGCTTGGACATGCCCAGCGCCCGCGCCGCTTCGATTTCCCCGGGAGGGATGGCCTGGATCGCGCCGCGTAGGATCTCCGCGATGTAAGCGGCAGTGTGCAGGGTCATGGTGACGGTGGCGCACCAGAACGGGTCCCGCAGGTAGGGCCACAGGGCGCTTTCGCGCACGGCGTCGAACTGCGCCAGGCCGTAGTAGACCAAAAACAGCTGCACCAGCAGCGGTGTGCCACGGAAGAAGAAAATGTAGCAGTAAGGCAGGGTGCGCACGTACCACCGGCGCGAAGAACGGGCGATGCCCAGGGGGATCGCCAGCAGCAGGCCGGCGATCACCGCGATGGCCACCAGTTCCAGGGTCAGGGTTGCGCCCTGGGCCAGTCGTGGCAGCCACTTGATGATCACGGCCCAGTTCAGGCCCAGGTCGAAATGCGCCAGCCAGCTGTAGTCGCCGTTCATTGCGTGCTCCTCGCAAAGCCGCGAGCGGCGCGTTTTTCCAGGAAGTACATGCCGGCCATGGCCAGGACGGTGAGGCCCAGGTACATAAAGGCCGCGACCATGAAGAAGGTGAAGGGCTGCTTGGTAACGGTCACGCCGATTTGCGCGTGGCGCATGATTTCTTCCAGGCCGATCACCGAGACCAGCGCGGTGTCCTTCATCAAAATCATGAACAGGTTGCCCAGGCCCGGCAGGGCGATGCGCCACATCTGCGGCATGATCAACCGGGTGAAGATGCGCAGCTTAGACAGGCCCAGGGCAATGCCCGCTTCACGGTGGCCCTTGGGGATCGCCAGGATCGCGCCACGGAACACCTCGGTGGCGTAGGCGCCAAAGCACAGGCCCAGGGCAATCACCCCGGCGGCGAAGGCGCTGAGCGACAGGTCGGGGTTACCGAAAAACTCCCCCAGGGCCCGCATCATATTGACCGTGCCGAAATAGATCAGCAGCACCCACAGCAGTTCGGGAATGCCGCGGACAATGGTCGAGTAAGCGCCGCCAAGCCATTGCAGGAACTTGTACGGGGAAGTCTTGGCCAGGGCGCCGGCCAGGCCGAGCACCAGCCCCAGGCATAACGCCGTGAGTGCCAGTTTGACGGTCATCAGCGCGCCGGCAGCGAGTGCGGGGCCGAATCCGTAGAGATCGAAATTCATGGTTTTTTCATATCGCGCAAGGCATTGCGAAAAGCCGGCGCGCTCAAGCGAGCGCGCCGGTCTGGCCAGTCAGGATCATTCGATGCTGAAAGGGAAGTACTTGTCGTTGATCTTCTTGTAGGTGCCGTCGGCCTTGATTTCCGCCAGGGCCTTGTTCAGGCGCTCGCGCAGTGAGTCGCCTTTACGCACAGCGATGCCGATCTTGTCGCTTTCTACAACCGGATCGCCCTTGAACTCGTAGGCCGAACCGTCTTTGCTCTTGAGCCACTCGTATTGCACGTACTTGTCGGCGAGCATCCCGTCCAGGCGGCCGGACGTCAGGTCGAGGTAGGCGTTTTCCTGGGTGTCATAGAGCTTGGCGGTGGTGTCTGGCAGTTTGTCTTCCAGGTAGGTCCCGGCCAGTGTCGCGCGCTGCGCCCCGATGATCTTGCCTTTGAGGTAGTCGGCGTCGGTCTTGAAGTCCTTGATGGATTTGGCCGCGATGAACTGCAGCTTGTTGGAGTAGTACGGGTCGGTGAAGTCAACGGCCTGCTTGCGCTCGTCGGTGATCGACAGCGACGACACCAGGAAGTCGAACTTCTTGGCGTTCAGGGCCGGGATGATGCCATCCCAGTCGGAAGTGACTACGCTGCATTCGACTTTCATCTTGGCGCACAGGGCGTCGCCGATGTCTTTGTCGAAGCCGACCACGTTGCCACTGGCGTCTTTATTGTTGAAGGGCGGGTAGGCCGCCTCGATTCCCATTTTCAAAGTCTCGGCCATGGCCGTGGCGCTGAACGCCATGGAAACGGCGGCGGCCAGGAGGAATTTTTTATAGTTCTGCATGCATGTTGCTCCGTTAGCGGTTGCTGGACATGAATTGTTTGCAGCGCGCCGAAAGCGGGTTCTCAAACACCTGCTGTGGCGATCCTTGCTCTTCGACCAGCCCCTGGTGGAGGAACACCACTTCGCTGGACACTTGGCGGGCAAAGCCCATTTCGTGGGTGACCAGCAGCATGGTGCGGCCTTCTTCGGCCAGCGCGCGGATCACATTAAGTACTTCCTGAACCATTTCCGGGTCAAGTGCCGAAGTGGGCTCATCGAACAGAATGACTTTGGGTTGCATCGCCAGGGTGCGGGCGATGGCCGCGCGTTGTTGCTGGCCGCCGGACAATTGCGCCGGGTAGGCGTGGCGCTTGTCGCCAATACCGACCTTGGCCAGCAGGGCCTCGGCCACTTCGATGGCTTCGGCCTTGCTCTGGCCGAGCACGCGGCGTGGGGCCTCGATGATGTTGTCGAGGATGCTCATATGTGGCCAGAGGTTGAAGTTCTGGAACACAAAGCCGATTTCGCTGCGCAGGCGATTGATCTGCTTGCCGTCGGCGGCCATCAGCTCGCCGTTTTTCGCGGCTTTGAGCTTGAGTTCTTCGCCGGCCACCAGGATCTGGCCCTGGTGCGGGTTTTCCAGCAGGTTGATGCAGCGCAGGAACGTGGATTTGCCGGAACCGGAGGAGCCCAGGATCGAGATCACATCGCCGTCGCGAGCGGTCAGCGAGATGCCTTTGAGCACCTCCAGCTCACCATAGCGTTTATGCAAGTTGCGGATTTCAAGCGCGGGCGCGGCCAAAGCCATGAGCGGTCCTCATTGTGTGCATTGCGTTCCTGCTGTTGGGTCGCCTTCCTGGCGTGGCGCCAAGCTAGCATAGCGTTCGGATGACAGCCAACAGCGCCACGGGCGTTAAACAGACAGTGTGTGACAGGTTGTCGCATCGGCACAGCAGCGTGTCGCGCCATCAACAACCGAACAGCCGTTTTAACCGATAAACCCATGGCAGTCGCGTAAAAAAGGGCGCGATGTTGCCAGCTTTGGCCGGGTGTTGGAAGGGTTAAACGGGTAAACGGTGCCTATGGGCCCTTTAATTGGGTGTCACATACTTTCTGTGTGGGTTTTTGGTGGGCTCATTGGTTCTGGATGTGAGTCGGCCGGTAACGTTGTGGCGAATTGCCATTGATCTCAATGGCTTGCGAGCGCTGAAGGATTGTCCTATAGCCCGCGTCAACCTTGGCTTTGTAACATTTTGGCGCAAATCTTGCGTAAAGAATAAAGAACGCCCTGTTTGTTTCTTTTCACGAAGGCGCAGCAGGCCGGGCGGACCGTATTCGCAATTCCTCGCAAAGGTGTGTCAATGAGTCGTACGCAAAGCTCCAATGACCTCGAACAGGGGCTCAAACCGCGGCATGTCACCATGTTGTCAATTGCCGGTGTGATCGGCGCCGGTCTGTTTGTCGGCTCCGGCCATGCGATTGCGGCAGCCGGGCCCGCCGTGCTGCTGGCCTATGCCGCAGCCGGTACGTTGGTGGTGCTGGTGATGCGCATGCTGGCCGAGATGGCCGTCGCCTCACCCGACACCGGTTCATTTTCTACCTACGCCGACCGGGCTATCGGCCATTGGGCTGGCTTTACCATCGGCTGGCTGTACTGGTGGTTCTGGGTATTGGTCATTCCCTTGGAAGCCAACGCCGCCGCGACCATCCTGCATGCCTGGTTCCCTGATGTGGCGATCTGGGCCTTTACCCTGGTCATTACCTTGTTGCTGACGGCCACCAACCTGTTCAGCGTGAAGAACTACGGCGAGTTCGAGTTCTGGTTTGCCTTGATCAAGGTTGTCGCGATCATTGGTTTTGTGATCCTCGGCGTGCTGGCGATCTTCGGCTGGCTGCCGGGCAGCCAGGTCAGCGGCGTCTCGCACCTGTTCGACACCCAGGGCTTTTTGCCCAACGGCATGGGCGCGGTGTTGGCGGCGATCCTGACCACCATGTTTTCGTTCATGGGCACCGAGATCGTGACCATCGCGGCCGCAGAATCGAAGAACCCGGGCCAGCAGATCACCAAGGCCACCAACTCGGTGATCTGGCGGATCGGCTTGTTCTACCTGGTGTCGATCTTCATCGTCGTGGCCCTGGTGCCATGGAACGATCCGACCCTGGCGGCCGTCGGTTCCTACCAGACTGTGCTGGAGCGCATGGGCATCCCGAATGCCAAGTTGATCGTTGATCTGGTGGTATTGGTCGCCGTGACCAGTTGCCTGAACTCGGCGCTGTACACCGCGTCGCGCATGCTGTTTTCCCTGGGGCGTCGTGGCGATGCCCCGGCGGTCGCCAAGCGCACCAACAAGAGCGGCACGCCTTATTGGGCGGTAATGCTGTCCACAGGCGCGGCGTTCCTTGCGGTATTCGCCAACTATGTGGCACCGGCGGCGGTGTTTGAATTCCTGCTGGCCAGCTCTGGCGCGATTGCGTTGCTGGTGTACCTGGTGATTGCCGTGTCGCAACTGCGCATGCGTCAGAAACGTACGGCGGCGGGCGAGAAGATTGCCTTCAAGATGTGGCTGTTTCCGGGCCTGACCTATGCGGTGATCGTGTTTATCGTCGGCGCGTTGACCATCATGCTGTTCCAGGAGGCGCACCGGGTGGAGATTATTGCGACCGGTGTGTTGAGCCTGCTGGTGGTTGCGGCGGGGTTGCTGGTGGCAAGCCGGCGCCGGGCCCAGAAGTTGGGGGCTGCGGTGCTCAGCTGACGAGTCGAAATGCGTGTTGCCTAGCGCCACAAAGCACTGTGGGAGCCGGGCAGTTAAGCGCAGATCCCCTGTGGGAGCGGGCTTGCTCGCGAAAGCGGTGGGTCAGTCAACCTCAATGTTGGCTGGGCCGACGTCTTCGCGAGCAAGCCCGCTTGTGTTGTATCAATCCTGCGCGCTGGTCAGCGCCTGGGATGCCGCCACGTAGTCCGCCTGAAACGCTGGCGATTCAATCCACGCCAACGCCGCCGTTTCATCGTAGCTGTCGGTGGACCACTGCCGATATTCGATCAGCGCCGCCAGGATAAAGTCCGTGGCGTTTTCTTCGCCCTCCTGCTCCAGCACCAGCGCCAGCAGCGGGTGCGCCAGGAATGCCGCACACAGCGCCTGCTGGCTGGTCTCGCCGGCCGCGCGCATTTCCACGAACAGTTCGGTCAAGTCCACCGACTCAAGGTCAATGCGCTCGTCGTCACCGGCAAACGCATCCTGCTTGGGCGCATTGGCGCGCTGGGTGCGGTTCTGCTTGGCCTTGGCTTTTGCCCGTTGGGCACGTTTTTGCTGCTTGTCTGGCGAAGCCATGGGCTCACGTCCTTGGTTCAGGATCTGGGTGGCGTATTGAAGCGCAGGTCTGGCGAAATCCCAAGGGTTTCTACAGCTGCGTACCCGGTGTGTCGGTCGCCAGTTGGCCATGCTGCAGCCACGCCAGTGCAATCGGCCACAACCGATCCTGATATTCACTACGGAAAAACGCGAAATGCCCGACGGCTTCTTCGCCAATATCCATGGGGGCGATGCGCAAGTGCGTGCGTTCGCTGGCCTGGAAGTAATTCAGCAGGCGCTCAATGGCGGGCACCGTGCCAAACGGGTCGTCGCTGATGCTGATGGCCAGGATCTGCGCCTGCACCCGGGCAAAGGGCAGTTCGCCCAGGACGCGCCCGCTGGGCCGTGTCTCATAGGTGGGCGTGGGTGTGCTCCAGTCGCGCACCACCCCGGCGGGCGTATCTTCCAGCCAGCCCAGGCGCTTGCCCGGGAAGTACCCGCAGAGGGCGGTCACCAGTGGCATCACCAGGTGCCACTTGGCAAACATCCGCCAGCGCCCGTTCGCTTGATAGTCCCGCCAGTAGGCAAACTGCGCGCCCACGGTAACCAGGCGCCTGATGGCCGCCCCCGACGCCCCGAGACCGGCCGCACAGCCGCCAAAGCTGTGGCCGACCACATCAATGGGCTGCCCGGCAAACTCGCGCTGCGCGCGCTGCACGATGGCCTCGAAATCCAGCCGGCCCCAGTCCGACCAGGAGGCCTTGAACCCACGCAACGAGCCACTACGCGACTCGCCGATACCGCGATAGTCGTAGGTGATGACGTCCAAACCATTGGCAAACAGATAGTCGGCAAAGCGCGAATAGTGGCGGCAGCGCACCGAGGTGGCGGCGTTGATGATGACTACCGGGCGTTCGATATCGGTGCGGATATGGCGCCAGGTGAAGCCGCCGATGGGGTAGTTGTCGGCGGCGGGCTCGTGGAATGTCTCGGGGTGCGGGCGGCTGGGCAGGTTCATCACTGGCCTCGATCCATGCGCTTTCGATGGGGGTTGAAGACCCGTGCGCAGTTTTTATTGGAGGCTGACACTAACAAAATCGCCAGCCAAAGGCGCGCGATACCTGCCAGCCAATCCCGTAAAAAAGTCTGTTGTGGCGAGCAGGCTTGCCCGCATTGGGTCGCGCAACGGCCCTAAAAAATGGGACAGCTATGCAATCTAGTGGGGCAAGCCCGCTCGCCACAGGTGTGTACAGGTAAATGTTGCATTCGGTTCAGGCATGATTCAGCCGGGCTGCCGGCAATATACGCCAGCATCTCCCTCGCCCTGGCAGGTTAAACCATGGAACACCGCAACCGTTTTCGTATGGAGGCCCTGGGTGTTTTCCTGGTGGCCTTGTTGTTATTTACGCTGGGCATCTGGGATCAACAGCCACAAGGCTTTGATGGACGCTGGGCGGTGTTCATGCAGGAGATGTTCCGCCACGGCGCGAGCCTCTTCCCCACCACCTACGGTGAGCCTTACCCGGACTATCCGGGTACCGCCACCTATTTGAGCCTGCTCTTTGCCCGATTGTTCGGTGCGCCCAACGACCTGGCCAATGTCATGCCCACCGCCCTGGCGTCGGCCGGGGTCATGGCCCTGGTCTACCGTTTGCTGGTGCCCTCGGGGCGGACATGGGCGTTGCTGACGGTATTGCTCACGGCCTTGACGGCGCAATTGCTGGAAAAGTCGCGCTCGGTCTGCCTGGACCAGATGGTCTCCCTGCTGTGCCTGGGCTGTTTCTACCTGCTGCACACCGGCGAGCGTTTGGGCTCAAAGCTGCGCCAGTACGCAATCTTTCCCTTGTTCGTGGCGGCGTTTGCCATTCGTGGCCCTTTGGGGTTGATCGAAGTCTGTGGGGTTGCCTGTGTGTACTGGGCGCTGGGGCCTGCCCGCTCGCGGGAAGAGAAGATTGGCCTGCTGAAAAAGGTGATGGCCCACGGTGTGATCGGCCTGGTCCTGCTCCTTGCCTGTTGGTGGGTGCTGTTGAAGCTGGCGCGGATCAGCGGTGGCGATGGGTTTGCCGACGAGGTGATGAAGATGCAGGTGGCCGGCCGCCTCGATGAAAGCGGCGAGCCGTTCTACTTTTACTTCAAGCTGAGCCTGTACCGTTATTTCCCGGTGATCCCGCTGGCGCTGGCGACGTTGATTGCCCTGCGCCACACCTGGTCGGCGCGCAATGAGGATGCCGATGTGCAGTTGATGCTGCGCCTGGGCGGTTGTGGCTTGATGATCCTGCTGGGGCTGTCGGTGCCGAACTTCAAGCGTGCCTACTACATCGTGCCCATGGTCCCGATGTTTGCCGCTGTGGCGGCCTATGGGCTGCTTCAGGCCCGCGGCTGGTTGCTTGGCGTGCGGCGGGGGTATGAGTGGCTGGTGGCGATCCTGCCGCTGCTGGGGGTTGTCGTGGTCTTGGTCTGCCGGCAGCTGTGGAGCAAACACGGTTACTGGCCTGATGTTTCAGTGCCGGGATTGATTGCGCTGCTGATCGTCCTGCAACTGGCGGCGGTGGCTGCCTGGCGTCGTATGCGCGGCCGTGTGGGGCCGCGATTGGTGGTGCTTAGCCTGATCGCGTTGGCCACTCAATGGCTGGTGCTGGTGACAGTCGTGGAGCCGGCCAAGGATCTGCAATTTGACACCAAAAACTTTGTTGGCGCGGTGGAAGCCCTGCGCGCCGAGCGCCCCGGGCCGCTGGTGTTTCTCAACCTCGGCAAGGACACCTGGGCCATCCGCTACATCATGAATCTGGATCATGACGAGCAGCCGCTGTTTGTCGGGCGTGACGACCTTGCGCGCCTGAACGCACTGCCGCGTTCGTCCTGGGTCATTGTGGCGCGCAAAGAAACCGAATTACTGCGGGGAACACCGCTGGAGCATCTGACGCCCGTGTTCAATGGGCGTCTCAATGACAACCCATTGCTGGTGTTCCGGGTGCCGTGATCCGTTTTACCACTCGGTCAAAAGTTGTAGGCCAGGGTACCGACAAGCGTACGGCGGTTGCCGATGAAGCAGTCGCCTCGCGCCAGGCAGGTTGTGTAGTAGGTCTTGTCTTCAAGATTGGTCGCGTTGAGGGTCAGGTTCCAGTTTTGGTAACGGTAGCCGAGCATGGCATCCACCAGGGTAGTAGATGGGGTTTTCAGGCGGTCGGCGCCATCCCAGCTTGTTCCTACATAGCGAACGCCTGCACCGACACTGAACCCGGATATATCGCCGATGCTGAACCGATGTTGGCTCCATACCGAGGCCATGTTCTCGGGAACGCTGGCCAGGCGTTTGCCTTGTTCGGCGGGTGAGCCCTTGATGACGGTGGTGTCGGTGTAGCTGTAGGTGCCAATCAGGTCCCAGTCGGGCGTGACCGCTACCAGGGCTTCGAGCTCCAGGCCACGGGCGCGGGTTTCACCACTTTGCAGGGTGTTCATTGCATCCAGGGGGTCGGGCATGCGGCGGTTCTGCTCGCGTATGTCATATACCGCTGCGGTGTAGAGACTGTTGCTGCCAACGGGCTGGTATTTCACGCCCAGCTCCCACTGTTTGCCCTTGAGCGGCACGTAGGGTTCCAGTGTTCGTCGGTTGAGGCCGACTTGCGGCTGGAATGATTCGCTGTAGCTCAAGTAGGGCGCTATGCCGTTGTCGAACAAGTAGGTCAGGCCCGCGCGGCCGGTCACTTTGTCGTCCTTTTGCCGGGCACTGCCCTGGGCCTGGCTGGCGGCCCAATCCTTGCGCAGGCCCAGGGTCAGCAACCACTGTTCGTATTTGATCTGGTCCTGGGCATACAGCCCTTGTTGCATAACCCGTTGTTCCGGGCTGGCGGTGAGGCGAATGACCGAGGGATCAAAGGTGCCATACACCGGGTCGTACACGTTCAGTGGTGTTGCCGGGCCGCTGGCACTGTCCTGGTTGATGACGGCATGTTGGTAGTCGCCCCCCAGCAGCAGGGTGTGTTGGAGCGGGCCAGTGTCAAACCGGGCCTCGGCGTTCTGGTCGGCAACCCACACTTTGACCTCGGGTTTGGAAACGTAATAGACGCGGTCGAGGGTCTGGTTATCGGGCTTGAACAGTGGTTTTTTGGCGAATGCCGAGTAAATCGATTGGTAGCTGACTTTGCTTTTCTGCCAGCGCAGGTTTTGGCGCAGCGTCCACGTATCGTTCAGGTGCCACGAGAATTGCGACGTCAGGGCTGTCTGGTCACTGTCGTATTCGTCAAACCCGGGCTCGCTGGCGAACCGGTTGCTGTGGAACCGGCCATAGGGCGCATTCCAGACGGTGCCTGTGTGTGGGAAGAACTGTGTGGTGGAGCCGCTGTCATCACGCTGGATGTTGGCCAGGATGGTCCAGTCGATATCGTCGTTGGGGCGCCAGGTCAGCGAGGGCATCAGGACCTGCCGGTTATCTTTGACATGATCAACCTGAGTATCACTGTCGCGCTGGATCGCCACCAGCCGGTACAACAGCGTGCCTTGTGGGTTCAGGGGGCCGGTGGTGTCCACGGCGACCTGCTTGCGGTTGTAATTGCCGTATTGCAGTTGCAGTTCGGTGTGCTGTTCGGCTTTGGGGCGTTTGCTGACCTGGTTGATCAGCCCCCCCACCGGGCTTTGCCCATACAGCATCGACGCAGGGCCCTTGAGCACTTCAAGGCGTTCCAGGGTGAAGGGATCGGTGCGTACGTTGGTGTAAGTGCCGAAGCTCTGCTGTAAACCATCAAGGAACAGGGCCGGCGAGCTGCCTCGCACTTTCGACCAGTCTCCCCGGCTATCCAGCCCGAAGGTCTCGGCCCGCACCCCAGAAACATAACGCAATGCGTCTTGCACGGTCAGTGCGCCCTGATCGCGCATACGGTCGGCGCTGATAACGGAAATCGACTGAGGGATCTCAGTGATGGGTGTGTCGGTCTTGGCCCCTGTTGTGCTGCGCTTGGCAACATAGCCGGTGATCGGGCCATCGGCCGTTTCTTCTGAGGCTGTTGCCGTAATGCTTTGGCTGGGCAGTTCGAGCTGGCCTTTTTCCTCGGCCGCGACGGCGACGGGGGCAAGCATCGAAGCGAATCCGAAGGGGGCCAGGCCGAATGCCTTCAACCATGAACCTGGCTCGCGTGCAGAGGGCATCGCAGCTCCTTGATTATTTTTAGTGGGGCAGGGGAGGATTTTGCGCGCAAGCTTAAATGATAATAATTGTTATTAGCAACTGTAGGTGTCAGTCGAGCCTGGCTTTTGCGGGAGGATTTGATGCGGGCGACCTGATGGGATCGCCTTGTGCGGGGAGGGGGCAACCAAGGCTGGCTGTCGTGGGTTGACGAACTATTTGCAGCGGTAACCCTCGGGCATCGTGACGCTGTAGTTGCGCTGCACACGGTCCTGGAAGTTCAGGTTTTGCAGGCCCTGCTGCACCACAAAGGCTTCGACCTTGGCGGCTTGGCAGTCATCGTTATAGGACGTGACACGCAGCAGGTACACCGCACGTTTACTCGCTTCATCCCGGGCGGTGGCGGTGAAGGTGGTGAGGGTGGTGTAGCCGGTACGCTCCGAGCTGCCCACCGGGCCATAGGTGGTGTTGGGCGTGCTGGTGCAGATCATCTGGTCGCTTTTTTTCTTGCTGTTCTTGCACACCGTGGAAGTGCTGGTTGGCACCTGTCCATAGTCGGTGGCGGTGTAGCGGTAAGTCTCCCGACGGCTGTCGATATCGAGGGTGACGGTCATTTTCGGTGGTCGATTCTTGGGGAGGGTCACGTCGGTATAGACCTCGCGAAAGCCCTGGTCTTTCATGGCGCTGACCATATCGCGCAGGTAGTAGCGGGCATTGAGCGCACGCTCGTCATTGCCACCGACCGACGTCACCAGCACCGTTGCCTGGCGGTCAAAGCGATAGTCCGGGTCAGGTGTGGCATTGATCGCCACGTCCATTTGCGTGGCGCATCCGCTGAGCAGCGTGGTCAGCAGGCAGAGTACGCAGAACAAGTACCGGGTCATGAGGTCATTACCTTGCAACTGAAAATTGAGTAAAGGCTAAACGAGGGAGCCTCGTGATAAACAACCCTCAAGCCTGTAGCCATTAAATCGCAGGCAATAAAAAACCCCAAGGAATCATCTTCACTTGGGGTTTTTCGGTATTAGTGGTGCCCAGAGACGGAATCGAACCGCCGACACGGGGATTTTCAATCCCCTGCTCTACCGACTGAGCTATCTGGGCAACGGGGCGCATTAAACGGGTTTTTCAGGGGGTCGTCAAGCAAGTTTTCAAAAAATATTTAATTATTACCGTCGCTTACGTGCCAACCCCGGTTTTTGCTCAATTATTGAGCAGGCGGCACGTAGCCGTCGGCCTTGGCGTAATCCTCGCCGGAAAAGTACTTGTCCATCTCGCCCTGCAGATATTTGCGGTCTTCGGCGTTCATCATGTTCAGGCGTTTTTCGTTGATCAGCAGGGTCTGGTGCTTCTGCCAGTCGGCCCAGGCCTTGGCGGAAACGTGGTCGAAAATGTCCTGGCCCTTGGCGCCCGGGAATGGGGCGCGTTCCAGGGCGGGCAGTTCTTCGTGGTACTTGCGGCAGATGATGGTGCGGGTCATGACGAAACTCCTGCGTTCAATACGTCGGCCGCGCGCTTCAACAGTTTTTTCACCGGGGCGGCAAGGCCCAGGCGCGGCGGGGTGGCGAGGTTATACCAGAGCCAGTCGGCCTCGGCCACGTGATGGGCCGATTCTTCGACCTGCACCAGCCAGGGTTCGATCGCCAGCTGGAAGTGGCTGAAGGTGTGCACCAGCCCCGGCAGTTCCTGGTGTTTGCCCAGCGCCAGCGAGTGCTGGTTGGCCAGGTGTTCCAGGTCGTCCAGGTCGTCCAGTTCCGGCAGGCTCCACAGCCCGCCCCACAGGCCCGTGGAGGGGCGCCGGTAAAGCAGGATCGCGCCCTCCTGGTTGGCCAGCAAGGGCATCAGCGTGCGCTTTTGCGGGATGGACTTGCGTGGTTTGGGGATCGGGTAGCGGGTTTCCAGGCCCAGCATGTGCGCCTCGCAGCCCTTCTCCAGGGGGCACAGCAGGCAACTGGGCTTGCTGCGGGTGCAGAGGGTGGCGCCCATGTCCATCATGGCCTGGGTGTAGGCATTGACGCGGGTCTGCGGGGTAAAGCGCTCGGCGGTGGCCCACAGCTGCTTGGCCACCTTGGGCTCGCCCGGATAGCCTTCCTGGGCGGTGAAGCGTGCCAGCACGCGCTTGACGTTACCGTCGAGGATCGGCGCGCGCAGGCCCATGCTCAGGCTGGCGATGGCGCCGGCGGTGGACAGGCCGATGCCCGGCAGTTCGGTGAGTTTCTCGACGTCGCGCGGGAATTCGCCACCGTATTGGGCAACCACGATCTTGGCGGTCTTCTGCAGGTTGCGCGCCCGGGTGTAGTAGCCCAGCCCGGTCCACAAGTGCAGCACTTCATCTTCCGGCGCGGCCGCCAGGGCCTCGACCGTTGGCAGCGAGGCCATGAAGCGGTCGAAGTAGTTGAGCACGGTGCTGACCTGGGTCTGTTGCAGCATGATTTCCGAGACCCACACCCGATACGGGGTGATGCCCTGTTGCCAGGGCAGGTCATGGCGACCGTGGCGGTCGTACCAGTCCAATACGGCCGCTGAAAATTGTTCGTTTTTCATCGGTTGAACAAACCTTTGAGGGCGTCTTTGAGCTTGGGGTTGACCTTGTCGAGCTTCTCTTCAATTTTCTCGCTGAGCTTGTTGCCCGCCATCTTGGCGGCCACCTGGCCCAGGCCGTCCTTGTCCAGGCGGCAGGCCTTGGCGCCCAGTTCCAGCGGGCCACGGCAGCGCAGCGGCACTTCGATGCCCTGGAAGTTCGAGCCGACCTGGCAGGCCGGGTCCGGCATGTCGCGCTTGTCGCCTTCGACGATGATGCCCACGCGGTAGTCCATGCCCAGCACGCGCAGGTCCACGTCGCCATTGCCGTTGACGGTCAGGCCGGGGATGCGCACTTTCAGGTCCGGGTTGCTGGCCACGCCGTTGCGCAAGGTCAGGTTGCCCTTGAGTTCCTGGAACGGTGTGTCCTTGCTGCGTGGCGTGGTGGCGAGCGTCTTGCGGTTGAGCAGGGCAATGCCGGTGCACAGCTGTTGCTCAAGGTTGGCATTGAGCAGCACGCCATTGTTGATGACGAAGCTGGCGGTGCCGTTGAGGCTGTCGACCAGGGCTTTCTGGCTGTTGCCGCGCCCGGTCAGGTTGCTGTCGAGGGTGATTTGGCCCTTGACCGGCGGGGTCTGCCCCTGGGCCTGCAGGATGCGTTCGACCGGCACTTGCTTGATTTTGGTCTGCAACGCCAGCACCGGCACATCTTCGCGGGCGTCGAGGCTGCCGCTGGCCTGGAACGTGCCGTTGTAGAGGCCGCCGCTCAAGGTGTCGAGCTTGAGCTGGCCACCCTGGCCGGAGGCCTTGAGGGCTGCATTCTCGATAGGCAACTGGCTCAGGGTCAGTTGGCCGAAGGACAGGTCGGCAATCACGTCCAGGCTGCGCAGGCGCGCCAGGGGCAGCAGTTTGTCGGTGCTCCAGGCGCCTTGGGTCGGCGCATCCGGCAACGGCGTGGTGCCACCGGCGGCCATGGCCCCGGCTTCGCTGCTCTGCACTTGGGCCTGGCGCGCGACGGCGGCGCTGTTGGCGGCCTCGGACTTGGCGGGCAGGTAGTGGTCGGCATTGAACGTGTCGGCCTTTAACTGCACGCGCAGGGCTTGCTTGGCAAAGTCTTCCACCGCCAGGCGCCCGGTAAAGGTGCTGCCATCGAGTTTCAGGTTGAGGTCTTCCAGGGCCAGGCTCGACGGCGTGCCTTGCAGACGGCTAACCAGTTCGACCTTGCCCAGGCTCCCTGGGGCCATGGCCGGCAGGGGCTGGCCGACGCTGTCGAGGAACTTGGCCAGGTCGAACTGGGCAATCGACAGGGCGCCGCTGATCTGCGGGGTTTTATCCAGGTCGTTGACCTTCAGTTCGCCCAGTGCCCGCAGTTGGTTAAGCGAGAGCTTGAGGCCGGTCCACTCGGCAATGTTCGCCGACAGGTCCACCAGCAACTGGCCCTGGGTGGCAAAGGTCAGGGTCTTGCCTTGCAGTGGCTCGCCAGTGGCTTCGCCGGAGAATTTCATGTCTTCAAACTGGTAGCGCTTGAGGGCGCGGTCAAAACGTAGCTCGCCGTTGAGCTCGCTCTTGACCCGCATCACCGGCTGGTTGCTGCCGAAGAATGCGGTGAGCTTGACCGGAATGCTCGCGCCTTCATGCACGGCGCCGGTGCTCAGTTGGATGCTTTCGGCGCTGAACTGCTTGCCGGTCTGCTCGTCGTTGTACTCGATACGGGCGTTGTTGACCGTCAGGCTGTCGATATCCAGGCGGATCGGCTGGGCCGGCTTCTCTGGCGCTGGCGCCGTGGCTGGTGCGCTCGTCGCGGGTGCCTCGGGGGTGCCGGTGGCCGCAACGGGCGGTGCCTTGCCGATATCTTCCCAGTTGCCGTGGCCTTGCTTGTCACGGCTCAGGCGCAGGTTCAGGCCTTCGACGCGTACATCGCTCATCTGCACTTCGCGGCGCAGCAGCGGCAGCACGCGCACCGACAGGCCGAGCATCTGCAGGTCGGCAAACGGTTGGGCAGGGTTGCTCAGGGTGGCCACGCTGGCTTCATGCAGCTCCAGGCCCAGCCAGGGGAACAGGCTCCAGCCGATATCGCCATTGAGCGTCAGCTCGATGTGGGCCTTGTCGCGGGCAATCTGGCGAATCTCTTCTTTGTAGTCGTTGGGATCGAAGAGGTGGGTCAGGGCAAAGCCCAGAGCCACAATGATCAGCAACAGCCCGAGGAGTACCAGACCCAGGATTTTGCCGAACGCTTTCATGGGCGAGTCCTTGTATGTCGATTTTAAAATTTAGCCGCAGAGTATAACGCCGCCAGGCCCATGGCTGTTTACGCATCGTTACATAGTGTCAAACAAAACAGATGAGCCGAAAAAGGTAGTGTCAGTTTGGTTTTTCTCGCCGCGCCAAGTGCTAATCTTTGCGCGTTCGCCCGCCTTCTGCGACGAAACGTCGCGCCTACAGGGAGCTTTAACTCAACAAAACGGCCACGCATTGCGTGCAAAGGCCGAGGAGGAGAGCGCCTGGCGAACACAGACTAATAACTGGGGGAAACACCAATGAGCACTAGCACTGCGGCGGGCATCTCTGCTGCGCAGCCTGCGTTCCTGTCCAAGGAACGCATCATCGCCAAGCCCGGGTTCAACCGCTGGCTGGTTCCGCCGGCCGCCTTGGCCATCCACTTGTGCATCGGCATGGCCTACGGCTTTTCGGTGTTCTGGCTGCCACTGTCCAAGGCGCTGGGTGTCACCGCGCCGGTGGCCTGTGCACCGGACATGAGCTTTATCGCCCAGGTCTTCTCGTCGTCCTGCGACTGGCCGATCTCCATGCTGGGCTGGATCTACACCCTGTTCTTCATCTTCCTGGGCTGCTCGGCGGCGATCTGGGGCGGCTGGCTGGAACATGCCGGGCCGCGCAAGGCCGGTGTGGTCTCGGCCCTGTGCTGGTGTGGTGGCCTGCTGATCTCGGCGTTGGGGATTTATACCCACCAGATCTGGCTGATGTGGCTCGGCTCCGGGGTCATCGGCGGTATCGGCCTGGGCCTGGGTTATATTTCGCCGGTCTCGACCCTGATCAAATGGTTCCCGGACAAGCGCGGCATGGCCACCGGCATGGCGATCATGGGCTTTGGCGGTGGTGCGATGGTCGGCGCGCCCCTGGCGGCGGCGCTGATGGGCCACTTTGCCTCGCCGGCCGGCGTGGGGGTGTGGCAGAGCTTTTTGGTGATGGCCGCGATCTACTTCGTGTTCATGATCGGCGGTGCCTTGTCCTACCGCGTGCCGCCGACTGGCTGGAAGCCTGAGGGCTGGACCGCACCGGCGAAAAAAGCCAGCAACGCGATGATCACCCACCGTCACGTCCACGTGAACGTGGCCTGGAAAACCCCGCAATTTCGCCTGGTGTGGCTGGTGCTGTGTCTGAACGTGTCGGCCGGTATCGGCATCCTGGGCATGGCGTCGCCATTGTTGCAGGAAGTGTTTGGCGGCAAATTGCTGGGCGTGGATGTGCCATTTGGCCAACTGGATGCCGGGCAACTGGCCTCCATCGCGGCCATTGCGGCGGGTTTCACCGGGTTGTTGAGCCTGTTCAACATTGGTGGGCGGTTCTTCTGGGCCTCGTTTTCCGACTACCTGGGCCGCAAAAACACCTATTTCGTGTTCTTCGCCCTGGGTTTTGCCCTGTATGCGCTGATCCCGAACCTCGGCCACCTGGGCAACGTCTCGCTGTTCGTGGCGGCGTTCTGCATCATCCTGTCGATGTACGGCGGTGGCTTCGCGACTGTGCCGGCCTACCTGGCGGACCTGTTCGGTACGCAAATGGTCGGCGCGATCCACGGTCGCCTGCTCACCGCATGGGCGGCAGCCGGCGTACTGGGCCCGGTGCTGGTGAACTACCTGCGCGAGTATCAGTTGAGCATCGGCGTCGACCGCGCCGCGGCCTATGACATCACCTTGTATATCCTCGCCGGCCTGCTGGTGCTGGGCTTTATCTGCAACCTGCTGGTGCGCCCGGTGGCCGATAAGTACTTCATGACCGACGCGGAACTGGCGGCCGAACAGGCCCTGGGCCATGACAAGGGCGCCGATGCCAGCACTTCCCTGGAGTGGAAAGCCGCGTCCGGCACCGTGCCATTGGCCATTGCCGCCTGGCTGGTGGTGGGGATTCCGCTGGCGTGGGGTGTGTGGGTGACGTTGCAGAAGACGGCAGTGCTGTTCCACTGATCACCGCGCGATAATTGATCGTTCCCACGCTCCCGCGGGGGATGATCGTTCCCACGCTCTGCGTGGGAATGCCAACCCGGACGCTCTGCGTCCCGATCATGGGGTGACGCCGAGCGTCACGGGATGCATTCCCACGCAGAGCGTGGGAACGATCTTTGCGGTTGTATGGACATGTCTATGCCCGACAGGCCGTCAGTCTTATCCCCTCCGATGTTTCTGTTTAGCGCCCGCAGCCCCTATAATGGCCACCTTTTTCGCCCAATGATTTTGCGGAGCTGGTGATGGCCGAACGTAAGGCGTCCGTCGAGCGCGACACTCTGGAAACCCAGATCAAAGCCTCGATCAACCTGGATGGCACCGGAAAGGCCCGATTTGATATCGGTGTCCCTTTTCTTGAGCACATGCTGGATCAAATCGCCCGTCATGGGCTGATCGACCTGGATATCGTCAGCAAGGGTGACCTGCATATCGACGACCACCATACCGTGGAGGATGTCGGTATCACCCTCGGCCAGGCGTTTGCCAAGGCCATCGGCGACAAAAAAGGCATCCGCCGTTATGGCCATGCCTATGTCCCGCTGGACGAGGCGCTATCGCGTGTAGTCATCGACTTCTCCGGCCGCCCAGGCCTGCAGATGCACGTGCCGTACACCCGTGCCACCGTGGGCGGCTTTGACGTGGACCTGTTCCAGGAATTCTTCCAGGGCTTCGTCAACCACGCCCTGGTCAGCCTGCACATCGACAACCTGCGTGGCACCAACACCCACCACCAGATCGAAACCGTGTTCAAGGCTTTTGGCCGCGCCCTGCGCATGGCCGTGGAGCTGGATGACCGCATGGCCGGGCAAATGCCTTCGACCAAGGGCGTTCTGTAATGCAGACGGTCGCGGTTATCGATTACGGCATGGGCAACCTGCATTCGGTGGCCAAGGCCCTCGAACACGTAGGCGCCGGCAAGGTGCTGATCACCAGCGACGCACGGGTGATCCGCGAAGCCGACCGGGTGGTGTTTCCCGGTGTGGGCGCGATTCGCGATTGCATGGCTGAAATCCGCTGCCTGGGCTTTGACAGCCTGGTGCGCGAAGTCAGCCAGGACCGGCCGTTCCTCGGGATCTGCGTGGGCATGCAAGCCTTGCTCGAGCGCAGTGAAGAAAACGGCGGCGTCGACTGCATCGGCCTGTTCCCGGGGGACGTGAAGTTCTTCGGCAAGGACCTGCATGAAGACGGCGAACACCTGAAAGTCCCGCACATGGGCTGGAACGAAGTGCGCCGCACCGTCGACCACCCGTTGTGGCACGACATCCCGGACATGGCGCGTTTCTACTTCGTGCACAGCTACTACATTGCCGCCGGTAACCCGCGCCAGGTGGTGGGTGGCGGGCACTATGGCGTCGACTTTGCCGCAGCGCTGGCCGAAGGTTCGCGCTTTGCCGTGCAGTTCCACCCGGAGAAGAGCCATACCCATGGCTTGCAGTTGCTGCAGAACTTCGCCAGTTGGGACGGGCGCTGGTAATGGCCAAGAAGATCAAGCCGCCGATCCTCAATCTCACTCCCCAGCAGGAGAGTGAGGCGACCGACAAGGTCAAGCGCTTCATGGAAGACCGCTTCGAGCTCAAGCTCGGGTCGTTCGAGGTGGCTGAGATCCTCGAATTGTTCACCACTGAAATTGCTCCGCACTATTACAACAGGGCGATTTTCGATGTGCAGACGCACCTTAAAGAAAGGTTCGAGAGCATCGAAAGCGACTTGTGGGCGCTCGAAAAACCCTGATTTTCCGAGCAATGCTGAATATCGAATAAGGTTTGCCAGATGCTGATTATCCCCGCTATCGATCTCAAGGACGGCGCTTGCGTACGTTTGCGCCAGGGCCGCATGGAAGATTCCACAGTGTTTTCCGATGACCCGGTGAGCATGGCTGCCAAGTGGGTGGAGGGCGGCTGCCGTCGCCTGCATCTGGTGGACTTGAACGGCGCCTTTGAAGGCCAGCCGGTCAATGGCGAAGTGGTCACCGCCATCGCCAAGCGCTACCCGAACCTGCCGATCCAGATCGGCGGCGGTATCCGTTCCCTGGAAACTATCGAGCACTACGTCAAGGCGGGCGTGAGCTACGTGATCATCGGCACCAAGGCCGTGAAAGACCCGGCCTTTGTCGCCGAGGCCTGCCGCGCGTTCCCGGGCAAGGTCATCGTGGGCCTGGATGCCAAGGATGGTTTTGTCGCCACCGATGGCTGGGCGCAAATCAGCACCGTGCAGGTGATCGACCTGGCCAAGCAGTTCGAGGCCGATGGCGTGTCCGCCATCGTTTATACCGATATCGCCAAAGACGGCATGATGCAGGGTTGCAACGTCCCCTTCACCGCTGCGCTGGCGGCCGCCACCAAAATCCCGGTGATCGCTTCCGGCGGTATCCACAACCTGGGCGATATCAAATCGCTGCTGGACGCCAAGGCGCCGGGGATCATCGGCGCGATTACCGGCCGTGCGATCTACGAGGGCACCCTGGACGTTGCGCAGGCCCAGGCTTACTGCGATGCCTACAACGGCTGAGGACTGACCATGGCGCTGGCCAAACGCATCATCCCTTGCCTGGACGTCGACAACGGTCGGGTGGTCAAGGGCGTCAAGTTCGAGAATATCCGTGATGCCGGCGACCCGGTGGAAATTGCCCGTCGCTACGACGAGCAGGGTGCCGACGAGATTACCTTTCTCGACATCACCGCCAGCGTCGACGGCCGCGACACCACGTTGCATACCGTGGAGCGCATGGCCAGCCAGGTGTTTATCCCGCTGACCGTGGGCGGTGGGGTGCGCACCGTGCAAGACATCCGCAACCTGCTCAATGCCGGTGCAGACAAGGTCTCGATCAACACCGCGGCGGTGTTCAACCCGGAATTTGTCGGCGAAGCGGCGCAGCACTTCGGTTCGCAATGCATCGTGGTGGCCATCGACGCCAAGAAAGTCTCAGGGCCCGGTGAAACCCCGCGCTGGGAGATCTTCACCCATGGCGGGCGCAAGCCTACCGGCCTGGATGCGGTGGAGTGGGCGATGAAGATGGAAGGCCTGGGCGCCGGTGAGATCCTGCTGACCAGCATGGACCAGGACGGCATGAAAAACGGCTTCGACCTGGGGGTGACCCGCGCTATCAGCGATGCGTTGGGTATTCCGGTGATTGCGTCCGGTGGCGTGGGCAACCTGCAACACCTGGCCGACGGCGTTATCGAAGGCCACGCCAGCGCGGTGTTGGCCGCGAGTATTTTCCACTTTGGCGAATACACCGTTCCCGAGGCCAAGGCCTACATGGCTGCACGCGGCATCGTCGTACGCTAAACGCCACTGGACACCATGGCAGGCTCGCGGCACTCTTGGGCCTGCCATGGATTCCGGTAACCCTACATGCTCAAAGACCTGCTGCTTGCCCTCGCCAGTTCTTCCATTCTGTTGGCGGGCTCGGCCAACGCCGCCGAGCCTTCCGGCACCTCCCTGGTGCTGCTGACGGAAAACTTTCCGCCCTACAACATGGCGAAAAACGGCAAAAACTTCGCCAGGGACGAGAACATCGAAGGCATCGCCGTGGATATCGTGCGCGAGACCTTCAAGCAGGCCGGCATTTCCTACAACCTCACGCTGCGCTTCCCCTGGGAGCGGATCTATAAACTCGCCCTGGAAAAGCCAGGCTATGGTGTGTTCGTCATGGCGCGGCTGCCGGAGCGCGAAGCCCTGTTCAAATGGGTCGGCCCCATCGGCCCGGATGACTGGGTGCTACTGGCCAGGGCCGACAGCAAGATCCAACTGACTGACCTTGAGCAAGCCCGTAGCTACAAGATCGGTGCCTATAAAGGCGATGCCATTGCCCAGACCCTGGAAAAACGCGGTCTCAAGCCGACCATCGTGCTGCGTGACCAGGACAATGCGCAAAAGCTTATGGACGGGCAGATCGACCTCTGGGCCACTGGCGACCCTGCCGGGCGCTATTTGGCGCGCCAGGTGGGGGTTTCCGGGCTCAAGACGGTGCTGCGTTTCAACAGCGCGCAGTTGTATCTGGCGCTGAACACGGAGGTGCCGGATGAGGTCGTGGCCAAGTTGCAGGCTGCGCTTGATCAGCTACGCAAGGACGGCGTTGTGGACCAGATCATGGCGCGCTACCTGTAGGTTTCAGCGGTAAACCCCATCCTTGCCGTGCCCAGCCATGGCCCGGTTGCTGCGCACACTGATCATCAGCTTGAGATCAATCCACTCGACGCCCTGGGCCTTGAGCTTGGGCAGCTCGCGCTCCAGCACCGCCAGGGTCTGTGGGTAAGGGTGGCCGATCATCACCGCCGAACCCTGTTTGTGCGCCAGCTTTATCGCGATCTGTAGCTGCGTGGTGATGGCTGCTTCGGTACGTTCATCATCGAGGAACACATCCCGTGAGACATGGGCCAGGTTGATTTTCTGTGCCTCGGCGGCGGCCACGGTCTTGGCGCTGGTGCGGCTGTCGACGAAGAACTTGTGCCGACGCTGCAACTCGCCCATCAACCACGCCATGGCGCCAGGCTCGGCGGTCATGCGGCTGCCCATATGGTTGTTGATGCCGGCGGTGTAGGGCACGGCCTTGAACGCCGCATACAGGCGCTTGCCCAGTTCTTCGATAGGCAGCTCGGGGTGCCAGGCGAACGGGCCGGTGGCCGGGTCCATGGGCATGTGCAGGATCACAATCTTGCCGGCGCGGTGGGCCTCGCGGGCGAATTCGGCGGCGTGGGGCGTGTCGGGCATGATTGCTGCCGTCACTGGGCCGGGCAGGGCCAGCACACGACGATCCCGGGGCAGGTTTTGCCCAAGGTCGTCGATGATCAGGGTCAGGTAGGCTTTGTGAGACTTATCGGCAGGGGTCGCTTGGGCGACCCCTGCCAGGCTGCACAGCACCGCGATGATCAGGGCAAAACGCATATCAACGATTGCGCGTAATGCTCAAGCCCTTGAGCAGGCTCAACGCCTGGGCCAGCTGGTAATCGTCGTCCTGCGGCATCGGCTTGGCTTTCGGGCCGCTGCCGGTCGGCTGGTCGGCGCCGCCGTTGCCATTGCCCAGGTGACCTTGCAGGTCGGCTTCCTTGAAGTACTCGTTGTCGCTCTCGTTGGTGATCTTGGCCCGGCGTACCTCGATATCCGGCACGATGCCCTGGGCCTGGATCGAACGACCATTAGGCGTGTAGTACAGCGCCGTGGTGATCTTCAGCGCGCGCTCGTTGTTCAGCGGCAGCACGGTTTGCACCGAGCCTTTGCCGAAGCTGGTGGTTCCCATCAGTACCCCGCGTTTCTGGTCTTGCAGGGCGCCGGCGACGATTTCCGAGGCCGAGGCGCTGCCGCCGTTGATCAGCACGGCCAGCGGCACGTTTTCGCTGAGGTCGTGGCCGGTGGCCGAGAAGCGCAGTTCGGAGTTGGCGATACGACCCTTGGTGTAGACGATCAAGCCCTTGGTGATGAAGTGGTCGACCACTTCCACCGCCGATTGCAGCACGCCGCCGGGGTTGTTGCGCAGGTCCAGGACGATGCCGTTGAGTTTCTTGCCGTTGTCCTTGCGCAGCTTGGCCAGGGCCTTGGCCACTTCGTCGCCGGTCTTGACCTGGAATTGGGTGATGCGGATATAGCCGTAGCCCGACTCCAGCAACTGGCTCTTCACACTCTTGACCACGATGGTGGCGCGGGTCAGGGTCACGTCAAACGGGCTGCCGCCGTCGCGCACCAGGGTCAGGGTGATTTTCTGGCCGACCTTGCCGCGCATCTTGTCGACGGCTTCGGTCATGGTCTGGCCACGGGTCGGCTGGCCGTTGATCTTGACGATCAGGTCGCCGGCCTGGATGCCGGCCTTGGACGCCGGGGTGTCGTCGATTGGCGACACCACCTTGATGATGCCGTCCTCGGCACCGACCTCAATGCCCAGGCCGCCGAATTCGCCGCTGGTGCTTTCCTGCAACTCGGCGAAATCTTCCGGGCCCAGGTAGGCAGAGTGCGGGTCGAGGTTGCTGAGCATGCCTTTGATGGCGTTTTCCAGCAGGGTCTTGTCGTCCACAGGTTCGACATAGGCTGCCTTGATCCGGTCCATGACCTCGGCGAAGGTGCGCAATTCGTCCAGGGGCAGCGGTGCCTTGGTGGTCGCGGCCGTGGCTGACGGGGCGGTCTGGTCGGCGAATGCCAAAGGCGCGCCGATCACCAGGGCGATCGTCAGGGCCAGCGAAGTGAGGCGGGACAAATGCAGCATGTCGAACGAACTCCTAATGTAGGTGCGGCCTATCCTTGGGCGCGACACCATTGTGCAGGGTCGCTCGGGCGGCCCTGCTGACGAATAGCGAAGTACAGCGCCGGGGTGTCCTGGCCACCACTGTTACCGACAGTGGAGATGGATTCACCGGCTTTTACAACATCACCTGCGGCCTTGAGCAACGTTTGATTGTGGCCGTAAAGGCTCAAATAGCCATTGCCGTGGTCAAGAATCACCAATAAACCGGCGCCGCGCAGCCAATCGGCAAACACCACGCGCCCGCCGTGCACGGCATGCACCTGGCTGCCCGCAGAGGCGCTGATCATCACACCGTCCCACTTGGTACGGGTGTCATCGCCACGGGTTTCACCAAAGCGTGCCAGTAGTCGACCATTAACTGGCCATGGAAGTTTGCCGCGGGCAGTAGCAAAAGGCCCGCCAAACGATTCGCCGGCGCTGGAAACCAGGGGGCCAGGTGCTGCACGCGCCGGTTTACGCGGGGCGTCGCTGGCGATCGCCTCGGCTTCACGCTGGCGCTTTTTTTCTGCTTCCTGCTGGGCGATCAGCGCTTTTTGCCGCGCCTGCTCCGCCTCGCGGGCCTGGCGCGCCAGGGTTTCCTCGATGGTTTTCAACACTTTGGCCAGATCGGCCTGGTCCTGTTGCCGCGCCTGCAACTTGGCATCACGGGCTTTTACGTCGCTGTTGAGCTTGGCCAGGGCCTGCTGGCGCTCCTTGCGTACCTTGTCCAGTTCGTCGCGCTGGGTGTCCAGGCTGCTTTTTTGGGCCAGCAGTTGGCTTTGCTGGTCGGCGATTTCCTGCTCGACATTGGCCAACTGGCGCAGGGTCTCGTTGAAGCTCTTGAGTTGCTCCAGCCGCGCGGTGCTCAGGTAGTCGTAGTAGGTCAGGGTGCGGGCGAATTTTTCCGGGTTCTGCTGGTTGAGCAGCAGCTTGAGGTATTCCTGGCGGCCGTTCTGGTAGGCGGCACGGGCCTGGATCGCGATCAGGCGTTGCTGTTCAACGCGCGCGCTCTGGAGTTTTTTTTTCTCACCGTCGAGCCGCTCCAGTTCCGACTCGCTCTTCTTTAGTTCTTTTTGCAGCTCCTGGACCTGCTTCTCCAGCTTGCCCATTTCGGTTTCCGTGCCGCGCAGGTCTTTCTGCACCCCGGATTTTTCTTCCTGGAGCTTGCCGAGCAGTTTCTTCAGCTCGGTAATGTCCTGACGCGTAGCGTCCAACTGTTGTTGGGTTTGCGCACGCTCGTCGGCCAGGGCCGGTTGGAGCACGCAGACAAGAGCAAGGGTAATCAAGGCGCGAAGCATAGAGGCGGGCGACACCAGGGAAAGGGACGGCCTAGTATGCCCGCCCCACGCTGCAAAAAAAACGCCCAATTCGGGCTGGCGGGCAAGTTAGGCGCTGAGTGGCGGGGGTGTGGCTAAAAGCCACCTTCAAAAACACCACTTACCCATGTGGGAGCGGGCTTGCCCGCGATTGCGTTGTGTCAGCCATAGAAATGTCGACTGATCCGCCGCTATCGCGGGCAAGCCCGCTCCCACATTGTTAATGGTGGGTTTGAGAGTCAGACCAGAATCGAGGTACCGGTCATTTCGACAGGTTTCTCCAGGCCCATCAGCATGAGCATGGTCGGCGCCACGTCTGCCAGCACGCCGCCTTCGCGCACCTTGAGGTCGCGCTTGCCCACATAAATGAACGGCACCGGCTCAGTGGTGTGGGCGGTGTGGGCCTGGCCGGTGGATTCGTCGGACATCTGCTCGCAGTTGCCGTGGTCGGCAGTGATCAGTGCTTCGCCGCCGACCTTTTCCAGGGCCTCGACGATCCGGCCTACGCACAGGTCCAGGCATTCCACGGCCTTGACCGCCGCTTGCAGGTTGCCGCTGTGGCCGACCATGTCGCCGTTGGCGTAGTTGACCACGATCACGTCATAACGCTGGTGTTCAATGGCGTCGACGATCTTGTCGGTCACCTCCGGTGCGCTCATTTCCGGCTGCAGGTCGTAGGTGGCGACTTTCGGCGATGGGATCAGGATGCGCTCTTCGCCCGGGAACGGTTCTTCACGCCCGCCGGAGAAGAAGAACGTGACGTGGGCGTATTTCTCGGTTTCGGCAATGCGCAGCTGGGTCTTGCCGTTTTTGGCGAGGTAATCGCCCAGCACGTTTTCCAGGCTGCCCGGGGCGAAAGCCGACGGGGCCGGGATGTTGGCGGCGTATTGGGTGAGCATCACGAATTCGACTTTCGGCTGGCGCGCGCGCTCGAAGTCTTTGAAATTGTCATCGACAAACACATGGCTCAGTTCGCGGGCACGGTCGGCGCGAAAGTTCATGAACACCACGGCGTCGCCATCTTCGACTTTCACCGGCTCGCCGAGGGTGGTGGCCTTGACGAACTCATCGCTCTCGCCACGGGCGTAGGCGGCTGCCAGGCCTTGCTGGGCAGTGGCCGCGTTGAATTCGGCGTTGCCGTCGACGATCAGGTTGTAGGCCTGGGACACGCGGTCCCAACGGTTGTCGCGGTCCATGGCGAAGTAGCGGCCGACCAGGCTGGCGATGCGGCCCTTGCCGAGGGCGGCGAAGGTGGCGTCCAGCAGCTCGATGGACGATTGCGCGCTTTTGGGCGGGGTATCGCGGCCATCGAGGAAGGCGTGCAGGTAGATCTTCTCGGCACCGCGCTGGTAGGCCAGTTCGGCCATGGCCACCAGGTGGTCCTGGTGGCTGTGCACGCCACCGTCCGACAACAGGCCCATCAAATGCACGGCCTTGCCGGCGGCGACGGCTTTATCCACCGCGGCGCAGAGGGTCGGGTTCTCGAAGAACTCGCCATCGCGGATGGCTTTGGTCACGCGGGTGAAGTCCTGATAGACCACTCGTCCGGCGCCCAGGTTCATATGGCCGACTTCAGAGTTGCCCATCTGGCCGTCCGGCAGGCCGACGTCCATGCCCGAGCCGGAGATCAGGCCATTGGGGACACTGGCGCACAAGCGGTCCAGCACGGGCTTGTTCGCCGCGAATACGGCGTTGTCGTGGTGGTTTTCACTGTGACCGAAGCCATCGAGAATCATCAGGACCAAAGGTTTAGGCGTGGTAGTCATAGATCCTCTCGCGGCGGTATTAAAGGAAGGCGATTGAAAAGGGAGTGGCAGTTTAAAGCGAAGTTCCGATGCCGTCACCGCTTTACGGGGGTTGGCCCCCCATGGCGGCTGTGTATACTTACCGCCATTTTAACGCCCTGGAACCTCCTTGATGGTTGATCACCTGATTGCATTTGCTACCTCTCACTATCTGCTGGTCGGTGCCTTCGTCGTACTGCTGGCGCTGCTGATTGCTCATGAAGTGAGCCGTGGCGGCCGTAGCCTCAGCACCGCCGAGCTGACTGCGCTGGTCAACAAGGACCAGGCCGTTGTCGTCGATATCCGCCCAGTCAAGGACTTTGCCGCCGGTCATATCGTCGGCGCGCTGAATATTCCCCAGGATAAGCTGATTGCCCGCATCGCCGAGCTGGAAAAGCACAAGGCCAAGACCATTATCCTGGTCGACGCCCAGGGCCAGCATTCCGGTGGCCATGCCCGCGAAATGCTCAAGAGCGGTTTCACCGCCGCCAAGCTGTCGGGTGGTATCTCCAGCTGGCGCGCCGATAACCTGCCGTTGGTGAAGTGATATGAGCCAGGTTGTCATTTATTCCAGCGATTATTGCCCCTATTGCATGCGAGCCAAGCAGTTGCTCCAGAGCAAACAGGTTGCCTTCGATGAGATCAAGGTCGATGGCAAGCCGGCGGTGCGTGCCGAGATGACCCAGAAGGCTGGGCGGTCATCCGTTCCGCAGATCTGGATCGGTTCCAGGCACATCGGTGGATGCGACGACCTGTTCGCCCTGGAGCGCGCCGGTAAATTGGACGCGCTGCTTCACGTCTGACTCCAATACCCTAAAAGACCCCAAGATCAAGAAGGATCTGCGCGATGACTGACCAACCGAACACCGAAGCGGCAGCAGAAGAGGCTCAAGGCCCACAATTTTCCCTGCAGCGTATCTACGTGCGTGACCTGTCGTTTGAAGCGCCGAAAAGCCCGGCGATCTTCCGCCAGGAGTGGACCCCAAGCGTCGGCCTGGACCTGAACACCCGTCAGAAGCAGCTGGAAGGTGACTTCCACGAAGTCGTGCTGACCCTGTCGGTCACCGTCAAGAACGGCGAAGAAGTGGCCTTCATCGCTGAAGTGCAGCAGGCCGGTATCTTCCTGATCCAGGGCCTGGACGATGCGTCCATGAGCCACACCCTGGGCGCGTTCTGCCCGAACATCCTGTTCCCGTATGCCCGTGAGACCCTGGACAGCCTGGTCACCCGTGGCTCGTTCCCGGCCTTGATGCTGGCCCCGGTGAACTTCGATGCCCTGTATGCGCAAGAGCTGCAGCGCATGCAACAGGAAGGCGCACCGACGGTTCAGTAAGCGGTACGTCGATCCCATGTGGGAGCGGGCTTGTGTGGGAGCTGGCTTGCCTGCGATAGCATCACCTCTGTGTGACTGACACACCGAGGTGCCTGCATCGCGGGCAAGCCCGGCTCCTACACAAGCCCGCTCCCACATTTGGTTTTGGGGGGTTATTTGAACCCGAGCTGGCGCCAGCCCTCGTAGACCGCGACGGCCACGGTGTTGGACAGGTTCAGGCTGCGGCAGCCCTCACGCATCGGCAAACGCAGGCGCTGGCCGTCGGGCAGGGCGTCGAGCACGTCTGCCGGCAGGCCACGGCTCTCAGGGCCGAACAGGAAGGCGTCCCCTTCGGCAAAGCTGGCATCATGAAACGGCCGCGAGCCCTTGGTGGTGAACGCAAACAGGCGCGGCTGGCCCAGGCTCTCCAGGCAACTGGCGAGGTCGGCGTGGCGCTGCAGGGTGGCGTACTCGTGATAGTCCAGGCCCGCGCGGCGCAGGCGCTTGTCGTCCATCTCGAAGCCCAGCGGCTCGATCAAATGCAGGTGGCAGCCACTGTTGGCGCACAGCCTGATAACGTTGCCGGTATTCGGCGGAATTTCTGGTTGGAAAAGGATGACGTGAAACATGCACGGCTCCGAAGATAAAGATGCAGCGCATTCTACCCCTGAAGACGACCCCAGGCCGAAGCTATTGCCCAGGGTCCTGGGCTCGCTGGCGATTGTCGGCCTGATGGTGGGCTTGATGATCGGTCGCCTGACCACCCCGGACCCGACCGCCTTGCTGCAGGTCGAGCCCGCCACCGACGGCCTGGTGGTGTGGTTCAACCACGAGCCAAAGCTGCACGGCGAGCATATCGACGGCACCGTGGCGCTGCTGTTCGACGCCCAGGGCCCTGCGCAGGCGGGGCAATTGAAGGTCAATGACAAGGATGTGAACTGGCGCGTGCGCAAGACCGATGCCGGCTTGCTGCTGAACCTGGTGGCGGCGCGGCCGCTGCGTGGGGAGTGGTCGGGCCAGGCGGTCGATGACCGCTGGCGACTGGAGATCCATCTCCTGGAGCAATAAAAGAGGGAGTTCCCGGCCTGCCTGTACCAGGGCTCCCAAAACGGTTTGAAGCTCGAATTAAAGAGGGGATTCTCGGCCTGCCTGTACCAAGGTCCCCGAAACTGGGTAGTACCAGGGTTATTGCAGGGGGCATGCCAGAGTTGGGTGGTGGCCCAAAAATCTTATTCAGAAAGCGCAAAGCCCCGGATTACGGGGCTTTGGTGTTTTCGGGGTTCAGGATTTTTTGAAAGCGGCCTGGGTTTTGTGCGCGATGCCGGTTCGTGGTGCATTGAAGCAGTGCACGATTCCGGGACTGGATGCAGATCCAAATGTGGGAGCGGGCTTGCTCGCGATGGCGGTGGATCAGTCAGAAATGTATCAACTGACACTCCGCTATCGCGAGCAAGCCCGCTCCCACAGGGGATCTTTACTGGCCTGGAGGGCTGTGTTCAGCCCTCTTCACCCTCGTCATCATCCCCACCATCGACCTTCATCCCCAACTCCTTGATCTTGCGGGTCAAGGTATTGCGGCCCCAGCCCAGCAGCACGGCGGCATCACGACGCCGGCCAGCGGTGTGTTTGAGGGCGGTCTCGATCATGATCCGCTCAAAGGTCGGCACGGCGCTGTCCAAGAGGTTGGACTGGCCACGGGCCAGGGCCTGGTCGGCCCATTGGCGCAAGGCCTGTTCCCAGTTGGTCACCGGCGCCGAATCCTGCGGCAGGTTCAACAGCTCCGGCGGCAGGTCGCTGATATGCACTTCGCGCCCGGACGCCATCACCGTGATCCAGCGGCAGGTGTTCTCCAGCTGGCGCACGTTGCCCGGCCACGGCAGGTTCTTCAGGTATTCCTCGGTCTCGGTCTTCAGCAGCTTGGGTTCCACCGCCAGCTCCTGGGCGGCGCGGCTGAGGAAGTGGCGGGCCAGGGTCGGGATATCTTCGCGACGGTCCGACATGCGCGGGATATGGATACGGATCACATTCAGGCGGTGGAACAAGTCCTCGCGAAACTTGCCGGCGTGTACCAGGGTTTCCAGGTTCTGGTGGGTCGCGGCAATGATGCGTACATCGACCTTGACCGGCGTATGGCCGCCGACACGATAGAACTCACCGTCGGCCAGCACCCGCAACAGCCGGGTCTGGGTGTCGGCCGGCATGTCGCCGATTTCATCGAGAAACAGCGTGCCGCCATCGGCCTGTTCAAACCGGCCGCGGCGCAGGTTGGCCGCGCCGGTAAACGCGCCTTTCTCATGGCCGAACAGCTCGGATTCCATCAAGTCCTTGGGAATCGCCGCCATGTTCAACGCGATGAACGGCGAGGCGGCCCGTGGGCTGTGGCGGTGCAGGGCATGGGCCACCAGCTCTTTGCCGGTCCCGGACTCACCGTTGATCAGCACGGTGATGTTGGAGTGGCTCAGGCGCCCGATGGCACGAAACACTTCCTGCATCGCCGGTGCTTCACCGATGATCTCCGGGGTGCGGGTCAGGGTCGGCGCCACGGCCTGGCCTTGCTGTTCCTGGGCGTGCTGGTTGGCGCGCTTGACCAGCGCCACCGCCTCATCGACGTCGAACGGCTTGGGCAGGTATTCAAAGGCGCCGCCCTGGTAGGACGCGACAGCACTGTCCAGGTCCGAGTGCGCGGTCATGATGATCACCGGCAAGCGCGGGTGCTGCTCGCGGATCCGCGCCAGCAAATCCAGGCCACTGGCGCCGGGCATGCGGATATCGGAAATGATCACATCGGGCTGCTGGCGCGCCAGGCGGCTCATCACCCCGTCGGCGCTGTCGAAGCTCTGGGTGGTCATGCCCTCCTGTTGCAAGGCTTTCTCCAGGACCCAGCGGATGGAACGGTCGTCATCGACGATCCACACAGTTTCACTACGGCTCATGTCGATGGGGCTCCTTGTTCCAGTGGCAGAAAGATCGAAAAAGTCGTGTGGCCGGGATGGCTGTCACATTCGATCAGGCCCTGGTGCTGGCTGATGATGTTCTGGGTAATGGCCAGGCCCAGCCCGGTACCGTCCGGGCGGCCACTGACCATCGGGAAGAAAATGGTTTCTTGCAGTTCGGCCGGGATGCCCGGGCCGTTGTCGATGATCTCGACCTTGGTCACCAGGCGATGGCGCACATGGCCGATGGTGAACTGGCGCAAGGCGCGGGTGCGCAGGCTGATGCGGCCCAGGCGCAGCTCGTTCTGGCTGCTGATGGCCTGCATGGCGTTGCGCACGATATTGAGCACCGCCTGGATCATCTGCTCACGGTCGATCAACACGTCGGGAATACTCGGGTCATAGTCGCGCACCAGGGTGATGCAACCCTGGCTTTCGGCCTCCACCAACTGGCAGACACGCTCCAGCACCTCGTGCACGTTGGTCAGCGCCAGCGATGGCAGCTTGTTGGAGCCCAGCATGCGGTCCACCAGGTTCCGCAGGCGGTCGGCTTCTTCGATGATGACGTTGGTGTAGTCCTTGAGGTGCTCATCCGGCAGCTCGCGGGCCAGCAACTGCGCGGCGCCGCGAATCCCGCCCAACGGGTTCTTGATCTCATGGGCCAGGCCGCGCACCAGCATCTTGCTGGTTTCCTGCTTGGACAGCTGCGCCTCTTCCTTGGTGATGCGCAGCAGGCGGTCGCGGGGGTGCACCTCCAGCAACAGCAACGTGGTGCCGTGGCTCAGGATCGGGGTGACCGCGTAGTCGACAGTCAGCGTCTGGCCGGTAAGGGCGGTGAGCATCGCTTCGCGCTTGGTGAACGGGTGGGCCTGCTCCACGGCCTGGCGCAAGGAACTCAAGGCCTCGGCGGACTCGGTGAACAGCTCGCTGATAAATTGCCCATGGCTGCGCTGGCCGCTGATGGCCAGGAGCATTTCCGCCGCGGGGTTCATGTACTCAAGGCGCAGTTCGCCGTTGAGCAGGATGGTCGCGGTGGTCAGGTTGTCGAGTAGCAAGCGGTGCAGTGCGTCGCTGATGGTCATTAGGACCTCTTTTGGAGCAAGGCGCGGGCTTGAGGCTCACGCTGATACCAGGAAAATGCAAAAAACAAACCAAGGCTCCGAAAAGAAGCGTAAAAGCCCTGAAATGGGGGCTTTAGGCGCGAAATTATGGCGCTCTGCCAGCCTGCACGGGAGATTTCGACCCAAAATGGGTTGGTAACGGGGCGCTTGTGCAACCTATTGCACCAATATAGTGCGAATCCAGCACTTTGTTCAGCATCCCTGCATTGGCAGCAGGCCGGCGGTTCAAACAGGGGGCTGGCCTGTGCCTGTGATAGGGCCCCGGCCATCCGTGAAGCGCGAAAAAAAAGGTTGACCTTCCTGACGTGTCAAGCCCGATAACCGCTGCGAAAGCTGTTTCATCTCAGCGAACCCAAGTCGAATCCAGCCCAGGAAGGCACACGATGAAGCTCACTCACATAACCCTGATCTCTGCGGCGATAGGTGTCGCGCTCACGCTGGCTGGCTGCAAGGAGACAGTGCCCTCCGCCGGGCCGCCACAACCCCCCAGTGTCCCGGTTGCACAGGTGATCGTTCGCCCGGTGACGCCATTTGTCGAGTTCACCGGTTCACTCACCGCCATCGAGCGGGTCGAACTACGTCCGCGCGTCGCCGGCTATATTCAGGACGTCAGCGTGCCGGAAGGGCGCCTGGTGGAGAAAGGCAGCCGGCTGTTTCTCATTGACCCGCGGGTATTCCAGGCGGCGGTGAATGTGGCCACGGCGCGCCTGCGGGAGGCTGAGGCCGCCTCATTGCTGGCCCAGGCGGAACATGTCCGGGCTGAACAGTTGTTCGTCAAAAAAGTCGTCGCCCGCGATCGCCTGGACACGGCGATTGCCTCGCGTAATGCAGGCAAGGCCCAAGTGGACGCCGCCAAGGCAGCGCTGGAGGCGGCGCAACTGGACCTGAGCTTCACCCGCGTCACCGCACCGATCAGTGGCCGTGTTGGGCATGCGCAAGTCACTGAGGGCAACTATGTCACCAGTGGCGTGACGCCCCTGACCACGATCGTCTCGGTCGACCCGCTGCATGTGTATTTCGATGTCGACGAACGCACCTACCTGAGCGCCCTTGCCCCCGGGCGAGCCAAGGCAACGGCCAAGGCCTCGCAGGCGCCGAAGGTCATGGTGGCGCTACTGAGCGACAAGACCTATTCACGCGCCAGCCGCCTCGACTTCCTGTCCAACACGGCCGATCGCGGGACAGGCACGGTGCGGGTCCGCGCGATTGTCGACAACCCGGATGGCCAACTGACGCCGGGGCTTTTTGCCAAGGTCAAGCTGGACACCGGCGCCGCGCAGAATCAGGTGCTGGTGTCCGATCAGTCAATTGGCACCGACCAGGGCAGCCGCTATGTACTGGTGGTCGGCGACGGCGACAAGACCCAATACCGGCCCGTGGAACTGGGGCCGATGGTCGATGGCTTGCGTGTCATCAAGCAAGGCCTGCAAGCCGGGGAGCGCATTGTCGTCAAGGGGCTGGTCCGCCCGGATATGCAGATCACGCCGAAGCTGGCCGAAATTGATGGCACGCCGATCGATCTGTCGCAAACCGTGGGAGTCACGCCATGACTTTTCCACGTTTCTTCATTGATCGCCCGATCTTTGCCATCGTCCTCTCGGTATTGATGATGATCGCGGGCGCAGTGGCCTTCTTCCACTTGCCACTGAGTGAATACCCGGCCGTGACGCCCCCCACGGTGCAAGTGACCGCCGCCTATCCGGGCGCCAACCCCAAGGTCATCGCGGAAACAGTCGCGGCGCCCCTTGAGCAGGCGATTACCGGGGTGGAGGGCATGCTGTACATGTCGTCGCAATCGGCAACCGATGGCCGGATGATCCTCACCGTCACCTTTGCCCAGGGGGTCAACGCCGACATGGCCCAGGTTCAGGTGCAGAACCGGGTCTCGCGGGTGCTGTCGCGGTTGCCCGAAGAGGTGCAGCGCCAGGGCGTGGTGACGCAGAAGACCTCGCCGGACATCTTGATGGTGGTTCATCTGTTGTCGCCCGACAAACGCTACGACCCCCTGTACATCTCGAACTATGCCTACCTCCAGGTCCGCGACGAACTGTCCCGTATCCAGGGGGTCAGCGATGTGCTGGTGTGGGGTGCCGGCGAGTACAGCATGCGTCTGTGGCTCGACCCGAACCTGATTGCCGCACGCGGGCTGACCGCTGGCGATGTGATTGCCGCCGTACGCGAACAGAACGTACAGGTGGCGGCCGGCTCGGTTGGCCAGGCGCCTGATTCCACTGCGGCATTCCAGATCACCGTGAACACCCTTGGGCGCTTGAGCGACGAAGAGCAGTTCGGTGACATCATCATCCGCACCGGTCAAAACGGCCAGGTGACACGCCTGCGCGATGTGGCGCGCATCGAGATGGGCGGCGATGCCTACGCACTGCGCAGTTTGCTCGATGGCGAACCGGCGGTGGCACTGCAGATCATTCAGAGCCCGGGGGCGAATGCGCTGGATGTTTCCCAGGCGGTGCGCGAAACCATACAGCGGCTTGAAGGCAACTTCCCGGCAGGGCTCACCTCGCGTATTGCCTATGACCCGACGGTGTTTGTCCGCGCCTCGCTGGAGACGGTGGCGACCACGTTGCTGGAAGCGATCCTGCTGGTGGTCATCGTGGTCGTGGTGTTCCTGCGCAACTGGCGGGCTTCGCTGATCCCGCTGATGGCCGTGCCGGTGTCACTGGTCGGTACTTTTGCCGTCATGCACCTGATGGGGTTTTCCCTCAACACCTTGTCATTGTTTGGCCTGGTACTGTCCATCGGTATCGTCGTCGACGATGCGATCGTGGTGGTCGAGAACGTCGAGCGCCATATCGAAAATGGCGAGCCTCCCACCCAGGCCGCAAGGCGTGCCATGGATGAGGTGACCGGCCCGATCGTTGCGATTACCTCAGTGCTCGCGGCGGTGTTTATCCCGACCGCGTTCCTGAGTGGCTTGCAGGGCGAGTTTTATCGCCAGTTCGCGCTGACCATCGCCATTTCGACCATTCTCTCGGCGGTCAACTCGCTGACCCTGAGCCCGGCACTCGCCGGCATGCTGTTGCGTCCACGTCAGGCTCAGGTCGCCCGCGACCCGCATAGCCTTGCAGGGCGCGCGGTGCGTGTGTTGCAAGTACTGGGGCGGCCCTTCCAGGGTGTCCCGGGGGCTTATGGCGACATCGTGCGCAAGGTCGTGCGGGTCCGTGGGGTGGCACTGCTGGCGTACGTGGGGCTGCTGGGGCTGACGTTCTTCGGTTTCCAGGCGGTTCCGCCGGGCTTTGTGCCGATGCAGGACAAGTATTATCTGGTCGGCATCGCCCAGTTGCCGAACGGGGCATCGCTGGATCGCACCGAGGACGTGGTCAAGCAAATGTCCAGGATCGCGCTGGCGGAACCTGGCGTTGAAAGCGTCGTTGCCTTCCCCGGGCTGTCGATCAATGGCTTTGTCAACGTGCCGAACGCGGCGGTCATTTTCGTCATGCTCGACCCGTTCAAGGACCGTGCGACGCCTGACCTCGGGGCGAGCGCCATTGCCGGGCGCCTGCAGGCGCAATTTGCCACAATCCCCGACGGCTTTCTCGGCGTGTTCCCGCCACCGCCGGTGCCTGGCCTGGGGGCTACCGGTGGTTTCAAAATGCAGGTCGAAGACCGTGGTGGCGCCGGGCTTGAAGCCCTGGTCCAGCAGACCCAGATCCTGATGATGAAAGCCACCGAGACCGGCCAGCTGGCGGGGCTGATGACCAGCTTCGACATCAATGCGCCGCAGCTCGATGTGGTCATTGACCGGACCCAGGCCAAAAGCCAGGGGGTGAAGCTGGCGGATGTGTTCGAGTCGCTGCAGGTCTACCTGGGCTCGCTCTACATCAACGACTTCAACCGCTTTGGCCGCACCTACAAGGTGACCGCACAAGCCGATGCCGACCATCGCATGCAGGCCGAGGCCATCGGCCGCTTGCAGGTTCGCAACGAGGCGGGGGCGATGTTGCCGCTGTCTTCGTTTGTCACGGTCTCGCCGAGTTCCGGCCCGGACCGGGTGATCCGCTACAACGGCTACCCCTCGGCCGACATCACCGGCGGCGCGATGCCCGGCGTCAGTTCGGGGCAAGCGGTTGCGGTCATGGAGCGTCTGGCCAAGGAGGTGCTGCCAGAAGGGATGAGCGTTGAATGGACCGACCTGACCTACCAGCAAAAACTGGCCGGTGATAGCGCGCTGTTTATTTTCCCGCTGTGTGTGCTGCTCGCCTACCTGATCCTCGCGGCGCAGTACAACAGCTGGCTGCTGCCGCTGGCGGTGCTGCTGATCGTGCCGATGTGTCTGTTGAGCGCAATCATCGGTGTGTGGCTGGTGGATGGCGACAACAACGTCTTCGTCCAGATTGGCCTGGTTGTGCTGGTCGGCCTGGCGGCGAAGAACGCCATTCTTATTGTCGAGTTTGCCCGAACGCTGGAAGCCCAGGGATCCAGCACGCTGGAGGCGGTGGTCGAGGCCTGCCGGTTGCGGTTGCGGCCAATCCTGATGACCTCGCTGGCCTTCATCGCCGGGGTCGTGCCGTTGGTGCTGGCCAGCGGCGCCGGGGCCGAAATGCGCCAGGCCATGGGCGTCGCGGTGTTTGCCGGGATGCTCGGGGTGACCGTGTTCGGCTTGCTCCTGACACCGGTTTTCTATGTGGTGATCCGCGGCCTGACGGTTCGTTTCGAGCAGTACAGAGCCAAATCGCAGCCGCGCCTGGAGGAGAGTACGTCATGAGAAGCCCCTTTCAGAACCTGCTGATGCCGCTCGGCGCGGCCTTGCTGCTGGGCGGTTGCGCGGCGGTAGGGCCCGACTATTCTGCGCCTTCGGCGACGGCGCACTATCCCGTCAGTTTCGGCGAGACCTCCGCGGGGCTCGGCCCGGGGAATGTGGAGGTGCAGTGGTGGCGCGCCTTTGATGAGCCGGCGCTGGTGACCTTGATTCAGCGCGCACTTGCCGCAAACCATGATATTGCCATCGCTGCCATGCGCCTCGAAGAAGCCAAGGCCATTTTGCGCGAGAACCGCCAGAGCTTCCTGCCGAGCGGCGGGCCAGCCATGGGTTATGAGAGCTTCAAGCGGAGCGACGCTGAAACCCCCGCTGGGCAGGATCGGCATATCGAAACCTATCGCGCGTCAGTCGATGCCGCATGGGAAATCGACCTGTTCGGCCGTGTGCGGCGCTCCGTGGAAGCGGCGCAGGCACAAGCGGGGTCGCGCGAGGCGTTGCTGCGTGAAGTGCAGGCCAGTGTCGCGGCGGCGGTGGCACAGACCTGGTTCGAGCTGCGCGGTCTTGAAGTCGAGCTGGCAGTGGTTGACGACATCAGTCAAAACCAGCGCGAAAGCCTGCATATGGTCGAGCGCCTTGTCAGCGCTGGCTCCGCCCACGAGTTCAACCGGCTGCGTGCCGAGGCGTTATTGCGCAATGTCGAGGCCACCGCGCCGGACCTGGAGCGCCGCCGTGCCGCCGCCAACAACGCCTTGGCGGTACTGCTCGGCGAGTCGCCGCAGACATTCCGCTTGCCGGCTGCCCCGCCAGAGGCACAAACCCTGGTCATTCGCACCATCGGGGTCGGGGACCCCGCCGGGCTCCTTTCGCGACGCGCCGATATTGCCGCAGCCGAACGCAACCTCGCGGCAGCGACGGCCCAGATCGGCGTGGAGACCGCCGGTCTGTATCCCGAGGTTCATGTACGCGGTTCGCTCGGGCTGGTGGCCGGCAGCCTCGATGGGTTGAACGACTCTGGCGCACCCTCGAACTTTATTGGCCCGGTGATTCGCTGGTCGCTGCTCGATCGCGGGCGGGTGCGCGCGCGGATTGCCGCCAGCGAGGCCCGCAGCCAGCAAGCGTTGCTGCTCTACGACCAGACGCTGTTGCGCGCCCTGCAAGAAACCGACGATGCCTTCAAAGGCTATGGCGCTGCGGGCAAAACCCTGGAACTGCGGCTGCTTGAGTCAGCGGCAAATCGCGAGGCCGCACGTCTTGCGCGGGAGCGTTTTTCGGAAGGCGAGGGCTTTTACCTGGATGTGCTGGAGGCCGAACGGTCCGACTTCACCAGCCGGCGTGCGCTGGTGGTCGCCCGCACCAATCAGCGCCTGGCGGTTGTCAGCATCTACAAGGCGTTGGGGGGCGGTTGGGAGGTTTGTGCGGGTGGGGATCAGGACTGTAGCGGTGCGGGTGGCAGTGAAAACCTGTCTTTTGTGGAAAAAATCAGCACCAGGCCTTGACCTTCCCCTCTTGGGAAGCTTCAAGCTTTTCGTCAATAGCACATTAGAGGGGTAATCCAATGGCTTCTGTTGCGGTTCAACCAGGTTCCAAATCACCCATGGCCTCCAGTCGCCTGAGTCTGCCGGTCGAGGGCATGACCTGCGCCTCCTGCGTCGGTCGGGTCGAGCGTGCTTTGAAAGCAGTGCCCGGCATCGACTCCGCTGCGGTCAACCTTGCCACCGAGCGCGCCGATATCACCTTCAGCGGCCAGGCGGATCCGCAGGCGGCGGTCAGTGCCATTGAGCGCGCGGGGTATGCGGTTCGCGAGGAGACCCTTGAACTGGCAATCGAGGGCATGACCTGCGCCTCGTGCGTTGGCCGTGTCGAGAAGGCGCTGAAAAAAGTTGCGGGGGTGCTCGAAGCCAACGTCAACTTGGCCACTGAGCGCGCTCGCGTGCGCTACCTGGCTGGAATGGTCGCGGCCGCCGACCTGGAAGCGGCGGTCAAACAGGCTGGCTACAGCGCTCGCCGTTTGTCTTCTGAAACACCGGGGGCAGACGATCCAGACAGTGACCGCCGTGAACGCGAAGCCCGTGGATTGCGCTGGTCCTTGCTGATTGCGGCGCTCCTCACCTTGCCGGTGTTCATCCTGGAGATGGGCTCGCACCTGATCCCCGTGATGCACCATTGGGTGATGGAAAACATCGGCCAGCAGACCAACTGGTACATCCAGTTTGGGCTCGCCACCCTGGTTCTGTTCGGCCCGGGGCTGCGTTTCTTCCACAAGGGCGTGCCCGCGTTGTTGCGTGGCGCTCCCGACATGAACTCGCTGGTCTCGGTCGGCACGGCGGCCGCCTATGGCTATTCGGTGGTCGCCACCTTCGTCCCCAAAGTGCTGCCGCCAGGCACCGCCAACGTGTATTTCGAGGCGGCGGTGGTCATCGTGACCCTGATCCTGCTGGGGCGTACCCTGGAGGCCCGGGCCAAGGGCAAGACCTCGCAAGCCATCAAGCGTCTGGTCGGGCTGCAAGCCAAGACTGCGCGTGTCGAACGCGATGGCAAGACCCTCGAAGTTGCCCTCGATGAGGTCACCACTGGCGATATCGTATTTGTGCGTCCGGGCGAGAAGGTGCCGGTCGATGGCGAAGTCATCGAGGGCTCTTCCTACGTTGACGAGAGCATGATCAGTGGCGAACCGGTGCCCGTGTCCAAAGGGGTCGGCAGCGAAGTGGTCGGCGGTACGATCAACAAGACCGGCGCATTCAGCTTCCGCGTCACCAAGATCGGCGCCAATACCGTGTTGGCCCAGATCATCCGCCTGGTGGAGGAGGCACAAGGCTCCAAGCTGCCGATCCAGGCACTGGTCGACAAGGTGACCATGTGGTTCGTGCCGGCGGTGATGGTCGCGGCCACGCTGACCTTCCTGGCCTGGCTGGTATTCGGCCCGGAGCCGGCGCTGACTTTTGCCCTGGTCAACGCCGTGGCGGTGCTGATTATTGCTTGCCCCTGCGCCATGGGCCTGGCCACACCGACCTCGATCATGGTCGGTACCGGACGGGCCGCCGAGCTCGGCGTACTGTTTCGCAAGGGCGAAGCCTTGCAAGCGCTGCGCGATGTGACCGTGGTTGCGGTCGACAAGACCGGCACCCTGACCAAAGGCCGCCCGGAACTGACCGACCTGATCACCGCCGAGGGCTTTGAATACGACGAAGTGCTGGCCCTGGTGGCCGCGGTCGAGACCCGCTCCGAACACCCGATTGCCGAAGCTATTGTGGCGGCGGCAGAGCAGCGCGACCTCAAGGTCGCCCCGGTTGAGCGCTTCGACGCCACACCCGGCTTCGGTGTCTCTGCCACTGTGACGGGCCGTACCGTCGCGGTTGGCGCGGATCGCTTCATGACCCAGCTCGGTCTTGATGTGTCGAGTTTCCTGCCCACGGCCAAGCGCCTCGGTGAACAGGGCAAGAGTCCGCTCTATGCGGCGATCGACGGCCGGCTGGCCGCGGTGATTGCGGTCGCCGACCCGATCAAGGAGTCGACGCCCGAAGCCATCAAGGCGCTGCACGCGCTGGGACTCAAGGTTGCGATGATTACCGGCGACAACGCGGCCACCGCCGCCGCGATTGCCAAACAGCTGGGCATCGATGAAGTGGCTGCTGAAGTCCTGCCCGACGGCAAGGTGGCGGCCCTGAAGAAATTCCGCAGTGAGGGCGCCCGGGTCGCGTTCGTCGGTGACGGCATCAACGACGCCCCGGCCCTGGCCGAAGCCGATGTTGGGCTGGCCATCGGTACGGGGACTGATGTGGCAATTGAAGCGGCCGACGTGGTGCTGATGTCGGGCGACCTGCGCGGCGTGCCGAATGCCATCGCCCTGAGCCAGGCGACCATTCGTAATATCAAGCAGAACCTGTTCTGGGCCTTTGCCTACAACGCGTTGTTGATCCCGGTCGCGGCCGGGGTGCTGTACCCGGTGAACGGCAGCTTGCTGTCGCCGATTTTCGCCGCAGCGGCGATGGCGCTTTCCAGTGTCTTCGTGCTTGGCAACGCATTGCGCCTCAAGCGCCTGCAGGTTCCGCTGTCGGTTGACTCGCGCCCTGAGGCCGCCGTCAGCAGCCCTGTGGCCGTACCGGCGAATTAATCCTTGATCATTGACCCCGGCCTGCGGGCCGGTTGATCCCGCCCCCCTGAGAAGAGCGTCCTGATGAAACAGATCGAAATACGCCAGGCCGCACGGACCATCGCTGTGCCAGAAGGCATGACGATACTGCAAGCGGCCCTCGCCAACAGTATCGCTTACCCCCATGGCTGCCGGTCCGGGCGCTGTGGCTCATGCAAGTCACGGCTGATCAGTGGCGAAGTGGAGCTGCTGAAACACAGCGGCTTCGCGCTCTCGGACGAGGAGAAAAGCCAGGGGCTGATCCTTGCCTGCTGCGCCCTCCCGCGCACCGATGCGATCCTGGCCTGGGTGGGTGGCGACGAACAGCTCCCGGCCCACCCCCGTCGCCAGCTCGATTGCCGGGTTAAAGCCATCGACAATGCGACCCACGATATCAAGCGGCTCCAGCTCGATATCGGTGAGGCCGAGCCGCTGGTATTTACTGCCGGCCAATATGCGCGGCTGACGTTTCCGGGTGCACCTGCTCGCGATTACTCGATGGCGAACGGGCCTGGTGAGCGAGTGCTGGAGTTTCACATTCGACGGGTGCCGGACGGTGCCACCACCGAGCACGTTCATCAACGCTTGAAACCCGGCGACCCGGTCGTGCTCGAAGGGCCGTTCGGTTCTGCCTGTCTGCGCGAGCAGCACGCCGGGCCGATCTTGTGCATCGCCGGTGGCTCGGGCCTTGCGCCTATCAAGGCGATCGTCGAGACGGCCGTTGCCCAGGGAATGAAGCAACCGATCCACGTTTATTTTGGGGCGCGCAGCGAGCGTGACCTCTATCTGGTCGAGCATTTCCAGGGGCTGGCGCAACGCTACGCAAACCTGAGGTTTATTCCTGTGCTCTCGCAGGCCTCGGTCACGGGGCACTGGCGTACCGGTTACGTCACCGATGCGATTGCCCACGACCTGACATATCTCGATGGCTGGAAAGCCTATGTGGCAGGGCCGCCCTTGATGGTCGAGGCGGCTATGCAGATCACCCGGGCCCGCGAGCTGCGTGCCGAGGACCTGCATGCCGATGTGTTCTTTACGCCGACAGAAAAACTTGAGGAGACATGAGGTGAACAAGTTAGTTGCTGCTTTGATAGTTGCCAATATTGCACTGGGTTCCACGGCAGTCATGGCAACAGGAGGCAACCCGTATAACAATGGTCATTATGAATTGATGAATAAAGACACTACGCCAATGCTGGTCTGGCGTAATGGGAAGTTGGTCAAGAACCCTGAATACGCAATCGAGCGTAGCAACGCCCAGGAGTCGCGTCAGAACGTCCCCCCTACCAGTGACGGCTCCAAGCAAGATGAATAACAGAGTGGTTTTTTTCATTTGAAAGTATTTGACCTTGCCACACAGGGAAGGACTATATTTTTAACGTCGTTAATAATCAGGAGGTCCAGATGTATAGTTTCAATGTTCCCAACATGACATGCGGCGGCTGCGCCAGGGCAGTCACCAGTGCCCTGAAAAGTGTTGATCCAGATGCCCAGATAAAAACCGACCCGCCCACCCGCGAAGTCCAGATCGAAAGCTCGCGGGACAGGAGCGTTTTTGTGCAAGTGCTCAGCGAGGCCGGCTATCCCGAAAAACCGTAACCCCCAACATTAACGCCACTGCAAGCGCGTCCGGGCCCGGATCCACCGCATGTGTGCGTGTTTTTCCTGATTGCGGCTGAGCGCGAAAAAAATTGTATTAATTGCTTGACCTTTCCACCGTGGGAAGCTTTAGGCTCATCCTAACAACAATAAGAGGATAGTCCGATGCGTTCCGTTACTTTACAAAATCGCTGTAACTCCGCCCCCTATTCCGCTGTTCTGTTTATCCACTCGGATCGACTGAATAAAGGTGTATCTGCGTCCCCTATATTGAACTTACGCCACACTTATTAGTGTGCACTAACGTTCATATAATCACGGTTCAACTCACTGCTTCGCTCGCCAGAGTGGCGTTCGCGTAGGCAGGCATCATGCTCATGATCAGGGATATAGCCGTAGCCTTGAATATGAAGTCATGGTGAAAGGGAATGTGTGTGTCGCTAATGGAGCTCTACATGGATAAGTTAAGCGAAAATCGCAATACCGTTGTCTCAGAAAATACCTTGGGCAAAATGCACACCGCTGTGCCGGATGTGCCGGCGCTGTTGGCCGAAGCCTTGAAGCCAGGCGCCAGCTATTCGCGGGTTGCACAGGCACTTGAAGCCCTTCTTGAACTGACTGCCAATGGATTGGCCGGAGACGCAACTGCCTACGCGCAATACCAGGCATTGCTGCTCGAACTGCACGTTCCGGGTGAGGCTAGCACCGAGCCAACCCGTCGCTGGATGGCGAGCCAGGTGTACCTGATCGAAGACGAATTTGCCCCCCCGTTACCCGACTTCGAAGTGGTCTCGGTGGACGAATTCCGTAAAAAGATCGATGCCGAAATCGAAGCACGCAGCCGCGTGAACCACCCGATGTCGGTTCACCTGTTCCAGGGCACGCCGCCGCATGAAGACGTGCGCTTCTTCCTTGAGCACCACTGGACCCGTTCCTACAACTTCTACAGCCTCCTGGCCGAGCTCGCGTTCCGCTTTGAAGCGATTGAAGATGCCTCTGTGTTCTACCGCAACCTGTATGGCGAAGCGGGTGCAGAAACCCCGGATCGTTCGCATCCGGCATTGCTCTCCCATCTTATGACGCATTTCAACATTCCTCTGCGCATCGATTTTCCTGCGCTGCACCCCTTGGAAAAGGCTTACCTCAACAACCGCATTCGTTGTGTGCGCCACACCGACGTGGCCTGGGGCCTGGCCTTGCTCTACGCGGTCGAGTCGGTCAGTTGCGTCAACCATCGACGTATCTACGAGATGTTGCAGCGCCTGGGTGTTCCAGAAGAGCCCAGCGAGTTTCATCGCCTTCACGGTACTCAGGATGAGATCGATACCGAAGAGATGTGGGCACTGATTGCCAAGTTCGCGCCGAGCCCCGCGTTCCAGCACTCGTTCATGCAGGCACTGGCACGCCACTTTGAAATCAACAAGGCGTACTTCGACATGCTGTGGCAACAAATGCAGGCGCAATCGAGCCACAAAGCCTGAGCCAATGCGGTGCACATAGAACGAGATAAGGAGCACACAGGATGAATTTTTCTTTGCAGCAACTTCAGCAACTTGATACCCGCGAAGCACGTATTGTCGTCGACGCGCTCGGCCCCGATGCAACGCCTGGCCAAATCGAAACCGCGGCCAGCATGCTTACCGTTTTGACCGAGACCGCCCTTAAGGGCAATGCTTCGGCCCAGGCCGAGTATCAGCAACTGCTTTATATCCTCTCGCTGAGCGATGACGTGGCAACCGCGCTGACCCGGCGCTGGCTGGCCAATGCGGTCTACCGCGTAGAAGAGCGCTTCATGCCTTCTACCGATCTGACGTCGCCGCTGTCCGAAGAGGCGTTCGAGCAACGGCTCAAGCAAGAGATTGCCGCGCAATCGCGGGAAAACCACCCAATGTCCCAGTATGTGTTCGCAGGCTCTGCCTCCCGCGCACAACTGCAGGTCTTCTTGCGCCACCAGTGGTTTCGCACATTCCGCCTGTACCGGGATGCGGCAGACCTGCTGGTGAACCTGACCGATGTCGACGAGGCGGCAGCGCTCGCCCGCTACCTGTACGGAGAGTTGGGCGAAGAAGACGAGCGGGCGTCACACCCGCGCTTGCTGGCCAGGCTGCTCAACGCCATTGGCCTGGAGGCTGACTTCGAGGCGATCTCGACGATGCCCGAAGAAATCGCCTACCTCAATAACCGCGCCCGCAGCTTCCGTAATCCAGATGCTGGCTGGGGCCTGGCGGTGTTCTACATCACTGAGCTGGTCGTCCCCGGCAACCACGAGAAGCTCTATCACGCGCTGCTCCAGGCCGGGCTCAGTGAAGAGGCGGCTGAGTACTACAAGATTCACATCAGCCTCGTCCCGCCTCGTGCCAAGCGTGAATGGCAACTGATCGCGCGACGCATCCCCGACGTGGCGTTCCAGAATGCCTTCCTGACCTCATTGTCGCAGCACTTCCGTGTGGAACGGGCGTATTACGACGCGGTCTGGAAGCAACTGCAAAGCCTTCAGTGACCGTCCCCGGGACCTAGCGAGCAAGCAGACATGCCGAGTCACATAACAGAATCCCGTATCCACGGGGGCGCTTACTCGTCCCCGGAATTTGCCGCGATCTTCTCTGATAGCAATCAGGTGCAGACGTGGCTTGATGTCGAGCAAGCCTTGGCGGCAACCCAGGCCGAGATGGGCATCATTCCCCATGAGGCCGCGCGGGAGATCGCCCGCGTGGCCAAGGTGGAACTGTTCGATCTGCAGGCCCTGGGCCAGGAAAGCATGGAGACAGGACATATCCTGGTGCCTACCATCCGGGCACTGGCCAAGGCCTGTAGCGCCCACTGGGGGGAATACGTGCACTACGGCGTGACCACCCAGGACATCCTTGATACAGGGCTCATCCTGCAGATCAAGGACGCCTGGGGGCACACCCTGAGCCGGCTGCATTCGATCCGTGAGCATCTGCGCGTCCTGGCGTTGCGTTACCAGCACACGCCGATGGTTGCGCGAACCCATGGCCAGCAGGCGCTGCCCACGACGTTCGGCTACAAGGTGGCGGTCTGGCTCGATGAAATCGACCGTCACCTGGAGCGTTTTGACGAGGCCCAGGCGCGGGTACTGGTGGGCAACCTGACCGGGGCGGTGGGCACCATGGCCGCGTTCGGTGCGCAGGGTTTTGAGATTCAGCGGCGCACGCTGGCCAGGCTCGGGTTGGCGGCACCGCTGACCAGTTGGCACAGCGCACGAGACCGGGTGCTGGAGGCTGCATGGCTCCTGGTCCAGACCTCGATGACCCTGGGCAGGGTGGCGAATGAAATCTATCACCTGCAACGCACCGAGATAGACGAAGTGCGCGAGCACAGCCGAGCGGGGCAGGTTGGCAGCAGCACCATGCCGCACAAGCAAAACCCGTCGACGGTCGATCTGATCAGCGCTCTGTCGCGGCTGGTCCGGGCGCAGATGGTGGCGCTGACCGACGCCGCGTTTCAGTTGCACGAACGGGATGGCACGACCTGGCGCATCGAGTGGGCGGCGTTGCCCGAACTGTTCATTTATGCCGGTGCCCTGCTCACCCGCATGGATGGCGTGCTGGCGGCAGGGCTCGATGTCCGGGAGGAGCGCATGCGTTCCAACCTTGACCTGCTGGGCGGCCTGATTCTGTCGGAGCGGGTGATGCTCGCCCTGGCGGCGCAGTTTGGCAAACAGACGGCCCATGAACTGGTGCATGAGGTGTCCCTGGCGTCACGGCGAAGCGGGATTTCGTTTCGTGACGCCTTGCTCAAGCACAAACGCCTGCAGGGCTGTTTTACCCCGCAGGCGCTCGAAGATCTGCTCAACCCCGCCACCTATACCGGGCTGGCGGCGGACATGGTCGAGCAGGTCGCTCGCAAGCCGCTGTCCACCCCTTTACATGGAGCTGGTGAAGGGGCGATCTCAACTCAAGGAACTCTCAGTCAGTCTCAGTACGTGATGGAGGATATGTGATGGATTCACAAACGCTGGAAATGGTCGGGCGTTCGTCGTGCACCGTACATTCGGACAACCTCGGCACCGATCAGGCCGAATCGGCGTGCCGGCACGAGCATAGCCACATTCTCGATTCGCAAACCCATGGAGGAGGGTATGCCGGCCCCGTCAGCCGGAGAATTTTCTGCAGCCACTGCCGCCTGCAGCGCTGGCTCGACGTGGAGGCCGCGCTGGCGATGGCGCAGGCGGATGTCGGCATCATCCCGCAACAGGCCGCGCTCGAAATTGAGAAGGCGGCACGGCTCTCGACCGTCAACTTGCTCCAGATCGCCGAGGGCGTGGCCAGTACGGGCCACTCGCTGATGCCGCTGCTCAGTGCCTTGCAGCAAAACTGTAGCCCGAGTGCCCGTGAATACGTGCACTTCGGCGCCACCACCCAGGACATCCAGGACACCGCCCAGTCCCTGGAAATGCGTGATGTGCTGGACGCCATGGAGGGTTCGCTCGAAGGGCTGTTGCTCAAGCTGACCACGTTGGCGAACGAGCAGCGCAATGCCCTTATGGTCGCCAGAACCCACTCGATTCCGGCCTTGCCCACTACGTTCGGGCTGAAAGTGGCGGGCTGGATCGACGAACTCATGCGCCATCGCGAGCGCCTGGGGGAAGCCCGCAAGCGGGTTCTGGTGGTGCAGCTGTTTGGTGGCGTCGGCACGATGGCGGCGTTTGGCACTGAGGCCATGCCCATGCTTGAGCGCTTTGCGCAGCGGCTGTCGTTGGATGCACCCCTGGCCGGTTGGCATGTGTCCCGTGACCGCGTGGCGGAATTCGTCAGCACCCTGGCGATGGTCACCGCGTCGCTGGCGCGGATTGCGGATGAGATCCGCACCCTGAACCGCTGGGAGATCGGCGAGCTTGAGGTGGGCTGGAGCGCGCAGCAGATCGGCAGCAGTACCATGCCGCACAAGCGCAACCCTGAAGGCTGCGAACAGGTTGTCGTGCTCGCGCGTTTGGCCAAGGTCCAGGTCATGCTCGCTCTGGATGCAATGATTTTGGAGCACGAGCGCGACTATCGTGGCACGCGCCTTGAGTGGTGCGCGGTTGCGGATGTCTCCCACTATGCGCTGATGGCGATCTCGCTGCTGACCGACACGATCATTGGCCTGACCGTCAACGACAAAACCATGGAACGCACGGCAAACGCCTTCAGTGAGGCCATTTGCACCGAGGCATTCGTGTTTGAAATGGCGAAAAAACTGGGCAAGAGCAGCGCCTACGCAATCATCTTTGAGATCACCCAGGCGAGCCAGCGCAACCGGGTGTCGATGCGTGAGGCCATTGAGTCCGATCCGCGGGTCAGTGCGGTCATGGGGGAGGAAACCCTGGCAAAGCTGTTTGAGCCTAGAAGTCATCTGGGCATGGCTGAAAAAATCGTCGACAACGTGCTGGGCAAGGCTGCCGGGCATTACTGAGTCACCCACCGCTTATGCGGGCGCAGAAATAATCCAGGAGAGAGAAATGTCAAAGGCTATGGAAGTGGATAACGCGAAGGTCGAGCAGTTTTCTGCGAGGATCATGGAAGATTATGGCAACACCCTGCGTGGGGCCATGCTCTACATCGGCGATCAGTTGGGCTTGTTCAAGACCCTTGCGGACAGCGAGTGGGTGACCTTGGAGGAGCTGGCGCAAAAGAGCGGCTACAACGCGCGTTACCTGCGCGAGTGGCTGGGCAGCATGGCGACCGGCAACTACGTCACCTACGATCCGCAAACCAGGCGCTACCGCATGCCGCCCGAATTTGCGCCCGTGCTGGCGGACGAAGAGTCACCGTATTTCGCCGGTGGCATCATCCAACTGAGCGTTCCTTTTGTGAGCATGGCGCCGAAAGTTATCGAGGCCTTCCGCAATGGGGGTGGCTGCGCAGAAGAAGCGTTCCCGCTTGAGACCTGGGAGGGGATGGAGCGCATGACCATGCCCTGGTACAAGCACTACCTTGTCCAACACTGGATCCCGTCGCTGGACGGCGTCGAAGAAAAGCTGCGCACCGGTGGCAGCGTGCTTGATTTTGGCTGCGGCAGCGGCCTGGCCGCGATCACCATGGCCAAGGCGTATCCTGAGGCTCAGGTCTATGGCTGTGACTTCCATGGGCCGTCCATCGAACGTGCGCGGGCCAACGCCAAGGCTGCCGGGGTGGCTGACCGGGTGCATTTTGAAGTCAGTGATTCCGAGGCGTTGGTCGGTAAGAAATTCGACTTCGTCACCACCTTTGTGGTGATCCACGATGCCACCGATCCACAGCAAATGATCAAGGACCTGCGCGAATCGACCGCTGATGACGGCACCTTCCTTATGGTCGAGCTCAACCTCTCCGATGAGCTGCATGAAAACATGAACCTGTTCGGTCGGGTGATGTACCCGCAGAGCACGCTTTACTGCATGACGTGCTCGCTGTCCCATGGCGGTGAAGGGCTGGGTGCCTTCATGGGCGAGGACCGTGCACGGCAGATGGCCGAGAAGGCGGGTTTCAGCCGATTCCGCAAAGTCCCCTCGGCCCGACCTGCGCTGCCCGCGTTGTTCGAGCTCAAGCCTTAACGCCAGCCCAATCCTGGTGTGAGCGAGACCTGCTCACTCACACCAAGGATCGCCCACAGGTATTTTTGAACAAAAAAATAGCCCTCGAAACGAGGGCTATTTTAGTGGGGCTTGGTGTCACGCCACGTCAAGCAGCGCTACCGGATCAGCAGCTGTAGTACAGCTCGTATTCCAGTGGGTGTACGAAGGTGCGGACCTTGATTTCTTCTTCGCTTTTCAGGGCGATGTAGGCATCGATAAAGTCGTCGCTGAACACGCCGCCTTTGGTCAGGAACGCACGGCCCTTGTCCAGTTCTTCCAGGGCTTCTTTCAGGCTGCCGCACACTTGTGGGATCTCTTTGGCCTCTTCAGGCGGCAGGTCGTACAAGTTCTTGTCGGCGGCGTCGCCTGGGTGGATCTTGTTCTGGATGCCGTCCAGGCCAGCCATCAGCAGTGCAGCAAAGCCCAGGTACGGGTTGGCGGCTGGATCCGGGAAACGTGCTTCGATACGGCGAGCGCGAGGGCTGGACACGTAAGGAATACGGATCGAGGCGGAACGGTTGCGTGCCGAGTAGGCCAGCATGACCGGCGCTTCAAAACCTGGCACCAGACGCTTGTAGGAGTTGGTCGACGGGTTGGTGAAGCCGTTCAGGGCCTTACCGTGCTTGATGATACCGCCGATGAAGTACAGGGCAGTGTCGGACAGGCCGGCATAACCTTCGCCAGCGAAGGTGTTCTTGCCATCTTTGGCGATGGACAAGTGAACGTGCATCCCCGAACCGTTATCGCCGTACAGAGGCTTGGGCATGAAGGTCGCGGTACGGCCGTAGGCTACAGCTACGTTGTGTACGCAGTACTTGAGGGTCTGTACTTCGTCAGCCTTGGCCACCAGGGTGTTGAACTTCACACCGATTTCGTTCTGGCCGGCAGTCGCCACTTCGTGGTGGTGAACTTCGATGACCAGGCCCATGTCTTCCATGGCGTTGCACATGGAGGTACGGATTTCGTGGTCATGGTCGAACGGTGGCACCGGGAAGTAGCCGCCTTTGACGCCTGGACGGTGGCCATGGTTGCCGCCTTCCACGTCCTGGTCGGACATCCACGAGCCCTGGTCGGAGAAGATCTTGAACATGGAGCCGGAGATGTCGGACTTGAACTTCACTTGGTCAAAGATGAAGAACTCAGGCTCAGGACCCACGAATACGGTGTCACCGATACCGGTGGACTTCAGGTATTCCTCGGCACGCTTGGCGATCGCACGTGGGTCGCGGTCGTAGCCTTGCATGGTCGAAGGCTCGATCACGTCGCAGACGATGATCAGGGTCGGCTCTTCGGTAAACGGGTCGAGTACGGCGGTGGAGTCGTCCGGCATCAGGATCATGTCGGAGGCTTCGATGCCTTTCCAGCCAGCAATGGAGGAACCGTCGAACATTTTGCCTTCTTCAAAGAAGGCGTCATCCAGCGCGTCGCGAGCCGGCATGGTCACGTGGTGCTGAGTGCCTTTGGTGTCCGTGAAGCGCAGATCAATCCATTTAACGTCATGATCTTTGATGAGTTGAACCGACTTCGACATAGTGTCCTCCGGGTGGCTTCGGGCTGGGGTAGTGGAGTAGCCCTTAGAATGTGGGTGATGCCGGCGCGGATAGTCCGCCATGGCAACCTGCCTCACAAGAGAGCAAATTACATGCCAGTGCCCCGACATGGGTTTTTTGCCTCAAAATGGCCCCTATAAAGGTGCAAATCGTTAAAGCGGCAAAAAATACGCACTGCAATGTAGCGCAACTCTTTATTTATGCACCTATTTGGTGCGCGATACGCCGTTTGTATATTAACTGGTTAAACCTTGAGCGATTTCCGCTATAATCCGCGCCCCCCTTTTTCGGCTGGCCCTGTGCGCGCTGTTTCCATGAAATTAATCGTTAAAGTCTTTCCCGAGATCACCATCAAGAGCCGACCGGTACGGATGCGTTTCATCCGTCAGTTGGCCAAGAATATCCGCGCCGTGCTCCGTGACCTGGACCCGGCCGTGGTGGTGAATGGTGTGTGGGACAATCTCGAACTGGAAACCCGCGTTACCGACCCTAAGGCCTTGAAAGATATGACCGAGCGCCTGAGCTGCATGCCGGGCATCGCGCATTTCCTGCAGGTGGACGAGTACCCCCTGGGCGACTTCGACGACATCACGCAAAAATGCAAACTGCACTTTGGCAGCAGCCTTGAAGGCAAGATTTTTTCGGTACGTTGCAAGCGTGCCGGCAAGCACCCGTTCAGCTCCATGGACGTCGAGAAATACGTCGGCAGCAAGCTGCGTCGCGAGTGCGGTGCCGCTGGAATCTCGCTGAAAGAGCCGCAAATTGAAGTGCGCATCGAAATTCGCGACCAACGGTTGTTTGTGATCCACAGCCAGCACAACAGCATCGGCGGCTACCCGCTGGGGGCGCTGGAGCAGACCCTGGTGCTGATGTCCGGCGGTTTCGACTCCACTGTGGCGGCCTACCAGATCATGCGCCGCGGCCTGATGAGCCACTTCTGCTTCTTTAACCTGGGCGGGCGTGCACACGAATTGGGCGTGATGGAAGTCGCGCACTATATCTGGAAGAAGTACGGCAGTTCCCAGCGCGTGCTGTTTGTCAGCGTACCGTTCGAGGAAGTCCTGGGAGAAATTCTCGGAAAAGTCGATAACGGTCATATGGGCGTCGTATTGAAGCGTATGATGTTGCGCGCAGCGTCGAAAATCGCCGACCGCCTGCAAATCGAAGCGCTGGTGACCGGCGAGGCGATTTCCCAGGTCTCCAGCCAGACCCTGCCGAACCTGTCCGTGATCGACTGCGTGACCGACAAGCTGGTATTGCGCCCGCTGATCGCCAGCCACAAGCAGGACATCATCGACCTGGCCAACGAAATCGGCACCGCTGATTTCGCCAAGCACATGCCAGAGTACTGCGGGGTCATCTCGGTGAACCCCAAGACCCATGCCAAGCGCTACCGTGTGGAGCATGAAGAGAAAGAATTCGACATGGCGATTCTGGAGCGAGCGCTCGAGAACGCCAAACTGGTGCCGATCGATCGGGTCATCGACGAGTTGGGCCAGGATGTACAGATCGAAGAAGTCAGCGAAGCCCTGGCCGGCCAGATCGTCATCGACATCCGTCACCCGGATGCCGCTTGCGACGAGCCGCTGGAAATCGCTGGCATCGACGTGCAAGCGCTGCCGTTCTATGCACTGAACGCGCGTTTCAAGGAACTGGATAACAGCCGTCAGTACCTGCTGTATTGCGACAAAGGCGTGATGAGTCGCCTGCATGCCCACCATTTGCTCAGTGAGGGGCATGCCAATGTGCGCGTTTATCGACCGAGCTAAGAGCCCGGGGCTGTTTGCCTGTGGCCTGCGTCACCGGCCCCCCGACTCTGCCGTCAAGCTGTAACGGCAAGGCCTGACTCTACTGTTAATCGCTGCCACGACCTGTCAGCACACCGAATCCTCTGATCGAGATACACAAGTGATCGAAAATCTACGTAACATCGCCATCATTGCCCACGTTGACCATGGTAAAACCACCCTGGTAGACAAACTCCTGCGTCAATCCGGCACCCTGGAGCGCAACGAGCTCAACGACGAGCGCGTGATGGACTCCAACGACCAGGAAAAAGAGCGCGGTATTACCATCCTGGCGAAAAACACCGCCATCAACTGGAACGGCTACCACATCAACATCGTGGACACCCCGGGCCACGCCGACTTCGGCGGCGAAGTTGAACGTGTAATGTCGATGGTCGACTCCGTTCTGCTGCTGGTTGATGCCCAAGACGGCCCTATGCCGCAAACCCGTTTCGTGACCAAGAAGGCTTTTGAAGCCGGCCTGCGTCCAATCGTGGTGATCAACAAGGTTGACCGTCCAGGCGCGCGCCCGGACTGGGTTCTGGACCAGATCTTCGACCTGTTCGACAACCTGGGCGCCACCGAAGAACAACTGGACTTCAAAGTCGTCTACGCCTCGGCCCTGAACGGCATTGCCGGTCTGGAGCACACCGCCATGGCTGAAGACATGACCCCGCTGTACCAGTCGATCGTCGACAACGTACCTGCGCCGAAAGTCGACCGTGACGGTCCGTTCCAGATGCAAATCTCGGCACTGGACTACAACAGCTTCCTCGGTGTTATCGGTGTTGGCCGTATCGCCCGTGGTCGCGTCAAGCCGAACACTCCGGTCGTGGCTATCGACGCCACCGGCAAGAAGCGTAACGGTCGTATCCTGAAGCTGATGGGTCACCACGGTCTGCACCGTATTGACGTTGAAGAAGCGGCTGCTGGCGACATCGTGTGCATCAGCGGTATGGACTCGCTGTTCATCTCCGACACCCTGTGCCACCCGGACATGGTTGAAGCAATGGTGCCGTTGACCGTTGACGAGCCAACCGTTTCCATGACCTTCCAGGTAAACGACTCGCCTTTCTGCGGTAAAGAAGGCAAGTTCGTGACTTCCCGTAACATCAAGGAACGTCTGGACAAAGAGCTGCTGTACAACGTTGCACTGCGCGTTGAAGAAGGCGACTCGGCTGACAAGTTCAAGGTTTCCGGCCGTGGTGAGCTGCACCTCTCGGTACTGATCGAAACCATGCGTCGCGAAGGCTTCGAAATGGGCGTAGGTCGTCCTGAAGTGATCATCCGTACCGTTGACGGCGTGAAGCAGGAACCGTTTGAAAACGTTACCATCGACACCCCGGAAGAATCCCAGGGCAAGGTCATGGAAGAGATGGGCCTGCGTAAGGGCGACCTGACCAACATGGTGCCGGATGGCAAAGGCCGTGTGCGTCTGGAATACAACATCCCTGCTCGTGGTCTGATCGGTTTCCGTAACCAGTTCCTGACCCTGACCAACGGTGCTGGCATCCTGACCTCGATCTTCGATCGCTACGACACCATGAAGTCCGGCGACATGTCCGGCCGTCAGAACGGTGTTCTGGTATCGGTAGAAACCGGCAAGGCGCTGACCTACTCCCTGGAAACCCTCCAGGCGCGTGGCAAGCTGTTCGTTGAACACGGTCAAGAGATCTACAACGGCCAGATCGTTGGTCTGAACAGCCGTGACAACGACATGGGCGTCAACCCAACCAAAGGCAAGAAGCTCGACAACATGCGTGCTTCGGGTAAAGACGAAACCATCGCCCTGGTTCCACCTGTTCGCTTCACCCTGGAACAGGCTCTGGAATTCATCCAGGACGACGAGCTGTGCGAAGTGACGCCTAAGTCCATCCGTCTTCGTAAGAAGATCCTGGACGAAGGCGAGCGTACCCGCGCTGCCAAAAAGGCCAAGAACTGATCCTTAGTTCCAGCTGAATAAAAACGCCCCCGGCCTGTTGGCCGGGGGCGTTTTTTTATGCCTTGTGATCGTTCCCACGCTCCGCGTGGGAATGCCTCCTGGGGCGCTCTGCGCCCCGCTGCCAAGGGCAAGCGGCTGCATTCCCACGCGGAGCGTGGGAACGATCATCCGGGTTAGAACTTGTCGAGCGTGCGCAGCTTGGTCTCGCGCACCACTTCCTTGGGCTTGTACGCGCAATACCCCGGCCGTGGCCCGATCTTCGGATGATTGCGGCAGGTATCCGGGCGTTTGTCATAAATAGTGCAGAAGCGCGTCTTACGATCCAGGTACAGGCAGTCGTTGTTGCTCATGCGCTGCAGGGTAAAAATCTCGGACTTGGAGTTGAACCGTTCGACAATGCCTTCCTTCTGCAAGCGCTTGGCGATGTTCTTCGGCGGGTCGCCGCGCTCGAATTCATCGACGATGCCAATGCGGATCAAATCCTTGATCTTCACCTCAACCGGCAGGGTGCAGCAGTTGGACGTGCAGCCGCCGCACATGTGGCTGGAGTATTTCTGCCACGTTTCGAGACGGTCGAGTTCCGCGGCGGCGATCAGTTGAGGCTTCATCAGGTTTCCAAGAGGGGCTTTGTCCGGGCGCGCGATCATACCGGGATTGGTGATTTTTTGAACAGTATTTTACGGGTTTCGGCTCAAAGGCGGCTTTGGCACGTAAACAGGCACGGCCCCTGCATCTAATTGCTCTATGGATGAATGAGTGAAAAAACTGCCGAACCGTCAGCCACGGGGTTTGTCAGACCGTCTAGGCTCTAAGACTTCCCTTCTTCTATCTCGCCCGAGGTCGCACCGATGTCTGAGGAACCGCTTGTACGAGAAGCAGAGGTAGCCGCGTTTCGCGAGGCTGTCTTGACCAAGCTCACTTATGCGGTGGGCAAGGATCCCGATCACGCCTTTGACCACGACTGGTTTGAAGCCATTGCCCTGGCGGCGCGCGACCATATGGTCGACCACTGGATGGACCACACGCGGCGTATCTACCGGCGCGGGCAGAAGCGGGTGTATTACCTGTCCCTGGAGTTCCTGATAGGCCGCTTGCTGTTTGACAGCCTGAGCAACCTCGGCCTGCTGGAGGTGGCGCGCGAAGCCCTCGGCGAGTTGGGTGTGGACCTGGAGCGCATTCGCCTGCTGGAGCCCGATGCGGCCCTGGGCAACGGTGGCCTGGGGCGCTTGGCCGCGTGCTTTATGGAAAGCATGTCGACCTTGGGCATTGCCGGCCATGGCTATGGCATTCGCTACGAGCACGGGCTGTTTCGCCAGGCGATTGTCGATGGCTGGCAGCAGGAACAGACCGAGCGCTGGCTGGATTTTGGCAACCCCTGGGAGTTCGAGCGCGCCGAGGTGATCTACCCGATCGGCTTTGGCGGCAGCGTCGAGACCGTGCTGGATGAGTCCGGCAAGTCGGTTCAGGTCTGGTCGCCCAATGAAACCGTGCGCGCGGTGGCCTATGACACCCCGGTGGTCGGCTGGCGTGGGGCCAGTGTGAACACCTTGCGCCTGTGGCGTGCCCGCGCCGTGGAAGACCTGCACCTGGAGCGCTTCAACGCCGGCGACCATTTGGGCGCCGTTGCCGAAGTGGCCCGTGCCGAAAGCATCTCCCGGGTGCTTTACCCGGCCGACAGCACCGAAGCGGGGCAGGAATTGCGCTTGCGCCAGGAATACTTCTTCGTCTCGGCCTCCCTGCAAGACCTGCTGCGCCGCCACAAAAACATGCACGGCTCGGTATTGAGCCTGGGCGAACACGCAGCCATCCAGCTCAACGACACCCACCCGTCCATCGCCGTGGCCGAGTTGATGCGCCAATTGGTCGACTTGCACGATATCGCCTGGGATGCGGCCTGGCAGGTCACGGTGGAGACGCTGTCCTACACCAACCACACCCTGCTCCCCGAAGCCCTGGAAACCTGGCCGGTGGGCCTGATGGAACGCATGCTGCCGCGGCACATGCAGATCATCTATCTGATTAACGCCCAGCACATCGACTCGCTGCGGGCCAAGGGCATCCACGATTTCGACGTGCTGCGTGCGGTCTCGCTGATCGAAGAGGACAACGGCCGGCGCGTGCGCATGGGTAACCTGGCGTTTCTTGGTTCCCACAGTGTCAACGGCGTCTCGGGGCTGCACACGCAGCTGATGCGCAGCACGGTGTTTTCCGAACTGCACAAGCTCTACCCCGACCGAATCAACAACAAGACCAACGGTATTACCTTCCGTCGCTGGCTGTTCCAGGCCAACCCCAAGCTTACGGCCATGCTGGTGGACGCCCTGGGCCCGGACATCCTCGACAATATGGAGGAGCGCCTGGTAGAGCTGGAGACCTTTGCCGAGAAGGAGGCGTTCCGCAAGGCTTTCGCCGAGCAGCGCCTGCACAGCAAGCGCGTGCTGGCCGATATCATTCATGAGCGCCTGGGGATTTCGGTCAACCCGGCGGCGATGTTCGATGTGCAGGTCAAGCGGATCCACGAGTACAAGCGCCAGTTGTTGAACCTGTTGCACACCGTTGCCCTGTACCAGGCGATTCGTGCCGAGCCCGAGGTGAATTGGGTGCCGCGGGTGAAAATCTTTGCCGGTAAGGCGGCGGCCAGCTATCACCAGGCCAAGCTGATCATCAAGCTGACCAACGACATCGCCCGTACCGTGAACAACGACCCGACCGTGCGCGGCCTGCTCAAGGTGGTGTTCCTGCCCAACTACAACGTCAGCCTGGCAGAAAACATCATCCCGGCGGCCGACCTGTCGGAACAGATCTCCACCGCCGGGTTCGAGGCGTCGGGCACCAGCAACATGAAATTCGGCCTCAACGGCGCACTGACCATCGGCACCATGGACGGCGCCAACGTCGAGATGCACGAGCGCATCAGCTGCGAGCACATGTTTATCTTCGGCCTGAGCGCCGAGCAGGTGGATGCGCGCAAACAGGCCGGTGAATTCAATGCCGCTCCCGATATTGCGGCGTCCCACCGCTTGAACGACGTGCTGCAAGCGATCCGTGGCGGGGTGTTCTCGCCGGACGATCCGGGGCGCTATGTGGGGCTGATTGATTCGTTGATCGACTACGACCGCTTCCTGGTGTGTGCCGACTTCGATGCCTACTGGGCCGCCCAGGCGCGGGTCGAAGCCCATTGGCATGACTCCAAGGAATGGTGGCGTTCGGCGGTGCTCAACACGGCGCGCACGGGCTGGTTCTCGTCCGACCGAACCATCCGGGAATATGCGACCGAGATCTGGAAAGCCTTGGACTAAACGCCGCAGGAGCAAAATGTGGGAGCGGGCTTGCTCGCGATAGCGGTGCGTCAGTTAGCAAATAGGTGACTGATGCACCGCTATCGCGAGCAAGCCCGCTCCCACATTAGTTATGCGTCTATATACTAGGCCTCGGTTTGCTTAGGGATTTGGACCATGCAATGGATGTTCATGCTGATTGGCCTGGTGCTCGGCTGGGCGCTGGATGAATCGTTCAGTGATGCAGGCTTCGGTGCACTGCTGGGTTTGGGGATTGGCCAGGCCATTCGCCTGTCGCACCTCGGCAGTGCCCTGAAGGCGCTGGAGCAACGCCTCGCGCTGCTGGAAAAGCCGCCTCAGGTCGAACCATCCATGGTCGAACCCGCGCCCGCCCCAGAGCTGGTCTGGGAGTTGCCCGCCGAACTGCAACCCATCTCTGCTCCCGAGCCGAGCCCGCCGCTGCCGGACGACCTGTGGAAACCGGCCGCCGTTGCCCGCGAAGCTGAACCTGAAACGCCCCGTAGCCCCAACCTGATCGAACGGGCCATCGGCGCCGCGCGCAATTGGCTGCTGGGCGGCAATACCGTGCTGCGGGTCGGTGTCGTCCTGCTGTTTTTGGGCCTGGCGTTTTTGCTGCGCTATGCCACCGAAGGTGTGGACGTGCCCATTGAGCTGCGCTACGCCGGGGTCGCCGCCTGCGCCCTGGGCTTGCTGGGCCTGGGTTGGTGGCTGCGCCTGCGCCGGGGCAGTTACGCGCTGATCCTGCAAGGCACCGGTATTGCGGTGTTGTACCTGACGGTGTTCGCCGCCATGCGCCTGCATCCCTTGCTCGACCCCGGCGCGGCGCTCGGCCTGCTGGTGGCGGTGACGCTGTTTTCGGCGATCCTGGCGATTACCCAGGACGCCATCGGCCTGGCCTGCGCCGCTGCCCTCGGCGGGTTTGCCGCGCCGATCCTGGCGTCCACTGGCGAAGGCAGCCATGTGGCGCTGTTCAGCTACTTCGCCCTACTCAACGCCGGCATTCTCGCCATCGCCTGGTTCAAGGCCTGGCGCTTGCTCAATGTGATTGGCTTTGCTGGCACCTTCGGCATTGGCTTCGCCTGGGGTATTCGTTCCTACACCCCGGAACTGCTGTGGAGTACCGAGCCATTCCTGATCCTGTTCTTCCTGATGTATCTGGCCATCGGCCTGTTGTTTGCGCGGCGCAAACTCCTGGAAACCCCCGACGCTCCGGCCGATGCCAGCCGTGGCGCGCTGCTGCGCTGGTCGGCAGCCAAGGGCGATTATGTCGATGGCGGCCTGTTGTTCGGCCCGCCGCTGGTGGCGTTTGGTTTGCAGTTCACCCTGGTGCAACACCTGGCCTTTGCTCCGGCTTTCAGTGCGCTGGCATTGGGCATCATCTATATGGCCCTGGCGCGGGTGCTCAGGGCCGGGCGCACGGTGTTGCTGGCAGAAACCTGCCTGGCCCTGGGCGTGATCTTCGCCAGCCTGGCGATCCCCCTGGGCCTGGATGCGCGCTGGACCGCCGCAGCTTGGGCGGTGGAAGGCGCGGGGATTCTCTGGCTCGGCCTGCGTCAGCAGCGCACGTTGGCGCGTGGGTTCGGCCTGTTGTTGCAACTGGGTTCGGCGCTGGCCTTTCTCAGTGAGCTGGAGGTGGGCGAACACACGCTGCTGGACGGCGCGGCGCTGGGCGCCTTGTTGCTCGGCGTGGCGTTGCTGTTCAGCTTCCAGCAACTGCGCACGGCTGCGCAGGAGCAGACCACGCCGTGGGAGCGCCAGGGCTTGCCGGTCCTGGCCGGCCTTGGCCTGGGTTTTGTGTACCTGCTGGCGCCGTTGCTGTTGGCCGAGCAGGGCACCGCGATCAGTTGGGCGCTGGCCGGGTTGGCCTGCGTGTTTGTCGGCGTGCATATCGCTTCGCGCACTGTCCTGTTCTGCGCGCTCGGCGTGCAAGTGTTGGCGGGGGCGTTGCTCACGCTGACGTCATGGGGCGCCGAGGAATTGCCGGTGTTTCGCCATATCGGTTTCTGGGCGCCCATGCTGGTCGGGCTGGCCGCCTTTGTCGGGGCCTGGCGTTTGCAGGGCGGCGGTCAACGGCTCAACTTGCCGCTGCTAGCCAACGGCCTGCTGGCCTGGGGCGCGGCGTGGTGGGTGTTGGCGCTGAACCACGAAGTGCTGCGCTTCACCCCGCCGGAGTTGCAAGCCACCTTCCTATTGGCGGCGGCAGCAGCCAGCGCGGCACTGTGGACGCTGCTGGCGTTGCGCCTGCGCTGGGCTTCCCTGGCCACCCTCTGCCTGTTGCTGATGCCGGCGGCGGCGCTGGTGCTGCTGGTGTCGTTGCATCGCTATTACCATCCGGCAGCCGAATGGGGCTGGCTGGCCTGGCTCGCGGTGTTCGCCGTGCATTTTATCGCGCTGCGTTATTTGGCCGACCTGGCGGCGGCCAAGGCCCTGAGCGTGGCCCATGTGCTGGGCTGCTGGATGCTGATCGGCATGCTGGCCCTGGAGTTGCGCTACGGCCTGTTGCTGCTCTCGGTGCAATACAACGCCTGGCGCTGGCTGGGCTGGGCGATTTTCCCCAGCCTGTACCTGATAGCGGTTGCTGCGCCGCGCCAGTGGCCGTGGCCGATATCTGCTTATTCGCGTGAATACCGCTTGCTGGCCGCGCTGCCGCTGGCGGCGCTGATGCTGGTGTGGTTCTGGCTGGCCAATATCTTCAGCGACGGTACGGCCAAACCCTTGCCATACGTACCGTTGCTCAACCCCTTGGATCTTGGCCTGCTGTTCGCGCTGCTGGGTGTGTACCTGTGGGCGCGCAGCGCGGCGCCGCAACTGGGCGGCCGCACCCCGTGGGTGGCCCAGGGCGTTGCCGGGGTCTCGCTGTTTGCCTTCTTCACCGCCTTGGTGATGCGCGCGGCGCACCATTGGGGCGGCGTGCCGTTTGAGCTGGATGCGTTGCTCGATTCGATGCTGGTCCAGGCCGGGCTGTCGATTGTCTGGACCCTGATTGCCCTGGGCCTGATGATCGGCGGCCATCTGCGCAATCGTCGGGAGGTGTGGCTGGTCGGCGCGGTGCTGATTGGGGTGGTGGTCGCCAAACTGTTCCTCGTCGAGCTGAGCAACCGTGGCGGGCTGGAGCGGATTGTGTCGTTTATCGGCGTGGGCGGGTTGTTGCTGGTGGTGGGTTATTTCGCCCCGCTGCCGCCTAAACGTGAACTGCAAGGAGCATCCTCTTGATCGGCAAACTGAGCATCGCGCTATTGGGCCTGTGTGCCGCCTTATCGGCAGGGGCCCGGGAAGCCCCCGGCGACTTCACCCGCCAGGTGCCACTGCTGATCAGCGGCGAAGGCCCTTGGTACCGCCTGGAACTGCCGCTGGCCGTGCAATTGAGCGCCCGTCAGGCGGATCTGCGTGATGTGCGGGTCTTCAATGCGGCCAGTGAGCCCCTGGCATATGCGCTGGTGCGGCAGTCGGCCCAAGGCGCAGAAAACCTGACCCGCCTCAAGGGCTTCCCGTTGTACGCCACCGCAGACAGTGGCGACACCGCACCGGGCGTGCGCGTGCAATCCAGCGCCACCGGCACCCTGGTCCAGGTGCAACCTGCCAGTGAAGCGCCGACCGGCACGCAGGTGCGGCGCGGCTGGTTGCTTGATGCCAGTGCGGTCAAGGCACCGTTGCACAAACTGATCCTCGACTGGAGTAGCGAGCGCGACGGTTTCCAGCGTTTCAGCATTGAAGCCAGCGATGACTTGCAGCAGTGGCGGGCGTGGGGCGAAGGGCAGGTGGCGCGCCTGGCGTTTGCCGATGAACGGGTAGAGCAGCGTGAAGTCGCTTTGCCAGGGCAGCCGGCCCGCTACTTGCGCTTGTTATGGCAAGGCCAGGCCGCGCCTGAGTTGACGTCCATCCAAGTGCAGAGCACCAGCAGCCTGCCATTGGCGCTGGTATGGTCGCAGCCGATGGCCGGTAGCGTCATCCAGCCCGGGCAATACAGCTGGCAGTTGCCCTCGGCGCTGAATATCGAACGGGTGCGCATCGAGTTGCGCCAATCCAATAGCCTGGCGCCGGTTGGCCTGCTGGGGCGCCAGGGCAGCCAGCAGGCGTGGCAGCCGTTGAGCCGTGGTTTGCTCTACCGGTTGACGCAGGGCGGGCAAGACGTCACCCAGGATCAATTGCAGCTGCCGGGTTACCCGGTCGAGCAACTCAAGCTGGAGGTCGATGAGCGCGGTGGCGGCCTGGGGGCCGAAGCCCCGGCGTTGAGCTTTGCCGTGCGGGCCACGCAACTGGTGTTCCTGGCGCGGGGCGAGCCGCCGTTCACCCTGGCGGTGGGCAACCCGTCGGTCAAGGCGGCGAACCTGTCGTTGGCGACGCTGATCCCCGACTACTCACCGCAGCGCCTCGCGGCGTTGGGCCAGGCCAGGGTCGATGGCCAGTGGCACGCCAATGTGCCGGTCGCACCCACTGTCGCAGGTATCAACTGGCAGGCAATCGGCCTGTGGGCCGTATTGCTGCTGGGCGTAGCGGCACTCGGGGGCATGGCCTACAGCCTATTGCGCAAGCCGCCGGCCAAGCCCTGAGCCGGGGCCTACATGAACTCTGTCAGGCTTATCTCGTCTGATAGGAGGAAATGCGCCCCGACTCGCGCTAAACTGCGCGGGTTTTTAGCCCCCCCCATTCTCCGGAGCCGTCCATGTCCCGCGTTACCCTGAGTCGCTATTTGATTGAGCAGACCCGCAGCAACAACACCCCTGCCGATCTGCGCTTCCTGATCGAAGTGGTGGCGCGTGCTTGCAAGGAAATCAGCCACGCCGTGTCCAAGGGCGCGCTGGGCGGTGTCCTGGGCAGCATGGGCACTGAAAACGTGCAAGGCGAAGTGCAGAAGAAACTCGACGTGATTTCCAACGAAATCCTGCTCGAAGCCAACGAATGGGGCGGTCACCTGGCCGGCATGGCGTCTGAAGAAATGGACAATGCCTACCAGATCCCGGGCAAGTACCCCAAAGGCGCGTACCTGCTGGTATTCGATCCGCTGGACGGCTCGTCGAACATCGACATCAACGCGCCAGTCGGCACCATCTTCTCGGTGCTGCGTTGCCCTAACGAATACCTGAGCCAGAACGAAGCCCTGAACGAAAAGGCCTTCCTGCAGCCAGGCACCGAACAGGTTGCCGCCGGCTATGCGATCTACGGCCCGCAGACCATGCTGGTGCTGACCCTGGGTGATGGCGTCAAGGGCTTTACCCTGGACCGCGAAATGGGCAGCTTCGTGCTGACCCACGAAGACATCTCCATTCCTGCCTCGACCCAGGAATTCGCGATCAACATGTCCAACCAGCGCCACTGGGAAGAACCGGTCAAGCGCTACGTCAACGAGCTGATGGAAGGCGAAGAAGGCCCGCTGAAGAAAAACTTCAACATGCGCTGGGTGGCCGCGATGGTTGCCGACGTGCACCGCATCCTGACCCGTGGTGGCCTGTTCATGTACCCACGCGACAGCCGCGAGCCGTCCAAGCCGGGCAAACTGCGCCTGATGTACGAAGCCAACCCGATGTCGTTCCTGGTTGAGCAGGCGGGCGGTGCGTCGACTGACGGCCACCAGCGCATCCTCGACATCCAGCCTGAAGGCCTGCACCAGCGTGTGGCGGTGTTCCTGGGGTCCAAGGAAGAAGTGGCGCGTGTGACGGGTTACCACAAGAAGGCGTAACGCCTTTTGTAGGAGCGAGCTTGCTCGCGAAGGACGTTAACGATAACGCGGGCTATCTGGATACCCAAGTTGCCTGGAAGTTTTTCGCGAGCAAGCTCGCTCCTACAGTGAACCTTGCGCGTCAGATCAAGCCCCGAAACGTTTCAGCGTTGCGGGGCTTTTTTTGTTTTTGCCTTCCGGGAACCAGACCCCCCTTTTCCCTTCTAAGCTTCTGGCAGACCCCCACTGCTGCGTGTCCCTCCAGGAGCTCTACCATGTCGTTACGCCGTCTCGCCCTCTTGTGCTTTTGCGTGCTGTTGGCCGCTTGCAGCAAGGTCACCCAGGAAAACTACCAGAAGCTCTCGGCTGGCATGGCCAAGGCCGAGGTGGAGTCGCTGTTGGGCAAGCCCACTGATTGTTCCGGCGCGCTGGGCATGTCCAGTTGCACCTGGGGCGATAAAAACAGCTTTATCAGCGTGCAGTACGCCGGTGACAAAGTTCTGATGTTTTCCGGGCAAGGCCTGAAGTAAACCGGGGCGCAAGCCTGCGGGAGAAGAAGAATGATGCGTTTTGTTTTGTACCTTTGCGCCAGCCTGTTTTTGGCAGGCTGCGCCAGCCATTCTGGCGATGATCTGCAACCCAAGACTGTTGGCAGCGTCAACCTCAAGCGTTACCAGGGCACCTGGTACGAGCTGGCCCGCCTGCCCATGTACTTCCAGCGCAACTGCGCGCAATCCGAGGCCCGTTATTCCCTGCTGCCCGATGGCGACATGTCAGTGTTCAACCGCTGCCTGACCACCGAGTGGAAGTGGGAAGAAGCCAAGGGCACGGCTACGCCGCAGGTCCCGGGCAAGACCGACAAGCTGTGGGTCGAATTCAATAACTGGTTCACCGCCCTGCTGCCGGGCGTGACCAAGGGCGATTACTGGGTGTTGTATGTCAGCGATGACTACAAGACCGCCATCGTCGGCAGCCCGAGCCGGCGCTATATGTGGCTGTTGTCACGCACGCCGACTGTCAGTGCCGACACCCGCGAAGACCTGCTGAGCAGGGCGCGCCAGCAGGGTTACGACACCACACGGTTGATCTGGCGTACGTCGGATAAACAGATGGCCAAGACCTCGCAGTAACCCGAAACAAGGTCGAGTAAAGAAGGGCGGGCATGCCATAAAGCCCGCTCTTTTTTTTGCTGGTTTTTTGCAAAGCCAGAAGGACACCACGCTCCCACAGGGGTTATGTGTTGTTCTTAAGACAGTAGGTCTCTGAGGACTTGCGTGAAGGCCCGGTTGCTCTCTTCCTCGCCAGCATGCCGCCCATCGCGCACCACCCACTGGCCATTGACCAGCACATCCCGCACCTGCCAATCCCCGCCGGCAAACAGCCAGCGATTAAGAATGCCATCCTCATGGGCCGTGGCCAGGTATGGATCATTGCCATCGAGCACCAGCCAGTCCGCACGCTTGCCCACTTCCAGGCGGCCAATGGTTTGCCCCAGCGCCTGGGCGCCGCCGTCCAGCGCCGCGTCATACAGGGTGCGGCCGACCATCGGTTGATCGCTGCGGTACAGCCGGTTGCGCCGCTGGTCGCGCAGGCGCTGGCCGTATTCCAGCCAGCGCAGTTCTTCGACCACGCTCAAGGACACATGGCTGTCCGAACCAATGCCCATGCGCCCGCCCTGGGCCAGGAAGTCCACTGCCGGGAAAATCCCGTCGCCCAGGTTGGCCTCAGTGGTCAGGCACAGCCCGGCGATCGCCCGGCTGTTGGCCATCAATGTCACTTCGTCGGGGTTGGCGTGGGTGGCGTGCACCAGGCACCAGCGCTGGTCGACGTGCACGTTGTCATACAGCCATTGCAGCGGGCGCTTGCCGCTCCAGGCCAGGCAATCGTCGACTTCCTTTTGTTGTTCGGCGATATGGATGTGCACCGGGCAGGCCTTATCGCTGGCGGCCAGCACTGTGCTGATCTGTTGCGGCGTTACCGCGCGCAATGAGTGGAAGCATAGGCCCAGTTGCTGCGCCGGTTGTGCCGCCAGGATCGGTTGCAGGCGTGCCTGCAGGTCCAGGTAGTTATCGGTGCTGTTGATAAAACGGCGCTGGCCGTCGTTCGGCGCCTGGCCGCCAAAGCCCGAGTGGCTGTACAGCACCGGCAGCAAGGTCAGGCCGATCCCGCTGCTGGCCGCCGCCAGGCTGATCTGGCGCGACAGTTCGGTGGGGTCGCTGTAAGGCTGGCCGCTGATATCGTGGTGTACATAGTGGAACTCGGCGACCGAGGTGTAGCCGGCCTTGAGCATCTCGATATACAGCTGGCGGGCGATGACCTGTAATTGCTCGGGGCTGATCTGGCCGACCATGCGGTACATCAGGTCGCGCCAGGTCCAGAAACTGTCATTGGGGTTGCCGGCGACCTCCGCCAGCCCCGCCATGGCCCGTTGAAACGCATGGGAATGCAGGTTCGGCATGCCCGGCAACAACGGGCCTCTCAGCCGTTCGGCGCCGTCTGCGCTGGCATTGGCCGCAACGTTGGTCAGCAGGCCATCGGCGCTGACTTCAAGGCGTACATCAGTGGCCCATCCATTAGGCAGCAGTGCGCGTTCGGCAAAGAAAGCGGACATGATCAAGGCACCCCGGTCGTGTGTTTATTTGTATATACATATACAGACGTTTGCCTGCTCGGTAAACTCCGGCAATCTATGCATCTTTTCCCCCTGCAAGGATTCCCCGTGCCGACTCCGCCCGCCAAGTCCCCGCTGGCTGCCCACATGGACGAAAGTCCGGCGCCCTTGTATGCCCGCGTCAAGCAGATGATCAGCCAGCAGATTCTCAACGGCAACTGGCCGCCGCACTATCGCGTGCCGTCGGAAAGCGAGTTGGTCAACCAACTGGGCTTCAGCCGCATGACCATCAACCGGGCCCTGCGCGAACTGACCGCCGAAGGGCTGCTGGTGCGCATGCAAGGTGTTGGCACCTTCGTCGCCGAGCCCAAGAGCCAGTCGGCGCTGTTCGAGGTGCATAACATCGCCGACGAGATCGCCTCCCGTGGCCATCGCCACACCTGCCAGGTCATTACCCTGGGCGAAGAAGCCGCCGGTTCCGAGCGCGCCGTGGCCCTGGAAATGCGTGAAGGCGGACGGGTATTCCACTCGCTGATCGTGCACTACGAAAACGATATCCCGGTGCAAATCGAGGACCGTTTCGTCAACGCCCTGGTCGCCCCCGAATACCTGCAACAGGATTTCACCCAGCAAACCCCCTATGCCTATCTCAACCAGGTGGCGCCGCTGACCGAGGGCGAACATGTGGTGGAAGCGATCCTGGCCGACCCGCAGGAATGCAAGCTCTTGCAGATCGAGGCCGGCGAGCCGTGCCTGCTGATTCGCCGGCGCACCTGGTCCGGGCGCCAGCCGGTGACCGCCGCACGCCTGATCCACCCCGGTTCCCGGCATAGCCTTGAAGGACGTTTCAGCAAATGAGTGCAGTCAAGGTCTGGCGCGCTGCCGATTACGTACGCATGCCGTGGAAGAACGGCGGCGGCAGCACCGAAGAAATCACCCGCGATGCCGGCCAGGGCCTGGACGGTTTTGGCTGGCGCCTGTCGATTGCCGATATCGGCGAATCGGGCGGCTTTTCCACGTTTGCCGGGTACCAGCGGGTGATTACCGTGATCCAGGGCGCGGGCATGGTGTTGACCGTGGACGGCGAGGAACAGCGTGGGTTGTTACCGCTGCAGCCCTTTGCCTTCAGCGGCGAAAGCCAGGTGACATGCCGCCTGATCACCGGGCCGATTCGCGACTTCAACCTGATCTATTCGCCCCAGCGTTACCATGCGCGCTTGCAGTGGGTGGATGGGGTGCAGCAGTTTTTCAGCACCGCGCACACCGTGCTGGTGTTCAGCGTGGCCGATGAGGTGAAGGTGCTGGGCGAAGTGCTGGGGCAGCATGATTGTTTGCAGGTGGACGGTAACAGTGGCTTGCTGGATATCAGCGTGACAGGCCGCTGCTGCCTGATCGAACTGACCGCACGGGATTAAAAAATGTGGGAGCGGGCTTGCTCGCGATAGCGGCGTGTCAGTCAACATATCTGAGGCTGACACACCGCTATCGCGAGCAAGCCCGCTCCCACATTTGGATCTTCATAGGCTGCACAATCTGTTTCCAGTCCCGCACCAAGTTGTTACCGAATGCCCCAGCAGGGCGCAATGTCCTGCCTTTGTAGCGACTCCTCGGATTTTTAAATCATCGCTGTAGGAAATTTCACCAAGCCTGGAGGCCTTGATTTCAGAGGCTTACGTGTCCATGAAGAAAAAATCTTAGCCATCCATTCCTCAAGTTGGCCGCTTGATTGCATATGCTTGTATGTACAAGTAAAGGTGTGTGCATAAGAGTCGCTAAACATCCTCTTCGCACCATCGTGTTCGCGCATCGATTGCTGAGGAGTTTTTTGTGACTGACTTTTCCCAGAACAAGCCTACCAAGTACCGCGACGTTGAAATCCGCGCCGCCCGTGGCAACACGCTCACCGCCAAAAGCTGGCTGACTGAAGCGCCGCTGCGCATGCTGATGAACAACCTCGACCCGCAAGTGGCCGAGAACCCCAAGGAGCTGGTGGTGTACGGCGGTATCGGCCGGGCGGCGCGTAACTGGGAGTGCTACGACCAGATCGTCGACAGCCTGACCCACCTGAACGACGACGAAACCCTGCTGGTGCAATCCGGCAAGCCGGTCGGTGTGTTCAAGACCCACAGCAATGCCCCGCGCGTGCTGATCGCCAACTCCAACCTGGTGCCGCACTGGGCCAGTTGGGAGCACTTCAACGAACTGGATGCCAAGGGCCTGGCCATGTACGGCCAGATGACCGCCGGCAGCTGGATCTATATCGGCAGCCAGGGCATCGTCCAGGGCACCTACGAAACCTTCGTCGAGGCCGGTCGCCAGCATTACGATTCCAACCTCAAGGGCCGTTGGGTGCTCACCGCCGGCCTCGGTGGCATGGGTGGCGCACAACCGTTGGCCGCGACCCTGGCCGGTGCGTGCTCGCTGAACATTGAATGCCAGCAGGTCAGCATCGACTTCCGCTTGAACAGCCGTTATGTCGACGAACAAGCCACCGACCTCGACGACGCCCTGGCGCGCATCGCCAAGTACACGAAGGAAGGCAAGGCCATCTCCATCGCCCTGCTGGGCAACGCGGCCGAAATCCTCCCGGAGCTGGTCAAGCGCGGCGTACGCCCGGACATGGTCACCGACCAGACCAGCGCCCACGACCCGCTCAATGGCTACCTGCCCGCCGGCTGGACCTGGGAGCAATACCGCGCCCGCGCCAAGACCGAGCCCGCCGCCGTGATCAAGGCCGCCAAGCAATCGATGGCCGTGCACGTGCAGGCGATGCTGGCCTTCCAGAAAATGGGGGTTCCGACCTTCGACTACGGCAACAACATCCGGCAGATGGCGCAGGAAGAAGGCGTGGAAAATGCCTTCGACTTCCCGGGCTTTGTCCCGGCCTACATCCGCCCGCTGTTCTGCCGTGGCATCGGCCCGTTCCGTTGGGCGGCCCTCTCGGGTGACCCGCAAGACATCTACAAGACCGACGCCAAGGTCAAGGAGCTGATCCCCGACGACGCCCACCTGCACAACTGGCTGGACATGGCCCGCGAGCGCATCAGCTTCCAGGGCCTGCCGGCGCGCATCTGCTGGGTCGGCCTGGGCCAGCGCGCCAAGCTCGGCCTGGCGTTCAACGAAATGGTACGCAGCGGTGAGCTGTCGGCACCGGTGGTGATCGGCCGTGACCATCTGGACTCCGGCTCGGTGGCCAGCCCCAACCGCGAAACCGAATCCATGCAGGACGGTTCCGATGCCGTGTCCGACTGGCCGTTGCTCAACGCCTTGCTCAACACCGCCAGCGGCGCGACCTGGGTTTCGCTGCACCACGGCGGTGGGGTGGGCATGGGCTTCTCCCAGCACTCGGGGATGGTGATTGTCTGCGACGGCACCGACGAAGCCGCCGAGCGGATTGCCCGTGTGCTGCACAACGACCCGGCCACCGGGGTGATGCGTCACGCCGATGCGGGTTACCAGATCGCGATCGATTGCGCCAAGGAGCAGGGCCTGAACCTGCCGATGATCAAGTAGCACCTTGTGGGAGCTGACTTGCTGTGTATTTGAAGCATGTTTGATCCGCACCACCGAAAACAATCCATTAGAGGTTGAACACCCATGGCTGCAAAAGACGCACGTGCAAGCGCCACCCCGTTGATCGAAAGGCGTTCGATCGACTACATCCCGGAAGCGGAAAGACACGGTCGTCTCTTGAGCCAGTTCACCCTGTGGATGGGCGCCAACCTGCAAATCACCGCGATTGTCACCGGGGCCCTGGCCGTGGTGCTGGGCGGTGATGTGTTCTGGTCGTTGATCGGTCTGTTGATCGGTCAACTGCTGGGCGGTGGGGTAATGGCGTTGCATGCGGCGCAAGGGCCCAGGCTGGGCCTGCCGCAGATGATTTCCAGCCGGGTGCAGTTCGGTGTGTATGGCGCGGCCATCCCAATTGTGCTGGTGTGTTTGATGTACCTGGGTTTCACCGCCACCGGCACCGTGCTGTCCGGCCAGGCGCTGGGCCAGTTGTTTGGGGTCAGCGACAGCGTTGGCATCCTGATCTTTGCCAGTGTCATCGTGCTGGTCACGGTGCTCGGGTATCGGGTGATCCATTTCATCGGGCGTGTCGCCAGCGTCATTGGGGTGGTTGCCTTTGTCTACCTGTTCAGCCGCCTGATGAGCCAGACTGATGTGGGGGCGCTCCTGCAAATCCGTCATTTCAGCTGGAGCAGCTTCTTGCTCGCGGTGTCGCTTGCGGCCTCCTGGCAGATCGCCTTCGGGCCTTACGTGGCGGACTACTCCCGCTATCTGCCGCGCCACACGTCTTCGCTGAAAACCTTTCTGGCCGCCGGCGCAGGTTCGGTCATTGGCGCACAGGTGGCGATGATCCTCGGCGTGTTTGCCGCCGCCATGTCCAACGGGCAGTTTGCCGGTAACGAAGTGGCCTACATCGTGGGCCTGGGCGGCACGGGGGCTATGGCGGCATTGCTGTACTTCAGCATTGCGTTTGGCAAGGTCACCATTTCCACGCTGAACTCTTACGGCAGCTTCATGTGCATTGCCACCATCATCAGCGGCTTTCGTGGACGCATGGAGGTCACGCGTTTGCAGCGCCTGGTCTTCGTGCTGCTGATCGTCGGCGCGGCGACCCTGATTGCGTTGCTCGGCCAGCACTCGTTCCTCAGTGCGTTCAAGTCCTTCATTCTGTTTTTGCTGGCGTTCTTTACGCCCTGGAGCGCGATCAACCTGGTGGACTACTACTGCATCACCCGCGATCGCTATGACGTGCCGGCGCTGTCTGATCCGAATGGTCGCTACGGCCGCTGGAACCCGCTGGGTATCAGCGTCTATGTGTTCGGGGTGCTGGTGCAATTGCCGTTCATCGCCACTAAGTTCTACACGGGGCCCCTGGTGGCCAGCCTGGGGGGTGTGGATATTTCCTGGATCATCGGCCTGGTACTGCCCGCTGCCCTGTATTACGTGTGTGCGAAAAAATGGCACGGCGCAATACCGGAACGACTGATCCTGCCGGTAGAGCAGGGCGCTACACCCAGCGCCAAAAACAACGGGCTGATTGCACAGGCCTGATGGGACGTGGACAAGGCAGGATGCCTTTTGACTGCCGTAATCCATTTCATGATTGGGAGCGTCACATAATGAGAATGTATAAGACCCTGCTGACCCCATTGCTCGCCGCCGGCCTGCTGGCCAGCGCTGGCGCCACCCAGGCGGCCGGCTGGTGCGAGTCGGGCAAACCGGTGAAATTCGCCGGCCTGAACTGGGAAAGCGGCATGTTGCTGACCGACGTGCTGCAAGTGGTGCTGGAAAAAGGCTACGACTGCAAAACCGATAGCCTGCCGGGCAACTCCATCACCATGGAAAACGCCCTGAGCAGCAACGATATCCAGATCTTCGCCGAAGAGTGGATTGGCCGCAGTGAAGTGTGGAAAAAGGCCGAGAAGGCCGGCAAGGTCGTGGGTGTCGGCGCCCCCGTGGTCGGTGCTGTGGAAGGCTGGTACGTGCCGCGCTATGTGATCGAGGGTGACGCCAAGCGCAAGCTCGAAGCCAAGGCCCCGGACCTGAAAAACATCGCCGACCTGGCCAAGTATTCCGCGGTATTCAAGGACCAGGAAGAGCCTGCCAAAGGCCGCTTCTACAACTGCCCGGCCGGCTGGACCTGCGAGCTGGACAACAGCGAAATGCTCAAGAGCTACGGCCTGGAAAATGCCTACACCAACTTCCGCCCAGGCACCGGCCCGGCGCTAGATGCAGCGGTGCTGTCGAGCTACAAGCGTGGAGAACCGATCCTGTTCTACTACTGGTCGCCAACACCTCTGATGGGCCAGGTGGACCTGGTCAAGCTCGACGAAAAACCCGGCGTGGATAAAAGCGTGACCATCAAGGTCGGCCTGTCCAAGACGTTCCACGAGCAGGCCCCGGAACTGGTGGCGGTGCTGGAGAAGGTCAACCTGCCGATCGACCTGCTCAACCAGAACCTGGCGCGCATGAGTAAAGAGCGCATCGATTCGTCGAAACTGGCGAAGATTTTCCTCAAGGAGCATCCAGAGGTCTGGCACGCCTGGGTCAGTGAAGACGCGGCCAAGAAAATCGACGCGGCCTTGTAGGCACAGGGCTCCCGGCTACCCTGAACAGGCAGCCGGCCACCCGGCCACACTCCACTGGATCGAGAGCACGTTATGTTTCCTGAGAGTTTTACGTTTTCCATCGCCGACTGGGTCAACGGTTGGGTCGATGCACTGGTGACCAATTACGGCGATGTGTTCCGGCAGATTTCCGACACCTTGCTGTGGGCCATCGTCAACCTGGAAGGCCTGCTGCGCATGGCGCCCTGGTGGCTGATGCTGGCGATAGTCGGCGGCGTTGCCTGGCACGCCACCCGCAAGGTGCTGACCACGGCGGTGATCGTCGGCCTGTTGTTCCTGGTGGGCGCGGTCGGCCTGTGGGACAAACTGATGCAGACCCTGGCGCTGATGATGGTGGCCACGGTGATCTCGGTGCTGATCGGCATTCCCCTGGGCATCCTCTCGGCGCGCAGCAATCGCCTGCGCTCGGTGCTGATGCCGCTGCTGGACATCATGCAGACCATGCCCAGCTTCGTGTACCTGATCCCGGTGCTGATGCTGTTTGGCCTGGGCAAGGTGCCGGCGATTTTCGCCACGGTGATCTACGCCGCGCCGCCATTGATTCGCCTGACCGACCTGGGCATTCGCCAGGTGGATCGGGAAGTGATGGAAGCCATCAATGCCTTTGGCGCCAACCGCTGGCAGCAACTGTTTGGCGTGCAACTGCCGCTGGCCCTGCCGAGCATCATGGCCGGGATCAACCAGACCACCATGATGGCCCTGTCGATGGTGGTGATCGCCTCGATGATCGGCGCCCGTGGCCTGGGTGAAGACGTACTGGTGGGCATCCAGACCCTTAACGTCGGGCGCGGCCTGGAGGCCGGCCTGGCGATTGTGATTCTCGCAGTGGTCATCGACCGCATTACCCAGGCCTATGGTCGTCCACGGCATGAGGCGAGCAAATGACTACTGTCAGCAAGATCGAAGTTAAAAACGTGTTCAAGATTTTCGGCGCCCGTGACAAGGAAGCCCTGGCCCTTATTGGCCAGGGCCAGACCAAGGACCAGGTGCTGGCGCAGACCGGTTGTGTGGTGGGTGTGAATGACCTGTCCCTGAGCATCGGCACCGGCGAGATCTTTGTGATCATGGGCCTGTCGGGTTCCGGCAAGTCCACCCTGGTGCGCCACTTCAACCGCCTGATCGACCCCACCAGCGGCGCGATCCTGGTGGACGGCGAAGACATCCTGCAACTGGACATGGACGCCCTGCGCCAGTTCCGCCGGCACAAGATCAGCATGGTGTTCCAGAGCTTCGGCCTGCTGCCCCACAAGAGCGTGCTGGACAATGTGGCCTATGGCTTGAAAGTACGCGGTGAAACCAAGCAAGTGTGCACCGAGCGTGCCTTGCACTGGATCGCAACCGTGGGCCTGAAGGGCTACGAAAGCAAATACCCGCACCAGTTGTCGGGCGGCATGCGCCAACGGGTGGGCCTGGCCCGGGCCCTGGCGGCTGACACCGACATCATCCTGATGGACGAAGCGTTCAGTGCCCTCGACCCGCTGATCCGCGCCGAGATGCAGGACCAGTTGCTGGAACTGCAAAAGACCCTGCACAAGACCATCGTGTTTATCACCCACGACCTGGATGAGGCCGTGCGCATCGGCAACCGCATCGCCATCCTCAAGGACGGCCAGCTGATCCAGGTCGGCACGCCGCGGGAGATTTTGCATTCGCCGGCCGATGAGTACGTGGACCGGTTTGTTCAGCGGCGGGCGGCGGTGGTCTGAACCGAGCCTTGTGGTGAATTGGCGGGCCTCATCGCGGGCAAGCCCGCTCCCACATTTGAATGCATTCACAAATCAAAATGTGGGAGCGGGCTTGCCCGCGATGAGGCCGGCAAGGCCGCAAAAAATTCCAGAAGGTATGAAGATGTCCCAGGCAAAAAAAATCATCATCGCCGACACCCCCCTGCACTGGCAGGACGTGGTCGCTGTCGCCCGCTTCGGCGCCGAGCTTGCGTTGTCGGGCCAGGCCTGGGCGCGCATCGACAATGCCCAGGCCATCGTGCAGCGCATTGTCACTAGCGGCGAGCGCGCCTATGGCGTTAACACCGGCCTGGGCGCGTTGTGCAATGTGTCGCTCAAGGGCGAGCAACTGAGCCAACTGTCGCGCAATACCCTGCTCAGCCACGCCTGTGGTGTGGGTGCGCCGCTGAGCGATGAACAGATCCGCGCCATCATCTGCGCCGCGATCCTCAACTACAGCCAAGGCAAGTCCGGCCTGCATCCGCAGGTGGTGCATTCACTGCTGGCGCTGCTCAACCATGGCATTACCCCGCAGGTGCCGTCCCAGGGTTCGGTGGGCTACCTGACCCATATGGCTCATATCGGTATTGCCTTGCTGGGTGTGGGAAATGTCAGCTATCGCGGCCAGATTGTTACGGCCCAGGCGGCGTTGGCCGCCGAAGGCCTGCAGCCGGTGGTGCTCGGCGCCAAGGACGGCCTGTGCCTGGTCAACGGCACGCCGTGCATGAGCGGCCTGAGCTGTCTAGCCCTGGCCGATGCCCACCATTTGCTGCAATGGGCCGATGTGATCGGCGCCATGAGCTTTGAAGCACAGCGCGGGCAGATCGATGCGTTCGACGAGCAGATCATTGCCCTCAAGCCACACCCGGGCATGCAGCAGGTCGGCAACAACCTGCGGGCCTTGCTCGAGGGCAGCGAGGTGATTGCCGCCAGCCGGGGCATTCGTACCCAGGATGCGCTGAGCATCCGTTCGATCCCCCAGGTCCACGGCGCTGCCCGCGATCAACTGGAGCACGCCACCCGGCAGATCGAAACCGAACTCAACGGCGCCACCGACAACCCGTTGCTGCTCGGCACGCCAGACAACTACCGCGTGGTGTCCCAGGCCAACCCCCACGGCCAGTCCGTGGCGCTGGCGGCGGATATGCTGGCCATCGCCATGGCCGAGATCGGCGCCATCGCCGAGCGCCGCCTGGACCGCCTGATCAACCCCCACGTCAGCGGCTTGCCGGCCTTCCTGGTGAGCAACCCCGGCGTCAACTCGGGGATGATGATCGTGCAGTACGTTGCCGCTTCCCTCTGTGGGCAGAATCGTCAACTGGCGCAGCCGGCGGTGCTCGACAATTTCGTCACCTCGGGCCTGCAGGAAGACCACCTGAGCATGGGCACCAACGCCGCGCTCAAGCTGCACGCGGTGTTGGCAAATGTCACCCAGATCCTCGCCATCGAATACCTGCTGGCGGCCCAGGCCTTTGAGTTCCTCAAGGAACAAGGCTTCGGCGCCGGCACCCACGCGGCCTGGCGCCTGCTGCGCGAGCACGTCCCGGCTTATGAACAGGACCGCTGGCTGGCGCCGGATATTGCGACCACGGCGGCCCTGCTCAAGAACACCGATTTGCTGAACCACACTTTACCGAATGTGCACTGAACCCTATTTCAAAAGGAGCATGAATGTGACTGCGCTAAATCTGATTCCAGGCCAACTGAGCCTTGCCCAACTGCGGGCCATCTACCAGCAGCCGGTAACCCTCAGCCTGGATGACAGCGCCTCGGCGCAGATCGAAGCCAGTGTGGCCTGTGTCGAGCAGATTCTCGCCGAGAACCGCACCGCCTATGGCATCAACACCGGTTTCGGCCTGCTGGCCTCGACCCGTATCGCCAGCGAAGACCTGGAAAACCTCCAGCGCTCCCTGGTGTTGTCCCACGCGGCGGGCGTCGGCGAGCCGATCAGCGATGCACTGGTGCGTTTGGTGATGGTGCTCAAGGTCAACAGCCTGAGCCGGGGTTTCTCCGGGATTCGCCGCCAGGTGATCGACGCGCTGATCGCCCTGATCAACGCCGAGGTCTACCCGCATATCCCGCTCAAGGGCTCGGTGGGCGCGTCCGGTGACTTGGCGCCGTTGGCCCATATGTCCCTGGTGCTGCTGGGCGAAGGCAAGGCCCGCTATAAAGGTGAGTGGCTGGAGGCGACCGAAGCGCTGAAAGTCGCCGGCCTCACGCCCCTGACCCTGGCTGCCAAGGAAGGCCTGGCGCTGCTCAACGGCACCCAGGTCTCCACCGCCTACGCCCTGCGCGGTCTGTTTGAAGGCGAAGACCTGTTCGCCGCCGCTATCGCCTGTGGCGGCCTGACTGTGGAAGCGGTACTGGGTTCGCGTTCACCGTTCGACCCGCGCATCCATGCAGCCCGTGGCCAACGTGGGCAGATTGATTCGGCGGCCGCGTATCGCGACCTGCTCGGCGACAGCAGCCAGGTGTCCCAGTCCCACCAGAACTGCGACAAGGTGCAAGACCCGTACTCCCTGCGTTGCCAGCCGCAAGTCATGGGCGCCTGCCTGACCCAGTTCCGCCAGGCGGCCGATGTGTTGGTGGTTGAAGCCAACGCAGTCTCGGATAACCCGCTGGTATTCGCCGCTGAAGGCGATGTGATCTCCGGCGGTAACTTCCACGCCGAACCGGTGGCGATGGCCGCCGACAACATGGCCCTGGCCATCGCCGAAATCGGCTCCCTGAGCGAGCGCCGTATTTCGTTGATGATGGACAAGCACATGTCGCAACTGCCGCCGTTCCTGGTGGGCAATGGCGGGGTCAACTCCGGCTTCATGATCGCCCAGGTGACCGCTGCGGCGTTGGCCAGCGAGAACAAGGCGTTGTCCCATCCCCATAGTGTCGACAGCCTGCCCACCTCCGCCAACCAGGAAGACCACGTGTCGATGGCGCCGGCTGCTGGCAAGCGCCTGTGGGAAATGGCTGAAAACACCCGGGGGATTCTCGCGGTGGAATGGCTGGCCGCCTGCCAGGGCCTGGACCTGCGCGATGGCCTGAAAACCTCGCCGAAGCTGGAAAAGGCCCGTGGCATCCTGCGCGCCAAAGTGGGGTTCTATGACAAGGACCGCTTCTTCGCCCCGGACATCAACGCCGCCAGCGAGCTGCTGGCCAGTCGCTGCCTGAATGAGTTGGTGCCGGCCAAGCTGCTGCCAAGTCTCTAAGCAGCACCCCGATCCCGTGTGGGAGCTGTCTCGCCAAGGCTCGACAGCTCCCACAGGTGATCTCCCATAGGTTCGGATTCTCTCTGGATAACAATAATTAGGGACGAGAAATGCACCAGCAAGCACAAGGTCTCAAACGCGGGCTGACCGCCCGTCATATTCGCTTCATGGCACTGGGGTCGGCGATCGGCACCGGGCTGTTCTACGGCTCCGCCTCGGCTATCCAAATGGCCGGCCCGGCGGTGTTGCTGGCCTACCTGATCGGTGGCGCCGCGGTGTTCATGGTGATGCGCGCCCTCGGCGAAATGGCCGTGCACAATCCGGTGTCCGGCTCGTTTGGCCAGTACGCCAGCACCTACCTGGGGCCGATGGCCGGTTTTATCCTCGGCTGGACCTACGCCTTTGAAATGATCATCGTCTGCCTGGCGGACGTCACCGCCTTCGGCATCTATATGGGCTTCTGGTTTCCCGAAGTCGCCCGCTGGGTCTGGGTGCTCGGCATTGTCCTGTTGATCGGCGGGCTGAACCTGTGCAACGTCAAAGTGTTTGGCGAAATGGAGTTCTGGCTGTCGCTGCTCAAGGTCGGTGCGATTGTTGCGATGATCCTCGGCGGGTTCGGCATCATGCTGTTCGGCGTGCATTCGGCGGGCGACGCCCCGGCCAGCGGCTTGAGCAACCTGTGGGCCCATGGCGGCTTTATGCCCAATGGTGTGGGCGGCTTGATCGCTTCGTTTGCGGTGGTGATGTTTGCCTTTGGCGGCATCGAAATCATCGGCATCACCGCCGGCGAAGCCAAGGACCCGCAGCGGGTAATCCCCAAGGCGATCAACGCGGTGCCGCTGCGCATCCTGCTGTTCTACGTGCTGACCCTGTTTGTGCTGATGGCCATCTACCCATGGCCGCAGATCGGCAGCCAGGGCAGCCCATTCGTGCAGATCTTCAGCAACCTGGGGATTGGCTCGGCGGCGACCATCCTCAATATCGTGGTGATCTCGGCGGCGGTCTCGGCCATTAACAGTGACATCTTCGGCGCCGGCCGCATGATGTACGGCCTGGCCCAGCAAGGGCAGGCGCCCAAGGGCTTTGCGCAACTGTCGCGCCACGGTGTGCCATGGATGACCGTGGTGGTGATGGGCGCCGCGTTGCTGGGCGGTGTGGTATTGAACTACCTGATCCCGGAAAACGTGTTCCTGGTGATTGCCTCGATTGCCACGTTCGCCACCGTGTGGGTGTGGTTGATGATCCTGGTCACGCAGGTGGCAATGCGCCGCTCGATGAGCAAGGAACAGATTGCCGAACTGAAATTCCCGGTACCGTTCTGGCCCTATGCGCCGGCGGCGGCCATTGTGTTCATGCTGTTTATTTTTGGCGTACTGGGCTACTTCCCGGACACCCAGGCCGCGCTGCTGGTGGGCGCCGCGTGGATTGTGCTGCTGGTCGTGGCCTACCTGCTGTGGGTCAAGCCTGCGGCCGGGCAAGCGGCCAAGGTCGATTACGACCCGGCTTTGTCTCACCGATAACTTAGGGAGGCGTTGATGAAAACGCTTTGGCAACACTGCCACATCGCAACCATGGCCCGGGGCGAGTACTCGATCATCGAGGATGGCGCCATGGTCACGGCCGGTACGCTGATCGAGTGGATCGGCCCCCGCGCCGAGCTGCCGCCTGGCGACTACGCGCAGACCCATGACTTGCAAGGGGCCTGGGTCACGCCGGGGCTGATCGACTGCCATACCCACGCGGTATTTGGCGGCAACCGCAGCGGCGAATTCGAGCAGCGCCTGCAGGGCGTGAGCTACGCCGAGATCGCCGCAGCCGGTGGCGGCATCGCCAGCACCGTACGCGCCACCCGTGCGGCGAGCGAGGACGAGCTGTTCGACAGCAGCCGCCAGCGCCTGCGCAGTTTGCTGCGCGATGGCGTGACCACGGTGGAGATCAAGTCCGGCTACGGCCTGGACCTGGCCAACGAGCGCAAGATGCTGCGGGTGGCCCGGCGCCTGGGCCAGGAACTGCCGGTCAGCGTGCGCGCTACATGCCTGGCAGCCCATGCCTTACCGCCGGAATACAAGGACCGCGCCGACGACTACATCGAACATATCTGCAACGAGATGCTGCCAGCCCTGGCCGCAGAAGGGTTGGTGGATGCGGTGGATGCGTTCTGCGAATACCTGGCGTTTTCCACCGAACAGGTCGAACGTGTGTTTAAAGTCGCCCAGCGTTTGGGCTTGCCGGTAAAACTGCACGCCGAGCAATTGTCGTCGCTGCACGGCTCCAGCCTGGCGGCGCGGTATCAGGCGCTGTCGGCGGATCACCTGGAGTTCATGACCGAAGAAGACGCCATCGCCATGGCCGCAGCCGGCACCGTCGCTGTGTTGCTGCCGGGGGCGTTCTACTTTTTGCGCGAAACCCAGTTGCCGCCGATGGACGCCTTGCGCAAGCACGGGGTGCAGATCGCCATCGCCAGCGACCTCAACCCCGGCACCTCGCCGGCCTTGTCCGTGCGGCTGATGCTGAACATGGCCTGCACCCTGTTTCGCATGACCCCGGAAGAAGCCCTGGCCGGTGCCACCCGGCATGCCGCCACGGCCCTGGGTATGGGCGACACCCACGGCTCGCTGGAAGTGGGCAAGGTTGCGGACTTTGTCGCCTGGCAGATCGATCGCCCCGCCGACCTGGCCTACTGGCTGGGTGGCGAGTTGGATAAACGCGTCGTGCGCCATGGCGTCGACGTCACTGTGTAAGGAGTACCGTTGTGGACAAGGTTCTGAACTTCAAACAAGGCCGTGTGCCGCTACTGATCAGCATGCCCCACGCCGGCCTGCGCCTGACGCCTGCGGTGGCGGCGGGCTTGATCCCCGAGGCACAAAGCCTGCCGGATACCGACTGGCATATCCCCACGTTGTACGATTTTGCGGCAGAGCTGGGGGCCAGCACCCTGGCGGCCGAGTATTCGCGGTTTGTGATCGACCTGAACCGGCCAGCTGACGATAAGCCGCTGTATGTCGGCGCGACCACCGGCCTGTTTCCCGCGACGCTGTTTGATGGGGTGCCGTTGTTTATTGAAGGCAAGGAGCCGTCGAAGGCGGAGCGGGCGAGCTATCTGGAGCAGATCTGGACGCCTTATCACCAGACCCTGCAACAGGAACTGGCGCGGCTCAAAGCCGAATTCGGCTACGCGTTGCTGTTCGACGCCCACTCGATCCGCTCGGTGATCCCACACCTGTTCGACGGCAAGCTACCGGACTTCAACCTCGGCACTTTCAATGGCGCCGCCTGCGACCCTGGGTTGGCCAGCCAGTTGGAAGCCATCTGCGCGGCGCACCCGCAGTACAGCCATGTGCTGAACGGGCGCTTCAAGGGCGGGCACATCACCCGGCACTACGGCAACCCGGCGCAGGATATTCATGCGGTGCAGCTGGAGTTGGGGCAGTGCACATATATGGACGAGTTTGCGCCGTTCAGGTATCGGCAGGATCTGGCCGAGCCGACGCGGGTGGTGTTGAGGCAGTTGTTGGAAGGGCTATTGGCCTGGGGTCAGAGACAGTTATCTCCAAGGCCTATTCCGTAATTTGAGTAGGTTTTTTCCCTAATATAGTTGCCACCATTAGTACACCCATGTCGTTTGGTTAGTCTGCGTGCCTCTGCGATCAGGAAGGACTAACGGTGGTGTCTCAGGAAGAGGAATTTCGAGTTGTTTTAAGTTATGCGCAGATGGCTGCGATTTTGGAGCACCAATCCCTGAGTGCCGCTGAAATCGCCTCAAATCGAATTTTTGGTGGTTTGCGTGTCGTTGGCGGGATCATCGAGTTGGCAGGCGCAGGTGTTCTGTGCGCATTACCGGAACCGACAATGATCAGCAAGATGGGTTGCGTTGCCATGGGGGGACACGCCTCTGATCAGTTGGCTGCCGGTACCGCACAACTGCTCAGCGGCGAGACAACTGCGTCGTACGCCTATAAATCCGGTCAGGCGATAGCCGCTGGCTTGGGAGCCTCAGCTGAAACAGGGCAGGTGATTGGTTTGGCTGGCGAGTTTGCCGTGCCGTTGTCCACTGCCAGCCTCTACGCGGCTTTTCGAGTCTCATCCGTTCAGGCTGGCAAGATGAGGCTTAATGTGAGCGAGCGACCTCTGCATGCACCAAAAAAACTCGGTGGTGGTCATGCTTATGGTTTGCATGTCGGCAAGTCGCTGGAGTTTGTGCAAAAACGCGCGCAAAAAATGCCCAATGCCGAGAGTATTTCAACGTTCAGTAATGCTGAGATTGCGGAGTGGGCTGTAAGCCAGGCATTGCAGATGAACAAGCTCAAAATTGTACTCATGTCCAAGTTCAAAGCGCGCTCCAGCGTCTATACCATTGAAGCAAGTCTTGGGCAGGTCGTGGGGTGGGGAATACGCCCGCGCTTTCCTCAGGCTACCATCCAAATGACCAGGGTACGGGTGGTTATCAAATTCGAGGAGTTCAACAATATGCCGATGTATGTGCTGACCGCCTTTCCGATTATCTGAGGCGGTTATGGCTTATCAGCGTTTAACGAGTTTCATGTATAGCGAAGTGGGCGAGAAAGTCGGTGCGTGGCGCAGGGAAGGTGAGCCTGCGATTGTGCCTCTTTCTTTGCCGGCGATTGTGCAAGGCTATGTTGACGCTCATTCCCGTCTCAGTGTCCTGCTACTCAAACGGGAAATTCACGGCTACCTGCGTAATAATCTGACACCTGGTGGCCTGCGCAATGCAGCACCGTTTGATTATGAATTATGTTTTTCAGAGCATTACTTCGATTGTAACAACCACCAGTTCTTGCTGTGGGTTTGCCGGCTTCTGGATGAAAACCTCAAGCGTACCCAGTGGCGAGGCATAAAGCGGCTGTTCAATAGGATGCGTTGATAACACGACGTAAAGGATTTACAACTACCCCACACTGGGTAGCGTGAACCTTCCTGGCTGATCGCTGACACAGGTCTAAGACCTCAAGGACATGCTCATTGCACAATTCGGGTTTATGATGCCAGACGGCAAAATAATAGACGTCCCCCCGGGGATGGAACCGACCCCTTACGGAGCGCGCAATGCAGACTTTGTTCCCGCAGATCAAACCCTACGCCCGGCACGATCTGGCCGTCGATGAAACCCACACGCTGTATGTCGACGAAAGTGGTTCCCCGCAAGGTTTGCCCGTGGTCTTCATCCATGGTGGCCCCGGCGCCGGATGTGATGCCAACAGTCGCTGCTATTTCGATCCGAACCTGTACCGCATTGTCACCTTTGACCAGCGCGGCTGCGGGCGTTCCACCCCGCGGGCCAGCCTGGAAAACAACACCACCTGGGACCTGGTGGCCGACCTTGAGCGGATCCGCGAGCACCTGGGTATCGACAAATGGGTGCTGTTCGGCGGTTCCTGGGGCTCGACCCTGGCCCTGGCCTATGCGCAAACCCACCCCGACCGCGTGCATGGCCTGATCGTACGCGGGATCTTCCTGGCCCGCCCCCAGGATATCCAGTGGTTCTACCAGGCCGGCGCCAGCCGCCTGTTCCCCGACTACTGGCAGGATTACATCGCGCCGATCCCCCAGGATGAGCGCCACGACATGATCAGCGCCTACCACAAGCGCCTGACCGGCAACGACCAGATAGCCCAGATGCATGCTGCCAAGGCCTGGTCCACCTGGGAAGGGCGCATGCTCGGCCTGTGCCCCAGCCCGCAATTGATCGAGCGCTTCTCCGAGCCCCAGCGCGCCTTGTCGATTGCGCGCATCGAGTGCCACTACTTCACCAATAACTCGTTCCTGGAGCCCAACCAACTGATTCGCGACATGCACAAGATCGCCCATCTGCCTGGCATCATCGTGCATGGCCGCTACGATATGATCTGCCCCCTGGACAATGCCTGGGAGCTGCACCAGGCCTGGCCGAACAGTGAGCTGCAGGTGATCCGCGAGGCGGGCCACGCGGCTTCCGAGCCGGGCATCACCGATGCGCTGGTGCGGGCGGCGGGCCAGATGGCACGACGCCTGCTTGATTTGCCGCCTGAAGAAGCATGAAGGGCCTTTTACAACGGGTGCGTGGCGCTCGGGTCGAGGTGGCGGGGCATGTGGTGGGCGCGATAGACCAGGGTTTGCTGGTACTGGTGGCCGTCGAGCCTTCAGATACAGCGGCCAGTGCCGACAAGTTGTTGCATAAGCTGCTTAACTATCGGGTGTTCAGTGACGACGAGGGCAAGATGAACCTGTCGCTGAAGGACATTGGCGGTGGTTTGCTGCTGGTGTCCCAGTTCACCCTGGCGGCCGATACCAAGAGTGGCCTGCGCCCCAGCTTCTCCACAGCGGCGCCTCCGGAAGTGGGCGAGGCACTTTTCGAGCACTTGTTGCTACAAGCGCAACAATTGCATGGCACTGTGGCGTCGGGGCGTTTTGGCGCGGATATGCAGGTGCATTTGGTCAATGACGGCCCGGTCACCTTCCTTTTACAGACCTGATTGTATGAAAAACGACTTTTAATGCGCAAAAACGCAAGTTTTCGCTACAAATACTTCGCTGCCCCTGCTGCGTTATCTCACCGGCTACTAGATAATCGCGCGCTACGGGGATCAGCGTAAATTGATCCATTTTTGACTTAGGTAGAGACTTGTCCGCTCGCCCGTGGGGAATCATTTAGCCCCATCGGAGTCGGAACAATGCTCGCCAACCTGGCATATAGATAGCTGGCCGTTGGTTTTTTGATCTGTTTTCGGCGAGGGTTGCTCGTGATTGTTAGTCCCTGTAATGCACCAAAATTGTCTGCCAAACGGTTACGAAACGCACTGGTGACGGGCTCTGCCCTGTTTTGCCTGTTCGGCGCGGGTCAACTGTGGGCATTCAGTCTGGACGATGTGTCGGCCAAGGCAAAAGAGCTGGCCGGGCAGAAATACGAAGCCCCGCGCAGCAATCTGCCGAACGAATTCCGCGAAATGAAGTTCGCTGACTACCAGAAAATTCGTTTCCGCAATGAAAAAGCCGAGTGGGCCGAGCAGAAAACCCCGTTCAAGTTGTCCTTCTATCACCAGGGCATGCACTTCGACACGCCGGTGAAAATCAACGAAGTCACCGCCACCGACGTCCAGGAGATCAAGTACGACCCGACGCGCTTCGATTTCGGCGACGTCAAGTTTGATCCCAAAGCCACCGAACAGCTGGGTTATGCCGGCTTTCGCGTGCTGTACCCGATCAACAAGGACGACAAGCAAGACGAAATCATGACCATGCTCGGCGCCAGCTATTTCCGCGTTGTGGGCAAGGACCAGGTCTATGGCCTGTCCGCCCGTGGTATGGCGATCGATACCGCGCTGCCGTCCGGCGAAGAGTTCCCGCGTTTCACCGAGTTCTGGATCGAGCGTCCAAAGCCGGGCGACAAGCACCTGGTGATCTTTGCCCTGCTGGATTCGCCACGGGCCACTGGCGCCTATCGCCTGATCCTGCGCCCGGGCACCGACACCATTGTCGACGTCAAGTCGCAGATGTTCCTGCGCGACAAGGTCAGCAAGCTGGGCGTTGCCCCGCTGACCAGCATGTTCCTGTTCGGCGCCAACCAGCCGTCCAAGGTCCTCAACTACCGGCGTGAACTGCACGATTCCAGCGGCCTGTCGATCCATGCCGGTAACGGCGAGTGGATCTGGCGCCCGCTGAACAACCCAAAACACCTGTCGGTCAGCAACTTCTCGGTAGAAAACCCGCGTGGTTTCGGCCTGTTGCAGCGTGGTCGCAACTTCAGCCAGTACGAAGACCTCGACGACAACTACGACAAGCGCCCAAGCGCCTGGATCGAGCCTGAAGGCGACTGGGGCAAGGGGTCGGTCGACCTGGTAGAGATTCCGACCGCCGATGAAACCAACGACAACATCGTTGCCTTCTGGAGCCCGGCCGAACTGCCCAAGCCCGGCGAGCCGCTGGATATCGCCTACCGCCTGCACTGGACTCTCAATGACGCACCGTTCCACTCGCCGGACAGTGCCTGGGTCAAGCAGACCCTGCGTTCTACCGGTGATGTGAAACAGTCCAACCTGATCCGCCAGCCAGACGGCAGTGTGGCCTACCTGGTGGACTTCGAGGGCCCGTCCCTCAAGGCCCTGAAGCCCGATGCGGCCGTGCGCAGCCAGGTCAGCGTCGGCGATAACGGCGAAGTCGTGGAAAACAGCGTGCGCTACAACCCGCACACCAAAGGCTGGCGCCTGACCCTGCGCCTGAAGATCAAGGATGCAGGCAAACCGACCGAAATGCGTGCGGCCCTGGTCCAGGATATCGTCAAGCCTGAGCCAGAGCAGGTTTCCACCCAAGTCCTGAAGGCTGACAAAGTCCTGGCCAAGCAACACGAGAAACACGCCAAGAAAGACGCCAAGGACAAGGAAACCCAGCAGCCAGAAGCTGCCCCAGCCACCCCGGAGCCGGTCAAGACAGAACAAGTCCTGACTGAAACCTGGAGCAATCAGTTGCCTGCCGATGAGTAACTCTCAAGTCCAGCCAGAGACGCTTGCCGAGTACCTGGCGCACCTTCCGATGACCGATGAGCAGCGCGCCGAACTGGCGGGCTGCAAGTCCTTCTCTGAACTGCACGAGCGCCTGTCGTCGTCGACCTTTGACGCGCCGGTGGACGCCGCGCAGGCGTCGGTTGGCCGCCGGCTGACCCTCAACACAGCCGAGGAGCTAGAAGACGCCGAGATGCTGGTGCTCGACGCCAGCGGCCGGGTGTGCCTCAAGGCCACGCCGCCGATCAGGCGTACCAAGGTGGTGCCCGAGCCTTGGCGCACCAATATCCTGGTGCGTGGCTGGCGCCGGCTCACCGGCCGCAGCAACCCGCCGGCACCGCCCAAAGACGAGCGCGTGCTGCCGGCTGCGCGCTGGCGCACCGTCGGTTCGATCCGCCGCTATATCCTGCTGGTGCTGATGCTCGGCCAGACGATTGTGGCCGGCTGGTACATGAAAGGCATCATGCCTTACCAGGGCTGGTCCCTCGTCGACTTTGACGAAATCCGCAACCAGACCCTGCTGCAAACCGCTACCCAGGTACTGCCATACGCCCTGCAAACCAGCATCCTGATCATGTTCGGGATTCTGTTCTGCTGGGTGTCGGCTGGGTTCTGGACGGCGCTGATGGGCTTCCTCGAACTGCTCACCGGTCACGACAAGTACCGGATCTCCGGGAAAAGCGCCGGCGACGAGCCGATCCCGAAAGAGGCCCGTACTGCGCTGGTGATGCCGATCTGCAACGAAGACGTGCCCCGGGTATTTGCCGGCCTGCGTGCGACCTTTGAGTCGGTGGCCGCCACCGGCGACCTGGATCGTTTCGACTTCTTCGTGCTCAGCGACAGCAACGACGCCGATATCTGCATCGCCGAACAGCAAGCCTGGCTCGACGTGTGCCGCGAGGCCGGTGGCTTTGGCAAGATCTTCTATCGCCGCCGTCGCCGTCGCGTCAAACGCAAGAGCGGCAACCTCGACGACTTCTGCCGGCGCTGGGGCGGTGACTACAAGTACATGGTGGTCCTGGACGCCGACAGCGTGATGAGCGGCGAATGCCTGACCAGCCTGGTACGCCTGATGGAAGCCACGCCGGACGCCGGGATCATCCAGACCGCGCCACGGGCCTCGGGCATGGACACCCTGTATGCACGCATGCAGCAGTTCGCCACCCGCGTCTACGGCCCGCTGTTCACCGCCGGCCTGCACTTCTGGCAGTTGGGCGAATCCCACTACTGGGGTCACAACGCGATCATCCGCATGAAGCCGTTTATCGAGCACTGCGCCCTGGCGCCATTGCCGGGTAAAGGTGCGTTCGCCGGCTCCATCCTGTCCCACGACTTTGTTGAAGCCGCGCTGATGCGCCGTGCCGGCTGGGGCGTGTGGATTGCCTACGACTTGCCCGGCAGCTATGAAGAACTGCCGCCGAACCTGCTCGACGAGCTCAAGCGTGACCGTCGCTGGTGCCACGGTAACCTGATGAACTTCCGCCTGTTCCTGGTCAAGGGCATGCACCCGGTGCACCGTGCGGTGTTCCTCACGGGCGTGATGTCGTACCTGTCGGCGCCGTTGTGGTTCCTGTTCCTGGTGCTGTCCACGGCCCTGCTGGCGGTCAACACCCTGATGGAGCCGCAGTACTTCATGGCGCCACGCCAGTTGTACCCGCTGTGGCCGCAATGGCACCCGGACAAGGCGGTGGCCCTGTTCTCCACCACCATCGTGCTGCTGTTCCTGCCCAAGCTGCTGAGCATCATCCTGATCTGGGCCAAGGGCGCGAAAGAGTTCGGCGGCAAGTTCAAGGTGACCTTGTCGATGCTCCTGGAGATGCTGTTCTCCGTACTGCTGGCGCCGGTGCGGATGATTTTCCACACCCGCTTCGTGCTCGCTGCGTTCCTCGGCTGGGCTGCGACCTGGAACTCGCCGCAACGTGACGATGACTCCACGCCCTGGAGCGAGGCGGTCAAGCGCCACGGCCCGCAGACCTTGCTGGGCTTCTTCTGGGCCCTGCTGGTGGTGTGGTTGAACCCAAGCTTCCTGTGGTGGCTGGTGCCGATTGTCGGTTCGCTGATGCTGTCGATCCCGGTCTCGGTGATCTCCAGCCGGGTCAAGCTGGGCCTCAAGTCCCGCGACGAAAGCCTGTTCCTGATCCCCGAGGAATACAACCCGCCGCAGGCGCTGCTGTCGACCGACCTCTACACCCACGAAAACCGCTGGCATGCACTGCATGACGGTTTTGTGCGGGCAGTGGTCGATCCGCAGCAGAACGCCCTGGCCTGCGCCCTGGCAACCTCCCGCCATGGCCAGGCGGAGCCGATCGAGTGGCTGCGTACCGAGCGTGTGCGGCATGCGTTGAAGGTCGGCCCTGCTGGCCTGAACAACAACGAGCGTGTGGCCTTGCTCAGCGACCCGGTGGCCCTGGGCCGCCTGCATGAGCAAGTCTGGAGCGAAGGACATGCCGAATGGCTGGGTGCCTGGCGCGAGTCGGTCAAGGCCGACCCGCATGCGCCGTTGCTGCCGCTCAAACCGCTGTCATCCCAGGCTCAGCCAGCCTGATTCAGACGCCCCCGGGATTTTTCTCGGGGGCGCTTGATACGCCCGTCCTACAGCGCTTGGCGCTTGTGCCCCGTCCTTCTAACTTCGATACAAAAGACCCCGGTTCAAGGCGTATTGCCGTGCCTGCCAGTGGGTTAGGATCGCCCCCAAAATCTGACTCGACCGCCTCTGGTTTGCGCTGAACCCGCAACGCCCGGTACGCGGCTGCTTAATGAAAAAGGGGATTTTCATGATCAAGGGTAACTGGCCGGTACTGTTGCTGGGCATCGTCGCGCTGCTTCACATCCAGCTGGCGCATGCAGGTGCCATCGATGAAGCTGTGCGGCGCGGGGTTTTGAAAGTGGGGACCGACCCCAACTACGTGCCCTTTGAGATGACCGACAAACAGGGGCGTGTCATCGGCTTTGAAGCCGACCTGCTCGAAGAAATGAGCAATGCCCTGGGGGTGGCCCTGGAATGGGTCCCGGTGGCCTATACCGAGCTGATCCCGGGCCTGTTGGCCGGCCGCTTCGACATGATCGGCAGTGGCATGACCGTGACCCAGGAGCGCAACCTCAAGCTCAATTTCAGCGATTCATTCATCATTGTCGGCCAGACCGTCCTGCTGCACCCGCGCCTGGCCGGCAAGGTCGGCAGCATTGAAGACTTGAACGAAGCCGGCTATCGGATAGCCGCCGCACACGGCACCACGGGCGAAGCGGCGGCGCGGCGTTTCCTGGGGGCTGCACAGCTGCGCAGCTTTGCCACGGCCGAGGAAGGGGTGCGCCGGGTGGTCAGTGGCGAGGCGGATGCCTTTATCCATGACGCACCCTATAACCTGATTGCCCTGGCCAAGCCGCAAAACCGCGAGCTGCTGGCCCTGGAGCAACCCTTCACCTATGAACCCCTGGCGTTTGGCGTGCCGAAGGGCGATTACGACAGCCTGAACTGGATCAATCACTTCCTTAGTCAGGTTGCCCAGGACGGCACCTACGATCGGCTGCATGACAAGTGGTTCCGGGATACCGACTGGCTATCAGAGATCGAATGATGGTCACACCTGCTTACATAACTCACTGGGCAGGCGCTTGCGCGGCGAACCGTCTAATCGTGCTTTTCTCTGGGTTTTTGTGGGGTTTTTCTGTCATATCCACCAACAAATCCCGGCTGGACCTTTGTGCCGATGGGCGAGTGGGTTAGCATCGCTCCCCGAAGAAACAGTGCAGCCCTGCGAAGGTCTGCATCAAAATAAAATGAGTCAGGGGACTTGGTGATGAAAAAGTATCTATCGATGCTGATGCTCGGCGTGACGGCCCTGTTGGCAGTCAATACGGCCCAGGCCGGGGCGATTGACGAAGCGGTCAAGCGCGGCACCTTGAAAGTCGGCATGGATCCGACCTACATGCCGTTCGAGATGACCAACAAGCGCGGCGAAATCATTGGTTTTGAAGTCGACCTGCTCAAGGCGCTGGCCAAGTCCATGGGGGTCAAGCTGGAGCTGGTCTCCACCGGTTACGACGGCATCATCCCGGCCTTCCTCACCGGCAAGTTCGACATGATCGGCAGCGGCATGACCCTGACCCAGGAGCGCAACCTGCGCCTGAACTTCAGCGAACCCTTCATTGTGGTGGGCCAGACCCTGCTGATCCGCAAGGAACTGGAAGGCACCATCAAGTCCTACAAAGACCTGAATGACGAGAAGTACCGCCTGACCTCCAAGCTCGGCACCACTGGTGAGATGGTGGCCAAGAAGCTGATCTCCAAGGCCAAGTACCACGGCTACGACAACGAGCAGGAAGGTGTGCTCGACGTGGTCAACGGCAAGGCCGACGCCTTTGTCTACGACGCGCCGTACAACGTGGTGGCCGAGAAAAAAGTCGGCAATGGCAAGCTGGTGTACCTCGAAGAACCCTTCACCTACGAGCCTCTGGCATTCGGTCTGAAGAAGGGCGACTACGACAGCATCAACTTCATCAACAACTTCCTGCACCAGATCCGCAACGACGGCACCTACGATCGCATCCATGACAAGTGGTTCAAGAGCTCCGAGTGGCTCAAGGACATGGAATAAGACTGTCTGAATACCGAGTCGCGCCTATCGCGAGCAAGCCCGCTCCCACATTTGGAATGCATTCCAAGGTGGGAGCGGGCTTGCTCGCGATGGCGGCCTGACAGGCGACATCAATCCCGGAACTCGCAATGAAACAGAAAAAAGCCCAATGGCCCTGGCACCTGCTGACCGTGCTGGTGCTGGTCGGCATGGCCGGCGCGTTGTACTACGCCACCTCGCTGATGTCCTACGAATGGCGCTGGAACCGCGTGCCGCAATACTTCGCCTACCAGGCTGAGGAATCCAAGCGAGCGGCGGATATTTCCACGGTGGTCGAATTGGTGCGCCAGGGCGATGTGGCGCAAGTCACCCTGCGTAACGATGCCGGTGTCGAGCAGCACCTGAGCGTTGCCGACAACAGCCTGCAAGTGGCCCGTGGCGACGATGTGGCCGAGGGCGATGTGATCGGGGTGACCCGGCACTGGGCGCTGGGCCCGTTGATGTGGGGGTTGTGGACCACCCTGTGGCTGTCGCTGGTCTCGGGGGTATTGGGCCTGTTCATCGGCCTGGCGACCGGCCTGTGTCGTTTGTCGAATAACCCGACCTTGCGCGATCTATCGACGATTTACGTCGAACTGGTGCGCGGCACGCCGTTATTGGTACAGATCTTCATTTTCTACTTCTTTATCGGCACGGTGCTGAACCTGTCGCGGGAGTTTGCCGGCATCGCCGCGCTGTCGCTGTTTACCGGTGCTTATGTGGCAGAAATTGTCCGCGCTGGCGTGCAGTCGATTGCCCGTGGCCAGGGCGAAGCGGCCCGTTCCCTGGGCCTGAGCGCCAGCCAGTCGATGCGCCACGTGGTACTGCCGCAGGCGTTCAAGCGCGTGCTGCCGCCGTTGGCCGGGCAATTTATCAGCCTGGTCAAGGACACCTCGCTGGTCTCGGTGATCGCCATTACCGAACTGCTCAAGAGCGGTCGCGAGGTCATCACCACCTCGTTCTCGCCGTTTGAAATCCTGTTCTGTGTTGCAGGCCTGTACCTGCTGATCAACCTGCCGCTGTCGAAAATGGCCAGCCGGCTTGAGCGGAGGCTCGCCCAAAGTGATTGAAGTGCGCGATCTGGTAAAAGTCTTCGATACCCGTGGGCATGTGGTGCGCGCGGTGGATCACGTCACCACCCAGGTGGCCAAGGGCGAAGTGCTGGTAGTGATCGGCCCGTCCGGTTCCGGCAAATCGACGTTCCTGCGCTGCCTCAATGGCCTGGAAGCGTTCGATTCGGGCTCGGTGAGCATCGACGGCCTGCAACTGGCCGACCCCAAGACCGATGTGAACGCCTATCGCCGGGAAGTCGGTATGGTGTTCCAGCACTTCAACCTGTTCCCGCACATGACCGTGCTGGAAAACCTGTGCCTGGCGCAGAAGGTCGTGCGCAAGCGCGGCAAGAAGGAGCGCGAGGCCAAGGCCCTGGCCTTGCTGGAAAAGGTCGGCATTGCACAGAAAGCCAACGAGTTCCCCTCGCGGCTTTCTGGCGGCCAGCAACAGCGCGTGGCGATTGCCCGGGCCTTGGCCATGGAGCCCAAGGTCATGCTGTTTGACGAGCCCACCTCGGCGCTGGACCCGGAAATGGTCGGTGAAGTGCTGGACGTGATGAAGACCCTGGCCCTGGAAGGCATGACCATGGTCTGTGTGACCCACGAAATGGGCTTTGCCCGGGAAGTGGCGGACCGCGTGTTGTTCTTCGATCACGGCAAGCTGCTGGAAGACGCTGCGCCCGCGCAGTTCTTCGATGCGCCGAAGGACCCACGGGCACAGGCGTTCCTGCGCCAGGTTCTGTAAGGCACGGGGGCAGGTTCATACCTTGAACTTGCCCACGTACTTCTGAAGATTGCTCCCCAGTCGTGCCAATTCAATGCTGGCCGCTGCCGTCTGTTCGCTGGCGGCGGCGGTTTGTTCCGACACATCCCTGACTTTCAACACGCTGCGATTGATTTCCTCGGCCACCGCGCTTTGCTCTTCGGCGGCAGCGGCGATCTGTGGGTTCATTTCCTGGATGACCAGCACGGTGCGTGCGATTTCCGTCAACGCGTCGCCAGCGTTGCGGGTCAGGCCCACGCTGCGATCAGTCAGGGTGCGGCTGTTGTCCATGACGTCGGCGACCTGTTGCGTGCCGTGATGCAAACCGCCAATCAACTCTTCGATTTCCTCGGCGGACTGCTGGGTGCGCTGGGCCAGGCTGCGCACTTCGTCGGCCACCACTGCAAACCCTTGGCCGGCCTCCCCGGCGCGTGCGGCTTCGATTGCCGCATTGAGCGCCAGCAGGTTGGTCTGCTGGGACACCGACTTGATCACCTCCAGCACGCTGCCGATCTTCTGGCTTTCCCGTTGCAGGGCCAGCATCGCCTGGCTTGAGCGCGCCATCTCGTGGGCCAGGTGTTCAATGTGCGCCACCGCGTCCGTCACCACCTGGTCGCCCAGTTCGGTCTGTTGATTGGCCTGGTTGGCGGCAATCGAGGCCTGTTCGGCATGCCGGGCGACTTCCTGGGCGGTGGCGAGCATCTGGTTCATGGCGGTCGCCACTTGCTCGGTTTCGTCGCGCTGATTGTTGACGCCCGCCCGGGTTTGCTCGGTGACGGCCGACAGTTCCTCGGCGGCGCTGGCGATCTGCCGGGCATTGTCGCTGATGCTGCCAATCAGCCCCCGCAGGTTGAGGGTCATTTGCGCCATGCTGCATTGCAACTGGCCCAGTTCATCCTTGCGACGGGTCTGTACATCGTGGCTCAGGTCGCCCTCGGCAATGCGATTGGCCACGGCCAGGGCCCTGCGCAGTGGCTTGACGATCTGCCCGGCGATGATCCAGGCGGCCAGGGCGCCGAAGAGCAAGGCGGCCCCGGTAATGGCCAGGGTCTGGGTGCGAGCCTGTTCGGCTTCCCGGTCGCGGCGCTGGGTCTGGTCCTGACTGAGCAAGTCACTTTGTGCCAGCAGTTGGTCCAACTGCTGCTCCAGCTGGTTTTGCGCGGCCTCGGTCGTCAGCTGGGTGTCCCGCAGGCGTGTCAGGTGAGTGCGGATGCTGAGCACGGCATTTTTCAAGGCGCTGCTGTCCACGGGCAGCTTCTCCACGGCCGCCTGGGCCAGTTCGAGGCTGCGTTCGGCATCGCTGACGGCCTGGGCATAGGCATCCAGGCTACTGGCCGCCCAGGCCGGGCTCAGGGCGCGGTCTTCGGCCTGTTCGATCGCCAGGCGCAGGCCTTCGACGGTATCGAGGGCTTTTTCGTCTTCCTGGTCCGGCAGGTCGCTGGCCACTTGTGCCAGGACGTCGCTGGTGCGCACCGAGCTTTGTTTCAACTGCTCACGGGCGGTTTCCCGTTGCTTGACCAGTGCAGGCACATCCTTGAGCGTGGTTTTGAAACGCTCGGAAAAGCCTGTCATGTTGCGCAAGTACTCCTGGGACTTTGGCACTTTGAGGCGGTTTGAAAGCTCGGCCAGATACCCATCGGTCTTCTTGATGGACAGGCTCAGTTTGTTGAGGCTGGCCTCATCGTCCAGGGTGCGATAAACGATGCGGTCGGCCCGTAGTTCTTCGCCGGTAACCGCCAGTTGCGCGAGAACGGTCAGGGTTTGTGAACGGTAGAGGGAGGCGGCGAGGGCCTGCCAGCCGGTCAGGGCAATCACAAGGCTCAGGGCCAGCACCAAGGCAAAACCCAGGACCAGTTTGAGGGTGACGCTGGCGTTACCCAGCAGTTGAGTCATTCGACGAAGCATGGCCAACCTCCGGCAAGTGAACAAAGGTGTTCGACGTGTCGGGGCGCCGAAGGGCGCGGGCACATTGAACCCTCTTGAACGCTAGTTCCCTTGGGCGCGGGGCGTGGCGATGGAGGCCTGAAAAACGTGTAGGAAATTTCACAAGCTGCAAGCGGCGACCCGGACGGATCGCCGCGAAGGGCAGGCCTCAGACCCGGAAGCGGCCCACCAAGGCCTGCAGATGGGTGCCCAGGCGCGCCAGTTCGGTACTGGAAGCGGCGGTTTCTTCGCTGGCCGCTGCGGTCTGCTCGGACACATCGCGCACATTCAGCACGCTGCGGTTGATCTCTTCGGCCACGGCGCTCTGTTGTTCGGCGGCGGTGGCGATCTGTTGGTTCATGGCCTGGATGGCCGAGACCGTGCGGGTGATGTTTTCCAGGGCATTGCCGGCCCGTCGGGTCAGCTCGACGCTGCTGTCGGTAAGGCTGCGGCTGTTGTCCATGATGGTCGCCACCTGCTGGGTGCCACTTTGCAGGCCGACGATCAGCTCTTCGATTTCCTCGGTGGATTTTTGCGTGCGTTGCGCCAGGCTGCGCACCTCATCGGCCACCACCGCGAAGCCACGGCCGGCTTCTCCGGCGCGTGCCGCTTCAATGGCCGCGTTAAGGGCCAGCAGGTTGGTTTGCTGGGCCACAGACTTGATCACGTCCAGCACACTGCCGATCTTGTCGCTTTCGCGCTTGAGATGGCCCATGGCCTCGGTGGAGTTGCCGACTTCGCCCGCCAGGCGCTCGATCTGGGCGATGGCTTCGCCAACCACCCGGTCACCTTCGCGGGCCTGTTGGTCGGCGGCGACGGCGGCTTCCGAGGCTTCTTCGGCATTGCGCGCCACTTCCTGCACGGTGGCCGCCATTTCGTTCATCGCGGTGGCGACCTGATCAGTCTCGACCTTCTGGTTGTTGACCCCGGCGCTGGTCTGCTCGGTAACCGCCGACAATTGTTCGGCGGCACTGGCGATTTGCGTTACGCCGTCGCTGATCCCGCCAATCAGGTCGCGCAGGCCCATGGTCATGCTTTGCATGGCGCGTTGCAGTTGACCCAGTTCGTCCTGGCGTTGCGAGACCAGGTTGTGGCTCAGGTCACCGGCGGCGACACGTTCGGCGACCTTGAGGGTCTGGCTCAAGGGGATCACGATCTGCCGGGTAATCGCCCAGGCGGCGAACAAGCCGAAAGCCAGGGCCAGAGCCGTCGCCAGCATCAGCAGTTGCTTGGCCTGTGTGGCATCGTTGTCGCGGACCACGGTTTGCGACGCGGTGAGTTTCTTGCTGCGGTCAAACAGCAGGTCGCCTTGCTCGGCCATGGCCTTGAGGGCTGCCGCACTGGCCACTTGGGAGTCGCGGAATTGACTGACGGCGGCGAGGTAGGCCTTGAGGGCGTCGTTGGCTTCCAGCAGGTTGGCGCCGTACTGTTCCGGTAGTTGGCTGCGCAGGCTGTCGAGGTTTTTCAGGGCATTGCTGATGGCGTCCAGGGCCGGCTGCTCGGCCTCGGCTTTGGCACTGTAGGTGTAGCCGCGCACCTGGAAGCGTGCCTGCTGAATCAGCTTGCTCAGCTCGACCACGCTGTTGAACTGGGTGACGCTGTCGCCTTGCAGCAGGGTTTTTTCGATTTCCGAGACACGCACGACGGCACTGTCGGCGGTAGCGCCCAGTTTGCTGCGGGCATCTTCGCGGTGGGCACCGGCCTGGACCATGGCGCTGAAGGCCTGTCGATACTTGGCAACGGCGGCCAACTGCTCATCGATGATGGCGATATCGGCCGGTTGCTCGAGCTGGCTGCGCGCGGTTTTCAGGCCGCTGTCGAGTTTGTCCATCAGCTCGTTGACCAGCCCCGGGCCTTGTTCGCCACGGCGCATTTCATAGTCCAGGCGGGCCTGGCGCAGGTCTTTGGTCAGTTCATTGAGGCTGGCAATAAAGCCCAGTTTGTCGCCACGGCTGATCACGCCACCCAGGCCCGTCCAGCCGGTGAAGGTGATCAGGAGCGTGAGGACCAAGACCAGGCCAAAGCCCACGCTCAGCTTGCGATTGACGCTTACATTCCCCAGTTTTTCAGCTAGCCAACGGTGCATGCGGTGAACTCCCCTGAACAAGGCTTGGACTTATCCTGAGGCTATCGGCATGCAAGCGCGATTCTGTAGCGGCATAAAGACTTGTGGGAGCTGTGGTGTTTGGAGGGTGGGGTTAGAAGAGGCGGGCGAGCAGGGCGGTCACGGCCGTTTCCACGCGCAGGATCCGCGCACCCAGTTGCACCGGCTGCAACCCGGCCTTGGCCAGCAAATCCACCTCATAGGGGATCCAGCCACCTTCCGGGCCGATGGCCAGGGTCACCGGTTCATCCAGGCCGCGTGGGCACGGTGGGTAATCGCCGGGATGCCCGACCAGGCCCAGGGTGCCCTGGGCCAGGGCCGGCAGGCGGTCTTCGACGAAGGGCTTGAAGCGCTTTTCGATGATGATCTCGGGCAGGACCGTATCCCGTGCCTGTTCCAGGCCGAGGATCAGTTGCTCGCGAACCGCTTCGGGCTCCAGGAAGGGGGTCTGCCAGAAGCTTTTCTCGACCCGATAGCTGTTGACCAGCACCACCCGTGGCACCCCCATGGACGCCACGGTCTGCAATACCCGGCGCAGCATTTTCGGGCGCGGCAGGGCCAGCAGTAACGTCAGCGGTAGTTTGGCCGGTGGCGGTTGGTCGAGGCTGATTTGCAGCTCGGCTTCGCCGGCCTCCAGGCGCAACACCTGGGCATTGCCCATCAAGCCGCCAATGCGCCCCACACGCAGGCTGTCGCCAACCGCCACGCGATGCACCTCCTGCATATGCACCAGGCGCCGGTCACGCAAAACCACCCGGTCGGCCGCGATAAAGTCGGCCTCTTCCAGCAACAGCAGGTTCACGGTTGGGTCGCTGGCGGCTGGTCGTCATCGGCAGGTTGGTCGTCCGGGTGTTCGCCGCGCTTGCTCACCAGGCTGCCAAACAGGATGCCCACTTCAAACAGCATCCACATCGGCACGGCCAGCAAGGTCTGCGAGAAGATATCCGGCGGGGTGAGGATCATGCCGACCACAAAGCAGCCGATGATCACGTACGGGCGGATCTTGCGCAGGTACTTGACGTCGACCACGCCGATCCACACCAGCAACACCACCGCCACCGGGATCTCGAAGGCCACGCCAAAGGCGAAGAACAGCGTCATCACGAAGTCGAGGTAGCTGGTGATGTCGGTCATCATTTCCACGCCGGCCGGGGTGGCGGCGGCGAAGAACTTGAAGATCAACGGGAACACCAGGAAGTAGGCGAATGCCATGCCGGTGTAGAACAGCATGATGCTCGACACCAGCAGTGGCACCGCGATGCGTTTTTCATGCTTGTACAGGCCGGGGGCGATAAAGCCCCAGATCTGGTGCAGGATCACCGGGATCGCCAAAAACAGCGACACCATCATCGTCAGCTTGAGCGGCGTGAGGAACGGCGAGGACACGTCGGTGGCGATCATCGTCGCGCCCACCGGCAGGTACTCGCGCAGCGGCGTCGAGACGAAGGTGTAGATCTGCTGGGTAAAGGCAAACAGCCCGGCAAAGATCACGAAAATCGCCGCGACGCAGCGCAGCAGGCGGGTGCGCAACTCGGTGAGGTGCGAGACCAGCGGCATATGCTGGTCGTTTTCCGGTTTATCAGCGCTCATGGGGCTCGCGGCGGCAATGTAGGGTCGTGGGGCGCGGGCGACGCGGTGGGCGTCGGCGCGGGCTCTGCTGGGGGCGCGGGCGTTGCGCAGGCAGTGGTTTGGCCCAGGGGTGCAAGGCTCTGCTCGGCCACCGGCTCAACCGGTGTCGGCGCCTGTTGCTGGGGCGCGAGGATTTTGCGCGCCTCCTGCTCCAGGGACAGAATATGTTCGTTGTGCAGCTGACGACGAATCTCGTCGGCGCCGATTTCCCGTTCAACTTCCTGCTTGATGGCGTTGAAACTGCGTTTCAGGCGCCCGACCCACAGGCCAGCCGTGCGCGCCGCGCCAGGCAGGCGTTCAGGCCCCAGCACCAGCAGGGCGACGAGGCCGACGAGCAGCAGTTCAGAGAAGCTGATACCAAACATTAGTCAGTGCTCACGAGTCTTTGCGGGACGGCTCTTCGACTTTTTCGGCCTGCACGTCGAAGGTGCGGCGTTCAGTGATCGGCTGTGCGGCCTGCGGGTGCACAGGCTGCGCCGGCGGCACCGGGTTGGCGCCGGTGTCGGCTGGCTTTTCGTCGTCGTTCATGGCCTTGCGAAAGCCCTTGATGGATTCGCCGACGTCGGTGCCCAGGTTCTTCAGTTTTTTGGTACCGAACACCAGGACAACCACCACGAGAATAACCACCCAGTGTTTCCAGTCAAAAATGCCCATGCTGCAATTCCTTAAGTCAGAAAGTTATTCAGGCGGACGGGCGCGAGGCCTTTTCGGCATGCCCGGACAAGCCGAAGCGACGGTCCAGTTCATCCAGCACGGCCTGTGGGTGCTGCCCCAGTTGGGCGAGCATGACCAGGCTATGGAACCACAAGTCGGCAGTCTCATAGATTACATCGCTGTAATCGCCGCTGATTTGTGCATCCTTGGCGGCGATGATGGTCTCGACGGATTCCTCGCCGAGTTTTTCCAATATCTTGTTCAGGCCCTTGTGGTACAGGCTGGCGACATAGGAGCTGTCGGCGTCCGCACCTTTGCGGTCCTCCAGCACCTGGGCCACACGGTTGAGGGTATCGCTCATGTTCAATGTCCTGCCGAGTAAATGGCGTGCGGGTCTTTGAGCACCGGCTCGACGGTTTTCCATGCGCCGTTCTCGAACACCCGGTAGAAGCAGCTGTGGCGGCCGGTATGGCAGGCGATGTCGCCGATCTGCTCGACCATCAGCACGATCACGTCGGCGTCGCAGTCCAGGCGCATTTCATGCAGTTTTTGCACATGCCCGGACTCCTCGCCCTTGCGCCACAGTTTGCCACGGGAACGTGACCAGTAGATGGCACGCTGCTCGGCGGCAGTCAGGCCCAGGGCCTCGCGGTTCATCCAGGCCATCATCAGGATGCGCCCGGTCTTGTGGTCCTGGGCAATGGCCGGCACCAGGCCATCACTGTCCCATTTGATCTCGTCCAGCCAGTCTTTCATTTTTAACTCCAACAACCGTGCGCTAGCCGCTCCGGCGATGTGCAACAGTGTATAACCGCTCGGGCTATCGACGCACGACCAGATAAAGGCCCACGGCGACCATGATGCCCGCAGGCCAGTAACCCAGTGCGTTCAAGGGCCCACCGGCCGCGAGCACCGCGCCACCGCCCAGGTGCGCTGCGCCCAGCAGGCGCAGGAACCAGTCGTCCTTGCGTTGATGCCACGGCGGCGCCGGGTCCTTGGCGTGGGGCTGGGACATGCGCTCCAGCAGGTCGCGGGTCATGTTGGCCAGGTGCGGCAGTTGCTCGACCTGGCTGTGCAGGTTGCCCAGCAGGGTTTTCGGGCTGACGCGTTCGCGCATCCAGCGTTCGAGGAACGGTTGCGCGGTGTTCCACAGGTCCAGGTCCGGGTACAGCTGGCGGCCCAGGCCTTCGATATTGAGCAGGGTCTTTTGCAGCAGCACCAGTTGCGGTTGCACTTCCATATTGAAGCGCCGCGCGGTCTGGAACAGGCGCATCAGCACCTGGCCGAATGAAATATCTTTTAACGGTTTTTCAAAGATCGGCTCGCACACGGTGCGGATCGCCGCCTCGAATTCATTGAGCTTGGTTTCGGCCGGCACCCAGCCCGAATCGATGTGCAACTGCGCCACACGGCGGTAGTCACGCTTGAAGAAGGCGAACAGGTTACGCGCCAGGTAGTCCTGGTCCTCGGGCGTGAGGCTGCCGACGATGCCACAGTCGATCGCAATGTACTGCGGGCTCCACGGGTTCACCGTGCTGACGAAGATATTGCCGGGGTGCATGTCGGCGTGGAAGAAGCTGTCGCGGAACACCTGGGTGAAGAAAATCTCCACCCCGCGCTCGGCCAGCATCTTCATATCGGTGCGCTGGTCGGCCAGGGTCGCGAGGTCGGTGACCTGTACGCCGTAGATGCGCTCCATCACCAGCACTTTGGGCCGGCACCAGTCCCAATACACCTGCGGCACGTACAGCAGCGGCGAGCCCTCGAAGTTGCGCTTGAGCTGGCTGGCGTTGGCCGCTTCACGCAATAGGTCGAGTTCGTCGTAGATGGTTTTTTCGTAGTCGGCGACCACGTCCACCGGGTGCAGCAGGCGCGCATCGGCCGAGAAACGCTCGGCGGCACGGGCCAGGATGAACAGCCACGCCAGGTCCTGGCCGATGATCGGCTTGAGGCCGGGGCGGATCACCTTGACCACTACCTCTTCGCCGGTTTTCAGCTGCGCGGCGTGCACCTGGGCGACCGAGGCCGAGGCCAGGGGCTCGACGTCGAACCGGCTGAACACGTCGCTGATTTTCTTGCCCAGCTGTTCTTCGATCAGCTTCATCGACTGCTGTGAGTCGAACGGCGGCACGCGGTCCTGCAACAGCATCAGCTCGTCGGCGATGTCTTCAGGCAGCAGGTCGCGGCGGGTCGACAGGATCTGCCCGAACTTGATGAAGATCGGCCCCAGGTCCTGCAAAGCCAGGCGCAGGCGCGCGCCACGGCTCAGGTCCAGGGTCTTGCGCGGGAACCAGCGCCACGGCAGCACATAGCGCACTGCCAGCAACAACCACGGCAGCGGCAGGGCGAACAGCAGGTCATCGAGGCGGTAGCGAATGACGACGCGTTGGATGCGGAACAGACGGCGGACGGCGAGCAGCTTCATGCGTTATCGCTTGGATCAAGGGAGCGGCTCAGGCGCTCGAAGCGCGCCTCAAGCCGTTCCAGGTCGAGTTTGGCCTGGTCGAGTTCACGAAAGCGCGCTTCGGCTTCCCGTTGTCCGACGAGGGTGCGCGATTCTTCGCTCAGGTATTCGGCGAGGTTCTGGTTGAGGCTGGCGAAACCCTGCTGGTACCAGCGCGAGCGGCTGCGCAGGTGCCCGCTGATCAACTGGGTGGCCACCGGGCCGAGCCAGCGCGACAGCTCGTATTCCCAGTCCAGCTCCAGGTCTTGCAGCACGGCGGCCAGGTCCATCAGCACCGCGCTGTCGCCTTCAAGGGTCACGTCCGGGCCGTGCAGGACCGCGGTCTTGTCGCGGCTCAGGGCCAGGCGCAGCAGGCTCGCCGCCGGCGCGCGCAGGGTGCAGTCGGCGTCGGCGGCCCAGTGCGCGGCGAGCAACAGGCCTTCATCGCTGGGCAGGATAAACAGCTGCAAGGCCGGGCTGCTGCAATCGACGGCAATGATCTTGCCGTTCAGGTGCGCCAGCCGCGCCAGGGCGGTGCTGTCCAGGCGCAGGACACGGTTGAGGCCGTGTTCGACGCTGGCGAGAAGGCCGGTGAACAACATCAGGGCTTGATGCCGCGATGCAGGGCAACGATGCCCGAGGTCATGTTGTGGTAGGTCACGCGGTCGAAACCGGCCTCGACCATCATCGACTTCAGGGTTTCCTGGTTGGGGTGCATGCGGATCGATTCGGCCAGGTAGCGATAGCTCTCGGCGTCATTGGTGATCAGCTTGCCCATCAGCGGCATGAAGGCGAACGAGTAAGTATCGTAGACCTTGGACATCAGCGCGTTGGTCGGCTTGGAGAACTCCAGCACCAGCAGGCGCCCGCCCGGCTTGAGCACCCGCAGCATCGAGCGCAGGGCGTCTTCCTTGTGGGTCACGTTGCGCAGGCCGAAGGCGATGGTCACGCAGTCGAAATGGTTGTCGGGGAACGGCAGCTTTTCAGCGTCGGCCTGGACGAACTCGATATTGCCCGCCACGCCCTTGTCCAGCAGGCGGTCGCGACCGACCTTGAGCATCGAGCCGTTGATGTCGGCCAATACCACCTGGCCGGTGGGGCCAACCAGCTTGGAGAACTTGGCGGCCAGGTCGCCCGTGCCGCCGGCGATGTCCAGCACGCGGTTGCCGGCGCGCACGCCGGACAATTCGATGGTGAAACGTTTCCACAGGCGGTGCATGCCGCCCGACAGCACGTCGTTCATCAGGTCGTACTTGGCGGCCACGGAGTGGAACACCTCAGCGACTTTTTCCGCTTTCTGGCTTTCCGGGACGTTCTTGAAGCCGAAGTGAGTGGTGGGTTCGGCATCGCTGCCTTTGCGCTGATCAGTCATATCGCTGTCACCAAAAGAGAATGGGGGCATTCTAATCCCCAAGGCATGCTTTGTCTTGGCAAGGCTGAAGGTAAGATAGGTGGCCACCGAGACCTTTTGCCGCATGGCGGGTGAGCCGGGTGCTCAATATGTCTTTATAACGAGGAGTCATTCAAATGGCCCGCATACAGATTGAACGTGCCCACGCACTGGGTAAGGAAGCCGCCAGGGCGAAAGCCGAGAAGTTGGCGCATAAACTCAAGGAGCAATATGGCCTGGAGCCTTCGTGGTCTGGCGACACGTTGAACCTCAAGCGTTCCGGCGTCAAAGGCACACTGAAAGTAGCCGAGGATTCGTTAAGGATCGATGTGGAACTGGGCCTGTTGATGTCGGCCATGAGTGGCACCATCAAGTCCGAAATCGAGAAGGCCCTGGATAAGGCCCTGGCCTGAGCTGCGACCGCGCGCCGCATTGGCTGGCGGCCCATTGCGCTGTTCTTAGGGTGCCGATTCTAATTTTTCTCCCTACTTTGTATTCAGCCCTCAACTCCTGTGGGCAGTTCCTCCACCCTTTTATGCGTGAGGTGCACCATGGCCAAAGTTATTTTGAAGAAAAAAATCGACACCCAAATCAGCGCCCTGAGCGACGTTAAAACCTATGCTCGCAAGATCTGGTTGGCGGGTTTGGGGGCTTATGCGAAGGTCGGCAGCGAAGGCAGCGAGTACTTCAAGGAACTCGTCAAGACTGGTCAACATGTTGAAAGTAAAGGTAAAAAAGTTGTGAATGAACAACTTGATGCCGCCAACAGTCAGATTGATTACGTTAAGAGCAATGTCTCCAGCGTCAAAGGTCGCGTCGAAGTGCAACTGGATAAAGTCGAGAAGGCTTTTGATACGCGTGTTGCAAGTGCCTTGAATCGAATCGGCATTGCGTCTAAACATGACGTGGAGACACTCTCTGCTAAGCTCGATGAGCTAACGGCATTGCTCGAACGTGTCGCGCGTAAACACTAAGGAGACATCGGATGGCTGTTAAAAAGACTACTCAGAAAGAAGGCAGCTCTTGGGTCGGGAAAGTTGAAGAATATTCCCGCAAGATCTGGCTGGCTGGTTTAGGCGTGTACTCGAAGATCGACAGTGACGGTAGCAAACTCTTCGAGACTTTGGTTAAAGACGGCGAGAAGGCCGAGAAGTTGACCAAGAGCACAGTCGGTAAACAAGTTACTGCGGCCAAGGCAACTGCCGGTTCGCGCATCAGTGATGCGAAGAAACAGGTGTTGGGAACTTGGGGTGAGCTTGAAGGCGCACTCGACAAGCGCCTCAACAATGCCATTTCGCGATTGGGCGTGCCTAGCCGTACTGAAGTGAAGGCGCTGCACAGCAAGGTCGATACCCTGACCAAGCAAATCGAAAAACTCACCGGCGCTAAAGTTGCCCCAGTGAAAGCAGCTGCAAAACCGGCTGCCAAGCCGGCGGCGAAGACGGCTGCGGCCAAACCTGCGGCAAAAACCGTGGCCAAGCCTCTGGTCAAGGCCGCTGCCAAATCTGCAGCTAAACCTGCGGCCAAGGCAGTTGCCAAGCCTGCGGCGAAAACTGCAGCAGCCAAACCTGCTGCCAAGAAGCCTGTAGCGGCCAAGCCGGCAGCGAAACCGGCCGCCAAGCCAGCGGCCAAAACGGCTGCCGCCAAACCGGCTGCCAAGCCAGTTGCAGCCAAACCAGCTGCCAAACCGGCCGCCGCCAAGCCAGCAGCCAAACCTGCGGCTGCCAAGCCGGCTGCAAAGCCAGCGGCGAAGAAACCCGCCGTAGCCAAGAAGCCAGCAGCGCCAAAACCAGCGGTAGCGGCCAAGCCTGCAACCCCGGCCCCCGCGACCAACTCGGCCACCGCGCCAACACCCGCCGCCGCAACCCCGACTGTAACGCCGGCAACCCCGACGCCATCCAGTCAGTCCTGATTCACGGGACGTATAAAAACGCCCGGCCTGCAAAGGTCGGGCGTTTTACTGGGTGCTTGCAACAACACATTCCTAATGTGTGTGGGAGCGGGCTTGCCCTAATGCCGTTCAGTTAAGTGAACGCAATGCTCAAAGCAACGAAGATCAAATGTGGGAGCGGGCTTGCTCGCGATGACGGTGTGTCAGTCAGAGTTGCATTAACTGACCCGCCGCTATCGCGAGCAAGCCCGCTCCCACAGGGGATCTGCGCTTAACTGATCGGCATTAGGGCTTGCCCGCGATAGCGGTGTATCAGTGCCAGATTTGTTGACTGACCCACCGCAATCGCTCCCACATTTCTAGTCCGTGTCGTCCAGGTAGCGCAGAGCAAAACGCTCGGTAGCCAATCGTGCCGGCATCAACAGGTGCGGCGCCACCAGCATCATCACTTGATACACCGCCACCCGCACCTCGGCCTCGCGATCGAGGATCCGCTGGTAATCCAGGGAAAACAGCAGGGTCATGGTGATCTGCTCCACCAGTTGCCCCAGGGCCTGGGTATCGCTGACCAGCTGCCCTTCGGTCTTGAGCCGGGCCAGCAGCGAAGCCAGGGTGCGCTTGAGTGCGGTCAGCAGGTGGCGAATGCCCTTGGCCAGCTTCGGCAAGCGCCCGGCCAGGTTCGACAGGTCCTGGAACAGGAACCGATAGTGCGCCATGCGCTCAACGATCAGGTGCAGGAACAGCCAGTAATCCTCCGGCGCCAACTGCACATCCGCCGGCGGGTCGAGCAGTGGCGCCAATTCCCCCTGGAAGCGCTCGAACAACCCCAGCACCAGGGGCTCCTTGCCATGGAAGTGGTAGTAGAGGTTGCCGGGGCTGATCCCCATTTCATTGGCCACCTCCATGGTTGAAACATTCGGCTCGCCCTTGCGGTTGAACAACTGCAGGGCGCATTCCAGGATACGGTCGCGGGTTTTCATCCAGTCTTCTTAATCTGATCGTTGAGCTCAGCGCACCCGCACATAGGTGCCCGGCGCTGCTTCCATCGGTGGGTAGTTCTGGTTGCCCAGGGCTGTCAGGGTCTCGCGCTGCACCCCGGAACGTTGCTGGATCCACTCAAGCCACTGCGGCCACCAACTGCCCTCGACGTGGCTGGCGTCGTAGTACCAGGCGCGTGGGTCGCTGCTCAGCTTGAGGTTTTCGACGAAGTTGGCCTTGGGGTTGCCCGGCGGGTTGAGGATACTCTGGATATGCCCGCTGTTGGAAAGCACAAAACGTTTGTCGCCGCCCAGCAGCAAGGTCGAGCGGTAGACCGCGTCCCATGGCGTGATGTGATCGTTGATGCCGGCCACGCTAAAGCTGTCGACGGTGACTTTATGCAAGTCGATGGGTGTGCCGCAGACTTCCAGGCCGCCAGGGTGGCTCAACGGGTTGTGCTTGAAGAAATCCAGCAGATCGCCATGCAAGGCCGCCGGCAAGCGGGTGTTGTCGTTGTTCCAGTACAGGATGTCGAACGCGGGCGGTTCCTTGCCCAGCAAGTAGTTGTTGATCCAGTAGTTCCAGATCAGGTCGTTGGGGCGCATCCAGGCGAAGACCTTGGCCATGTCCCGGCCATCGAGCACCCCTTCCTGGTAGGAGCGACGCTTGGCCGCTTCCAGGGTCTGTTCGTCGGCAAACAGCGTGGCGGGGCTGTCGAGCTGGCTGTCCAGCAGGCTCACCAGGTACGTGGCGCTGGCGATCCGCCGTTGTTGGCGCTTGGCTTGCAGGTGGCCTTGCAGGGCGGCGATGGTCAGGCCACCGGCGCAGGCGCCCATCAGGTTCACTTCGCGGGCGCCGCTGATTGCCCGGCAGATATTCAGCGCTTCCTCCAGCGCTGCCACATAGGTGGACAGGCCCCACTCGCGATGGCGCACATCCGGGTTGCGCCAACTGACCATAAACACCTGTAGGCCGTTTTTCAGGGCGTACTGCACGAAACTGTTGGCCGGGCTCAAATCGAAAATGTAGTACTTGTTGATCTGCGGCGGCACCACCAGCAGTGGCCTGGCGTACTGTTTTTCGCTCATGGGCTTGTACTGGATCAGCTCCAGCAGTTCATTGCGAAACACCACCGAGCCGGGCGTGGTGGCTACCGTCTTGCCGACCTCGAAGGCCTGCTTGGTGACCTGGCGCGGCAGGCCGTTGTTGTGCAGCAGGTCATCGAACAGGTTGCCCATGCCGCGCACCACGCTGTTGCCGCCGGAGTTGAGCAACTCCTTGATCGCCAGCGGGTTGAGCAGGGTGTTGGACGGCGACAGGGCATCGTTGAGCAACGAGAAGGCAAAGTGCGCCCGTGCGCGGTCGTCGTCGCTCAGATGGCTGTCGTCAATCCAGTGCCGGGTTTGTTTCTGCCAGCTCAAATACGCCTGCAGGCTGCGCCGGTACAGGGGGTTGAGGGTCCAGGTAGGGTCGGCGAAACGGCGGTCGTGGGGGTTGGGTTCGTGCACGGTTTCACCCAGTAACACCCGGCCCAATTGCCCACCCAACGCCAACGCATGCCGGGCGCTGTGCAGCGGGTTGCGCAGCCCATGGGCGGCGACGCTGCGCAGGGTCGACAGCAGGTCCCGGCCACGCAGGCCGGTGATTGCACTTTGTGCATTGATGAACGCGGCGGGTGTGGGCGCCGGGGTCTTCAGGGGTCTGTCACGCATGAGTCAACACTCCTTCGTCAATTCATCAACAAGCACGCCAATGCAGAACCATAGTCGGTTCTGGCCAAGTTGCGCATAAGGATCATCCTGATCCGATATCGCTCAGGTGCTGCTATAGGGGGGCCGGTTGCGGGTGGATTACCGCGCGCAAGCGTTCCTCCTGGAGAAATTTCATGATGATCGGTGCCACCGCTTCGGCCCGGGTGATCAGGAACAGGTGGCCATCGTCGATGATGTGCAACTGCGCATTGGGAATGCGCCAGGCCAGCATGCGCATGTTGACCAGCGGGATCAGCGGGTCATCGTCGCCGGCCAGCACCAGGGTGGGTTGCTTGATCTTGTGCAGCCAGTGAATGCTGGTCCAGCCAAACCCTGCGAACAGTTGCCAGTAGTAGCCCAGCTTGCCGGCCGAGCGCACTTTGCTCGCGTGTTCGGCGGCCAGCTTTGAGTCCCGGCGAAACGAGCCGCCATAGATCATCGGCGCGATACGCACCACGTGGGACGGTTGGATGTAGCGCCGCGGGCTGGCCATCAGCCACAGCACCTTCGGCTTGCCGGGCACCATAAAGGCGCCGGCGGCGGTGGCGGCGAGGATCAGCTTTTTGCAGCGCTCCGGGTAGTCGTAGGCAAACTGCTGCGCCAGGGCACCGCCCCAGGACACCCCGACGGCATTGACCTGGCCATAGTCCAGGTAATCGAGCATACGTGCGGTGAGTTTGGCCAGGCCGGGAAAGCGATAGGGCCGGCTGGGTGTCGACGAGCCGCCCACCCCGGGTACGTCGAAGGCAATCACTTCCAGGTCCGGGTCCAGGGCCTGGACGAACGGAAACACCAGCTCAAGGTTGGCGCCGATGCCGTTGAAAATCAGCAGCGGCGTCAAGTGAGACTTGCCCGGTCGTACCGCCGTGCGGATGGTCTGGCCATCCAGGTCGATGGTACGGAAGATGAACGGTTGCGGCATGCTCAAGCCCTGTGAAGTGTTACTGCGGTCAATGTGGGCGCTGGCTTGTGTGGGAGCTCCCACATTTGATCCCATTGCAATCGCGCAAAGGTGTCTGCCTTACCGCTCGTGCACGTATGTCCCGGGTGCAGCCTCTGCCGCTGCGTAGGCCTTGTTACCCAAAATCGTAGGTGACTTCTTCAACTTGCCCGAACGCTCCCCCAGCCAGCCCTGCCAGTGCAGCCACCACGAGTCGGTGTGCTTGGTGGCGTTTTCCTGCCAGTCCAGGGCCTTCTCGCCCATGCTCTCGCTGGTCTGATAACGCGCCTTGGGGTTGCCGGGCGGGTTGAGGATGCTCTGGATATGCCCACTGCTGGACAGCACGAACTCGACCTTGCCGCCAAATAACTGCGCCGACTTGTAGCAGGACTGCCACGGTGTGATGTGGTCGTTGGTGCCCGCCAGCGAGTAGATATCGGCCGTCACCTGCTTGAGGTCGATCGGGGTGCCGCACACTTCCAGGGCATTGGCCCGCACCAGCGGGTTGTTCTTGAACAGTTCGATCAGGTCGCCGTGGAAGGCCGCCGGCAAGCGCGTGGTGTCGTTGTTCCAGAACAGGATGTCAAACACCGGCGGTTCATTGCCCAGCAGGTAGTTGTTGACCCAATAGTTCCAGATCAGGTCATTGGGGCGCATCCAGGCAAACACCTTGGCCATGTCCCGGCCTTCCAGCACGCCGGCCTGGTAGGAATGGCGCTTGGCCGCTTCCAGGGTCTGCTCGTCGACGAACAGGGCCACCTGGGTGTCGAGGGTGGTGTCCAGCACGCTGACCAGCAAGGTCAGGGCGTTGACCTTCTTCTCGCCCAGCGCCGCATAGTGGCCCAGTAGCGCGGTGCAGGTGATACCGCCCGAGCAGGCGCCGAGCATGTTGACGTCCTTGCTGCCGGTAATGGCCGTGACCACATCCACCGCCTCTTTCAGCGCCTCGATATAGGTCGACAGGCCCCATTCGCGCTGGGCCTTGGTGGGGTTGCGCCAACTGACGATAAAGGTCTGCTGGTTATTGCGCAGGCAGAAACGCGCCAGGCTCTTGTCCGGGCTCAGGTCGAATACATAAAACTTGTTGATCTGCGGCGGCACCACCAGCAGCGGGCGCTCGTGGACCTGTTCGGTGATCGGCTTGTACTGGATCAGCTCCAGCACGTCGTTGCGAAACACCACCGCGCCTTCGCTGGTGCCCAGGCTCTTGCCCACTTCAAAGGCGCCCATGTTCACCTGGCTCGGCATGCCGCCGTTGTGGACCAGGTCCTTGGCCAGGTGCGAGAGGCCGTCCAGCAGGCTCTTGCCACCGGTTTCAAAGAAGCGCTTGACGGCGGCCGGGTTGGCGGCGCTGTTGGTGGGGGCCATGGCCTCGGTCATCAGGTTGATGACAAAGTGCCCGCGGCTGATGTCCTGTTCCGACAGGTTGCTGTCACCGATCCAGTCGTGCAGCTCCTTGCGCCATGCCAGGTAGGTTTGCAGGTAGCGTTTATAGAGGGGGTTCTGGCTCCAGGCCGGGTCGTTGAAGCGACGGTCATCGCTTTCAGGGGCAAGCTCGGATTTGCCGAATACGACGTTCTTCAACTCGACGCCAAAGTGGGCGACGTGCTTGACGCTGTGCAACGGTTGCTTGATGGCCTGGGTCAGCACCATCCGCGCCGAAGCCAGTAAATCCTTTTTGCGCAACGCGATGATCGGGTTCAGCCCCAGGGTGTTTTCCGAGGCCTGGCGTTTCAAGTCATCGTTATTCTTGTTACTCATCCACGACGCTCCATTGTCCGAAAGACGAGTACCGGGTACCGCTGTGCAGCCAACTATCGATGCACAACACAAGCCTGGTACTGCTGCTCGGGTGACCGTAAATACTGCATCGTCAAATGCAGGGAACTTGCCAGATCCATTGGTTACCCGAGTTTAATTTTTTTCGCAAGCGGACCAATCTTTGGTCACACCACAGGGCATTCAAGCAGATGAAATTAGAAAATGCCCACTAATGAGCAACAGGCTTGAGCTAGAGCATCAGCTTGATGACGGACTGGCTCGGGTCGCGGGTTTTTCCGGCGGCCTTGAGCTCGGCAAGATAGTCGGCCCACAACGCGTCCTGACGTACGGCGAGTTGGTAGAGATAGTCCCAGGTGAACAGTCCGCTGTCATGACCGTCGTCGAAGGTCAATTTCAGTGCGTACTGCCCGGCAGGTTCGATCTTGGTCAGGCCGACATTCAGCTTGCCAAATTGCAGGATCGGCTTGCCGTGGCCCTGGACTTCGGCGGAGGGAGAGTGCACCCGTAGCAGTTCGGCGCTCAGGTGATAGACCTCGTCGGGGCCGTAGGTCAGCGACAGGGTCTTGGAGGCTTTGTGCAGATTGATGGCGGTAGGCAGTTTGGTCATTTGGGGAACCGCTCAGAGATGATCCTGAAGGAACCGGCTTTAAAATGTGGGAGCGGGCTTGTGTGGGAGCTGGCTTGCCTGCGATGGCATCACTGCGGTGTTTCTGACACCACGCGGCGATCCCATCGCGGGCAAGCCCGGCTCCCACACAAGCCCGCTCCCACATTAAAGCAGAGCGGTTCCTGTGTGAGGTTTACAGGATATAACGAGACAGGTCTTCGTTCTGCGCCAATTCGCCCAGGTGGTTGTTGACGTAGTCGGCGTCGATCCTGATCGCCACGCCATTCTGCGCGCCCGCCATGTCGCCGGCGCTGAAGGACACTTCCTCCAGCAGGCGCTCAAGCAAGGTATGCAGGCGACGGGCGCCGATGTTCTCGGTCTTCTCGTTGACCTGCCAGGCAATTTCCGCCAGGCGCTTGATACCGTCGGGCAGGAACTCGATCCCCAGGCCTTCGGTTTTCAGCAGCTCGCGGTATTGCTCGGTCAGCGAAGCATGCGGTTCGCTGAGGATGCGCTCGAAGTCGCCCGGGGTCAGGGCCTTGAGTTCCACGCGAATCGGCAGGCGGCCTTGCAGCTCCGGCACCAGGTCGCTGGGCTTGCTCAGGTGGAACGCGCCGGAAGCGATAAACAGGATATGGTCGGTCTTGACCATGCCCAGCTTGGTATTCACCGTGCAGCCTTCGATCAGCGGCAGCAGGTCGCGCTGCACGCCTTCGCGGGATACATCGACGCCGCCGGAGTTACCGCGCTTGGCCACCTTGTCGATCTCGTCGATAAACACGATGCCGTGCTGCTCGACCGCTTCCAGGGCCTTGGCCTTGAGCTCTTCCTCATTGACCAGGCGCCCGGCTTCTTCGTCACGCACCAGCTTGAGTGCGTCCTTGACCTTGAGCTTGCGGCTTTTCTTCTTGCCCTTGCCCATGTTGGCGAACAGGTTCTGCAACTGGCTGGTCATTTCTTCCATGCCAGGCGGTGCGGAGATATCGACGCCGGCGCTTTCGGCGACGTCGATCTCGATTTCCTTGTCGTCCAGCTGGCCTTCACGCAGGCGCTTGCGGAACAGCTGGCGCGTGTTGGAATCCGACGCGGGTGCGGCGTCTTCATTGAAACCGGCCCGCGCCGGCGGCAGCAGGGCATCGAGGATGCGCTCTTCGGCGGCGTCTTCGGCGCGATGGCTGACCTTGGTCATTTCCTGTTCGCGCAGCAGTTTCAGGGCGGCGTCGGCCAGATCACGGATGATCGACTCGACGTCGCGGCCCACATAGCCGACTTCGGTGAACTTGGTCGCTTCGACCTTGATGAACGGTGCATTGGCCAGCTTGGCCAGGCGCCGGGCGATCTCGGTCTTGCCGACACCGGTGGGGCCGATCATCAGGATGTTCTTGGGGGTTACTTCAACGCGCAATTCTTCGGGCAGTTGCATCCGGCGCCAGCGGTTACGCAGGGCGATGGCAACGGCGCGCTTGGCATCGTCCTGGCCGATGATATGGCGATTGAGTTCATGGACGATTTCGCGGGGAGTCATGGACATAGTGGTGTGTGGTCCTCAAGCAGGAAAAAGCCGACGGCTTATTCCGCGAGGTCCTGCTCCTCAATGGTCAGGTTGTGGTTGGTGAACACGCAGATATCGCCAGCGATACCGAGGGCGGTCTCGACGATTTCCCGGGCCGACAGGTCGGTTTTCTTCAGCAAGGCACTGGCGGCGGCCTGGGCATAGCCACCGCCGGAACCCATGGCGATCAGGCCGTTCTCGGGCTCCACCACGTCACCGTTGCCGGTGATGATCAGGGACGCGTCTTTGTTGGCGACGGCAAGCATGGCTTCGAGGCGGCTGAGGGAGCGGTCGGTGCGCCACTCCTTGGCCAGTTCGACAGCGGCGCGCACCAGATGGCCCTGGTGTTTTTCCAGCTGGCCTTCAAAGCGTTCAAACAGGGTAAAGGCGTCAGCGGTGGCCCCTGCAAAACCGGCGAGGACCTGGCCGTGGTACAGGCGGCGCACTTTTTTGGCGTTGCCTTTCATCACGGTATTGCCAAGGGAAACCTGGCCGTCGCCGCCCATGACGACTTTGCCGTGGCGACGAACTGAAACGATGGTGGTCAAGGGGAGAGTCTCCACGCTGCGGGGCGAAAATGCCCTGATGGAACTCATATGGGGGTGGTGGGGGAGATTTCAACCGTAGGGCGGGTGTGCGGACGAGTGGTGTCTAGCGGGTTTGCATGCCCTCGCGAGCACCACGGAACCAAATGTGGGAGCGGGCTTGCTCGCGATAGCAGTGTGTCAGCCACCGAAAATAGTGGCTGATCTACTGCTATCGCGAGCAAGCCCGCTCCCACATTGGTCCAGCGGTGAGTTTGGGCTCAGCGGCTCTGGCGTTGTTGTAACAACAGGTTGCTAAAGCCCGCGCCCGCCAGTTGCTTCTGCGCCACGGTCAGTTGTTCGCGGTTGCTGAACGGCCCCACCAGCACGCGATACCAGGTCGCTTCCTTTACGGTCCCGGACTCCACCGTCACCGTCTGCCCCAGCAGGATAATCTGCGCGCGCACCCGATCCGCATCCGCCTGCTTGGGGAACGAGCCCGCCTGCAGGAAGAACTTGGTCACCGGCGCCGCCTTGGTGGTGGCGACCGGTGGTGCCGGCGGCGGGGTAATCCCGGCCAGCGCCGCCTGGGCCCGCGCGGTGTCGATCTTCGCTGCCTCCGCCGGGGTCACCGGGGTGGTCGGTATTTGTGGCGTCGGCAGGGTTTTCTCCGGCACGGCGTCTTGCGGCACGATCACTTCCGATTCCGGCAGCAGCGTGTAGAAGTCGTACTTCGGCTTCACCGGTGCGGTCGGGCTTGGCGGTGTCTTGTTCGCCTCGGCGATCTTGCTAGCCTTCTGCTGCTCCTGCTTGACCCGCTTGACGTCTTCGCCCTGGCCTGGCTCCAGCTTCATCAGGAACACGATAAACGCACCGACCGACAGGCCGATGGCCAGCCACATCCAGCCCGGGATCGGTTGTTTTGCCGGTGCCTGGTAGCGGCTGGCGCCGCGCTTGGGTGCAGGTTTTTTCTTGGCTGCCAACTTACATACGCTCCAGAGTTTCCAGGCCCAACAGTTCCAGGCCTTGCTTGAGGGTCCGTCCAGCCAGTGCGGCGAGGCGCAGGCGGCTTTGCTTCTGCGTTTGGTCGTCGGCGTTCAGGATCGGGCAGTTCTCGTAGAAACTGGAGAACAACCCGGCGACTTCATACAGGTAGGTGCACAGAATGTGCGGCGTGCCTTTCTCGCCGACGCTGTTGAGCACTTCGCCGAACTGCGCGAGCTTGGCCGCCAGTTCCTGCTCGTGGGGCGCGTCCAGCACGATCTGCCCTTCGACTTCGCTGAAGTCCTTGCCCAGCTTGCGGAACACGCCCGCCACACGGGTGTAGGCATACAGCAGGTACGGCGCGGTGTTGCCTTCAAAGTTGAGCATCAACTCGAAGTTGAAGCTGTAGTCGCTGGTGCGGTGCTTGGACAGGTCGGCGTATTTCACCGCGCCAATGCCCACCACCTTGGCGATGTTGCGCAGGTCGGCTTCGGCCAGCTCCGGGTTCTTTTCCTTCACCAGGTTGTAGGCACGCTCCTGGGCTTCGTTGAGCAGGTCGATCAGCTTCACGGTGCCGCCGTCGCGGGTCTTGAACGGGCGGCCATCGGCGCCGTTCATGGTGCCGAAGCCCATGTGCTCCATGTGCATCGGGTGGGTGACGAAACCGGCGCGGCGCGCCACTTCAAACACTTGCTGGAAGTGCAGGGCCTGGCGCTGGTCGACGAAGTACAAGGCGCGATCGGCCTTGAGCACGCCGCTGCGGTAGCGCACGGCCGCCAGGTCGGTGGTGGCGTACAGATAGCCACCGTCGGCCTTGACGATGATCACCGGCAGCGGCTCGCCGTCGGCGGTCTTGAATTCGTCGAGGAACACGCACTGGGCGCCGTTGCTCTCAACCAGCAGGCCCTTGGCCTTGAGGTCGTTGACCACGTTGATCAGGTCGTCGTTGTAGGCACTTTCGCCCATGACGTCGGCCATGGTCAGCTTGACGTTCAGCAACTCGTAGATTTTCTGGCAGTGCGACAGCGAGATATCACGGAAACGTGCCCACAGCTCCAGGCATTCCGGGTCGCCGGCCTGCAACTTGACCACCAGGCCCCGGGCACGGTTGGCGAACTCTTCGGATTCGTCGAAGCGTTTCTTGGCGGCGCGGTAGAAGTTTTCCAGGTCCGACAGCTCGTTGCTGGTGATCGGGTTTTCTTGCAGGTACGCCATCAGCATGCCGAACTGGGTGCCCCAGTCGCCCACGTGGTTCTGGCGGATCACGGTGTCGCCGAGAAACTCCAGGACCCGCGCCACGCCGTCGCCAATGATGGTCGAGCGCAGGTGGCCGACGTGCATTTCCTTGGCCAGGTTGGGGGCCGACAGGTCGATGGCCACACGCTGCACAGGGCCGGCCTTGCGCACGCCGATTTTGGCGTCGGCCAGGGCGGCGTCCAGGCGCGACGCCAGGGCCTGGGTATTCTGGAAAATATTGATAAAGCCGGGGCCGGCGATTTCGGCCTTGCTGACCTGTGGATCAGCCGGCAGCGCGGCAATGATTTTTTCCGCGAGGTCACGCGGTTTCATGCCCGCAGGCTTGGCCAGCATCATCGCGATGTTGCTGGCGAAGTCGCCGTGGGTCTTGTCTCGAGAGTTTTCCACCTGGATCGCCGGCGTCAGCCCTTCAGGCAACACACCTTCGTTGACGAGTTGGGTGAGGGCTTGTTGGATCAACTGGCGAATTGTGTCTTTCATGGTGTTCTCTTTCGACCGCAAGCGGCGGCGCGCGATGCGCAGGTGGAAAAACTGGACATTATCCGGTGCCAGGGCGGGCTTGCCAACCTTCAAGGTCCGTTACTGGACCTGCGGGCCTCATCGCGGGCAAGCCCGCTCCCACATTTTGATGTGTGAATACCGTCAAATGTGGGAGCTGGCTTGCCTGCGATAGCAATTTACCTATCAGTACAAATCCACCGGATCGACATCCAACGACCATCGCACCTGTCGCCCGCTGGGCATTTGCTCCAGCGCAAGTAACCAGCTACTTAATAGCCGATGCAGCGGCGCACGGGCGCTGGCTTGCAACAGGAGTTGTGCGCGATAACGTCCGGCGCGGCGCTCCATCGGTGCTGGCACTGGGCCCAGCAACTCGATGCCGCTCAGACCCAACTCGCCGAGCAAACGTTCAGCCGCGCTGCACGCTTCGTCCAGGAATCCTTCGGCCTGCCCCGGTTTATGGGCCTCGGCGCGCAACAGCGCGAGGTGCGCAAAGGGCGGCAGGCCGGCGGAGCGGCGCTCGCTCAACGCCTGCTCGGCGAAGGCGAAATAGCCTTGTTCTGTCAGTTGAATCAACAGGGGGTGGTCGGCCAGGTGGGTCTGGATGATCACTTTGCCGGGCTCCTCGGCCCGCCCGGCGCGGCCTGCGACCTGCACGATCAGCTGCGCCATGCGTTCACTGGCGCGGAAGTCCCCGGAGAACAGCCCGCCATCGGCATCCAGGATCGAGACCAGGGTCACGCGCGGGAAGTGATGGCCTTTAGCAAGCATCTGCGTGCCGACCAGGATGCACGGCTGGCCTTTCTGGATGGTGGCGAACAACTGGTTCATCGCATCCTTGCGCGACGTACTGTCGCGGTCCACCCGCAGTACCGGGAAGTCGGGGAACAGAATCCCCAGGCGTTCCTCGGCGCGCTCGGTGCCGGCGCCCACGGGCCGCAGGTCGACTTTGCCGCATTGCGGGCAATGGCGCGGGACCCGTTCCACATGGCCGCAATGGTGGCAGCGCAATTCGCCCGAGCGCTGGTGCACGGTCATGCGCGCATCGCAGCGGTTGCACTCGGACATCCAGCCGCAGTCGTGGCATAGCAAAGTCGGCGCAAAGCCCCGGCGATTGAGGAACACCAGCACTTGCTGGCCGGCCGCCAGGGTCTGGCCGATGGCTTGTTGCATCGGCCCTGAAATTCCGCTGTCCAGTGGCCGGCTTTTCACGTCCAGGCGCAAGAAGCGCGGTTGCTTGGCGCCGCCTGCGCGCTCGTTGAGGCGCAGCAGGCCGTAGCGCCCGGTGTAGGCGTTGTGCAGGCTTTCCAGGGAGGGGGTGGCCGAGCCCAGCACAATCGGGATGTTTTCCTGGCGCGCCCGTACCAGGGCCAGGTCGCGGGCGTGGTAGCGCAGGCCTTCCTGCTGTTTATAAGAACCGTCGTGTTCTTCGTCGATGATGATCAGGCCGGGGTTTTTCATCGGCGTGAACAGCGCCGAGCGGGTGCCGATAATAATGTCGGCCTCGCCGTCCCGGGCGGCGAGCCAGGATTCCAGGCGTTCGCGGTCGTTGACGGCCGAGTGCACCAGGGCGATCCGCGCATTGAAGCGTTGCTCGAAGCGCGCCAGGGTCTGCGGGCCGAGGTTGATCTCGGGGATCAGCACCAGTGCCTGTTTGCCGGCTTCCAGGGTTTCGCGGATCAGTTGCAAATAGACTTCGGTCTTGCCGCTGCCGGTAACGCCGGCCAGCAGGAAGGCGTGGAAGCTGTCGGCGCCGGCGCTGATGGCTTCAAAGGCGGCGCGCTGTTCCGGGTTCAGCGGCAGCTCCGGTTGGGCCAGCCAGTGTTCATGGCGCTCGCCGGGGGCATGGCGGCGGATTTCCACCTGCACCAGGTCCTTGGCCAGCAGCAGGTCCAGGCTGTCTTTGCTCAGCATCAGTTTGCTCAGCAACTGATGAGCAACGCCGTGGGGGTGCTGCGCCAGGGTGGCCAGAGCCTCACGCTGACGCGGGGCGCGGGCGATGCGTGGGTCGTCCAGGCGTGCGCCCGGGGCCATCGACCAGAAACGCTCCTGGCGGGCCTCGGCCAACTCGCCCTGGCGCAACAGCACCGGCAACGCCCAGCTCAAGGTATCGCCCAGGCTGTGCTGGTAATACTGGGAGGTCCACAGGCACAGCTTGAACAGCGACGCCGGCAGCGGTGGCGTGGTATCCAGGATGGCCAGGGCCGGCTTGAGCTTTTCTGCCGGCACTTCGCTGTGGTCCGCCACTTCGATCAGGATCCCGATCATCTCCCGCCGACCGAACGGCACGCGCACGCGCATCCCCGGCTGCAACTGCGACCGTACGACACCCGCAGGCGCCCGATAATCGAACAGACGGCGCAGGGGCGAGGGCAGGGCGAGGCGCAAAATGGCGTCGGGCACGCGGGCGATTCTCATATGGCAGGCGGTGAAGAAGGGCGCGAGCCTAGCAGACCCGCAGGGGAGTGTCCTGCCACAGTTTCTGATGAAAGGGGGCATGGCGGCGCTTGCGCGTTTAAAAAGCTCTGGTAGAATCCGCAGCCCAATTACGTGCGGTATTCGACAATAGTGTCGAGTGGCGGCACGCTAGCCCGAGGAAGACACCATGAAAGCCGATATCCATCCAGCGTACGAAACCATCCAAGTTACTTGCAGCTGCGGCAACAAGTTCGAAACTCGCTCGAACCTGTGCAAGCCACTGGGTACTGACGTATGCAACGAGTGCCACCCGTTCTACACCGGTAAGCAGAAGACTCTGGATACTGGCGGCCGTGTACAGCGCTTCGCTGACCGTTTCGGTGCTTTCGGCAAGAAAGCTCCAGCTGCTGCAGAGTAAGGTTAAAGAGCCTGATGGGCTTTTACTTGCTAATGAAAAAGGCGTCCCTTGCGGGCGCCTTTTTTGTGCCTGCGATTTGGCTGTCGGCCGCCCAGGCCGAGGTGTTTTGCCCCGCGCCCGCTGCGCTCAGCACCTTCGAGGTGCAGCGCGTGGTGGATGGCGACACCGTGCGCCTCAAGGACGGGCGCAGTGTGCGGATGATCGGCGTCAATGCACCGGAGACCGCTAAGAAAGGCCGCCCGGACGAGCCACTCGCCGTGGCTGCGCGCCAACGCCTGCAAGGGTTGGTGGAGGCCAGTGGGGGTCGGGTCGGCTTGGTGCCGGGGCGCGAGGCCAAGGACCGTTACGGGCGGACCCTGGCCCATCTTTATGGGGCCAACGGCGCGAATCTGGAGGCCCAACTGCTTGCCGAGGGGCTCGGGTTCCTGGTGGCGGTGGCACCCAATGTCGATCTGGTCGCCTGCCAGCAAGCGGCTGAGCGCAGTGCGCGGGTGGCAAGGCTGGGCCTGTGGCGCCAGTCGCCAGTGCAGAAAGCCGGGCACATCCAGCAGTCGGGCTTCGCCGTGGTCAGCGGGCGCGTGAGCAAGGTCGAACGCAATCGCGGCGGGATCTGGATCGAATTGCAGGACTCCCTGGTATTACGGGTTGCACCCAATCTGGCCGGGCAATTCGATAACGCCCTGCTCAAGCGCCTGCCAGGCCAGGCTATCGAGGCCCGCGGCTGGGTGCTGGACCGCTCGCGGCGGGGCGGCCTGAAAAGTGGCCAGGCGCGCTGGCTGCTCCCCTTGACCGACCCCGGCATGCTGCAATTGGCACAATAAGAAAAAATTGTAGACATTTTTTCTATCGATTGTGAACAGTTGTAGGCCTTGTATCCCGTGGCTCTTGGCCGAAAGTCGTAGGGCAGGGCCCTTGACACCGGTGACTGCCCAGTCTTGTAGGGACTTTGCGAGGCGAGTATCCTCGGCGGTCCGTCGTCCAACAGTAAAAAGCGGAATGCCGATATGTCTGATTTGAAAACTGCCGCTCTCGAATATCATGCCCATCCTCGTCCAGGAAAGCTGAGTGTCGAGCTCACCAAAGCCACTGCTACCGCACGCGACCTGTCGCTGGCGTACAGCCCCGGTGTAGCCGAGCCCGTGCGTGAAATCGCCCGCGATCCTGAACTGGCCTACAAATACACCGGCAAGGGCAATCTGGTTGCAGTGATTTCTGATGGCACCGCGATTCTCGGCCTGGGTAACCTCGGCCCATTGGCCTCCAAGCCCGTGATGGAAGGCAAGGGCGTACTGTTCAAGCGCTTTGCCGGCATTGATGTATTCGACATCGAAGTCGACTCCGAAAGCCCGCAGGCCTTCATCGACACCGTCAAGCGCATCTCCATCACCTTCGGTGGCATCAACCTGGAAGACATCAAGGCACCTGAGTGCTTCGAGATCGAAAAGGCCCTGATCGAACAGTGCGACATCCCGGTATTCCACGATGACCAGCACGGCACCGCGATCGTTACCGCCGCCGGCATGATCAACGCCCTGGAAATCGCTGGCAAAACCCTGTCCGAGGCCAAGATCGTCTGCCTGGGCGCCGGTGCCGCGGCCATCTCGTGCATGAAGCTGATCGTCAGCATGGGCGCGCGCCTTGAAAACATCTCCATGGTCGACAGCAAGGGCGTGATCCAGTCCGAGCGGACCGACCTGAACCAGTACAAGGCGATGTTTGCCCACCCGTCCTCCAAGCGCACCCTGGACGACGCCTTGAACGGTGCTGACGTATTCGTCGGCCTGTCCGGCCCGAACCTGCTGAGCGCCGAAGGCCTGAAGCTGATGGCGGCCAACCCGATCGTGTTCGCTTGCTCCAACCCTGATCCAGAAATCGCCCCGGCCCTGGCACACGCCACCCGTGACGACGTGATCATGGCCACTGGTCGTTCGGACTTCCCGAACCAGGTCAACAACGTATTGGGCTTCCCGTTCATCTTCCGTGGCGCCCTGGACGTTCGCGCCAAGCGCATCAACGAAGAGATGAAAGTGGCTGCCGCCAACGCCCTGCGTGAACTGGCCAAGTTGCCGGTGCCTCAGGACGTGTGCGACGCCTACGGTGGTGCCAAGCTGGAATTCGGCCGTGAGTACATCATTCCCAAGCCAATGGATAAGCGCCTGATCACCGTGATCTCCGATGCCGTGGCCAAGGCTGCCATCGAGACAGGTGTGGCTACCCTGCCGTATCCGAAGAACTACCCGCTGCAAAGCGTGGATGATGTGTTCAACGGCTAAGCCGTTGTAGCGCCCCCACAAAAAAAGCCCCGGCTCTTGCGAGTCGGGGCTTTTTTTGTGGGAGCAGAATGTAGGTTCAAATGTGGGAGCGGGCTTGCTCGCGATGGCGGTGTATCAGACACCTAATGTGTTGACTGGCCCACCGCCATCGCGAGCAAGCCCGCTCCCACACAAATCCGCTGCCACAATGGGACCTGTGTTTAGAACAAATCGATCGGCGCCGACTCATCCGCCGGCAGCGGGCTGCCCGGTGCCACGCCATTGCCCAGTTCATTCATCGACGGCGGCGTATCTTCGCTCTTGAACAGTTCAAAGTACGCATTTGGCGTGCCCGGTACGGCGGCGCGGCCGCTGATCGGGTCGATGCGCAGGCTGAGGATGCCTTCCGGCTCGGCCTGGGTGTGGGCGGGCTTGTCCTTGAGGGCGGCGCCCATGTAGCTCATCCAGATCGGCAGCGCCACGGTGCCACCATACTCGCGGCGGCCGAGGCTTTCCGGCTGGTCGTAGCCGGTCCAGACGGTGGTGATGTAGTCGGCGTTGTAGCCGGAGAACCACGCATCCTTGGATTCGTTGGTGGTACCAGTCTTGCCTGCCAGGTCCGTGCGGCCCAGGGCCAGGGCGCGGCGGCCGGTACCGCGCTTGATCACATCCTGCAGCATGCTGGTAAGAATGTAGGTGGTACGCCCGTCAACCACACGCTCGGCCACGGCCGGTGTGTGTGGGGCCGGTGCCGCCTCCGTGGGCACCGCGCCTGGCGCAGGCTCGATGGTGATGCCAGCGTTGACGGGGGCCGCCAGGCCATCGCTGGCGGCGACGCCATTGGGCACGCTCGGCGGGTTGGCGACAAACAGCGTGTCGCCGTTGCGGCTTTCGATCTTGTCGATCAGGTACGGCGTGACCTTGTAGCCGCCGTTGGCGAACACGCTCCAGCCGGTGGCGATCTCCATCGGCGTAAGGGTCGCGGTGCCGAGGGCCAGGGACAGGTTGGGTGGCAGGTCCTGCTTGTTGAAGCCGAAGCGGGTCATGTAGTCGATGGTCTTGCCCACGCCCATCGCTTGCAGCAAGCGGATCGACACCAGGTTGCGCGACTTGTACAGCGCCTCGCGTACGCGGATCGGGCCGAGGAAGGTGTTGGTGTCGTTCTTCGGGCGCCAGACCTTGTCCAGGTACTCGTCGACAAACACGATCGGCGCGTCGTTGACCAGGCTGGCGGCGGTGTAGCCGTTATCCAGCGCGGCACTGTAGACAAATGGCTTGAAGCTGGAGCCCGGCTGGCGCTTGGCCTGGGTGGCGCGGTTGTAGTTGCTCTGCTCGAAGGCGAAGCCACCGACCAGGGCGCGGATCGCGCCGTTCTGCGGGTCGAGGGAGACCAGGGCGCCCTGGGCGACCGGGACCTGGCTGAATTTCAGGCTGTCGTCCTTCTGGCGCTGCACGCGGATCAGGTCGCCGACCTGGGCCACGTCCGACGGTTGCTTGGGCATCGGCCCCATGCTGTTGGTGTTCAGGAAGGGGCGGGCCCACTTCATGCTGTCCCACGCCACATGTTCTTCGCCACTGCGGGTCAGGACCTGCACGCCATCTTTTTTCACCTGGGTGACGATGGCCGGATCCAGGCCGCTGATGGAGCGCTGCTTGCCCAGCTCGACGGTCCAGGCGCTCAGGGTCTTGCCCGGCAGGCGCGATTCCGGCCCACGGTAGCCATGGCGCTGGTCGTAGGTGATCAGGCCTTCGTGTACTGCGTGGTTGGCAATTTCCTGCAAGTTGCTCGGAATGGTCGTGGTAACGCGGAAACCTTCGGTGTAGGCGTCGCTGCCGTAGCGGCCGACCATTTCGGCACGGGCCATCTCGGCGATATAGGGGGCGCTGATTTCTGGCGTCGGCACGTGGTAGCTGGCGTTCAACGGCTCGGCCACCGCGCTTTCATAGGCGCTCTGGTCGATCTTGCCCAGCTTGTACATGCGCCCCAGGATCCAGTCGCGGCGTTCCTTGCTGCGGGCCGGGTTGGCCAGCGGGTTGAAGCGCGACGGGGCCTTGGGCAGGCCGGCAATCATTGCCATTTGTGCCAGGCTGGCATCGCGAATCGACTTGCCGTAGTACACCTGGGACGCGGCCTCGATCCCGTAGGCGCGGTTGCCCAGGTAGATCTTGTTGACGTACAGCTCAAGGATTTCATCCTTGGTCAGCTGGCGTTCGATCTGCAGCGCCAGGAGGATCTCGGTGGCCTTGCGCGAGAAGCTGCGCTCGCTGGTGAGGAAGAAGTTCTTCGCCACCTGCATGGTGATGGTGCTGCCGCCCGATTGAATGTGTCCGCTTTTTACCAATTGCGTGGCTGCGCGCACCAGGCTGCTGGGGTCCACGCCATAGTGGTTGGCAAAATTATCGTCTTCAGCCGACAACAGGGCATTGATGAAGTTGGGTGGAATGTCGGCGAAACGGATCGGGGTGCGGCGCATTTCGCCGAACTCCGCGATCAGTTTTTCATCGCTGCTGTAGACCCGCAAAGGAATCTGCAACTGGATACTTCTCAGGGCCTCTACCGAGGGCAATCCCGGGCTAAGGTAGAGATAGGCGCCGCTGAACACGAGCAGCAGCCCGCAAACGATAGCGACGAAGGAGTACCCGAAAAACTTCAGCAGACGAATCAAGGCTTTTGGATTTCCAGAGAAAAGAATGAGTTAGGTGTCGGGGGTAGGCATGCCGACCCGACCTGCAGATAAAAAGCGGGAAAAAACGCTGGGCATTAAAGCATTTTTCGCCTCGGGGCGTCATGGGCGCTGCGGGACCGAGCCGACCGAATGCATCAAACCCGAAATTGATCAGCCCTGAGACAGGCAAAGCTTTAGGGAGTTTTATGAAAAAGGGATTTTTCAGGCGAAAAGCCGATACCGTACTGGGCGTGGACATCCAGGATCACGGCGTGCAGGTGCTGGAGCTGGCCCGTGCCGGCGATGGCTATGCGGTGCGCACCTATGCAAGCCAGCCTTTACCGGGCCACGCGGTGCTCGACAGTAATATCGTTGATCTGGAGGTTGTCGCGCAGGCCCTTTCCAAGGCATTGTTCCGGGCGCAGACCCAGGTCAGGCAGGCGGCGGTTGCCGTGGCGGGGCCTTCGGTGATCAGCCGTATGGTTGCGCTGGAGGCCGGGCTTGAGGCTGGCGAGATGGAGCGGCGCCTGCACTGCGAAGCCGAGCAGTACATTCCTTATCCGCTGGATGAGGTGGCGATTGATTTTCAGGTCCAGGGCCCCTCGGGTCGTGAGCCCGGTTATGTTGATGTGCTGCTTGTGGCGTGCCTCAAGGAGCAGGTGGAAGCGCGCGAAGCGGTGCTGGCCCTGGCCGGCCTGGTTGCACGAGTCGTGGATGTAGAGGCATTTGCCCTGGCGCGGATGACCGATCAGGTGGTCGCCCGGATAGCGCCGGGGCGTGGGATCAATAGTGCACAATGGGCTGCCGATGCCCAGGGATTGCGGGTCGCCTGCGGTTTGGCCCTCAGGAGTTTCGATTGATGACAAGAATCAACCTATTGCCCTGGCGTGAAGAACGCGCCGAGCGCCGTCGCAGGTTTTTCCTGATTTTCCTGTTGGTGATCAGCCTTATTGCATTGGCCGCGGTATGGCTGGCCGACCGCGTCATCGACCGTGCGATTGATCGGCAAGTGGCCCGTAACAACCACTTGAGCAAGCAGGTCACGATATTGGATTCACGCATCAAGACCATCGACGAGCTGCGCGAACAGCGCCAGCAACTGATGGAACGGATGAAGGTGGTCGAAGACCTGCAGAGCCATCGTGCGTCCGGCCAGGCGTTGTTCGACCAACTGGCCCGTGCCGTGCCGGATGGGGTGCAACTGAGCCAGGTCAGCGTCAGCGGTACATCGGTGGAGGTTCTCGGCACGGCGGTGTCCAGTGATGATGTTGCCTGGCTGATGCGCAGCCTGGAAGCCTCCAGCGCCCTGCACGCGCCCAATCTGCGCCATGTGCGGGCCGAGGAGGGCGGTGCGGGCACTGCCTTCCAGTTGATGGTGGACCATGGGGAGCCTCAGGAGACGGGGCGGTGAGCCTTGTGTTCAGCCTGCCAGGGCTGGCACTCCCGCGACTCTCCACGCTGTACCGCAACACCGCCCACTGGCCTTTGGCTGGCCGGCTTCTGGTGGGCGTCGTGCTCGCCTTGCTGGTACTGGTGGCGGGGGATGCTGTGTACCTGGGCAGCGCCCGCGAGGTCTTGCAGCGTCAGGAGGCGGGAGAAATAACGCTGCGCCAGCAGTTTGCTGCCAAAGCCCGGCAAGCCGCCCAGCATGAAGGGGTGGTGCGCGAGCTTGAAACCCTGCGCACCGCCTTCACCGAACAGTTGCGCCAAATGCCGACGCTGACGCAAATGCCCGGCCTGCTGGAAGACTTCGCCCGGCTGGGCCAGGCCAGCGGCGTGCAGGTCGAGCAGCTCAGTGTGCTGGACGAGCAGGTGCAACCCGTGTTCGTCGAGCGGCCGATGCAGCTCAAACTGCTCGGCACCTATCACGACCTCCTGGCCTTCGTCAGTGGCGTGGCCGGGTTGTCGCATATCGTTACCCTGCATGACTTTGTGATTCGCCCTGCCAGCTCCCAGGGTGACGCCTTGCTGAGCCTGACGCTGCTCGCCAAGACCTACAGGTACAGCGCCCAGGGAGCCTTGCCATGAGCCGTCTCAAGGTTGTGGGCCTGAGCCTGGTATTGCTTGCGGGGTGCGACAGTGACCCGCAATTGCAGGCGCTGAATGACGAGTTGCAAACGATCCGCCAGCAGGCGCTGCCGTTGGCCGACGACGTGCCGGCAGCGAGGCCCGGGCCACGGTTTGTCGCCAGCTCGCCACCCCTGCGTGATCCCTTCCAGCCACCGGACCAGCCCGCCAGTCGTCCCACCGGCAAGCCTGGACCTGCACCGGACCTCGACCGTCCCCGGCAGTTTCTCGAAGGGTTTGCCGTCGATCAGTTCCAGTTGGTCGGCACCCTGTCGCTGGGCGCGCAGACCTTTGCCCTGCTGCGCGGCGCGGCAGGTGTTCATCGCCTGGCGGTGGGGGATTACCTGGGGGCCGATCATGGGCGCGTCGTGGCGATCCATGAGGGGCAGTTGGAGCTGGTCGAGCTTTTTCCCGATGGTCAGGGCGCCTGGCTTGAGCGCCCGCGTACCTTGGTATTGAACGTGAACTCATAACGGAAGCAAAAAATGAAAAGGATTATTTCGTCCTTCGGTGTGGCGCTATGGATAGCGTTCACGGCACCGATGACTGAGGCTGTGCCCAAGCGGATCGACCTGATTCACTTGCCACCACCGGGCGGCTCGCCCCTGAATGCGGCGCGTGGCCCGTTTACCGGTGACAAGCTGTCCCTCAACTTCCAGGACATCGAGGTGCGCGCCGTGCTGCAGCAGATTGCCGACGTCGCCGGCCTCAACCTGGTGGCCGGCGATGATGTGCAGGGCTCGATTACCCTGCGTCTCAAGGACGTGCCGTGGGACCAGGCCCTGGACCTGGTGCTGCAAGCCAAGGGCCTCGACAAGCGCGTGACGGCCAATGTGCTGCTGGTGGCGCCGGCCGAAGAGTTGGCCGCGCGCGAGCTGTTGGCCCTGGAGTCGCGCAAGTTGATGACCGAACTGGCGCCCCTGCGCCGGGAGCTGCTGCAGGTCAATTACGCCAAGGCGTCTGAGCTGGCCAAGTTGTTCCAGTCGGTGGCCGGGCTTGAAGGGGCGACCGATGAGCGCGGTTCGGTGACGGTAGATGACCGCACCAACAATATCATCGCCTACCAGACGGGGGAGCGCCTGGAGGAGCTGCGGCGCATCGTCGATCAGCTGGATGTTCCGGTGCGCCAGGTGATGATCGAGGCGCGGATAGTCGAGGCTAATGTCGACTATGACAAAAGCGTCGGTGTGCGTTGGGGTGGGTTGCTGCGCAATAAAGGCAACTGGAGTGGTGGTGGGGTCGATAAAAAACCGTCAGGTGAGGGCGAGTCGCCCGATAGCTCGCCGTTCGTTGACTTGGGCGTGGTTAACCCGGGCTCCGGCCTGGGCATCGCGTTTATCACCGATAATGTGCTGCTGGACCTGGAACTCACCGCCATGGAAAAAGGCGGCAATGGCGAGGTGATTTCCCAGCCCAAGGTGGTCACGTCCAACAAGGAAACTGCGCGGATTCTCAAGGGCACCGAGATCCCTTACCAGGAGTCGACGTCCGAGGGGGCAACCTCGGTTTCGTTCAAGGAAGCCTCGCTTTCTTTGGAGGTGACGCCGCAAATCACCCCGGATGACCAGGTGATCATGGAGGTCCGGGTGACCAAGGACGAGCCGGACTACTTGAACAAGCTCAACGATGTGCCGCCGATCAAGAAGAACGAGGTCAACGCCAAGGTGCTGGTCAAGGACGGCGAGACCATCGTCCTCGGTGGGGTTTTCTCGAAAAACCAAAGCAAGGTGGTAGATAAAGTGCCATTTTTGGGCGATGTGCCGTATCTTGGCCGCCTTTTCCGGCGTGATGTGGTCGCCCAAAGAAAATCCGAGCTGCTGGTATTCCTGACTCCGCGTATTATGAATAACCAGGCGATTGCTGTGAGTCGTTGATTCTGTGCGAAATTTGATTCTTGTAGGGCCGATGGGCGCTGGAAAAAGCACCATCGGCCGTTTGCTGGCCAAAGAGCTGCGCCTGCCATTCAAAGACTCCGATAAGGAAATTGAATTGCGCACGGGTGCCAATATTCCGTGGATCTTCGATAAGGAAGGCGAACTGGGCTTTCGTGACCGCGAGCAGGCGATGATTGCCGAGCTGTGCGGCTGCGATGGCGTGGTATTGGCCACCGGCGGCGGCGCGGTGATGCGCGAGGAAAACCGGCGGGCGCTGCATGCCGGCGGTCGGGTGGTGTATTTGCATGCCTCGGTCGAGCAGCAGGTCGGGCGCACCGCGCGTGATCGCAACCGACCATTGCTGCGCACCGCCAACCCTGAAAAAACCCTGCGGGACTTGCTGACACTGCGCGATCCGCTTTATCGGGAAATCGCCGATCTGGTGGTAGAAACCGATGAACGGCCACCGCGCATGGTCGTAATCGACATTCTCGAGCGCTTGCAGCGGCTGCCGCCCCGTTAAAGCCAGGGCCGAAATGCGCTATCCTCGGCAACGCGTTGCAACCGTCTGAGGTGTGGCGTAGAGCCATCAGGCAGCGTCCGATCTCGACGGTGCCGACAACGTTAATACAGGGCAGGACGCCTGCTTCCATCTTCAGCGCGGGGACACATGCAGACACTTAAGGTCGATCTTGGCGAGCGTAGCTACCCGATCCATATTGGCGAAGGTTTGTTGGACCAGCCCGAGTTGCTCGCACCGCATATTGCCGGGCGACAAGTGGCAATCATCTCCAACCAGACCGTGGCGCCGCTCTACCTTGAGCGTCTGAGTCGCAGCCTTGCGGCGTATTCGGTGATCTCGGTGATTCTTCCCGACGGCGAAGCCTTCAAGAACTGGGAAACCCTGCAACTGATCTTTGACGGCCTGCTCACTGCACGCCACGACCGGCGGACCACGGTGGTGGCCCTTGGCGGCGGCGTGATCGGCGACATGGCCGGTTTTGCGGCGGCCTGTTACCAGCGTGGCGTGGACTTTATCCAGGTGCCGACCACTCTGCTGTCCCAGGTCGATTCGTCGGTGGGCGGCAAGACCGGGATCAACCATCCCCTGGGCAAGAACATGGTCGGCGCGTTCTACCAGCCCAATGCCGTGCTGATCGACACCGCCACCCTCAATACCCTGCCGCCCCGCGAGCTGTCGGCGGGCCTGGCGGAAGTCATCAAGTACGGGTTGATCTGCGATGAGCCGTTCCTGACCTGGCTTGAAGAGCACGTCGATGCCTTGCGCAACCTGGACCAGGTGGCGCTGACCGAGGCTATCTCCCGCTCCTGTGCGGCCAAGGCGCTGGTGGTCAATGCCGACGAACGTGAGTCTGGCGTGCGTGCCACCCTGAACCTGGGCCACACCTTCGGCCATGCGATTGAAACCCACATGGGCTATGGTGTCTGGCTGCATGGAGAGGCCGTGGCGGCTGGCACAGTGATGGCGTTGGAGATGTCGCAACGCCTGGGCTGGATCAGTGTCCAAGAGCGTGATCGCGGCATTCGCCTGTTCCAGCGCGCCGGGTTGCCGGTCATTCCTCCTGAGGCAATGACCGAGGCCGATTTCCTCGAACATATGGCGATAGACAAGAAAGTGATCGATGGTCGTTTGCGTCTGGTGCTGTTGCGCCGAATGGGCGAAGCGGTAGTGACCGACGATTATCCGAAAGAGATTCTACAGGCCACGCTGGGAGCGGATTACCGCGCCCTGGCCCAGCTGAAAGGTTAACCAGATCCCGATGACTAGTTTGCATGCCGACGAGGCTTTCCTCGGCCATTACCAGTTGAGCCACGACCCTTTTGCGCCACGGGTCCCCGGTTTCAAGTTTTTCCCTGCGCAACGCAAGCCGGTGCTGGGGCAGTTGCACCACCTGGCGCGCTACAGCCAGTTGCTGCTGGTGGTCACCGGCCCCCTGGGCAGCGGCAAGACCCTGCTGCGCCAGGCCCTGGTGGCCAGCACCAACAAGCAATCGGTGCAGAGCGTGGTGGTTTCCGCCCGTGGCGCCGGCGATGCGGCCGGCGTGTTGCGCCAGGTTGCCCAGGCGCTGGATGTGGCCAATGCCGAGCCGACCGCGATCCTCAAGCAAGTGGTGCAACTGGGCCTGACCGGCCAGGAAGTCTACCTGCTGGTGGACGACGCCGAGCAGCTCGACGAGTCCGCCCTGGAAGCGTTGCTGGCCCTGGCGGCGGGTACGCCGGAAGGTCGCCCCCATGTCTTCCTGTTCGGTGAGGCATCGCTGATTGCCGATCTGGAGCAACTCAGTGGCGAGCAAGAGCTGTTCCACGTCATCGAATTGCAGCCCTACGAAGAGGAAGAAACCCGCGAGTACCTGGCCCAGCGCCTTGAAGGTGCTGGCCAGGGCATCGAACTTTTCTCCGCCCAGCAGATCTCTGATATTCACGAAAGCTCCGACGGCTGGCCTGGCACCATCAACCAGGTGGCCCGGGATGCAATGATCGAAGCAATGATTGCCAGCCGCTCTGCGGTTAAGCGTCCAAAGATGGGGTTCACCATGCCGAAGAAACACGTACTGGCGATTTCTGCTGTTGTCGTGGTGGCCGTTGTCGCCGCCTGGCTGATTCCTGGCCGCAGCAAGGCCCCGACCGCGCCAGGTGCGCCGACCGAGCAGGCACAACTGCCACTGGGCAAGCCCACCACCAACGGCGCGCCTGCCGTTGAGTTTGCCGGTTCCGGCCAGCCTACCAACCTGCCGATGGTCGGCCAGCCGGTCATGCGTGGCCCGCTGGCAGAAGAAGCCGGCGCCATTTCCGAAGGCGACGACGGTGTGCCGGTAGAAGGCTCCAGCGCCACGCCACCGACCGTTACCACCGTGGCTCCGCCACCGGGCGCAACAGCCAGCCCTGCACCGGTGCCTGCGGCCACGCCAACGCCTGCTCCGACTCAGGTTGCCACCGCCAAGCCAGCTCCGGCGCCCGTGGTCAAGCCTGCGCCAGCCCCTGCGGCCAAGCCCGTGCCAGCCGCCAAGCCTGCTGAAAAACCGGTGACCGTGGCCAAGGCCGCTGCCGGCAGTGGCTGGTACGGTAGCCAACCGGCGAAGAACTACGTGGTGCAGATCCTCGGCACCAGCTCTGAAGCCAATGCCCAGGCGTTCGTCAAAGAGCAGGGCGGCGAGTACCGTTATTTCAAGAAAGTGCTCAACGGCAAGCCTCTCTACGTGATCACCTACGGCAGTTTCCCGAGCCGTGCGGCCGCCGATTCCGCGATCAAGGCCTTGCCAGCGAAGGTTCAGGCTGGTAAACCTTGGCCTCGCACTGTTGCCAGCGTTCAACAAGAACTCGCAACAACTCGCTGAAGATCCGGCGACCTTACCCAGGTCGCCCTCTCAGCACCTCAAAAAAACGACAACAGCGTGCTGCCCTGAAGGCCGCACGCTTTGTGGTGTCTGCGTTACAGTAGCTTTTGAGTAGTAGCAGTCAGAATTAAAAAAGTTTTGACTAGCACAGCATATCGCTTTAAACCTTTCATAAATGCGACATAGATTTGCGACAGTTCGTCGCCAAATTTGTGGGCGTCTGTGTCGGTGTGTACAATGACCTCCCTTTTGCCCCCGCTAAGCCGGCGTACGTTCGGCGTGGAAGGTAACCGGTTGAATTGAAAAGAAATTTGCCTCGAAATAAGAGGCAGCCTGGTGAGAAAGTGTCTATGAAAGCAGGTCTGTACCAACCCGATGAATTCAAGGATAACTGTGGTTTCGGCCTGATAGCCCATATGCAGGGCGAACCCAGTCATACCCTTCTGCAAACGGCCATCGAGGCCCTGACCTGCATGACCCACCGCGGTGGGATCAACGCCGACGGCAAGACCGGTGACGGCTGTGGCTTGCTGATTCAAAAGCCCGACCTGTTCCTGCGCGCTGTCGCCAAGGAAACCTTCGGCGCCGATTTGCCCAAGCAATACGCGGTGGGCATGGTGTTCTTCAATCAGGACCCGGTCAAAGCCGAGGCTGCTCGCGAGAACATGAACCGCGAGATCCTCGCCGCCGGCCTGCAACTGGTCGGCTGGCGCAAAGTGCCAATCGACACCAGCGTGCTCGGCCGCCTGGCCCATGAGCGCCTGCCGCAGATCGAACAAGTGTTTATCGCAGGTGACGGCCTGAGCGACCAGGACATGGCGATCAAGCTGTTCACCTCCCGTCGTCGTTCGTCCGTGGCCAACGCCCTGGACACCGACCACTACATCTGCAGCTTTTCCCACAAGACCATCATTTATAAAGGCCTGATGATGCCGGCGGACTTGACCGCCTTCTATCCAGACCTGAGCGATGAGCGCCTGCAAACCGCGATCTGCGTGTTCCACCAGCGTTTCTCCACCAACACCCTGCCGAAATGGCCGCTGGCCCAGCCATTCCGCTTCCTCGCCCACAACGGCGAGATCAACACCATCACCGGCAACCGCAACTGGGCCGTGGCCCGTCGCACCAAGTTCGCCAACGACCTGATGGACCTCGAAGAGCTCGGCCCACTGGTCAACCGCGTGGGTTCCGACTCTTCGAGCATGGACAACATGCTGGAACTGATGGTCACCGGCGGCATCGACCTGTTCCGTGGCGTGCGCATGATCATTCCGCCAGCGTGGCAGAACGTCGAGACCATGGACCCCGACCTGCGGGCGTTCTATGAGTACAACTCGATGCACATGGAACCGTGGGACGGCCCGGCCGGCGTGGTCATGACCGATGGTCGCTACGCGGTGTGCCTGCTCGACCGTAACGGCCTGCGCCCGGCGCGCTGGGTAACCACCACCAACGGCTTCATCACCCTGGCGTCGGAAGTCGGCGTGTGGAACTACCAGCCTGAAGACGTGATTGCCAAAGGCCGCGTCGGCCCTGGCCAGATCCTCGCCGTGGACACCGAAACCGGGCAGATCCTCGACACCGATGCCATCGACAACCGCCTGAAGTCGCGCCACCCGTACAAGCAATGGCTGCGCAAGAACGCCCTGCGCATCCAGGCGACCATGGAAGATAACGACCATGGCTCGGCGTTCTATGACGTGGACCAGCTCAAGCAGTACATGAAGATGTACCAGGTCACGTTCGAGGAGCGCGACCAGGTGCTGCGCCCACTGGGCGAGCAAGGCTACGAGGCCGTCGGCTCCATGGGCGACGACACGCCGATGGCCGTGCTGTCCCAGCGCGTGCGCACGCCGTACGACTATTTCCGCCAGCAGTTCGCCCAGGTGACCAACCCACCGATCGACCCGCTGCGTGAAGCCATCGTCATGTCTTTGGAAGTGTGCCTCGGTGCCGAGCGCAATATCTTCCAGGAATCGCCAGAGCACGCCTCCCGCGTGATCCTCAGCTCGCCGGTGATTTCCCCGGCCAAGTGGCGTTCGTTGATGACTCTGGAGCGTCCAGGCTTCGACCGCCAGATCATCGACCTGAACTACGACGAGAGCCTCGGCCTGGAAGCTGCGGTGCGCAACGTCGCCGATCAGGCCGAAGAAGCCGTGCGTGCCGGTCGTACCCAGATCGTGCTGACCGACCGCCATATCGCCCCGGGCAAGCTGCCTATCCACGCCTCCCTGGCTACCGGCGCGGTGCACCACCGCCTGACCGAAAAAGGCCTGCGCTGCGACTCTAACATCCTCGTTGAAACCGCCACCGCCCGCGACCCGCACCACTTTGCGGTGCTGATCGGCTTTGGCGCCTCGGCGGTGTATCCGTTCCTCGCGTACGAAGTGTTGGGCGACCTGATCCGTACTGGCGAAGTGCTGGGCGACTTGTACGAAGTATTCAAGAACTACCGCAAAGGCATCACCAAGGGCCTGCTGAAGATCCTGTCGAAGATGGGCATCTCCACCGTCACCTCTTACCGTGGCGCGCAGTTGTTCGAGGCCATCGGCCTGTCGGAAGAAGTCTGCGAACTGAGTTTCCGTGGCGTGCCAAGCCGCATCAAGGGCGCGCGTTTCGTCGATATCGAAGCCGAACAGAAAGCCCTGGCCCTGGAGGCCTGGAGCGCGCGCAAGCCGATCCAGCAAGGTGGCCTGCTCAAGTTCGTGCACGGTGGCGAATACCACGCCTACAACCCGGATGTGGTCAGCACCCTGCAAGCCGCTGTGCAGCAGGGCGACTACGCCAAGTTCAAGGAATACACCGCACTGGTGGATAACCGCCCGGTGTCGATGATCCGCGACCTGTTCCAGGTGAAGACCCTGGACACGCCAATGGACATTGCCGAAGTCGAGCCGCTGGAATCGATCCTCAAGCGCTTCGACTCCGCCGGTATTTCCCTGGGCGCCTTGTCGCCCGAGGCCCATGAAGCCCTGGCTGAAGCCATGAACCGCCTGGGTGCGCGTTCCAACTCCGGCGAAGGCGGCGAAGACCCGGCGCGCTACGGCACCATCAAGAGCTCGAAAATCAAGCAGGTGGCCACTGGCCGTTTCGGCGTAACCCCGGAATACCTGGTCAACGCCGAAGTGCTGCAGATCAAAGTCGCCCAGGGCGCCAAGCCCGGTGAAGGCGGCCAGTTGCCAGGCGGCAAGGTCAATGGCCTGATCGCCAAGCTGCGTTATGCGGTGCCGGGCGTGACCCTGATCTCGCCACCGCCGCACCACGACATCTACTCGATTGAAGACTTGTCGCAGCTGATTTTCGACCTCAAGCAAGTCAACCCGCAGGCCCTGGTCTCGGTGAAGCTGGTCGCCGAAGCCGGCGTCGGCACCATCGCCGCTGGCGTGGCCAAGGCCTATGCCGACCTGATCACCATCTCCGGCTACGACGGCGGCACCGGCGCTTCGCCGCTGACCTCGATCAAGTACGCTGGCGCACCGTGGGAGCTGGGCCTGGCCGAGACCCACCAGACCCTGCGCGGCAACGACCTGCGCGGCAAAGTCCGGGTGCAGACCGACGGCGGCTTGAAAACCGGCCTCGACGTGATCAAGGCCGCGATCCTCGGCGCCGAAAGCTTCGGCTTCGGCACCGCGCCGATGATCGCCCTGGGCTGCAAATACCTGCGCATCTGCCACCTGAACAACTGCGCCACCGGCGTGGCCACGCAGAACGAGAAGCTGCGCAAGGATCACTACATCGGCACCGTCGACATGGTGGTGAATTTCTTCACCTACGTCGCTGAAGAAACCCGTGAGTGGCTGGCCAAGCTCGGCGTGCGCTCCCTGGAAGAACTGATCGGGCGTACCGATCTGCTGGATATCCTCCAGGGCCAGACCGCCAAGCAACAGCACCTGGACCTGACGCCGCTGTTGGGCAGCGATCATATCCCGGCAGACAAGCCACAATTCTGCCAGGTGGAGCGCAACCCACCGTTCGACAAAGGCCTGTTGGCCGAGAAAATGGTCGACATGGCCGGTTCCTCGATCAATGACGCCAGTGGTGGCGAGTTTGCCCTGGATATCTGCAACTGCGACCGCTCCATCGGCGCACGCATCTCCGGCGAAATCGCGCGCAAGCATGGCAACCAGGGCATGGCCAAGGCGCCGGTCACCTTCCGCTTCAAGGGCACTGCCGGCCAGAGCTTTGGCGTGTGGAACGCCGGCGGCCTGCACATGTACCTCGAAGGCGACGCCAACGACTACGTGGGCAAGGGCATGACCGGCGGCAAGCTGGTGATCGTCCCGCCAGCGGGTAGCATCTACAAGACCCAGGACAGTGCCATCATCGGCAACACCTGCTTGTACGGCGCCACCGGTGGCAAGCTGTTCGCCGCAGGGACCGCCGGTGAGCGTTTCGCCGTGCGTAACTCCGGTGCCCACACTGTGGTTGAAGGCACGGGCGATCACTGCTGCGAGTACATGACCGGTGGCTTTGTCTGCGTGTTGGGCAAGACCGGTTACAACTTTGGTTCGGGCATGACCGGCGGTTTCGCCTATGTGCTGGACCAGGACAACACCTTCGTCGACAAGGTCAACCACGAGTTGGTCGAGATCCAGCGGATCAGCGGCGAGGCCATGGAGTCCTACCGGAACCACTTGCAGCATGTGCTGGACGAGTACGTCGAGGAAACCGGCAGCGAATGGGGTCGTAACCTCGCCGAGAACCTCGATGATTACCTGCGTCGTTTCTGGCTGGTCAAGCCCAAGGCGGCCAACCTGAAATCGTTGCTTTCCAGCATCCGTGCCAACCCGCAGTGATATGCGCCTGAAGAGTTTGATGAGGTTTTAACATGGCTGAACGTCTGAATAACGACTTCCAGTTCATCGATGTCGGGCGCAAAGATCCGAAGAAGAAACTGTTGCGTCAACGCAAGAAAGAGTTCGTGGAAATCTACGAGCCCTTCAAACCCCAGCACTCGGCCGAACAGGCCCACCGCTGCCTGGGGTGCGGTAACCCGTATTGCGAATGGAAGTGCCCGGTGCACAACTTCATTCCCAACTGGCTCAAGTTGGTGGCCGAGGGCAACATCCTCGCCGCCGCCGAACTGTCGCACCAGACCAACACCCTGCCGGAAGTCTGCGGCCGGGTGTGTCCCCAGGATCGTCTGTGCGAGGGTGCCTGCACCCTCAACGACGGCTTTGGTGCGGTGACCATCGGCTCGGTGGAGAAGTACATCACCGACACCGCGTTTGCCATGGGCTGGCGCCCGGACATGTCCAAGGTCAAGCCCACCGGCAAGCGCGTGGCGATCATCGGCGCAGGCCCGGCGGGCCTGGGCTGTGCCGACGTGCTGGTGCGTGGTGGCGTGACCCCGGTGGTGTTCGACAAGAACCCGGAAATCGGCGGCCTGCTGACCTTCGGCATCCCCGAGTTCAAGCTGGAAAAGACTGTGTTGAGCAATCGCCGCGAAGTCTTCACCGGCATGGGCATCGAGTTCCGCTTGAACACCGAGATCGGCAAAGACGTGACCATGGAGCAACTGCTCGAAGAATACGATGCGGTGTTCATGGGCATGGGCACCTACACCTACATGAAGGGCGGCTTTGCCGGTGAGGACTTGCCGGGCGTGTACGACGCGCTTGACTTCCTGATCGCCAACGTCAACCGCAACCTGGGCTTTGAAAAGTCGCCGGAAGATTTCGTCGACATGAAAGGCAAGAAGGTCGTGGTGCTCGGCGGTGGTGACACCGCGATGGACTGCAACCGCACCTCGATTCGCCAGGGTGCCAAGTCGGTGACCTGTGCCTATCGCCGCGACGAAGCCAACATGCCCGGCTCGCGCAAAGAGGTGAAGAACGCCAAGGAAGAAGGCGTGAAGTTCCTCTACAACCGCCAGCCGATCGCTATTGTCGGTGAAGACCGTGTCGAAGGCGTGAAGGTGGTCGAGACCCGTCTCGGCGAACCGGACGCCCGTGGCCGCCGCAGCCCCGAGCCGATCCCGGGTTCCGAAGAGATCATCCCGGCCGACGCCGTGGTCATCGCTTTTGGCTTTCGCCCAAGCCCGGCGCCGTGGTTCGAGCAGTTCCAGATCCAGACTGACAGCCAGGGCCGCGTCGTGGCCCCGGAACAGGGCCAGTACAAGCACCAGACCAGCAACCCGAAAATCTTCGCCGGTGGCGATATGGTGCGCGGTTCTGACTTGGTGGTGACGGCGATCTTTGAAGGCCGCAATGCCGCCGAAGGCATCCTGGACTACTTGCAGGTCTGATCTGATCGTTCCCACGCTCCGCGTGGGAATGCCTCAGGGCGCTCCGCGTCTGCTCTTAAAGTCGTGACGCAGAGCATCACAGGACGCATTCCCACGCAGAGCGTGGGAACGATCGGCCGCGACAAATTGACCCTATAGATAAAAGGCACGGTGCATACCGTGCCTTTTGCGTCCGGCTCTGAGAAAATGCCCGCACTTTTTTCTGATCGTTCCCACGCTCCGCGTGGGAATGCCGCTTAGGACGCTCCGCGTCTGCTCTTAAAGTCGTGACGCAGAGCATCACAGGATGCATTCCCACGCAGAGCGTGGGAACGATCGGCCGCGACAAATTGACCCTATAGACAAAAGGCACGGTGCATACCGTGCCTTTTGCGTCCGGCTCTGAGAAAATGCCCGCACTTTTTTTGCGGATGCCGACATGACTGCCCTCAAGAACGACCGTTTCCTTCGTGCCCTGCTCAAGCAACCCGTAGACGTCACCCCCGTGTGGATGATGCGTCAAGCCGGTCGCTACCTGCCGGAATACCGCGCCAGCCGCGCCAACGCAGGCGATTTCATGAGCCTGTGCATGAACCCGGAGTTTGCCTGTGAGGTCACGATGCAGCCGCTGGACCGCTATCCACAACTGGACGCGGCCATCCTCTTCTCCGATATCCTGACCATCCCCGATGCCATGGGCCAAGGCCTGTACTTTGAAACCGGCGAAGGTCCACGCTTCAAGAAAGTGATCAGCACCCTGGCCGATATCGAAGCCCTGCCGATCCCGGACCCACACAAAGACCTCGGTTATGTGATGGACGCCGTCAGCACCATCCGCCGCGAACTCAACGGCCGCGTACCGCTGATCGGCTTCTCCGGCAGCCCGTGGACCCTGGCCACCTATATGGTCGAAGGCGGTTCGTCGAAAGACTTCCGCAAGACCAAGGCCATGCTCTACGACAACCCGCAAGCCATGCACTTGCTGCTGGACAAGCTGGCGCAGTCGGTCGTGTCCTACCTCAACGGCCAGATCATGGCCGGCGCGCAAGCGGTGCAGATCTTCGACACCTGGGGCGGCAACCTGTCGGCGGCGGCGTACCAGGAATTCTCCCTGGCCTACATGCGCAAAATCGTCAGCGGCCTGATCCGCGAACACGAAGGCCGCAAAGTGCCGGTGATCCTGTTCACCAAGGGCGGCGGCCTGTGGCTGGAAAGCATCGCCGATGCCGGCGCCGATGCATTGGGCCTGGACTGGACCTGCGACCTGGGCGAAGCCCGTCGCCGCGTCGGCAACCAAGTGGCCCTGCAAGGCAACATGGACCCGACCGTGCTCTACGCCAAGCCAGAGGCGATCCGCAGCGAAGTGGGGCGCATCCTCGCCAGCTACGGCAAGGGCAGCGGCCATGTGTTCAACCTCGGCCATGGCATCACCCCGGAAGTGAACCCGGAACATGCAGGCGCGTTCCTGCGGGCGGTGCATGAGTTGTCGGCGCAGTATCACGAGTAAGCATCAGCTAATAAAAAACCGGCTCAGGCCGGTTTTTTATTAGCTGACGATTGTTGTAGGAGCCGGCTTGCCGGCGATGACATGCCTGAGCCTTGCGGTGATTCTTCGGGCCACATCGCTGGCAAGCCAGCTCCTACAGTTTGAGCGGTGGCAACTTGGCCAGCTTCAACGCCACTAGCAGCGCAACGATCAGCAGCGCAACGATAAACCCGCCAATCCCGTTCCACCCGGCGTAATGCCAGAAAAACCCACCGGCCGTCCCGGCAATGCTCGACCCCGCGTAATAGCTGAACAGGTACAGCGACGAAGCCTGGCCCTTGGCTTTGAGGGCGCGGCGGCCAATCCAGCTGCTGGCTACCGAGTGGGCGCCGAAGAAGCCGAAGGTGAAGATCAGCATGCCGATGATAATCAGCGCCAGCGGGCTGAACAGGGTCAGGGTGATGCCGGCGAGCATTAGCACAATCGTGGCCCACAGGACGCGGCGGCGGCCCAGGCGGTCGGCCAGCGAGCCAATCTTCGCCGAGCTGTAGATGCCCGATAGGTACACCACCGACAGCAAGCCCACCACCGCCTGGCTCAGGTCGTAGGGAGCGGCCAGCAAGCGGTAGCCGATGTAGTTGAACAGCGTGACGAAGGCGCCCATCAGGACGAAGGCTTCGAGAAACAGCCACGGCAGGCCGGCATCCTTGAAGTGCATGACAAAGCCATTGATCAGGTTGCGCGGCTTGAGGCTGCTGGCGCGGAAGTTGCGCGAGGGTGGCAGGATCTTCCAGAACACTGTCGCCGCAATCAGCGCCAGGGCGCCGATGATCAGCATTGCCGTGTGCCAGCTGACAAAGTCGATCAACACGCCAGTGATCAGGCGCCCGCTCATGCCGCCAATCGCGTTGCCGCCGATATACAGGCCCATGGCCAGGCCGATGTGCTGCGGGTGGATCTCTTCGCTGAGGTAGGTCATGGCCACGGCTGCCAAACCACTAAGGGACAGGCCCAGCAACGCGCGCATCCACAGGATGCCTTCCCAGGTCGGCATCAGGCCGCTGGCGATGGTGCATACGGCTGCGCAGAACAGCGAGGTGACCATCACCGGCTTGCGCCCCAGGCGGTCGGAAATCGGCCCGGTGATCAGCAGGCCAAAGGCGAGCATCGCGGTGGAGACGGAGAGGATCAGGCTGCTCTGCGCGGCATTGATGGAAAATTCGTGGGACAGCGCCGGCATCATCGGCTGTACGCAATACAGCAGGGCAAAGGTGGCAAAGCCGCCGGAAAACAGCGCCAGCACCGTACGCATAAACAGCGGCGTACCTTTTTCGATGTACACGTCGTTGAGCTGCGCCACCACCTCATCCAGGGCGGTGGGCGGACGTTCTTGGGCAAGTGGAGCGACAGCAGCTTTCACGCGGGACCTCGGCAAGCAAAGGCAGCCAGGACTGGCCATGCAAAAAAGAATATAGCTGGCTAATGATTCTTTCCAATATATTGTTCGACCTGTTTGATAGCTTTTACGACCTAATGAGGTTTTTATGGAATTGCGCCACTTGCGCTACTTCATCGCCGTGGCTGAAGAGCTGCATTTCGGCAGGGCTGCCCAGGTCCTGGGCATCTCCCAACCGCCCTTGAGTCAGCAGATCCAGGCGCTGGAACAGCAGGTCGGCGCCCGGCTGTTCGAGCGTACCAATCGTCGGGTCGAGCTGAGCGAGGCAGGGCGCTTGTTCCTCACGGAAGCCCGCCTGGTATTGGCCCAGGTCGACAAGGCTGCGGATGTGGCACGCCGAGCACAGTTGGGGGAGTTGGGGGAACTGAAGATTGGCTTCACTTCTTCGGCGCCGTTCAACTCCAGCATCCCACAGGCGATTTTTGCTTTTCGCCAGGCCTTCCCGGCGGTGCACCTGAACCTGCAGGAAATGAGCAGTACCGAAGTGGCGGATGCGCTGGTGGATGAGTCGATCCAGGTCGGCTTGATGCGCCCGTTGCCCTTGCCGGACTCACTGAGTGTCGTGGAGTTGATGCGTGAGCCCCTGGTGGTGGTGCTCAGTGCCGGCCATCCATTAGCGCAAGGCAGCGAACGGGGCTTGCACCTGACGCAGTTGGCTGACGAACCTTTTGTATTTTTCCCACGGGCCTATGGCAGCGGCCTGTATGCCCAATTGCTCAGCCTGGCTCGCGACGCAGGCTTTAGCCCGCATTTTGCCCAGGAGGCCGGCGAGGCCATGACCATCATCGGCCTGGTGGCGGCGGGGTTGGGGGTGTCGGTGTTGCCGGCGTCGTACCAGCGCATCCGCATCGACGGCGTGGTCTACCGTACCTTGCTCGACCCGGAGGCCGTGACGGCGGTGTGGCTGGTACAGCGCAAGGACCAGCAGTCACCCATGGCCAAGGCGTTTGTCGAGCTGCTGACGCGTAAGGCGTTGGTGTAGCGGCGGTCACATATCGGGTAACGGAACCGATTTAGTGATTTGCCTTGGAGTTGCGCAGAATCGTTTCTTTTTCACTGAGTGACATGGATGACACTTCTCTATCAGCCCAAAGAAGGCAGCGTGTTGATTTGTGATTTTCGAGGCTATGAGGTGCCGGAAATCATCAAGATCAGACCTGTTATTGTGATACGCAGGCACAGGACCAATAAGCTGTTGGTAACGGTTGTGCCTTTAAGTACCACGGCGCCGCAGACGGTACTCGCACACCACTTGCAGCTTGAAAGCCATTTACAAGGTGCGAACCCGGTGTGCTGGGCGAAATGCGACATCGTTGCCACCGTCAGCCTTGGACGACTTGATCGAATCAAGAGTAAGGATCGGCATGGCAAACGAACTTACAAAATCGCCGAACTTTCCAGTGAGCAGTTTTTGGCTGTCAAGGCGGCGGTGCGCGGTGCACTTGGCCTTTGACGAGTGCGTTAGCCGACAGGAGGCGTTTTGCCACGGATTGTCCTGCCCGGTATTTCAGGCATACTGACCCAGTTCCCGAAAGGGGCTTGTGAGACTCTGAGGATCCTGGAAATCCAGCCATCGCAGAGCCGGGCAGGACAAGGCGATGACAAGCCAGCCTGCTTGTGAAGAGGGCGCCGAAAGGCGCCCTTTGTCGTTTCTGGTGCTAGGTAGATGCCGGTTTTTCAGGCGCCGATCAGTTCTGCTTCGACGTCGCCGTCTCCTTGAACAACTGCGCCGCCGTGCCTGCTTGCGCCGCGCCGCTTGTGCGCAGCCCGGCCATGATGTCGCGGTCGAGCATGCTCACCCAGCGGTTATAGTTGCGATGGATCTTGCCGTTCTTGTAGCCCAGTTCCTGGCTGTCGCGATACGTGATGGCGTAGCTGGTGCCGGTGTAGCGGATGTCGATTTCGGCGTAGTAGCGGTTGCGCACGTTGATCTGGGCCTGGATCAGGCGTGGGTCGGCGCGCTGTACGGTCCAGTTGCGCTTGTCCAGGGCAGTGAGGATGCTCTGTTTCATTTTCTCTTCACTGACCTGCTCGTTGGCGGCGAGTGCGTGCTGGGTGTTGAGTACCGGCTTGCTGGTACAGCCGGCAGCGGTCAGCAGGGTCAGGGCGATAAGGGTGGCGCGTAGCAACGAAGACATTGCGTTCTCTCCAATCAATTAAAAGGCTTACTGCCAGCGGCGAAAAATCAGCGACGTGTTGACGCCGCCAAAGGCAAAGTTGTTGTTCATCACGTAGTCGTTGTGCATCTGGCGGAACTCGCCGCGCAGGTAATCCAGTTCACCGCAGCGCGGGTCGATGTGATCGAGGTTGAAGGTCGGCACGTACTGGTCGCGGTTCATCATCTCGATGCTAAACCACGACTCCAGCGCCCCGCAGGCGCCCAGGGTATGGCCCAGGAAGCTCTTCTGCGAGCTGATGGGCATGCGGCTGCCGAACAGGCTGCTGGTGGCCAGGGTCTCGGCTATGTCGCCTTGTTCGGTGGCGGTGCCGTGGCCGTTCACGTAACCGATGGCATCCGGCGCCAGGCCGGCATCTTCGAGGGCCAGCTCCATCGCCCGGCGCATGGTGACCTGCTCGGGACGGGTGGTGTGCTGGCCGTCGGCGTTGCTGCCAAAACCGACGATCTCGGCATGGATAGGCGCACCGCGGGCCAGGGCATGTTCCAGCTCTTCAAGCACCAGCATGCCGCCGCCCTCGCCGATCACCAGGCCATCGCGGCCGCTGTCGTAGGGGCGTGGGCTGGTCTGCGGGGCATCGTTTTTCAGGCTGGTGGCGTAGAGCGCGTCAAACACCATGGCTTCGGTGGGGCACAGCTCTTCGGCGCCGCCGGCGAGCATCAGCGGCAGGCGGCCGAACTTGATCGCCTCATAGGCATAGCCGATGCCCTGGCTGCCGCTGGTGCACGCACTGGAGGTGGGGATCAGGCGCCCGGTGAGGCCAAAGAAAATGCTGATATTGGCCGCCGTGGTGTGCGGCATCATGCGCACATAGGAGTTGGCGTTCAGGCCTTCGGCCACCGAGTTGAGCAGCATATTGCCGAATGCCTTGATCTCATCGGTACTGCCGGTGGATGAGCCGCAGGCTACACCCATGCGCCCATCCTTGATCGACGCATCGCCCAGCAGGCCGGCGTCGTGCAACGCCTGTTCGGCAGCCCACACCGCCAGGCGCGAGACCCGGCCCATGCTGCGCAGTTGTTTGCGGGTCCAGTGGGCCGGCACGACAAAGTCGTCAATCGGCCCGGCCAAACGGGTGTTCAGTTCGCTGAAGCGATCCCACTCGTCCATGCGCCGGATACCGCTGCGCTGGGCACGGAAGTTGGCGACGATGGTTTCCCAGTCGCAGCCCAGGGAGGTCATGCCGGCCATGCCGGTGACTACCACACGTTTCATCAGCACAGGCCCCCGTTCACGGCCAGGACCTGGCGGGTGATGTAGCCGGCCTCGGCCGACATCAGGAAGTTCACCGCACTGGCGACCTCTTCGGGAGTGCCCATGCGTTGCGCGGGGATCATCTTCATCAGTTCTTCCACCGGCACGTTCTCGTCGAGCATCGCTGTGTCGATCAGGCCGGGAGCCACGCAGTTGACGGTGATCTTGCGTTTGCCCAGCTCAATGGCCAGGGCCTTGGCGGCGCCGATCAGGCCGGCCTTGGACGCGCTGTAATTGACCTGGCCACGGTTGCCGATCAGCCCCGAGACCGAGGTGATGCACACAATGCGCCCGGCCGCGCGACGCCGGATCATCGGCATCATCACCGGGTGCAGCACGTTATAGAAACCATCGAGATTGGTGCGCATCACCACGTCCCAGTCGTCTTCCGACAGCGCCGGGAACGCGCCATCGCGGGTCAGGCCGGCGTTCAACACCACGCCGTAATAGGCGCCGTGGGCTTCTACGTCGGCTTCAAGGATCTGCTTGCAGGTGGCCCGGTCTGCCACATCGAATTGCAGCACCCGCGCCTTGCGGCCCAGGGCCTGGACTTCGACCTGTACGGCATCCGCCTCGGCGCGGCCACTGCGGCAATGCAGCACAATGTCATGGCCGGCCTGGGCCAGGCGCAGGGCGATAGCACGGCCAATACCCCGGCTGGAGCCGGTGACCAGTACGGATTCAGTCATGACGAGTGTCCTTCGATTCAGCTAAATAGTTGGCCGCCTGGGGCGGTCGAAATACGTTCAGGCGCGCACTGGCCTGGATCCCGTCGCCGGTCAGGTGGCACTCGAACACACCCATGCCGTTGTCGTCTTCCAGGGAGCGTAGGCCGTGGATGGTCAGTTCGGTGCCGGCAGGAAAGTGCTCGACATTGCACTCGAATTTACGGGTGCCCAGCAGGAAGCCCAACGCCACGGCTTCGCCGTTCTGGCGTGCGCGGCAGCCGGCATAGGCCGCGACGCTTTGTGCCATCAACTCGACGCCGACCCAGGCCGGCAGGCTGCCGTCAGGGCGGTTGAACAGGCCGCCGGGCTTGACGGTGACGCGGGTGCGGATCTGCTCTTCATCGAAGGCCAGCACCTGGTCGATCAGGATCATGTCCCCGGCGTGGGGCAGCAGTTCGGCGAGTGGCCAATGGCTCATGGGGCGTCTCCGATAATCAGGCTGACGTTATTGCCACCGAAGGCAAACGAGTTGCTCATCAGGTAGCGTTTTTCCAGGGGGTCGCCGACCTTGGCCCAGCGCAGGGCGGGCAGCGCCGGGTCGGCGTGGCCGTCCCAGAGATGCGGCGCCAGCGTGCCCTCGAGCAGGCTCAGCCAGCAAAACGCCGCTTCCAGCGCCCCGGCGGCGCCGAGCGTATGGCCGGTCAGTGGCTTGGTCGAGGAGCAGGCCACGCCCGCCGGAAACAGGCTGGCCACGGCCAGGCTTTCCATGGCGTCGTTATGCTGGGTGGCGGTGCCGTGCAGGTTCAGGTAACCGATCTGCGCCGGTGCTAACTTCGCGTTGGCCAGGGCCTTGCTCATCGCCTGCAATGCGCCCTTGCCACTGGGCTCCGGCGCGGAAATATGGTGCGCGTCGCAACTGGCGCCGCTGCCCAGCAGGGCGATGGGCCCTGGGGTCTTGCTCATCAGGAACAGCACCGCCGCCTCGCCGATATTGATGCCATTGCGGTTCAGCGAAAACGGGTTGCAGCGCTCGGCGGACACCGCCTCCAGCGAGGTAAAGCCATTGAGGGTCAGCTTGCACAGGCTATCGACCCCGCCACACAGCACCGCATCGCACAGGCCCAGGTCCAGCAGGCGGCGTGCGCTCATCATTGCGCGGGCGCTGGAGGTGCAGGCCGTGGAAATCACATAGGCCGGGCCGCTCAGTTGCAGCCAGTCGGCGAGGAAGTTGGCCGGGGCGCCGAGTTCCTGTTGCCGGTAGTCATAATCGTCAGGGAAGTGCCCTTCTTGCAGATAGTGGGCAATGCCGCGGCTGGCTTCATCAATGCCCGAGGTGCTGGTGCCCAGCACAATCCCGATGCGCGCGGCGCCAAAGGTGTGGATCGCCTGCCGGATCGGGCCTTCGATCTGCAAGGCGGCCTCCAGCAGCAACTGGTTATTGCGACTGCTCTGTTGCGCCAGGTGCGGCGGCAGCGGTGCCAGCTCGCCAGGCACGCTGCCCACCGGCAGTACTCGCTCGGGCACCCAGCCGCTCTCGGCGCGCATGCCCGAGCTATCCCCGGCAAACAGGTTGCGCCGCACTTGCTGCTGGCCACGGCCCAGGGCGCAGATGATCCCCAGGGCATTGAGGTAGGCGGTCATGGGCTGCTCTCAAGCGCGGTGACGCGGTAGTTCAGGTGCTGGCCCGGCATGTTCACGCTGAAGATCAAGGGGGCGCGGTAGATCACCTGCCAGTGCGGCTTGAGGGCCCGCACGCCATCGTCTTCACGGGCTTGGGGGTAGTTGCCGGGCATTTCAGCGGCCGGGGTCAGGGCGAACAGCAGCGCCGCAAACAGCTCGCGGGCCTGGGGGTTGGGCGGCAGCAGGCCATCTGCCTGCCAAGCCCCGGCCACCAGCTTTTGCCGGGCCAGGGGGATGCCCAGCGGGTCCAGCAGCGACCAGCGCAGGGCCTGGCCTTCGCGCTGGATCACCAGCAACCAGTCCTGGCGCTGGCCATCCTGCTCGCGCTCGATATGCAATTGCAGGGGCAAGGCCAGGCTTGGCGTATGCACCGGCAGCGGCGGCTGGCTGGCGCAGGCGGCCAGCAGCAACAGGCCGCCGATCAACAGCGCGCGGATCATGCTGGCGGGCCTGTGAGTGGCTTGCGTGCAACCACATTCACCAGGGTCTCTTCACGTTGGCCAAACGGCTTGGGCTGGCGCAGGCCCCAACGCTCCAGCAGGCCGAAGTCTGCCGAGCGGCTCCACCACAGGTACGGGTACGACACATTCTGCGGGCCAAACTCGAAACCCTGGTCGCGGATCATCTCCAGGTACTCATCGGCACTTTTCTGCACCTGCATCGGGTGGCGGAACAGCCAGCGAATCACCCAAGTGTCGATGTAGGCTTCGGTGGACTCGGCAAACAGCAGATAGCCGCCGGGCTTGAGCACCCGATAGAACTCGGTCAGTGCCCGTTGTTGCTCCACCAGGTGGTGGAAGGTCTGGTGGCAGAACAGGATATCGACACTTTCATCGGCCACCTTGAGGGTCGCGCAATCGCTGCCGATCAGCTCGATCGCTATGCCCTGGCGCGCCGCTTCGGCACGGCTCAGGTCGAGGCTGTGCGGGTCGGCGTCCAGGCCGATCAGGCGCTTGGGGGCGAACACCTGCTGCAAATAGCCGAACGATTTGCCCTGGCCACAACCGGCATCCAGCAGCACCGGGGCCTCGGGCAGTGGCGCGCTGAACAGGCTGCGCAGGTCGTTGATGGCCACGCGCAGTACGTGATGCTGCCAGGTGTGGCTGCGCAGGAACCAGAAGCCGAACTTGGTTTCTTCGACGTAGTTTTTGCTCAAGTACTCTTTTGACACAGGTGGGCTGCTCATAGGTTTTCCCCGGCACAGATTTCCGAGAGCATCCGCAAGCGGCGCTTGGGTTCGCTGACAAAGGGGTTGCGCTCGTCCCAGGCATAACCGGCGAGGATCGAGCTGATCATGCGGCGGATTTCCGGCGAGCTGCCCGGGTGGTAGATCACATCCTGGAACGTGCCGGCGTACCAACCTTCGACATAGCAGCGGAACGTATCGACCCCACGTTTGAGCGGCTCGGCGAACTCGGTCTGCCAGTCCACCCTTTGGCCCTTGAGCTGGCGGTGCAGCAGCCCTGCGGCCATGCTGGCCGAACGCATGGCGATGGTCACGCCGGAGGAGAATACCGGGTCGAGGAACTCCGCCGCATTGCCCAACAGCGCAAAGCCCGGGCCATGCAGGGTGGTGACGTTGGCCGAGTAGCCGCCGATGGTCCGCGCCGGGGTATCCCAGACCGCGTTCGCCAGCACCTTGGACAGGCTCGGGGTTTGCTCGATGAAGCCGCGCAGGCAGGCATCCAGATCCCCATCGCAGCCGTCGAAATGCTCCTTGGCCGCGACCACGCCCACCGAGCAGCGCCCGTTGCTGAAGGGGATGGTCCAGAACCAGATATCGCGCTGGGTCGGGTGGGTGGTGATGAGGATCTTGCTGCGGTCGAAGCCCGGATGTTCGATGCGGTCCTCGACGTGGGTGAACACCGCCTGGCGCAACGGGAAGTTCGACGGCGCTTCGAGGTTCAGCAGGCGTGGCAGCACGCGGCCGTAACCGCTGGCGTCGAGGACGAAGCCGGCCTTGATATGGTATTCGCGGCCATTTTCGCGGCGTACATGCAGGTAGCGGTGGCCAGCGGCAAAATCCACCCCGACCAGGGTCTGGCCATACCGGATCTCCACGCCTTGCAACGCCGCCTGATCGGCCAGCAACTTGTCGAAATCGGCGCGCTGGACCTGGAAGGTGGTGGGCTTGCCATCGCTGAACGTGTCGCTGAAATCAAAGGCACTGTAGCGCTCGCCCCAGGCAAACGCGGCGCCGGTTTTCAGCTGGAAGCCGGCGGCGTTGACCGCCTCGAGCATGCCGGCTTCTTCGATAAAGTCGATGCAGTGGGACAACAGGCTCTCGCCGATGGAAAAGCGCGGGAAGTGCTGGCGCTCGATGATCAACACATCATGCCCGTTACGCTTGAGCAACGCGGCCGCAATGGCGCCGGACGGGCCGGCACCGATCACCACGACCTGGCGACGTTCCATTTCAACTGTGGGCACTGTGGCTCCTTGCCGGGTTGGCAATCATCAGGTTCGACTCAATAAAATTCGTGGGCATCATTGCGTGTGCTCCTGGCGGCCGGCCCACGGCGCCAGCATAAAGCTGAAGGCCAGGCCCAGGCTGACCGACAGGCCGAAGTTACTCACTGCCGGCGTACTGGAAACGGCCAGCAGGCCAAAGGACAGCCAGGTGGTGACGGCGGCCAGCAAGGTCCCCAGAAGACTGACAGCGGCACCGCCGATCTGTTCGCGCATGAGGATCGCATAATCGACGCTGATGGCCGTCACCAGCAGCAGGCCAAACAGGCTGAACAGGGTCAACGGCTGCCCCAGCCAACCGAGGCTGGCCAGGCTGCACAGGGCGGCCAGCAGCGGCAGGGCGACAATCCGCAGCGCGCCGCCCAGGCCGAAGGGCAGGATCAGCAGCAAGACAATCAGTACACAGGACAATAATTTCAATTCGGCGGCGCTGATCTGAGTCGCGGCAAATACCTGGTTCAAGTCGCCAAGGCGATCCACCAGTTGCACGCCCGGCAGGTCCAGGGCCTGGATACGCAGCAGCGCCGGGTTGTTCAGGCCTTGCAGGCTGACCATCGCCGCCACGCCGCCGTCCACCTTGCCCAGCCACAACAGGCGCCACGGTTCGGCCAATGGGCCGGCCAGGGCGGCGTCGATGTCGGCGGTGGGCAGCGCCTGCAACTGCGCCACCTCCGCTTGCAAGGCGCTGGCGGGGATGCCGAGGTCGAGCAGCGGTTGCCACAGCGCCGGCAGTTGCTTCAGGGCCTCGCGCACGTGTTGCTGTTCGCCGGGCGTGCTGACCAGTTGATTGAGCGCCAGGTAGCCCTGCAGCTTGTCCAGGTGCACCAGTTGATCCAGGCGCTGGCTCAACGCCGCCTGGCGCTCCAGTAACTGTTGTTGAGTGTCTGCCCGCACCAGGAAGAACTGGCTGGTGGGCTGGTAGCCGGTAATCCGTGCAATGGCCTGGGCTTCTTGCAGCAACTGCGGCGGTGCGCCGATCCACTGGCGAATATCGTTCTTGCTGTTCAACTGCCACAGGCCGCCGGCGCAGAACAGCAGGGCCAGCACCAGCAGGGCCTGGCTCGGCAGGCGCTTGAGCAAGGATTCACGTACCCCCAGCAGGAATTCGGCGACCCGCAGCGGCCATTGCGCCGGGCGCAGGTCCAGGCCGTTGAGCAGCGCCGGCAACAGGCACACCGCCGACAGGTAGGCGCCCACCAGCCCTGCGGCGGAGAACACGGCGATCTGGGTCAGCGCCGGGAACGGCGTCCAGGCCAGGGCCAGGTAGCCGATACAACTGGTGGCCAGGCTCAGGCTCAGGCCCGGCAGGGTCAGGCGCAAGGCCGGCCAGCTGCGCCAGGGTTGCAGGCTCCAGCTCTTGGACAGGTAATGCAGCGGGTAGTCGACGGCCACGCCGATCAGGCTTGCGCCCAGTACCAGGGTCATCACATGCATATGGCCAAACAGCGCCACGCAGGCCACCGCGCCAAACAGCATGCCCACCAGCACCGGGACAAAGGCCAGCAACACGCGCCAACGGCGGAACGCCAGCAGCAACAGCAATAGAATCCCTACCGTTGCACCGCCGCCGACCCAGGTCATCTCGCGGCTGGCCTGTTGTTGACCGTTGGCCGCGTACAGCAGGCCGCTGGCGGCAAGCAGTTGCACGCCCTGCTGGCTGGCCTGTTCGCGGCTCGCTTGCAGCAGGTCGGCGACTTGCAGCGGCAGTTTCATATCAAAGGCATTACCCTGGGTACGCGCGCGCAGCAGCACCCAGCTTTTGCCGTCGGCATCGGCGATCAACGCGCCGCTGCCGATATCCAGCTGCACCGCGCCATGTTGCGGCTGGCTGTTCTGGATGCGCCCGGTCAGGCCCAGCCAGTCGTCCTGGCTCGACACCAGGCTGAAGCCGGTAAAGGGGTCGAACAGTGCCTGCACCCGCTGCGCGATAAATGCCTCGGGCTCGCTGATCAACTGTTCGCGGTCCTTGGCCGACAGCATCGCCAGGCGCCCTTGCAGCAATTGCTGGCGCAGGGCTGGCAGGTCGGCCTGCAGGGTCCAGGTGACCTGTTCAAACAGGCCGCTGGCCTGCCACTGCGTGCCGAGCTGTTGGGCCATGCTCAGTGCCTGCTGGCGGTCGGCATGCCCGACCAGCACCAACATCTCGCGGTTCAGCGGTTCTTGCATGCGTTGCTCGGCCGCCAGTTCCAGGGCGTCCGGGGTGTTGCCCGGCACCAGGTCCATCAGGTTGGCCGACAACGGTGCACCATGGCGCCATTGCCAGCCGGCCAGGGCCAGCACGGCCACCAGCAGGATCAGGAACAGGCGCGGCAACCAACGCTCACTGGGCAAAGTCGTGTTGCTCCGCGTCGCTCAAGGGTTGCGTGCTGGTGCTGTCTTGCATGCGCAACAGGGTGCTGTCGCCCTGGGTTTCCAGCAGCTCGATGGTGTGCACCAACTCGCCGCCGTCGATATTGATCTGGGTGAACACTTGCTTGAGCAGCAGCGAGCGGGGGATCAGCGTGAGTTTCCAGGCCTTGGCCTCGCCTTGCAGCTGCAACTCGAAGTCGCGCTGCAAGCCGCTGCTGTCGCCTTGCAGCACGGCGAGGAACAAACGGTTCTGCTCGGCGCCGGCGCTTTTGTTCGGCAGCGGTTGCCAACCGTTGACATCACGCCGGGCAATGCCCTGGGCGTTGATGCGGTAGTCCTGTTGCAGCGGGGTTTTCAGCAGCCAGAGCAGGCCGTGGTCCCGGGCCAATACGAAGGTGCCCTTGCTGGTCAGCGGCTGGGGCAGGGCGCGCAGGTGCTTTTCCTGGATAAAACTGCCGTGGATCACCGTGGGCTTGGCCAACTGATCGCTCAGTTGTTGCAAGTCAAAGGCATAAGCTCCAACGCTCAGCAACAACCCAACCCCTGTAGGCGCGAGCTTGCTCGCGAAAAACCCGAGGACGCCGCGCAGTGTCAGGCACCCCGCGTTATTGTTGGCGACCATCGCGGGCAAGCTCAGCATTCCAGGGCCCTTTCGACGGCGGTGGTGAACACGGCGGGTGAGGCCAGTTGCATCTCGCGGCTAGTAATCTCGACCGCCACTTGCACAGTGCTGGCGCGGGTCAGGCGTTCGCCGCTGGCCAGGTCGGTGATCAGGTAGTTGACCTTCAAGCGGTTCTCCCACTCCACCAGGCTGGCGCGCACATTGAGGGTCTGGCCAAAGGTGGCGCCCCGCACGTAGCGCAGTTGCAGGTCGATCACCGGCCACGCATATCCGGATTCGAGCATTGCCGTGTAGTTGTGGCCGAGCTTGTCGAGCAACGCGCAGCGGGCGATTTCCAGGTATTTCACGTAGTGGCCGTGCCAGACCACGTTCATCGTGTCGATGTCGAAGAAGGGCACGAGGATTTCAGTGTCGCAATGCAACACGCCGGGGCTACGCATGCAGCCTCCAGTGTTGCGCGGCGATGCGTTGCAGGCACAGGCGCAGTTCGCCTTCCAGGGCGCGGTCTTCAATCACCGGCGGGAAGTCCTTGGCCAGCTCGCTGTGCATCGCGGCTAGGGCCGGCGGCAACGGCCTGGCATCCGTGACCTGGGCGCGCAACCACACGCCCTGGTTGGCCGCGAGCAAGGTGGCGGCGGCCACCTGTTCGGTCAGCTCCAGCACGCGGATCGCATCGCGGGCGGCGATCGTACCCATGCTTACCTTGTCCTGGTTGTGGCACTCGGTGGAGCGTGAAAACACGCTGGCCGGCATCGTATTTTTCAACGCTTCGGCGGTCCAGGCGCTGGTGCCGATCTGCACCGCCTTGAAGCCGTGGTTGATCATCGCGCGGTCCGCCGGGGCGCCCGACAGGTTGCTCGGCAAACCATGGTTGTAGCGCTCGTCCACCAGCAGCGCCAATTGCCGGTCGAGCAGGTCGGCGACGTTGGCCACCAGGTTTTTCAGGCTGTCCATGGCAAAGGCGATATGCCCGCCGTAGAAGTGCCCGCCGTGCAGCACGCGCTCGGCCTCGGCGTCGATGATCGGGTTGTCGTTGGCGCTGTTGAGCTCGATCTCGATAAACGAGCGCAGCCAGTTCAGGCTGTCGGCCAGCACGCCGAGGACGTGGGGCGCGCAGCGCAGCGAGTAGCGGTCTTGCAGGCGGTGCAGCGGCGCGGTCGGGGCGTCGATGGCCAGGTCCTTGCGCAACCAGGCCGCCACCTGCATCTGCCCGGGGTGCGGCTTGGCGGCGAACAGGCGTTCGTCGAAGTGCTCCGGGTTGCCTTGCAGCGCCACCACGTTCAACGCGGTGATGCGCGTGGCCAGTTGCAGCAGGTAGTCGGCGCGGGCGAAGGCCAGGCAAGCCAGGCCGGTCATCACCGCGGTGCCGTTCATCAGCGCCAGGGCTTCCTTGGGCCGCAGCACCAGCGGCGTCCAGCCCAGTTCGCGATGGACATCGGCGGCCTGGCGGCGCTCGCCACGAAACAGCACTTCACGTTCGCCGGACAAGGTCGCGGCCACGTACGACAGCGGCGTCAGATCGCCGCTGGCGCCCACCGAGCCCTCTTCGGGGATCAGCGGCAGGATGTCGTGTTCAAGGAACGCATGCAGGCGCTCCAGCAGTTCAACCCGCACCCCGGACACGCCATGGCACAGCGACTGCAAGCGTGCCGCCAGCACTGCACGGGTGGCCTGGGCGTCGAGCAACTTGCCCAGGCCGCAGCCGTGAAAGGTGTACAGGTGACGCGGCAAGGCCTCGACATGCTGCAACGGCACCGCCACCACGCACGAGTCGCCATAGCCGGTGGTCACGCCGTAGATCACGCCTTCCTTGTCCAGCAGCGAATCGAGGAACTGCGCGCCCTTGGCGATGCGCTGGCGGTACCCGGCGTCGTCTTGCAGGCGGGTGGGCGCCTGACGGTTGGCCAGGGCCAGCACGTCTTCGATGCGCAAAGGGAGTTCGCCGAAGGTTACCGGCTCAAGCAGATGCGTCGTCATCGGTCTTCCAGAAAGGGTAAAAGTTGAACCATTGTTGGGGCGCTTGCAGGCAGAACTGGCCCAGGCGTGCGGCGTAGCGCGCGGCCCAGTGGGCGATCACCTGCTGGCGGTCGCTGCGTTTCCATTCGATCAATGGGGCAAAGGGCTCGATGATCAACCGATAGCGGCCCTGCTGCTTGAGGCACATCAGCAGGTTGACCGGGCATTTGAGCAGCCCGGCCAGCAGCCAGGGGCCCTGGGGGAAGGCCGCGCTGTGGCCGAGAAAGTCCACGCGCACCGTGCGCCCGCCATGCAGGGGGATGCGGTCGCCGGCAATCGCCAGCCATTCGCCGTCGTCCAGGCGCTGGCTGAGCAGCAGCATCACCGCCGGGTCCAGTTCGCTGACCTGGATCAGCCGCAGGTTGCTCGCCCCGGCCTCGCCCAGCAGGCGGTTGAACTGTTCGGCATGCTTGGTGTGCACCAGCACGTTCATGGTGACTTTCTCACCCAGCTCCGCCAGGGCCCGGCACACTTCCAGGTTGCCCAGGTGCGCGCCCACCAGCATCTGCCCGCGTTCGCCGCGCAGTTGCCCGCGCAATTGGGCCGGGTCGATGATTTCGATCTGTTCCAGGCGCAGCTTGCCGTTCCACACGTCGAGCTTGTCCAGCAAGGCGTCGGCGAAGGCCATGAACTGGCCGAAGACCTTTGTGTGGCTGGGGCGCAGGTCGTCGCGCCCGCTCCAGTCGGCCAGGCGCTGCTGGTATTGCCAGATGCTCCGGCGCGCGGCGCGGCCAAACAGGAAAAAGTACAGGACGATGCCATACAGCAGTGGGCTCAGTACCCGGCGCCCAAGGACTTTGGCGGCGAACGCGGTGAGTTTCATCAGCCAGAAACTGCCGCGCTCCTGGCGGTCGGCCCAATGCCGGGTGTTTTCGCTCATGCCTGCCACCGTCGCCAGAGGATCAGCGGCGCGCGCAGCAACATGCCGAAGAACAGCCGGGTATGCATGGATGAAATCAGCAGGTTGTCGCGGACCAGGCGAAAGTGCGACAGGCCGTCGGCCGGGTAATGCACCTGGGTCGGCAGCCAGCGCATCGGCTGGTTGCGCCATGACAGGCGCACGATGATGTCGGAGTCGAAATCCATGCGCTTGCCGATCCGCGCCGAGTCCATCAAGGCCAGCACCGGTGCCAGGGGGTAGAGGCGAAAGCCACACATCGAATCGCGGATCTGCAGCGACAGGCTGTTGATCCACACCCAGACGTGGGTCAGGTAACGCGCATAGAGGCGGCCCTTGGGCACGCTGTCGTCGTATTCGGGGTAGCCGCAGATCACCGCGTCGGGGTGGGTGCGTGAGGCGTCGAGAAACAGCGCGACTTCGCGCAGGTCGTGCTGGCCGTCGGCGTCCACTTGCAGGGCGTGGGTGAAGCCCAGGCGTGCGGCTTCGCGAAAGCCGGCCATCACTGCCGCGCCCTTGCCTTGATTGACGGGCAGGGTCAGCAGCGACACGTTATCCAGGTTTGCCAGTTGCGCCAGCACGGCGGCGCAGGCCGGGCTGCTGCCATCATCCACCAGCAGGCAGGGCAGGCCGTGCTCCAGCAGGCTGCGGACCACGGCGGGCACGGCGGCTTCGTGGTTGTAGACCGGGATCAGGGCGCAGGGGTTATGCATGGGAACTCTCCAGCAAAATCCGCCCGCTGGAACACGCCGCACTGTCATTGCGATAGGCGAAATACAACTTGCCCCGCTCGCGATCAAAGCGCAGGTGCAACTCGACCCCATCGCCTGGGCGCACCAGTTGCTGGAACTTGAGCACTTCCATACCGGCAAAGCTCGCTGGTAGGTCGAGCAATTGCTGGCCCAGATTGAACGCCCACTCCACCTGCACCACCCCCGGCAACACCGGGGTGTGGGGGAAATGGCCGCTGAAGTAGGCCAGGTCCGGCGGGATGCTCAGTTGCAGGGTCCATTCGCCGTCGGTCTCGACTTGCGCCAGCAATTCCGGCGCCTTGGGGCGCGGTGCCAGCAGCAGGGCTTCGACCTCGGCCTGGGGCAGTTTGCCCTGGGGGTTGAGCGGCAACTGCCGCAACAAGCGCCAGCGGCGGGGCAGGGCCAGGGCTTCGCAATGCTGGCCCAGGTGTTGGCGCAGGGTCTGGGTGACGCTGCGCCGGCCTTGGTTGCGCAGGGCGTGCAGGCCGTCGCCGCTGAGTACCACCAGGGCGCCGAGGGAGGCGCGGTTTTCCTGGACCACGCCCAGGCGCGCTTCGGCGACCCAGGCGTGACTGGCCAGGGCTTGTTCGAGCATGGGCAGGGAGATGCGTTTTTCTTCCAGCTTGACGATCCGGTCCAGGCGCCCGAGCAGCTCAAAGCGGCCGTCGGCGTGGATCTGCGCGGCGTCGGCAGTCTGCTCCACATGCCCGGCCGGCAGGTACGGCGAGGCAATGCGCAAGGCGCCATCGGCATCCTGAGTCAGGCGCACATCGGCAAACGGTTGCCACGGCGCGTGGCCCTGGCGCCAGGCTATGCCGCCGGTTTCCGAGCTGCCGAGGATCTCCGTCGGCCACTGTTGCAGGCGTTGGTGCAGGCTGTCGGCCGCGTCAGTGGGCAATGCACCGCCGGAGGAGAACACCCGCTTGACCGCACTCAGGGCAGCCCAGTCGAGGTTATCGCCCATGCGCTTGAGCAGGGCCGGGCTGGCCACCCAGGCAAAGTGCGGGTACTGGCGGCTGATACGCTGCAAGTCTTCGGGGAACGGCAGTTGCTCGCGCACAAAGGCGCGGCCGGCGCACAGCGGCCACAGCACGCGGAACAGCAGGCCGTAGATATGCTGGGTGGCGACGCTGCCGATGATGCAGGCCTGGCCCAGGTCGGCGCCCCATAAGGCTTCCAGGGCCTGCACCTCATTGGCCAGTTGGCGCAGGGTCTTGTCGATGCGCTTGGGGTCGCCGCTGGAGCCGGAGGTGCACAGGCCCAGTTGGCAGGTATCCAGGTCGAGGGCGGCGGCGGCAAGGGGTGGCTGGTAGAGCGCATCCAGGTCGCCCGCTTCGGTCAGCCAGGCGTCAACATCTGCGGCCCAGCGTTGGCGGGTCTGGGGTTGCAGGTCGGCGGGCAGCAACACGCTGACCCCGGCGCGCCAGGCGCCCAGCAGGGCAATCGCCAGCTCGCCGGCGTCGTTCAGGTGCACCGCCAGGCGCTGGATGCCACGGGCTTGCAGCCCGGCCGCCAGGCTCAGGGCCCGTTCGCATAGTTGTGCGTGGTTCATCGCCGGTTCAGTGGTGACCGAACGCAGTTGCACAGGCTCAAGCAACAGGTGCTCAAGATTGACCCAATTCATACGCGGCCTCGAACCCTTTGTCGTACCAGCCATTCCACGGCAAACAACAAACCCATCAAGCCATAGGCGATCAGGCCGTTGTACAACATCCACCAGCTCAGCGGTGCCCACAGGGTGAGCGCGGCGGCGAGCAGGCCGTTACACAAGAAAAACACACTCCATGCCACGGTGACCTGGCGGGTGTACGCAATGGCCTTTTCAGGCAGATGCGGATCGCTCAGGCGCGCCAGGCGTTCGACCATCGGCGGGCCGTACTTCAGGCTCAGGCCGAACAGCGCCAGCATGAAGATGCTGACCAGGCTTGGGTACCAGCGCAGCCACTGCGGGTTGTCGAACCAGGCCAGCAGCAGGCAAAACACAATCGCTACCACGGCCATCCAGCCACTGCCGGGGCGTCGCGGGCCGGTCAGCGCGCGCAGCAGCCACAGGCTGGCCAGCAGCAGGCCGAATTGCCATGGGGCGAAATGCTCCGTGCCGTAATACACCGCGAAAGGGTACAGCAGCCCGACCAGCAACAGGCCAAGGCCGATCAGCCGGCTCATGCGGCCGGTTGGACCAGACGGTAGACCGCCTCGACCACGTCATTGACCGTACGCACGGCCTTGAACTCTTCGGCGGCGATTTTCTTGCCGGTCTGGCGCTTGATATGGTCGATCAGGTCCACCGCGTCGATGCTGTCGATTTCCAGGTCCTGGTACAGGTTGGCGTCGAGGGTGACCTGCGCCGGCTCCAGTTCAAACAATTCCACCAGGGCGTCGCGCAGGGTGTTGAAGATATCGTCACGAGTTTGCATGGTCGGGTCTCAAGCTGCCTGTCTGGCCGTGACGAACGCCGCGAGGCTGGCCACGTTGATAAAGTGATTGCGGGTGTCCTTGGCGTCGGCATCGATCTTGATTCCGTACTTTTTCTGGATCGCCAGGCCCAATTCCAGGGCGTCTACCGAATCCAGGCCCAGGCCTTCGCCGAACAGGGTTTGCTCGCTGCCGATGTCGCTGGCGTCGATGTCTTCCAGGCCCAGGGCCTCGATGATCAGGGTTTTTATCTCGTGCTCAAGGCTGTTGGGGTTGCTCATCTTCGGCGAGCTCCTTAATGAAATAGTGATGCAGATAATCGTTGAGCTTGCGTGAAGCCTGGGGTGCCGGCCCTTGCGAGGCAAACACCTGTGGGTCTATATCGGCACCCACCTGCAAACTGAAGTGAAAACGGCGGTGGGGGATGCGATACCAGGGTTCGGCCTTGGTCAGCGTGGTCGGGCTGACCCTGAGCACGACGGGGGTGATGATTGTCGCACCCCGCAGGGCAATGGCGGCGGCCCCGCGATGAAAGGCCGGCGCTGCGCCCGGCACGGTGCGGGTGCCTTCGGGAAAAATAATCAGGGTCTGGCCATCACGCAGGGCGCCCGCAGCAGCATCGAGCAGGTCGATGCTGCCGTCATTGCTGAGGTAGCCGGCATCGTTCACCGGGCCGCGGGTGAAGGGGTTCTGCCACAGGCTTTGCTTGACCACGCAATTGGCCTGGCGTACCAGGCCGATCAGCACCACCACGTCGATCAGCGACGGGTGGTTGGCGATGATCATCTGCCCGGGGCGCCCGAGTTTTTCGGCGCCCTCGACGCTATAGGTGAGAATGCCGGCGCGGTACATCATGTTGATAAAGAACCAGAACAACCGGCCGATGGTCAGGCGCGCCCGCCGCTGGTGCTGCCGGGCGTCCCCCGGCAGGCAACTGAGCAGCGGAAATACCAGCAGGCGCAGGCACAGGCCGCCGAGGCCAAACAGCACAAAGCTGGCCGCCGTGGCGAACAGGCGCCAGTAGTAGGCGTCCCGGGGCTTTTCGGTCAGGGTTTGCGTTGCCAGTTCCATACTCGGTTCTTCCAGGCATGTTGGCAGGCCCCCTGCTCGGTGAGCAGGGTGCGCAGCAGGTTCAGGGCGTGGGGCCACTGGGTCTCGGAGGGTTGGACAGTCGCGGTGTGCAAGGCCAGTTGCCATTCGTCGCCAGGGGTCAGCAGCAGGCCCAGGGCATAGGGGAACGGCACGTCGTCGATCCAGCGCGCGTAGGCGTCGGGGGGCTGTTCTTCGGTGATTACCAGCAGCACCGCTGGCGCGCCCTCGTTGAGCAGGGCCGCGGCTTCGAGCATGCCGTGCTCCAGGCCGTCGCCCGCCGCTGCCAGGGCGGTCATTTCACTGGTTTCATTGCGCAGGATCGACCACAGGCCAATCACCGCGTTATGTACCGACAGGCTGAACTGGGTGGGCGACAGGGGCTGGTCAGTGGCCAGGTCGCTGAGAATATCCAGGGTGCGCGGGGTTTCGCCGTGACGGGAGACAAATACCAGCGGCAGGTCCCGCAGGCCTTCGGCCAATGGCCAGCCGACACTGAAGGCCATCCGGGCCAGGCGGCCCAGGCGCCGACGCTGCATGGCCGGCAGAAACGACACATCGGGCGCAGCATCGCTTTGGGCCAGCAACGCCGGGGCATGGCACCAGGCGCGCCAGGCATCCACGCTGTCGAGCCCCGGGGCCCAGGCGCGCCATTGGGCGATGTTGAAGTTGATCACTGAGAAGAATTCCCGCCCCTGCGGGCTTCCTTGTGCTGCAATTGGCCCGTAGAACCGGGACATGGCGCGATGGCCGAGTGGCGCGCATTATCCCGGTGCGGTGGGGTTCTAGCAAACTTTGGTAAAGAATTGTTCACGGAATATTACAAAATCGCCGAAAAAGAATCGCTGATTGTCCGCCATGGGGTGTGTGTGCCAGGTGTCGGGGATTTCCTGTTTTGTCGGAGGAAGCGACAGGCTGCGATGCGAGATAAAGCCTTCAATGCTGTAGTACAGGAATGATCAAGGTAGCGAGCGGGCGCTTTTGCCCTCTACACTCGGGCATTCATTGATACACGGAGGTTTTTCCATGCGGCGTGTGGTGTTCAATCAAAAAGGTGGGGTTGGCAAGTCCAGCATCGCCTGCAACCTGGCGGCGGTCAGCGCCAGCGAAGGCTATCGAACCCTGTTGGTGGACCTCGATGCACAGGCCAACTCGACCCAGTACCTCACGGGGCTGACGGGCGACGATATCCCCATGGGGATTGCCGATTTCTTCAAGCAGACCCTGTCTTCCGGGCCGTTCTCGAAGAAAAACCAGGTGGATATCTACGAAACCCCGTTCGACAACCTGCACGTCATCACCGCCACCGCAGAACTGGCGGACCTGCAGCCCAAGCTTGAGGCCAAGCACAAGATCAACAAGCTGCGAAAGCTGCTCGATGAATTGGCCGAGGATTACGACCGGATATACCTGGATACCCCGCCGGCCTTGAATTTTTATGCGGTTTCGGCGCTGATCGCGGCTGATCGTGTATTGATACCGTTCGATTGCGACAGCTTCTCGCGTCAGGCGCTGTATGGGCTGCTGGCGGAAATCGAAGAGCTCAAGGACGACCATAACGAAGGCCTGGAAGTGGAAGGCATTGTGGTCAACCAGTTCCAGGCCCGGGCGAGCCTGCCGCAGCAGATGCTCGACGAGTTGATCGCCGAAGGCCTGCCGGTGCTGCCGGTGTACCTGGCCAGTTCGGTGCGCATGCGCGAGTCCCACCAGGAAAGCAAACCGCTGATCCACCTGGACCCGCGCCACAAACTGACCCAACAGTTTGTGGCGCTGCATAACCTGCTGGAAAACAGCTGATCATCAAGGATGAACACGCTCGATGTGGGAGCTGGCTTGCCTGCTCCCGCAGGCTTACACCCCTTGGCTGCGCAACCAGCTCATCAATTGCGGCAATGGAAAGGCCCCACTCTGGCGCGCCACTTCGCGGCCGTTCTTGAACAGGATCAGGCTGGGAATCGAACGAATCCCCAATTGCGCCGAAAGCTGCTGGTTGGCCTCGCTATCGAGCTTGGCCAGCCGGCACTTGCCCGCCAACTGCCCGGCCGCCTGTTCAAACACCGGCGCAAACGACTTGCACGGCCCACACCACTCGGCCCAGACGTCCACCAGTAGCGGCAAATCGCCCTTGATCTGGCTGGAATAGTCGCCCTGTTTCAATTCAAACGGTTTGTCCAGCAACACCGGCTGCTTGCAGCGCCCGCACTTTGGGGCATCGCCCAGGCGTTCGTGGGGGATGCGGTTGAGGGCGTTGCAGTGTGGGCAGGGGATTACAAGAGAATCGGACATGATGGGGTTCCGTTGACGTTGCCAATGAACACTATTTGGAGCCAAGGCCGAGATTATCAAGGTTCGGCGGTGGTGACGCACGCGTTCACATTTTTGTCTGTGCGCAGCTTTGGCCGTGTATCTAGGCTGCTTGGGCGGGTCTGGGATTGCGCCATTGGTCTGCTGACCAGTTATCGCATATTGCGATAATTTGATCCCCGGACTAACCTTCATAGCAAGATGCGATAAGGATATTGCATGCGAGTAATCAGTGTGAGGCCAATTCAAAATGCCAGGGAAAAATGGCCGCACTCAGCCAGTGCCCTGGATGAGTGGTACCGCAAAGTCAGGGTCATTACTCCCGGCGATTTTGCTGCATTGCGGTCGGTCTTTCCTTCAGTGGACAAGGTTGGGTCGTTGCATGTCTTCAATATCGGTGGCAATAAACTGCGGCTCATAGCCGTTGTGCGCTACCGCATGCAGCGCCTCTATATCCGGCATGTACTGGACCACCATGAATATGACAAGGGCAGGTGGAAGGAGTAACGAGAAATGAGCGTATTGATTGAGCAGGCCGTTGAGCACTGGGAGTTTGTGTCACCGTTGTTGCGCAAACCCAAAAGTGAGGCAGATTACAATGTGCTGGTCGAGGCCCTCGACGAATTGCTGGATATTGTCGGGGAGGACGAAACCCACCCGCTGATGGGGTTGGTGGATATCATCGGCGACTGGGTCGAGGCCTATGATCTGGAGCATTGGCCGATGCCTGAGGTGAGTGGGGTCGATGTGTTGCGGTCAATGATGCAAGAGCACGGTTTGACCCAGAGCGACTTACCGGGCGTTGGTCCTCAATCAGTGGTCTCTGAAATTCTCAGCGGCAAGCGCCAGCTCAACGTGCGGCAGATTCGTTGGCTGGCAGAGCATTTTAAAGTGCCGGTGGACATGTTCATCTGAGAAGGGCTAGGACGAACAACTGATCTCCAAATGCTTGCCCCAATCGGGCGGCCGCTGCGCGTACTGCTCCATCCCGGCCTGTTCTTCAAATGGCTTGCTCAGCACCGCATGCAGCCTTCGCACTTCGCTGTAGTCGCCTGACTCGGCGGCGGTGATGGCGTTTTGTGCCAGGTAGTTGCGCAGGATGTACAGCGGGTTGACCGCGTGCATCCGCTCGCGGCGTTCTGCCTCGCTTCCTGTGCCGTCGCGCTCAACCCGGGCCTTGTAGTCGTCGGCCCAGGCATCGAAGCCCGCGCGGTCGACAAAGTCATCGCGCAGGCGCGCCACGGCCAGTGCGGTGGGCTCATCCCCCAGGTGGCGGAAGAACAGGGTGTAGTCCACGCCGCTGTTCTGCATCAGTTGCAGCAAACGCTCCACCCGTTTCTGGTCGTCGTCTTCGGCGGTGGTCAGGCCCAGGCGGCGGCGCATCAGGTCCAGGTAGTGGGCCTGGTACAGCGGCAGGTACAGGCCGAGGGTTTCACGCAGGGCTTCAACGCTGATATACGGCGTCAACGCCTGGGCCAGGGCGCTGAGGTTCCACTGGCCGATGGGCACCTGGTTGCTGAAGGCGTAGCGGCCTTCGTGGTCGGAGTGGTTGCAGATGAAATGGGCGTCGAAGTCATCGAGGAAGGCAAACGGCCCGAAGTCGAAGGTAATCCCCAGGATCGACATGTTGTCGGTGTTCATCACCCCATGGCAAAAACCATAGGCCTGCCATTTGGCGATCAGCTCGGCATTGCGTTCGACGATCTCGCGGAACATCGCCAGGTACGGCTCGGGTTGCCCCTGGCAGTGGGCAAAGTGCAGCTGCAGCACATGCTCGGCCAGTTGCTGGTGCAGCTCGGTTTTCTGGGTGTAGTAGAAGTACTCGAAGTGCCCGAAGCGGATATGGCTCGGTGCCAGGCGCAGCACCATGGCGGCGCGCTCCTGTTTTTCGCGCCAGACCGGGGTGTCGGAGCCGATCACGCACAGGGCGCGGCTGCTGGGGATGCCCAAGGCATGCAAGGCTTCGCAGGCGAGGAACTCGCGGATCGACGAGCGCAGCACCGCGCGGCCATCGCCCATGCGCGAGTAAGGCGTTTGCCCGGCGCCCTTGAGGTGCAAGTCCCAGTGTTCGCCCGCCGCGTTGTACACCTCGCCCAGCAGCAAGCCGCGGCCATCCCCCAGTTGCGGGTTATAGGCGCCAAACTGATGCCCGGAATAGACCATCGCCCGCGGTTCGGCCTCGGCCCACAGCGTGTGGCCGCCGAACAGTTCGGCGAACACCGGCGTGTCGGCGACGGCCGGGTCGAGGTCCAGCAGCGCCAGGGCGGCGTTGCTCGCCACCACCAGTCGGGGCGCGTCGATGGGCTCGGGCAATACGTGGGTTGAGAAACCGTCGCCCAGGCGGGCGAAGCGGTTGTCGAAGGTCAGGTCGTCGAGGGCTTTCACCGGCCATCTCCAGCAGAATGTCCGAGCATTCTGCTGGGGATAGCGCGGTTAGTCGAGTTTGGCCGGCGGGGTGGGTTGCGGCGAGCCGTCATTGGCCGGCTTGCTCAGGGGCTCGATTTCCACCAGCTTGTATTCCTGGCCATGCAGGTTCTTCAGGTAGACCTCCATCTGTCGGAACGAAATGTTGATGCTCTGCTTCTTGAACTCACGGTTGATAAAGCGGTTGACCTCATCGATCACCGGGTTGCGGTCGCCCAGGTCGCGCACATGCATGCGCAACTCGTGGTCGAGGGTGCTTTCGCCGAAGTTGAGGAAGTACACATGGGGTTCCGGGTCTTTCAGTACCCGTGGGTTATCCCTGGCGGCCTTGAGTAACAAATCCTTCACCAGATCCAGGTCGGAGCCGTAGTCCACGCCGAGCTTGAGGGTTACCCGGGTGATGGTGTCGGTCAGCGACCAGTTGATCAGTTGCCCGGTGATAAAGGTTTTGTTCGGGACAATGATGTCCTTGCGGTCGAAGTCGGTGATGGTGGTGGCACGGATGCGGATCTTGCTCACCGTGCCCGACAGGTTGCCGATGGTAATAGTGTCGCCAATCCGTACCGGGCGCTCGAACAGGATCATGATGCCGGAGATAAAGTTGGCGAAGATCTCCTGCATGCCGAAGCCCAGGCCCACCGACAGTGCGGCCACCAGCCATTGCAACTTGTCCCAGCTCACCCCGAGGGTCGATAGGGTGGATACAAAGCCCACGCCGGCAATCACATACGACAGCAAGGTGGTGGTGGCGTAGGCGCTGCCCTGGGCCAGGTCCAGTTTCGACAGCACCAGCACTTCCAGCAGGCCCGGCAGGTTGCGCGCCAGGGCAAAGGTGATGCCGATGATGATCAGTGCGCCGAGCATGTCGCCGATGCTGATGGGCACCATGCTGATATTGGCGCCGGTGCCGCTGGTGTATTCGTAGAGGGTGATGTTGTCCAGGTAGGAGAACACCGAGATCAGGTCGGACCAGACCCAGTACAGCGCCGCGATAAAGCCGCCGAGCAGGGCCAGGCGGATCAGGCGCATGGATTGTTCGTTGACCTGCTCGATATCCAGGGTCGGTTCCTCGATCACCACTTCGCCGTCGCCGGCTTCCTTGGCGGCCTGGCGCTTGGCCAGTGCCCGGGAGTACGCCAGGCGCCGTGCGGCCACGCCCAGGCCGCGAACGAAGGTGGCTTCGATCACCAGCCAGAACATCAGCAGGTACAGGGTGTTGATCAGGCGGTCGCTGAGTTTGAGGGCGGTGTAGTAGTAGCCAAAGCACACGGCGATAAACAGGGCGATGGGCAGCGCGGTAAACAGCACGCCCACCAGCTTGCGAAACAGCGAGGCTTTTTCATGGGTCGGGCTGTTGAGCAGCAGGCGGCTGAGCAACCAGGCCATCAGTGCATAACAGGTCAGTACCACGGCGATGCCCAGTACATCGTCGGCCAGGGCCGCCGGTTGATGTTCGGCGATCGACACCACGGCCACCAGCGCCAGCACCACCAGCCCCAGCTTGCGGATCCAGCCCTGGAGGAATTCGACCTGGGGTTTTTCCCAGCGGAAATGCAATTCGGCCACGCCACCCGGCGCCAGGATCCGATAGGCGGTGTAGAACACCAGCCACGCCTGGGCGATCTGCACCAGGGCCATGCCCAGGTTGGCGTTCTGCCCGCGGGCGTCGATTTGCAGGGCGTAGCCACACAGCGCCAGGCCGAGGGTCACCGGCAAGGCCAGGAGGATGTTGACCAAGATCGCGATGGGGGTGTGCCACTGGCTGTCACGTTTGAAGTGGCCGATATCCATATGGATTTTTCTCAGCCGCTCGTACAGGTTGCTGCGCCGCCACAACAGCGCGCCGATCAACAGCAGCAGGGGCAGGAACAGCAACGGGCGCTGGGCCAGGCCGTCGTACAGCTCGCTGAGGCTGGAGGCCCAGGGCAGGGTGTCGACCTGCTTTTCCAGGCGGGTGGGCACGGTTTCCAGCCATTCGACGTCCAGCGGTTTGTTGCTGGGGATCCAGAACATCTGTTCGTCGAGGGTTGCGCGCAGGCTGGCGGCGGTGCTGAGCAGTTGTTTCTGGTTCAGTTGCAGGGTGATGGATTCGTTGAGCAGCGCGCTCAACTCCCGGCTCAGGCGTTCGAGCAGGTCGCTGCGGGTCACCGCCAGTTCCATCAGGGTGCGGCGCAATTGCGGTGTGACTTGGTCTTGCGGTTGGTTGGCCAGCAGGTTATCCACATAGGTGCTTGGCGAACTGATCAGCTCGCGCTGCTGGTTGACCTCGAACTGGTACAGGCGAATGTTGGCGATATCGTCCGCCAGGTCGCGGTCGACCCGCAGTCGCGGCAAGGCCTGTTTCTGTTTGTAGAGAATCTTCGACAGCAGCAGGCTGCCCTTGAGTACGTTGATTTGCTCGTCCAGGGCCGAGTCGCTCTGGGTCACGTTGTCCAGCAACTGTTTGGTTTGCAGGTTCTGCTGGGTCAGCTCGTTGAGTCGGTCGGTACTTTTGAGCAGGTAGTCGGACAGTTTCAGGTTGGCCGCGCTTTCCGTGGCCAGCAGGCTGCTGCTGCCGGCTTTCTGCGCTTCGATGGACTGCTGGGTCACGGTTTCCTGGGACTGGGCCAGGCGTTTCTGGTTGATCAGGGTTTGCAGGTCTTGGATTTCCTGCTCCAGACGCGCGGTTTTTTCCACTGCCAGGTCATGTTGGCTGTTGCCCAGGTCTTGCAGTTGGCTGTTGCCCGCCAGTTCCTGGCGGCGTAACGGGATCAAGGCGTTGAGCGACGCCAGCTCGGCGTTCAGCAGGTTGCGCTGGTCGCCATTGAGGGGTTTGCCGTTGTCCTTGCCGGCCTTGAGGATGCCGTTGATCTGCTGGATGCGGGTCTGGCTGTTGCTGATTTCGGTCTGGGCGCGCTCGGGCCGGGTCTGGGCGGCGATGCTCAGGCTGTTGGCGTCGGCCAGCTCCTTTTGCAGGTCGCCTTGCTGGGTGCTGCGCTGCACCAGCAGTTGTTCGAGCTGTGGCACCGGCAGGCTGGCATAGCGTTGGGCCACTGGGATGACCTTGGTGGCTTTGAGCCGGGCCAGTTCACGGGCGTTTTCCGTGGTCTGGCGCGGCGCGTCTTGCAATTGGCGCTTGAGATCGCTCAGGCGCTGCTCGTAATCCTGCTTGTTGCCCAGCAAGGTCAGGGTCTGCTGTAACACATTTTGCAGCGCCTTCATGTCGGCGTCGGGTAGTTTGCGGTCCGGCAGCTTGTCCAGGGTCTGCTGTACGCTCTCGACGCTCGGCGGCTCGGCAGCGAACACGGGGCTTACGCAGAGACTCAGGCCCAGCAGGGCAGTGGCAAAAAAGGTGCGCAGGATTGTCATAGAGACCGGTCGGACAAGGTGGGAAATAGGGGGCGTCCTGGCATCCAGTGGCACGCCGTCGCCCCGCAGTTTAGAGGAAGAGCCCGGGGCCCGGGCGACTTCCTTCGGGGAATCTGACGCCAACTTTGCCGATCTTGTTCCCGTCCATCACCGCGACGGTCCAAATGGTGTTGTTCCACTCCACCTGGTCGCCGACAATCGGCGCGCCCCCGACTTTCTGGGTAATAAAGTGGCTGAGCGGCATGTCCGGGTCGATGCCATCGAGCTTGAGCCCGTACAGCGCCGACACCGCGCCCAACTGGGCGTCGCCCTCCAGCACGAAGTCGCCGAAAAAGCGCAGGTCCAGGCCCCGTTGCGGTGCCTGGCTGAACAGTTTGCCGAGGGCGGCGAGGTTGTGTTCATGGCCGATCACGCACAGCAGGTCGCCGACTTCCAGCACCGTACTACCCGACGGATGGAGCAGTTGCTGGCCGCGAAACAGCGCGGCGATCCGCGTGCCTTCGGGCATTTTCAGTTCGCGCAGGGCGGCACCGATGCACCATTTCTCGGCCCCCAGGCGGTAGACAAACAGCTCCCACTCGCTGGTGACGTGCACTTCCAGGGCCGCCCGGGAAATCGGCGCAGGCTCGGGCGGGACCGTCACTTTCAAGAGCTTGGCCACCCACGGCAGGCTGGTGCCTTGCACCAGCAACGACACCAGCACGATAAAGAAGGCCAGGTTGAAATACAGCTGGGCGTGGGGCAGGCCGGCCATCAGCGGGAACACCGCAAGAATGATCGGCACCGCGCCGCGCAGGCCGACCCAGGCGATAAACACTTTTTCGCGGCCATGGAAGGCCTTGAACGGCAGCAGGCCGACCGCCACCGACAGTGGCCGGGCAAACAGGATCATCCACAGCGCCAGGCCCAGGGCCGGCAGGGCAATCGGCAGCAGGTCATGGGGCGTGACCAGCAGGCCCAGCACCAGGAACATGCCGATCTGTGCCAGCCAGGCCATGCCGTCGAGCATATGCAGGATGCCGTGGCGGCTGCGTACCGGGCGATTGCCGATCACCAGGCCGCACAGGTACACGGCGAGGAAGCCACTGCCATGCAGGGCGTTGGTCAGGGCAAAGATAAACAGGCCGCCGGCGATCACCAGGATCGGGTACAGGCCGTTGGCCAGGTTGATCCGGTTGACCAGTTGCAGCATCAGCCAACCGCCGCCCAGGCCAATAATGCCGCCGATGCCGAACTCGCGGATCAGGTGGGTCAACAGGCTCCAATGCAGGCCGGTCTGGCCGCTGGCGAGCATGTCGATCAAGGTTACGGTGAGGAACACGGCCATGGGGTCGTTGCTGCCGGACTCGATTTCCAGGCTGGCACTGACCCGTTCGTTCAGGCCCTTGCCACCCAGCAGCGAGAACACGGCGGCGGCATCGGTGGAGCCGACGATGGCGCCGATCAGCAGGCCCTGGATGATATTGAGGTCGAACAGCCAGGCTGCCGCCATACCGGTGAGGCCGGTGGTAATCAACACCCCCACGGTCGCCAGCGACAGGGCTGGCCACAGTGCCACGCGAAAACTCGCGACCCGGGTCCGCAAGCCGCCATCGAGCAGGATCACCGCCAATGCCAGGTTGCCCACCAGATACGCGGTAGGGTAATTATCGAAAATGATCCCGCCGCCATCGACGCCGGCCAGCATGCCCACGGCCAGGATGATCACCAGGATCGGGATCCCCAGGCGGGATGAAAGAGAACTCACCAGAATGCTCGCACTTACCAGCAACGCGCCGATCAAGAACAGGCTGTTGATGGTCGTCGCATTCAAAGGCAGTACTCCGGAAAAAAAGGCGGGGCGCAGACTGGCCATGCAGCCTGCGTGCCAGCGATTCTAACCTGTTGAATTGCTACGCTGTCAAAAAGCTTTCAGGTTGCGCCTATCAAATGGCAGGTAGTTCCAGTACTCATCGCCGGCGGGTGGCTTCTTATCAAAAAACATATGTATGTTGCGATTAGTGTTGGTTTCCGCGGGCTCATTAAGAAAAAATGAACCTACTGTGGTTAGTTAGGCGGACTGCCTGTTATTGATATGGGCAATGTCAGGGAAGTTGTCACGTCCAGCCGGAGCCGACAATATCCCCATTCCTTACTTCGCCTTCTGCGGTGATACTAAGCGGCGGTCGGTTGTGCACATGAATATAGGTTGTATTGTCTTCTGGAACCCAGTTCAACAATGTGTCACCTGGTTTTTTTATGGCGTCAGGACCTAAGGTTTGGAGGGTGAAAGAGTTTAAGCCCATGTGTTTTAGAGTGTCGGAAAAATCTATGAGATCTTTACCGGTCTGGAAGCCCTGGATTTTATGAGAGCCGGCTCTTGGATCGGATGGGCCATAGATAGAGTAGGTGTTTCCTCCTCTATCGTTAGAGCTCACTCTAATGCCCCGGGCTTCACCCGCTGGGGTGGAGGAAGAATCCTGAACGGGGGGAAGTGTCACTAAGTTATTCACGTTCGAAATGGTCATAATGTTTCACGTCTCTGTGTTTGAATGTATGTCCCGAACTCGAATGGGGTGGTTTATCGCTAGTGCGATAATTAAGTATTCCACGGGCGTCTTTTTATTTGCCAGTGCCGGTATGTTTCTAATATTTGCGTTTTTATTGTTGTGTTGAAGTTTGGTTTTTGGGGGGAAGGGCGACGTAGGATAAATGGGGAGTTGTAAAGGAGGTTTATATAGACACAAATGCACTCGATAATCTTCGTACGGGGAATGGAGGTTAATACCCTCCATTCCTCATGACTTCAATCAGAGCCGAAAGCGCCCCACCATCCCATTCAAATCCACCGCCAGGCGCGACAACTCATTGCTGGCTGCACTGGTCTGGCTGGCGCCGGTGGCCGATTGCACCGACAGGTCGCGGATGTTCACCAGGTTGCGGTCCACTTCCCGGGCCACTTGCGCCTGTTCTTCGGCGGCGCTGGCGATCACCAGGTTGCGCTCGTTGATCTCGACAATCGCGCTATTGATGGTGTCCAGGGACATGCCCGCGCCTTTGGCGATGTTCAATGTGGATTCGGCGCGCTCGGTGCTGTTGCGCATCGAGTCCACGGCCTGTTCCGTGCCGACCTGGATGCTGCCGATCATCCGCTCGATTTCGCTGGTGGACTGCTGGGTGCGATGGGCCAGGGCCCGTACTTCATCGGCAACCACGGCAAACCCGCGCCCGGCTTCCCCGGCCCGCGCGGCTTCGATGGCGGCGTTGAGCGCCAGCAGGTTGGTCTGGTCGGCCAGGCCGCGAATCACATCCAGTACCTTGCCGATATCCCGCGACTCTTCGGCCAGGGCGCCGATCAGGGTGGCGGTGCCCTGCACGTCGCCGCTCATGCGCTCGATGGCGCTGACGGTCTCTTGCACCAGGTCGCGGCCATCGCCGGCTGAGGCGGTGGCGTTCTTCGAGGCTTCGGAGGTGCTGACGGCATTGCGCGCGACTTCTTCGACGGCGCTGGTCATCTCGTTAACGGCGGTGGCGGCCTGCTCGATCTCGTTGTTCTGCTGGGTCAGGCCACGGGCGCTTTCGTCGGTGACGGCGTTCAGCTCTTCGGCAGCCGAGGCCAGTTGGGTAGCCGAGCCGGAGATGCGTTGCAGGGTGTCGCGCAACTTCTCCTGCATCTTGTGCATCGCCAGCAGCAGGCGGCCGGCTTCGTCGTCGCCATCGACCTTGATCGGCTGGGTCAGGTTACCGTCGGCAATCTTCTCGGCAGCGCTCAACGCCTGGGCAATCGGCAGGGTGATGCTGCGGGTCAGCAGCCAGGCGAACAGCACGGTCAGCGCCGTGGCCAGCGCCAGCAAGGCCACCACCAGGTTAAAAGCCGCATCATATTGCTCGGCGGCTTTCTGGTTGCTGTCGTTGGCCATCGAATTGTTGATGTCCAGCAGGCGCGTCAGGACGGCATTGACCGCCTCGGAGTTGTTCAACAACTCGGTGTTGAGCAAGGTGCGCAGCTCTTCGGTCTGGTTGTTGCGCGACAGGCTCCTCATCCGCTCTTCGATCTGGCGGTACTGGCCCAGCAGGCGTACGTACTCGTCATAGGCCGAGCGTTCTTCGCGGCTGTCGATCAGCTTTTCATACACACCCTGGGCGGCACGGATCTGCTGGTTACGCAGTTCAAAGGCTTCCAGGGTTTTTTGCTGCACGTCCGGCTCGCGGTTGGTCAGCAGGCGATAGGACAGCACGCGCAGGCGCAGGGTCAGTTGGGTGAAATCATCGAGGGCGCGAATGCTCGGCACGCTTCGCAGGGTAATGTTTTCGGTGGCGCCCCGGATCTTGCCCATCTGGTTCAGGGCAAAAATACCGAGAAACAACATCAGCGCACCAATGCACGCGAAGCCGAGAAACGCACGTGGCGCGATATTCATATTACGAAGAGACATGCAGTGGTCCTGGGATAGGCGCGATCCGTGCGGCGTTGAGGCGGGGTAAGCCTGACCTATCGGACATACGACTAAAGTCTTGAGGGGGTGCGCGCTTTTGTCGCACCCGCTGCGCATTGGAATGGATTGAGGAACCAGATGGCGTAAATACAGTCACTAAGGCTCTACAGCGTGGCCTGACCCATGAAATCAAGGCTGCGCGCCAGGATATCCCTGGCTTCCACGGTGATTTTTCTTTATCGTCACCGCCCTTTGAAAAAGCCCGAGAATTCAAAATGTTAGAAACATCCCTCAGCCAACTGGAACAACTGGTCAGTGACCTGGTGCAGCAGAATCAAGCATTGCTGGGTACCAACGAATCCCTCAAGGCGGAACTGGCCCGCGCCAAGGATGAGAACGACAGCCTGCAACTGAACCTGATGGAGCAGGAAGAAAAGCAGGGCGCCACCGCAGCCCGTATCCAGGCGTTGGTTGAGCGTGTGAGCGCAGGTCCTGTCAGCGCATGAATGACGGGATAAAGGTCGTTTCGATTCTCGGTGAGGATTACTCGATCAAGGCCCCGGACGGGGAGGACAACACCCTGCTCAAGGCCGTGACCCTGCTCAAGGCGTCCCTGGCCACCACCAAGCAGAAGTACCCGACCCTGATCGGCGATAAACTGCTGGTGCTGGCGGCGCTGAACCTATGTGCCGAGCAGATCGACATGCAGCAGCGTCACCAGCAGGAACTCGATCGTTACCAAGAGCAAGTCAGCGCCACGGTCGACGTCATTGCCAAGGCCATCGGCCAGCCCTGATCAGAACCATTCATCCTGCATGGCCAGGCACGTATCGTCCCGTGCCTGCAGGATCGACAGTTCATGATGGCAGCCCGGCACTTCCCAGGTCAGGAAGTACCGGGCCGCTTGCAGCTTGCCTTTATAGAAGGCGACATCTGCCGCATTGCCCTTGCTCAAGCCTTCTTCGGCGTGGATCGCCTGTTCCAGCCAGCGCCAGCCAATCACCGTATGCCCAAACACTTTCAGGTACAGCGCCGAGTTCGCCAGGCTGCTGTTGACCTTGCCCTGGGCGAGATCCGTCAACAGCCCGAGGGTCACGCTTTGCAGGCGTGCCACCAGCTGTTCCAACGGTTCGCGCAATGCCGTGAGTGATGGATAGGCCTGGGCCCGTGCGCCGGTCTCGGCGATCAGGCGGATCAACTGCTTCAACCCCGCGCCGCCATTTTGCCCGAGCTTGCGCCCCAACAGGTCCAGGGACTGGATACCGTGGGTGCCTTCGTGGATCGGGTTCAGGCGGTTGTCGCGGTAGTACTGCTCCACCGGGTAGTCGCGGGTGTAGCCGTGGCCGCCGAGAATCTGGATCGCCAGTTCGTTGGCCTTCAGGCAGAACTCCGAGGGCCAGGATTTGACGATCGGGGTCAGCAGGTCCAGCAGCTCATGGGCCTGCTGGCGCCCGGCCTCGTTGTCCAGGGTGGTGGTGTCATCGAACAGCCGCGCCGCGTACAGGCCGAGGTCGAAAGCGCCCTCTACATAGGCTTTTTGCGTGAGCAGCATGCGTTTGATATCCGCGTGCTGGATGATCGACACCGGCGCGGTGTTCGGGTCCTTGCTGTCCGGCAGGCGGCCTTGCGGGCGTTCCCGGGCGTATTCCAGGGAGTACAGGTAACCGGCGTAACCGAGCATCACCGCGCCCATGCCAACGCCAATCCGCGCTTCGTTCATCATCTGGAACATACAGGCCAGGCCCTGGTGCGGCTTGCCCACCAGATAACCAACACACTCGCCGTTATCGCCGAAGTTCAGCGCCGTGGAGGTGGTGCCGCGCCACCCCATCTTGTGGAACAGCCCAGCCAGCACGACATCATTGCGCGGGCCCAGGCTGCCGTCGTCATTGACCAGGAACTTGGGCACGATAAACAGCGAAATGCCCTTCACCCCGGCAGGCGCATCCGGCAGTTTGGCCAGCACCATGTGCACGATATTTTCCGACAGCGGATGATCGCCGCCCGAGATAAAGATCTTGTTGCCCTTGAGGCGGTAGGTGCCGTCCGCCGCGGGCTCGGCGCGGGTGCGCAGATCCGACAGCGACGAGCCAGCATGGGGCTCGGTCAAGGCCATGGTGCCGAAGAACCGGCCTTCGATCATCGGTTGCAGAAAACGCCGCTTTTGCTCCTCGCTGCCAAAACTCTCGATCAGATTGGCCGCGCCCATGGTCAGGAACGGGTACGAGGTGGAGGCCGCATTGGCTGACTGAAAGTGCGCAAAACAGGCCTGGGACAGCAGTGTCGGCAGTTGCATGCCACCGGCTTCAAAACTGCGCGCCGCATTCAGAAAGCCGGCTTCGAGGAAGGCATCCACGGCAGGTTTCACCTCCGGGATCAGGATCGCCTGGCCGTCTTCGTAGCGCGGTTCGTTTTCGTCGCCCTTGCGGTTGTGCGGGGCGAAGTACTTTTCGGCGATGGAGCGGGCGGTGCCGATGGCGGCATCGAAGGTTTCGCGAGTGTGGTCGGCAAACCGCTCGCGCTGGGTCAGGCCCTCGGCATCGAGGACTTCGTACAGCTCGAAAGCCAGATTGCGGGAACTGAGGAGCGTCTCGGACATGGCGGCTTACCTATGTGGGAATAGGCCGCAGTCTAAGTGCGCGAATAGAGGCGCGATAGCAAGATTGATCTGGGTGATGGAGCAGCAAAACAAAGGCTGGATACACAAGATCGTTCCCACGCTCTGCGTGGGAACGCCTCTTGCGACGCTCTGCGTCGCGGACGCGGAGCGTCCTGGGCGGCACTCCCACGCAGAGCGTGGGAGTGATCGGTGGACTAGCCGATGGTCATCAAGCTGGCATTACCCCCTGCCGCAGCCGTGTTGACGCTCAACGCCCGCTCGATCACCAGGCGCTCCAACGCAATGTTGGTTTCGCCCGAAGACAGGCCATTGACCCCGACAATCGCGCCACTGCGCTGCGCCACTTGCTGGCAAACCCCACGCAGTTGGTCGCCATCGCCATGGTGCAGGACGGCGTCGAAGATCACTTCGTCCTTGGTCCAATCGGCTACACGCTGGATCTTCGCCTGAACTTCCTTCGGCAGCCGTGGGAACAGCGCCTTGGTCAGGTCAGATTCCGGCCACACCGCCGAGCTGCCTACGGCCAATACCGCCGACAGTTGCGCCAGCAGGTCGCCTTCCACATCCGCCAGGCACAGGACGTGCTCGCGGGGCAGGATGGCGTAGCTGTTGCGCTCGCCGGTCGGGCCGGCCAGCAGGCGGGTGATACCGCTTTGCGATTGCGCGGCGAACTGGCTGCACAGGACGCTCAGGTCGCTGAACTTATGGCTGTCGGCCCAGGTTTTGAGGGCAGTCAACGGTTGGCTCATGGCGTCACGCAGGCGCACATCCGGTGCGGCCAGTGCATCACCCCGTACGAAGGATTGCTCGATCGCATCGGTAGGACGAGTCGACAGCAGGCGGTACAGGTACAGCGGGCCACCGGCTTTCGGACCGGTGCCCGACAAGCCTTCGCCACCGAATGGCTGCACGCCGACCACGGCACCGACGATGTTGCGGTTGACGTAGACGTTACCGGCATGGACGTTGTCGATCACCTTGGCGATGGTCTCGTCGATACGGGTGTGCACGCCCAGGGTCAGGCCATAGCCAGACGCATTGATCTGGCCGATCAACTGGTCGATTTCCTTACGCTTGTAACGCACCACGTGCAGGACCGGGCCGAAGATCTCCCGTTGCAGCTCGTCGAAGCTTTCCAGCTCGATCAGGGTTGGCATCACGAAGGTGCCGCGCTTGATTTCTTCGCTGTCGGCAATCGCCACCTGGTACACAGTGCGGCCTTTGTCGCGCATGGCCTGGATGTGTTTCTCGATGCCCGCCTTGGCTTCGGCGTCGATCACCGGGCCGATATCCACGGACAGGCGCTCCGGGTTGCCCAGGCGGCATTCGGCCATGGCACCCTTGAGCATTTCGATGACGCGGTCTGCCGAATCTTCCTGCAGACACAGTACACGCAGGGCCGAACAACGCTGGCCGGCACTGTCGAAGGCCGAGGACACGACGTCGATCACCACCTGTTCGGTCAGGGCCGAGGAGTCGACGATCATCGCATTCTGGCCACCGGTCTCGGCGATCAGCGGGATCGGGCGGCCCTGGGCATCCAGGCGCCCGGCGACATTGCGTTGCAGCAGGCGCGCCACTTCGGTGGAGCCGGTGAACATCACGCCTTTGACGCGATCATCGCCCACCAGGCGGGCACCGACGCTTTCGCCTTGGCCCGGCAGCAGTTGCAGCACGCCTTCAGGAATGCCGGCTTCCAGCAGCAGGCGCACGGCTTGTGCGGCGACCAGCGGGGTTTGTTCGGCCGGCTTGGCCAGTACCGGGTTACCGGCGGCCAGTGCCGCGGCGACTTGGCCACTGAAGATCGCCAGCGGGAAGTTCCATGGGCTGATGCACACCACCGGGCCCAGTGGGCGGTGGGCGTCGTTGGTGAAATCGTTACGGGCCTGCACCGCGTAGTAACGCAGGAAGTCCACGGCCTCACGCACTTCGGCGATGGCGTTGGCGAAGGTCTTGCCGGCTTCACGGGCCAGCAGGCCCATCAGTGGCTGGATCTCGCCTTCCATCAAGTCGGCGGCCCGTTCCAGGATCGCGGCGCGTTCGGCCGGCGGGGTGGCCTGCCAGATCGGTGCGGCATTGAGGGCGCACTGGATCGCGTTATCGACGTCTTCGACGGTGGCTTCCTGGACATGGCCGACCACATCACGCAGGTCGGAGGGGTTCAGCACCGGCGCAGCGGCTTGATTGCTGGAGGCGCAGCCGAGCATCGGCGCGACCTTCCAGTGGTTGTGCGCAGTGGCCAGCAGGGCGCAGGACAGCGAGGCCAGGCGGTGTTCGTTGGCCAGGTCGATACCGGCCGAGTTGGCGCGCTCGCTGCCATACAGGTCACGCGGCAGCGGGATACGCGGGTGCGGCAGGCCGAAGCCGCCTTCCAGCGTCGCCATCTGCTCGATGCTGGCCACTGGATCGGCCACCAGTTCCTGGATCGAGATGGATTGGTCGGCGATCCGGTTGACGAACGAGGTGTTGGCGCCGTTTTCCAGCAGGCGACGCACCAGGTAGGCCAGTAGGGTTTCGTGGGTGCCGACCGGAGCGTACACGCGGCACGGACGGTTCAGCTTGCCTTCGGAAACCTTGCCTACAACCTGTTCGTACAGCGGTTCACCCATGCCGTGCAGGCACTGGAACTCGTACTGGCCGGGGTAATAGTTCTGGCCGGCAATATGGTAGATGGCCGACAGGGTGTGGGCGTTGTGCGTGGCGAACTGCGGGTAGATGACTTCCGGGACCGACAGCAGCTTGCGTGCGCAAGCGATGTAGGAAACGTCGGTGTACACCTTGCGGGTGTACACCGGGTAGCCTTCCAGGCCTTCGACCTGGGCGCGCTTGATCTCGCTGTCCCAGTACGCGCCTTTTACCAGGCGGATCATCAGGCGGTGACGGCTGCGGCGGGCCAGGTCGATCACGTAGTCGATCACGTACGGGCAGCGCTTCTGGTAAGCCTGGATCACGAAACCGATACCGTTCCAGCCGGTCAGTTGCGGCTCGAAGCACAGGCGCTCGAGCAGGTCCAGGGACAGCTCCAGGCGATCGGCTTCTTCGGCATCGATGTTCAGGCCGATGTCGTAGTGCTTGGCCAGCAGGGTCAGGGACAGCAGGCGCGGGTACAGCTCGTCCATGACGCGCTCGTACTGGGCGCGGCTGTAGCGCGGGTGCAGGGCCGACAGCTTGATGGAGATGCCCGGGCCTTCATAAATCCCACGGCCGTGAGAGGCTTTGCCGATGGAGTGAATGGCTTGTTCGTACGAGGCCAGGTACTTCTGCGCATCGTGTTCGGTGAGTGCGGCTTCACCGAGCATGTCGTAGGAATAGCGAAAGCCCTTGGCTTCAAACTTGCTCGCATTGGCCAGGGCTTCGGCGATGGTTTCGCCGGTGACGAATTGCTCGCCCATCAGGCGCATGGCCATGTCGACGCCCTTGCGGATCATCGGCTCGCCGCTCTTGCCGATAATGCGGCTCAGGGACGAGGTCAGGCCGGCCTCGTTGTGGGTGGCGACCAGCTTGCCGGTCAGCAGCAGGCCCCAGGTGGCGGCGTTGACGAACAGCGACGGGCTGTTGCCCAGGTGCGGCTGCCAGTTGCCGGTGCTGATCTTGTCGCGGATCAGCGCGTCACGGGTGCCCTTGTCCGGGATCCGTAGCAGGGCTTCGGCCAGGCACATCAGGGCCACGCCTTCCTGGGACGACAGGGAAAATTCCTGCAGCAGGCCCTGGACGATACCGGCACGGCCGCCGGCGCTCTTCTGGTTACGCAGTTTTTCGGCAATCGAGGCGGCCAGCTTGTTGGTGGCCTCGGCCATTTGCGCGGGCAGGCGGGCCTGCTCGATCAGCATCGGCACCACTTCCGGCTCGGGGCGGCGGTAAGCGGCAGTGATCGAGGCGCGCAGCACCGATTGCGGCAGGATGCTTTCGGCAAATTCGAGGAAGCATTGGTGGGCGTGGTCGTTCTGCACCTCGCCAGCGTCGTCTGCGTCCTTGAGGCCTGAACCGTTGAGCTCGGTCAGGGTTGCACCACCCTCGAGTTTCTCCAGGTAATTGAAAATTGCCTGCTTGATCAGCCAGTGCGGCGTGCGATCAATGGAGGTCGCGGCGGCCTTCAGGCGTTCGCGGGTCGGGTCATCGAGTTTGACCCCAAGGGTGGTCGTAGCCATATTTTTATCCTCATGGGTGCCACTACTGCGTGGCATCAGCTGGCGGCAAGATTAGCTTCGCACAGTACGAGGTGCAACCGGGTGCAACCCATTTTCTTCATGAAATCCGCGTTGCTCGTCAGAAATCATTTTCACTCGACGGAATCGGCTTGGTATTGGTGCATTTGCTTCTGGATTTGGCTGTTCTTGCTCCGAAAAGGAGCAAAAACCTGCCGTTTGCCGAAAAACGCGCACAGGTGCAACTAATTCTCACGAAACTGGTTGCACCTTATTTGCTTTGTTGAATAGCATTCGCGCCCAAGGTGCAACCATCTGCAAAGTTCGGTTCATCGGCTGATGGCTTTCCTGGGGAAACGTCAGTCATAAATGCGCGGCACGCAGTTTCGTCTACAAACGACTCTTTTGTAGATGGGCTGACAGACCGCCGCTACATAAAAACAAAGCCAGGGCGTAACTCAATGAGCGTAAGTAATCCAACCCTGATCACATTTGTGATCTACATCGCGGCAATGGTGCTGATCGGTCTCATGGCCTATCGCTCCACCAATAACCTTTCCGATTACATCCTCGGTGGTCGCAGCCTCGGCAGCGTCGTCACCGCACTCTCGGCTGGCGCCTCGGATATGAGCGGCTGGTTGTTGATGGGCCTGCCAGGTGCCATCTACATGTCGGGCCTGTCGGAAAGCTGGATCGCCATCGGCCTGGTCGTCGGTGCTTACTTGAACTGGCTGTTTGTGGCCGGTCGCCTGCGCGTGCAGACCGAACACAACGGCGACGCCCTGACCCTGCCGGACTACTTCTCCAGCCGCTTTGAAGACAAGAGCGGCCTGCTGCGGATTATCTCGGCAGTGGTGATCCTGGTGTTCTTCACCATCTACTGCGCCTCCGGCATCGTGGCCGGCGCCCGTCTGTTTGAAAGCACCTTCGGCATGTCCTACGGGACTGCGCTGTGGGCCGGTGCCGCGGCGACGATTGCCTACACCTTCATTGGTGGTTTCCTGGCAGTAAGCTGGACAGATACCGTACAAGCCACGCTGATGATCTTCGCGTTGATCCTCACGCCGATCATCGTGCTGCTGGCCACCGGCGGTGTCGATACCACGTTCCTGGCCATCGAAGCGAACGATCCAACCAACTTCGACATGCTGAAAAACACCACCTTCATCGGCATCATCTCGCTGATGGGCTGGGGCCTGGGCTACTTCGGCCAGCCGCACATCCTGGCGCGTTTCATGGCGGCGGATTCGGTCAAGTCGATTGCCAAGGCACGTCGTATCTCCATGACCTGGATGATCCTGTGCCTGGCCGGCACCGTGGCGGTAGGCTTCTTCGGTATTGCCTACTTCTCGGCACACCCTGAAGTCGCCGGTCCCGTGACCGAAAACCCTGAGCGTGTGTTCATCGAACTGGCCAAGCTGCTGTTCAACCCATGGATCGCTGGCGTGCTGCTGTCGGCCATCCTGGCTGCCGTGATGAGCACCCTGAGCTGCCAGTTGCTGGTGTGCTCCAGCGCCCTGACCGAAGACTTCTACAAGGCTTTCCTGCGCAAGGGCGCGTCCCAGCTTGAGCTGGTATGGGTCGGCCGGATCATGGTGCTGGTGGTGGCGTTGATCGCCATCGCCATGGCCGCCAACCCGGAAAACCGCGTACTGGGCCTGGTGAGCTACGCCTGGGCCGGCTTCGGCGCTGCGTTCGGTCCTGTGGTCCTGATCTCGGTACTGTGGAAAGGCATGACCCGCAACGGCGCACTGGCCGGGATCCTGGTCGGCGCGATCACCGTGATCGTGTGGAAACACTTCGAGCTGCTGGGCCTGTACGAAATCATCCCAGGCTTCCTGTTCGCCAGCCTGGCGATCTACTTCGTGAGCAAGATGGGCGCCCCGACTGCCGGTATGGTTGAGCGCTTCACGGCTGCCGAGAAAGACTACAACCTCAACAAGTGAGGCGTTCATGTTGGCCTTGATGGCCCGCTGAACTGAAAAAAGGCCCGCATCCCTGGATGGCGGGCCTTTTTTTTCGGTGCGACGGTGGTGGTTGTCTTGTAGGGGTTTACTGAATTCCCTGCAGCGCACGCAGCTTGGCAAATGGCTGGTGCAGAATCCCAGGCCCTTCACTTGCAGAGAAACACCGGATGTTCGCTCCTGCCAACCACCCTGCGTTTAACCTGACCGTCGATGGCCAGCCCAGTGACCTCAAGGTCCTGGCGTTCAGGGGCGAGGAGGCTATCAGCCAGCCCTATTGTTTTGACCTTGAACTGGTCAGCGAACAGCCGGACCTGGATCTGGAGAGCCTCCTGCATCGCCAGGCCTTCCTGGCATTCGATGCCCAGGGCCATGGTATCCATGGGCAGGTCCAGCGGGTGGCGCAAGGTGACTCGGGCCGGCGCCTGACCCGTTATCAACTGAGCCTGGTGCCGCAACTGGCCTACCTGCAACACAGTGCCCACCAGCGCATCTTCCAGCACAAGACGGTGCCGCAGATCGTCAGCCTGGTGCTGGAAGGGCAGGGTATCCAGCGCGATGCCTTTGAATGGCGCCTGGGCGCGACCTATCCCGAACGTGAATACTGCGTGCAGTTCGATGAAACCGACCTGGCGTTTATCCAGCGGCTGTGCGCCGAACTGGGGATTCACTATCACTTCCAGCATTCGCCGGACGGGCACCGGCTGGTGTTCGGCGATGACCAGACGGTGTTTGCCCAGGCCGAGCAGCCGACGAGCTATGCGCCGGGCTCGGGGATGGTGGCGGCAGCGCCGGTGATCAAGCGTTTCACGCTGCGCCTGGAGGCACGGACCACCGGGGTCAACCTGCGCGACTATGATTTTCGCAAGCCGCGCCTGGTGCTGGAAAGCGCCGCCCTCGGTGAGCAACTGCCGGCGCTGGAGGCCCAGGGCTACCCTGGGCATTTCACCGACCGTGCCCATGGCAAGCACCTGGCGCAACGGGCGCTGGAGCGCCAGCGCAGCGACCAGCGCCAGGCCCAGGGCGAGAGCGATCAGCCGGCACTGGTCAGCGGGCAGTTCCTCACACTGGCCGACCATCCGCGCCAGGAGTGGAACGGCCTGTGGCTGGTGACACGGGTAATCCACCAGGGCCGGCAGCCGCAAGTGCTGGAAGAGTCCGTTGGCGCGGTGGATGAGCAGGGCTACCGCAACGAGTTCTTCGCCACGCCCTGGGATGTGCCGTTTCGCCCGCCACTGCCTGCGGCCAGGGCGCCGATCGGCGGTTATCAGAACGCTGTGGTCACCGGGCCAGTGGACAGTGAAATCCATTGCGATGAGTTCGGCCGGGTCAAGGTGCAACTGGCCTGGGATCGTCACGGCCAATACAACGAACATGCCAGTTGCTGGCTGCGGGTTGCCAGTGCCTGGGCCCATGAGCATTACGGCAGCGTGGTGATCCCGCGGGTGGGTATGGAAGTGCTGGTGGGCTTCGTCAACGGCGATGTGGACATGCCGCTGGTGCTCGGCTGCCTGGCCAATGGCGCGACGCCGGTGCCCCTCGACCTGCCGGCGGACAAGACCCGCAGCCTCTTCCGCAGCCAGAGCAGCCCCGGAGGTGGCGGCTATAACGAGCTGCGTATCGAAGACCGCAAGGGCGCCGAGGAGATCTACCTGCGTGCCCAGCGCGACTGGACCCAGCATGTGCTCCACGATTTGCGCTTGCAGGTGGATCACCAGCGCCATGTGCAGGTGAGTGGCGAGTCGCACCACGAGTTGCACGGCCAAGAGCAGCGCATTACCCACGGCAACCGGCTGACGGAACTCAAGCAGGACGATCATCTGCTGATCGCGGGCCAGCAGCAGGTGCAAGTGGCGCGCTATTCGTTGCAGGCGGGCCAGCAGATCAGCCTTGGCGCGGGCCAGCAAATGGTGGTCGACGGTGGTGCCAGCCTGACGCTGCAAGCCGGTGGGCAGTGGATCACCTTGTCGGCCGGGGGGATTTTCAGCAGTACACCGATCCAGCAGGGTGGCGCGCCGTCGGCGGCCGTGGCGCCATCACCCTTGCGCCCGGGCGTTCAGGAAACGCTGCTGGCGGCGTTGGCAGCGCCATTGAGTGCCGCGCAGGTGTTCAGCCTCAAGCGCAGCGCGCCGTTCTGCGAGGAATGTGAGCGCTGCAAGCAGGGTGTCTGTGAGACCCCGCAGCATCGAGTGGGAGGCGTGCGATGATGACCCCGCGTGAGTGGCTGGCCCGGGAGCCGTTGCAGGCTGGCGAGCAGTTGTTCGTCATCCTGGCCAGCACCAGCGAGTGCCAGCCGGTGGCGGCCTGGCGCCAGGCGGATGGCGGGCCACTGAGCCCGGTGTGGGCTGGCAGCGAGTACGCGGCCTGGGCTGAAGTCATGCCCTATGTGGCGCTGGTCGGCGACAGCAGTGGGTTTCTCGACTGGGTGGCTGAATGCGCCGCGACCGATTGGGGTTGGCTGGGCGTTTCCTCCAGCCCGCTGCCCACGGTGGTCGAGCATCTCGCCAGCCTGACCAAGGTGCGTTTGCCCGAGGGGCAGGAGGTGTTTTTCCGCTTCTGGGAGGGTGGTTATCTACTGCCGATCCTGCACGCGCTGGGGCCTGGGGCGGGGGAGCTGCTTGCGGTATTTCGACGCTACTGGATCAACGGCCAGCTTCATGAAGTGCCGGCTACGGTCGTGGGGACGGCGAGGAAAAGCCCCTGGTGGGAGGTGCCCGCCACGTTACTCAAGCAGCTTGGCGAGCAGTCCAGCGTGACCCTGGTGGACAACCTGCTGCAATGGCTGGCCCAAGAGCACCCCGACCTGCACGACGCCTTCGCGCCAGCGACCTTGCAGCACAAGGTCGCGTATTTTGTGCGCCCGCCCTACGCCGGGCAGCAGGCCTTGGTGGCCTATCTGGCCGGCGAGCGGGGTTGAGTCAGGCGTTCAGTGACTGCTGCAAGTCATCGAGCAAGTCCTCGATCGCCTCGATGCCCACCGACAGGCGGATCATCTCTGGACGTACGCCGGCCTTGGCTTGCTCCTGCTCGTTCATCTGCCGGTGGGTGGTGGACGCCGGGTGGCAGGCCAGGGACTTGGCGTCGCCGATATTCACCAGGCGCTTGAAGATTTGCAGCGCATCGTAGAAGCGCACGCCAGCGGCATAGCCGCCCTTGAGGCCAAAGGACAGGATCGCCGAGGGTTTGCCCTGCATGTACTTTTGCGCCAGGTGATGGTGCGGGTGATCCGGCAGGCCGGCGTAGCTGACCCATTCCACCTGTTCGTGGGCCTGCAGGAACTGCGCGACTTTCAGCGCGTTCTCGGTGTGGCGCTCCATGCGCAGGGCCAGGGTTTCCAGGCCTTGCAGCAGCAGGAAGGCGTTCATCGGGGCCAGGGCCGCGCCGGTGTTGCGCAGCGGCACGGTGCGGGCGCGGGCGATAAAGGCCGCCGGGCCGAATTTCTCGCTGTAGACCACGCCATGGTAGGCCGGCTCCGGCTGGTTGAGGCCGGGGAATTTCTGCGGGTAGTCGGTCCAGGGGAAGGTGCCGCTGTCGACAATCACCCCGCCCAGGGAGTTGCCGTGGCCGCCGACATACTTGGTCAGGGAGTGCACGACGATATCCGCGCCAAATTGGATCGGCTTGCACAGGATCGGTGTGGCGACGGTGTTGTCCACCATCAGCGGTACGCCGCGGGCATGGGCGACGTCGGCCAGGGCCTGCAGGTCGACGATATTGCCGGCCGGGTTGCCGATGCTTTCGCAGTACACCAGCTTGGTGTTGTCGTCGATCAGCTCGGCGATGGCCTCGGCCGAGTCATTGCGGGCCAAGCGCACGTCAACGCCGAAGCTGGGCAGCAGGTGGGCGAACAGGGTGTAGGTGCCGCCGTACAACTGCGGGGTGGAGACGACATTGTCGCCGGCGCGGGTCAGGGCCTGGATGGCATAGTGAATCGCCGCGCTGCCTGCCGACACGGCCAGGGCCGCGATCCCGCCCTCCAGGGCGGCCATGCGCTGCTCCAGCACGTCATTGGTGGGGTTCATGATCCGCGTGTAGATATTGCCGGGTACGTCGAGGTTGAACAGGTCGGCGCCATGCTGGGCGTTATCGAACTCGAAGGCGACGTTCTGGTAGATCGGCACGGCAACGGCCTTGGTGGTCGGGTCCGACTTGAAGCCGTGGTGCAATGCGATTGTGGCGTCTTTCATGAGGGTTACTGACCTCCCTGGATTACATGGGCAGCCCCGGACAAGGTGGGAGCTGGCTTGCCTGCGATAGCATCACCGCAGCATATGGGTAATACCGCGTCGCCTGCCTCGCGGGCAAGCCCGCTCCTACATAACCCACTAGAACGTTTTCGGGGCTGTTCCTAGGTTTGCGACATAAGCACCGCCCGGCATGCAGCCCTGCACCTTTGCCCGCGTAAAAGGTAAACTTCGCCCCCTGCGCAGGAGCAACCATGAATTATCGTCACGCCTTTCACGCCGGCAACCACGCCGATGTCTTCAAACACCTGACCTTGACCCGCCTCATCGCCCTGATGTCGCGCAAGGAGCAGCCGTTTGCCTATCTCGACACCCACGCCGGGATTGGTCTGTACGACCTGCAAGGCGACCAGGCCAACCGCACCGGTGAATACCTGGAAGGCATCGCCCGCCTGTGGGGCGAGTCGGACCTGCCGGCGCTGACCGCTGACTACATGCGGGTGCTGCACGAGATGAACCCGGATGGCCAGTTGCGTTATTACCCAGGCTCGCCAGAGCTGGCGCGGCGCCTGACCCGCCCCCAGGACCGCGTGCTGCTCAACGAAAAACACCCCGAAGACGGTGTGTTGCTCAAGGACAATATGAAGGGCGACCGCCGCGTTAAGGTGCACCTGGGCGAAGGCTGGCACGTGCCACGGGCCTTGCTGCCGGTGCCGGAAAAGCGCGCGCTGATGCTGATCGACCCACCGTTCGAGCAACTCGACGAGATGCAGCGCTGCGCCGCCTCCCTTAAGGAGGGCGTGGGCCGCATGCGCCAGACAGTCGCTGCGATCTGGTACCCGGTGAAGGACCAGCGCATGTTGCGCCGCTTCTACCAGGACCTGGCCGGCACCGGCGCGCCGAAGCTGCTGCGTGTGGAATTGCTGGTGCATCCGCTGGACACCCCCAACACCCTGACCGGCTCGGGCCTGGCGATTGCCAACCCGCCGTGGGGGCTGGAGGAGGAGTTGCGTGAGCTGCTGCCGTGGTTGTCGAAGAAACTGGGGCAGACCCAGGGTGGGTGGCAGATGGATTGGCTTATAGCTGAATAATTGGAGCTGGAGACAGGCACATAACAAATGTGGGAGCGGGCTTGCTCGCGATAGCGGAGTGTCAGTTGATGTATTTCTGACTGATCCACCGCTATCGCGAGCAAGCCCGCTCCCACATTTTTAGATCGGGCAAGTCACGCCAGTACCGCCGATCCCGCAATAACCCTGGGGGTTCTTCGCCAGGTACTGCTGGTGATAGGCCTCGGCGAAATACACCGTCGGCGCCTGGTCGATTTCGGTGGTGATCGCGCCCAGGCCAGCCTTGGTCAGTTCTTCCTGATAGGCCTGTGCGCTGGCCTTGGCCGCGTCCAGTTGCTCAGGCGTGGTGGCGTAGATCACCGAGCGATACTGGCTGCCAATGTCATTGCCCTGGCGCATGCCCTGGGTCGGGTTATGCAGCTCCCAGAACATCTTCAGCAGGTCTTCGTACTTGAGCTTGGCCTGGTCATACACCACCAGCACTACTTCGCTATGGCCGGTCAGGCCCGAGCAGACTTCTTCGTAGGTCGGGTTGGGCGTCAAGCCGCCGGCGTAGCCGACCACGGTGCTGACCACGCCGTCACGCTGCCAGAACTTGCGTTCGGCGCCCCAGAAACAGCCCAGGCCAAAGATCGCAAACCCCACATCGTCAAGGAACGGGCCCAGCAGCGGGTTGCCGTTGACGAAGTGCGTCTCGGGCAGGTTCATCGGCGTTTCACGACCAGGCAAGGCTTGTTCGGCAGTAGGCAGCACGTTTTTATTCACCAGAATTTCCGAGCGCAAGACCATGATCAGTCCTCTCGTCAGGTTGAGTTAACAGTTCAGACCCACAGTGTGCCCGAGTGTTACAGCGCTGTCAGGCGATTGGCCCACGCGGATAGCGTTTGAGCTTGTCCAGCAGCTCGGAGCCGGGGATGGGCCGGTCGAACAGGTAGCCCTGGCCGACGTCGCAACGATGGCGGCGCAGGAACGCCAACTGCTCGGCGGTCTCGATGCCTTCGGCGACCACCTTGAGCTTGAGGTTGTGCGCCATGGCGATCACCGCCGAGGTGATTTCCATGTCGTCCTGGTTATCGGGGATTTCATGGATAAAGCTGCGGTCGATCTTGATGATGTCGATGGGGAATTTCTTCAGGTAACTCAGGGATGAGTAACCGGTGCCGAAATCGTCCATGGCCAGGGTCAGGCCGAAGCTCTTCAGCTGGTCCAGTTGCAGGCGCGTGTCCTCGGTGGCTTCCAGCAGCAGGCCCTCGGTCAGCTCCAGCTCCAGCAGGTTGGCCGGCAACTGTTCTTCCTTGAGGATGCTGGCGATGGAGGCCACCAGGTCCGGGTCGGAAAACTGCTTGGGCGACAAGTTGATGGCCACCTGCAGGTTGCCCATGCCCGCAGCGCTCAATTGCTTGCTCATGCGGCAGGCCTGGCGCGCGATCCATTTGCCGATGGGGATGATCAGGCCGGTTTCTTCGGCGACGCTGATGAACTGGTCCGGGCGGATCATGCCTTTTTCCGGGTGGTTCCAGCGCAGCAAGGCTTCCATGCCCAGCAGGCGCCCGCTGCGCAGGCACAGCTTGGGCTGGTAGAACACGTCCAGTTCGTTCTGGGTCAGGGCGCGGCGCAGGTTGTTTTCCACGAACAGTTTGTAGCTGGCCTCGGCATTCAGGGCCTCGGTAAACACCTGCACCTGGTGCTTGCCGTTGGCCTTGGCCTTGTGCAGCGCCAGGCCGGCGTTGCGCATCAGGGTCTGCGGGTCGCGGCCATGCAGTGGCGCGCAGGCCAGGCCCACGGAGCCGGTGACACTGATCAACTGGTTGTCGACGAACATCGGTTTGTCGAGGGTCATCAACAGTTGGCAGGCCATTTGCTGGCCGACTTCAAGGTCGGCGTTGTCGAGCAGCACCGCAAATTCATTACTGGCAAAGCGCGCCAGGCTGCCACCGGCATTGAGGCTGTTGCGCAGGCGCCGGGCCAGGCTGATCAGTAGCTTGTCGCCAGTCTGGTGGCCAAGGCTGTCGTTGATCCGCTTGAAGTTGTCGATGTCCACCAGCAGCAGGCTGATGGGCGCGTCGCTGTCACGGGCGAAGCGTTCATCGAGGTTGCGGATAAACGCCGGGCGGTTGCCCAGGTTGGTCAGGTTGTCGGTGTAGGCCAGGCGTTCGATACGCTGCTGGGCCAGCTTGGTCTGGGTGATGTCTTCGTAGATGCCGATGTAGTGGGTCAGTTCGCGGTTGTCGCCATAGACCTTGGAAATCGACAACTGGCCCCAGTACGGTTCGAGGTTTTTACGTCGGCTCTTGAACTCGCCCTGCCAACTGTTGCTCTTGGCCAGGCTGGAGGGGGCGTCGAACAGCAGTTCGCTGAGGTTCTCCAGGGCCGGCAACTGGGCCAGGCGATGGCCGTGGACTTCTTCGGTGCTGTACTGGGTGATCGCGGTGAAGCTGGGGTTGACGTACTCCACCACGCCGTCGCAATTGACCAGCAGGAAGGCATTGGCACTTTGCTCCACCGCGCGCTGGAACAGGTGCAGAGCGCTGGTGGCGGTGCGGCGGTTGTGGTTGTTGATGACCTGGGCGAACTGGTCGGCCAGTTCGCCGGCAAAGGCAATTTCATCGGACAACCAGTCCCGGGTGCTGGCGCTTTGCTCCAGGCACAGCACGCCGACCACCTGGCCATCGACGCGGATACTGGCGTCGAGCATGGCGTGGATATCCATGGGGCGCAGGCTTTCGACCATGTCCCGGGTGCGGGGGTCGCGCATGGCGTTGCCAGCATCGATGGCGCGGCTGCTCTGCAGGGCTTCCAGGTAGTCCGGGAAGCCGCTGGCATCAATTGGCGCTGGCAGATGGTGCTGTTGGTCGGCGCGATGAAACGCAGAAATCGGCACCAGTTGCTGGCCTTCGAGGTTCCAGATACTGGCGCAGTCGATCTGATAGATATCGCAGGCGCTGCGGGTGATCAGTTCGGCGGCTTCTTGCAGGGAGTTGTTGGTACTGTAGCGCTGGCGGGCCAGCAGCAGGATCAGTTCCTGCTGGGCGCGCACCCGCTCCAGGTGCTGCAACTGCTCCTGTTGTGCGCGCTGGTTGAGTTCCAGGGCGATCTGCAAGCGGCTGTTCTGGTCTTCCAGGTCGGCCGCGGGCATGGGTGGCAGGTTGCTGAACAAACCGTCCACCACCATCAGGTAGCCGCGCAGCAGGTGGCGATTGTGCTGCTTGTAGGCCTCGCCCACCTCCAGCAGGCTCAGCGGGCCGTCGTTGGTATGCAGGGTGTAGCGCACCCGGTAATGAGGGCTGGCAGTCAGCTGTTGCTGGATCGCATCATGCAGCTGGTAGCGCGCCTGGGGCTCCATCAGGCTGGCGTAGGGCGAGCCGACCAGCGAGCACAGCTCTACCGCGGGCAAGCCGAATTGGCGTTCACAATTGGGGTCCAGGTACAGCAGTGCCCAGCTAGCCTCATTCAGCCGCTCGAAACGCAGCATACCGAGGCGCGAAGGCACCGGTAATTGCGTCACGACCTCGGCCGCCGTTCGGGCGACATCGGGTTGGCTTTTCATGGGGAAACTCGCTTGGAAAAATGCGCATTGCGCCGGGCTATCGCCCTCTTTACTGCTGCCTGTGGCAAGGTTGCATCATGCAGCACGGACTGACAAGAGAGGATGAAGGCTAAGTGCTATAAGTGAGTTATCGGCGGCGCAGCGGTTTTCTACAGTCGGCCTGATAGATGGTCTGTCGATTCCCTATAGGAGCCGGCTTCTACAAACCACAGGCAAAAAAAGCCCCGCCAATTGACGGGGTTGAGGTACGAGCGTGGCGCTCGGAAATCGTACAGCCAGGCCTCCCCGGTGAAGGGGAGGCCGCTGCGGCTTACAGCAGGATGGTGCGGATATCGTTCAGCAACTGGCTCAGGCGCTGGGTGAAGCGTGCAGCGGCCGCGCCATTGATCACACGGTGATCGTAGGACAACGACAGCGGCAGCATCAGCTTCGGCTGGAAGGCCTTGCCGTCCCACACAGGCTGGATGGTGGCCTTGGAAACACCGAGGATCGCCACTTCCGGCGCGTTGACGATTGGCGTGAAGCCAGTGCCGCCAATGTGCCCGAGGCTGGAGATGGTGAAGCAGGCGCCTTGCATGTCGTCTGGGGTCAGCTTCTTGTCGCGCGCTTTGGCCGCCAGTGCAGCCGCTTCGCCAGCCAGTTGCAGCAGGCTCTTCTGGTCGACGTTCTTGATGACCGGTACCAGCAGGCCATCCGGGGTGTCGACCGCAAAGCCGATGTGCACGTACTTCTTGCGGATGATCGCTTTGCCGCTTGGTGCCAGCGAACTGTTGAAGTCCGGCAGTTCCTTGAGCAGGTGCGCGCAGGCCTTGAGCAGCAGTGGCAGTACGGTCAGCTTGACGCCGGCCTTCTCGGCCACGGCTTTCTGCGCAACGCGGAAAGCTTCCAGGTCGGTGATGTCGGCCTGGTCGAACTGAGTCACGTGCGGAATGTTCAACCAGCTGGCGTGCAGACCGGCTGCGCCGATTTGCATCAGGCGGGTCATCGGCACTTCTTCGATTTCGCCGAAGCGGCTGAAGTCCACGGTGCGGATCGGCGGAATGCCCGAACCACCGGTAGCCGCGCCGGCAGCCGGAGCTTCCTTGGCTTTTTGCATCATGGATTTGACGTAGACCTGTACGTCTTCCTTGAGCACACGACCGTGCGGGCCGGTAGGGCTCACCGCGCTCAGCTCGACACCGAACTCACGGGCCAGTTGACGCACGGCAGGGCCGGCATGGGCCTTGGCACCACTTGGCGCAGGGGCAGCCGCCGGGGCCGGGGCGGCCTCGGCTTTTGCCGCAGGAGCCGGGGCCGCAGCAGGTGCAGCTTCAGCCTTGGCGGCAGGAGCAGCAGCGGCTGGCGCCGGAGCCGCAGCAGGGGCAGCGCCGCCCGCGACTTTCAGCTTGAGGATGAAGTCGCCAGTGCCGACTTCGTCTTCGAGCTTGACCGCGATGCTTTCCACGACGCCGGCAGCCGGCGATGGGATTTCCATGGAGGCCTTGTCGGACTCCAGGGTGATCAGCGACTGGTCGGCTTCGACGGTGTCGCCGACCTTGACCAGCAGCTCGATGATCTTGGCCTTGCCCGACGAACCGATGTCCGGGACATGAATATCCTGGACCGTCGCCGCCGCCGGTGCAGCCGCCGGGGCCGCAGGGGCCTCGGCCGCCGCCGCTGGCTTTTCAGCCGCCGCCGGTGCAGCAGCGGCAGCAGGCGCCGCCGCCGGGGCCGCATCGGCGGCCCCTTCGATTTCCAGTTCCAGCAGTTCGTCGCCTTCTTTCAGGCGGTCGCCCAGCTTCACTTTCAGGCTCTTGACCACGCCGGCCTTGGGAGCAGGGATTTCCATGCTCGCCTTGTCCGACTCCAGGGTCAGGATGCTCTGGTCGGCTTCGACGGTGTCGCCGACCTTCACAAACAGCTCGATTACTTCACCTTCACCGCTGCCGATGTCAGGTACGCGAATGAGTTCGCTCACAAAAAGTCTCCTCAGCAGTCCAGTGGGTTGCGTTTTTCCGGGTTGATCCCGAACTTGACGATAGCGTCAGCCACCACCTTGGGTTCGATCTCACCACGGTCAGCCAAGGCTTCCAGGGCTGCCAACACCACGAAGTGACGGTCGACCTCGAAGAAATGACGCAGCTTCTTGCGGCTGTCACTGCGACCGAAACCGTCGGTGCCCAGGACTTTGAATTCCTTGGACGGGACCCACTGGCGAATTTGTTCAGCAAATAGCTTCATGTAGTCGGTAGAGGCGATCACCGGCCCCTTGCGGCCAGCCAGGCACTCTTCGACGTAGCTGCGCGCAGGCTTCTGGCCTGGGTGCAGGCGGTTGCTGCGTTCCACGGCCAGGCCGTCGCGACGCAGTTCGTTGAAGCTGGTGACGCTCCATACGTCTGCGCCGACGTTGAACTCTTCACGCAGGATCTTCGCCGCTTCACGCACTTCGCGCAGGATGGTGCCGGAGCCCATCAGCTGGACGTGGTGTGCCGCTTCCTTGGTGTCTTCTTCGAGCAGGTACATGCCCTTGATGATGCCTTCCTCGACACCGGCCGGCATGGCAGGTTGCTGGTAGGACTCGTTCATCACGGTGATGTAGTAGAAAACGTCCTGCTGCTCTTCGGTCATCTTCTTCATGCCGTCCTGGATGATCACCGCCAGCTCGTAGCCGTAGGTTGGATCAAAGGTGCGGCAGTTCGGGATGGTGGCAGCCAGGATGTGGCTGTGACCGTCTTCGTGTTGCAGGCCTTCGCCGTTCAGCGTGGTCCGCCCGGCAGTACCGCCGATCAGGAAGCCACGGGTACGGCTGTCGCCTGCTGCCCAGGCCAGGTCGCCAATGCGCTGGAAGCCGAACATCGAGTAGAAGATGTAGAACGGCAGCATCGGCTGGTTGTGGCTGGAGTACGAAGTACCGGCAGCGATGAAGGAGCTCATGGCGCCCGCTTCGTTGATGCCTTCTTCGAGGATCTGGCCCTTCTTGTCTTCCTTGTAGAACATCACCTGGTCTTTATCGACTGGCTCGTAGAGCTGGCCGACGGAGGAGTAGATGCCCAACTGGCGGAACATGCCTTCCATACCGAAGGTACGGGCTTCGTCCGGGATGATCGGGACGATGCGCGGGCCGATTTCCTTGTCCTTGACCAACTGCGCGAGGATCCGCACGAAAGCCATGGTGGTGGAGATTTCACGGTCGCCCGAACCGTCAAGGATGGCCTTGAGGGTGCTGAGGTCCGGCGTCGGTACGCTGAAGCTCTGTGCGCGGCGCTGTGGCACGAAACCGCCCAGTGCAGTGCGACGCTCGCTGAGGTAGCGGGCTTCGGCGCTGTTTGGCTCCGGCTTGAAGAACGGCAGGTTTTCCAGCTCTTCGTCCTTGACCGGGATGTCGAAGCGGTCGCGGAACAACTTCAGGCTGTCGACGTCGACTTTCTTGGTGTTGTGCGCAGTGTTCTTCGCTTCGCCGGCACCGGTGCCATAACCCTTGATGGTCTTGGCCAGGATGACGGTCGGTTGTTCTTTGTGGTTGACCGCTTCGTGGTACGCCGCGTAGACCTTGTATGGGTCGTGGCCGCCACGGTTGAGTTTCCAGATCTCGTCGTCGGACAGATCGGCAACCATCGCCTTGAGTTCAGGCGTGTTGAAGAAGTGTTCACGCACGAACGCGCCGTCTTTGGCCTTGTAGTTCTGGTACTCGCCGTCGATGACTTCGTCCATGCGACGTTGCAGGATACCGTCGACGTCCTTGGCCAGCAGTGGGTCCCAGAAACGGCCCCAGATGACTTTGGTCACGTTCCACTGGGCACCGCGGAACACGCCTTCGAGTTCCTGGATGATCTTGCCGTTGCCGCGAACCGGGCCGTCGAGGCGCTGCAGGTTGCAGTTGATGACAAAGATCAGGTTGTCGAGCTTCTCGCGGCCGGCCAGGGAGATGGCGCCCAGGGATTCCGGCTCGTCGCACTCGCCGTCGCCCAGGAAGCACCAGACCTTCTGCTTGCCTTCGGGGATGAAACCACGGGCTTCCAGGTACTTCATGAAGCGGGCCTGGTAGATCGCCTGGATCGGGCCCAGGCCCATGGAGACGGTCGGGAACTGCCAGAAGTCAGGCATCAGCCAAGGGTGCGGGTAGGACGACAGGCCGCCCCCGTCGACTTCCTGGCGGAAGTTGTTCATCTGCTCTTCGCTGATGCGACCTTCCATGAACGCACGGGCGTAGACGCCTGGCGAGGTGTGGCCCTGGAAGTAGATCAGGTCGCCGCCGTGTTCGTCGGTCGGGGCCTGGAAGAAGTAGTTGAAGCCGATGTCATACAGGGTTGCGCTGGAAGCGAAGCTGGAGATGTGACCGCCCAGGTCCGAATCTTTCAAGTTCGTGCGCATTACCATCGCCATGGCGTTCCAACGTACCAGCGAGCGAATGCGGCGTTCCATGAACAGGTCGCCAGGCATGCGTGCTTCGTGGGTAACGGGGATGGTGTTGCGGTATGGCGTAGTGATGGCGTAAGGCAGTTGCGAGCCGCTGCGGGTCGCGAGTTCGCCCATACGGGTCATCAGGTAGTGAGCACGGTCTTCGCCTTCTTTGTCGAGAACCGATTCCAGGGCGTCCAGCCATTCCTGGGTTTCGACGGGATCGAGGTCTTGCATGGCTTGCTCCAGGGCGGAAAGGCTACCAGAATCGGTTGCCTGAAGTTTGCGACTGGCCTTGTGGGCAGACGACATAAATTCTTGGGTGGCCGAAGGTTGCTTCGGCGTCCTGTAGTTTTACTACAAATCGTCGGCCATTTCAGCCTTTCGGATGTATATACGAGTAGTAAAACTACACAAGACCGAGGGGGTTGCTCGGTCTGGCTGATGAGCATAATCGTTATTGTTGATCTTTTGTGAACAAGAAAAGGTAGAAGTTTAATGTTACCTGCCAAAATTAATATTTTTTCAGCTATTTCTAACCTTTGTTCGACAGTCCTTCATCGAGCGTGGTTCTTGCGTTCACAGCCACAAGCCATTTACGCGCCGATCAAGGATAGACCATGAGCCTTCCCGTGCTGGTTGAACTCCCTGCTGTTCTGTTGCCATTTGCGAGCCGGGCCGAGCAGTCATTTCGTGACGCCGTGGCCAGGCTGGATGACGATCATGGCCTGTCCGCGTGGACGCCGCAACGTTGGGCCGACTTCGCCCGGGTGTGCGCCGCCAGTGATTTTGTGATTGAACAGAGTGTTCGTGACCCTTTGATGTTGCTTGAACTGGTGGCCTGGGGCGAGCTGGACCGCGGCTTTGCACCCGATGAGCTGTGTGGGCAGATTGCCGCAGCCGTGCAACAGGCTGAAACAGAAGATGAGCTGGGGCGCATGCTGCGTCGCCAGCGCACCCGCCAGCAGGTGCGGATTATCTGGCGCGACCTGACCCGACAGGCGGACCTGGTACAGACCTGCCGCGACCTGTCGGACATGGCCGACGCCAGCATCGACCAGGCTTACCAGTGGCTGTACCAGCGCCACTGCGCGCAATTTGGCACCCCCACCGGCGGGCGCAGCGGCGAGCCGCAGCAGATGGTCATCCTCGGCATGGGCAAGCTGGGCGCGGTGGAGTTGAACCTGTCGTCGGACATCGACCTGATCTTCGCCTACCCCGAAGGCGGCGAGACCGTGGGGGCCAAGCGTGCCCTGGACAACCAGGAGTTCTTTATCCGCCTGGGCCAGAAGCTGATCAAGGCCCTGGACCCAATGACCGTCGATGGCTTTGTGTTCCGCGTCGACATGCGCTTGCGGCCCTACGGTTCGGCCGGGGCGCTGGTGTTGAGCTTCAATGCCTTGGAGCAGTACTACCAGGACCAGGGGCGCGACTGGGAGCGCTACGCGATGATCAAGGCGCGGGTGGTGGCCGGCGACCAGGTGGCCGGTGCGCAACTGCTCGATCTGCTGCGCCCGTTCGTCTATCGGCGCTACCTGGACTTTTCTGCCATTGAAGCGCTGCGCACCATGAAGCAGTTGATCCAGCAGGAAGTGCGGCGCAAGGGCATGGCCGACAATATCAAGCTGGGCGCGGGCGGCATCCGCGAGGTGGAGTTTATCGCCCAGGCGTTCCAACTGATTCACGGCGGCCGCGACCTGAGCCTGCAACAGCGGCCTTTGCTGAAGGTGCTGGGCACCCTGGAAGGCCAGGGCTACCTGCCGCCGGCGGTGATTGCCGAGTTGCGCAGCGGCTATGAGTTCCTGCGTTACACCGAGCATGCGATCCAGGCCATCGCCGACCGTCAGACCCAGATGCTGCCCAACAGTGCTGAAGATCAGGCGCGCATCGCGTTCATGATGGGTTTTGCCAACTGGAGCGCGTTCCATGAGCAATTGATGTACTGGCGCGGCCGGGTGGACTGGCATTTCCGCCAGGTGATTGCCGATCCAGATGAAGAGGAGGGGGGAGAAAGCGAATTGGTGGTCGGTGGCGAGTGGTTGCCCTTGTGGGAAGAATCCCAAAATGAGGAGGCCGCCTGTCGCCAATTGGCCGAAGGCGGCTTTGCCGACGCGCCCAAGGCCCTGAAAGCCCTGGCCAGCCTGCGCAGCAGCCCGCAATTGCGGGCGATGCAACGCCTCGGGCGTGAGCGGCTGGATGCGTTTATCCCGCGCCTGCTGGCCCAGGCGGTCGAGCACGCCAACCCGGACCTGGTGCTGGAACGTGTGCTGCCACTGGTCGAAGCGGTGGCGCGGCGTTCTGCGTATCTGGTGCTATTGACCGAAAACCCTGACGCCCTGCGTCGGCTGTTGACCCTGTGCGCTGCCAGCCCGTGGATTGCCGAGCAGATCACCCGCTTCCCGCTGCTGCTGGACGAGTTGCTCAACGAAGGTCGCCTGTTCAAACCGCCATTGGCGCCGGAGCTGGCCGCCGAACTGCGCGAGCGCCTCACGCGTATCCCCGAGGATGACCTTGAGCAGCAGATGGAAGCCCTGCGCCACTTCAAGCTGGCGCACCGCCTGCGGGTCGCCGCCTCGGAAATTGCCGGCAGCTTGCCGTTGATGAAGGTCAGCGACTATCTGACCTGGCTCGCCGAGGCCATTCTGGAACAGGTGTTGGCCCTGGCCTGGCGCCAGACCGTAGCGCGCCACGGTACGCCGCAACGGTTGGACGGCACCTTGTGCGACCCTGGCTTTATCATCGTCGGTTATGGCAAGGTCGGCGGCATCGAGCTGGGGCATGGCTCGGACCTGGACCTGGTGTTTATCCACGACGGTGATCCCCAGGCCGAGACCGATGGCGCCAAGCCGATCGATGGCGCGCAGTTCTTTACCCGCCTGGGCCAGCGGATCATTCACCTGTTGACCACCCAGACCAACTCCGGGCAATTGTACGAAGTGGATATGCGCCTGCGACCTTCTGGCGCATCCGGGCTGCTGGTCAGCTCCCTGGGGGCTTTTGCCCGTTATCAGGAAAACGAGGCCTGGACCTGGGAGCACCAGGCCCTGGTGCGGGCGCGGGTATTGGTCGGCAGCCAGGACGTGGGCCGCGCGTTTGAAGGCGTGCGCGCCCAGGTACTGGGGCGCGCGCAGGACCTGGCGAAGCTGCGCCAGGAGGTCAGCGAGATGCGCGCCAAGATGCGTGACAACCTGGGCACCAAGTCCACGGCGGCCGGTACGGCGGCGAATGCCTTCGAGGCCACGGCGGTGTTCGATCTCAAGCAGGACGCCGGAGGTATCGTCGATATTGAATTTATGGTGCAATACGCCGCTTTGGCGTGGTCTGCGCAACATCCATCGTTGCTGCGCTACACCGACAATATCCGCATCCTGGAAGGCCTGGAGCAGGTCGGGCTGATGCCCGCCGCCGATGCCCATCTGTTGCGTGAGGTGTATAAGGCCTACCGCTCGGCGGCCCATCGCCAGGCCTTGCAGAACGAGGCGGGCGTGGTTGCCGGGGATCAGTTTGCTGACGAACGGCGCCAGGTGAAACGGATCTGGCAAGAACTGGGGTTAAGCTAAAACACTACAGCGACCCCAATTGAATGTGGAGACCGGCTGTATGTGGGAGCGGGCTTGCCCGCGATGCAGGCGCTGCGGTCTGGCTGGCAGCACGCGGTGATGCTATCGCGGGCCAGCCCGCTCCCACGCACACCGTGACCTACAGTAATTATCGAGGCGGGGAGGCATGAGCCTCCCCGAATCGTTTGTGGAAACTACATGAATATTCTGATCGTTGGGCCCAGTTGGGTCGGTGACATGGTAATGGCGCAGACACTGTTCCAGTGCCTGAAACAGCGTCATCCCGACTGCCAAATCGACGTGCTCGCCCCCGAGTGGAGCCGGCCGATCCTGGAGCGCATGCCCGAAGTCCGGCAGGCCTTGAGCTTCCCGCTCGGCCACGGCGCGCTGGAGCTGGCGACCCGACGGCGCATCGGCAAGTCCCTGGCCGGCCAGTACGACCAGGCGATCCTGCTGCCCAACTCGCTGAAGTCGGCCCTGGTGCCGTTCTTCGCCGGCATCCCCAAGCGTACCGGCTGGCGCGGCGAGTTCCGTTACGGCCTGCTCAACGACGTGCGCAAGCTCGACAAGGCCCGCTACCCGCTGATGATCGAGCGCTTCATGGCCCTGGCCTACGCGCCCGGTGCCGAGTTGCCGACGCCGTATCCGCGACCGAGCCTGCAAATTGACCCGATCACCCGCGACGCGGCCCTAGCTAAGTTCGGCCTGAGCCTCGACCGGCCGGTGCTGGCGCTGTGCCCGGGCGCCGAGTTTGGCGAGTCCAAGCGCTGGCCGTCGGAGCATTACGCCAAGGTCGCCGAGCTGAAAATCCGCGAAGGCTGGCAAGTCTGGCTGTTTGGCTCGAAAAACGATCACTCGGTGGGTGAAGACATCCGCCAGCGCCTGATCCCCGGCCTGCGTGAAGAAGCGGTCAACCTCAGTGGCGATACGTCCCTGGCCGAGGCCATCGACCTGCTGTCCTGCGCCGATTCGGTGGTGTCCAACGACTCTGGGCTGATGCACGTGGCCGCCGCGCTGAACCGCCCATTGGTGGCAGTGTACGGCTCCACCTCGCCGGGCTTTACCCCGCCATTGGCCGACAAGGTCGAAGTGGTGCGCCTGGGCCTGGAGTGCAGCCCGTGCTTTGACCGCACCTGCCGTTTCGGCCACTACAACTGCCTGCGCCAGTTGCTGCCCGATTCGGTAGCCGAGGCCTTGCAGCGTTTGCAGGGCAACGTGGTCGAGGTTCACTGAGTTGCGGGTACTGGTAATCAAGACCTCATCCCTGGGCGATGTGATCCACGCCTTGCCGGCATTGACCGACGCGGCCCGGGCGATCCCGGGGATCCGCTTTGACTGGGTGGTGGAAGAAGGCTTCGCCGAAATCCCCACCTGGCATCCGGCGGTGGACAAGGTGATCCCCGTGGCGATTCGCCGCTGGCGCAAGAACCTCTGGCAGACCTTCAAGAGCGGCGAATGGCGGCGCTTCAAGCAGCAGATCCAGGCGACTAAATACGACCTGGTGATCGACGCCCAGGGCCTGTTGAAAAGCGCCTGGCTGACCCGCTATGTGCGGGCGCCGGTAGCCGGCTTCGACAAGCAGTCGGCCCGCGAGCCAATTGCCGCACGTTTCTACTCCCGGCGCCTGGCGGTTGCCCGTGGCCAGCATGCGGTTGAGCGCTTGCGCCAGTTGTTCGCCGTGGCCCTGGGCTATGACCTGCCCAAAGGCCTGGGGGATTACGGCCTGAGCACCGAAAAACTGCTGGGCCTGCCGCCGAAGAAGCCCTTCGTGCTGCTGCTGCACGGCACCACCTGGGACACCAAGCACTGGCCCGAAGCCTACTGGCGCGAGCTGGCCGAACGCATGGGCAGCCTGGGGGTGGACGTGAAGCTGCCGTGGGGCAACGCCGCCGAAAAAGCCCGCGCCGAGCGCCTGGCCCAAGGCCTGGCCAACGCCGAGGTGCTGCCCAAGCTGAACCTGGCCGGTGTGGCGCGGGTATTGGCCGGCGCCAGGGCTTGTGTGGCGGTGGATACTGGCCTCGGGCACCTGGCCGCCGCGCTGGATGTGCCGACGATCTCTCTGTTCGGCCCGACGAACCCGGGCCTGACCGGTGCCTACGGCAAGGCGCAGATCCATCTGGGCAGCGATTTCCCCTGCGCGCCCTGCCTGCAAAAGAAATGCACCTACCAACCGACCGCTGAAGACCAGCGCCGGTTTGATCTCAAGCGCGAGTGGCCACTGTGCTTTACTCGCCTGAACCCTGAGCGTGTGGCCAGCCGACTGAGCACGTTGTTATTGGCTGAGGAGCTGCACTGATGCAACTGGCATTTGTACTGTACAAATATTTCCCCTTTGGTGGCTTGCAGCGCGACTTTATGCGCATCGCCCTGGAGTGCCAGCAGCGCGGCCACCAGATTCGTGTCTACACCCTGATCTGGGAAGGCGACGTACCGCCCGGGTTTGAAGTGCTGGTGGCGCCGGTCAAGGCGTTCTTCAACCATCGGCGCAACGAGAAGTTGACCGCCTGGATGCAGGCCGACCTGGCCCAGCGCCCGGTGGACCGCCTGATCGGCTTCAATAAAATGCCCGGCCTGGATGTGTACTACGCGGCAGACGGCTGTTTTGAGGACAAGGCGCAGAACCTGCGGCACTCGCTGTACCGCAGCTTTGGCCGCTACCGGCATTTTTCCGAGTACGAACGCGCAGTGTTTGCCAGGGACGCCAAGACCCAAGTGCTGATGATCTCCGAGGTCCAGCAGCCGCTGTTTATCAAGCATTACGACACGCCGCTGGCGCGCTTCCACCTGTTGCCGCCGGGCATCGCCCAGGACCGTCGGGCGCCGCCGAATGCGGCCGAGATCCGCGCGGGCTTCCGTGCCGAATTCAACCTTGCCGAGGACGATCTGCTGCTGGTGCAGATCGGTTCGGGCTTCAAGACCAAGGGCGTGGACCGCAGCCTCAAGGCGCTGGCTGCCCTGCCAGCGGAGCTGAAAAAGCGCACTCGCCTGTTTGTAATTGGCCAGGACGACCCCAAAGTATTCCAATTACAGAGTGCTACCCTGGGCCTGGGCGACAATGTGCAGTTCCTCAAGGGGCGCAGTGATATCCCGCGTTTTTTGCTGGGCGCCGACCTGTTGATTCACCCGGCGTACAACGAAAACACCGGGACTGTGCTGCTCGAAGCCCTGGTGGCCGGGTTGCCGGTATTGGTCACGGCGGTGTGTGGGTATGCCCATTACATCAGTGAGGCCGATTGCGGGCGCGTACTGGACGAACCTTTCGAGCAGGCCCAGCTCAATCAGTACCTGGCTGGGATGCTCAGTGATCAGCAGCAACGTGCGGCCTGGAGCCGCAATGGTCTGGCCTTCGCCGAGACGGCCGACCTCTATAGCATGCCGCAGCACGCTGCGGATGTAATTCTGGCGGAGCAACACTGATGAAGTTGATTCTTGCCGAACCGTTCAAGAGCCTTTGGGCCGGGCGCGATGCGTTCGCTGAAGTCGAGCTGTTGGAGGGTGAGGTTTACCGTGAACTGGAAGCCCGTCGCACCTTGCGCACCGAGGTGGAGGGGCGCGGCTACTTTGTGAAAATCCACCGTGGCATCGGCTGGGGTGAAATCTTCAAGAACCTGTTCACCGCCAAACTGCCGGTGCTGGGCGCCGGGCAGGAGTGGCAGGCGATCCAGCGCCTGCACGAAGTGGGCGTGCCGACCATGACCGCCGTGGCCTACGGCGAGCACGGCGCCAACCCGGCCGACCAGCATTCCTTTATTGTCACCGAGGAGCTGGCGCCGACCGTCAGCCTGGAAGACTTGAGCATGGATTGGCTCCGGCAGCCGCCCGAGCCGCGTCTCAAGCGTGCACTGATTGCCGAGGTGGCGCGCATGACCGGGATGATGCATCGCGCAGGCGTCAACCATCGTGACTGCTACATCTGCCACTTCCTGCTGCACACCGACAAGCCGGTGACGGCCGATGACTTCAAGCTGTCGGTGATCGACCTGCACCGCGCCCAGGTGCGGCCGCGCATCAGCCAGCGCTGGCGCAACAAGGACCTGGCAGCCCTGTATTTCTCGATCCTGGATATCGGCCTGACCCGCCGCGACAAGCTGCGCTTCCTCAAAGGCTACTTCCAGCAGCCCCTGCGCCAGATCCTGGCCGAGGAAGGCGCGTTGCTGCAGTGGCTGGAGCGCAAGGCCAGCAAGCTCTATGACCGTAAAGTCCGCTACGGAGGCGCGCTCTGATGGCGGGTTGGAACCTGGAACCTGCTTACTCGGAGCTTGTGCACGACTTTGGTAGCCTCGACGCGGTGTTTGCCCTGCAAGGCGAGCGGCTGACCCGTGATCCGCTGTCCGAAGTCATTCGTGTGCAGCGTGGCGGGGTCAACTATTACGTCAAGCGCTACACCGGCGCCGGCAAAGGCTTGCGCCGTTACCTGGGCAAGCCACGGGTCAAGTCCGAATGGCAGAACCTCAAACGTTTCGCCAAGTGGGGCATCCCCACGGCCGACGTCGTGGCCTGGGGCCTGGAGCGCAAGGGCCTGGCCTATGACCGTGGGGCGATGATCACCCGCGAGCTGCCCCGCACCGAAGACCTGGCGGCCCTGGCCGAGCGCAAGGACCCGCGACTGTCCGACCCGGTCTGGGTCGACAAGGTCAGCCGCCAGCTCGCCGAATACACCCGGACCCTGCACGACCACCGGTTTACCCACAACGATTTGAAGTGGCGCAACCTGTTGATCGACGACCAGCAGACCCTGTACCTGATCGACTGCCCCAATGGCGACTTCTGGCGCGGGTTCTGGCTCAAGTACCGGATCACCAAGGACTTGGCGTGCCTGGACAAGGTCGCCAAATACCACCTGTCGGCCACCCAGCGCCTACGTTTCTACATGCAATATTGTCGGCGCAAGCACCTGAGCGAATCGGACAAACAGCGGATTCGCCATGTGCTGAAGTTTTTCGAGGGACGCGAATGAATGACTTCCTGGCAGCTGAAGACCGGGCCTTGCTGGAGCGCAATGGCCTGGCTGACTTCGACGCCCTGTGGGCCAGGCAACTGGATGCAGTGGACGAACCCAATACCAGCCGCGGCGGTTGGAGCAGCGTGTTCCGCCTGGAGCTGGAGGGCCGTGGCTTTTACCTCAAGCGCCAGAGCAACTACCTGACGCGCACCCTGCATCGGCCCTTTGGCGAGCCGACCTTTGCCCGCGAGTTTCGCAATATCAGCCGCTATCGGCAGAAGGCGATCCCGGCCTTGCAGGCGGCCTTTTATGGCGAGCGCAAGGTTGCCGGCGAATACCGCGCCTTGCTGTTGACCCGCGCGCTCGATGGCTGGAATGACCTGGATTCACTGCTGGAGCAGTGGCCGGCCCTGAGCGACGCCCAGCACCACGCGATCCTCGTGGCCTGTGGCCAATTGGCGCGCACGCTCCATGGTGTCGGCCAGGTGCATGGCTGTTTTTACCCCAAGCATATCTTCCTGCAGGCCACTGGCGACGGTTACGCCGCGCAGTTGATCGACCTGGAAAAAACCCGGCCACTGTTGTTGGGCCGGCGTGACCGGGTCAAGGACCTGGAGCCACTGCTGCGTCGTGCTGGCGCATGGACTGCCGAGCAAGTGCGGCAATTCCTGGCGGCCTACCTCGACCAGCCGGTGGACAGCTCGCTAGTGGATACGTGGGCACAGTACTTGGCTGGGCGCCGCAGTCACAAGGAGGCCCGCTGATGCGCTTGTCTGAACTCAAAAATGCCGGGCGCACGCCTACGCTGCCCTTGAGTATCGAGTTGGCGGATGCGGCGGGCCCCGGCCAATTGCAACTGCTGAGCCTGTTGCGAGTGTTGTCGGGCCAGCGTTATGTGGGCGCGGCGGTTTGGCGCGGCCGGCCGGTGTTGGCCAAGTTGCTGGTGGGTAGCAGCGCCGCCCGGCATTTCCAGCGTGAACTCCAGGGCGTGCGCCTGCTGGCCGAACAAGGCCTGACCACGCCGCTGTTGCTGGCTGACGGTTTGCAAGACGGTGAGGGCGGCTGGTTGCTGTTCGAGTTTCTCGAAGGCGCACAAAGCCTGGCCGAGGCCTGGGCGGCTGTTGAAGCAATGCCGCCCCTGGCGGATGAGCAGCAGGCAGTGTTGGCCGAAGCGCTGGGTGCGATTGCACAGATGCACGCCAAGGGCCTGTGGCAGGAAGACCTGCACCTGGACAACCTGATGCGTCAGGGCGACACGCTGTATTTGATCGACGGTGGCGGGATCTGCGTCGAACAGGCGGGCAAACCCCTGTCACGCAACCGGGTACTGGAAAACCTCGGGGTGTTTTTTGCCCAGTTGCCGAGCAATCTCGAACCGTTTACCGAAGAATTGCTGGTGCATTACCTGTTGAGCAACGGCGAACACGCCTTGCCCCTGGAAGCCCTGCAAAAACAGGTGCGCAAAGTGCGCGCCTGGCGCCTGAAAGACTTCATGGGCAAGATCGGCCGTGAGTGCACCTTGTTCAGCGTAGTACGCGGGGCCTTTGGGCTGCGCGCCATCCGGCGTGAAGAAGAAGCCACCCTGCTGCCGGTGCTGGCAAACGTCGATAGGCTTATCGACCAGGGCCAAATGTACAAGGCCGGCGCCTCGGCTACGGTGGCCGGGGTTGATGCTGCGGGTCGAGCGCTGGTGATCAAACGCTACAACATCAAGGGTTTTATGCACTGGCTCAGGCGCTTCTGGAGGCCCAGCCGCGCCTGGCACGCCTGGAGCGAAGGCAACCGCCTGACATTCCTGGGGATTGCCACGCCCAAGCCCCTGGCGCTTCTGGAGCGACGCTTTTTCTGGCTGCGCAGCCGGGCTTATCTGGTCACCGAGCACCTGTCCGGGCCCGACCTGATCGAGCACCTGGCTCCTTACGTGGACGGCGGCGAGGTGCCCGAGCCTGAGCTGCTGGCCCTGGATCGCCTGTTTGGCGAGCTGATTCGCGAGCGGATCAGCCATGGCGACTTCAAGGGGCGCAACCTGTTCTGGCAGGGGGAACGTTGGGTGCTGATTGATCTGGATTCGATGTGCCAGCATGGTTCGCTGAGCAGCTTTGCGCCGGCGTTTGCCAAGGACCGTGCGCGGTTTATGCGCAACTGGCCGGCTGATAGTGCCTTGTATCGCGTGATTGATCAGCGCTTGCCCAAGGTGAGCGAGTTAGTTGGGTGATCTGCGTTAGGCCGTCATAAGTCGTAGCGATTTCTTCAGGTCTGGGAAAACACAGTGTTTTCAAAGGCAAGGGGCATTACTTAATATTTTGATTAAGTAGTGCTCTGGATATTGTTTATTGGGGTTAATAGGTTGTATCGACGCTTGATAGGAATATCTTACATAGATGTTTATTGAATGGTCGAAATGTTAATTCCGGGGGTGTGCAAATGACTTCGATAACAGGCTTTCATCCGTTTTCTTTTTACAGTGATCTGGCCGGTAAAAATAAGCCGATAGATCCGGTGAATCCAACAAGTCCAATAGATAAAGTGCAGTCGGGTGTGCGCAATCCAAAGGACACAGCCGCCGGTGATGACGCCGAATTTTTTAACGCCGATACCCAGGAATGACAGCCAACTGCCTCTAATGGCAAAGGTGATGGCGGTTATGTGAACTTCGGTGATCCCTATCGAGAGCCCATAGATCATGAACTGGTTTACGGAGCCAATGGGGGTGGCAATTAAAAGCTGATGGATGATTGCTTAAAAGTTGAATGGGTATTTTTGTTTGTGGCTCTTTATGATTTTGGTGGATGCTTTTCCAAAGTGTAGGGGTCGGGTTATAGGAAGTGTCTGTTATTAATGTGGGAACCAAATGGGCAATGTTATTTGCCCATTGGTTTTTATCACTCAAAAGCTGTACTGGGCTCCTGCGCCCGCATACCACGACCTGCCGGCCGTCGCTGATCTGCTCACGGCTGATGCTGTCCACCGAGTAGGGCAGGTCGAAGCTGCGACTGGCGCTGCGCGAACCTGTCACCACGCATCAGCAGGGCATCTTCGGCCAGGGCAGTTTGCTCAGGCCCAGCAGGCTCTGGAGCAACATCGCAAAACACGTGGGAGCAACAACTTTCATGAATAAACCAACTTCCATGACGCGCAGCGCAGGCGCGGAAAAAGGGCGCGAGTTTATCGATTCTGCGCGGCGTTTTTTGAAGAATATTCCCGCAAAATGCCGGCATATTCGTCTTACGCAGTCTTGGGTTAGGCTGTGCGCCCCATACCAAAGAGGGTTACCCGTGAATCCTACAAACATTCTGCTGCTCGCCGCTATTGTCCTTTCGACCACGGCCTGCGGTACCCTCGACACCGTGTTTCGCGAGGACGCGGTGGCCAGCCAGAAACTCAAGGACCTGCGCAGCCACTGCGAGAGCGTGCCCCGTATCTACAGTGGTGTGGTGTATGACTTCTGCTCCCTCAATGGCGAACCCAACGGCAAGAAAAGCCTGGATGACCAGCAAATCGCCTCGGTGCCCTGGATCGCCATTGATTTTGCCCTGTCGGGCGTTCTCGACACTTTGGTACTGCCCTATACCGTCTACCGGCAGAACCGCGACGGCAGTATCGAGATTTTCCGATGATGCCTCTTGTTTCTCCGGGGCATTTTCGGCTAGAGGCGTTTTGCCGCTTTTAAGCTATAATCCCGCCCTTTAGCTTTTCTCGCCGAGGCGAGGGGCACACATTTTTTCAGGCGCCAGCGCCTGCATGCAGACTAAAAGAGGCTAGACCCCAGTGGCATTGACGATTCTTGGCCTGTCCGGCGCCCTTAGCCATGATCCTTCCGCAGCCCTGTATATCGACGGCAAGCTGATCGCGGCCGCCGAAGAAGAGCGCTTCGTACGCGATAAACATGCAAAGAACCGCATGCCCTACGAATCGGCAAAATTCTGCCTGGAGCAGGCTGGCATCAAGCCTTCTGATGTTGATGTGGTGGCGATCCCGTTTGCCCCGATCAGCTTGTTCGGCGAGGCCCGCTGGCACTATGCCAAGCGTTACTGGTACGCCCCGGACCGCGCCCTGGACGCGATCCTGATGGGCAACCGGCGCTACAAGCGCTACCGCAACAAGATTGTCTGGTGCCTGGAGCAACTGGGTTTTGATCCGAAGAAGATCAAGATCGAGCCGGTTGAACACCACCTGGCCCACGCTTCCAGCGCCTATCATTGCTCGGGCTTCCAGGAGAAGACCGCGATCCTCGGGATCGACGGTAAAGGCGAGTACGCCACGACCTTCTTCGGCTACGGCGAGAACGGCAAGATCCACAAGATCAAGGAGTTCTACGATCCAGACTCCCTGGGCGGCCTGTATGGCGCGATCACCGAGTTCCTCGGCTTCGAGATGCTCGACGGCGAGTTCAAGGTCATGGGCATGGCGCCGTATGGCGATGCCAGCAAGTACGACTTCTCGCGCCTGGCTTCCTTTGAGAACGGTGAGCTGGTGATCAACACCGACTACGCCAACGTCATTGGCCTGCGCCGTTATAAAGAGAAGGGCAAGGGCTTTTACTTCTCGCCAAAACTGATTGAGTGGCTGGGTCCCAAGCGCGAAGGCGATATCGCCGACGAGCCGTACATCCACTATGCCGCCAGCATGCAGGCGCTGTTCGAGAAGCTGGCCTTGCAGATGATCGATCATTACCTGGGCGATATCCTCAAGGAAACCGGCAAGCTGGCCTTTGCCGGCGGCTGCGCGCTGAACGTCAAGTTGAACCAGAAGATCATTGCCCGCGACGACGTCAAGGAGCTGTTCGTACAGCCGGCGTCCGGCGATGCCGGCACTGCCGTGGGTGCGGCGGCCTATGTGTCCCATGCCCGTGGTGTACCGGTCGAGAAGATGGAGCACGTCTATCTCGGCCCGTCCTACAGCAACGAAGAAGTGATTGCCGCGTGCGCCAAGCACCCGAGCAAGCCAAAGTGGCGCCAGATCGACGATATGCCCAAGCGTATCGCCCAGATCATGGTCGACGGCAACCCGGTGGCCTGGTTCCAGGGCCGCATGGAGTTCGGTCCGCGTGCCTTGGGCGGTCGTTCGATCATCGGTTGCCCGAGCGCTGTGGGCGTGGCTGACCGGATCAACCACCAGATCAAGTTCCGCGAGCGCTGGAGGCCTTTCTGCCCGTCGATGCTCGACACCGTGGCCCCGCAGATGATCAAGGTCGATCACCCGGCTCCGTTCATGACCTTCACCTTTGAAGTGGCCGAAGAATGGAAAACCCGCGTGCCGGAAGTGGTCCATGAAGATGGCACCTCCCGCGCCCAGGTGCTCAAGCGCGAGTACAACCCGCGCTATTACGACATGATGAAAGAGCTGGAAGTGCTGACCGGCAACGGCGTGTCCTTGAACACCTCGCTCAACCGCCGTGGTGAAGCGATGATCTGCTCGCCGACCGATGCCCTGAACATGTTCTTCGGCTCCGACCTGCAGTACCTGATCATGGAAGATATTCTGGTAGTCAAGGACGGCGTGGAAGGGCAAGTCATTGACTGAGGTACTGATTGGCGTCGTCATCCCCGCCTATAACTATGCGCGCACCCTGGGGCGCGCGGTTGAATCGGTGTTGGCGCAACTCGACGAAGCCGATGCGCAGTTGATGGTGATCGATGACGGTTCTACCGACGAGACGCCGCAGGTGCTCGAGGCGTTGATGGCCAAGCACCCGGGGCGTTTGCGGGTTTTGCGCAAGCCCAATGGCGGCCTGGCCTCGGTGCGCAACCGTGGGATTGAAGAGTCTACTGGCCAGTACCTGATGTTCCTGGATGCCGATGATGAAATGGCTCCCGGTGCACTGGCCCTGGTCGCGCAGCATATTGCCGCTCACCCGGACAGTCGCTTGATCATCGGTGGCCACTGGTCGGTGTTCGAGGATGGCAAGCGCCGCCTGCATGCCGTCAAGCCGCTGCCTGCCACCCCATACCAGCGAGTGCGCGGATACTTGCTGGACAAGACCATCGCGATCTCCAATGGCGCCTGCGCCATGCACCGTGACATCTTCGCGGTGGGCAACTACCCGGAGCGCATGCGTAACGCCGAGGATATCCCGGTGTTTGCCCAGGCCCTGGCGCGCGTACCTTGCACGGTCATCGACCAGCCACTGGCGCTGATCTACAAGCATGCGGACAGCTTGCGACATGACATCAACCACAGTGTCGCGGCTGGCGTGAGCCTGGTAGACGAGGTGTTTTCGCCGGTGCGTATGCCTGCAGAGTTGCAGGGCCTGCGCAGTGCGTTTCTCGCGCAGCGCTGCCTGTCGTTGTTTCGCAATTGCTTCAGCGCTGGGGAATACACGCTTGCCAAGCAGTTTTACTGCCAGGCGATACGTACAGACTGGCGCGCCCTGACGCGCTGGTCGTACACACGCAAAGCGCTTCAGCTGATGTTCAAGTAAGCGTTTTATAGCCTGCTACGCTACGCCGGGAATGACCTATGCAGCGCCTGAGTTGATTGCAATGACTTGGCGCGGGGTTTTCGTGGTGCAGTGGTTTTTCTGGAATATATGTTTTCAAATCTTGTGCACATGATGTGACGCCAGGTTTTAAGGGGGGGGTGTGGTTGGTATAGGCAGCAAGTGGTGGGCCCGGATGTTGAGTATTGTCGTCGAGCGTCCTGTTCGAGTGGCATTTTTTGGGAGCCTGCTGCTGTCCCTGATCGCGGTGTTGGGCGCAGCCACTGTCGGGCGTGATGCTGCTTTCTACCTGACCATTGCCCAGGACGTTCAAGTCGATGGCCCGCAAGCCGCCTTTGCCGTATTCAACTGGCCCTGGTTCTCCCTGCTCCTGGCGGGCACCCATTGGGTTTCCGCCCTGCCCATAGAACTGAGTGCTTATTTGTGGTGTGCGCTGTTCGCTGCCGGGACCTGCGCGCTGTTGGTTGACTGCGTGCGCCAGCGCTCGGTGCAGCTTGCGCCCTGGGCCTGCCTGGTGGTGTTGGCGATGCCGGCGTTCAACCAGTTTCGTGGCGAAATCCTGCGTGAGTTTGGCTTCTGGTTCTTCTGCATCCTGACCCTTTGGCTGGCCATGCGTTGGCAGGCACGCGGGGGCTGGCTGCGGGCGGCAACCCTCCACCTGGCACTTGTCGCGGCGGCAGCCTTCCGGTTGGAAGCCTTGTTACTGTTGCCTGCATTGGGGCTGTGGCAGATGCCTGGCCTGTGGGTGCGCGAGCGGCGTCTGGCGCTGCTGCAGTTTGTCGCACTGCCGCTGCTGGGTGTTGTAGCGGGGATGGTGCTGGTCTCGGTCACGGGTGGTTTTTCATCGGCGCGCGTTGCCTACTATCTGGACCTGATCAACCCGAGCAGTGTGCTGGCGTCATTTGATTTGCTGCGCGAGCAGTTCGCCAACTCGCTGATCAACAAGTACTCCCAGGATGAAGCCGGACGCATCATCTTTTTTGGCATCCTGGCGGCCATGGCCATCGGCTTTGTGAATATTTGCGGTCCTTTTGCCGTGCCGTTTCTGCGCGGGCGCAATTGGCAGGCAATCAAGTGCTACTGGCATGAATACCGGCCTTTTGCCTGGGCCGCGCTGTTGTACCTGTTGATCTTGCTGCTGTTCTTTATCCAGCAGCAGTTCATGAACTTGCGCTACATGAGCTTCCTGAACCTACTGTTTGTGCCGGCGCTGGCCTTGGCGCTGCAGATGTTTGCCCAACAGTTCCCGCGCCTGGGCAAGGCCCTGGTGGCGGTATGCCTGTTGGTGATGCTGTCCAATGTGGTGTCCAGCGGACCGGGTAAGGTCCAGTACGTCGAAGCGGGGCGCTGGATGGCGGCGAACGTCGAGCCGGACGCCCCTGCGTATTTCGACGACGGGAGGATCGGCTATTACGCCGGGCGTGGTTATCGGCTCAAGCAATTGACCCGTGAGGCTGCCATGTCACCGGCCCACGCCGATAAATTCCGCTACTTCCTGATCGAAGCCCGCGGTAACGAGCCCTGGCTCACCAGCTGGCTGGCCGAGCGCAACCTGCGCATCGTCGAGCGCTTCGCCAATCGTCGAGGCGCCACGGTGTTGGTCATCACCCAGTGAAGTCAGTCCAGTAGTTGTCGCAGGCGCTCAATCAACGGCGCCTGTTGACTGCCTGCCGGCAAGCCCTGGCGATAGCCATTGAAGAAGGCTTGCCCGGCATCATCGCCCAGCAGCCATTGCCTATCCTCGGGATAGCGCCGCAGATGGCTGAAGTTACGCAGGCGCTTGTTCTGGCTCAGCGGGGCGCTCTGGCAGCTCAGGTCGGCAATATCGATCAGTCCCAGGGTGTTTTCCGGCGTCAGCACCACGTTGCCAAAGTGCAGCGAGCGAAAGTACACGCCCTTCTCATGCAGTTGCGCAATAAAACAGCCCAGGCGCACACGCAAGGCGTCGGCCTCGGCCTTGGCGAGTTTCAGCTGGCGGATGGTTTCCCCGGCCAGCGGGCTGTAATACACCGCATCCCGCGCAATGCTGGGGATGCGATACACCGCAATGATGCGCGGGCAGGGGATATCCCGTTGCTGCAGGGCGCGGGTGTTGTTGGCGAAACGCTGGGCATACGGGTAGAACAACGCCGAGCTGAGCAGGCGTTTGCGCCGGAACAGTTTGAGCATGCAACCATCGGTCAACCGGAGCACCTTGTCGCCAGAACCATCGGCTTCCAGCACCTGCGCGCCAGCACGCAATGCCTCATAGGTGTTGTGATCGATTACTTGCATGCCTGACTCCCATCAATAGCCGGTTATCTTAACCGACTTGATGCAAGGCTGGCCCCTGCTCATGTTTTTTGGGGGGAAGAGGCCTGTGATATGATCCGCGCCTTACTGATTTGCGCGGATTCCCATGAGCAGTCCTGAACCGAAAACCCAGTCGACGCTGGCGATTTACTTTCGCCTGCTGACTTACGTACGGCCTTATGTGGGTCTGTTCATCCTGAGTATCGTCGGGTTCCTGATCTTCGCATCGACCCAGCCGATGCTCGCTTACATTCTCAAATATTTCGTCGATGGCCTGGCGAACCCCGAGGCCAGCCTGTTCCCCGGCAACCCCTATCTGGGCAAGTTGCAGTTACTGGAAACCGTGCCACTGATGATCGTGCTGATCGCGGCCTGGCAGGGCGTGGGTTCGTTCCTCGGTAACTTCTTCCTGGCCCGGGTTTCCCTGGGGCTGGTCCACGACCTGCGCGTGGTGCTGTTCAACAAGTTGTTGGAGCTGCCCAACCGCTTCTTTGACAAGAACAACTCCGGCCACCTGATTTCACGCATTACCTTCAACGTCACCATGGTCACCGGCGCGGCCACCGATGCGATCAAGGTGGTTATCCGCGAAGGCATGACCGTGATTTTCCTGTTCTGCACCCTGGTGTGGATGAACTGGAAACTGACCCTGGTGATGCTGGCGATCCTGCCGGTGATCGGCATGATGGTGAACAGCACCAGCCGTAAATTCCGCAAGCAAAGCAAGAAAATCCAGGTGTCCATGGGCGATGTGACCCATGTGGCCTCCGAGACGATCCACGGCTACCGTGTGGTCCGCAGCTTTGGCGGCGAGCACTATGAAAAGGTGCGTTTCGAGCAGGCGAGCCTGAGCAATACCGAGAAACAACTGGCAATGACCAAGACCGGCGCGGTGTACACGCCGATGCTGCAACTGGTGACCTACAGTGCGATGGCCGTGGTCATGTTCCTGGTCCTGTATTTGCGTGGCGATGCCTCGCCCGGCGACCTGGTGGCCTACATCACCATGGCCGGCCTGCTGCCCAAGCCGATCCGCCAGCTATCCGAAGTCAGCTCCACCATCCAGAAGGGTGTGGCGGGTGCCGAGAGTATTTTCGAGCAGTTGGATGAGCCGGTAGAAGTTGACCAAGGTGTGATTGAGCATGAGCGCCTGGCCGGGCGCATCGAAGTGCGCAACCTCAGCTTCCAATACCCCGATAGCGACAAGAAGGTGCTCAACGACATCAGCTTTATCGTCGAACCTGGGCAAATGGTTGCGCTGGTGGGGCGTTCGGGCAGCGGCAAATCCACCCTGGCTGGCTTGATCCCACGCTTTTATCAGCACGAACAGGGGCAGATTCTGCTCGATGGCGTACGCGTGCAGGATTTCACCCTGCGCAACCTGCGCCGGCAAATTGCCCTGGTGACCCAGCAGGTCACCTTGTTCAACGACACCGTGACCAACAACATCGCCTATGGCGACCTGGCCGGCGCGCCCACCGACGCGGTGCTCCATGCTGCTCGCGAAGCCTATGCCGATGAGTTCATCGTGAAGATGCCCCAGGGCTATGAAACCCTGGTGGGCGAGAACGGCGTGCTGCTGTCCGGCGGCCAGCGCCAGCGCATCGCGATTGCCCGGGCCCTGCTCAAGGATGCGCCGCTGCTGATTCTCGACGAGGCCACCTCGGCCCTGGATACCGAGTCCGAGCGCCATATCCAGGCCGCCCTGGACCATGTGGTGAAAAACCGCACGACCCTGGTGATTGCCCACCGCCTGAGCACCATCGAGAAAGCCGACCTGATCCTGGTGATGGACGACGGCCAGATTGTCGAGCGCGGTACCCATGTCGAGCTGCTGGCGAAGAATGGCTACTACGCGCGGTTGCACGCCAAGGAGTTTGAAGAGGGCGACCCGGTGGCGCCCACCCACGTGACGGATGCCTATTGAGGCGCCATGGCCGCTGGGCCGGGATCGACCGCCAGGATTGAAGCGGTCGATGCTTTTCCCTGTGCTAATATCGCGCCCCTGTTCATTTTGTATGTGGGTTGCTCCATGAAGTTGTCCATGCCGCGATTCGATCAAGCCCCTGTCTTGGTGGTCGGCGATGTCATGCTCGACCGTTACTGGCATGGCGGTACCTCACGGATTTCCCCTGAGGCACCGGTACCGGTAGTCAAGGTCGAGCAAATCGAAGACCGCCCAGGCGGCGCTGCCAACGTCGCCCTTAACATCGCCGCACTCGGCGCCCCGGCCTCCCTGGTCGGCGTGACCGGTGACGACGAAGCCGCCGACAGCCTGACCAACAGCCTGCGCGGCGCTGGCGTGCGTGCGCTGTTCCAGCGTATTGCCCACCAGCCGACCATCGTCAAGCTGCGGGTCATGAGCCGTCACCAGCAATTGCTGCGTATCGACTTTGAAGAACCCTTTGCCACCGACGCCCTGGCCCTCAGTGACCAGGTCGATGCGTTGCTCGAAGGCATCAAGGTATTGGTGCTGTCGGACTACGGCAAAGGTGCATTGAAAAACCACCAGGTGCTGATCCAGGCCGCCAAGGCCCGGGGTATCCCGGTGCTGGCCGATCCCAAGGGCAAGGACTTCTCGGTGTACCGAGGCGCCAGCCTGATCACGCCGAACCTCAGCGAATTTGAAACCATCGTCGGCGGCTGCGTCGATGAGCACGACTTGGTGAGCAAAGGCGCCAGCCTGATGGCCGACCTCGACCTCGGCGCGTTGCTGGTGACCCGTGGCGAACACGGCATGACCCTGCTGCGCCCCGGTCACCCGGCCATGCACCTGCCTGCGCGAGCGCGGGAAGTGTTCGACGTCACCGGCGCCGGCGACACCGTTATTTCCACCCTGGCGGCGGCGATCGCCGCCGGCGAGGAATTGCCCCACGCGGTGGCCCTGGCCAACCTGGCGGCGAGCATCGTGGTCGGCAAACTGGGTACGGCGTCCATCAGCGCCCCGGAACTGCGTCGCGCGATCCAGCGTGAGGAAGGTTCGGAGCGTGGCGTGTTGAGCCTTGAGCAGTTGCTGCTGGCGATTGACGATGCCCGCGCCCATAACGAAAGCATCGTCTTCACCAACGGTTGTTTCGACATCCTGCATGCTGGCCATGTGACCTACCTGGAGCAGGCTCGCGCCCAGGGTGATCGCCTGATCGTGGCGATCAACGACGATGCTTCGGTCAGTCGCCTCAAAGGCCCTGGCCGGCCGATCAACAGCGTGGATCGGCGCATGGCGGTGCTGGCTGGGTTAGGCGCGGTGGACTGGGTGATCAGCTTCTCCGAGGGCACCCCGGAAAACCTGCTGGCCCAGGTCAAGCCAGATGTATTGGTCAAGGGCGGGGATTACTCGGTCGACCAGGTGGTCGGTGCCGATATCGTCAATGCCTATGGCGGCAAGGTCAAAGTCCTGGGATTGGTGGAGAACAGCTCGACCACCGCGATTGTCGAAAAAATTCGCCAAACCAACGATGCCGCTCAATAGGTTTTACCGCTATGTCTGATGCTCTTGTACTGATTACCGGCGGTGCCGGCTTTATCGGTTCCAATCTGGTCGATGCACTGCTGGCCAAGGGCTACGCAGTGCGTGTGCTGGATAACCTGTCCACCGGCAAGCGCAGCAACCTGCCGCTGGATAACCCGCGCCTGCAACTGCTCGAAGGCGATGTGGCCGATGCGGCGCTGGTCGCGCGCGCGGCGGTAGGGGCGACGGCGGTGGTGCACCTGGCGGCCGTCGCTTCGGTGCAGGCGTCGGTGGATGACCCGGTCAGTACGCACCAGAGCAACTTCGTGGGTAGCCTGAATGTCTGCGAAGCCATGCGCCAGGCTGGGGTCAAGCGCGTGGTGTTTGCTTCCAGCGCAGCGGTGTATGGCAACAATGGCGAGGGCGACTCCATCGATGAGCAAACCGCCAAGGCCCCGTTGACGCCGTATGCCTCGGACAAGCTGGCCAGCGAGCACTACTTTGACTTCTATCGGCGCCAGCATGGCCTGGAGCCGGTGATTTTCCGCTTCTTCAATATCTTTGGCCCGCGCCAGGACCCTTCATCGCCGTATTCCGGGGTGATCAGCATCTTCAGCGAGCGCGTGCAAAAAGGCCTGCCGATTGCCGTGTTTGGCGACGGTGAGCAAACCCGTGACTTCATGTACGTCGGGGACCTGGTGGCTGTGCTGGTGCAAGCTGTGGAAATGGCCGATGCGCCTCTGGGCGCGATCAATGTCGGCTGGAACCGCACCACCACCCTCAAGCAGCTGCTGCAGGCACTGTCGGAAATTGTCGGCGCGTTGCCGGCTGTCAGCTACACGGCGCCGCGCTCGGGGGATATCCGGCATTCCAGGGCCAATAACCAGCGCTTGGCGGCGAGCTTCACGTTGCCTGAGCCGACGCCGCTGAAGGTTGGCCTGGAGAAACTGCTCAATCCATAGGCACCGCTCGCCACAGGCGGGGCTGCTTCAGCGACCCGCCTTCTTCGGCACCATCTTGCGCAGGATCTGCCGGGCCCGCCCGGTCAGCTGTTTCAACTTCGACTCCTTCTCTGGCGCGCTCAGGCCCTGTTGCTGGAGCCAATCCTTCCACTTGATCCGCTCGTCACGCACCAGCCAGCCTTCCTGCTGGGCAAAACTCTCGGCCAGGTACACCCCACGGGTGCTCGCCGGGATCAGTTGATCCTTCTTCAGGGTATACAACTCAGCGCACGGCTGGCCGTCCTTGAGGGGCATCAGGTACAAGTCCGGGCGCTGGCGGTCCAGGCGCGCCACCAGTTGGTCGCCCTCCAGGCGTTCGTCCACATGAAACAGGCTCAGGGACTTGGCTTCCTTGGGCACTTCCAGGCGCAGGTCGTAGATCAATTGCAGGGAGGCCGTGGGCAGGTGCACATAGGCCCGGGGGCGTTCGATCAACTGCATATTGGCGCAGCGCACCGGGCGGGCGGCGCCGGACAGCGGCGACAGGCGAAACGGCAAGGCCTCGCGGTAATGCAGGGCGGCGGAGTAGGGCGCCGGCAGCCAGGTGTCGTTGAAGCGCCCGCCCAACCAGCCTTCCGGGGTTTCCAGCAGGCATTCCTCGGCGATTTCCTGGATGGCGGTGTGCAGCGGCAGGTTCAGTTCGTGGGCCGGCACGTAGCCGGAAATCAGCTTGAGCACCACATCGCCCCGGTCCTGCCGGCGCTGGCGCACCAAGACCCAGTAATCGCGGTTTTGCCAATGCAGGGTCAGGCGCACCGATACCCCGAGGTTGGCCAACTCCAGGGCAAAGCGCTCGGCATCCGCCACCTCCACCGGCTTGCGTCGTTGCAGGGTCTGGGCAAAGTTGAGCGGCATGCCCACGCTCTGGTAGCTCAGGCCTTCGGGGGTGGCTTCGACGTACAGCGGCAGAGTCTTGAAGTTGCTGGGGTTTTTTCTTATGAGCGTTCGCGGCATGTCGGCTCCTTCTTGCGTCGGGGTCGGCCGCGTCGGCGGCATCAGGATTGGCGAATGATCTGGGCAGCGGTTGCCACGTTATGGGCAAGGTGCAGCGGGTTGATGGTGCCGACAATAGCACTGGCCACGCCCGTTTGCGCAAACAACAAGACGAAACTGGCATGAATTGGATCCACTCCTGGTTCAAGGCATGCATGGCCACTGGCCAGGGCCTTTTTCACCAGGATGCCTTTGCCATGGGCGACGGCGTAATCGATCACGGCTTTTTCGTTTTGCTCGTTCAGATTGTAGGTGACCATCGCGCAATCGCCTTGTTCCAGAGCCTTCACCCCGCCTTCGACGGTTTTGCCCGAGAAACCGAAACCGCGAATCTTGCCCTCGGCCTTGAGTTGCGCCAGGGTCTGGTAGACCTCGCAATCGTTGAGGATATGCAAGTCGTTGCCGTCGGAATGCACCAGCACCAGGTCGATAAAATCCGTTTCCAGGCGTTTCAGGCTGCGCTCCACGGACCGCCGGGTGTGGGCCGCGCTGAAATCATGGTGGGACACGCCGTCGGCAAACTCTTCGCCGACCTTGCTGACAATCACCCAGTCCTGGCGCTGGCCCCGCAGCAGCGGCCCCAGGCGTTCTTCGCTATGGCCGTAGGCCGGGGCGGTGTCGATCAGGTTGATCCCCAGTTCGCGCGCCTGGCGCAGCAACATCCGCGCCTCTTCATCATTGGGGATCTGGAAACCATTGGGGTACTTCACCCCCTGGTCGCGCCCCAGCTTCACGGTGCCCAGGCCCAGTGGTGACACCAGCAGGCCGGTGCTGCCCAGGGGGCGATGGAGGTCATGCAGGGTCGGCAGGCTCATGGCAACAATTGCTCCCAGGCAGGTTGGGCGATGGTCGGGCGTGGCAGCTCGGGCAGCGGTGCGCTTGGCGTTGGCTGGATGCCGTCACGTTCCAGGGCGCTCAGCACGCGGTCGGCGAAGTCCGGCGCCAGGGCCAGCTTGGTTGGCCAGCCCACCAACAGGCGGCCCTGTTCGGCGAGGAACGCATTGTCTGGCCGGGTCAGGCCTGTTTGCAGGGGTTCGGCGCGATCCACCCGCAGGGTCGCCCATTGGACCTGGCTCATATCGATCCACGGCAGCAGCTGTGCCAGCTCCTTTTGCGCCGTGGCGATCTGTTCGGCGGGCGTGCGGTGCACGCCTTCGGTCTCGGCAATATCGCCGCCCATGTACCACACCCAGTTGCCATCGGCGGCCGGGTGCGTGGTGATGGTGATCCGTGGCTTGGTGCCGCCGCCCAGGCAGTGCGCATACAGGGGTTTGAGGCCGGGGCCCTTGGCGATGATCATATGCAGCGGGCGCTTTTGCATGGCCGGCTGGCTCAGGCCCAGGGCCGTCAGCAGCTCGGCGGTGCCGCCGCCGGCACTCAGCACGATGCGCTGGGCGCGGATCGCCCGGCCATCGACTTTCAGGCCGACCAGCAGGCCACCTTCCAGCAGCGGCTCGATCTGTTGCCCGGCGAGCAGGCCGTCGCCAGCCAGTTGTGCCAGGCGTTCGATCAGGCTCGGTACATCCACCACCAGTTCGGCCAGGCGATAGACCTTGCCCTTGAAGCGGCGGTCTTGCAGGGCCGGCGGCAAATCGTCGCCCTTGACCTGGTCGACGCGGCCCCGCACTGCCTTGCTGGCGAAGAAACTGGTGAGGTTGCCGGCTAGGGTGCCCGGCGACCACAGGTAATGGGCCTGGGACAGCAGGCGCACGCCCGTCAGGTCCAGCTCGCCGGTGCCCGCCAGGGCTTCGCGCCAGCGTCGTGGCATATCGGCAATGGCTTCGGAGGCACCGGTCAGGGCGCCATGTAGGGCGTATTTTGCACCACCGTGAATGATCCCCTGGGACTTCACGCTCTGCCCGCCACCCAGGGTCGCGTTCTCCACCACAAGCGTGGAAAACCCCTGGCTGCGCAGGCGCGCATTGAGCCAGAGGCCGGCAACCCCGGCGCCGACAATCAGGACGTCGGTGGAAATAACGGATGGCATGGGGCGACCTCAGTGTTCAGAACAAGAGGCCAAGTATACAGACTCGACAGCGGGATCTTTGCCCAGGATCAACAACTGTAGAAGGTCAGTGGCCCGCTGTTTTTGAAAACAGCTGAATCACCACCACCCCCAGCACAATCAGGCCCATTCCCAGCATCGCCGGTAGATCGAGCTTCTGCCCATAGATAAACAGCGCCGCGATGCTGACCATGACGATCCCCAGCCCCGCCCACACCGCGTAGGCCACGCCCACCGGCACGGTGCGCACCACCAGGGTCAGCATCCAGAACGCCACGCCGTAGCCGACGATAACCAGCAGCAGCGGGATCGGCGTGCTCCAGCCCTTGATCGCTTTCATGGAAACGGTAGCGATCACTTCCGAGCAGATGGCAATGGCCAGGTAGTAGTAGGCGGCGTTCATGGGGGTGTTCCTCGGAAATAGGGGCGCGTAACAAGGCCGGCATTCTAGAGACTTCATAGATGGGGTAAAGTCATTACCTATCCGAATTTAAGATGGGTTGAGCCAATGAGCGTGCAGTGGAACCTGGAGCAGATGCGCCTGTTTGTCAGCGTCGCCGAGCAGCGCTCGTTTTCGGCGGTGGCGCGGGACCAGCGCAAGGCGCAGTCGGCGGTGAGTAATGGCATTGCCTTGCTGGAGGCCGACCTGGGCGTGAGCCTGTTTGATCGCAGCAGCGGTCGCCAGCCCCGTTTGACGGCGGCCGGCGCGGTCCTGCTGGAAGAAGCCCGGGAAGTGCTGCGCCAGTGTGAGCGCCTCAATGGCCGCGCCCTGTCCCTGATGCGCGGCGAAGAAGCCCGACTGCGCCTGGCCCAGGACGAAGCCATGCTGTATCAGCCGGTGCTCGACAGCCTTGAGGCGCTGGCCGGGAAATTCCCCAGCCTGGAAGTGCAATTGTCCAGCACAGCCCAAGGTGATGTCGCACGCAAGCTGGTGGAGCGCAAGGCCGACCTGGGGTTGCTGTTCTATCACGACCAGATCCCCGAAGCCCTGGAGCGGCGGGTGGTCGGCAGTGTGGAGATGGTCACGGTGTGCGGCGTCGGCCATCCGCTGGCCCGGGGTGGGTTTGTCGATTGCCAGCGCCTGGCGCAGTTTCGCCAGTTGCTGATGTCGACCCAGACCAGCGTCTACCCCGGCAGCGAGGCGGCCAGCCCGCAGGTGTGGCGCGCCGACAGTTTCTACGTGCTGGCCGAGTGGCTGGCCCGGGGCCTGGGCTGGGCCTGGTTGCCCCGGCATGTGGTGCAATACCCCACGTATCAGGGGCAGATGGTCGAGCTGGACAGCGAATGGACCCCGCCGGCCCTGGTGGTGGAGCTGGTGTGGCGGCGCGATGAGCCCCTGGGCCCGGCGGCGCGTTTTCTGGCCGAACGTTTTACCGCGTGTTTGCAGGCGATCGGCTGAAAAAGCCGATAAACTCCGCCGCCATGAATAGAACTCTCTACAGCTGTGTGTTTTACCTGGCGCTGCCGTTGGTGGCCTTACGACTTTGGCTACGGGCCCGCAAGGCGCCGGCCTACGCCAAGCGCGTCAGCGAGCGCTTTTCCTACGGCTTGCCGGTGCTCAAGCCCGGCGGGATCTGGGTGCATGCGGTGTCGGTGGGCGAGAGCATCGCGGCCGCGCCGATGATCCGTGGCTTGCTGGAGCGTCATCCTGAGTTGCCGATCACCGTCACCTGCATGACGCCCACCGGTTCCGAGCGGATCCAGGCACTGTTCGCCGATGAGCCGCGCATCCAGCATTGCTACCTGCCCTACGATTTACCGTGTGCCGCCAAACGTTTTCTGGACCGGGTGCAGCCTAAGCTTGCGGTCATCATGGAAACCGAATTGTGGCCCAACCATATTCATCAGTGTGCCAAGCGCGGGATCCCCGTGGCCTTGGCCAATGCGCGGCTGTCGGCACGTTCGGCCAAGGGTTACGGGCGTTTCGCCAAGCTGACTGCGCCGATGCTGGCAGAAATGAGCCTGTTTGCCGTGCAGACCGCCACCGAGGCCGAGCGCTTTCGCAGCCTGGGTGCGCGCGCCGAAACGGTTGAAGTTACCGGCTCGATCAAATTTGACCTGAGCATCGACCCGCAACTGCTGGCGCGTGCCGCGGCCTTGCGCGAACAGTGGCAGGCCAGCGAGCGCCCGGTGTGGATCGCCGCCAGTACCCATGAGGGTGAAGATGCCGTGGTGCTGGCTGCGCATCGGCAACTGTTGGCCAGCTACCCCAATGCGCTGCTGATCCTGGTGCCCCGTCATCCAGAGCGGTTCAACGCAGTGCTGGAGCTGTGCCAACAGCAGGGTTTTGCCACGGTGCAGCGCTCCAGCGGCGCGCCGGTCAGCGCCCAGACCTCGGTGTTGCTGGGCGACACCATGGGTGAGTTGCTGTTTCTCTACGCCTTGGCCGATAGCGCTTTCGTCGGCGGCAGCCTGGTGCCCAATGGCGGGCATAACCTGCTGGAGCCGGCGGCGCTGGCCAAGCCGGTGATCAGCGGCCCGCACCTGTTCAACTTCCTCGAAATCGCCGCGCTGATGCGCGAGGCCGGGGCGTTGCAGGCAGTGGATGATGCTGAAGGGTTGGCCGAGGCGGTGCGGCAGTTGTTTGAACTGCCGCAGGATGCCCAGAAGATGGCGCAGGCGGGGCTCAAGGTGATGCAGGCCAACCAGGGCGCGTTGAAGCGTTTGCTCGATGGCTTGGACAGACTGCTCAAAGCCTGACCTGTGGGAGCTGGCTTATGTGGTGGGTTTAGTTACCAGGGCGGGCCTTCAGTTGTTCGGCCGCTGCCTTGGCCAGGTCCGGCGGCAGGAAGTCCTTGTCCGGGTTGTAGTCGGCCTTCAGGTACCGCGCCAGGTCCTGCAAGTCCCCCGGGTTCAATGTCCCCGCCGCCTGCTTCAAGCGCAGGTTGTCGAGGATGTAGTCATAGCGGCTGTTGTTGTAGTTGCGCACCGACGCGTAGAGCTGGCGCTGCGAATCCAGCACGTCGACGATATTGCGCGTGCCCACCTGGTAACCGATTTCCGTGGCTTCCACTGCGCTCTGGTTGGAGATGATCGACTGGCGGCGCGCCTGCACCTGTTCCACATCGGTATTCACCGCGCGGTGCAGGTTGCGAGTGTTTTCCACCACCTGGCGGCGCAGGCCTTCGCGTTGCTGTTCGGTCTGGCCCAGGCGCGAATAGGATTCGCGCACCTGGGAGCTGGTGAGGCCGCCGCTGTACAGTGGGATGTTCAGGCGCAGGCCGATGGTGCGCTGCTCGACATCGCCCCGATAAGTGCCCAGCGCGCTGGGGTTGCTGAAGCCCAGGGCATCGTTGTCGCCTTTCTCGTATTGCGCCACCGCGTCCAGGGTCGGCGCGTGGCCGGCCTTGCGTTGCTTGAGGGTTTCTTCGGCGGCGGTGACCGCATAGTTGCTGGCCAGCAGGTTCAGGTTCTGCCGCCCGGCGGTGTCGACCCAGGCCTTGGCGTCATTCGGTGCCGGCGGCAAAACGGGCAGGGTGTGGACAATGCCCTGAATCGAATTGTATTGGCGGTTGGTCAGGGTGATCAGCGCTTCAAACGCATCATCCACCTGGCGCTGGGCGAGGATCCGGTTGGCCCGCGCGGTGTCGTAGCTGGCCTGGGATTGCAGCACGTCGGTCTTGTCCGACAGGCCCACGTCGAAACGCTCGTTGGACTGGTCCAGTTGGCGCTTGAAGGCGGCCTCTTCGGCCTTGGTCGAGGCCAGGTTGTCCTGGGCACGCAACACGGCGAAATAGTTTTCGGCACTTTGCAGGATCAATTCCTGCTCGGTGGCCGACAGTTGCAGGGCGGCTTGTTCATTGACAGCCTCGGCGGCTTGCAACTGGAACCAGCGGTCGGCACGGAACAGCGGCTGGCTCAGGGTTGCGCGCCAGGTATGGGCGTCGCGATTGACGGTGGCCGACGGGGTATCGATCTGGGTGCGCACGTTGTTCACGTCGGCCCCGGCCGAAAGGTTGGGCAGCAAGCCGGCGCGGGCCTGGGGCACCACTTCTTTCTGCGCGCCATATTGGGCGCGGGCGGCGGCCAGGTCGGCGTTGTTGTCCACCGCTTCCTGGTAGACGCTGACCAGGTCGGTTTTGGTCGACAAGGGCGCTTCTGCTGCCCAGACCAGTCCATTGGTCGCACAAGACACGGCAAGAGCCAGTGAAAGTTTGCGCAGCATGAGGCGATCCCTAGATAAATATTACGACAATAATTTAGCGCCCAAGGCTACGACGAGCAATCCATAGCGTCAAGCCGCTGAGGCAGGAGCCGAGTGTAGTGGTCGCACCCCGGCACAACAATCCTGTAATTGCGCCATTCATCACGCTGAATGCACCGCTATTGGCAATTTGCCTGCTCCATGGTCTAGACTGGCCGCGTTCTTGTCGGGGTGCCTTGCTATGAGGCTGAGATCGGTCAATACCGGATCCCGTTGAACCTGATCAGGTTAGCGCCTGCGTAGGGAACAAGATTTCTCGTCACCCGGCGAGTCCTCTTGTGCTTCGTCCGGGATGTTGTTCGACAATCGAACAGCCCTCGTGCACCAAGCACAGCACTGCCTCCAGTGCGTCCATCCGTCACAGGTTCGCTCCGACAAAAATCCACTGCCTGGATGTGTCTGGAGAGCCCGTGATGAGTACAAAACTAAAAAACACCGTGCATTTGAGTGAGTCGGCCAAGGTTGACTCGGGATCTGTGCAGCCCTTTACCCGCTCGCAAAAAGTCTATGTGCAGGGCACTCGCCCGGATATCCGCGTGCCGATGCGCGAAGTCAGCCTGGATGTGACCCCCACCGACTTCGGCGGTGAGATCAATGCACCGGTGGTGGTCTACGACACCTCCGGCCCGTACACCGACCCCAACGTGATCATTGACGTGCGCAAAGGCCTGGGCGATGTGCGCTCGCCATGGATCGAGTCCCGTGGCGACACCGAGCGCCTGCCGGGCCTCAGTTCGCACTTCGGCCAGCAGCGCCTGAGCGATGCCGAACTGACCGCCTTGCGTTTTGCCCACGTAAAAAACCCACGCCGCGCCAAGGCCGGGGCCAACGTCACGCAGATGCACTACGCGCGCCAGGGCATCATCACCGCCGAGATGGAATACGTCGCCATCCGCGAAAACATGAAGCTCGAAGAAGCCCGCGCCAGTGGCCTGCTCGACCAGCAGCACGCCGGGCACAGCTTCGGTGCCAGCGTGCCGAAAATCATCACCCCGGAGTTCGTGCGCGAAGAAATCGCCCGTGGCCGCGCCATCATTCCGGCCAACATCAACCACACCGAACTGGAACCGATGATCATCGGCCGTAACTTCCTGGTGAAGGTCAACGGCAATATCGGCAACAGCGCCCTGGGTTCGTCCATCGAAGAAGAAGTGGCGAAACTCACCTGGGGCATTCGCTGGGGCTCGGACACGGTGATGGACCTGTCCACCGGCAAGCACATCCACGAAACCCGCGAGTGGATCATCCGCAACTCGCCGGTACCGATCGGCACCGTGCCGATCTACCAGGCCTTGGAAAAAGTCGGCGGCGCCGCCGAAGACCTGACCTGGGAGCTGTTCCGCGACACCTTGATCGAACAGGCCGAGCAGGGCGTCGACTACTTCACCATCCATGCTGGCGTGTTGCTGCGCTATGTACCGCTGACCGCCAAGCGCGTCACCGGCATCGTGTCCCGGGGCGGCTCGATCATGGCCAAGTGGTGCCTGGCGCACCATAAAGAGAACTTTACCTACACGCATTTCGACGAAATCTGCGAAATCATGAAGGCCTATGACGTCAGCTTCTCCCTCGGCGATGGCCTGCGCCCGGGCTCGATTGCCGACGCCAACGATGCGGCGCAGTTCGGTGAGCTGGAAACCCTTGGCGAGTTGACCAAGATTGCCTGGAAGCACGACGTGCAAACCATGATCGAAGGCCCTGGCCATGTGCCGATGCAGTTGATCAAGGAGAACATGGACAAGCAGCTGGAGTGCTGCGACGAAGCGCCGTTCTACACCCTGGGCCCGCTGACCACCGATATCGCGCCCGGCTACGACCACATTACCTCGGGGATCGGCGCGGCGATGATCGGCTGGTTCGGTTGCGCCATGCTGTGCTACGTCACGCCCAAGGAACACCTGGGCCTGCCGAACAAGGATGACGTGAAGACCGGGATCATCACCTACAAAATCGCGGCCCACGCGGCGGATTTGGCCAAGGGCCATCCCGGCGCGCAGATCCGCGACAACGCCTTGAGCAAGGCACGGTTCGAGTTCCGCTGGGAAGACCAGTTCAATCTCGGCCTGGACCCGGACACCGCACGCTCCTATCACGATGAAACCCTGCCCAAGGACTCGGCCAAGGTCGCGCATTTCTGCTCGATGTGCGGGCCGAAATTCTGCTCGATGAAAATCACCCAGGAAGTGCGCGAATACGCGGCCAACCAGCGCATCGAAGCGGTGGACGTGGATGTGGCCAAGGGCTTGGCCGAACAGGCGCAGCGGTTCAAGCAGGAGGGCAGTCAGCTCTACAAAAAGGTCTGACCCCAATGATCGTTCCCACGCTCTGCGTGGGAATGCATCCCGTGATGCTTCGCGTCACAACGCGGACGCGGAGCGTCCAACGCGGCATTCCCATGCGGAGCGTGGGAACGATCAAATACGCGGCCAACCAGCGCATCGAAGCGGTGGACGTGGATGTGGCCAAGGGCTTGGCCGAACAGGCGCAGCGGTTCAAGCAGGAGGGCAGTCAGCTCTACAAAAAGGTCTGACCCCAATGATCGTTCCCACGCTCCGCGTGGGAATGCATCCCGTGACGCTTCGCGTCACAACGCGGCATCCCCACGCGGAGCGTGGGAACGATCAATCTTCAGCGGCGTGCAGGCACCAGCTCAGGCTTGATGATGCCGTCGAGGCGCGCGTAAGGAATCTGCAACTCGACGTGGCCCATGGCGTAGGGCGCAATGGTGGTGGTGGGGTACTTGAGCACCACCGCGCCGTAGGTCAGCGCCACGTTCGGGGTTTTCTGGAAGGGCCAGCTTTTCACGTACTCCGGCTCCAGGCTCAGGCGGGTGCTGATCAGCCAGCTGTTGTGGGCCACCTGGGCGGCCTTCCAGAACGCATCTTCCTTGCCGGGGCGCAACATGTCCGTCAGGGTCAGGTTTTTCTGCTGCTGGCGCGAGTAGTTGATAAAGCCACGGCCGGGTTCGCCATGGGCGCCGCCGGTGTCCAGGTAGCTGGACAGTTCGATGATCACCAAGCCGTCATGCTGCTCCCGTACCTTGGCCTGCAAATACATACTGTTGCGCGGGCCGGACTCGCGTAGGAATTTTTCCCGATAGGCATTCAGCGAGGCTGGCAGTGGCGCGCCGGGGGCGGTGCGGGTCATTTCCAGCAAGCGTTGCTCGATCAGGGCATCGAGCTTGGGCTCGTTGGCGAAATGCACCGTATCGATGTTCACCAGTGGGCAATCGGCGGCGGTGCAGCCGGGTTGCACCACCTCGGAGGCATCGCGGGTGGCTTCCAGCGGTGCGCGGTAGCTGGGTTGGAACAGGCTCTGGCAAGCGCCGAGGGTCAGGGCAATACAGGCCACGGAGGCGACTTTTAACAGCGACATGGGCGTCCTTCATAAAGCGGAGAAGAGCGAAAGATATGGGGCTTCGACTGTCGGCATCCCAGTCAGTTCGCCACTAAGCTGATTACAGTGAGTTTGACCGCCGCCGCCTGTCCCGGCAACAGGAAAGGGGCTGCACCGACGGGCGCGTGCGCTGTAGGATGGCGCGATGCCAAGACACACACCGCAATAAACGAGGGTTGATATGACCGACAGTGCGAAATCGACGCCGACCAGGTTTGAAGAGGTTCAGCGCGACAATGCCTACCAGGGCTTCTACAAGCTTGATCGTGTACAGCTGCGCCACGAGCTGTTCGACGGCGGCATGAGCCCGGTGATCAACCGCGAGATTTTTGTGCGCCACGATGCCGTCTGTGTCCTGCCCTACGATGCGCAACGCGATGAAGTGGTGTTGATCGAACAGTTCCGCGTGGGCGCCATGGGTCGCACCGACAACCCCTGGCTGGTGGAGATGGTGGCCGGCCTGATCGACAAGGACGAGCAACCAGAGGAGGTTGCGCACCGCGAAGCCGAGGAGGAAGCTGGGCTGACCTTCTCTGCGCTATGGCCAATCACCCAGTATTTCCCCTCGCCGGGCGGCAGCACCGAATTCGTCCACCTGTTCCTGGGGCGTTGCGACAGTGCCGGCGCCGGCGGGATCCATGGCCTGGCCGAAGAAGCAGAAGATATCCGCGTCACCGTCTGGGCCTTTGAAGATGCCCTGCAAGCGGTACGCGACGGTAAGATTTCCAACGCAGCCAGCATTATCGCCCTGCAATGGCTTGCGCTTAATCGCGCGGAAGTGAGGGGGTTATGGCAGTAAAGGCACGGGAACGCTACCGGGTCGACCTGATCGGCTTGCAAGCTGCTTGCGAGGCCAACTATGCACGGCTGATGCGCCTGTTGCCGGACATGCGCCACACGCCCGAAGCGCGACGGATCGCCGTGACCCACGGCGACCAGATGCTCGGCGTGCTGAACCTGGAAGTCATCCTCACCTGCCCGTACACCAGCACCCTGCGCGTGCGCCAGGAACACAGCCTGCCGTGGCTGCCGGTGCCGCAGCTGGAAGTGCAGGTGTACCACGATGCGCGGATGGCCGAAGTGGTCAGCGCCGAACATGCGCGGCGCTTTCGCAGCATCTATCCTTACCCCAATGTGTTCATGCACCAGCCCGATGAGAAAGCCCAGCTCAATGTGTTCCTCGGCGAATGGTTGAGCCATTGCCTGGCCCTGGGCCATGAGTTTGAAGTCGTGCGCTAAAGGTGAACGGCGTGCGCTTCACGGGTTTCCTCTTTGTGTCCTGCCCCAGCATAATTGCGCCCATTGTTTCTTTTTCGTGATTGCCCTGGGAGAACGCCTTGCCGAGCGTATCCACCGTGAACCCTGATGTGCCGGTGCTGCTGGTGCAACTGTCCGACAGCCACCTGTTTGCCGAGGCCGGCGGCACGCTGCTGGGCATGAATACCCGCGACAGCCTACAACGGGTGATTGACCTGGTCCTGGCCCAGCAGCCGCAGATTGATTTGCTGCTGGCCACCGGCGACCTGTCCCAGGACGGCACGCTTGAGTCCTACCAACAGTTTCGCGACCTGAGCCAGCAGATCGGCGCCCCGGCGCGCTGGATTCCGGGCAACCACGATGAACCGCAGGTCATGGCCCAGGCGACCATGGGCAGCGCGCTGCTGGAGCCGGTGGTGGATGTGGGCAACTGGCGGGTCATTTTGCTGGACTCCGCCGTGCCGGGCTCGGTGCCGGGTTATCTGGCGGATGTGCAATTGCAACGCTTGGCCCAGGCCTTGAGCGAAGCACCGGGCCGTCATCACCTGGTGTGCTTCCACCATCACCCGGTGCCCATCGGTTGCGCCTGGATGGAGCCGATCGGCCTGCGCAATCCCGAGGCGCTGTTTGCCGTGCTCGACCGCTTTCCCCAGGTGCGGGCGGTGCTGTGGGGGCATGTGCACCAGGAAATCGACCGGGAGCGCCAGGGCGTGCGCCTGTTGGCGTCGCCGTCGACCTGCATCCAGTTCGCCCCGGGCAGTGAGGATTTCCAGGTCAGCGAACAGGCCCCCGGCTATCGCTGGCTGCGTTTGCATGCCGATGGCCGGTTGGAAACCGGCGTGGAGCGGGTCCAGGGGTTTGTATTCACCGTCGATTACGGTAGCAATGGCTACTGATCTATTGAGGGTAGTCCCGCGCTAACCTCACCACCGTAACGCCTGGCCCCAGATGCCGCAGCGAAGGCTGGATCAGCACGCAGTTGTCGTACGGCGTGACAATTTCGCGCTGAGCGTCCCGGGCGATCACCGTTCCTGCGTGAGTGATCCGTTCCAGGCCACGGAAGTCATCGGTGAAACGGAAGTCCATACCGTGGGCGACGACGGGCTCGGTGACTTGCAGGCATTGCTGGGGCGCGGGGTTTTCCTGGCGCAGAAACCTCGACACGTCGGTTTCGGCGACTGTTTCAGTCGCGATCAGGAAACGTGCCGCCACATCGAGGGCGACGTATTCGCTTTTTTTCGAAAAATGCTGGCCGGTCTCGATCAGCAGCGCATTTTTGTGGCTGGCGGCATCGCCAAACCCGCCGTAGTCCCGCATGCGCTGGCCGTTGGCATGGCCGGCGTCCGCGACGATGGTTGCCGGTACACCTAATGATTGGGCGAACGCCAGGCCTTTGGCGCAGGCGCCGCACATCATCAGCGGCGGGGATTCTTCGTGCATTGAGTGGATATCGAGCAGCAAGTCCACATTGTCGATCAGCGGTCGCAACTCTCGTGCGCGGCGCAATTCGGCGGAGTCGCGCGGGCCGTCGAGGGTTGCGGGCAGCCAGACGCGGTTCATGTCCTCGTCAATAAAGCGGGCCGCATCGATGTCCTGTGGGTCGAAGCGTTGATAGGCCTCTATATTGGCGAACCCCAGCGACAATCGCCCCTGGCGTGGGCGCACCCCGCTGCGCAACAGGGTGTCCAGCGCGATTGCTCCGCTGACTTCATTGCCATGGGTCAGCGCCATGATCAGTACATGGGGCCCTGGCTTGCCGCTGTCGAAGCTGTGGATATAGTCGATTCCAGCGTTGCCGGTTTTCCATTGGCTCAGGTCAGGGAACCGGACTTCCACGGGGTAGGGTTTGAGTGCTGCACGAACCTGCTCAAGGGTTTTCATTTCAGTCTCCAACTGACCGGTGGGGGCACTTGTCGCGCGGGATTAGGGCGCGACAAGCAGCAAGCATTGGCTTAATTGGCGCTTGGCTGGGTGCCGCGCATGCGTCGGCCCAGGCAGACAATCGCCAGGACGCTGATCAAAATGGTCGTCATCACATAAAAACTGGGGGCCAGCTTGCTGCCGCTGGCGTCGATCATCCAGGTCACGATCAACGGTGCGAAACCACCAAACAGGGTGACGGAAAAGTTGTAGCTCAGCGCCAGGCCGGTCCCGCGAATGCTGGTGGGGAAGATATCGGCCAGCATCGCCGGGATCGGTCCCAGGCAGGCGGCGATCAACAACCCGACAAGCGCTTGCACGACCAGCAATGTAGAAAAACTGGGGAAGGCATTGAGCAGTGCGAACATCGGATAAGACGACAGCCCGGTAATCAGCAAGGCGATGGTCAGTACCCGAAACCGTCCGTGGCGATCGGATAAACCGCCAAATACCGGGGCCATGAGCATCAGCGTGATGCCGGTCATCAGGGCGCCGAGATACGACGAAGTGGCCGTGATATTCAGTTGTTTAAAGGCATAGATCGGCATGTACAGCTTGTGTACATAGTTGAATGCGGTCGCTCCGGCCACCACGCCGATGGCCAGCAACAGGCTGACGTGCCCTTTGACCAGCACGTCTCGCAGCGGTGTCTTGAGCGCTGTGCTGGCGGCGCTTTTCTTGAAGTCCGGGGTTTCATCGATTTGCGTACGAATATAGAAGCCCACGGGCCCGATCAGCAGGCCGAAGCCGAATGCCACACGCCACCCCCAGTCGTTCAACTGCACGTCCGACAGCACATAGCTGAGGAGTGCACTGACACCCGCGGCCAAAACCGTCGCCAGTCCCTGGGTCGACAACTGCCAGCTGGCAAAGAACCCCCGGCGCTTGGCATCGGCGTGCTCGACCATAAACGCAGTCGCCGCTCCAAACTCACCGCCCGTAGAAAACCCCTGGAGCATGCGCGCAACGATGATCAACAGCGGCGCGGCCAGGCCGATCTGCTCGTAGGTCGGGGCGAAGGTAATTATTGCGGTGCCGATCAGCATGATCATGATCGACATCGTTAACGAAGCCTTTCGCCCGGCCCTGTCGGTGTAGGCGCCGAGCACAATGGCGCCCAGCGGGCGCATCAGGAAGGAAATGCCGAACGAACCTACGGCCAGCAACAATGAAGTGGTTTCGTTATCCGACGGGAAAAACAGTTTGCCGATGACCACCGCGAAGTAGCCGTAGATCAATAAATCATAAAACTCCAACGCGTTGCCGACACTGGCAGCGATGATCTCTTTCCATGGGCCTCGCTGGGTTGGAGCCTGTGCCGATGATAGGGCGGATGATGGGACTGTCATGAGTGTGCACCAGGTCTGTTTCACTGTTGGCATTCGGATTCGCCGAACCGCAGCGCGGCCTGGCGAGATCGAAGGCATTAATTGTTATGGGTGAAAGCCCGGATGAAAGTGAATCAAGTGTGCACGAACGGCAATTGCCGTTTCGGCACAGGTTTGAGCTGTTTTGGCACGGGGCCGGTAGGCGTTGGGTTTTACGCATCTTGACGTTGAGGCAACGACCGCGTCACAGGCCTTCCCAGATCCTCATGACCATTTCGCTCTGGTTGGCGCGCAGGCGATGCAGCGAGACGTCGAAGCCGACGTGAAACTCGGGGCCGCCTGCAATCACCAGCTCGCCGCAGGCCAGCGCAGCCTTGACCACCATGCGCGGCAGCCACGCCAGGCCTCTGCCGCGCTTGGCCATTTCCAGAATGGCGTCATAGGAATCAGCCTGGTAGACCATGCGCAATGCCAGGTGCTGGGGCAGCCGCTCAAGGTGTTGGGCCAGCACGCCGCGTAGGGCCAGGGAGGGCGAGAAGGCCAGCCAGGGGATGCTCAGGGCGCTGTGGTTGGCGGATATCTGCTGCCGCGCTTGACCTTTGGCGTCCGGCGCGCTGACCGGCAGCAGTTCCTCACGGGCCAGTACCCGGGAGTCGAAACGCTCCGGGTCCAACAGCGTCTGGGTCAATGGGCTGGAAAAGCTCAACAGCAGGTCGACGTCGCCGGCGGCCAACTTGCTGATCGCTTCTTGCGCCCCGCTGGTGACCAATGACACCGCAAAGTTGCCCAGGCGCTGGTGCAGTGACTCGTACCAGTCCGGGAAAAAATCACTGGCCAGGGTCCGGCCGGTGGCGATCCGTACAGGCTCGTCGCGGCTCAGGGGGCTGCCTTTGAATTGCGCCCTGACGGTGTTCAGCAATTGCAGGGATTGCGTGGCGGCATCCAGGAACAGCACGCCGCAAGGCGTCAGTGACAGGGGCTGTTTGCGCTCGATCAATGGCGTGCCGACCCATTCCTCCAGCGCCCGGATCCGTCGGCCGAACGCCGGGTGCGTGACACAGCGATTTTCGGCGGCCCGCGACAGGCTGCGGGTGCGGGCCAGTTCGATAAAATCCTCAAGCCATTCAAGTTGCATGCGGTTTTCCTGCCTGGCGGCTCATCAACGCGGCGCAACCGATAGTACCGCCAGCGGCGATGGGCTGCACCCACAACCCCCCCGTTCCCTGTAAACTGCGCCCCTTTGGCTGATAACGCACGGAGAGCCCGGCATGTCCGCTTCGATCTTGTATATCCACGGTTTCAACAGTGCGCCGGCCTCGACCAAGGCCAGCCAACTGATGGGCGTGATGGACAGCCTCGGTCTGGCTGGCCAACTGCGGGTGCCGGCCTTGCATCACCACCCACGCCAGGCGATTGCCCAGCTGGAGCAGGCGATCAGCGAGCTGGGGCGGCCGCTGCTGGTCGGCAGCTCACTCGGCGGCTACTATGCAACCCATCTTGCCGAACGCCATGGCCTCAAGGCCCTGCTGGTCAACCCGGCGGTCAGCCCCCATCGCATGTTCGACGGTTACCTGGGCCCCCAGCAGAACCTCTACACCGGTGAAACCTGGGAACTGACCCTCGATCACGTCGCGGCCCTGGCTGCGCTGGAGGTTGCAGCGCCCCAGGATGCCCAGCGTTATCAGGTGTGGTTGCAGACCGGGGACGAAACACTGGATTATCGCCTCGCCGAGCAGTATTACCGGGCCTGCGCCTTGCGTATCCAGGCCGGCGGCGACCACAGTTACCAGGGCTTTGGCCAACAATTGCCGGCACTGTTGAGTTTTGCCGGCATTGGCGCAGATCAGTACCAATCCTTCGATTTCACCGCATTGTGAAACCGCAGGTTACTTTTTAATCGAACGACTCACGACGAGACCCCATGGCCACTCCCAGCGCTAGCTCTTATAACGCCGACGCCATCGAAGTCCTCTCGGGCCTCGACCCGGTGCGCAAACGCCCCGGCATGTACACCGACACCAGTCGGCCGAACCACCTTGCCCAGGAAGTCATCGACAACAGCGTCGACGAAGCCTTGGCCGGGCACGCCAAGTCGGTCCAGGTCATCCTGCATGCCGACCACTCCCTGGAAGTGTCCGACGACGGGCGCGGCATGCCGGTGGACATCCACCCCGAAGAGGGCGTGTCGGGTGTCGAGCTGATCCTCACCAAGCTCCACGCCGGCGGCAAGTTCTCCAACAAGAACTACCAGTTTTCCGGCGGCTTGCACGGTGTGGGTATTTCCGTGGTCAACGCCCTGTCTACGCAAGTGCGGGTCAAGGTCAAGCGCGACGGCAACGAATACCAGATGACCTTCGCCGATGGCTACAAGGCCACCGAGCTGGAAGTGGTCGGTACGGTTGGCAAGCGCAATACCGGGACCAGCGTGTACTTCGCGCCGGACCCGAAATATTTCGACTCCCCCAAATTCTCCATCAGCCGCCTCAAGCACGTACTCAAGGCCAAGGCCGTGCTGTGCCCGGGCTTGCTGGTCAGTTTTGAAGACAAAGGCACCGGCGAAAAGGTCGAGTGGCACTACGAAGACGGCCTGCGCTCCTACCTCGAAGACTCGGTCAGTGACTTCGAGCGCCTGCCCAACGAGCCGTTCTGCGGCAGCCTGGCCGGTAACAAGGAGGCCGTGGACTGGGCCTTGCTGTGGTTGCCTGAAGGTGGCGACAGTGTGCAGGAAAGCTACGTCAACCTGATCCCCACCGCCCAGGGCGGGACCCACGTCAACGGTCTGCGCCAGGGCCTGCTGGATGCCATGCGCGAATTCTGCGAATACCGCAGCCTGTTGCCGCGTGGGGTGAAGCTGGCGCCGGAAGACGTCTGGGAACGCATCGCCTTTGTGCTGTCGATGAAGATGCAGGAGCCGCAATTCTCCGGCCAGACCAAGGAGCGCCTGTCGTCCCGCGAGGCGGCGGCGTTTGTCTCGGGCGTGGTCAAGGACGCGTTCAGCCTGTGGCTCAACGAGCACCCGGAACTGGGCCTGGCCCTGGCGGAACTGGCGATCAACAACGCCGGGCGGCGCCTCAAGGCCAGTAAAAAGGTCGAGCGCAAGCGCATCACTCAGGGCCCGGCACTGCCGGGCAAGCTGGCGGACTGCGCCGGCCAGGACCCGATGCGCTCCGAACTGTTCCTGGTCGAAGGTGATTCCGCCGGCGGTTCGGCCAAGCAGGCGCGGGACAAGGAATTCCAGGCGATCCTGCCGCTGCGCGGCAAGATCCTCAATACCTGGGAAGTCGATGGCAGCGAAGTCCTGGCCAGCCAGGAAGTGCACAACATCGCCGTGGCCATTGGCGTCGATCCGGGCGCCGAGGACATGAGCCAGTTGCGCTACGGCAAGATCTGCATCCTCGCCGACGCCGACTCCGACGGCCTGCACATCGCCACGTTGCTTTGCGCCCTGTTCGTCCAGCATTTCCGCCCGCTGGTGGATGCCGGTCACGTCTACGTGGCCATGCCGCCGCTGTACCGTATCGACCTGGGCAAAGAAATCTACTACGCCCTGGACGAAGCCGAGCGCGACGGCATCCTCGACCGCCTGGTGGCCGAGAAAAAGCGCGGCAAACCACAAGTCACCCGATTCAAGGGCCTGGGTGAAATGAACCCGCCGCAGCTGCGGGAAACCACCATGGACCCGAACACCCGGCGCCTGGTGCAGTTGACCCTGGAAGACTACGCCGCCACCTCGGAAATGATGGACATGTTGCTGGCCAAGAAGCGCGCCGGCGACCGCAAGGCCTGGCTGGAGTCCAAAGGCAACCTGGCCGAGGTCTTGGGCTGATGCGCAGCGGTTTCGCCCTGGCGATTCTGTTGTTGAGCGGGTTGGCAGCGACCCCAGTGGTTGCCCAGCCTGCGGTCGAGCTCAAATTGCTGTCCGAACATCCGGTAGACGGCATGCGCGGCGGCAATCTGTCGGGCCTGGCCTTGTGCGGCAAAGAGTTGTGGACGGTCTCTGACCGCGACGACGACCAGATCTACCGCCTCGATACCCGCGCCGATACCTGGCAGGCCGAGGCGGTAAAGCTCGACGTGCCGCCGGTGCCCGAATCGGGCCTGCCCTGGGGTTTGCGTGCGCGCACCACGGCGGCGTCGGTGATTCGTGGCGGCGACCTGGACTTTGAAGGCATCAGCTGTGACGCTGCGGGTAATCGCTATATCGTCAGCGAAGCCCATGCGGCGGTGCTGCAAGTGCCGGCCACGGGTGCGCCGCAGTGGTTGAAGATCGCCCCCGGCATGGTCCGCGAGGCCCGGGCCAGTGGCCTGTTGCTGCACTTCAATGCGTTATTTGAGGGCTTGGCGATCAACCCCGAGGGCAATCAGATCTGGCTGGCGGCCGAGCGTGAGCGGCGTGGGCTGATCTCGATCAAGCGCGGGCAAAGCGTGTGGGACTGTGATGGTCCGTGCGTGCTGCTGAGCGAGGCCGGCCAGGAAATGCAGCCGGCGCAGTTTCCGGGGGCCAAGGCGGTGTCCAAGGACTTTTCCGACCTGGCGTTGTTCAATGGCAAGCTGTTTACCCTGGAGCGCAACGTGTTCCAGATTTGCCGGCGCGACAGCGTGACGGCCAAGATCGAGCAGTGCTGGTCCTACGCCGATGACGCCCTGGTGCCGCATCGACGTTACCCCCAGAGCTACGGCCTGGCGGAAGCTTTGCTGATTGACGCCGAGGGGGCCTGGATTGGCATCGACAATAATTTCGGCGCCCGGGCCGATGGTGAAAAACGCCCGATGGTCTATCGTTTCGCCGCCCCGGCCGGTGGCTGGGGTGCCCAGCCATGAGTGCACAACCACCGGGCAAGCGTGCCGGGCGGGTGTTGATGTTTGTGGCCTGGGGCGCGGGGCTGTTTCTGGCCACGCGGTTTTTCGGGCAATGGGAGGCGCGGCAGGAAAACCCCAATGCCGTGGTCGTCTCACAGCAACACGAGGGTTATATCGAAGTGAAACTGGTCGGCAACGGCCAGGGGCATTTTGTCGCCACTGGCCAGATCAACGGCCAACCGGTGGAGTTCATGCTCGACACCGGCGCCACTGACGTGGCGGTGCCGGCCGAGTTGGCCGAACGCCTGGGGCTCAAGCGCGGTTTGCCGGTGACCTTGAGCACCGCCAACGGCCGTAGCCAGGGCTACCGCACCCACCTCGACCGCCTGCAGTTGGGGGATATCGTCCTGCAGGATGTGCGCGCCCTGGTGGCGCCGGGCCTGGGTGGCGAGCAAGTGCTGTTGGGCATGAGTGCATTGAAACAACTTGAATTTACCCAGCGTGGCGGCACCTTGCTGCTGCGCCAGACCAGACAATGATGAGGCCCGCATGAGTGACATCCTTGCAGACAGCTTAGACGGCGTAGAGCGCCGGTCGCTGGCTGACTTCACCGAAAATGCCTACCTCAACTACTCCATGTACGTGATCATGGACCGTGCCTTGCCGCATATCGGCGACGGCCTGAAACCGGTACAGCGGCGCATTATCTACGCCATGAGTGAGTTGGGCCTGGACGCGGACTCCAAGCACAAGAAGTCGGCGCGTACCGTCGGTGACGTGCTCGGCAAGTTCCACCCCCACGGCGACTCGGCGTGCTACGAAGCCATGGTGCTGATGGCCCAGCCGTTCAGCTACCGCTATACCCTGGTCGATGGCCAGGGCAACTGGGGGGCGCCGGATGATCCCAAGTCCTTCGCCGCCATGCGTTACACCGAGGCGCGGCTGTCGCGCTACTCCGAAGTGCTGCTCAGCGAGCTGGGCCAGGGCACGGCAGACTGGGGCCCGAACTTCGACGGCACCCTCGACGAGCCGCTGGTATTGCCGGCGCGCCTGCCCAATATCCTGCTCAACGGCACCACCGGCATCGCCGTGGGCATGGCCACCGACGTGCCGCCGCACAACCTGCGTGAAGTGGCCACCGCCTGCGTGCGCCTGCTCGATGAGCCCAAGGCCACCGTTGAGCAACTGTGCGAGCATATCCAGGGCCCGGACTACCCGACCGAAGCAGAAATCATCACCCCGCGTGCCGACCTGCTGAAGATGTACGAGACCGGCAAGGGCTCGGTGCGCATGCGCGCGGTGTACCACATCGAAGATGGCGACATCATCGTCACCGCCTTGCCGCACCAGGTCTCCGGCGCCAAGGTGCTGGAACAGATTGCCGCGCTGATGCAGGCCAAGCCCTCGAAGCTGCCGCAAGTGGCGGACCTGCGTGATGAGTCCGACCATGAGAACCCTTGCCGCATTGTGATTATCCCGACCAATAGCCGGGTCGATCACGAAGTGCTGATGCAGCATCTGTTTGCCAGCACCGAGCTGGAGTCCAGCTACCGGGTCAACGTCAACATCATCGGCCTGGATGGCAAGCCGCAGCTGAAAAACCTGCGCAACCTGCTGGTGGAGTGGTTGGAGTTCCGGGTCAATACCGTACGCCGCCGCCTGCAGTTCCGCCTGGACAAGGTCGAACGCCGCCTGCACCTGTTGGACGGCTTGCTGATCGCCTACCTCAACCTGGATGAAGTGATCCACATCATCCGTACCGCCGAGCACCCGAAAGCCGAGTTGATCGCGCGTTTCGAGCTGAGCGAGATCCAGGCCGACTACATCCTCGATACCCGCCTGCGCCAGTTGGCCCGCCTGGAAGAGATGAAACTGCGCGACGAACAGGACGCGTTGCTCAAGGAACAAGCCAAACTGCAAGCCCTGCTGGGCAGCGAAGCCAAGCTCAAGAAGCTGGTACGCAGCGAACTGATCAAAGATGCCGAGACCTATGGCGACGACCGCCGCTCGCCGATTGTCGAGCGCACCGAAGCCAAGGCCCTGACAGAAACCGAGCTGTTGCCCAACGAGAAAATTACCGTCGTTCTGTCGGAAAAGGGTTGGGTTCGCTCCGCCAAGGGGCATGATATCGATGCCACTGGCTTGTCGTACAAGGCCGGCGATGGGTTCAAGACCGCCGCAGCCGGGCGTTCCAACCAGTTTGCGGTGTTTATCGACTCCACCGGGCGTAGTTATTCGGTGCCGGCCCATACCTTGCCGTCTGCGCGGGGCCAGGGCGAACCGCTGACCGGCCGCCTGACACCGCCGCCAGGGGCGAGTTTTGAATGTGTATTGCTGCCCGATGATGACTCGCTGTACGTCATCGCCTCCGACGCCGGCTACGGGTTCGTGGTCAAGGGCGAGGACTTGCAGGCCAAGAACAAGGCGGGCAAGGCATTGCTGAGCCTGCCGAACAACGCCAAGGTGATCCTGCCGCGTCCGGTCGAGGATCGTGAGGGCAATTGGCTGGCCTCGGTGACCACCGAAGGGCGCTTGCTGGTGTTCAAGATCAGCGACCTGCCGCAACTGGGCAAGGGCAAGGGCAACAAGATCATTGGGATTCCCGGGGAACGGGTGGCCAGTCGTGAAGAGTACGTGACCGACATCGCCGTGATCCCGGAGGGCTCGACCCTGGTGCTACAGGCTGGCAAACGCACGCTGTCGCTGCGTCCTGACGACCTTGAGCATTACAAGGGCGAGCGTGGACGACGCGGGAACAAATTGCCCCGTGGCTTCCAGCGGGTGGATGCATTGTTGGTAGAGACACCCGCTTAAGGCGATATAGAGCGCCCGATCTACGATTTAACGTGTAGATCGGCGCTTTCGCGCTGGAGTCATGGCGCATATTCACGGATGATATGGCCTTTCCAGCGCCGGCGTGGCTGAGCGCGTATAGGTTATTTTTAGTATTACATTGTGGTTTGCCTTGTGGCAGCCACCTGGATGGGATGATGACTGCTCCACGCCTTCCTTTATTTCTGATGCTCGCTGGCCTTTTGGGGTTGGCGGGTTGCACGACGCACCAACCGGTGTCGCTGTACCAGCTAGATAGCGGGAACCCGGCGCAGCCAGCGCAAAGTGCTGGCATGGCCGTCTTGCTCGGGCCAGTCGTGGTTGCCGATTACCTGCAACGCGAAACCCTGCTGCAACGCCAGGACGATGGCAGCCTGCAAGGCTCCATCGACGGCCGTTGGGCCGGTAGCCTGTCGTCGGATATCAACCAGTTGATGCTGCGCCAGGTGGCCGGCCATCTGGACAGCCAGCGTGTGGTGCTGTCGCCAGCGCCTACCAGCTTCTCCCCCGATGTGCAGGTGTTGCTGACTATCACGCGCCTGGATTCCGGGGCTTCGCAGCCGGCGATCCTGGACGCGCAATGGCGCTTGATCGACCGCCGCGGCCAGGTGCGGGACAACCGCATCGTGCATCTGCAGGAGCAACATGCCGGCAGCACTGCGTCCCAGGTCCAGGCCCAGGGTGTGTTGTTGCAGCGTTTGGCAGAACAGTTGTCGGTAGCCCTCAAGCCGTTGGCCAACCAGCCACCGATTGCCGAGGCCCCCCGTAAGCAGGCCCCGGCGCCGGCCAAGCCGGCGGCCCCGGAAAAGCCGAAGATCCCGATGGCTTCGCCGATTCGCACGGACATGGAAGTGTTCAGGTTCTGATCTGGATCGTAGCCAAATAAAAGGCCCGCTGAGTAAGCGGGCCTTTTTGTTTGGCGCAGATCAAATGTGGGAGCGGGCTTGCCCTAATGCCGATCAGTTAAGCGCAGATCCCCTGTGGGAGCGGGCTTGCTCGCGATAGCGGCGGGTCAGTTAATGCAACTCTGACTGACACACCGTCATCGCGAGCAAGCCCGCTCCCACACAAGCCCGCCGTGTTGTTTAGGGCTTGTTCCGGGTCTCATGCATCCGCGCCAACTGGCGCTCCAGCATCGACGGGTAAGGCTCCATCAACCGCTCTACACAGCACGCGCCTTCCGGGCTGGCAATCGGGCGGATACGCGCGCGTTGGCGGATCAAGGCGTCGTCGCTGATCTTGCGCTCCACCAGCAGCAGGTTGCGGCTGTGTTGCGACAAGGCCAGGGCGTCCTGGGCGTTTTCGGTGAGCAGCAGGTCGATCTGGCTCATGCCATACAGATCGTCGCCCAAGGTCAGGCCCAGTTGCAGTTGCAGGGTGATGCCGCTGTCGGCGACTTCGATCTGCAAGGCATGGCCCAGGGCGCGCAGCAGCTCACCGCAGCAAATGGCATTGGTCAGGTAGTCTTCGCCGCTGTCTTCGCTGTGGAACAGCATCAGCGTGCTGCCATCATTGAGGGTGTGCAGCTCGCTCTGGTACAGCGAGGCTGCCTGGTCGAGGCAGTCGCGATAGCGTTCCAGCAGCTCGGTCAGGCGGGCCCGTGGCAGGCGGCGCAATTGCTCCTGGGCGCCCAGTTGCACGGCCAGTACCGCGCTGTGCTGGGGCTGGCTGTTGTGGACTGCGGCAGGCTTGGGCGCGACCACCGGGCTTGGCGCCGACTCGTCACGCAGGTCGGCAAACGGGTCGTCATCGTCCAGGCTGTCTTCGTCGGCCCTGATGGCTGTGCGCGCTACGGGCTTGAGGCCCGCCACCGGTGCCGGCTCGTCGAAACCCGGGTCGCGCAGGTTGCGCACCTCGAACTCGGGTTCGTCGTCGTAGTCGGTGTCGTCGAACTCCGGCTCAGGCTTGGCTTCGGGCACGACCGGCTCCGGGGCAAAGCTGGTGTGCAACTGGCGGGCAAGGTCGCCGATCTCATCCTGGCGGTCGGTGGCCGGGGTGTGTTCGTCGATGTCGCGCAGCCAGATGCGCAGTTGCATTAGGGGCGTGGAGATATGCCGGCCCAGGCGCAGGCTCAAGGCCAGGGCCAGGGCCAACAGGATGGCACTGAGGATGCCCATGCTTTGCAGGCTGATGGTCATCGGCTGCTGGAACTGTTGCATATCCAGGCTGATGCGCAATTGGCCGGCCTTCACATCCTGAAACGTGATATTGCTCTGGTACAGGCCTTCGGCCTCACCCAGCAGGCCGTTTTTCGGGCGTTGCCCGGCTTCGGCCATAATCCGGTTGTCCACGCTGTAGATGGCGGCGTGGGCCACCAGCGGGTTCTTGGTCAGGTTGTTGAGCAGCACGTTGAGGCTGAGGATGTCATTGGACACCAACAGCTCGGTCGCCGAGGTGGCGGTCTGGGTCGTCAAGCTCTCGCCCAGGGCGTCGGCTTGCTCGTGCATGGCCTGTTTGAACTGCAAACCCATCACGCAGGCGTAGATCACCAGGGCCAGGGCGACCAGGATCACGTTATGGCTGGCAATGCGTAATGCGATCGGTACACGGCGGTGGCGCAGTGCCCGGAAGATCAGCAGGAAGAAGTTATCGGTTTTTACTGGCGTGGGCCGGTTCACTTGCGCTCGGCTCTTGGTCCGTGAAGTTGACGCGCAGTATAGCGACAGGCCCAAGACCGGCAAAGCGCTGGCTGTGCCCGATGGTCACTGAAAGTGGGTAGAATGCGGTTTTTTTCCAGCTCGGGGGTGCGCTTTGCGCGAAATTGTCCTGATTAACATCACCGGCGAAGATCGTCCGGGTCTTACCGCAGCCATTACCGGTGTCCTGGCCCAGGGTGGCGTGACCATCCTCGATATTGGCCAGGCCGTGATCCACGACACCCTGTCGTTTGGCATCCTGGTCGAGATCCCGAGTACCGAACAGGCCTCGTCCGTGCTCAAGGACATCCTGTTTACGGCCTATAAGCTGGATCAGCAGGTACGTTTCACCCCGGTTTCCGAGGAGGATTACCAGCATTGGGTCGCTGGCCAAGGTAAAAAGCGCCATATCGTCACGCTATTGACGCGCCGGGTGACTGCTGAACAATTGCAGCGGGTCAGCTCGATCACCGCGCAATATGGCCTGAATATCGATCATATCGACCGTTTGTCGGGCCGTATGCCACTGGACATGCCGGCGGACCAGGGCAAGGGCTGCATCGAGTTCTCTGTGCGCGGTGAACCGGCCGATCCCCAGGCCTTGCGCGCCGAGTTCCTCAGCGTGGCCCAGGAACTGAACGTGGATATCGCCTTCCAGGAAGACTCGTTGTTCCGCCGTAACCGGCGCCTGGCGGTATTCGACATGGACTCGACCCTGATCGAAGCCGAAGTCATCGATGAGTTGGCCAAGGCTGCGGGCGTTGGCGAGCAAGTTTCTGCGATCACCGAGCGCGCGATGTCGGGTGAGTTGGACTTTCGCGCCAGCTTCAAGGAGCGCCTGGCGCTGCTCAAGGGCCTGGACGTCAGCGTCCTCGACGCCATCGGCGCCTCCCTGCGCTTGACCGAAGGTGCCGAGACCCTGTTCGCCGAGCTCAAGCGCCTGGGCTACAAGACCGCGATCCTCTCGGGCGGCTTTACCTACTTCGCCAAGCAATTGCAGGCCAAGCTGGGCATCGACTATGTATTCGCCAACGAGCTGGAAGTGGTGGATGGCAAGGTGACGGGCGTGGCGGTCGAGCCGATTGTCGATGCGCAGCGCAAAGCTGATCTGCTACGGGAGTTGGCGCACAAGGAAGGCTTGCGTCTGGAGCAGACCATTGCGGTCGGCGACGGCGCCAATGACTTGCCGATGCTGGCTATCGCCGGGCTGGGCGTGGCGTTCCGTGCCAAGCCGCTGGTCAAACAGTCGGCCAAGCAGGCGATTTCGACCTTGGGGCTGGACGGTGTGTTGTATCTGTTGGGCTTTCGCGACCGCGACGGCCAGCTGTAACAATCCGACCCTATTGTTGAAATGCGTTTAAAAATGTGGGAGCTGGCTTGCCTGCGATAGCGGTGTTGGATTCACCATCGCTATCGCAGGCAAGCCAGCTCCCACATTGATTGGGTTCCAGCTTCAGGTTTTTGGGGGATCAGGCTTTTGGCAGCGCGATACCCTGGCCCATCTGCACTGGCGTTCCCGCCACCAGTTCTTCATCCCACTTCACCTGATCCGGCCCAAACAGCACGATAGCCGTCGAACCCAGCTTGAAGCGCCCCAGTTCCGCACCTTTTTCCAGAAAGATCGGTGCACGGGCGGCTTCGTCGTAGCGTACGGTTTTCAGTTCGCGCTTGGGCGGCGTTACCAGCCCGGCCCATACGGTTTCAATCGACGCCACAATCATCGCGCCCACCAATACCACGGCCATCGGGCCGCGTTCGGTATCGAACAGGCAGACAACACGCTCGTTACGCGCAAACAGCTCCGGCACGTTTTCGGCGGTGGTCTGGTTGACCGAGAAAATCCGCCCAGGCACATAGACCATTTCCCGCAGGGTGCCGGCCAGTGGCATGTGCACGCGGTGGTAGTCCTTCGGCGACAGGTAGATGGTGGCAAAGTCGCCGCCCATGAACGGTGCGGCAACGGCGGCGTCGCCACCGAGCAATTCCAGCACACTGAAACTGTGGCCCTTGGCCTGGAACACACGACCGTGCTCGATCGGGCCGAGCTGGCTGACGGCGCCGTCTGCCGGGCTCAACACCGCGCCCGGGGTTGGGTCCAGTGGGCGCGCGCCGTCTTTCAGGGCGCGGGTGAAGAAGGCGTTGAAGTGCTCGTAAGCTGTCACATCCTCCACCAGGGCCTGGGACATATCCACCTGGTAGCGCTTGGCGAACCAGGTGGTGAAGGCATTCTTGAACCAGCGCACGCGGCATTCGGCAATGCAGCCGGCCAGGCGCGACAGCAGGTGATGGGGCAGCAGGTGCTGGCTGAGGATAAACAAACGCTTTTTCATGAACTGTCCTTAAACCTTAAATCTCGACGGGGGTGTCGGGGTGGTTGCCCCATTCGCCCCAGGAACCGGCATAACCTTTGACTCGCGGATAACCGAGCGCCTTGGCCACCAGGTAGGTGAAGCCAGAACGGTGGTGAGTCTGGCAGTGGGTAATGATTTCTTTGTCTTTGGTCAGGCCCAGGCCTTCGAGGATCTGCGGCATGTCGCGGCGGATCCGCAGGTTGCGTGCCTTGTCCATGCCGGCGGTCCATTCAAAGTTGACTGCGCCGGGAATGTGCCCGCCCTTGGCGGCGAGGACTTTTTCGCCGCTGTACTCCAGCGGGCCACGGGCATCCCAGATGCCCAGGTCGGCAGCGCCGAGGCGGCTTTGCAGGTACTCGCGGGTGGCGGTGGGCTCGTCGTGCAGGGTCAGGCTGACCGGGCCGCCGACGGCGGCGGTGGCCTCGGTGGACACGGGGTGCTGTTCAGCCAGCCATGCCGGCAGGCCGCCATCAAGGTAGTGATATTTCTTGTGGCCGATCACGTCGAGCAACCAGATAAACCGCCCGGCCCAGCCGCCGCCTTCGTCGTCATACACCACGTAGGTGGCGTCCGGGGTGTGGCCCAGTTCGCCGAACAGCTTCTCCAGGTCGGCCTTGGCCGGCAACAGCCCTGGCGCCGGAGGTTGGCCCAGTTGGGTGCGCTTGGGGTCAACGAAGTGCGCGCCGGGGATATGCCCCTGGGCATAACGGGCGGCGCTGGTGAGGTCTACCAGAATCAACGGCTCGGCGGCAAGGCGGCCAAGCAGGTCGCTGGGTTCGATTACCAGCGGCAAGCCAGAAAAGTCAGGCATGTGAGGTCTCCCGGGCACGCGGTTGGGCGATATAAAGAAGGCGATTGTAACGCAAGCATCAGGCGGTGCGGTTGGTAAAGCAGTGCAGGGCTTTCTCGATGCATTGGGCGGTTTTGCCGAAGGCCTGCACAGTGGTTTCGGAGAACGGCCCGCCACCCTGGTCGGCAATCATCAGCATCACCACCCGGCCGTTACAGCTCAGGGAGCGCAACAGCAGGTGCTCGCCGACGAACAGGCGCTGCAATGAAGCGGGCAGCAGCGCCGCAAATTGCGCGTGGTTGTCCGGGGTCAGGCGCACTTGCGCAGACTTTTCCAGCAAGCGTTGCAGCAACGTGCTTTGGGCGGCCTCAAGGCTCAGGTTGGCGGCGTCCCTGGGCAGGCCATCGACCTGATGTACGCGCAAAGTGGCCAGCGCTTTGTCCGCCATCAGCAGCATCACACGCTGCATGCCACTGGCCACCAGGGCCTCCTTGGCGCAAGTGGTCAGGTGCATGGCATTGGCGAAGCGGCTGGGTTCCAGCAACAGCTCGCTGCAACGCTTGCGCCACACCGCCAGGGCTTCGGCCGTCGGTGGCGGTGCTGGCAGCAGGCCGCGGTGCACCCGTTGCACATGCCACGGCCAGATCAGCGCCAACGCCGGGTGCCAGAGGCCGGCGGTCAAGGTATGGCGGGCGCTGATGACGGCCTGTTGGTGCACCTGTTGCTGCACGTCGGCCAGCGGTTGTTGCAGATACAGCGCGGTGAGGTACTGCCAGCGCTGGGTGTGCGGGCAGGTCCAGGACTCCTGGGCCGCCAGTGCCATGCCATTGGCCAGCAGCACGGTGTTGGCCGGCTGGTTCAGCCAGCGGCGCAGCGTCGGGTCGTCATCGAGCTTTTGCTGCTGGCTCAAGGGCGCTTCATCGCGGGCGATGTGCAGGGCCTTGACCAGCAAGCGTTGTTCCTTGAGCAGCAGTTGGTAGCCCTGGGACACCCAGATCGGCAGGCGCCAGGTCTCGGTCAGCCCCAGGCACAGCTCCAGCAGGCGCACGCCGAACAGTTCCTGTTCGACCTTGCGTGCCGATTGGCCCTTGTGGATCACCCGCAGTTCCCATTCCTCCAAAAGCTTTGGGTAGGCCACGGCCATCGGCCACAGCGGCGAGAGAAACAGCAGGCTGCCCCAATGAATATCCTGCCACAGCCGCGCCAGGCGGCTGGCGAACAGGCCATTGGCCTGTTGCGAGGCATGCTGGCTGATCAATTGCAGTTGGCGCAGGGCCACGGGGATTTCATTGAGCGGCACTGACGGCAGGCGCGCGAGCAGTTCTTCGGTGCGCTTCAAGCCGAGGCGGTTGATCGCCACTTCAAGGTTTTCTGCAGGTTCTGCCAGGCTGCCGTGGGCCTGGTTGTTGGCTTCGCGCATAACGCTCAAAACCAGCGCCGGGCTGTCTTGCATCAGCTCTGCAATATCTCGCAACGAACGGCGGCTGTCGCCGATCGCCCTGCACACGGCAACATGGCTCGCTTGCGGGACGGGCAGGTGAACCCCGTCCAGGCGCTTGATCCAGCCGGCCAGGGAGTTGGGTGTGGAGGTTGGAACGGTCGTTTCGTTTGCCATGATTGGGGCGCGATCATCACTTGCGGTCAACACGCCCGGAGTGGGCCGAACTGGCTTTTCGCCTTAACGGGCTATAGTCTGGCGCAGTTTTGCCGATAAGTAGAAGAAGAGTTTTTAGATCTTCCGAATATGTCCATGAACCCGACGGCGCAAGTACTCATCCCCTATGGCTAAAATTATCGGCATCATCGTCGTCATCGCAAGTGTGCTCGGCGGATATGTTCTGTCCCACGGTAAAATTGCTGCGCTGATCCAGCCCTTTGAAGTGCTGATCATCGGTGGTGCGGCGTTTGGCGCTTTCCTGCAGGCTAACCCAGGCTACATGACCATGCACGTGGTCAAAAAGTCGCTGGGCATGTTCAGCTCGCGCTTTTCCCACACCTTCTACCTGGAAGTGCTGGGCCTGGTCTACGAGATCCTCAACAAGAGCCGCCGCGAAGGCATGATGGCCATCGAGGCCGATATCGAGGACGCTGCGGCGAGCCCGATCTTCGCCAAGTACCCGACCGTGCTCAAGGACGACCGCATGACCGCATACGTCTGTGACTACCTGCGCATCATGTCCTCCGGCAACATGGCCCCGCATGAACTCGAAGGCCTGTTCGACATGGAGCTGTTCAGCCTCAAGGAAGAACTCGAACACCCCGCCCATGCTGTGACCGGTATCGCCGACGGCATGCCCGGTTTCGGTATTGTCGCGGCGGTGCTGGGTATCGTGGTGACGATGGCCTCCCTGGGCGAAGGCGACCAGGCGGCGATCGGCATGCACGTCGGCGCAGCCTTGGTGGGGACCTTCTTCGGTATTCTCGCGGCTTATGGCTTCTTTGGACCGCTCGCCACCTCCCTGGCCCACGATGCCAAGGAAGAGCTGAACGTCTACGAGGCGATCAAGGCTTCCCTGGTGGCATCGGCCTCCGGCATGCCACCGTCCCTGGCGGTTGAGTTCGGGCGCAAGGTCCTGTACCCGAAGCACCGTCCAAGCTTTGCCGAGCTGGAACAAGCAGTTCGCGGTCGCTAAGCCATGGAAAACAACCAGCCAATCATCATCAAGCGCGTCAAGCGCTTCGCTGCCGGGCACCACGGCGGCGCCTGGAAAATTGCCTTCGCCGACTTTGCGACGGCGATGATGGCGTTCTTTTTGGTGCTGTGGCTGATGTCCACCGCGACGCCGGAACAAAAGATCGCCATTGCCGGCTATTTCAAGGATCCCATCGGCTTTTCCGAGAGCGGCACGCCGTTTGTGATTGACCTGGGCGGCTCGCCAGAGTTGGCCCCCGAGCGCACCATCAACCCGGAGGTGCAGACCGAAGCGCCTCAGGAAAATATCCCGATCGAGCGCCAGACCGTCGAGAGCATGGCCGAGCAGGTCGAGCAGGAGCGCCTGGAGTTGTTGCTGCAAGAATTGCAGAACAAGGTCGATGAGAACCCGCAACTGCAAAAATTCAAGGATCAGATCCACTTCGAGATCAGCGCAGACGGCTTGCGTATCCAGATCATGGATGCTGCCAATCGACCGATGTTCGACTCTGGCAGTGCGCGCCTGAAGCCTTACTTTGAAGACATCCTGCTGGCCATGGCCGACACCATCAAGGCGGTGCCGAACAAGATCAGCGTCAGCGGCCACACCGATGCCAAGCCATACTCGGGCCTGGGTGATTTCGGTAACTGGGAGCTGTCTGCCAACCGCGCCAACGCCGCCCGCCGTGCCCTGGTGGCCGGCAGCTATCCGGATACCCAGGTGGCGCGCGTGGTGGGGTTTGCTTCATCGCAGCTGTTTGATGCCCAGGACCCGTTCAACCCGATCAACCGACGCATCGATATTGTGGTGCTGACCAAAAAGGCCCAGCGCGCCATTGAGGGTGAGCAGGGCGCCACGCCGCCGGTGCCGACCCAGGGCGATGGCGCACCGGGTGAAGTACCGGTGGACCCGAACGCGTTGCCGCCAGAGCAGCAGCCGTTGCCGGCCCATGAGTTGCGGCAGAAGCTGAATCTGTTTGATGAGGGTGGGGTGAAGGATCCTACGGTGCCTGCGACAGGGTCGTAAGTGTACCGTCTCAATGAAAGCGCCCCGATCTGTCGGGGCGTTTCCTATTTAGGCTCAGAGTGGGAGGTAGGCTTTGACGCCACTGATCACACCTTTCATATCATCGGTCTGCAGGCGGGGTACGAAGTACTCCCGACCTTTGGAGCGGGTCTTTCTATGGAGTTTGTCGAGGCGCTCGAAACTCACGGTATAAATCATGTTGCACTTTACCCACAGCTCTTTGTAGCCATCGGATTGAAGTGGGTTGAGGTGCAGTAGGTGGTGCCAGTCATGCTGGACTGTGGGGGCGGTAGAGGAAATAGGTACCACAGTGCAGAGCTTGCGATTGTGGGTGGCAGTAGGGGATATCACCACGACTTTGCGGATCTTCAGCATTTCAGGGGCGACAAAGCCTCGTGTGAAATCGCAGAGAAGAATATCGCCTTGTTTGGGGTGATAGTAGAGAGTCAATCGAATGTCCCGTAAAAAGCAAAGCCGCCCGAAGGCGGCTTCATTCGACACGCAGTGGAGCTTGCTTCGCCCCTTCTGCGCCGCTGGATCAACTCCGGGAAGGATCCAGACTCCTGCCGACTTTCGCCGGTAACGGAGTGATTATGGGCATCAGGAATTCCGAATTCAAGCTGGCTTGTGTCGACGAGCCACCCAGTTGTCCTGAATTCTTGATGCCGGCCCCTATTAAATCAATGGAGTAGGGGGTTGCAGGCTGCACTTTATGTGCATCAAGGCATGGCCACTCAGTAACTGCTCTCCGGCAAGCTGGCGATGATCGAGCGATAGCTGTTCATCCGTTGCTGCTGCACGCGCCCGTCTTCCAGGGCCTTGAGCAAGGCACAGCCTGGCTCGCGGTCATGCTTGCAGTCGCGGAAGCGGCAGGTGCCGATCAGGTCGTTGAACTCGATGAAACCTGCTTCCACATCGGCACGGCTGACGTGGCCCAGGCCGAATTCACGGATGCCGGGGGAGTCGATCAGTTCGCCACCGCCCGGGAAGTGGAACAGGCGGGCAGTGGTGGTGGTGTGCGTGCCCTGGCCGGACAGTTCCGACAACGGGCCGACGCGGGTCTCGACTTCCGGCAACAGGCTGTTGACCAGCGACGACTTGCCCACGCCCGACTGGCCGACGAACACGCTGATGCGCCCGTCCAACTGCTGTTGCAGCTGTTCCATGCCATTGCCATGGTGCGCCGAGACTTCCAGCACCGGGTAGCCCAACTGCCGATACACCGCGAGCAAGGCATTGAGCGCCGGGGCGTTCTGTTCGTCGATCAGGTCGAATTTGTTCAGCAGCAACAGCGGGCGGATGCCGGCGTGTTCGGCGGCCACCAGGTAGCGGTCGATCAGGTTGGCGTGGGGCTCGGGCAAGGGCGCGAAGACGATGACAATCATGTCGACGTTGGCCGCCACCGGCTTGAGTTGGCCACGGCTGTCCGGGCGACGCAGTTCGGTGGTGCGCGGCAGTTGCGCGACAATCACCCCGATGCCCTGGTTGCCGGCGCGCCACACCACCTTGTCGCCGGTGACCAGTGCCGGCAGGTTGGCGCGCAGGTGGCAGCGGAACACTGCACCGGCCAGCTCGCCTTCCAGGGCTTCGACTTCGACCTGCACCCCAAAGTGCGCGATCACCAGGCCCGTTTGCTCGGGGCCCAGGTCGCCACCCTCCAGCGCTTCCACGGCAGAGGATTCACGTTTGGCGGCGCGGGCAGCGCGTTCACCCTGGATCTTTTCGATGCGCCAGTTTTGGCGGCGGTTGAGCTGGCGTTTGGCCATTGGTGTTCCGTGTCGATAATGCATAAGGTTGGATAAAACGGTCGCGAGTCTAGCACGCCCGGCCTGCTAAACTGCGCAGCTACGCCAAGGTGCCAAGGAACCACGACATGCAAAACCCACAGAACCTGATTTGGATCGATCTGGAAATGACCGGTCTGAACCCTGACACCGACGTCATCATCGAGATGGCGACCATTGTCACCGACAGCAACCTCAACACCTTGGCCGAAGGTCCGGTGATCGCCATCCACCACAGCGACGCGGTGCTGGCCACCATGGACGAGTGGAACACCCGCACCCACGGCAACTCGGGCCTGACCCAGCGCGTGCGCGACAGCCGCATCAGCATGGCCGAGGCGCAGGCCCAGACGATTGCCTTCCTGGAGCAGTGGGTGCCCAAGGGCAAGTCGCCGATCTGTGGCAACAGCATCTGCCAGGACCGCCGCTTCCTTTATACCCATATGAAGGAGCTGGAAAGCTACTTCCACTACCGCAACCTGGATGTGTCGACCTTGAAAGAACTGGCCGCGCGCTGGGCGCCAGAGGTCAAGGACAGCTTCCATAAGGGCAGCACCCACCTGGCCCTGGATGATATCCGCGAGTCGATTGCCGAGTTGCAGCATTACCGCAAGCATTTCATCAAGGCTTGAGTTCGTGGCGCCAGGGCCGGTGCCATTGCGGGCTTGCCCGCGATGGCGGTGGATCAAGCAAGGATGTCTCGACTGACCTACCGCTATCGTAGGCAAGCCACACATTTGATCGCATTCCAAGTGTGGGCATGCTCGGTCTTTCGCCGAGCGCCCCCTTTTGGTGCCCCCGCCAAATGATTAGACTGCGCGCCTCTTTGCAAGGATCGCCATCATGCTGTTGATGCTCTACCTCATCGCCATCACCGCCGAAGCCATGACCGGCGCCCTGTCCGCCGGCCGGCGTGGCATGGATTGGTTTGGCGTGGTGTTGATCGCCTGCGTGACGGCGCTGGGTGGCGGTTCGGTACGCGATGTGTTGCTTGGCCACTACCCGCTGACCTGGGTCAAACACCCGGAATACCTGGTGCTGACCTCTGTCGCGGCATTGGTCACGATCTTTATCGCGCCCTTGATGCGCCATCTGCGCTCGCTGTTCCTGGCGCTGGATGCCGTAGGCCTGGTGGCCTTCACCCTGATCGGCTGCATGACGGCCCTGGAAATGGGCCACGGCATGCTGGTGGCCTCGGTCAGCGGGGTGATCACCGGGGTGTTTGGCGGGATCCTGCGGGATATCTTCTGTAACGATATCCCGCTGATCTTCCGCCGCGAACTGTATGCCAGCGTGTCGTTCCTCGCCGCCTGGTGCTACATGCTGTGTCTCTATCTGGAACTGCCCAGCGAGCAGGCGATCCTGCTCACCCTGTTCAGCGGCTTTCTATTGCGCCTGCTGGCGATCCGCTTTCATTGGGAAATGCCCAAGTTCGTCTACAACGACGAACACTAGCGTGTTGCGTGCTGGTTCAGCGCCCATTCCACATGTTCGCGGACCAGTTCGGAGGGGTAGTCCCGCCGCGCCTTCAAGGCTTCCAGCACTGGAATGCTGGAGGGCGCGTTGCCCAGGCCCACGGCCAGGTTGCGCAGCCAGCGCTCATAACCGGCGCGGCGCAGGGGCGAGCCTTCGGTGCTGCTGAGGAATTTATCCTCATCCCACATAAATAACTCGGCCAGTTCGGCGTTATCCAGGTTGTGGCGCGGCTTGAAATCGCTTTCTGTTGAAGACCTGGCGAAACGATTCCACGGGCAAACGATCTGACAGTCATCGCAGCCGAACACCCGGTTGCCAATCAGCGGTCGCAGATCCTCGGGGATCGCGCTCTTGAGTTCGATGGTCAGGTAGGAAATGCAGCGCCGGGCATCCAGTACATAAGGCCCGACGAAGGCATTGGTCGGGCAGATGTCCAGGCAGGCGGTGCAGCGCCCGCAATGTTCGGTGCTGTGGGGCGGGTCGACGGGCAGCGGCAGGTCGACAAACAACTCGCTGAGGAAGAAGTAGCTGCCGGCCTTGCGGTTGAGGACCAGGGTGTTTTTGCCGATCCAGCCTAGACCGGCCTGTTCGGCGATGGCTTTTTCCAGCACCGGGGCGCTGTCGACAAAGGCGCGGAAACCAAACGGGCCGATCTGCGCCTGGATGCGGTCGGCCAGTTGCTGCACGCGCTTGCGGATCAGCTTGTGGTAGTCGCGGCCCAGGGCATAACGGGAGATGTAGGCTTTTTCGGGTTGGGCCAGCCGTTGCGCCATGTGCGTGTCGCCGGGCAGGTAATCCATGCGCAGGGACACCACGCGCAAGGTGCCGGGCACCAGTTCGTCCGGGTGCGAGCGTTTGCTGCCATGGGCGCCCATGTAGTCCATCTCGCCGTGATAGCCCGCGTCGAGCCAGCGTTGCAGGTGCTGTTCATGCTCGGCCAGGTCCAGGCCGCTGATGCCGACTTGCTGAAAGCCCAGCTCGCGGCCCCAGTCTTTGATCGATTGGGCGAGGGCGGGCAGATCGGTGGTAATAGCAGGCATGAGACGAGAGAAACCGCAGGTTAGATGCGTATAATTCTGCCAGACATCGGAGCTTGAAGACGCATGCCGCAGACAAAACACGAAATAACCGACGTTCAGCCCCTGTTGCCCGGCTATTTGCCGCAACTGGCTGCGCGTTCTCCAGGGGCCCATAAGGGCCGGTTTGGTCATGTACTGGTGATCGGCGGCGACCATGGCTTTGGCGGCGCGGCGCTGCTGAGTGCCGAAAGTGCGCTGCGCAGCGGTGCTGGCCTGGTGTCCCTGGCGACCCGCAGCGAACATGTGCCGGCGGCCTTGACCCGTTTGCCGGAAGTCATGGCGCGGGGCGTGCATTCGGCCAATCAGTTGATGGGCTTGCTGGAAAAAGTCTCGGTGATCGTGATCGGCCCGGGCCTGGGCGACATGGCCTGGGGCAAAAGCCTGCTGTCGGTGGCGGCCAATGCCCGGCAACCCCAGGTCTGGGATGCTGATGCCCTGAACCTGCTGGCCGCCGGCCATGTCACGTTGCCGGCCGATTGCGTGATCACGCCGCACCCGGGGGAAGCGGCGCGGCTGATGGGCATCTCGACAGCCGCGGTTCAGGCCGACCGGCTTAAGGTAGCGCGCGCGCTGAGCCAGAAATTCAACGCCGTCACGGTACTCAAGGGCGCGGGGAGCTTGATTGCCAGCCCGGATGGGCGGGTAGCGCGTTGTGACCAGGGGCATCCGGCCATGGCCTCGGCGGGCCTGGGCGATGTGCTCGCAGGTTTGGTCGGCGCGCTGCTGGCCCAGGGTATGCCGGCGTTCGAGGCCGCCAGCCTGGCGGTGTGGTTGCACGCCATGGCGGGCGAGCGCCAGGGCGCCTTGGGTCGCGGCTTGGCGGCCAGCGATCTGATTCCGGCCATTCGTCAGTTGTTGGAGGAGCAGTCACCGTGTCTGAAGTAACGCTGTTTATCGCGGATGAAGAGGCCATGGTGGCTTTTGGCAAACGCATTGCGGAGATTACCCAGGGCGTGGGCCTGATTTTCCTGCAGGGTGACCTGGGCGCCGGCAAAACCACGCTGTCGCGCGGCATCATTCGCGGGCTTGGGCACGCCGGCGCGGTGAAAAGTCCGACGTTCACCCTGGTAGAACCTTACGAGATCGGTGACGTGCGAGCGTTCCATTTCGACCTGTATCGCCTGGTGGATCCCGAGGAATTGGAGTACATGGGCATCCGCGATTACTTCGATGGCGACGCCTTATGCCTGATCGAGTGGCCGGACAAGGGCACAGGCTTTTTGCCAAAGCCCGACCTGACCATTACCATTACCCCGCATAACCATGGACGTCAGTTGAAATTGTTGTCCCAGAGCGCACGCAGTGAGTCCTGGTGTGCCGCTTTGGCTTTGGAATTCTAATAATGGGTGGGTTAGGTATGCGCTTTCGCGCGTTGGTTGCTGTCGTGGGGGTGTTGCTTGCGGCAATGACTGTCAATGCTCTGGCCGCTTCACAGGTAAAAAGTGTGCGCCTGTGGCGAGCACCGGATAACACGCGACTGGTGTTCGACCTGTCTGGCCCGGTTCAGCACAGTGTCTTTACCCTGACGGCGCCTGATCGCCTGGTGATCGACATCAACGGTGCGACCCTGGCCGCGCCCCTGAAGGTCTCCACCGCCAACACGCCGATTACCGCCATGCGCTCGGCCCAGCGCACGCCGACCGACCTGCGGGTGGTCATCGACCTGAAGAAGGTCGTCACGCCCAAGAGCTTTTCCCTCGCGCCGAACGCCCAGTATGGCAACCGCCTGGTGGTCGACCTCTTTGACAACCCGGCCGACGCTGCGCCAGCCCCGGCGCCGACCCCTGCCGTTGCTACCACACCGGCGGTGCCGGTCAACCCTGCGCAGCCCCAGGTCAAGTTGCCACCACTGCCGCCAGCGCCGGCCGGCAAGCGTGACGTCATCGTCGTGATCGACGCCGGCCACGGCGGTGAAGACCCGGGCGCTTCGGGCTCCCGTGGCCAGCACGAAAAAGACGTGGTCCTGGCCATCGCCCGGGAGCTGCAGCGCCAGATCAACGGGATGAAAGGCTATCGTGCCGAACTGACCCGTACCGGCGACTACTTCATCCCATTGCGTGGGCGTACTGAAATCGCGCGCAAGAAGGGCGCCGACCTGTTCGTGTCGATCCACGCCGACGCCGCACCATCGAAGGCGGCCTTCGGTGCTTCGGTGTTTGCCCTGTCGGATCGCGGCGCCACGTCCGAGACCGCGCGCTGGCTGGCCGACAGCGAAAACCGTTCCGACTTGATCGGCGGCGCCGGCAACGTGTCTTTGGACGACAAAGACCGCATGCTCGCCGGTGTATTGCTGGACTTGTCGATGACCGCCTCGCTGACCTCCAGCCTTAACGTCGGGCAGAAGGTGTTGAGCAACATGGGCCGGGTCACGCCGCTGCACAAGCAGCGGGTGGAGCAGGCTGGGTTTATGGTGCTCAAGTCGCCGGATATCCCGTCGATCCTGGTGGAAACCGGCTTTATCTCCAACGCCAACGAAGCCAACAAACTGGCCAGCGCCAGCCACCAGCAGGCGCTGGCGCGCTCCATCAGTTCCGGCGTGCGCCAGTTCTTCCAGCAGAACCCGCCACCGGGCACCTATATCGCCTGGCTGCGCGATTCCGGGAAGATCGCCCAGGGCCCGCGTGATCACCGGGTGCAGCCTGGCGACACCCTGGCCATGCTGGCCGTACGCTTTCAGGTGTCGGCCGCTGCATTGCGCAGCGCCAACAGCCTGAAGACCGATGAACTGAAAGTCGGCCAGGTGTTGACCATCCCCGGCACTGAATTGGCAGCACAGCAATGAGCGAATCGGTATTGAACAGCGCCTCGCGCATCGAACTGCTCAGCCCGCGGCTGGCCAACCAGATCGCGGCGGGCGAGGTGGTCGAGCGCCCGGCCTCGGTGATCAAGGAACTGCTGGAAAACAGCCTCGACTCCGGCGCCAGGCGCATTGACGTGGATGTGGAACAGGGTGGGGTCAAGCTGCTACGGGTGCGTGACGACGGCAGCGGGATTTCCTCCGATGACCTGCCGCTGGCGCTGGCGCGCCATGCCACCAGCAAGATCCGTGACCTGGAAGACCTTGAGCGGGTGATGAGCCTGGGCTTTCGCGGTGAGGCGCTGGCGTCGATCAGCTCCGTGGCACGCCTGACCCTGACCTCCCGCACCCGTGGCGCCGAACAGGCCTGGCAGGTCGAGACCGAGGGCCGCGACATGGCGCCTCGGGTCCAGCCGGCGGCCCATCCGGTGGGCACCTCGGTGGAAGTGCGCGACCTGTTCTTCAATACCCCGGCACGGCGCAAATTCCTCAAGGCCGAAAAAACCGAATTCGATCACCTGCAAGAAGTCATCAAGCGCCTGGCCCTGGCCCGTTTCGACGTGGCTTTCCATCTGCGCCACAACGGCAAGACCATCCTCAGCCTGCACGAGGCCAACGACGATGCCGCCCGCGCCCGACGTGTGTCGGCGATCTGTGGCGCGGGGTTCCTGGAGCAGGCGCTGCCGATTGAAATCGAGCGCAATGGCCTGCATTTGTGGGGCTGGGTCGGTTTGCCGACGTTCTCCCGCAGCCAGGCCGACTTGCAGTATTTCTTTGTGAATGGCCGGGCAGTGCGCGACAAACTGGTGGCCCATGCGGTGCGCCAGGCCTATCGCGACGTGCTGTTCAATGGCCGGCATCCGACCTTTGTACTGTTCTTTGAAGTGGACCCGGCGGTGGTCGATGTCAACGTGCACCCGACCAAGCACGAGGTGCGCTTCCGTGATGGGCGCATGGTCCACGATTTCCTCTATGGCACCTTGCACCGTGCCCTGGGTGATGTGCGCCCGGATGATCAACTGGCGGCGCCGATTGTCACCGCCATCGTCCGCCCTACAGGGCCGGAGGCCGGCGAGTTCGGGCCCCAGGGCGAAATGAGCCTGGCGGCCAACCTGCTGCAATCGCCGCAAGCCCAGCCAAGTTACCCGGCGCCGGGTTCCGGCGCGGGGGCGGGCTATCAGTATCAATACACCCCGCGACCGCAATCGGCGGTGCCGGTGGCCGAGGCCCAGGCGGCCTATCGTGAATTCTTTGCGCCGCTGCCCGGTGCCGAGCCGGGTGCAGTGGCGCTGCCGGAAGGTGGCGGCGATATCCCGCCCCTGGGGTATGCCCTGGCCCAGCTCAAGGGCATCTATATCCTCGCAGAAAACGCCCATGGCCTGGTGCTGGTGGACATGCACGCGGCCCATGAACGGATCATGTACGAGCGCCTGAAGATCGCCATGGCCAGCGAAGGCCTGAGCGGCCAGCCATTGCTGGTGCCGGAGTCCCTGGCGGTGAGCCAGCGCGAAGCCGATTGCGCCGAGGAGCACCTGGCGGTGTTCCAGAAGCTGGGTTTTGAATTGCAGCGCCTGGGCCCGGAAACCCTGGCCATCCGACAGATTCCCGCCTTGCTCAAGCAGGCCGAGGCCAACCGGCTGGTGGCTGACGTGCTGGCGGACCTGATGGAATACGGCACCAGTGACCGGATCCAGGCGCATATCAACGAACTGCTCGGCACCATGGCCTGCCACGGCGCGATCCGCGCCAACCGGCGCCTGGCCCTGCCGGAAATGAACGGCCTGCTGCGGGACATGGAAAACACCGAGCGCAGTGGCCAGTGCAACCATGGCCGACCGACCTGGACCCAGATGGGCCTGGATGATCTGGACAAACTATTCCTGCGCGGCCGCTGATGAGCGCCCTACCTCCCGCCATCTTCCTGATGGGCCCGACGGCCGCCGGCAAGACCGACCTGGCAATCGAGCTGACCAAGGTCTTGCCTTGTGAGCTGATCAGCGTCGATTCAGCCCTGGTTTATCGGGGCATGGACATTGGCACGGCCAAGCCGTCCAAAGAGCTATTGGCTGCCCACCCCCATCGTCTGATCGACATTATCGATCCATCGCAAAGCTACTCGGCGGCGGATTTCCGTACCGATGCCCTCGCCGCCATGGCGCAGATCACCGCACGGGGCAAGATCCCGCTGCTGGTGGGCGGTACGATGCTCTATTACAAGGCGTTGCAGGAAGGCTTGGCCGACATGCCGCCCGCCGATCCACAGGTGCGCGCCGAGATCGAAGAAGAGGCTGCGCGCCTTGGCTGGCAGGCCCTGCACGAGCAGTTGGCGGCGATTGACCCGGTGTCTGCCACACGTATTCACCCCAACGACCCCCAGCGCCTGAGCCGGGCCCTGGAAGTCTGGCGGGTGAGTGGCCAGACGATGACGGCCCATCGCCTCAGACAATCTGCGCAAAGTACTGATGCAGGCACCTCTGGACCGGGACAATTGCCCTATACTGTCGCCAATCTGGCCATCGCTCCGGCGAATCGCCAGGTGCTGCATGAACGAATTGCACAAAGATTCACAATTATGTTGGAACAGGGATTCGTAGAGGAGGTCGTAGCACTGCGTTCAAGAGGTGATCTGCATCCGGGATTGCCTTCGATACGTGCTGTAGGCTATCGCCAAGTCTGGGATCATCTGGATGGCAAGCTGACGTCAGCCGAAATGCAGGAGCGCGGCATTATTGCCACGCGCCAATTGGCGAAGCGCCAGTTCACTTGGCTGCGCAGCTGGACTGACTTGCATTGGCTGGACAGTCTGGATTGCGACAATCTGTCACGCGCCTTGAAATACTTGGGAACGGTCTCCATATTGAGCTGAGTCCTTGCAATTGCCGTCTATCCTTGGGGGTGTGACGGTTACAAACTATTTATTTTTCCGATTTTTTATTATTGATCCTTAAAGGAGTGCGGCACATGTCAAAAGGGCATTCGCTACAAGACCCTTACTTGAATACTTTACGTAAAGAGAAAGTTGGGGTTTCCATCTATCTGGTCAACGGCATCAAGCTGCAAGGTACGATCGAGTCTTTCGACCAGTTCGTCATCCTGCTGAAAAACACCGTCAGCCAGATGGTCTACAAGCACGCTATCTCGACAGTAGTGCCGGTTCGTCCAATTCGTCTGCCTAGCGCAACCGAATCCGAACAGGGTGACGCTGAGCCAGGTAACGCCTGATAGGAGTCTCCTTTGTTCTTTGAGCGCCACGGTGGTGGTGAGCGAGTGATCCTCGTTCACTTGGATGGACAGGACCCTGAGGCGCGCGAAGATCCGCAGGAGTTTCAGGAGCTGGCAAATTCGGCCGGCGCCGAGACCGTCGCGTTTTTTAACGTGCCGCGTCATCGGCCAACCGCCAAATTTCTGATTGGCAGCGGCAAGGTCGAGGAGCTACGCGACCTGGTCCATGCCGAAGAAGCCGATCTGGTGATCTTCAATCACATCCTCACGCCCAGTCAGGAACGTAACCTCGAACGAGTCTTCGAGTGTCGCGTGATTGACCGCACCGGTCTGATTCTCGATATTTTCGCCCAGCGCGCCCGTACCCATGAAGGCAAGCTCCAGGTCGAACTGGCCCAGCTTGACCACATGAGCACCCGCCTGGTTCGCGGCTGGACGCACCTTGAACGCCAGGGTGGCGGTATCGGCATGCGTGGCCCGGGTGAAACCCAGCTTGAAACCGACCGGCGCCTGTTGCGGGTGCGCCTGCGCCAGATCAAGGGCCGCCTGGAAAAAGTACGCAGTCAGCGCGAGCAATCGCGACGTGGCCGTTCGCGTGCGGATATCCCTACCGTGTCCCTGGTGGGCTATACCAACGCCGGCAAATCCACGTTGTTCAACAACGTGACGCAGTCGGACGTGTACGCGGCGGACCAGCTGTTTGCCACCCTTGACCCGACCCTGCGCCGTCTGGAACTCGACGACCTGGGGCCGATTGTGCTGGCCGATACCGTGGGCTTTATCCGCCACTTGCCGCACAAGCTGGTCGAGGCATTCCGGTCTACGCTGGAAGAGTCGAGCAACTCCGACCTGCTGCTGCACGTCATCGATGCGGCCGAGCCTGACCGGATGTTGCAGATCGAGCAGGTCATGGTCGTACTGGGTGAGATTGGTGCCCAGGACTTGCCGATCCTCGAGGTCTATAACAAACTCGATTTGCTTGAAGGCGTCGAGCCGCAAATCCAGCGCGACGAGAACGGCAGGCCCCAGCGGGTCTGGCTATCGGCGCGGGACGGTAGTGGCCTGGAACTGCTTGAGCAGGCGATTGCCGAGTTGCTCGGTGGCGATTTGTTCGTCGGCACCTTGCGCTTGCCGCAGCGTTTTGCTCGACTGCGTGCTCAGTTCTTTGAGCTGGGCGCGGTACAGAAAGAAGAACACGACGAAGAAGGTGTCAGCCTGCTGGCGGTTCGTTTGCCCCGTTCGGAGCTCAATCGGCTGGTGAGTCGTGAGGGCGTTGTGCCGATGGAGTTCCTCGAACAACACACTTTGCAATAAAAGCCTGAGAAAGCGGTTGTGCCGCTGTGGCAGGCATTCTGTAGCATTGGTCGGCGCGCCGTGGGTGCGTCTTTGCTTTATCAGATGGAGAGCGCTATGGCTTGGAATGAGCCGGGTGGCAACTCGAATAATCAGGATCCTTGGGGTGGTAAACGCCGCAATAATGGCGACCGCAAGGGGCCACCAGATCTCGACGAGGCCTTCCGAAAGCTGCAGGAAAGCCTGAATGGGTTGTTCGGTGGTGGAAAAAAACGTGGTGGTGACGACGGCGGCCGCACGAGCAAGGGTGGCGGCTACGGCCTGCTGGGCCTGGGCCTCGTGGCGCTGGCGGCTGTCTGGCTGTACAGCGCGGTTTATGTGGTGGACGAGCAGGAGCAAGCCGTGGTGCTGCGCTTCGGCAAGTACTACGAGACTGTCGGCCCCGGCCTGAATATCTACTTCCCGCCGATCGACAAGAAGTACATGGAGAACGTCACGCGTGAGCGTGCCTACACCAAGCAGGGCCAGATGCTGACCGAAGACGAGAACATCGTCGAAGTGCCGCTGACCGTGCAGTACAAGATCAGCAACCTGCAGGACTTCGTGCTTAACGTCGACCAGCCGGAAGTCAGCTTGCAGCATGCGACCGAAAGCGCCCTGCGCCACGTAGTGGGTTCCACCGCGATGGACCAGGTGCTGACCGAAGGCCGTGAACTGATGGCCAGTGAGATCAAGGAGCGCCTGCAGCGGTTCCTCGATACCTATCGCACCGGTATCACCGTGACCCAGGTCAACGTACAGAGCGCAGCGGCACCGCGTGAAGTGCAGGAAGCCTTCGATGACGTGATTCGCGCCCGTGAAGACGAACAGCGTTCGCGCAACCAGGCTGAAACCTACGCCAACGGCGTCGTGCCGGAAGCCCGTGGTCAGGCCCAGCGCATCCTTGAAGATGCCAACGGTTACCGCGACGAAGTCGTGTCCCGCGCCAAGGGTGAGGCCGACCGCTTCACCAAGCTGGTGGCCGAGTACCGCAAGGCACCGGAAGTCACCCGCGAGCGTCTGTACCTGGACACCATGCAGGAAGTCTTCAGCAACACCAGCAAGGTTCTCGTGACCGGCAACAAGGGTGGGCAGAACAACCTGCTGTACCTGCCGCTGGACAAGATGATCGAAGGTGGTCGTAGTGCCGGCAGTACTTCGTCTTCCGCCAGTTCGACTGCCGCTGCCAACGAAGCGAGCGCCCGTGCGGCCGCTGACTTGCAGCAACAGCAAACACGTTCCAGGGAGAGTCGTTGATGAGCAATAAATCGCTGACCGCCCTGATTGTGGGTGTCGTCGTGGTCATCGCTGCCTGGAACTGCTTCTACATCGTGGCTCAGACCGAGCGTGCGGTGTTGCTGCAATTCGGGCGTGTGGTCCAGGCGGATGTCCAGCCGGGCCTGCATGTGAAAGTCCCCTACGTCAACCAGGTGCGCAAGTTCGACGCCCGCCTGATGACCCTGGATGCACCGACACAGCGTTTCCTGACCCTGGAAAAGAAAGCCGTGATGGTTGACGCCTATGCCAAGTGGCGCGTCAAGGATGCCGAGCGCTTCTACACCGCGACTTCCGGCCTCAAGCAGATTGCCGACGAGCGTTTGTCCCGTCGTCTGGAATCGGGCCTGCGTGACCAGTTTGGTAAGCGCACCCTGCATGAGGTGGTATCCGGTGAACGTGATGCGCTGATGGCTGACATCACCCGTTCGTTGAACACCATGGCGGAAAAAGAGCTGGGTATCGAAGTGGTCGATGTCCGGGTCAAGGCTATCGACCTGCCCAAGGAAGTGAACCGCAGCGTGTTCGAGCGCATGAGCACCGAGCGTGAGCGTGAGGCGCGTGAGCACCGTGCCAAGGGTAACGAACTGGCTGAAGGTATCCGTGCGGATGCCGACCGTCAGCGTCGCGTACTGTTGGCAGAAGCCTATCGTGAGTCTGAAGAGGCCCGCGGTGATGGTGATGCTCAAGCTGCGGCGATCTACGCCAAGGCTTATGGCCAGGACCAGGAGTTCTACGCGTTCTACCGTAGCCTGCGCGCCTACCGTGAAAGCTTTGCGAACAAAACCGACGTCATGGTGTTGGACCCAAGTAGCGATTTCTTCCGCTACCTGGAAAAGTCCAAGTAACCCGCTGACTGTCTGGAACCACTCCGTCGGGCGGCTAAAACGCTCGGCGGGGTGATCCTTTCGGAAAACGGGTGTATGATGCGGCAGCCGGGAAATTCCCGGCTTTTTTGCGTCTGCATGTTTGATTGTTGTTGTGCGCTGCAGGCGTGACAGGTTTTTCGAGGAAAGTGCCCGACGAGGCCGTTTACAGGCCATTCGTCACGTCGCTCTTGCGCGTGGTTTATGCAGGGGCCGGGGATTTTCTGCTTCACTCAAGGCTCGCCCAAGGGCAGGCCGGGTCATAGGGGAATGGCGTAATGGCAACGGTAGACCGCTGGCTGCTGCCAGATGGCATCGAAGAAGTACTGCCACCAGAGGCTGCGCGCATTGAAATCGCGCGCCGCCAGGTGTTGGATCTGTTCCAGAGCTGGGGTTACGAGTTTGTCGTGACTCCCCATATCGAGTACCTGGAATCCCTGCTGACCGGCGCGGGCCAGGACCTGGATCTGCGCACCTTCAAGGTCATCGACCCGCAATCGGGCCGGCAAATGGGTTTTCGCGCCGATATCACGCCGCAAGTGGCGCGCATCGATGCGCATACCCTGCGACGTGAAGGGCCGAGCCGCCTGTGCTATGCCGGCAGTGTGCTGCACGCGCAGCCGCGCGCCTTGTCATCGTCCCGTAGCCCGATCCAGCTGGGCGCCGAGTTGTATGGCGATGCAAGCCCGAGCAGCGACGTCGAAGTCATCAGCCTGATGCTGGCGATGCTGCAACTGGCGGATGTGCCGGATGTGCACATGGACCTGGGGCATGTCGGTATCTACCGTGGCCTGGCCCGTGCGGCCGGTTTGTCCGGCGAAGTGGAGCAACAGTTGTTCGATGCCCTGCAGCGCAAGGCCATCGACGAAGTGATCGCCCTGACCGAAGGCGTGCCTGCCGACCTGGCCGGCATGTTGCGTGCGCTGGTGGACCTGTGTGGTGGTCGCGAAGTGCTGACCGCCGCCCGCGAGCGCCTGGCCAACGCGCCGGCCCCGGTGTTGGCGGCTCTGGACGATGTGCTGGCGATTGCCGAGCAGTTGTCGGCGCGCTTCCCGCAACTGCCGCTGTATTTCGACCTGGGTGAGCTGCGCGGCTACCACTACCACACCGGTGTGGTGTTCGCGGTGTTTGTTCCGGGCGTTGGCCAAGCCATTGCCCAGGGCGGTCGTTATGACGATATCGGCGCCGACTTCGGTCGTGCCCGTCCGGCGACTGGCTTTTCTACCGATTTGAAAACCCTGGTGACCCTGGGGCGTGCTGAAGTCGAGCTACCGTCTGGCGGTATCTGGATGCCAGACAGTACGGACGCGGCACTCTGGCAGCAGGTCTGCCAGTTGCGCAGTGAGGGTCAGCGTGTCGTCCAGGCCTTGCCTGGGCAGCCATTGGCCGCCGCCCGTGAAGCGGACTGCGACCGGCAATTGATTCAGCAGAACGGGCTTTGGCAAGTATCGCCACTGGCTTCTTGAGTTTTCCTGCCGGCCAACGCCGGCACCAAGTTTGCGCGAATGAGGACAAGTGTTATGGGTAAGAATGTCGTAGTCCTGGGCACCCAATGGGGTGATGAGGGCAAAGGCAAGATCGTTGATCTGCTGACCGAACATGCTGCCGCCGTAGTGCGCTACCAAGGTGGCCACAACGCTGGCCACACCCTGGTCATCGATGGCGAAAAAACCGTCTTGCACCTGATCCCGTCAGGCGTGCTGCGCGAAGGCGTGCAGTGCCTGATCGGCAACGGCGTGGTGGTTGCACCTGACGCCCTGCTGCGCGAGATCACCAAGCTGGAAGAGAAAGGCGTACCGGTGCGCGAGCGCCTGCGTATCAGCCCGTCCTGCCCGCTGATTCTGTCCTTCCACGTTGCGCTGGACCAGGCCCGTGAAAAGGCCCGTGGCGAGCTGAAGATCGGTACTACCGGTCGCGGCATCGGCCCGGCCTACGAAGACAAGGTTGCACGTCGTGGCCTGCGTGTGGGCGACCTGCTCAACATGCCGCGCTTTGAAGACAAGCTGCGTGAACTGGTGGATTACCACAACTTCATGCTGGTTGGTTACTACAAAGAGCCAGCCATTGAATTCGACAAGACCCTGGCCGAGTGCAAAGAGTACGCTGAACTGCTCAAGCCGCTGATGCTCGACGTGACGGCCGAGCTGCACGACCTGCGTCGCGCCGGTAAAGACATCATGTTTGAAGGCGCCCAGGGTTCGTTGTTGGACATCGACCACGGCACCTACCCGTACGTGACCAGCTCCAACACCACTGCTGGTGGCGTGGCGACGGGTTCGGGCGTTGGCCCGATGTTCCTGGACTACATCCTGGGCATCACCAAGGCCTACACCACGCGTGTAGGTTCGGGGCCTTTCCCGACTGAACTGTTCGACGATGTCGGCGCGCACCTGGCCAAGCAAGGCCACGAGTTCGGCGCCACTACCGGGCGTGCCCGTCGTTGTGGCTGGTTCGACGCGGTTATCCTGCGTCGCGCTATCGATGTGAATAGCATCTCGGGCATCTGCCTGACCAAGCTGGACGTACTCGACGGCCTGCAAACCATCAACATCTGCATCGGCTACAAAGATGCAGAAGGTAATGAGGTTGCCCCGACCGACGCTGACAGCTACGTGGGCCTGCAGCCTGTGTACGAAGAAGTGCCGGGCTGGACCGAATCGACCGTGGGTGCCAAGACCCTGGAAGAGCTGCCAGCTAACGCCCGTGCCTACATCAAGCGCGTTGAAGAGTTGATCGGCGCGCCGATCGACATTATTTCGACGGGCCCGGACCGCAACGAGACTATCGTTCTGCGTCATCCGTTCGCTTAATAAGCTGTTGATGTAAAAAGCAAAGGGCCCCATTGGGGGCCCTTTGTCGTTTCTGCCGTGCGCACGGCACGACCCTTGCTATATTTCTCTCTTTCGCGGTGCTATCAATTTAATGGCACCCGTGGTGGAGGGATTCCCGATGTCTGCCGTTCTCTCATTGTTACAAAGCCGGCTGTTGCGGCCGGTGTTCGTTACCCTTGGTATCGCTCTTTTGGTGCAAGTGCTGGTGGCGGTCGCCCTGACCCGGAGCACCGTCACGGCCCTGGAGGCCGATTTGGGCAAGCGCCTGGGCGTGGACAGCCAGAAGTTGTCGGGCGAATTGACCCAGGCTGGCAAGGAAGTGACCTCCGGCCTGGACAGCCTGTCGGCCAGTACCAGTGACCGCCTGACCGCAGGCCTTTCTGCGCGCCTGAAGCAAGAGCAGCAGCAACTGCGTGAGACCCTGGAAAAAGACCTGAAGGACTCCGCCAATGACATGGCGCAGTTACTGGCCTCGGTTGCCCCGCGCGCGATGTGGGACAGCGATGTTCCGGCGTTGTCGGAGTTTGCCCGGCGTGCCCAGCGCAACCCCAATGTGCTGTTTGTGGTGTATGACGATGCCACTGGCCAGCACCTGACTCGTTATCTGAACCGGGAAAACCCGATCAACAAGGCGCTCCTGGAAAAAGGCCAGGGCGACCGTGCGCTGGATAAAGTGTTAAATGCCGCGAAAAACGACCCGTCGGTGTACTACGTCGAAGCCTCCATCAGCCCCAATGGCGTGGAGATCGGCAAGGTGCTCATGGGCGTTTCCACCGCGGCGGTCGAGGCGGACCTGGCGGCGCTGGACCAGCGTTTTGCCGCATTGATCGCCAGCGGTGGTCAATTGGTGGGCGACAGCCTCAAGGGCGCGGCGGCGGACAGTGCAGCAGCCATGGGCGCGCGCTTGCAGTCGGCGCAGGCCACGGCCACCGAAATGACGGCTAACACCTCCAGTGCCGTGCAAGAGGCCGCGCAGGCCCTGCGCTGGCGTATCGGCCTGGGCCTGGCGGTGGTGGGCCTGGGCGTGCTGTTGCTGATTGCCGTGGTGCTGGGGCGGCGGGTGGTCAATCGCCTGAAGTTGCTGATCGCGGCCATGGATGACTTGGCCGCTGGCGAGGGGGACCTGACCAAGCGTGTGCAGATCAACAGCCAGGATGAAATCGGCGCCATGGCTTCGGCGGTCAATCGGTTTGTGGATAAGTTGCAGCCCATCGTGCGCGAGGCGGGCGATGTGGCCCAGCGTACGGGTGTGGAAATCGGCGCGATGACCTTGCGCAATGCCGGTGCCGATGCGGCGGCGGGCTTGCAGCGCGATGAAGTGGCCGAGAGCCTGCGGGCGCTGTCGCAAATGGCCGACGAGGCCCAAGCCGAAAGCCAGGCTATGCAGGCTGCGTTGCAGCAGGTGGTGGAGATCCGCCAGGCCACCGATGAGAATTCGCGTACTTCAGCTGAGGTCGGCAGTTTGATCGAGGCGCTGGCCGGGCAGGTGCAGGCCGGCTCCAAGGTGATCGAGCGCCTGGCCCAGCAAAGCGAGCAGATTGAAGTGGTGCTGACGGTGATCCACGGCATTGCCGAGCAAACCAACCTGCTGGCCCTGAATGCGGCCATCGAAGCCGCGCGTGCCGGTGAAACCGGACGGGGCTTTGCGGTGGTGGCGGACGAAGTGCGGGCGCTGGCCAGCAAGACTCAAAGCTCCACCGGCGATATCCAGGCGCATATCGTGGCGTTGCAGCAAGGTGCGCGTGAGGCGGTGGAAACCATCGGCAAGGCCGGCCGCCAGGCCAGTGAGGGGCTGCTGGTGCTGCGCGAAAGTGTGCGTTTGCAACAAACGGTGCAAGACTCGGTGGAGCAGGTGCATACGGCGATTGGCCTGGCGACCCGGGCTGCCGAGCATCAGGCCCTGGGTGCGCACGCGGTACGGGGACGGGTCGAGGTGATCCATGCTCAGGCCGAGCGGGCGGCGCAGGCGGTGGTGGAGACTACGGCCAGCGGCAAGGTACTGGATGGGTTGGCGGCGCAGTTGAAGGCCAGCCTGGGGCAATTCCGGGCTTAAGGTTGGCTGCTCGGGCCTTATCGCGGGCAAGCCCGCTCCCACAGGTGATCGCGTTCCAGTGTGGGAGCGGGCTTGCCCGCGATAGCGATTTCAGCGACTCAGATACATCCGCGTCGTCAGCAGATACACCGGCAACCCCGACACCAGAATCAACAACGCCGCATAAGGCGCCGCCGCCGCAAACTCCACATTCGAGGTGTGCGCCCACACTGCCGTGGCCAAGGTATTAAGCCCCGTCGGGCTGAGCAGCAAAGTCGCGGTCAACTCCTTCATCGCATCGAGAAACACCAAGGCAAACGCCGCCCCTAATGCCGGGAAGATAATCGGCAGGGTCACCCGGCAAAACGCGCTGAACGACGATGCGCCCAGGGTGCGCGCCGCCTCTTCCAGCTGCGGCGCGGCCTTGTTCAGCGCGGTACGGATCGGCGCCTGGGCCAGGGGTAGGAACAACAGCGCATAGGCAATCAGCAACAGCGCCGAGGTCTGATACAACGCCGGTACGTAATGCAGGGCGAAGTACACCAGGGTCAGGGCAATCACCAGGCCGGGCAGGGCGTGCAGCAGGTAGGGCAGGCGTTCGGCCCACAGTGCCAGTTGGCCCTTGTAGCGCACCACCAAAAGGCCCACCGGCACAGCCAGCCCCAGGCAGAGTGCGGCGCCGCCCAGGGACAGGGCCAGGGAGGACAGCAGCGCCTCGCTGATTTCAGCTACCGGGAAGGCCGCCGAAGAGCCCACGGCCAGCCAGTAACCGAGCATCCCCAATGGAATGCCACTGCCAATGATCGCCAGCATCAAGCAATACAGCTGGCCCAATGGCGCCCATTTGCCCAGTCGAACCTGCTCGGCATGCCGCGCCGCGCCTTGCCCGGTGCGCACATGCCGGCCCTTGCCGCGCACGCGCAACTCCAGCCATAGCAGGGTCAGGCACATCACCAGCAGCACCGCAGACAGCATCGCCGCGTTGGCATTGCTGAATTCCAGCTCGAACTGTTGGTAGATCGCCGTAGTAAAGGTTTGCAGGCCAATGATCGACAAGGCGCCGAACTCCACCAGCATATGCAAGGCGATCAACAGCGCGCCGGCCAGTAGCGACGGCCACAGCAGCGGCAGGGTGATGCGAAAGAACACGCCCCAGCGATTGAGCCCCAGGGTGCGGGCCGACTCTTCCAGGGACGGATCCAGGTTGCGCAGGGTCGCCGCCACCGGCAGGAACACCAGGGGGTACTTGGACAGGGTCATCACCAGGATTGCCCCACCCAGGCCTTCAAACTGGGCGCTCAGCGACACCCAGGTAAAGCTGCTGACAAACGCCGGTACGGCAAACGGCAGGCACAGGATCACCCCCCAGATGCGCCGGCCCGGCAGGTTGCTGCGTTCCAGCAGCCAGGCCAGGGATAGGCCAATCACCGCGCAGGCCACGGTCACGCCGACCATCAGGGCCAACGTGTTGCGCAGCAGGCCGAACACATACGGGCGCCACAGCAGGTGCACCGCTTCGGCCCAGCCGGCTTGCCAGGCCTTGAGGCCCACGTACACCAAGGGCAGCAGGCTCAGGCCCACCAGCAACAAGACTGGTAGCAGCAGCCAGATTGACGGGCGTTTGCGCCGGGGGCTAAAACCCCCGTGCAAGGCGGCGGATTGCGATGGGGTCATCAGTTCAAGCCAACGTCACGTTCCAGCTCCAGGGCTTCTTCGGCATTGCCCAGGTCGGCGGGAGTGACTTTTGGTGGTTGCAGCTCGCTGAACGGCTTGAGGCCGCGATTGGATTGCATGCCCTTGCGCAGCGGGTACTCGGCGGAGGTGTTGGTGATCACCCGCTGGCCTTCTTCGCTGGCCATGAATGCCAGCAATTGCTGGGCTTCTTGGGGGTGCTTGCTGGATTTGAGGGCGGCCGCCGCCGATACGGTGATCAGGCCGCCGGCATCGCCATCGGTGAAGTAGTGCAGTTGCGAATCCAGGTTGGTCTTTTCCTTTTTCAGGGCAAACCAGTAGTAGTTGTTCACCAGCACCGTCGCCACTTCGCCGTTTTCCACGGCCTTGAGGGCGACCATGTTGTTGCTGTAGACCTTGCCGAAGGCGCGCAGCCCGGTCAGCCATTCTTCGGCGGCATCGCGACCATGCAATTTGATGATTGCCACGGCCTGTTCCTGGAAGGCGCCGCTGGTGGGGACGAAGCCCACTTTGCCCTGCCACTCGGGGTTGGCGAAATCCAGTACCGACTTGGGCAGTTCTTCTTCCTTGATCAATTTCGGGTTGAAGGCCACGACCCGCGTGCGGGCGGTCACGCCCATCCAGGCGCCATTGGCAGCTACGTAGTCCTTGGGCAAGACCTCCAGGGTGCTGGCGTCGATGGTAGCCAGCAGGCCTTGTTCGCCGAGTTTGTTCAGTGGCGGGGATTCTTCGGTGTAGATCACGTCGGCAGGGGAGCGCTCACCCTCTTCGACGACCTGGCTGGCCAGTTGGTTGCTGCTGCCCTTGCGCACATTCACATGAATGCCGGTCTTGGCCTCGAAGGCCTTGGCGAGTTCATCGCCGACTTCCTTGTGCTGGCCGTTGTACAGGGTCAGTTCAACCTTGTCGGCTGAGTAGGCGGTGGGAGAGAGCAGGGTCAGGCCGAACAGAGTGATGGTCAGGCCACGCAGAAGGGATGTCTTGAGACGGATATCGCGGATCATCATCCGGGGTGTTCCTCACTTGTATGCAACAAATTCTTACAAGGATAAACGATAAAACTTCTCAAGTGCGGGCGGGGCTGGCACTGCGGGTGGAGTTTTTAAACCCCGGAAACGAAAAAACCCGCTTTCGCGGGTTTGATCTGAATTTGGTGCCCAGGAGAAGACTCGAACTTCCACGACCTTGCGATCACCAGCACCTGAAGCTGGCGTGTCTACCAATTTCACCACCTGGGCATTATCAAGCAACGTTGCCGCTGTTGATGGGGCGAACTATACGGCGGCCTTTTTGATCTGTAAACCCCTGATTTGATTTTATAAATCAATTTTTCGGTTGAAAATCAAAGGCTTTTAACGCAAAAACCCGCTTTCGCGGGTTTTTGTGAAACTCAAGGCTGGCCTTGGGTTTTGAATTGGTGCCCAGAAGAAGACTCGAACTTCCACGACCTTGCGGTCACCAGCACCTGAAGCTGGCGTGTCTACCAATTTCACCATCTGGGCAGTATCTTCAACGTTGCCGTCGTCGATGGCGCGCACTATACGGAGTGACTTTTGAGCTGTAAACCCCCGTCATCAAAAAAGCCTGGAAAATTTCGCGGGCGGTCGCGCAAGGTGGTTTCCCGGGACCATAAAACGCATTTCCCGACGAGTTATTGCTGGAAATTTCCCGTTTCAATACGCGTATGCCAAACTAACCCACATATAGACAAGGTGAAAACTCTCTAATGGCCGATTGGCAGTCCCTCGATCCCGAGGCCGCTCGTGAAGCGGAAAAATATGAAAACCCTATTCCTAGCCGCGAACTGATCCTGGCGCATCTCGCCGATCGGGGTTCGCCTGCTAGCCGCGAGCAGCTGGTTGAAGAATTCGGTCTGACCACCGAAGACCAACTCGAAGCGCTGCGCCGCCGCCTGCGCGCCATGGAGCGCGATGCACAGTTGATCTACACCCGTCGCGGTACTTACGCGCCGGTGGACAAGCTCGACCTGATCCTTGGCCGCATTGCCGGTCACCGTGACGGTTTCGGCTTCCTGATCCCTGATGATGGCAGCGATGACCTGTTCATGAGCCCGGCGCAAATGCGCCTGGTGTTCGATGGCGACCGTGCCCTGGCGCGCGTGTCCGGCCTGGACCGTCGCGGTCGGCGCGAAGGCGTGATCGTCGAAGTGGTGTCCCGTGCCCACGAGTCCATCGTCGGTCGCTACTTTGAAGAAGGCGGCATCGGTTTCGTAATCCCGGACAACCCGAAGGTCCAGCAGGAAGTGCTGGTGACTCCGGGCCGCAATGGCGCCGCCAAGGTCGGGCAGTTCGTCGAGGTGAAAATCACTCACTGGCCAACCCCGCGCTTCCAGCCACAGGGCGATATTGTCGAAGTGGTCGGCAACTATATGGCGCCGGGCATGGAAATCGATGTGGCGCTGCGCACCTACGATATTCCCCACGTCTGGCCTGAGGCGGTGCTCAAAGAAGCCGCCAAGCTCAAGCCGGAAGTCGAAGAAAAAGACAAAGAGAAACGCATCGACCTGCGTCATCTGCCGTTCGTTACCATTGACGGCGAAGATGCCCGCGACTTCGACGATGCGGTCTACTGCGAAGCCAAGCCCGGCAAGCTGCGCCTGTTCTCCGGCGGCTGGAAGTTGTTCGTCGCGATTGCCGACGTCTCCAGCTACGTGAAGATCGGTTCGGCCCTGGATAACGAAGCCCAGGTGCGCGGCAACTCCGTGTATTTCCCTGAGCGCGTGATCCCGATGCTGCCTGAGCAGCTGTCCAACGGCCTGTGCTCCCTGAACCCGAAAGTCGACCGTTTGGCCATGGTGTGCGAGATGACTATCTCGAAAACCGGCGAAATGACCGACTACCAGTTCTATGAAGCGGTGATCCATTCCCAGGCGCGCCTGACCTACAACAAGGTCAGCACCATCCTGGAAACGCCAAAAACCAGCGAAGCCAAGGCCCTGCGCAGCCAGTATGCCGACGTCGTGCCGCACCTCAAGCAGCTCTACTCGCTGTACAAGGTGCTGCTGGGCGCACGTCATGTGCGTGGCGCGATCGATTTTGAAACCCAGGAAACCCGGATCATCTTCGGTTCCGAGCGCAAAATCGCCGAAATCACCCCGACTACCCGTAATGACGCGCACAAGCTGATCGAGGAATGCATGCTGGCGGCCAACGTGGCCACCGCCGAGTTCCTGAAAAAGCACGAGATTCCTGCGTTGTACCGGGTCCACGATGGTCCGCCGCCGGAGCGCCTGGAAAAACTGCGCGCCTTCCTTGGCGAACTTGGCCTGTCCCTGCACAAAGGCAAGGATGGCCCGTCGCCCAAGGATTACCAGGCACTGCTGGCCAGTATCAAGGACCGTCCAGACTTCCACCTGATCCAGACCGTGATGCTGCGCTCCCTCAGCCAGGCGGTGTACAGCGCCGACAACCAGGGCCACTTCGGCCTGAATTACGAGGCGTATACCCACTTCACCTCGCCGATCCGCCGTTACCCGGACCTGCTCACGCACCGCGCCATCCGCAGCGTGATCCATTCCAAGCAGAACACCCCGCATGTCAAGCGCGCCGGTGCCATGAGCATTCCGAAGGCACGGATCTACCCGTACGACGAAGCGGCCCTGGAGCAGTTGGGCGAGCAGTGCTCCATGAGCGAGCGCCGTGCCGACGAAGCCACCCGCGATGTGGTGAACTGGCTCAAGTGCGAGTTCATGAAAGACCGCGTGGGCGAGTCGTTCCCGGGCGTGATCACTGCTGTGACCGGCTTTGGTCTGTTCGTCGAGTTGACCGATATCTACGTCGAAGGCCTGGTGCACGTCACCGCCTTGCCGGGTGACTACTACCACTTCGACCCTGTGCATCACCGCCTGGCGGGCGAGCGCACCGGTCGTAGCTTCCGTTTGGGCGATACCGTGGAAGTGCGGGTCATGCGCGTCGACCTCGACGAGCGCAAGATCGACTTCGAGATGGCCGAAAAAACCCTCGAAGCGCCGATTGGCCGTAAAAAGCGCGGTGCCGAAACAGCAGCGCCGGCGAAGAAAGGTGCTCCGGCGAAAGTTGCCGCTGCCGCCGAGCCAGCAGCCAAGCCTGCTCGTCGCTCGTCGACCAAGGAAAAGGTCAGCGACGCCTACCGCCCCAGTGATGCGGCGGCGAAAAACGCCGAGCTGCGCAAGAGCCGCGAGTTGAAGCAGCAGTTGCTCAACGAAGCCAAAAGCGGTGGTAAAGCGGCGTCTGGGGGAAAGTCCCAGGCCGCCGACAAGCCGTCGAGCAAACCGAGTAAACACCGTAAAGGCCCGCCCAAAGCGGGTTCGGCCCCTGCCAAGAGCGGCGGGTCGCGCAAACCTAAGGCCAAGTCATGAGTCTGGAAAAAATCTACGGCGTACATGCCGTAGAAGCGTTGCTGCGTCACCATCCCAAGCGCGTCAAGCAGGTGTGGCTGGCCGAAGGCCGCAGTGAGCCACGCGTGCAAGCGCTGGTGGAGCTGGCCAACCAGAACAAGGTTGCCATCGGCCAGGCCGAGCGTCGCGAAATGGACGTGTGGGTCGAAGGCGTGCACCAGGGCGTGGTCGCGGACGTGAGCCCGAGCCAGGTCTGGGGCGAGGCCATGCTCGACGAGCTGCTCGACCGCACCGAAGGTGCGCCGCTGTTGCTGGTGCTGGACGGCGTGACCGACCCGCACAACCTCGGCGCCTGCCTGCGTTCGGCGGATGCCGCCGGTGCGCTGGCGGTGATCGTGCCTAAAGACAAGTCGGCCACGTTGACGCCGGTTGTGCGTAAAGTCGCCTGCGGCGCGGCGGAAGTGATTCCGCTGGTGGCCGTGACCAACCTGGCGCGCACCCTGGAAAAACTCCAGCAGCGCGGCTTGTGGGTCGTGGGCACGGCGGGGGAGGCCGAGGTCAGCATTTATGACCAGGACCTCACCGGCCCAACCATCCTGATCATGGGCGCCGAAGGCAAGGGCATGCGTCGCCTGACCCGTGAGCATTGCGACTACCTGGTGCATTTGCCGATGGCCGGTAGCGTCAGCAGCCTCAACGTATCCGTGGCGACTGGCGTGTGCCTGTTCGAGGCCCAGCGCCAGCGCGGTGCCAAGGCCAAGACCAAGAAGTAATCAGGTCTGGCGCAGGTCCAAATGTGGGAGCAGGCAAGCCAGCTCCCACATTGGTTTTTGGTCAAATAATCACCAATTGCCTTGCGCCCGTTCTCCCCCTTCTCTACAATTGCGCCCCTTGCCTTCCCGGCGGGCACGCATGTGCCTCCCAGCGGCAAGATTCCTAAGTGTCATTCACTCCTTGTCTGACCGTTTTTGAGCGGCAGGCTACAACCCGTAAGGAGCATTCATGCGTCATTACGAAATCATCTTTTTGGTCCACCCGGATCAAAGCGAGCAAGTCGGCGGCATGGTAGAGCGTTACACCAAGCTGATCGAAGAAGACGGCGGCAAAATCCACCGTCTGGAAGATTGGGGCCGTCGTCAACTGGCCTACGCAATCAACAATGTTCACAAGGCTCACTACGTGATGCTGAACGTTGAGTGCACTGGCAAGGCCCTGGCCGAGCTGGAAGACAACTTCCGCTACAACGATGCAGTGATCCGTAACCTGGTCATCCGTCGCGAAGAAGCCGTTACCGGCCAATCCGAGATGCTCAAGGCTGAAGAAAACCGCAGTGAGCGCCGTGAGCGTCGCGACCGTCCTGAGCACGAAGGCGCTGATAGCGCTGATAGTGATGACAGCGACAACAGCGATAACGCTGACGAGTAATCCACGGACCTTTTAAGGAGCCTATCAAATGGCACGTTTCTTCCGTCGTCGTAAATTCTGCCGCTTCACCGCTGAAGACGTGAAAGAGATCGATTACAAAGATCTCAACACTCTGAAAGCCTACGTATCCGAGACCGGCAAAATCGTTCCAAGCCGTATCACCGGTACCAAAGCTCGTTATCAGCGTCAGCTGGCCACCGCTATCAAGCGCGCCCGCTTCCTGGCCCTGCTGGCCTACACCGACAGCCACGGCCGCTGAGACCGGGCAGTCGACAAGTAGTAAGGGATTGAATGCATGCGCGCCTTAGCTGAGTTCATCATGCGCGGTCGTGTGCAGGCCACTCTGGTAGTGGCTGGATGTGCTGCATTGCCGCTGTTGTATTGGTTGGGTGCTGCCGCGGGAAGCCTTGTGCTGCTGCGGCGCGGTTTGAAGGACGCCCTGGGCGTCCTTGCCCTGGGGTTGCTGCCGGCCTTGATCTGGTGGCTGCAATTCGACGATCCACGGGTACTTCTGGTACTGCTGGGGTCTTCGAGCCTTGCGTTGGTTCTGCGCGCAAGTGAGTCCTGGGTCCGTACGCTGCTGGTCAGCGTGGCATTGGGAGTGGTGTATTCAGTGGTGCTTGGCGCGGCTTTCCGCCCGCAAATCGAGGCGCTGTCGCAGGAGTTGGTAAAAATCCTGCCATTGGCCCTCGGGGATCTCTACCAGCAGTTGTCGGTAGATGAGCGAGCGCGCATGGCCACACTGATTGCTCCGGTCCTTACCGGCCTGATAGCGGCACTGTTGCAGATCGTCAGTGTGCTGAGCCTGATTCTTGGGCGCTACTGGCAGGCGTTGTTGTATAACCCGGGTGGTTTTGGTCGCGAGTTTCGCAGTATCAGAATCCCCGCAGGCCCAGCGATGTTGCTGCTGGCGTGCATGCTTGTAGGGCCGAACTTCGGTCCGCAAATGGCCATGTTGACGCCGTTGTGCAGCGTACCGCTGGTGATTGCCGGGCTGGCCCTGATGCACGGGCTGGTGGCGCAAAAGCGCCTGGCCAAGTTCTGGCTGGTGGGGTTGTACGTGACGCTGTTGCTGTTTATGCAACTGATCTATCCGTTACTCGTGGTCTTGGCCATTGTCGACGGCCTGATTGATTTTCGCGGTCGTCTGGCGCCGAAAGACGCCGATAACGCGAACGGTGAAGGTTAAAAGTTAGAGGATTTTCACATGCAACTGATCCTTCTGGAAAAAGTCGCCAACCTGGGCAACCTGGGCGACAAAGTAAACGTTAAGGCCGGCTACGGTCGTAACTACCTGCTGCCATACGGCAAAGCCACCGCTGCAACCGCTGCCAACCTGGCCGCGTTTGAAGAGCGTCGCGCTGAGCTGGAAAAAGCCGCAGCAGACAAGAAAGCTTCGGCTGAAACCCGTGCTGCCCAACTGGCCGAGCTGGAAGTGACTATCACTGCCACCGCCGGTGACGAAGGCAAGCTGTTCGGTTCGATCGGTACCCACGACATCGCTGATGCACTGACCGCCTCCGGCGTTGAAGTGCAGAAGAGCGAAGTTCGTCTGCCGAACGGCACCATCCGCAACGTAGGCGAATTCGACGTAGCCGTGCACCTGCACGCTGAAGTTGAAGCCACCGTACGCGTTGTTGTGGTAGCAGCTTAAGAAGCACCTAACTGACTGGCACCTCGCGTGTCAGCCAGTTAACATCGGGCACGATCCTGTTTACAGGTCGTGCCTTTTGTTTTTCTACACACCCCTAATTTCAAGTGGCCATGAACGATATTTCAGCTCCTGAGCAATACGATCTGCAAACCGCTGCCCTGAAGGTGCCGCCGCATTCCATCGAGGCCGAACAGGCCGTGCTCGGTGGCTTGATGCTGGACAACAACGCCTGGGAACGCGTGCTCGATCAAGTCTCGGACGGTGATTTCTATCGGCATGACCACCGCCTGATCTTCCGCGCCATTGCCAAGCTGGCCGACCAGAACTCCCCGATCGACGTGGTGACCCTGGCCGAACAATTGGACAAGGAAGGCCAGACCTCACAAGTCGGCGGCCTGGGCTACCTGGGTGAGCTGGCGAAAAACACGCCGTCCGTCGCCAACATCAAGGCCTATGCCCAGATTGTTCGCGAGCGGGCGACCCTGCGCCAATTAATCGGCATCAGCACCGAAATCGCCGACAGCGCCTTCAACCCCGAAGGCCGCACCGCCGCCGAGATCCTCGACGAAGCCGAGCGCCAGATCTTCCAGATCGCCGAAGCCCGCCCGAAAACCGGCGGCCCGGTCAGCGTCAACGACCTGTTGACCAAGGCCATCGACCGTATCGACACCTTGTTCAACACTGACAACGCCATCACTGGTATTTCCACTGGCTACACCGACCTCGACGAGAAGACCAGCGGTCTGCAGCCGTCCGACCTGATCATCGTCGCCGGCCGTCCATCCATGGGTAAGACCACCTTTGCGATGAACCTGGTGGAAAACGCCGTGTTGCGCAGCGACAAGGCCGTGCTGGTGTACTCCCTGGAGATGCCAGGCGAATCGCTGATCATGCGTATGCTCTCGTCGCTCGGCCGGATCGACCAGACCAAGGTGCGTGCCGGTCGCCTGGAAGACGACGACTGGCCGCGCCTGACCTCGGCGGTCAACCTGCTCAACGACCGCAAGCTGTTTATCGACGACACCGCCGGTATCAGCCCGTCCGAGATGCGAGCGCGTACTCGGCGCCTGGTGCGTGAACACGGCGATATCGCCCTGATCATGATCGACTACCTGCAGTTGATGCAGATCCCCGGCTCCAGCGGCGACAACCGGACCAACGAGATTTCCGAAATCTCCCGGTCCCTCAAAGCCCTGGCCAAGGAGTTCAACTGCCCGGTGGTGGCGCTGTCCCAGCTCAACCGTTCCCTGGAACAACGTCCCAACAAGCGCCCGGTGAACTCCGACTTGCGGGAATCCGGAGCCATCGAGCAGGACGCCGACGTGATCATGTTCGTGTACCGCGACGAGGTGTATCACCCGGAAACCGAGCACAAGGGTATTGCCGAAATCATCATCGGCAAGCAGCGGAACGGGCCGATCGGCTTTATCCGCCTGGCGTTTATCGGTAAGTACACGCGCTTCGAGAACCTGGCGCCGGGTAGCTACAACTTCGACGACGATGAGTAATCAGCGGCTTTCAGGCCTGGGGAACAATCGCCTGATGGTTATTTCATTGTAGAGGTAGTTCCAGCGCAGTTCCGCGCCGGCCGGTATGTGATCGCTGGCAAAAAATGCGGTGAGTATCATAGGTTCGCGTGCCCCGCTGGCGGTTTCGACTTCGACACGAAACTGTGATGCTTCCACGTTATAGCCGCTGCGGGCCTGCCTGATCGGCAGCCCTGCGTCGTACTCGAAAATGGTATTGATCCTCGAAAGTACGTTGTCACCCGACAACATGGGTTGTGTGTTGTAGGCATGGGGTGTGGTCGGCCTGATGTTCTTGACGGGCAGCAGGTAAGGGTCTTGTCGAGCCATTGCAATATAGAGCGGCAGTATTTCCCCGCCATAGACACCCAGTGCCGCCCCTCGCTTGATCGGTCGCCGCGTAATGACGGTGGCCTCGCCGATGAGTGCGGCTTCTTGCGCAAATTTTTGATGGGCCGCCGTAAAGGGGGTGACCTCCAGGTTGTCTTCATACAGCTGTGCCACCTGTTCGTAGCCTTCCCACTGGAAGTAGGGCCGGATCAGCCGACTGTCAAATATGGCTTCGGACGTCAGCGATTTGCTTTGTGACTGTATTTGCCGGATGCGCAGGGGCAGGCCGTCTTCGTCGCGCAACGGGTATCGACCATTGTTGGCCCGGTCATAGATGCGTCGATAGTTCTGGCTGAACTGATAGCCTTGCCCCGTGCGCATGTGGGTCAGTTCCTGTGCGGTGTATCGGGTTGTCACAACGCCTTCTTCGGCCGATTCATACTCGCTGGAGGAGCGTGCCGGCTCAAATTCGTCGCTGGACTCCATCTCATGGAGCTTGAGCGCCTCCTCGTCCCCTCCCAGCAACGTACCTTTGGCCGGATCGATTTCCCAGCCGGCCTGGGGCTTTTGGCGCAGGTAGGGTTGATAGGCCCGGAAGCGATTGCGGGCATCCGCCAGCCGCCAGCCCAGGGGGTCGTATCGCAGGGGATAGTATTTGTGGTTGTCCTGTATGTAATAGCGGTAGCTTGCGTCGGGCTGAGGAGGCGATTGGTAGGTGCCGTCCTCACGCAGCGTCAGCCCGGCCGGAGGGTTGGGGTCGGCGAATAGCGGATCCAGGGGCCGCCCGGCAGTCTCCGCTAGTGTGCCCAGGGGAGGCATGGCCCGGATGGTGGGGAGCTGGGTCAGGCGCGACAGACTGAGTTTCTGGATGGCCTGCTTGAGGGTTGCGGTGCCCGATGCGTCCAGGATGGCCCGGCGTTCGGGGGCCGCCAGCGTACTTTCAAGGGCATCGGCCAGGTGGCTGGGGGGCGCCTGGGGGGAACCTTGGGCATCAAGGCTTGAGTACTGCTCGCCCAGGCGGATCAAGACATGGCGGTGACTGGCCTGTGCTGGGCCGATGCGACCCAGCAGCGGGCCGTCTTGGCGCTGTGCATAAATCTCGATCCGCAATGCGTCCGGCCATGAGGGTAACTGCTCCAGGTTGTATAGCGTCAGCGGCACGCTATGGCGGTCACTGATGCCGTCGAGGAAAAGCGCTTCCTGTGAACGCGTTGCTTGCTGTGTCTGAATGTACTGTTGCGCCTCCCAGCGTTGGGAGGCAGTCAGGCTTTTTTCCTGTTGCAGGCGCTGTTTTTCTTGCTCAGTCAGCGTCGACTCCATGGCCTCAAGATGGCTCTTGGACAGTTGCGGCATGATTGCGCGAATGTTGTGTTCCGTGGGCGTGACGGCGCGCTCGCCGGGCTCGCTGAGTAGGGCCAGCAGCCGTTGCTTTTGCTGCATGCCTTCGCTTTGCAGGCGCAGGGCCAGGTTTTCGGTTTTGGTCAGCGCGTCGATGGATGGTGTGGGCAACAGCTCGTTAAATGACGCTTGTGCCATTTGCTCCTCCACGGCATGCAGCAGCTCGCCCTTTTTGAACCTCGCCGCGCTGATCTTTATTTCAGTGGGACCGCTCCCATGGCTCAACAGGGTCTGTTGTTGGCCATCGACGATTTTCAAGGCGTGGTCGGCGGGCCACTCGGGCAGCCTGCTGAGCAGGTGGAATTGAATCAACGGCGAATGGGCTGTGACCGATTTACCTTCGGCCCGTGCCAGATTGAAATCATTGATCTCCTGTTCCAGGTCGAAGTGCTTGACCGTGTCACGCAATAAGGGCGCAGGGGGCTCCATATCCTGGTGGATTTGGCGCAGGCTCGAATGGTCCACACCACTGAGCAGCAGGATGGGCTCGACGTCCGGTTGCCTGATATTGGCGGCCTCGGGTCCCAGGCGTTTGATCAGTTTAAGGTCGTCCCAATCCCGGGGCGATTCGTGGGCCTGGCGCCAGCCACCCACCCCATTGCTCAGCAGCGGCGGTCGATAGGCGTCCGGGTCGTTGGGGGGGGACAGCTCCCATTGTGTGCCGTCCGGCGAGCGTTGAACCGAGTGAACATGATCATCCAGCTTCAGGTAGTGCTGTTGCTCGTGCCGGAACAGGCCTTGCTTGTTTGCGCTCACGTGTGCGGGCAGCGGCTTGGGGTGGCGGTAAGGTGTTAGATCGCTGTGCCATAGGCGCCAACCCTTGTTGCGGACCCTGACCTTTACCAGGTTGGCCGTGAAGCCTGCCGTCTTGATGGCGCCCGCGGTGACAGCGGCCTGTGCAAGGGTGTCCACCAGGTCCAGCAAATCATTCAAGGCCTCATCGCTGTCGCCGCGGCTCCAGGCCGCAAAGCCCTCATACACCGTTCCTATCACTTGGGCAGCGCTGACGACCAGCAGGGCTTGCCCCACGATTGGAATAAATGAGGCGGCGAAAAACAACAGAAACTCCCCGGCCTCGATCCAGCTCTGCAAGCGTTTTTGCCGGCTGACCATGTCGGCCTCGGCCGTGGAGACAACCAGCGTGCTGGCGTCGCTCTTGATCTGGGCAATGCGTTGGCGGGCGATGGCCAGGAACAGGTCCCCCTGGATGGGCGTCAGGCTGACCGAGGCCTCGAGCGTGGCGCGGTAGACAGCGGTGGCCCTGACCAATTCGTGTGTGCTGGTATAAGCCGGCGTCACGCTCAGCAGGCTGGCTTGATGCTGTAACGGGACAAGTTGCTTGAAGAATGCCTGGTAGGCAGGATTCAACAGCCGTTCGGCGAGGTGCTGCTGGAGGTCCTCCCAGGTACGGTGTGGGCTGAGGGGGGCCACGGGGTCATCTGGGACGTACAGGATGTAGGGGAGGTCGATGAGCGATGCCTCAATCACCAGGACACTGGGCAGCACCACGTTATCAAGGGTCAGGTGGCTGTACTTTATGTCCAGGTGATTGGCCGAGCGTTGCAGGCTATGCAGTTGCAGGTGTTGCCGGGGGCTTATCTGCCGGCGCATGTAGGCGATATGCAAGGCAACCCCCATGGCGTGCTGTGCCTGGGCGCGGAATATCCTGAGCACCTGGGCGGCGGTACGTGTGCTGCCCGCAGAGGGTTCCAGAATGCTGCTGATATGCGTGAGGTACTTTGCGCCCAGGTCCAGTTCTCGACACAAGCGTGCGAACGCCGCAGGGGAGGCGCTGGTCAAGACCTCACCGGCGTTTGTCATGTTGTGCAGGGCGGTGCCGTCTTCCATCCCGCCGGGCTCGGCTTCGGCCGCTTCAAAATTCTGCAGGGCCGCCTCGAGCAGTGTCTGGCGTGTGGTCTTGGCGTGGGTTTTGATCAAACCGAGCAAATGATGATTTTTCCATTCGCGTACCAAAAGGGCGTTCTCATCCGTGATAAAGCCGAAAAACCAGGACTGCAGAGACGCGCGCAGCAGAGGGCGGGCGAAGTCCTCGGGACTTTGCAGCTCGTCCAGCAACGCCTTGAGGTCGTGCCTGGCTTGATTGCTGGCGGTCATGCTCGCGCGAAACGCCTCGCGCAATGAAGAAGGCGCCTGGATCAGCCAGGCAGGCAGTTGTTGCTTGATGAGGGTTCGATGGGGAAGCAGCGGCGAGGCGGGCGGTGCTTGTGGTGGCTGTTGAGAGGAGCGGGTGTTCATTGATCGCACCATGATGGGCTGTGGTTGATCGACCCCAGCCTACCGATGGTTTTTTTGATAATGGGTTAGCGCAATAGCCCCTGGCCGGCGAAAAAATGCACGACGGATCCGCCATTCAGACCCGCGCGGTAAAAGCCGACCATTGCCGTCGGAATTGGTCAAAATTTGTGCTATATTCCGCGCCCGCGATTTTTCATCTCAACACCGGTCACCGTCATGCAAACAGCCAAGCCGTTATTTGACTATCCCAAGTACTGGGCCGAATGTTTCGGCCCCGCGCCATTCCTGCCCATGAGCAGGGAGGAGATGGATCAGCTTGGCTGGGATTCATGCGACATCATCATCGTTACCGGTGATGCCTACGTTGACCATCCGTCGTTCGGCATGGCGATTATCGGCCGGCTGCTGGAGTCCCAGGGCTTTCGCGTCGGGATCATTGCCCAACCCAACTGGCAGTCCAAAGACGACTTCATGAAGCTCGGCGAGCCGAACCTGTTCTTCGGCGTCGCGGCCGGCAACATGGACTCGATGATCAACCGCTACACCGCCGACAAGAAAATCCGTTCCGACGACGCCTACACCCCCGGCGGCATGGCCGGCAAGCGCCCGGACCGGGCGAGCCTGGTGTACAGCCAGCGTTGCAAGGAAGCCTACAAGAACGTGCCGATCGTGCTCGGTGGCATCGAGGCCTCCCTGCGCCGCATCGCCCACTACGACTACTGGCAGGACCGGGTGCGCAACTCGATCCTGATCGATGCCACTGCCGATATCCTGCTGTACGGCAACGCCGAGCGGGCGATTGTCGAAGTTGCCCAGCGCCTGTCGTGGGGCCACAAGATCGAAGACATCACCGACGTTCGCGGCACCGCGTTCATTCGCCGTGACACGCCAGCCGGCTGGTACGAAGTGGACTCCACCCGTATCGACCGCCCGGGCAAGGTCGACAAGATCATCAACCCCTACGTGAACACCCAGGACACCCAGGCCTGCGCCATCGAGCAAGAGAAAGGCCCGGTGGATGACCCGGAAGAAGCCAAGGTCGTACAGATCCTCGCCAGCCCGCGCATGACCCGCGACAAGACCGTGATCCGCCTGCCATCGGTAGAGAAGGTGCGTGGCGACGCGGTGCTGTATGCCCACGCCAACCGCGTGCTGCACCTGGAAACCAACCCCGGCAACGCCCGTGCCCTGGTGCAGAAGCATGGCGAAGTGGACGTGTGGTTCAACCCGCCGCCGATTCCCATGACCACCGAAGAAATGGACTACGTATTCGGCATGCCTTACGCCCGTGTCCCGCACCCGGTGTACGGCAAGGAAAAAATCCCGGCCTACGACATGATCCGTTTCTCGGTGAACATCATGCGTGGCTGCTTCGGCGGCTGCACCTTCTGCTCGATCACCGAGCACGAAGGCCGGATCATCCAGAACCGTTCCGAAGAGTCGATCATTCGCGAGATCGAAGAGATCCGCGATAAGGTCCCGGGCTTTACCGGGGTGATCTCCGACCTCGGCGGGCCGACCGCGAACATGTACCGCATCGCCTGCAAGAGCCCGGAAATCGAATCCGCGTGCCGCAAGCCGTCCTGCGTGTTCCCGGGGATCTGCCCGAACCTGAACACCGATCACTCGTCGTTGATCCAGCTGTACCGCAGCGCCCGTGCGTTGCCAGGTGTGAAGAAGATTCTGATCGCTTCCGGCCTGCGCTACGACCTGGCCGTGGAGTCGCCGGAATATGTCAAGGAACTGGTGACCCACCACGTCGGTGGCTACCTGAAGATCGCCCCGGAACACACCGAGGAAGGTCCGCTCAACCAGATGATGAAACCGGGCATCGGCAGCTATGACAAGTTCAAGCGCATGTTCGAGAAGTACACCAAGGAAGCGGGCAAGGAGCAGTACCTGATCCCGTACTTCATCGCCGCCCACCCGGGCACCACCGATGAAGACATGATGAACCTGGCCCTGTGGCTCAAGGGCAATGGCTTCCGTGCCGACCAGGTGCAGGCGTTCTACCCCTCGCCCATGGCCACCGCCACCGCGATGTACCACTCGGGTAAGAACCCGCTGCGCAAGGTCACCTACAAGAGCGACGCGGTGACCATCGTCAAGAGCGAAGATCAGCGGCGCCTGCACAAGGCGTTCCTGCGCTACCACGACCCCAAAGGCTGGCCGATGCTGCGTGAAGCCCTGACCCGCATGGGCCGCGCCGACCTGATCGGGCCGGGCAAGGATCAGTTGATTCCGCTGCACCAGCCGTCCACCGACAGCTACCAGAGCGCCCGTCGCAAGAACTCGACGCCGGTGGGCAGCCATAAGGTCGCCAAGGAAACCACCACCAAGATCCTCACCCAGCACACCGGCCTGCCACCCCGTGGCAGCGACGGCAGCAACCCGTGGGACAAGCGCGAACAAGCCAAGGCCGCGGCCATGGCGCGCAACAAGCAGGCGGCTAAAGAACGCACCGACGCGGCCAAGGGCAAAGGCAAGAAGCCTGCGCGCAAGCCGGTTGTGCCGCGTTGATCGCAGCCTGAACCTGCAAAACGCCAGCCTCGTGCTGGCGTTTTGCTTTCTAGCGGGTGGTTAGCCTGTTTGTTAAGGTGGCGCCCGTTGAATCGCCATCGCAGGCAAGCCAGCTCCCACATTCGACCGCATTCTTATGCTGGAACTCGGTCAACTGTGGGAGCGGGCTTGCTCGCGAAGGCGCCAGTTCAGACACCACCTATTTCAAGGAAGATCACCCCATGAGCAACCCCTTGCTCAACATCGGCATGGACTCCAACCGCTCCCAGTTCATGGCGCGCCAGCGCATCGAAAGCCAGATCAACCTGCCCCGCCTGTTCGCCGCCATCGACGCCGACCCCGGCATCGTCGGCGCGGGGGTGGTGTATATCGATGCTGACTTCAATGTCATTACCCTGCGCGAGTTCAAGCCCATTTGCAGCATCAAGCCCAAGCGCATTATTTTGCGTGAGGCGCAGAGGTATATTTCGCCGGCGCAGTTTGCCAATCAGGTGGCTAACAACCCGCGTGAGTCCCGGTTGGTGGGCGAAGCAGTCAATACGACCCTGTCTTGTGCGGGCGCAATCCTTGGTTGGATTGTTGTGTTCAGCGGTACAGTCGCCGTGCCTTTCACGGGTGGCGCGAGCCTGGTGGTGGCGGGTATCGGTGCGACGGCTGCAGCGGCCAGTACTGCGCAATGTGTCGTCGGGGGTATGAGAACTATCAACGAACTCAATGACCCGGCAGCCAACGACGATATGGATAGCGAGGACTGGTATCGCTATGCAATGCCGGTATTGGACGCCGCGTCACTGCTGGGGGCCGGCGCCTCTACTCTGACCACTCTTCGGCTGCTGCAGGCTCGAAAGGTGACCACTGGCAGAAGTTGGTACGAGTTGTCCAAGGGGTTGACCCGCCAGCAACGCAAGGCGCTCACCAAAGAGTTGCTGAGCCTGAAAGATCCAAGCCTGAGCAATAAGCTCTTGAAACTGCGCCAGCGCTCCGGTGAGCTGGCCAAGCGCTATTCAGCGAGCGAGATCAATCACGCTACGTTGACGCAGATCAGAGATTCCCTCGGGGCTGCCATTGGTTTTACCGGGAGCGCTATATCAGGCAACATTCGAACGATTGCAGTTGGCCTCTATGAGGAGCTTGAGTGATGGATCGCCCAGGTTCATTGAGAGCTTTTTTAGCGCAATATTTTCCAGCGTTTATATGCGCATTCTTCCTTGCCTGCTTCTCTCTCTCCGCCGCTATTTCATTGGCATCAAGTACATTTTTTCGCAGTGACCCAGAGCGGGCGCGTTACTCTTTTCTGGCGGCAGTTTTCTTGGGCTTGCTCTTGGCATTCAGCCATTTCGTCATGATCAGAGGGCGAGAGTGGGGGGCTTGGGTCATCGCTGCCTTCTACGTTGTATGTTTGCTGGTTGTGTTGCCAACCTATAGCTATCGGCCACATATGGCAGCATATGTAATAGGGCTGCTGTTTCCGTTGGCGGGGTTGCTGTTGCTCAATAGTCAGCGTCATCGGGAAATGCGACAGAAACTCGTCGAGCTGCGCCATCTGCGCCAGGCCGCGACTGCAAAGTACAAAAAACGGTGATTGTGCAGATTCACTAGCCGTGAACTCTCCAAGCGTTTCGCGCCTACCGAAGTCAAGCATGCAACAGTCACGCAAATTAAGGATGCCTTGGGTGCTGCGGTCGGTTTTACCGGCAGTGCGATTTCGGGGAATGTTCGGACTGTTGCTGTAGGCCTGTACGAAGAGATCGAGCAATGAATGAGATTCCCAGCATTCGTAGTTTTCTGTCGCAGTATTTTCCTGTCTTTATGGGGGGGATATTCGCGTCTATTTTTACGTTGGTATTTGCAGTTTCGTTGTTTTTCGACAGCTATTTTCAGGACCTTCCCATGGAGGACAATGCAAAGTATTCGTTCCTGGGTGGCATCGCGCTCACCTTGGTGGTGGTGCACTGCAATTTCATGATTGCTCGCGGGCGTCCGCAATGGGTGCGGCCGCTGGCGGTGCTCCTGGGGTTGTGCTTCCTGGGTGTGTTGCCCGCGATCAGTGATCAGCAGCATCCATTGATCTATAGCTTGAGCTTATTGTTTCCATTGCTGGGCTTGCTGTTGCTCAATAGTCAGCGTCATCGGGAAATGCGACAGAAACTCGTCGAGCTGCGCCATCTGCGCCAGGCTGCGACTGCAAAGTACAAAAACCTTTGATTGTTTATGTTCACTAGCCCTGCCTCAACGCGAGCGGCCTGTACGAGGAGTTAACGCAGTGAGCGGCTTTCCCGACATGGGCCGTTTCCTGGCCCGTTATTTCCCCGTATTCATGGGCACCATCTTCATGGCGATCTTTTCCGGGTCGGCTGCGATGTCCATGGCGGGTGTGACGTATTTACGCGGCGTTGATCCTGCGCTCAAGTCCAGCTATACGGGGGGCGCGATCCTGGTGCTGGTGGCAGTGCTGGTGTTTGGCAATGTAATGATTGCGCGTGGGTACTCTTGGGCTACGAGGCTGGTGGCGGGATACCTGGGCAGTTGTCTGCTGTTCGTGTTGCCGATGATTCAATACGACGTCAATGGCCTGGTGTATGGCTCCGCCGTACTGTTCCCGCTGCTGGGTTTGCTACTGCTCAATAGCAAGCGCCATCGCGAAATGCGCCAGCGGCTGCTCGAAATACGCCACCTGCGCCAAGCCGTCATCGCAACGCGCAAAAAGCGCTGATTGGGTAGATTCACCACTGTGCCCCGCACGGGCGCCACAAATATGTGCAACCCTCGCACCACGGCGGTCACTCTCGCGCCGTTTTGGTGCTGTACTACACCGGCTCCCTCGATAAAGCGCAATGACCGCCGCTCTGGCATAAGTCTTGCGCGCTTTGTTTTCATGCTCTGGCTCGCAGGAGGCCGCCGTGTCGATTCATGTCGCGTTGCACCATGTTACGCATTACCGCTACGACCGCGCTGTGGAGCTTGGCCCGCAGATTGTGCGTCTGCGCCCGGCGGCCCATAGCCGCACGCGGATCCTGTCCTACGCGCTGAAGGTGCTGCCCGAGCAGCATTTCATCAATTGGCAGCAAGACCCCCAGGGCAATTACCTGGCGCGCCTGGTGTTCCCGGAAAAGACCGATGAACTGCGCATCGAGGTCGATCTGGTGGCCGAGATGGCGGTGTTCAATCCGTTCGACTTTTTCCTTGAGCCCTACGCCGAACACATCCCCTTCAGCTACGCCGCCGATGAGCAGCGCGAGCTGGCGCCGTATCTGGAAACTCTGCCGCTGACACCGAAGTTTGCTGCGTACCTGGCCGGTATTGACCGCACGCCGCTGCCGGCCGTGGATTTCCTGGTCGGCCTCAACCAGCGCCTGGCGGCGGATATCGGCTACCTGATCCGCATGGAACCGGGCGTGCAAACCCCGGAATTCACCCTGGAAAACGCCTCCGGCTCCTGCCGTGACTCGGCTTGGCTGCTGGTGCAATTGCTGCGCAACCTGGGCTTGGCGGCGCGGTTTGTCTCCGGCTACCTGATCCAGTTGACCGCCGACGTCAAAGCCCTCGACGGGCCCTCCGGTACCGAGGTGGACTTCACCGACTTGCACGCCTGGTGCGAGGTGTATTTGCCCGGCGCCGGCTGGATCGGCCTGGATGCCACCTCCGGCTTGTTTGCCGGTGAAGGCCATATCCCGTTGGCCTGTAGTCCCGATCCATCGTCTGCCGCTCCGATCAGTGGGCTGGTGGAGCCGTGCGAGTGCGAATTTACCCACGAAATGTCGGTGGAGCGCATCTGGGAAGCGCCGCGCGTCACCAAGCCCTACACCGAAGAACAATGGCTGGCGATCCAGGCCCTGGGCCGGCAGATCGATGGCGACCTGCTCAAGGACGATGTGCGCCTGACCATGGGCGGCGAGCCGACGTTTGTGTCCATCGACGACCCCGACGGTGCCGAGTGGAACACCGCGGCCCTGGGCCCGGACAAGCGCCGGCTGTCCGCCGAGCTGTTCCAGCGCATGCGCAAGCACTATGCGCCCAAGGGCTTGGTGCATTTCGGCCAGGGCAAGTGGTACCCGGGCGAGCAACTGCCGCGCTGGTCGCTCAATTGTCATTGGCGCCGCGATGGTGTGCCGGTCTGGCACAACGACGCGCTGATCGCCGATGAGCAGCAAGACTACGGCACTGATGAGGTAATGGCCGGGCGTTTCCTGGCGAGCATTGCCGAGCGCCTGCAGTTGCCGGCGCGCTTTGTATTCCCGGCCTTCGAGGACAATTTCTACTACCTGTGGCGCGAAGGTGCCTTGCCGCAGAATGTCAGCGCCCTGGATTCACGCCTGGAGGATGAGCTGGAGCGCGAACGCCTGCGCAAGGTGTTCAGCCAGGGCCTGGATAAAGTCATCGGCCACGTACTGCCCCTGGCGCGCACCGCAGCCAACGACCGCTGGCAGAGCGGCCGTTGGTACCTGCGCGACACCCATTGCCGGCTGGTGCCGGGGGACTCGCCGCTGGGCTATCGCTTGCCCCTGGCCTCGCAGCCCTGGGTGACGGCGGCAGATTACCCCTTTGTGCATCCCACCGATCCCAATCAGGATCTGCCGGCGCTAGCCATCACCACGCCAGGCCCTGGCGAGCCTGCGCCCATCGATGAGCGTATGCCCAAGGTCGACGAGTCTGCCGACTGGCTGACCCGCACCGCCTTGTGCGCCGAAGCGCGGGGCGGGCGGCTCTACCTGTTTATGCCGCCCCTGGAGCGGGTCGAGGATTACCTGGAGTTGGTGAGCGCCATCGAGGCCACCGCCCAGGAACTGCATTGCCCGGTATTGCTGGAAGGCTACGAGCCGCCGAGCGACCCGCGCCTGAGCAACTTCCGCGTGACGCCAGACCCAGGCGTGATCGAGGTCAACGTGCAGCCGTCCGCCACCTGGGACGAACTGGTGGAGCGCACCGAGTTCCTCTATGAAGAGGCCCGGCAAACCCGCCTGACCACCGAAAAGTTCATGATCGACGGGCGCCACACCGGCACCGGCGGTGGCAACCACTTTGTGCTGGGTGGGGCCACGCCCAAGGATTCGCCGTTCCTGCGCCGCCCGGACCTGCTGCGCAGCCTGATCAGCTACTGGCATAACCATCCGTCGTTGTCGTACCTGTTTTCCGGGCTGTTTATCGGCCCGACCTCCCAGGCGCCACGGGTGGATGAGGCGCGCAATGACGCGTTGTACGAATTGGAAATCGCCTTTGCGCAGATGCCCGCGCCAGGCGAGGAATGCCCGCCGTGGCGGGTGGACCGCTTGCTGCGCAACTTGCTGATCGACGTCACCGGCAATACCCACCGCGCCGAATTCTGCATCGACAAGCTCTACTCGCCGGACGGTGCTACCGGGCGCCTGGGCCTGCTGGAGCTGCGCGCCTTTGAGATGCCGCCCCATGCACGCATGAGCCTGACCCAACAGTTGCTGCTGCGCGCCCTGGTGGCGCGCTTCTGGCGTGAGCCCTACGCGCCGCCGAAGCTGGCGCGCTGGGGCACGGAGCTGCACGACCGCTTCCTGCTGCCGCACTTTATCGAGCAGGACTTTGCCGACGTGATCGTCGAGCTCAACGCCGCCGGTTACCCGCTGCGCGCCGAGTGGTTCGCGGCGCACCTGGAATTCCGTTTTCCCAAGGTCGGCGACTATGCCGTCAGCGGTATTGAACTGGAGCTGCGCCAGGCCCTGGAACCCTGGCATGTGCTGGGCGAAGAGGGCGCGGCGGGGGGCACGGTGCGCTATGTGGATTCCTCCCTTGAACGCTTGCAGGTCAAGCTCAGCGGCCTGCCGCCGCAGCGCTATGTGCTGACCTGCAATGGCGTGGCCGTGCCGCTGCATGCCACCGGCCGGGTGGGCGAGTTCGTCGCGGGTGTGCGCTATCGCGCCTGGCAACCGGCCAATTGCCTGCAGCCGACCATCGCCGTGCATGCGCCGTTGGTCTTTGATCTGCTGGATACCTGGATGCAGCGCTCCCTGGGCGGTTGCCAGTACCACGTGGCCCATCCGGGCGGGCGCAATTACGACAGCTTGCCGGTCAATGCCAACGAAGCGGAGAGCCGGCGCATGGCGCGGTTCTTCCGTTTGGGCCACAGCCCGGGCAAATTGCCGGTGCCGGCGCTGGTGATCAACGATGAACTGCCGATGACCCTGGATCTGCGGCGCTTCGCAAATAAAAATGACTAAACACAACTCCACCTATAGGAGCGGGCTTATGTGGGAGCGGGCTTGCCCGCGATGACCGAGTATCAGCCAGTACAGGCATTGGCTGACGCACTGCTATCGCGAGCAAGCCCGCTCCCATACACGGCCAGTTTCCACAGAGGATTTGCAGTGTTTGTTAGGTTAATCTGACTTCCCTTGCCCCTGCCGAGCGTTCCATGTCCGACTTGCTCGACCGTTACCCGCTGACTGCGGGCACTTATCACGAACTGCTGGATGACAGCGGTGCAGTGCGCGCCCATTGGCGGCGTTTGCTCGACCATCTGCAACGCAGCACCCCGGCGCAACTGGCCCAGCGCCAGGCGCTGCTGACCCGGCAGATCCAGGAAAACGGCGTGACCTACAACGTCTACGCCGACCCCAAGGGCGCCGACCGCCCCTGGGAGCTGGACTTGCTGCCCCATGTGCTGGCGGCGGATGAGTGGGCGCAGCTGTCGGCGGGCATTGCCCAGCGCGCCCGGTTGCTCAATGCGGTGCTGGCCGACCTGTATGGCCCGCAACGCCTGATTGCCGAAGGCTTGCTGCCGGCAGAGCTGGTGTTTGGGCATAACAACTTCCTGTGGCCGTGCCAGGGTATCCAGCCGCCCGATGGGGTGTTCCTGCACCTATACGCGGTGGACCTGGCGCGCACCCCGGACGGCCGCTGGTGGGTCACGGCGGACCGTACCCAGGCCCCGTCCGGTGCCGGGTATGCCCTGGAAAACCGCACCATCGTTTCCCGTGCCTTCCCGGATTTGTATCGCGACTTGCAGGTGCAGCACCTCACCGGGTTCTTCCGCACCCTGCAGGAAACCCTGGCCCGCCAGGCCCCCGGCGATGACCAGCCGCCGCTGATCGTGCTGCTGACCCCGGGGCGCTTCAATGAAAGCTATTTCGAGCACCTGTACCTGGCCCGCCAGCTTGGCTACCCCCTGGTAGAGGGCGGTGACCTGACCGTGCGCGACAGCACTGTGTACCTGAAAACCCTCAGCGGCCTGCGCCGCGTGCACGCGATCATGCGCCGACTGGACGATGACTTCTGCGACCCCCTGGAACTGCGCACCGACTCGGCCCTGGGCGTGCCCGGCCTGCTGGGCGCGGTGCGCCAGGGCAATGTGCTGGTGGCCAATGCCCTGGGCGCCGGTGTGCTGGAGTCCCCTGGGCTGTTGGGTTTCCTGCCGAAGATCAATCAATTTTTGTTTGGCGAAGCACTGATCCTGCCGTCCATCGCTACATGGTGGTGCGGCGAGGCCCCAGTACTGGCCGAAGCCCTGGAAAAACTACCGGAGCTGCTGATCAAGCCGGCGTTCCCCTCGCAAAGTTTTGCCCCGGTGTTTGGCCGCGACCTGAACGACGAACAGCGCCAGGCCCTGGCCGTACGCATGCAGGCGCGTCCATACGCCTACGTGGCCCAGGAGCTGGCGCAACTGTCCCAGGCGCCGGTCTGGCACACCGTGGATGATCATCTGCAACATCGCGCCATCGGCATGCGCATGTATGCGGTAGCCAGTGAAGACGGCTACCGGGTGTTGCCGGGCGGCCTGACCCGCGTGGCGGCGCAGGCGGACGCCGAAGTGGTGTCGATGCAGCGGGGTGGGGCGAGCAAGGACACCTGGGTGCTGGGCGAGCGTGCCCCCGGTGGCGAGCAATGGCGCGCGCAACGGGTGATCGGCACCCATGACCTGGTGCGCCGCGATCCGTACCTGCCTTCGCGGGTGGTGGAGAACCTGTTCTGGTTCGGCCGTTACTGCGAGCGCTGCGATAACAGTGCGCGCTGGCTGCGCATCGTGCTCGCCCGCTATGTCGATGGTGACGACCCGCTGGCCCTGCAGGCAGCCGTAGAACTCGGTGAGAGCCTGCGCCTGCTGCCAGAGGAGGGCGAGTTGCCTGAACGGCTGCTGGAGGCCCTGCTCGGTGATGACTGGCCGTCAAGCCTGCGCGCCAACCTGCAGCGTTTGCAGTGGGCGGCGTCCCAGGTGCGCGGCAAGCTGTCCCGGGAGAACTGGCAGGCCCTGGTGGAGTTGCAGCGCGAAGCCCTGGAGCTGGAAAGCGAGGCCCCGGACTTCGGCCAATTGCTGGACTTCCTCAACCGCCTGGTGATGTCCCTGGCGGCCTTGTCCGGCTTTGCCCTCGACGACATGACCCGCGACGAAGGCTGGCGCTTTTTGATGATGGGCCGGCGCATCGAGCGCCTGCAGTTTCTCAGCAGCAGCCTCGCGGCCTTCCTGCGCGGTGTGGCGGTGTTCGACCAGGCGGGGCTGGAGTGGTTGCTGGAGCTGGGCAACAGCAGTATCACCTACCGTTCGCGCTATCTGGCGGTGCCGCAATTGATTCCGGTGCTGGACCTGTTGCTGCTGGATGAACAGAACCCCCATGCGGTGCTGTTCCAGCTCAAGCTGGTGAGCCGCACCCTGCGCCGCCTCAACGATGACTTCGGCGTGCCCCGCGAGACCGGGCTGGCGCCGCTGGTGGAGCGCCTGTCGCGCTTTGACCTGGGCTGCCTGGAAAACCCGTTGTTTGGCGATGCCAGCGTGCGCGCGGCCCTCGATGGCCTGGCGGACCTGTTGCAGGCGGTCGCCGATGAGAGCGGGCAGGTCTCCGATCGCCTGGCCCTGCGCCATTTTGCCCATGTGGATGATGTCAGCCAGCAAACGGTGTCTGTGTGATGAGCGCGCGCTACCAGATTTTCCACGATACCCATTACCACTACGACAGCCCGGTGTCCCTGGCCCAGCAACTGGCGCACTTGTGGCCGCGCCCGTGTGCCTGGCAGCGCTGCACCTCGCGGCAACTGGAGATCAGCCCCGAGCCGACGGCGCGCCGCGATGAGCTGGACGTGTTTGGCAACCCGATCACCCGGCTGGCATTCGAGCGGCCCCATGACGAACTGCTGGTCAACGCCGGGTTGACCGTGGAAGTGCTGGCCCGGCCCGTGCTGGACTTCAGCCAGTCACCGCCCTGGGACCAGACCCGCAACAGCCTGAGCTACAGTGGCCAGCCGTTGTCGGCGCAGGCGATCGAGGCGTGCCGCTATCGTTTCGAGTCGCCCTACGTGCATTTGAAGAAAAACTTCGTCGCGTTCTCCGAGAGCTGCTTTCCCGCTGGCCGCCCGCTGTTGCTGGGGGTGCAGGCGTTGATGGAGAAGATTTTCAGCGAGTTCACCTTCGATGCGGAAGCCACCCAGGTCGCCACGCCGCTGGTGGAGGTGCTGGAGCGCCGAAGGGGGGTGTGCCAGGACTTTGCCCACCTGATGCTCGCCTGCCTGCGCTCACGGGGCCTGGCGGCGCGCTATATCAGTGGTTACCTGCTGACCCAGCCGCCACCCGGCCAGCCACGGCTGATCGGCGCCGATGCGTCGCACGCATGGGTCTCGGTGTTTTGCCCGCTGTCGGGCTGGGTGGATTTTGATCCGACCAACAATGTGCAGCCGGCGCTGGAGCACATCACCCTGGCCTGGGGCCGGGATTTTTCCGATGTCTCGCCGTTGCGCGGGGTGATCCTGGGAGGGGGCAGCCATGACCCGGAAGTGCGGGTGACGGTGATGCCGCTGGAATAACCGATGCGGTAGGGCCAATGCACCCGTGGCGAACGCGCTGTATGTGGCGCGCGTTTGCCACAGGTCAGGTATTCATTGGGCTTGTTGCTCAGGCCTCGGGTGCCTGGTCTTTCGGTGTTTGGGTATCGTCAGCCACCACTGCACCTTCGGCATCCGGGTTCAGTGCGCCTGCTTCTTCGTCGGCCGCAGCTTTCTTGCGTTGCAGCTTTTCCTCTTTCTTCTGTTCCTTGGCCAAGTCTCTTTGACGTTTGGCGAAGGAGTAATTAGGTTTTGCCATGGGCGATCCTCTGGGGTCGAAGGTGAGGTTGAGCGGCGGGTATTCTGCCTTTAAACGTGCCCCAAGGGTTAATCGGGTTTCAGAATCGCCTCTGCTGCTTAAACGTTAGTCCAGATTAACCGTTTCGTAAGTACCACTGGCGCCACAGGCGTAAGCGGCAAGCAGGCTGCATAACAGGCTATTGAGGTGCATGGCTCGGACTCCAGAAGGGGGGTGATGGGCCGATCATAAGCAGCGTGCGGCACTTTGGCCGGTTGATTCTGTCGATCAGTCTGATAGCCTAAAGTTGTATACAATTTGTTGATTCAGATCATTGGAACATCTGCCTGCCTCAGGCACCCTTGTCGCATATGCGTTTTCTAAACCCTGCCTTGGAGATTCACATGTTTGCCAAAATCGTTGCTGTTTCCCTGCTGACTCTGGCTAGCGGCCAGTTGCTTGCTGCAGAGTGCAAGGTCACTGTCGACTCCACCGACCAAATGTCCTTCGACACCAAGGCCATTGAAATCGATAAGAGCTGCAAGACGTTCACCGTTGAGCTGAAGCACTCCGGCAAGCTGCCAAAGAACGTCATGGGCCATAACTGGGTACTGACCACCGAAGCCGATATGCAGCCGGTTGCAACCGAGGGCATGGCCGCCGGTATCGACAACGATTATCTGAAAAAAGACGACGCCCGCATCATCGCCCATACCAAGATTATCGGCGCCGGCGAGACCGACTCGGTGACTTTCGACGTGTCCAAGCTCAAGGCTGACGGCAAGTACATGTTCTTCTGCTCGTTCCCAGGCCACATCTCGATGATGAAAGGCACTGTGACCCTGAAGTAAGGCCACAGACCGCATTATCGTGCATCGCGGGCTTGCCCTAATGCCGTTCAGTTAAGTGAACGCAATGCTCAAAGCAACGAAGATCAAATGTGGGAGCGGGCTTGCTCGCGATGACGGTGTGTCAGTCAGAGTTGCATTAACTGACCCGCCGCTATCGCGAGCAAGCCCGCTCCCACAGGGGATCTGCGCTTAACTGATCGGCATTAGGGCTTGCCTGCGATAGCGGCCTGACAATCAATACACAACCACCAGGCCCACCTCAAGGCGCAAACGGCATCACCCGCTTGTGCCCAGTCTTGCGATAGGTCTCGCAGATAATCCTGAACGCTTCCTCACGCACCGGCTGGCCGTGCAGGAACGCATCGATCTCGGTATAGGTCACGCCATGGGACGCTTCATCCGGCTTGCCCGGTGACAGGTCTTCCAGGTCGGCCGTCGGGATCTTCTCCACCAGCGACTCGGGCGCACCAAAGTACCGCGCAATCGCGCGTACCTGGTTTTTCACCAGCCCGCTCAGCGGTGCCAGGTCGCAGGCGCCATCACCAAACTTGGTGAAAAAGCCCATCACCGCTTCCGCCGCATGGTCGGTGCCGATCACCAGGCCGCTCGCAGCGCCAGCGATGGTGTATTGCGCGACCATGCGCATCCGCGCCTTGGTATTGCCCAGGACAAAATCGCGGGACATCGCCGCCTTGCCTTCAAAGGCCGCCACTTCATTGGCCAGGGCCTTGACCGCCGGGCCGATATTGACCGTGTGGCGCTCGTCGGGGTTGATAAAGTCGACGCTGGCCTGGGCATCGTGTTCGTCGAACTGGGTCTGGTAAGGCAGGCGCACCGCAATAAAACGGTAGGCCTCATCGCCTTTGAGGGCGCGCAGCTCTTTCATTGCCCGTTGGGCCAAGAGGCCGGCGGTCAGGGAGTCGACGCCGCCGCTGATGCCCAGCACCAGGCTCTTGAGCCCCGAGTTGAGCAGGCAGTCCTGGATAAAGGTAATCCGCCTGGCCACTTCGGCTTCAAGGGCGGCGTGGTCCTGGAACGGTGGTTGGACCTTGAGCTGTTGGGCAATCTCACGCTGTACGGCTTGCATGATTCACTCCTCGCTAGAGATGGCAGGTACTTTGAAAACGTGGCGCAGATAGGCGACGAAGTTCGGATCTGTGCAGTGGGTCTTGCCCGCTTCATCAGAGATCTTCGCCACGGGCTGGCCATTGCAGGCAGTCATTTTAAGCACGATGCTCATCGGTTCCACACCTGGAATGTCACAGGTCAGGTTGGTGCCGATGCCAAAGCTGACATTGATCCGCCCCCGCAGCGCGCGGAAAATCTCCAGGGCCTTGGGCAGCGTCAGGCTGTCGGAGAACACCAGGGTCTTGCTCATCGGCTCGATGCCCAGCTTGTGGTAATGGGCGATGGCTTTTTCGGCCCACTGCACCGGGTCGCCGGAGTCATGGCGCAGGCCATCGAACAGCTTGGCGAAGTACAGATCGAAATCGCTGAGGAAGGCATCGGTGGTGATGCAGTCGGTCAGGGCGATACCCAAGAGGCCCCGGTACTCGCGGACCCAGCAGTCGAGGGCGGCAATCTGGCTGTCGATCAGCCGCGGGCCCAGTTGCTGGTGGGCCATGATCCATTCGTGGGCCATGGTGCCCAAAGGCTTCATGTCCAGCTCGCGGGCCAGGTGCACGTTGCTGGTGCCGACGAAACGCCCGGGGAAGTCATGCTTGAGCACATTCACCACTTCCTCCTGCACGCGGTAGGAGAAACGCCGGCGGGTGCCGAAGTCCGCGACCTGCAACTCGGCCAGCTCGTCGCTGCTGGCGTTGGCGGTCAGCCAGTCGAACTTGCGATACAGCTGCTCGCGGGCCTGCTCCAGGATGATGCTCTGGTAGCGATAGCGGTTGCGCACTTCGCTGACGATGGCCAGCAGCGGCACTTCAAACAGGATCACATGCAGCCACGGGCCACGCAGGCGGATAAACAACTCGCCGTTCTCGATGCCGGTCTGCACATAGCGCAGGTTGAAGCGGAACAGGCCGAGGAAGCGCAGGAAGTCCGGCTTCATAAAGCTGATGCGTTCCAGGAAGCCCAACTGGTCGGGGCTCAGGCTCAACTCGGCCAGGCGCTCGATCTGGTAGCGGATTTCTGCCAGATAGGGGCGCAGGTCTTCGCTGTTACGGCAACGGAATTCCCATTCAACTTCCACGTTGGGGTAGTTGTGCAGCACCGCCTGCATCATGGTCAGCTTGTAGAAGTCGGTGTCGAGCAGGTTCTGCACGATGCGATCGGCAAACACACTCTCGCTCATAACGGGAATCTCCAAACAAGAATGGCGCTAGTGGCGCATAGACCTGTGTTGTTTTGCCAGAGGTTTTTTTGTCGTGGCCTCTGGCGTCATCGCTGGCAAGCCAGCTCCCACAGGAGAATGCATGCCAAATGTGGGAGCTGGCTTGCCAGCGATGGCGGTATTCCAGGCGCTAAACAGCCTGCTCCATCATCCACTTCACAAAGTCCCGCACCTTGGGCACCTCGGCCGCATGCTCCGGGTACGCCAGGTAGTACGCATCCTGGCTGGGCATTGCATGCTGCCAGGGGATCACCAGCTTGCCGTCGGCCAGCTCTTCCTCCACCAGAAACCGTGGCAACAACGCCACGCCACAGCCCACCTGCGCGGCGCGGATGCACATATAGAAGGTGTCAAAGCGCGGCCCATGGTAGCTGTGCTCGGTCTGGTAGCCGAGGCTGGCAAACCAGTCGTGCCAGCCCTGGGGGCGCGAGGCATTTTGCAGCAGCACCAGTTCGCTCAGTTGCGTGGGGTCGCGCAAGGGCTGGGCCGGCAGGCTGTCGGGGGCGCATACCGGCACCAGTTCCTCGCTGAACAGCTTCAGGCTCTCGGTGCCGGGCCTTGCGCCTGTGCCGAAGTAGAAGGCCAGGTCGGCCTTGCCTTGCAGCAACTCGTCCGGGGTCTGCTCGTTGCACAGGTCCAGGTGGATCTGCGGGTGGCGCAGGCGCCAGCCCTTGAGCCGTGGCACCAGCCAGCGCGCGCCAAAGGTGTAGGGCGTGGACACCCGTAGTACTTCGGTCTCGCCGCCGTAGGAGCGCAGGTAGTGGGTCGACATCTCCACCTGGCTCAGGATCTTGCGCACTTCCACCAGGTACAGGTCGCCCGCCGGGGTCATCTGCAAGCGCCGACGCACCCGGCGAAACAGCAGGTGCTGCAGCAACTCTTCCAATTGCGCGACCTGCTTGCTGACGGCGCTCTGGGTGAGGTTCAGCTCCTCGGCGGCACGGGTGAAGCTCAGGTGGCGGGTCACGGCCTCGAAGCATTGCAGGGCGGTGATCGAGGGCAAATGTCTTTTATTGAGCACGGCACGCCTCTTTGGGGTTTGCATGAATAAACGGAATGATATCTCGCCTAATCGTCGTTTGTTGGCAAGCCTGGGGCCAGCTACAAATAAGGCCTGGATCGTCGTGCGGGGCGCGGCGCAATTTTTTCTTGCTGGATTGAAGGAGTGACCCATGGTTGCCGCATTGCTTGATCGTCTCGGTGTAGACCCGGTGTTGTACCAGGCGGGGAAACAGCCTGTGCATTCGCCTATCGATGGCAGCCGCATTGCCAGTGTGCACTGGGAGGGTGCGGCCGAGGTCGAACAGCAGGTCAGTCGTGCCGAGCATGCATTCGACGCCTGGCGCAAGGTGCCGGCGCCCCGTCGCGGTGAGCTGGTGCGCCAGTTCGGCGACCTTTTGCGTGAGTACAAGGCCGACCTGGGCGAACTGGTGTCCTGGGAAGCCGGCAAGATCACCCAGGAAGGCCTGGGTGAAGTGCAGGAAATGATCGATATCTGCGATTTCGCCGTGGGCCTGTCGCGCCAACTGTATGGCTTGACCATCGCCTCCGAGCGCCCTGGCCACCATATGCGTGAAACCTGGCACCCGCTGGGCGTGGTGGGCGTGATCAGCGCCTTCAACTTCCCCGTGGCGGTGTGGGCGTGGAACACCGCGCTGGCCCTGGTGTGCGGCAACGCGGTGATCTGGAAACCCTCGGAAAAGACCCCACTCACCGCCCTGGCCTGCCAGGCCTTGTTCGAGCGGGTAGCGAAGAACTTCAGCGACGCGCCGCCCTATCTCAGCCAGGTGGTCATCGGCGGGTGTGATGCCGGCGCCGCCCTGGTGGACGACCCGCGCGTGGCGCTGATCAGCGCCACCGGTAGCACACGCATGGGCCGCGAAGTGGCGCCCAAGGTCGCCGCACGGTTTGCCCGCAGCATTCTGGAGTTGGGCGGCAATAACGCGATGATCCTCGGCCCCAGCGCCGACCTGGACATGGCCGTGCGCGCCATCCTGTTCAGCGCGGTCGGCACGGCTGGCCAGCGCTGCACCACCTTGCGCCGGCTGATCGCCCATGAGTCGGTCAAGGAAGACATCGTCACGCGGCTCAAGGCTGCCTATGCCAAGGTGCGCATCGGTCACCCGCTGCAAGGCAACCTGGTCGGCCCGCTGATCGACAAACACAGCTTTGAAAACATGCAAGACGCCCTGGAGCAGGCCTTGAGCGAAGGCGGCAAGGTGTTTGGCGGCAAGCGTCAGTTGCAGGAGCAGTTCCCCAATGCTTACTACGTGTCGCCGGCCATTGTGGAAATGCCCGAGCAGAGCGATGTGGTGTGCAGCGAGACGTTTGCGCCGATTCTGTATGTGGTGGGCTACAAGGACTTCACCGAGGCGCTGCGTTTGAACAACGCCGTGCCGCAAGGCCTGTCGTCGTGCATCTTTACTACCGATGTGCGCGAGGCCGAGCAGTTCATGTCGGCGGTGGGCAGTGATTGCGGGATCGCCAACGTCAATATCGGGCCGAGTGGCGCGGAGATCGGTGGCGCGTTTGGCGGCGAGAAAGAAACCGGTGGCGGGCGTGAATCGGGTTCGGATGCCTGGCGTGGGTATATGCGTCGGCAGACCAATACCGTGAACTATTCGCTGGAGCTGCCGTTGGCCCAGGGCATTACCTTCGACTGAATCAGGTGCGTTCAATGTGGGAGCTGGCTTGCCTGCGATGGCGATGGCGAATCCAATACCGCTATCGCAGGCAAGCCAGCTCCCACAGTTGATCGGGTTTGCAGTTCAACAATTGTTTGTTAGGTCTCATCCCGGAGTCTGGCAATGCCATTACGCGAAGCGTGTTTGTGGGAACACCTGACCCCTGGCCGGCCGGATCGCGCCGCGCTCACGGGCGAGGTCAAGGTGGATGTGTGTGTGATCGGCGCCGGCATCACCGGTTTGTCGGCCGCCGTCCATTTGCTGGAGCAAGGCAAAAGCGTGTGCGTGCTGGAGGCCCATCGCACCGGTCATGGTGGCTCGGGGCGTAACGTTGGCCTGGTCAACGCCGGGATGTGGATCCCCCCTGACGAGATCGAAGCGGGTTTTGGCACGGCGGTGGGCAGCCAGCTCAACCGCATGCTTGGCGCAGCGCCGTCCCTGGTGTTTAGCCTGATCGACCAGTACCAGATTGATTGCCAGCTGCGCCGCGAGGGCACGTTGCACATGGCGCACAACGCCCGTGGCGAAGCCGACCTGCGCAGCCGCGAGGAACAATGGAAGCGCCGTGGCGCGCCCGTGGAACTGCTGACCGGTGCCGCGTGCGCGCAGGCCACCGGCACCCAAAAGATTGCCGCCGCCTTGCTCGACCGGCGTGCCGGCACCTTGAACCCGATGGCCTACACCAGTGGCCTGGCCAATGCCGCGGTGGGCCTGGGCGGGCAGTTGTTCGATCATTCGCCGGTGACCCAACTGGAGCGCCAGGGCCAGTACTGGTCTGTGCAAACGGCCCAGGGCGCGGTGCAGGCGGCCCAAGTGGTGATTGCTTCCAACGCCTACACCGAAGGTGAATGGACCGAGCTGCGGCGCAATTTTTTCCCCGGTTATTACTATCAGGTGGCCTCCGCGCCCTTGAGCGATGCTGCCGCGCAACAGATCCTGCCGGGCGGCCAGGGCTCCTGGGATACCCGCCAGGTGCTGAGCAGCATCCGCCGCGATGCCGAGGGGCGGTTATTGCTGGGCAGCCTGGGCAACGGCAGCCAGAAACCCACCTGGTTCCTCAAGGCCTGGGCCGATCGCGTACAGCAACACTATTTCCCGTTCCTCAAGGCGGTGGACTGGGAATACACCTGGACCGGCTGCATCGCCTTCACCCCGGACCACCTGATGCGCCTGTTCGAGCCGGCGCCCGGTTTGGTGGCCGTCACCGGCTACAACGGGCGCGGCGTGACCACCGGGACGGTGGTGGGCAAGGCGTTTGCCGACTACCTGTGTCACCACAATCCCCAGGCCCTGCCGATTCCATTCGCCCCCATGCAGCCGCTGGCCGGGGCGGGCCTGCGCAGTTGCCTGTATGAAGCCGGGTTTTCCCTGTATCACGCCGGCCAATGCCTGCGAATTGTCATCTGATCAGCGAAATACCCCTCAAAAGCCGGCATTTTCTTAGCCGGCTACTAATCTGTATTGGTGCGAGTCGTAGCAGTGACGCACTGTAAATGTGCACTTCCGTTACGCCCGTGGTTACAGATGCCTGAAGGGGCGCTTGATGGCTGGCTGACATCAGTCCAATGGGCGGGTTTCACTCTTTCGGGTCTCAGGTTGCACCTCTGCGTTGCAGAGGGTTGCACGTCCCGGCAAAAAGGCCCCGAAACACCTGTAATAACAATGACACCGTGTCTTTTTGAAATATAAAAACGCAATGGCACGCCGCTTGCTCTCAGCTTTCCAGTGAAGGTTTCAAGTGAAAGTTTGCAGTGAAATTGCAGTGCCCATTCAATAAAAAACTCGGAGCACCACTCATGTCCCAGACGTTTTACAAGAAAGGTTTCCTGGCCCTCGCGGTAGCTGCCGCGCTGGGTGTTTCTACGTTTGTTCAGGCTGATGTGAAGATTGGCGTGGCAGGTCCCATGACCGGTGCCAACGCGGCCTTCGGTGAGCAGTACATGAAGGGTGCCCAGGCGGCAGCTGATGTGATCAACAAGGCCGGTGGGATCAACGGCGAGAAAATCGTCCTGGTAGCCGGTGACGATGCGTGCGAACCCAAGCAGGCCGTGGCCGTGGCCAACCGCCTGGCTGACCAGGACAAAGTGATCGGTGTGGTCGGGCACTTCTGCTCATCGAACACCATTCCAGCCTCCGAGGTGTACGACGAAGCGGGCATCATCGCCATCACTCCAGGCTCTACCAACCCACAAGTGACCGAGCGTGGCCTGGGCGCCATGTTCCGCATGTGCGGGCGTGACGACCAGCAGGGCATCGTGGCCGGCGACTATATCGTCGATGTGCTCAAGGGCAAGAAAGTCGCGGTCATCAACGACAAGGACACCTACGGCAAAGGCCTGGCCGATGCCACCGCAACCCAGTTGACCAAGCGCGGCGTCAAGCCGGTGCTGGAAGAAGGCCTGACCCGTGGCGAGAAAGACTTCAGCGCCCTGGTCACCAAGATCCGTTCGCTGGGGGCCGACGTTGTGTACTTCGGCGGCCTGCACCCGGAAGCCGGTCCACTGGTACGCCAGATCCGTGAAGCCGGCCTCAACGACGTCAAGTTCATGTCCGACGATGGTGTGGTGACCGACGAACTGGTGGCGACCGCCGGCGGTGCGCAGTACGTCGATGGCGTCTACATGACCTTCGGCGCCGACCCGCGCCTGCTGCCAGACAGCAAGGCCGTGGTAGAAGAGTTCCGCAAAAATGGCACCGAGCCGGAAGGCTACACCCTGTACGCCTACGCCTCGATCCAGGCCCTGGCGGCCGGCTTCAACGGCGCCAAGTCCAACAAGGGCGAAGACGCGGCCAAGTGGCTCAAGGCCAACCCGGTGCAAACCGTGATGGGCAAGAAGGAATGGGATGCCAAGGGTGACCTGAAAGTCTCCGACTACGTGGTTTACCAGTGGGACAAGAACGGCAAATACCACCAGTTGGAAAAGCAGAAGTAAGGCTGAGCGCCGCAGTTCCCCTGTGGGAGCGGGCTTGCTCGCGATGGCAGTGTGTCAGTCACTCCATGTGCTGACTGATACACCGCAATCGCGAGCAAGCCCGCTCCCACAGGGGGGGGTGTTGTGATCAAGATCTGTCTTTTCCTCCAGAAGGGCCGCACGCCCAAGGGTGTGCAGGTTCTCACCGCGTGAGATTGCGTTATGGATGGTATTTTCCTGCAGCAACTGGTCAACGGCCTGACCCTCGGGTCGGTCTACGGCCTGATCGCCATCGGCTACACAATGGTCTATGGCATCATTGGCATGATCAACTTCGCCCACGGCGAGGTTTATATGATTTCCGCTTACCTCGCGGCGATCAGTCTGGCACTGCTGGCTTACTTCGGCCTCGAATCCTTCCCGCTGCTCATTCTCGGCACTCTGATATTCACCGTCGTCGTCACCGGCGTCTATGGTTGGGTCATCGAGCGTGTCGCCTACAAACCGTTGCGTAACTCCACGCGCCTGGCCCCGCTGATCAGCGCCATCGGCATTTCGCTGATCCTGCAGAACTACGCGCAGATCGCCCAGGGCGCCAAGCAACAAGGCATTCCCACCCTGCTGGCCGGCGCCTGGCGCGTCGATATCGGCACCGGGTTCGTACAGTTGACCTACACCAAGGTCTTCATCCTGGTCGCGGCCTTTGCCGGCATGGCGCTGCTGACCTACATCATCAAGTACACCAAGCTGGGCCGCATGTGCCGGGCAACCCAGCAAGACCGCAAGATGGCCTCGATCCTGGGGATCAACACCGACCGAGTGATCTCCTACGTGTTTGTCATCGGTGCTGCCATGGCGGCCCTGGCCGGTGTGCTGATCACCCTCAACTACGGCACGTTCGACTTCTATGCCGGCTTTATCATCGGCATCAAGGCATTTACCGCAGCGGTACTCGGCGGCATCGGCTCCCTGCCTGGGGCGATGCTGGGCGGGATCATCCTGGGGATTTCCGAGTCGCTGTTCTCGGGGTTGATCAACTCTGACTACAAAGACGTGTTCAGTTTCTCCCTGCTGGTGGTGATTCTGATTTTCCGTCCCCAGGGCCTGCTTGGTCGCCCGCTCGTGGCGAAGGTGTAAACATGTCTGCTGCCAAATCTATCGATATCAAGAAAAGTGTGGTCGATGCGGTCCTTGCCGGGCTGATTTCGCTGATCGTGTTCGGGCCCATCGTCGGTGTGGTCCTGGACGGCTACAGCTTCAACCTGGAACCGGCCCGCGTCGGCTTGCTGGTGGCCATTGTCATGGCCGGGCGCCTGGTCATGAGCCTGTTCCTGCAAACCCCCAAGGGCTTGAAGATCCTCCAGGGTTTTGAAAGCTCGGGCTCCGGGGTGCATGTGCTGGCGCCGGACTACAAGTCACGGCTGCGCTGGATCATCCCGGCGCTGATCGTGATCGCCATTGTCTTTCCGTTTTTCGCCAACAAGTACCTGCTGACCGTGGTGATCCTCGGGCTGATCTACGTGTTGCTCGGGCTGGGCCTGAACATCGTGGTCGGCCTGGCCGGGCTGCTCGACCTGGGCTACGTGGCGTTCTACGCCATCGGCGCCTATGGCCTGGCCCTGGGTTATCAATACCTCGGCTTGGGCTTCTGGACGGTGCTGCCGCTGGCGGCCATCGCGGCGGCGTTGGCCGGATGTATTCTCGGATTTCCGGTGTTACGAATGCACGGTGACTACCTGGCCATCGTGACCCTGGGCTTTGGTGAAATCATCCGCCTGGTGCTCAATAACTGGCTGTCGTTTACCGGTGGGCCCAATGGCATGCCGGTGCCATCGCCGACCTTCCTCGGCCTGGAATTCGGCCGGCGCGCCAAGGAAGGCGGGGTGCCGTTCCATGAGTTCTTTGGCATTGCCTACAACCCCAACGTGAAGTTCCTGTTTATCTACATCGTGCTGTTTCTGGTGGTGCTGGCCGTGCTGTACATCAAGCACCGCCTGACCCGTATGCCGGTGGGCCGCGCCTGGGAAGCTTTGCGTGAGGATGAGATCGCCTGCCGCTCCATGGGTCTGAACCATGTGCTGGTCAAGCTCTCGGCCTTCACCATCGGCGCCTCGACGGCCGGCCTGGCCGGGGTGTTCTTTGCCAGCTACCAGGGCTTCGTCAACCCGTCTTCGTTCACCTTCTTCGAGTCGGCGTTGATCCTGGCCATCGTGGTGCTGGGCGGTATGGGCTCGACGGTGGGCGTGGTGATTGCCGCGTTCGTGCTGACCGTGGCGCCTGAGTTGCTGCGCAGCTTCTCCGAGTACCGGGTGCTGCTGTTTGGCGTGTTGATGGTGGTGATGATGATCTGGCGGCCACGGGGCCTGATCCGGATCAGCCGTAGCGGTGTGACACCACGCAAGGGGGTGGCGCCATGAGCAAGGAAGTGGTCCTCAACGTGGAACACCTGATGATGCACTTCGGTGGCATCAAGGCCTTGAGCGATGTGAGCCTCAAGGTCGAACGCAACTCGATCTTCGCCCTGATCGGCCCCAACGGCGCCGGCAAGACCACGGTGTTCAACTGCCTGACCGGCTTCTACACGGCCAGCGGCGGCAAGATCGAACTCAACATCCGTGGCAAGCAGACCAACGTGATCCAGTTGCTTGGCGAGCGCTTCAAGCCTACCGACTTCGTATCGCCCAAAAGCTTTTTCAGCCGGGTGTACTACAAGATGTTCGGCGGCACCCACCTGGTGAACCGCGCCGGCCTGGCGCGCACCTTCCAGAACATTCGCCTGTTCAAGGAAATGTCGGTGGTGGAAAACCTGCTGGTGGCCCAGCACATGTGGGTCAACCGCAACATGCTGGCGGGCATCCTCAACACCAAGGGCTACCGCAAGGCAGAAAGCGATGCACTGGACCACGCCTTTTACTGGCTGGAAGTGGTGGACCTGGTGGACTGCGCCAACCGCCTGGCTGGCGAGCTGTCCTACGGCCAGCAGCGTCGCCTGGAAATCGCCCGCGCCATGTGCACCCGGCCGCAGATCATCTGCCTGGACGAACCGGCGGCGGGCCTCAACCCCCAGGAAACCGAAGCCCTCAGTGCAATGATTCGCCTGCTGCGCGATGAACACGACCTCACCGTGGTGCTGATTGAACATGACATGGGCATGGTGATGAGTATTTCCGACCATATTGTGGTGCTGGACCACGGCAACGTCATCGCCGAGGGCGGGCCGGAAGCGATCCGCAACGACCCGAAAGTGATCGCGGCCTACCTGGGCGCCGATGAAGAGGAGTTGGTATGAGTACGCCTATCCTCGAAATGAAGGACCTGGATGTGTTTTATGGCCCGATCCAGGCCCTGAAGAAAGTCTCGCTGCACATCAACGAGGGCGAGACCGTGAGCCTGATCGGCTCCAACGGCGCGGGCAAGTCCACGCTGCTGATGTCGATCTTCGGCCAGCCGCGGGCCGAGTCCGGGCAGATCCTCTACCAGGGCGTGGACATTACCCACAAGTCGTCCCACTACATCGCCTCCAACGGCATCGCCCAGTCCCCGGAAGGGCGGCGGGTGTTCCCTGACATGACCGTCGAGGAAAACCTGCTGATGGGCACCATCCCCATTGGCGACAAGCACGCCAGCGAGGATATGCAGCGCATGTTCGAGCTGTTTCCACGGCTCAAGGAGCGGCGTAACCAGCGGGCGATGACCATGTCCGGTGGCGAGCAGCAAATGCTCGCCATCGCCCGGGCGCTGATGAGCCGGCCCAAGCTGTTGCTGCTCGATGAACCGAGCCTGGGGTTGGCGCCGATCGTGGTGAAGCAGATCTTCGCCACCTTGCGCGAACTGGCGGCTACCGGGATGACCATCTTTCTGGTGGAACAGAACGCCAACCATGCGTTGCGTCTGTCTGACCGGGCGTATGTGATGGTCAACGGCGAAATCCGCCTGACCGGTACGGGCAAGGAACTGCTGGTGAACGAGGAAGTGCGCAACGCCTACCTCGGTGGGCACTAACCCGCGCTGATCGCTCCCACGCTCTGCGTGGGAGCGCATCCTGTGACGCTCCGCGTCACGCTTTGGGACGCAGAGCGTCCTTAGCGGCATTCCCACGCGGAGCGTGGGAACGATCAAAACGAGGAAGTGCGCAATGCCTACCTCGGCGGGCACTAACCCGCGCTGATCTCTCCCACGCTCTGCGTGGGAGCGCATCCTGTGACGCTCCGCGTCACGCTTTGGGACGCAGAGCGTCCTTAGCGGCATTCCCACGCGGAGCGTGGGAACGATCAAAACGAGGAAGTGCGCAACGCCTACCTCGGTGGGCACTAACCCGCGCTGATCGCTCCCACGCTCTGCGTGGGAGCGCATCCTGTGACGCTCCGCGTCACGCTTTGGGACGCAGAGCGTCCTTAGCGGCATTCCCACGCGGAGCGTGGGAACGATCAAAACGAGGAAGTGCGCAACGCCTACCTCGGTGGGCACTAACCCGCGCTGATCGCTCCCACGCTCTGCGTGGGAGCGCATCCTGTGACGCTCCGCGTCACGCTTTGGGACGCAGAGCGTCCTTGGCGGCATTCCCACGCGGGGCGTGGGAACGATCATCGTCCACAGGCCTTCCGGCAAATTGTGGAAAACAAATCCACACACCCTCCAAAGCGCGACATATAGCCGCCGCAAATCCCTGTTTTGTCACGCAAATGACTTGTCCCCATCCACTGTGGAACCGACTGTGGGTAACATGGGAGTAGCTGGCTGAAAGCCTTTATTTACGTGGCTTGCAGCGTGGTGGTTGTTTTTTGATCAGGGGCTTTTTCGTGAGGTGTCGCAGGTTTTGTCAACCTGTTCATAGACACAGGTATATGACCGAAACATGACCTCCAGGCCTGTGGATAAGTCTGTGGTTAAACTCTGGAAAGACCTGTGTAGGGGCCGGATTTACTGGCCTGGAGCCATGCCTCCTGGCGTGTCCTCCTGCATGGGCCTACATATGCCCCGCCCAAGGTCAAGCAAAAAACTTTTTGAATCGCCCTGAAAGCCTTGTACACAGCGGCCTGGAGGGTTTTGTACTTGCCCCCAAAGACTGTGGGCGCAGCTGTGGATAACCTGCGCGCACATGGCTGCAAGCCACGGTTCATAAGGCTCTACGTCAAGCGGTTAAAAAATGATCAGGTATGGGGTGGCGGGTGTGCATAGCGGTTGCCGCGGCGGCGGCGTAAGGGCATCCTGCTGGCTGATTTTTCCCGATGCCCACAAGGAGAACACCATGTCCGACACGCTGTTTATTACTGGCGCCACCTCAGGTTTCGGCGAAGCCTGTGCCCGTCGCTTTGCCGAGGCTGGCTGGAAACTGGTGCTCACCGGTCGACGTGCCGAGCGCTTGAATGCCCTGGTCGAAGAGCTTTCCAAGCAAACCGAGGTGCATGGCCTGGTGGTGGATGTGCGTGACCGCAAGGGCATGGAAGAGGCGATTGCCAACCTGCCGCCGTCGTTCAGCAAGCTGCGCGGGCTGATCAACAATGCCGGCCTGGCCGTGGGCACCGACCCGGCGCCCAAGTGCAGCCTCGACGATTGGGAGACCATGGTCGACACCAACATCAAGGGCCTGCTGACCACCACCAGCCTGTTGCTGCCGCGCCTGATCGCCCATGGCCGTGGCGCCGGGATCGTCAACCTGGGCTCCATCGCCGGCAACTACCCGTACCCGGGCAGCCACGTGTATGGCGGCTCCAAGGCGTTCGTCAAACAGTTCTCCCTGAACCTGCGCTGCGACCTGCAAGGCACCGGCGTGCGTGTGACCAACATCGAACCGGGCCTGTGCGAGAGCGAGTTCTCCCTGGTGCGCTTCGGCGGTGACCAGGCGCGTTACGACGCCACCTACGCCGGCGCCGAGCCGATCCAGCCGCAGGACATTGCCGACACCATCTTCTGGGTGCTGAACACCCCGGCGCACGTGAACATCAACCGCCTGGAGCTGATGCCGGTGAGCCAGACTTGGGCTGGATTTGCGATTGAGCGTGGGGCCAAGTAAGGCTCGCGAAGGCGTCAAATCGGTCAAAACAGGGCATAAGGTACACTCTCCTCCTGGAAACCCCACCGCACCCAGCGGTTTAAAGGTTTTGACAGGAGGATATGTGAGTAACCGAGGTGAGCAGGCACTGCTCAAACAATCGACGATCCTGATGTTCGCCGTGGCGATCGCCGGGATTGTCACGGGTGTGATATCAGGCGCCCAATCCATTTTATTCGACGGCTTTTTCTCGTTGATCGCGACCTTTATCAAGGTGCTGATGCTGATCACGGCCAAGCTGATCGCCAAGAAAAGCAACGACCGTTTCCAGTTCGGCTACTGGCACCTGGAGCCCATGGTGCTGCTGATCGAGGGCAGTTTCCTGCTGTTGATCGCCATCTACGCGTTTCTCAACGGGGTGTTCGGCATTATCAATGGCGGGCGCGAGATCGAGTTGGGGCTGGTGATCATCTATGCGGCGGTGTTTACCGTGGTCGAGTTCGCCTACTTCTTCTATGTGCGCTACCGCAACCGTACGCTGCAGTCGTCGCTGATCCAGTTCGATAACATCAGTTGGCTGGTGGACGCGATGCTCTCCGTGGGCCTGCTGGTGAGCTTCCTGGCTGCGTTGCTGCTCAAGTCCCAGGGCTATGGCGAGTGGGCGGTGTATGTCGACCCCTTGATCCTGATCCTGCTGGCCCTGAGCATGCTGGCGCCGGCCTGGAAGATCCTGCGCCCGGCTTTGCGCGATGTGCTGGGGATTGCCCCGGACCAGTTGGACGACAAGGTGCGCGAAGTGATGGACGCGGCCCAGGCCCGGCATGGTTTCGACGACTACGTGTCCTACGTGCAGAAACACGGGCGGGCGCGGTTTATCGAGATTCATGTGGTGCTGCCGGCTGATTACCCGCTGGATAAGGTCGCGACGCTCGACGGGCTGCGTGAAGAGATATCCACAGGGCTGGGCGCGGCGGACAAGGCACGGTGGTTGACGATCAGCTTTACGGGGGATCGCAAGTGGATTGCCTGATAGTCAGGTAAACCGAGGTGAGGCTATCGCGAGCAAGCCCGCTCCCACATTTGACCGAGTTCCATCTTTGGAATGCTGTTGAATGTGGGAGCGGGCTTGCTCGCGATTGGGCCCTCGAATTCAGCCGAGAAACTCGATCAACCCCTGATAACAGGTCGCCAAATGGTAGGGCGTCGTCGACGGCATATCCCGCCGGCTCACCTCACCCTTGGCATCCAGGCATTCATTCCAGCCCCTGGCGTGCAGGAAATGCTGCTGCAACGCCAGCAATTGGCGCTCCAGCAGCGCCGCGCTGCCCGGGCGCAAGGTCAAGGCCCGCAAGTACTCGGCCTGGGCCCAGATCCGCTGGGTGGCGTCACGCACGCTGCCGTCCAGCGCCAACATGCCACTGACCGCACCGCTCAGGTTATCCACACCCGTCTGCTCGGCATAGGCAAAGGCCCGGCTCAGCGACGTATGCAGGGGCGTGCCACGCAGTACGGGCGAGGATTCCAGCAGGAAAAACCATTCAAACTGATGCCCCGGCTCGAACCAGTTATCCACAGCGCCCAGGGGCTTTTCCATCATCACCCCATGCTGGCGTTCGATAAAGTGCTGCTGCATGGCCGTCGCCAGTGCCAGCAGGGCCTGTTGCACCGCCGCGTCTTCCCGCACGGCGAGGGTGGCAAGCAAGCCTTCGGCCAGATGCATCAGCGGGTTCTGCAGCGGGCCGGACTTGAGGGACGACCAGTTGCGCTCCAGTACCGCCTCATACAGGCCGTCACCCGTGGCAAAGCGCTCGGCGACCACCTCCAGGGCGGCATTGAGCACCGACTCCACCAACGGCTCGCGGACCTTGGCCCAGTAATGGGCGCAGGCGAAGATGATAAAGGCGTGGGTATACAGGTCTTTGCGCTGGTCCAGCGGATTGCCGTGGGGGTCGATGCTGTAGAACCAGCCACCGTGTTCGGCGTCATGGAAGTGCCGTTGCAGCGAGCGAAACAACGCTGCGGCGCGTTCTTGCGCAAACTCTTTGCCTGGCTCGCCGATCAGGCTGGCAAACACATACAACTGCCGGGCACAGGCCATGGCGCGGTAGCGTTGTGGGGGCAAAGGGCGGTGGTCGGCGTCCAGCGCCTCATAGGGCAGCGCCAACTCGGCATTCCAGCCCGGGCCCTGCCAGAGCGGCACGATCAGGTCGTTGAAGTGCGCGAGCACCGCGTTCAATTGAGGTTTGAGGGCAGAGCTTGGAGCGATGGGCATCGGCTGGCGTCGTCACGGCAGGGGTGTTTGCCGCGCATGTTAGCAGGCTTGGAGGCTGCGGTGGTTTTGCTACCGCTATCGCGAGCAAGCCCGCTCCCACATTCGACCCCATTCCAAAGGTACAACTCGGTCAAATGTGGGAGCGGGCTTGCTCGCGATGAGGCCCTCAACAGCACTGCATCACTCAGCCCGCCAGCAACCAGACTCCAGTCGCCGCCGAAGCCGCCCCCGCCACCCGCACCAGCGGCGCCGCCGCAGCCGGCAGGAAACGCACCAGCGCATACCCGGCCGCATGCAGCACCGCCGTCGCCCCGACAAACCCGGCCGCATACGCCCACGGGCTGGTCATATCCGGCAGCTCCAGGCCATGGGCCACGCCATGGAACAGCGCAAACACGGCTGTTGCGGCCACGGCCACCGCCAGCGGTGGGCGAATCGCCAAGGCCACCGCCAGGCCCAGGGCCAATACCGACGCGGCAATCCCGCTTTCCAGGGCCGGCAAGGCCAATCCTTCAAAACCCAGCACGCCACCCAGCAGCATGGTGCCGATAAACGTACACGGCAGCGCCCAGCGCGCCGCGCCTTGTTGCTGCGCCGCCCACAGGCCGACGGCCAGCATCGCCAGCAAATGGTCCAGCCCGCCTAGGGGATGGCTGATACCGGCCACCAGGCCATTGTCGCCGTGACCCGGGTGGGCCAGGGCCAGGGTCGGGGCCAGTAGCAGGAGGGCGGCGGCAAACAGGGTGTTGAGGCTCATAAACAGCTCCTTGGTAAGAGGGCTCAGGCTGCGGTCAGCAGGCCCTGGCGTTCGATAAAGGCGACGATTGCTTCCAGGCCAACGCCGGTTTTCTGGTTACTGAACACAAACGGCTTGCCGCCACGCATGCGCTGGGTGTCGCTGTTCATCAGTTCCAGCGAGGCGCCGACCAGCGGCGCCAGGTCGATCTTGTTGATCACCAGCAGGTCCGATTTGCAGATCCCCGGCCCACCTTTGCGCGGCAGCTTGTCGCCGGCCGACACATCGATCACGTAGATCGTCAGGTCCGACAGCTCGGGGCTGAAGGTGGCCGACAGGTTGTCGCCGCCGGACTCCACCAGGATCAGGTCGAGGCCGGGAAAACGTCGGTTCAGTTGATCCACCGCTTCGAGGTTGATCGAGGCATCTTCGCGAATCGCCGTGTGCGGGCAGCCGCCGGTTTCCACACCGATAATGCGCTCGGGCGCCAGGGCCTGGTTGCGCACCAGGAAGTCGGCGTCTTCGCGGGTATAGATATCGTTGGTGACCACCGCCAGGTTGTAGCGATCGCGCAGGGCCAGGCACAGCGCCAGGGTCAGGGCGGTCTTGCCGGAGCCGACGGGGCCGCCGATGCCGACGCGCAAAGGTTGTGTGTTCATGGGGTTCTCCTAGGAACGGAACAGGCGGCTGTACTGGCGCTCATGGGCCATGCATGCCAGGGACAGGCCGAAGGCGGCGCTGCCAAAGTGATGAGGGTCGCGCTGGCTGGCGTCCTGCTGGGCCTGTTGCAGCAAGGGCAGCAGTTCGCTGGTCAGGCGTTGGGCGGCTTGCTGGCCCAGGGGCAGGGTTTTCATCAGCACCGCCAATTGGTTTTCCAGCCAGCTCCACAGCCAGGCGGCCAGGGCGTCGTCGGGGCTGATCGCCCAGGCACGGGCCGCCAGTGCCCAGCCCAGGGCCAGATGGGGTTCGTGGGTGGCGTCGAGAAAACGCCGCGCCGCGTCATCCAATTCCGGCAGGCCGTTGAGCAGTTGTTGCAGGGAGTAGCCCATTTGCCGGCTCTCCTGGAACAGTTCGCGGGTTTCGCGGCTGGCGCGGTGTTCTTCACACCATTGGCGCAGGCGTTCCCAATCCTGGTCCGCAGCCGCCTGGCAATGGGCAAGCAACAGTGGCGCCTCGAAGCGTGCGAGGTTGAGCAGCAGTTGGTCGCTGATCCAGCGGCGGGCGCTGTCGGCATCGCGGACACGGGCATTGTCCACGGCCATTTCCAGGCCCTGGGAATAGCTGTAGCCGCCAATCGGCAATTGCGGACTGGCCAGACGCAGCAGCGCCCAGGCCGGGTTCACAGGCGCACGCCGAACTGATGCAGTTTGGGCGGGTAGTTGAAGTCTTCATCCCCGTGGCGCGAGTGATGGTGACCGCCACCGTAGGCGCCGTGTTCGGGCTGGAACGGCGCTTCGAGGGTTTGGGTGTGGGCCCCCAACTGCTCCAGCATGGCCTTGAGCACGTAGTCATCGAGCAGGCGCAGCCAGCCATCCCCCACTTGCAGGGCCACATGGCGGTTGCCCAGGTGATAGGCCGCACGGGTCAGTTCAAAGGCGCTGCTGCAGGTCACGTGCAGCAGTTGTTCAGGGCGTGCGCAGACGCGTACGACACGTCCGTCTTCAGCCTGTAGGCATTCGCCGTCGTACAGCGGCGGCTGGCCGCGCTCCAGAAACAGGCCGACGTCTTCACCCTCGGCACTGAAACAGCGCAGGCGGCTTTTGCTGCGGGCGTCGAAGTTCAGCAGCAACTCCGCAGCCCAGATGGGTTGGGGCGCAATTCGGCGGTGGATCACCAGCATCGGGAAGCTTCCAGCTATGAGCGATAAACAGGCTAGAGCAAGGGGCTTGCCAATCATGCGTGGTGTAGGAAAACATCGTGGATGTAGGATGTTTCGCCACTAAACAGGCCGCAGGCGCGGAGAAGGCTTGACCCATTATGGTGCGCTACGGGTCGTTCCGGCACCTGAATTGGGCGATTTTGGCGGGCGTCCCACGATATTTTGTAGGTGCTTGCCTTCGGTTATTTATCTGTAATGCATTTTGGGAATCATCCTACTCACACCATAGATTTCCCGCTCATCTCGCCACGCGTTGTTTCTCTAGGATTTCGCACCGTCTTTAATCCAGTGCGACGTTCATCATGTTCAAGTCTTTTTTATGTGTGGTCATGGCCGGTTTTTTTGGCATGGCGCCATCTGCCTCGGCCAGTTTCAGCCAGCGTTACGTTTCACAGGCTCCGTTCAGTTCAGCGTTACAGGCCCTGCCACAACCGACCATCGCCAATGTGGTCGACCGCGCCCATGAGTTGCTGGGCAAACCTTATAAATCGGGGGGCACATCGCTGGAGCAGGGGTTCGATTGCAGCGGGCTGCTGGTCTATCTGTTCAAGACCGAAGCCAATATTGTTATCCCGCGCACCACGGCGGCGATGCATCGCTCAACGGCGGCGACGATCAAGGCGGATGCACTGCAACCCGGCGATGCGGTGTTTTTCAAGGCCAATGGCAGCAGCCAGATCGGCCATGTCGGCCTGTATGTCGGCGAGGGCAAGTTCATTCACTCGCCGCGCCAGGGCAAGAACATCCGCATCGATTCCCTGGCCAACACCTACTGGAAGAAGAACTACACCACCGCCAAGCGTTTCCACGCGGTGCGTTGATCGCTCTACTCGGTGCTGCCCAGGCCTTGCCAGTGCTTGAGGCCAATAAAGATAAAGCGCAGTTGCTGGGTGATCTTGGCCTGGGGCGTGAGGTGCGCCGGCAGGGCGGCGGCGGGCGGGTCGATGATGTCGGGCAGGGTGGCGAACACGCTCTTGACGATCAGGTCGGCCATCACATGCAGGCCGTCGGCATCCAGGTGCTGGAGCTTGGGCATCAGTGTCAGGTCGGCCGCCAGGTCCGAGGTGATGTCTTCGCGCAGCGCGCCGATGGCTTGGCGCACGGCCAGGCAACCGCCGTACTGTTCGCGGGCCAGGAATAAAAACTGTGAACGGTTGGCCGCCACCACATCGAGAAAGATCCGCACCGAGGCATCGATGATGCCGCCCATGACGAATTCGTTGTGGCGTACCAGGCGGATGGTGGCGCGGAAGGTCTGGCCGACCTCACTGACGAGCACCAGGCCCAGTTGGTCCATATCGGCAAAGTGACGGTAGAAACCGGTGGGCACGATGCCGGCGCTCTTGGCCACTTCCCGCAGGCTCAGGCTGCCAAACCCTCGGCCACCCTCCATCAGATGGCGGGCTGCGTCCATCAAGGCAAGGCGGGTCTGTTGCTTCTGTTCGGCGCGGGGGAGCATTGGCGGGTGGGCTTTGTAGACAAGGACAGCGACGCACTCTAGCAAAACAACTTTACCGGCGTCGAACTTGAAACAGGACAAAGGTGGCGCGGGTCACACAAAGTCAAAGCCCGATCGCTGGGGATCGGGCTTTTTTCAGGGCCGGCACGGGCTTAGCTCGTGGCTTTATGCATTTCGGCCAGACGGTCGGAACCGCCCTCGGCGACAAATTCGCGTTGTTGCAGACGGTCCGAGCCACCTTCAACCAGACCTTTCTCCTCCAGGCGATCACGGCCGCCCTCGGCGACAAATTCGCGTTTTTGCAGACGGTCCGAACCACCTTCGACCAGGCCTTTCTGTTCCAGGCGATCACGGCCGCCTTCGGCTACGGCGTTACGCTCTTGCAGACGGTCCGAGCCACCTTCGACCAGGCCTTTCTGCTCCAGGCGATCACGGCCACCTTCGGCAACGGTCTGGCTGATGTGCGAGGCGTCGGTCTTGGCTTGTGGGATGGTTTGCTCTGTTGCTGGCAGGGCAAAAGCACTGGTGGCCAGGACAGAGAGTGCAACACTGAGCAGTAATTGGCGTTTCATGATGAGTTGCTCCTTGGGAGGGCGATAAAGTGGGTACAGGGCTCATGCTACTCTCGATATCTCGATATAAAAGTTCATAAACACAATGGTAATAATCAACGGAATTGATTGTTCTGCGCCGAGGCTCTAGACCGTACCTCTCAAGCACGCGCTTTTGCACCGGGGTGGGTATTTTCGACACGGGCGTGGGTAACAACAGTGCGCGATCGATGAAAAAAGCTGTCGGATTAGTCAGAAAAAGTACTTTTCACCGCTAATTCCCCGCTGCGGTTAAACCCCCAGGCCATTTGCCAGTCGTAGCCATATAAGCTTTAGCCCTTGCGCGCGTTGCCAGTGGCACGCGCAGTCGTAATCAGGAGCCCTGTGCAATGACGCGCACTCGTAAAATTCTCGCCTGGAGCAGTGCTTGCTTCGTTCTGCTGATCGCTGCCGTTGTACTGATCCTGGTGTTCTTCGACTGGAACCGGATCAAGCCGCCACTCAATGCCAAAGTCTCCGAAGAGCTGCACCGCGCCTTTGCCATCAATGGCAACCTGGCCGTGGTCTGGCAGCGCGAGCCGGACGAAGGCGGTTGGCGCGCCTGGGTGCCGTGGCCCCATGTGGTGGCCGAAGACCTGAGCCTGGGCAACCCCGAGTGGTCGAAAAAACCGCAGATGGTCACCCTCAAGCGCGTCGAATTGCGCATCTCGCCCTTGGCCTTACTGGCCCAGCGCGTGGTGATCCCGCGTATCGACCTGACCGAACCGAGTGCCGAGTTGCAGCGCCTGGCCGATGGCCGCGCCAACTGGACCTTCACCTTTGACCCCAAGGATCCGAATGCCGAACCGTCCAACTGGGTGGTGGATATCGGTGCCATCGGCTTTGACAAGGGCCACGTGACCCTCGACGACCAGACCCTCAAGACCCGCCTCGATGTGCTGATCGACCTCCTGGGCAAACCCATCGCATTCAGCGAAATCGTCGGCGAGCGCGATGCCAAAAAGGCCCTGGAGCAGGGCGCGACACCCCAGGACTATGCCTTCGGCCTCAAGGTCAGCGGCCAGTACCACGGCCAGAAACTCGCGGGCAGCGGCAAGATCGGCGGGTTGCTGGCCCTGCAAGACGCGGCCAGGCCATTCCCCCTGCAAGCCCAGGCGAAGATCGGCGATACCCGCATCGCCCTGGCCGGCACCCTGACCGACCCTCTGAACCTCGGCGCCCTGGACCTGCGCCTGAAACTGTCCGGCACCAGCCTGGGCAACCTTTACCCACTGACCGGCGTGACCCTGCCGGACTCGCCGGCCTACTCCACCGACGGTCGCCTGATTGCCAAGCTGCATGAAGCCGGCGGCGCGTCGTTCCGCTATGAGCAGTTCAACGGCAAGATCGGCAACAGTGATATTCACGGCGACCTGGCCTACGTCGCCAGCCAGCCACGGCCCAAGCTCAGTGGCGCACTGGTGTCCAACCAACTGCTGCTGGCCGACCTGGCGCCGCTGATCGGTGCTGACTCCAATGCCAAGCAAAAGGCCCGTGGCGGGGCGAGCAAGCAACCGGCGACCAAGGTGCTGCCGGTGGAAGAGTTCCGCACCGAGCGCTGGCGCGATATGGACGCCGATGTCGAGTTTACCGGCAAGCGCATCGTCCACAGCACCGACCTGCCGTTCACCGACCTTTATACGCACCTGGTACTCAACGACGGCCAACTGAGCCTCGAACCCCTGCGCTTCGGCGTGGCGGGCGGCAAGCTCGATGCGCAGATCCGCCTCAATGGCCGCATTACCCCGCTGGAAGGCCGGGCGAAACTGACGGCGCGCAACTTCAAGCTCAAGCAACTGTTCCCCACCTTTGAACCGATGAAGACCAGCTTTGGCGAGCTCAACGGCGATGCCGATATCGCCGGGCGCGGCAACTCGGTGGCGGCGCTCTTGGGCAGTGCCAATGGCGATCTGAAAATGCTCATCAACGACGGCGCCATTAGCCGTGGCCTGATGGAAATTGCCGGGTTGAATGTCGGCAACTACGTGATCGGCAAGCTGTTTGGCGACAAGGACGTGAAGATCAACTGTGCGGCGGCGGACTTCGGCATCAAGACCGGCCTGGCCACCAGCCGGCTGTTTGTGTTCGACACCGAGAACGCGATCATCTACATCGACGGCACCGTGAACATGGCCAGCGAACAACTGGACCTGACGATTACCCCAGAGTCCAAGGGGTTCCGCCTGTTCTCGCTGCGCTCGCCGTTGTACGTCAACGGGCCGTTTATCAAACCCAATGCCGGGGTCAAGACCGTGCCGCTGTTATTGCGTGGCGCGGGGATGGTGGCGCTGGGTGTGATCGTTGCACCTGCGGCAGGCCTGCTGGCACTGGTGGCGCCGAGCGGTGATGTACCGAACCAGTGTGTGCCGCTGTTGCAGCAGATGAAGGAAGGCAAGGCACCGAAAACGGTGAAAGGCTGACTGAAGAAACCCACAACCCAATGTGGGAGAGGGCTTGTGTGGGAGCGGGCTTGCCCGCGATAGCAGTGGGTCAGTTAACATCAATGTTTGCTGGGCCGACGTCTTCGCGGGCAAGCCCGCTCCCACATTAGCTCGCGCGCTAAAAGGCCTACAGGCCGTTGAGAAAGTTTTATTGGATATTGCCGGGTGTCATATCGATTGCCATAGGGCTGGTCTAGGATCAGCCCAATCGCCCCTTCAAGGATGTTCGCCACCATGGCCCAGACATTGGCTACACGTTATCCCCTGGTCCTGGTGCCGGGCATGCTCGGGTTTGTACGGCTGGTGCTGTACCCATACTGGTACGGCATCGTCCCGGCCTTGCGTGCCGGTGGGGCGCAGGTGTTTGCGGTGCAGGTGGCGCCGCTCAACTCCAGCGAGGTGCGCGGCGAGCAGTTGCTGGCGCAGATCGAGCAGATACGCCGCCAGACCGGCGCCGATAAGGTCAACCTGATCGGCCATAGCCAGGGCTCGCTCACCGCTCGTTACGCAGCGGCCAAACGCCCGGAATGGGTGGCTTCGGTGACCTCGGTGGCGGGGCCCAACCACGGTTCGGAATTGGCAGACTACCTGCACACCCACTACCCGGCCGACAGCGCCAAGGGCCGGATCATGAGCGCGCTGCTGCGTCTGGTGGGCATGCTGATGGGCCTTTTGGAAACCGGCTATCGCGGCCCGCGCTTTGCGGTGGATATCCACGCGTCCCATCAGTCGCTGACCTGCGAGGGCGTGGCGCTGTTCAATCGCCAATACCCCCAAGGCTTGCCAGACACCTGGGGCGGGCAGGGCGCCGAGGAAGTGAATGGTGTGCGCTATTACTCCTGGTCCGGCACCCTGCAGCCGGGCAAGACCGATCGCGGGCGCAACCTGCTGGACGGTACAAACCGCAGTTGCCGGTTGTTTGCGCGCACCTTCGTCAAGGAGAAGGGGCAGTGCGACGGCATGGTCGGGCGCTACAGCTCACACCTGGGCACGGTGATCGGCGATGACTATGCGCTGGACCATTTCGATATCGTCAACCAGTCACTGGGCCTGGTGGGCAAGGGCGCCGAGCCGATTCGCCTGTTTGTCGAGCATGCGCAGCGGTTGAGGGCGGCCGGGCTTTAACGTCTTACCGGCGTCGTCCAGCGCTCCGACAAAATCACCCCACCCAACGTCAGCACGCCGCCGACCAGGTGATACAGCGCCAACTGTTCCTTGAGCACCACCGCGGCAATCAGTGCGGTGATCAACGGCAGCAGGTTGAAAAACAGCGTGGTGCGGCTTGGCCCCAACTGCTTGACCGAATGCATCCACGCCAGCGGCGCGATCATCGAGGCCAGCAGGCAGGCGTACACCACCAGGCCAATATTCGACGGGCCCAGGCCGACCTTGTCCGAGGCCAGGAACAGCGGGAACAGCACCACCACCGCCACCAGCACCTGCAAATACAGCAACACCAGGGGCGGCAGGCGCAGTTGCCATTTTTTCAGCAGGGTGCTGTAGATCGCATAGGCCAGGGTGGCCACCAGCATCATCGCGTCACCCAGGTTCACCCCATGTTGCAGCAGCGCGCCGAGGCTGCCGGCCGACACCACCACCGCCACCCCGGCAAACGACAGCACCGCACCGGTCAGGGCGCCGAAGGTCAGGCGCTGGCCCAGGCTGATAATGGCCGCGGTCAGGGCCATCAAGGGCATCAGCGACAGGATGATCCCCATGTTGGTGGCGCTGGTCAGGCTCGCGGCGTAGTACGCCAGGCTCTGGTAGACCGCCATGCCAAGCACGCCGAGCACGGTGATCTTGCCCAGGTTGGGGCGGATCAGCGCCCAGTTGGCAATCACCGGCTTGAGCATGAATGGGGTAAACAGGATGGCCGCCAGCAACCAGCGATAAAAGCCGATCTCGGCCGGGAATATCGAGCCCACGGCGAGTTTGTTGACCACGGTATTGCCAGCCCAGATAAAAATGGCCAGCAGGGGATAAGCGTATTGCATCGCAAGGAACCGAGAACGTTAGTGAGGCTTGATTATCCTTTGTCTGGATCGAAGCCTATACTTCGATCCAGACAAACCGCCGTTACATCCAGACAACTATGTCCCAAGCCTATATCAACCTGCCCGATTTCGACGTACTGCCGGCCCCGGTGTATTTTCGCTACTCGGAATTTGCCGCCGACAGCCGCGCCTCCCGCCATCAGCATGCCTGGGGCTCCCTGGATTACTCGGCCCGTGGCGTGATGCGCTTTGAAGTGGGCGGCAAGCGGTTTATGTCGCCGCCGCAATACGCGGTGTGGATCCCACCCAATACCCAGCACAGCTCCTACAACGCCCAGGCGATTGTCTACCGTTCGGTGTACCTGGCGCCGTCTTTGTGCGAGCAATTGCCCACACAGCCCTGCACCTTGACCATCAGCGACATCCTCAAGGCCATCCTCAGTGATTTTGCCGAGCGCGACGTGAATATCCCGGCCAACGAGGCCGACGTGCGCCTGGCCCAGGTGCTGGTGGACCAACTGCGCCAGGCGCCGGAGCATGAGTGTTTCCTGCCGTATGCCAGCAGCCCCGGCCTGCTCAGCGTGCTTGAAGGCATGCAGGCCGAGCCTGGGGACAACCGCGCGCTGGCGCAGTGGGCGCAGCAGGTGCATGTCAGCGAGCGCACCCTGGCCCGGCAATTTGTGCGCGAACTGGGTATGAGCTTTGGCGAGTGGCGCCAGCGCCTGCGCTTTTTGGCGGCCATTGAGGCACTGGAAAGTATTCGCAGCGTGCAGGAAGTGGCGTTTGACCTGGGCTACAGCACTGCCTCGGCGTTTATTGCGATGTTCCAGCGCCAGGCCGGCTGTACACCGGAGCAGTACCGACGGACGAACCTACGTAACAGGTGAAGGTGTAACAAGCTTTGTCTACACTGCAGGGGAGGCCGCGCCCATCGGCGTGGTAACAGGGAGAAAACTCCATGAAGATGTTGCGTATTCCGTTGTTGATGATCGGTCTGCTGCTCTGTTCCCAAGGGTTTGCGGCCACTGCCCAGCAAAACAAAATGACCAGCTGCAATGCCGAAGCCTCCACCAAGACCTTGAAGGGCGACGAGCGCAAGGCCTTCATGAAAACCTGCCTCTCGGCCCCGGCCGCCAACGACGCCAAGACCCTGACCCCGCAGCAGCAAAAAATGAAGGACTGCAACGCGTCGGCAAAAACCAAGGCGCTGACCGGCGATGCGCGCAAAACCTTTATGAGCACCTGCCTCAAAGGCTGAGCCGCTTAAATACCCCTGTGGGAGCGGGCTTGCCCGCGATTGCGGTGTGTCAGCCCGCGAGATATTGACTGAACCTGCGCTATCGCGGGCAAGCCCGCTCCCACATTTTGCGGTGTTCACAGCCATCAGACTTCTCGCTTGATTGCCCCAAGGCTGGCAGACTGCCCATCCTTTAACGCCGTTCGTTTAGAGGCTGTATGCCAACGTTTTCTCAGCGTCATGTGTTGTTGCTGGCCAGCTACATCATCATTTTCGGCGGGTTGTTGCTGGTTCTGCCGTTGAAGCTGTTGCCCAGCCTGTTGGCCGGCCTGTTGGTCTTTGAACTGGTCAACATGCTCACCCCACAACTGCAACGCCTGATCGAAGGCCGGCGCGCGCGCTGGCTGGCAGTGGCGTTGCTCGGCACTGTGATCGTCAGCGCACTGGCCCTGATCTTCGCCGGCGCCATCAGCTTTTTGCTGCACGAAGCGGAAAACCCCGGGGCCTCCCTCGATAAATTCATGGGCGTGGTCGACCGCGCACGCGGCCAGTTGCCGCCTTTCCTCGACGCCTACCTGCCAGCCAGCGCCGCCGAGTTTCGCGTGGCCATCGGCGAGTGGCTGAGCAAGCACCTGAGCGAATTGCAACTGGTGGGCAAGGACGCGGCCCATATGTTCGTGACCCTGCTGATCGGCATGGTCCTGGGGGCGATCATCGCCCTGCAACGGGTGCCCGACCTGACCAAGCGCAAACCCCTGGCCGCCGCGCTGTTCGACCGCCTGCACCTGCTGGTCCAGGCCTTTCGCAACATTGTCTTTGCGCAAATCAAAATCGCCGCCCTCAACACCGTCTTCACCGGGATCTTCCTCGCGGTGGTGCTGCCGCTGATGGGGATCCACCTGCCGCTGACCAAGACCCTGATTGTCCTGACCTTCCTGCTGGGCCTGCTGCCGGTGATCGGCAACCTGATGTCCAACACCCTGATCACCATCGTCGCCCTGTCGCTGTCGATCTGGGTGGCCGTGGCGGCGCTGGGCTACCTGATCGTGATCCACAAGGTCGAGTACTTCCTCAATGCACGCATTGTCGGTGGGCAGATCAGCGCCAAGTCGTGGGAATTACTCCTGGCGATGCTGGTGTTTGAAGCGGCATTCGGCCTGCCGGGAGTGGTGGCGGGGCCGATCTACTATGCGTACCTCAAGAGTGAATTGAAGCTGGGCGGGATGGTGTAGAGGCAGCGGCAAGCTGCAAGTGCTTGCCTTTCGTCGACTAAATCCCATTTATACGATGTGAAAGGGCGGCGGCGGGCGGCACACGCCGGTCCGTCGCTTTTAGATACGTTGCCTGTTCCTCTCCCAGGGCGTCCTGCCTTTTTCTTCTGACAGACCGGGTGCCCGGTTGTCATCGAGTTTTCTCGCCAGTCGGTAGGGTTTGTATTTTTCCATGTAGGAAAAATCACTGATTCCATGACTTATGCTGGAAATTCCCACAATCCCATCAGCCTAGACCTGCAACTTGCGGATACGTCTGACAGCTCGCTCACAGAACTGTGACAGACGTATTTCCAGCGCTAAAAAACCTCGCATTTTTTGTAACTTTTCCCCCTCTGCCTTAACCGTTTAAGCCTCGGCAGGATGCTCGCTCTTTCCATTTGAGTGCCTGTTTGAGGGTGATAGGGATGTACGCCATTTTTCGGCCCGCGCTGCTAGGGATAGCCTTGTTGTCGGGCCCATTGTGCGCGGCGGTGCCGCCCACGCCAGGGGATCGGGAACTGCTTCGCGACCGTCAGCAGCAACTGCTGGAGGAGCAGCGCAAGCGCCTCGACGACCTGCAGAACCTGCCGGGGGAACCCCTGGAGCAGCGTGCACCGTTGCCAGTGGATGACGGCCAGTGCATCACCCTCACCCGGATTGTCGTGGAAGGCGCGACCCTGCTGGCCGAGCACCAGCGCCAGGCCTTGCTTGCGCCGTGGCAGGGGCGCTGCGTGGGGATCAGCCAGCTTAACGAGGTGCTCAAGGGCCTGACGGATCACTACCTGCGCCGGGGGTATGTGACCACCCGCGCCTATCTGCCCCAGCAGGACCTCAAGGACGGCGTGCTGAGCATCATCGTGGTCGAAGGCCGCCTTGAAGGCCTCGACAGTTCGTCCCTGGCCAGCCCGCTGGAGTCGGCCATGACCTTTCCCGGCCAGGTCGGCGAGGTGCTTGACCTGCGCGAGTTGGAGCAATGGGTCGATCAACTGGCCCGCCTGCCCTCGCGCCAGCCACAACTGGAACTGATCCCCGGCCAGAGCGTGGGCGGCAGCCGCGTGGCGCTCAAGGGCGAGCGCCATACACCCTGGCGTGTCTCGGCCAATCGCAATAACCATGGCGATGCCAGCACCGGTCGCCAGCAGGCAGGCGTGGGCCTGGAGTGGGACAGCCCGCTGGGGTTGGCCGATCAGTTGAGCCTGCGGGCGAACCGGGATGTGGTCAGCGACCATTGGCGCCATTCGGCCAGCCAAAGCCTGTTCTACAGCCTGCCCTATGGCTGGTGGACCTTCGATTTCAGCCACAGCCAAAGCCTCTATCGGACCCGTAATGAACAGGCCGGCTTCGCTTTCGCGTTGTCCGGCGATACCTCCAGCCAGCAACTGCGGGCCGAGCGGGTGCTGCACCGCGACCACCTGGGCAAGACCGCCGTCAACGTCGGCCTGAGCCACCTGCGCACCCGCAACTACCTGGAAGACGTGTTGCTGCGCACCTCCAGCCATCGCATCAGCGAAAGCCAGCTGGGCCTGAACCATGGCCGGCGCATCGGCACGGCTTTCGTCAACCTCGATGCCGGCTGGCAGCAGGGCATCGGTGCCCTGGATGCGCAGTACGACGGCGCCCCGCGCGGCAGCCAGCCCACGGCGCGCTACCAGAAATACACCCTGACCCTGAGCTACCTGCAGGCCTTCCAGTGGCGGGGCCAGCAGTGGAGCGTGGACAGCCTGGCCACCGGGCAGCACGCCGAAGACGAGCTGTACGGCCCGCAACGCTTGAGCGTGGGCGGCTTGGGCGCGGTGCGTGGGTTCCAGGCGCAGAACCTGTCGGGCAACAGCGGCGGCTACTGGCGCAGCCAACTGCGCTGGCGCCAGCCGGTGCCCTGGGACGGTGTGCGGCCCTGGGTGCAGGAAGTCGGCGTGGCGTTCGGCTACGACGTCGGCGTGATCCGCCGTGGCCCGCACAACCCCGAGGCCAGCGGTCGCTTGACGGGCAATGCCTGGGAGTTCAGCGCGCGCGGCAAACACCTGGCGGCCTCGCTGGTGTTCGCCCGCAGCCTCAAGCGCCCGAGCCTGATCGAACACCGCGAGCACCCGATCTACGCCCGCCTCGACCTGTTTTTTTAAGCCGTTTACCGAGCCTTGGAGCCCTTGCCTATGGACGCGCACAGCCCTCTGAACCAATGCCTGGCCTTGAGCCTGGCGGCAATCCTGTTCCTCAACCCGCTGGTCGCCACCGCCGCCCGCCTGACGGTGGATGGCGCAAGCCCTGGCACCCACCTCGGCCAGGCGCCCAATGGCGTGCCCATCGTCAATATCGCCGGGCCCAATGGCAGCGGGCTGTCCCACAACCTGTTCAACGACTACAACGTGGGCAGCCACGGGCTGATCCTCAACAACGCCACCCAGGCCACGCAAAATACCCAACTGGGCGGGGTGATCCTGGGCAACCCGAACCTGCAAGGGCGGCCCGCCAGTGTGATTCTGAACGAGGTCACCGGCGGCAACCGCAGCCACCTGGGCGGCTACACCGAAGTGGCCGGGCACGCCGCCCGGGTGATTGTCGCCAACCCCCATGGCATCACCTGCAACGGCTGCGGGTTTATCAACACCCCACGGGCCACCCTGACCACCGGCAAACCGGTGCTGGACGGCCAGCGCCTGGACCACTTCCGGGTCGAGGGCGGCGATATTGCCCTCGAAGGCGCGGGGCTCAATGCGCGCAATGTCGGGCAGTTCGACCTGATCACCCGCAGCGCCCGGCTCAACGCGCAACTGCATGCCGAGCAACTCAACATCATCACCGGCCGCAACGATGTGGGGGCCGATGATTTGCACGTGCGTGCCCATGCCGGTGCCAGCCGTGACGCGCCGCAACTGGCCATCGACAGCAGTGCCCTGGGCGGTATGTATGCCGGCGCGATTCGCCTGGTGGGCACCGAACAGGGCGTGGGCGTGCGCCTGGACGGGGAAATGGCCAGCACCGCTGGCGATATGCGCATCGATGCCAACGGCCGGCTGACCCTGGCCCGCGTCACCAGCGTCGGTGCCTTGAGTGCCAAGGCCGAGTCGATCCAGATGCAGGGCGCGGCCTACGCCGTGGGCGATATCGACCTACAGGCCCGGGACGAATTGCAGATAGCCCAGAGCGTCGCCAGCGCCGGCAATGTCAGCCTGCAAGGCACCCGCGTGAGCAACCAGGGGCAAGTGATCGCGGGCATCCAGGACGACCAGCGCCTCCCCGGCCAGCACTTGCAGATCCGCGCCGAGCACCTGGACAACCACGGGCAACTCAACGCCAGCGGCCAGTTGGCCCTGCACACGGCAGTCACCCATAACCACGGGCAGATCGCGGCCGACAGCGTGCGCATCGAGGCCCGTGAGCGCCTGGCAAACCCTGGGAGCATCCAGGCCCGCGAGGCCCGGATCAACAGCGCGCAGGTCGCCAACCGTGGGCAGATGGTGACGCAGGGGGCCCTGGACCTGCGCGCCGAAACCCTCGACAACCGCGATGGCCTGCTCGCCAGCGTCGGCGATAACCTGAGCCTGAACGTGCAGCAGCTCGACAACCAGGGCGGGGTGATCCACGCCAAGGGCGACCTGCAGATCGTCGGCGACGCCCTCGACAATCGCACCGGGCAATTGAGCGGGCAGCATCTGCAACTGGCGGTGCGCGGCGATTTTGCCAACCACGGGGGGCTGGTCGAAGCCCTCGGCAGCCTGCACCTGCAGGCCGGCCAACTGGACAATCGCCAGGGCCAGTTGCGGGCGTTGGCGGGCGCGCAGTCCACGGTACAGGTTGACGGCCGGCTGGATAACCGCGACGGCACGCTGTTACTCGCCAGCACCCAGATGCAGCTCAATGCCGCCGAGTTGGACAACCGCGATGGGCAGGTCCAACACGCGGGCGACGGCACCTTCAACCTGGCACTGGACACCTACCGTGGCCACGGCGGCAGCCTGATCGGCCTCGGCCAGGGCCTGTGGAACATCGCCCAGGTCGCGGGCGTGGGCACCTGGCAACTCAATGGCGTGCTCAACTTCAGCACCCTGCATGGCCTGGTGATCGGTATGGGCGAGCGCATCGCCAGTGCCCAGGACCTGCACCTGCGCGCCGCCAGCCTCGACAACGCCGGGGACGTGCTCAGCGATGGGCACCTGCACCTGACGGCAGAGGGTGATATCCACAACCGTGGCCTGCTGTCGGCCCAGGGGGATGTGCAGGTCGATGCCGCCAACCTGCGGCAAAACCATGGCCGCCTGATCAGTGGCCAGGATGTGCAAGTGCGCCTGCGTGACGTGCTGCATAACCTGGGGCTGATCAGCGCCTCGCGGCATGTGCAGATTAACGCCGGGAACATCGACAACCACGGCAGCCTCGGCGCCCAGGGCCATGCCTGGCTCAGTGCCCGCGACAGCCTCACCAACCACGCCGGCAGCCTGTTGTTCAGCGGCGCGGACCTACAACTGCGCGCCGAGCATTTGAGCAACCTTGAAGGTGACGTCTACAGCGCCGGAGATTTGAGCTTCGCCGCGCAGGATGGCCGCCAGGCGGCGAGCTTTCGCAACCTGTCCGGCAGCGTCGAGGCCCTGGGCTCCATCGGCATTGTGGCGCGGGTGTTCGAGAATGCGCGCACGGTGTTTGTGCTCGGGCGCGAGCTGGTCAGCGGTTCGATCCATTGGGTTTGCGGCCAGCATTGCGACGGCGACTACGGCTACAAACGCGGCACCATCCATATCCATGAAACCTGGCGCGAAACCGCCGCCGCAGGCTCCACCGCCGCCGCCCGCCTGGTGGCCGGCAAGCAACTGGATATCGACGCCGACACCCTGGAAAACCGCTACAGCCTGATGGCCGCCAACGCCGACATGAACCTTAGCGCCCGGCGCCTGCTGAACCTGGGCGGCGCCTCGCAAACCGGCACCTCCAGCACCGTTATCGGCACACCGGGGCGTATCAGCAATGCGTTGTGGGACCTGATGGAGTTCCGCGACCTGCCGGCGTTCAACGCCGCCGTCGCCGCCGGGCATTTCGACCCGGTGCGCTTTGCCGAACTCAAGGCCCGCTCCGATGGCCCTGACTTCAGCAACCCGGGGGCCGTCACCGTCTGGCGCGAGGACGGCCGCGAGCTGTACGCCGCCACGTTGCAGGCCGGCGGCAAGCTCAACCTGAGCGCCCGCGAATACCTGCAAAACGGCACCCTGCGGGAAAACACCCTGGCGCACCTGGAAGGCGAACTGGGCCAGGACCACAACGGCGACAAACTCGGCGACCTGTACCTGAGCCCCGACCGCCTGGTCGAAGGCCCGAGCACCCTGCCGGGGTACGAGTTGCCCAAGGGCGAGTACGGCTTGTTTATCCCCAGCAAGAACCCCGCGAGCCCGTACCTGATCGAAACCAACCCACTGTTCACCCAGCTGGCGAACTTCCTTGGCTCCGACTACCTGCTGGACAAGATCGGCTACGACAGCGACCAAACCTGGCGTCGCCTGGGCGATGGTTTCTACGAAAGCCGGTTGATCCGCGACGCGGTGCTGGCCCAGACCGGCCAGCGTTTTCTCGCCGGCCTGAACAGCGACGAGGAGCAGTTCCGCTACCTGATGGACAACGGCCTCAGCGCCCGCGACAGCCTGCAACTGAGCATCGGCGTGGGCCTCAGCGCGCAACAGGTGGCGGCGTTGACCCACGATATCGTGTGGATGGAAACCCGCCAGGTCCAGGGCGAAAACGTACTGGTGCCGGTGCTGTACCTGGCCACGGTCGATGGCAACAACCTGCGCGGCGGCAGCCTGGTGCAAGGGCGTGACGTGAACCTGCTCAGCGGTGGCGACATTGTCAGCGTCGGCACCTTGCAGGCCAGCCACACCCTCAGTGCCAAGGCCGATGGCCGCGTGTTGCAGGGCGGCGTGATGAGCGCGGGCGAACGCCTCAGCGTGCTGGCCACCGACAGCATCCGCAACGCCATGGCCGGGGAGATCCGCGCCAGCCACATCGACCTGACCAGCCGCAGCGGCGATATCGTCAACGACCGCACCGCCCATACCCTGCGCCAGGGCGACGGCACCCTGGTCACCCACCTGGATCACGGCAGCCAGATCGTCGCCGGGCAACAACTGAACATCAACGCCGGCCGCGACTTCACCACCCGCAGCACCGTCAGCAGCGGTGGCGACGCCAGCCTCCAGGCCGGGCGCGACATCAACCTGCTAGCGGTGACCGACACCCAGCAGGCCCGCACCGTGGAACACGGCGGCCACCGCTCCACCTTCACCAGCCGTACCGAACAACTGGGCGCCAGCCTCCACGCCGGCGGCACCCTCGACCTCAAGGCCGCTGGCGACATCACCCTGCTTGCCAGCACCGCGAGCGCCGGCGCCGACCTGAACGTGGCTGCCGGCGGCCACCTCAACCTGCTCGCCGCCGCCAACGAAACCGAGCACGACCTGCGCAGCAAACGCAACGGCGCCAAGACCCAGACACAAACCACCCAGGTGCGCCAGGTCGCCAGCCAACTCACCGCCGGCGCCAACCTCAGTGCCAGCGCCGGGCAAAACATCCTGTTGCACGCCAGCTACATCAGCAGCGGCAAGGACGCCTACCTGGTTGCAGGCGGCCAGGTACAACTGCGCAGCGCCCACGACAGCGACTACAGCCTCTACGACTACGAGAAAAAGGGCCGCCTGGGCGCCCTCAAGACCCAGCGCGACGAAGTCACCGAACAACGCGCAGTCGGCAGCCAGATCACCACGGGCGGCCACCTCAACCTGATCAGCGGCGGCGACCAGCTGTACCAGGGCGCGCGCCTGGAGAGCGGGGCGGATATCTCGATTGTCAGTGGCGGCGCGGTGACGTTCGAGGCGGTGAAGGATGTGCGGCAGGAGAGTCATGAGAAGAGCAAGAGCAACCTGGCATGGATGAGCATGAAGGGGGAGGGGCGGACGGATGAGACGGTGCGTCAGACCCAGATGGTGGCACAGGGGCAGTTGGCGATCAGTGCGGCCAACAGAGTCAACATCGACATCAAGCACATCGATCAGAAGACGGTTAGCCAGACCATCGATGCAATGGTGCAGGCGGAGCCGGGGCTGGCGTGGATCAAACAGGCCGAAGCCAGCGGGCAAGTGGACTGGCGTCTCGTCAAGGAACTCCACGACAGCTGGGAATACCAGCACTCTGGATTGGGTGCCGCGCCTGCACTGGTCATCTCCATTGTGGCGAGTTTCTACCTTGGGCCGCTGGCCGGAGCGTTGGCCAGCAACGTGGCGGTGGGCACCATCAACGGCGGCGGCAACCTCGGCGCGGGCTTGAAGGCGGCCACCAGCAAGGACGCGCTTAAAGGCTATGCGACGCAGTGGGCAACGGGTTATGTCAGCGCAGGCATCGATAGTTTTGTCGGCGGTTGGAGCACTGACGGCGCGCTGATCCTGAACCCCGGCGGCGTCACCTCTCCAGGCTACGCATCCAACCTTTTGGATTGGAACACCGTCAGCCAGAACCTCCTGCGCAGCAGCACCCATGCGCTGGTATCGAGCAGCATCAACACCGCGATCAATGGTGGCAGCTTCCAGGACAACCTCGGTTCAGCGGTGATCTCCGAAGGCCTGAACCTGACCGCTGCGTTCGGTAACAAGCAACTCGGCGACTTGGCACAACAGCTCGACGTAACCCCTGGCTCAGTAGAAAAAATCCTTATGCATGCGCTGCTGGGAGGCGCGCTGTCGGCGGCCAAAGGTGGCGACTTCAAAACCGGTGCATTGGCGGGAGCCGCAGCGGAAGGGCTGACGGCAGCGGCTACGGGGTTTTTGGGCAACTATCTGGATGATCGGTTCGCTAACGACGATCAGTTCAAGGTCGGGACTGCCCAGGTCATCGGCGTTCTTGCGGGGGCGTTGGCCGGTGGGGATGTGGATAGCGCTAGTTGGGTGGCGGGGAATGCGGAGCGGTACAACGCCCAGGTCCACCGCGAGGCCTCTTTACACCTCGATGCTCGTTTGGACGAGTTGCATGCGAAGGGGGAGTTTCTCAACCTGAGCGTCGCAGACGTGCTGGTAGACCTGCAACGGATAGTGGATGGGGAGAGAGATAGCAGCCAACTCAATCCAGATGTCGTGACCTTTCTGAATCAATACCCTCCGGCGGTGCTTCGCCAGTTATTTGAGCCAACGCTGGGCGAAGAAATGATTATGTTGGGGATTGAGTTGATATCACCCTCTCCCACTGGAAAAGCGACGGCTGTGGGGAAGGTTGGTGGAACTATTGATAAGGCGGTGGGTGGGGGTGCAAAAGCAATTGATAACTCAGTCATAGGAAAGCCAAGAGTCGGGAGCGCAAATAAACTTCCTGATGGCCAGCACGGATTTAATGACATAATTGATAACTATGCTGGTGATGCAGCTAAATTTGAGATACCAACCAAAGGACTAGGTGGCGAGGTGGTTAGGGTGTCAGAGTTAAGGCAGATTGAAGGCAGCAATAACGGAGTTGGTGGGGTTTTTGAATGGATTATTGATGAAGGCAACGTGACTCATCGACGCTTTATTCCCGGTGGTCAGGTAACTGGCCAGCCTAACCAAATTCCGAAAAAATAAGGAGAAGGTAATGTCCCCACTTGGTGTATTGATTAGTTTGGGTTTGGCTTGTTGGTCAACCATTTTTTTGGGATTTAGAAAACGCTGGATAGGGCGAGAAGATATTTTTGAGTTTGCCATGAATCAGCTTTTAAATGGTTGCGAAAGCGAGCGCGTTGCCATCATTGCTGGAGGCGAATATTTAAGCGATGAAGAGCTTCTTGAGGTTGTCTCAAAACAAATGGAGATGACGAATGTTGTTGCCGAAATTGAAAAGTGGCGTTTAGCTTTTCTACTTTGTATTGATGCGTCGAATGACAGTGACGAAAATAAAATAAATAGACTTCAGGAGGTCTATGCGGACTTTGATTATCCGGAAGATATGGCTTCGTGCAGTGTCTACTCTCAGGATGGTGTCGACCCGCTTGTAGCAATGAGCCGAGTTGTGGAAAGACTAAGAGAGAGGTTTTTGCTCCGGTAATTTGATAGTGCAAAAGCAACAGCTAAGGCAATTGCCGAGTTTGGGCCTATGAATCAGGGCCTGAGAAGGGGACAAATTTAGTTAACCAGATTTTAATAAGGCTGCGCCCTTTCCCCTAATTTTTCCTGCCTGATTTTTGCGTCGGGGTACTTGAGTTTTGATTTGTGTGCTTCAGGAGCAAGTATTGTGCTGGGCTATGGGTTTTAGCAATTCGCAAGGTCTGCTGGAACTTCGGCGGAGATTGCCTCAAAAATTTCGAGTGCATTAGGGGCTGAGGAAATATGGGATGTGTTGGCAGAACGTGTTCTTGAACTCGGTGCTACGGGTAAGGAGTAATTTATGATGGACTATCTCAAAGGTGCAAGGAATTACATTGGGTTTATTTTGCTGGTTGGCGCCTTAGTTAACGGGGCTTTCAAGTATAACGGCGCTGTGGGGAACTATATTGGTCACGTGGCGACACAGGTCTTTTTTGGCCAGGCTTTTTATAATTATTTGAGAGGTGGCTGGGTAGCGCTAAGTATTGGAGGTTTTGATAAAAGTGCCGACCCTAATATTCGAGCTACTGTTGCTTGGGTGGGTTTGATTTTGTACGTTTCATGTTTTTTTATAGTGAGTGAAGTGGGGGGGAGGTGGGGTGGGGTTTAGGTCTTCGTATAAATAAACCATTTTTTATGTAAGGAGGCTATCGGTGATTATTCAGAAAGGCACAGTTGAAGATTTTTTGTATGATTACAGACTTTTGATAGGTTCCTTGCTTTTGATTTTTTCAATAATTGTTAGTTTTTTTCGTTTTGGACTAGATTTGGAGAAGGTTATCACTGTGTCATTTACGCAAATGCTATTTGCGCAAGCGATATATGGTTACTGTCGGAAAGGTTGGGTCGGTATTGGTCCAGGTGGATTAGATAAAGATGCTAGTCCTGTCGGGAGGGCATTGTTGACGTTATTTGCGGCGTTTGCTTATGTGTTAATTTTTTTCTTGGATTTTTGAGAAAGAAATGGGCGGATTTATTTGGGGTTTAGAATTTTTATAAATAAATCCATCCCCTTTGTCGAGTTAAAAAGGTGAGATATATGAGCGAGTTTGAATGCTTTGAAAAGGAGTTGGAGTGCTATCGTTCTAGTTTTTTGAGTATTAATAGGGAGCTGGACTTTTGTGAGAGTAGATGTGGTGAGCTGATTGGGTTCATATGTTGCAGCCCCAGCTTGGGGGCTTCCTATAAATATTTTGAGGAGCTACATTTTATTCAGCGAAAAGTAGCACTTGCAAAGCATAAGTTTGAGTTTCCTATAAGTGATAGGTTGCAAGATTTAGTATATTTCTTGGATAGAGATGATGAGTATTCTAGGGCTTATTGGTACGAAAAATTCAGAGGGGGGATGAGTTGGCCTGATGAATAGTTTTGAGGACAAAGAGGGGCTGTCCCATTTTTTCCTGGGGGACGCGGAAATAAATCCGTCCCCTTGTCGTTTTGGAGACTCTTCATGACGGTTCATGTCTCGGTTTGGGGAGAGGGAAAGTTAGGTATTTGAAATTAATAAAACACTACGTGGGTGCACTGATGTTGGTAGGTGCTTTCTTGAATAGCTATTTTAGATATGAGGGTAGGGTTGGAGAGTGCATAACGTTTTTTATCATGCAGGTTTTTTTGGTCAGGCGTTTTATAACTATTTGAGAGGTGGGTGGGTGGCGCTTAGTCCTGGAGGGTTTGATAAGGATGCCGACCCCAGCATTCGAGCTACTGTTGCTTGGGTGGGTTTGATTTTGTATGTTTCATGTTTTTTTTATAGTGCGCGAAATGAGGGGTAGGGTGAAAGTGGCTGGTTTATTTGGGGGAGGTCTTCGTATAAATAAATCCGTCCCCGTTATCGAGGCACCGCGCCAGGTAAAAAACACCCCCTAACAAAAAGAGACTCACAACGCCGCCATGGACGAAATCATTTACCAGGTCATCAACTGGCTAAGCCAGGAACACCCCGGCAGGCGCGGTACGACGATTTATCGGTTTGAGTACTTTGTATATGCAGTGGTCGCCCTCGCGGGTGCGGTCAGCACGCGCCTTTATATCGCGCAGCGCAAGGCCTTCAAGGTGCGCATGGCGCAGGCGTTGTTATTGAAAACACTCATGGCTACGTCGTTTACCGAAGAAGACGGCCACACGGTCAAGTACGTTGCCAGGTTGTGCCGGGAAGGGGCGGCCTATCGGGTGTGTGTCAGCCGGCAGGTTGAGCTGGGTAGTACGCAGGTGTGCAGCGAGGGGTTGGGGTCGCTGGATGAGGTGGAGGGGTATCTTAAACGTCAGACCTGTTTTGTGTTGGCGGACTTTGGCAGGCAAGTTTAATGCAGGCACTGCCGAGCCCCAGCGAGGCTCGGCAGCGGTTAACAGAAATCAGTAGCCGTAACGCTTACTGGCCTCAATCGCCAACCCGCTACCAATGCTGCCGAAGATGTTGCCTTCTACATGCCGGGCATTGGGCAGCATCGCCGAAACACTCTGGCGCAGGGCCGGGATGCCGCTGGAGCCGCCGGTGAAGAACACCGTGTCGACCTGGGCCACGTCCACCGAGGCGTCGTCGAGCAGTTGGGTCACGCTATTGCGCACCCGTTCCAGCAGGTTGTCGATGGACGACTCGAACAAGGCGCGGCTCAGTTCCACGCTCAGGCCCGGTTCGACCCGGTCCAGCGGCACATGGCGGCTGTCGTCGTGGGTGAGGTGGATCTTGGTCTCTTCCACTTCCATGGCCAGCCAGTGCCCGGCGCGTTGTTCGATCAACTTGAACAGGCGGTCGATGCCGCCGGTGTCTTCGATGTCGTAGCGCATGCTGCCCAGGGCCAGTTGGGATTTTTGCGAGTACACCGAGTTGATGGTGTGCCAGGTGGCCAGGTTCATATGGTGGCTGGTGGGCATGTAGGCGCCGCTTTTCATGCGGCTGCCGTAGCCGAACAGCGGCATCATGCCGGCCAGCGAGAGCTGTTTGTCGAAGTCAGTCCCGCCGATATGCACGCCGCCGGTGGCGAGGATGTCGTCGTGGCGGTTGTCATGCTTGCGTCGCTCGGGCGACAGGCGCACCAGGGAGAAGTCGGAGGTACCGCCGCCGATGTCGACAATCAGGACCAACTCTTCTTTTTCGATGGTGGATTCGTAGTCGAAGGCCGCGGCAATCGGTTCGTACTGGAACGAGACTTCCTTGAAACCGAGTTTGCGGGCCACGTCCACCAGGGTGTCTTCGGCCTCTTTGTCGGCCATTGGGTCGTCGTCGACGAAAAAGACCGGGCGGCCCAGTACCACTTCCTCGAACTCACGGCCGGCGGTGGCTTCGGCGCGGTTCTTGAGCTGGCCGATAAACAGGCCCAGCAGGTCCTTGAACGGCATGGCCGTGCCCAGCACGCTGGTGTCGTGCTTGATCAGCTTGGAGCCCAGCAGGCTCTTGAGCGAGCGCATCAGGCGGCCTTCGTAGCCTTCCAGGTACTCGTGCAGCGCCAGGCGGCCATAGACCGGGCGGCGCTCTTCAAAGTTGAAGAACACCACCGACGGTAGGGTGATCTTGTCGTCCTCCAGCGCGATAAGCGTTTCCATGCCGGGGCGGATCCAGCCGACAGTGGAGTTGGACGTGCCGAAGTCGATGCCGCAGGCACGGGCTGGGGAGGTGTTGTTCATGTCTAACAGGTTCCGGTTAAAAAACGGCCGCGCAGTGTATGTCACTCGCGTGCAGATGCGTAGGCCGACTATCCGCTAAATACAGCAGACTTGTTACCTTGAAAGGTCGGCTCGCTGCCCCCAACTCCTGTGCATACGGTTGGTGGCTGTCGAAAGGATCAAGTGTGTCCTGCAAGCCGCCGATAATTTTCTGACGCACCTCGAACCGCCCCGCAATGCCCCGGCAGGCAGGGCCCGACTGTGCGATCTCGATAACGGATGGTGATGCCCCCATGGATTTCAAAGACTATTACAAGATTCTTGGTGTCGAGCCGACGGCCGATGACAAGCAGATCAAGGCCGCTTATCGCAAGCTGGCCCGTAAGTATCATCCCGACGTCAGCAAGGAAAAGGACGCGGAGGAGAAGTTCAAGGACGCCTCGGAAGCCTATGAAGCGCTGAAAAGTGCCGACAAGCGCGCCGAATACGACGAATTGCGCCGCTATGGCCAGCATGGCCAGCCCTTCCAGGGGCCACCAGGCTGGCAAAGCCGTGGCGGGTTTGGCGGTGGCCAGGACAGCGGCGAGTTTTCCGACTTTTTCAGCTCGATCTTTGGTTCCCGTGGCAACGGCTTTGGCGGCGGGCAAGGGCGCAGCCCCGGTCGGCGCGGCCAGGATGTGGAGATGGAACTGCCGGTGTTCCTGGAAGAGACCCTGTCCACCGAGTCCAAGGCGGTCAGCTTCCAGGTGCCGCAATACAATGCGGCGGGCCAGCACGTCAGTAACACCACCAAGAGCCTGAATGTGAAGATCCCGGCCGGTGTGGCCGATGGCGAGCGGATCCGCCTCAAGGGCCAGGGTGCACCGGGGATTGGCGGCGGCGCCAATGGCGACCTGTACCTGATCATCCGCTTTGCGCCGCATCCGAAGTTCGAGGTGGAAGGCGAAAACCTGGTGATCACTTTACCGCTGGCCCCGTGGGAATTGGCCCTGGGCGCGGAAGTCGCGGTGCCGACCCTGACCGGCAAGATCAACCTCAAGGTGCCGGCCGGCAGCCAGAATGGCCAGCGCATGCGGGCCAAAGGCCATGGTTTGCTGAACAAGGCCGGGCAGCGTGGGTATCTGTTTGTGCAGCTCAAGGCGGTGATGCCCAAAAGCAGCGACGAGGAGGTCAAGGCGTTGTGGCAGGAGTTGGCGAAAAAGGCCAATTTTGATCCACGGGAAACCTGGAACCGCTAACCGATCCCTGTGGTGGGCAGGCGAACCCTGTGGGAGCTGTCGAGCCCCGGCGAGGCTGCGATGGCGGCGGTATTGCTGGCATTGATGTTGGCTGGTCCACCGCTATCGCAGCCTCGCTAAAGCTCGACAGCTCCCAGATACCGGCGCGGCAGTATCACGGTAAATGTGGTGCCTGCCGTCTCGCTGGACGCCACTTCAATCGTACCCCTGTGGGCCTCCACCACTTCCCTGACGATAAACAACCCCAGCCCGAGGCTGGTCGAGTTGCTGCCCGGCTCTTCGGTAGTGCTGCGCACCAGCGGGTCGAACACGGTGCCCAGCGCCTCCTGGGGAATCGGCGGGCCGTAGTTGTGCATGCGCAGTTCTACGCTGCCAGGGGAGCCGTCGAGGCTCAGGGTCACCGCCTGGCTGTTGAGGCCGTGCTGCAAGGCATTGCCAATCAGGTTCTGCAACAGCTGATCAATGCGCCCGCGATCCCACAACCCCTGGGTATCGCCCTGGAGATGCAAGTGAACCTGGCAATCCGGGCGGCTCGCGCACGCTTCGGTGATGGCCTCCCTGGCGGCGTCGGCCAGGTTCATCGGCTTGGGCTCGATCGGCAGACTGCTGCCCAGCCGGCTGCGTACAAACCCCAATAGATCGCTGACCATCGCCTCCATGTGTCGGGCACCCTTCTGGATATTGCCCACCAGGCCCAGGCCATGGCTGTCCAACGGGGCCTTGCGCAACAGCATCTCGGTGGACATCTTCACCGCCTGCAACGGTGTGCGCAGATCGTGGCCGAGGATGGCGAGGAAGATATCCCGCGAGCGATTGACCTGTTCGGCGTAGGCCGCCGTGGATTCGGCCAGGGCTTCGTCGATGGCTTCGTTGAAGCGGATCATGTCCTGGAAATACGTCATATCCGGCGACGCCAGGCTATCGACCCACAGCCGGATCACGCAGGCGCGCAGGTGGCGGAACTCGGAGGTCATCTGCACCAGGTCAAAGCCTACGGTATGGCGCAGTTCGCCATGGCTGGCGGCGGCGGCGTCCAGGCTTGGGGTTTTTTCCGGGCCTTCGCCCTTGGCCTTGGCGGCCTGTTCGCTGGCGCTCTGGCGGGTGTTCATGTCCCGTGCGGCGGCCAGCAGGATCGAGTGCGCATGGTCGCGCAGTTGCGTGCGGTTCAAGGTGTCGGCGGCCGGGGTCAGGGTTTCGGCAAACTGCTCCCATTCATCGACGATCCGCTCGGCATGCAACACGATGAATTCGGATAGGCGCATAGCCAGGTTCCCAAGTGCAAGACGGTGAAGAAGCGTGGCGCATCGTAGCGCCTTACGCCTCTTCGCTTCACTGGCACGGCGGGTATCTGCCGATGAACGGTCAGAACAGGAAGTAACGCTGGGCCATCGGCAGCACGTCCGCCGGCTCGCACCACAACAGCTCGCCATCGGCCTTGACCTGGTAGGTCTGCGGGTCGACCTCGATGCTTGGCAGGTAATCGTTGTGGATCAGGTCGCTCTTTTGCACCTGGCGACACCCCTTGACCACCCCGATCTGCTTCTTCAGGCCCAAGGCCTGCGGCAGGCCCAAGGCCAGCGCCGCCTGGCTGATAAACGTCAGGCTGGTGGCGTGCAGCGCGCTGCCGAAACTGGCGAACATCGGGCGGTAGTGCACCGGTTGCGGGGTGGGGATCGAGCCGTTGATATCCCCCATCAGGCTGGACGCAATCGCCCCGCCCTTGAGGATCAGCGTGGGCTTGATGCCGAAGAACGCCGGGCGCCACAGCACCAGGTCGGCCCATTTGCCGACTTCGATGGAGCCCACCTCATGGCTGATACCGTGGGTGATCGCCGGGTTGATGGTGTACTTGGCGATATAGCGCTTGGCGCGGAAGTTGTCGTTGCCTGCGCCGTCGCCGGGCAGCGGCCCGCGCTGTTTCTTCATTTTGTCGGCGGTTTGCCAGGTGCGCATGATCACTTCGCCCACGCGGCCCATGGCCTGGCTGTCGGAGCTGATCATCGAGAACGCGCCAAGGTCGTGCAGGATATCTTCGGCGGCGATGGTCTCGCGGCGGATGCGGCTTTCGGCGAAGGCCACATCCTCGGCAATACTCGGGTCGAGGTGATGGCAGACCATCAGCATGTCCAGGTGTTCGTCGATGGTATTGCGGGTGAACGGCCGGGTCGGGTTGGTGGAGCTGGGCAGCACATTAGGCAAGCCGCAGGCCTTGATGATATCCGGCGCATGCCCGCCGCCGGCCCCTTCGGTGTGATAGGTGTGGATGGTGCGGCCCTTGAGCGCGGCGAGGGTGGTTTCGACAAACCCTGACTCGTTGAGGGTGTCGCTGTGGATCGCCACCTGTACATCGTATGCGTCGGCCACGCTCAGGCAGTTGTCGATACTGGCCGGGGTGGTGCCCCAGTCTTCATGCAGCTTCAGGCCGATGGCGCCGGCCTTGACCTGCTCGATCAACGGCTCGGGCAGGCTGGCGTTGCCCTTGCCGGTAAAGCCCAGGTTCATCGGAAACGCGTCTGCCGCTTGCAGCATGCGCGCCAGGTGCCATGGGCCGGAGGTGCAGGTGGTGGCATTGGTGCCGGTGGCAGGCCCCGTGCCGCCACCGATCATGGTGGTGACGCCACTGGTCAGCGCTTCTTCGATCTGCTGTGGGCAGATGAAGTGCACATGGGTGTCGATACCGCCGGCCGTAAGGATCATGCCTTCACCGGCAATCACTTCGGTGCTGGCGCCGATGGCCAGGGTCACGCCGGGCTGGATATCCGGGTTGCCGGCCTTGCCGATCCCGGCGATGCGGCCATTTTTCAGGCCGACGTCGGCCTTGACGATGCCCCAGTGATCGATGATCAGCGCGTTGGTGATCACCGTGTCGACCACCTCGGCGGCCAGCAGTTGGCTCTGGCCCTGGCCGTCGCGGATGACTTTGCCGCCGCCGAACTTCACTTCTTCGCCGTAGGTGGTGAAGTCCTGCTCCACTTCGATCCACAACTCGGTATCGGCCAGGCGGACCTTGTCACCGACGGTGGGGCCGAACATGTCGGCGTAGGCTTGGCGGCTGATTTTCATAGGGGTGTCCTGAGAAATTGATCGTTCCCACGCTCTGCGTGGGAATGCATCCGGTGACGCTCTGCGTCACGACGTTAAGAGCGGGACGCAGAGCGTCCCAGGCGGCGTTCCCACGCGCAGCGTGGGAACGATCAGTTAGTCGAGGTCACCCATAATCCGCCCGGCAAACCCGAACACCCGGCGCAACCCTGCCAGCGCCACTAACTCCACCTCGCGACTCTGCCCCGGCTCAAAGCGCACCGCCGTGCCCGCCGGGATGTTCAGGCGCATGCCGCGGCTTTGGGCGCGGTCAAAGGTCAGCGCGTCATTGGTCTCGAAAAAATGGTAATGGGAACCCACCTGGATCGGACGGTCGCCGCTGTTGGCCACGTTCAGGATGACCGTGCGGCGGCCCATGTTGAGTTTGATTTCACCAGGCTGTATCTGATATTCACCAGGAATCATGCAGGTTGCCCCAGGGTCTTGTAGTAGATGGCGGTCGGGCTGTAGTGCCCGTCCGGGCTTTGGCAGTAGTCCGGCAGCTCGCCGACTTTTGTGTAGCGCAGCGCCTGGTAGAAGGCTTCTGCCCCGGAGCCGGCCTCGGTGTCCAGGTACAGCAGGCCGCGCTTGTGCTGGCGGGCGGCGAGTTCCAGAGCGCTCATCAGTTGCTGGCCCAGGCCATGGCGGCGGGCGCTGCTGTGCACCAGCAGTTTTTGCACTTCGGCGCGGTTGAGGCCGTTGGCTTTGAGGCACAACGCCAATTGCACACTGGCGATCACTTGCTCGTCGCGCACCACCACCCAAAGCAGCAGGCTGCCCTCTTCGATACTCGCCTGCACACCGCTTAAATAGGTACGGGCCTGGGCATCATCGAAGTCGGCCATGAAACCTACCGAAGCGCCATGCTTCACCGCGTCCAGCAACAGCTCAATCAAGCCCTGGCGGTAATGGGCAAAACTTTCAGCATTCACTCGACGCAGTTGGGCAGCATTCATCGGGGTTACTCCTTGTGGACCGCCGGCGGCTGGGCGCCGGGGTTGAGCAGCAGTTGCATAAAGGTCAGGTCCAGCCAGCGGCCAAACTTGGTGCCCACCTGGGCCATCTGCCCGGTGATGTCAAAGCCCAGGCGTTCATGCAGGCGGATCGAGGCCTGGTTGCCGCTTTCGATGGCGGCGACCATCACGCGTTTGTCGCAGGCCCGGGCGCGTTCGATCAGGGCCTGCATCAGCTGTGGGCCCAGGCCTTTGCCGCGTTGGTCGTTGCGCACGTACACCGAATGCTCGACGGTGTGGCGAAAGCCGTCGAAGGGCCGCCAGTCGCCAAACGAGGCATAGCCGACCACTTGCTCGGCCTCCACCGCCACCAGGATCGGGTAGAACTGCGCCTGGCGCGCGCTGAACCAGGCCTGGCGATTGCCCAGGTCCACCGGTTGCTCGTTCCAGATCGCCGTGGTGTTGAGCACGGCATCGTTGTAGATATCGCGGATCGCCGGCAGGTCGCCGTGCACCGCGTCACGAATCAGCAAGGACATGGCCGGGCCTCAGGCGATGGGTTGATGGACGGTCACCAGTTTGGTGCCGTCGGGGAAGGTGGCTTCGACCTGGATATCCGGGATCATTTCCGGGATGCCCTCCATCACTTGTTCGCGGCTGAGCAGGGTGGTGCCAAAGTGCATCAGGTCGGCCACGGTGCGCCCGTCGCGCGCGCCTTCGAGCAGGGCGGCGGAGATGTAGGCGATGGTTTCCGGGTAATTGAGCTTCACCCCACGCGCCAGGCGGCGTTCAGCCACCAGGCCGGCGGTGAAGATCAGCAGTTTGTCTTTTTCCCTTGGGGTCAGGTCCATGGTCAGCAGTCCGTTTTGAAAAACAATTATTAACAACACAGGTCCAATGTGGGAGCGGGCTTGCTCGCGAATGCGGTGGGTCAGTAATGGATATGTTGACTGATCCACCGCATTCGCGAGCAAGCCCGCTCCCACATTTTGATCTCATGTGTTCCAAATTCTTGGTGGTATGGCCTCACGCCCCAGCAGCGCCGGGCGCAACAGCCGCCACAGATCAATCAACCAGGCCCGCGCCAGTAACGTCTCGCTGGCCAGGCAGCGCGCCACCAGCAAACCCGGCAGTTGGGTCAGGTCGCCGCGTACCGCGTGGGGCAGGGCGCGACACTGTTCCAGCAATTCACTGTCGATGTCACCGCTGATCAGCAAGGTGGCAAACACCGGCTGCCCATCCAGGCCAATCGGCGAGTCGAGCAGGCCGTCGTCGCCGACGATGCGCTGGCGCTCGTGCCACAGCAACTGGCCGTCGCGGCGGATATCCAGGTGCGACTGGAAGTGCCCACGCTCGAAACGCTCGCCGCTGGCCGGGCGCCCCAGCGCCACCACATCCCAGTACAACAGCCGGGCGTCGCCGTGCAGGTCGATGCGGGTGCTGAGTTCGGCCTGGGCCGCGCTGAACACGATGGTTTCCTGGGGCAGCCATTCCAGGGTGGCGCCGGCCTCGACCGTCAAGGTCACCTGCTGATAGGCCGGCCCGCTGGCGCGGTACCACTTGGCAGCGCCGGGGCTGGTCAATTGCGCCCACGCGCCTTCGGCCAGGTGGGCGCTGATCTCCAGGCGATCGCCCCCGGCAATCCCGCCCGGCGGGTGCACAATGATGTGCTGGCACACCTCGGGGCCTTCGGCATACAGGTGCTTTTGCACCCGCAGCGGGCCCACATGGCGGCGCAGCACCGGGCGCGTGCTGGCGCCGAAACGTGCATAGCCCAACTCCAGCGCGGCATGCCAGCTGGGGGTGAACAGGGCGGTGGGGGCAGGAAGGGTCATGGCCAGGGCTTAATCAACAGGACGCTACAGATTAGATGGTAACCAGGCCGCGCACACCGTCGGCCTGCATATTTTCACCACGGCCCTGCTGGACGATCTCGCCCCGGGACATCACCAGGTATTGATCGGCCAGTTCGGCGGCAAAATCGTAGAACTGCTCCACCAGCAAAATCGCCATGTCGCCGCGCTCGGCAAGCTTCTTGATCACTGCGCCGATCTCCTTGATCACCGAGGGTTGGATGCCTTCGGTGGGCTCATCGAGGATCAGCAGGCGCGGACGGCTGGCCAGGGCGCGGCCAATCGCCAACTGCTGTTGTTGACCACCGGACAAGTCGCCGCCGCGCCGATGCTTCATTTGCAGCAACACCGGGAACAGTTCGTAGATAAACGCGGGGACTTCCTTGGCTTCAGAACCCGGAAAGCGCGACAGGCCCATCAACAGATTTTCTTCCACGGTCAGCCGCCCGAAAATCTCGCGGCCCTGGGGCACATAGGCGATGCCGGCGTGGACCCGCTGGTGCGGCTTGAAGCCGGTGATGGCCTTGCCCTCCCAGTTCACCGCACCTTCCTTGGCGGGCAACAGGCCCATCAGGCATTTGAGCAGGGTGGTCTTGCCCACGCCGTTACGGCCGAGCAGGCAGGTGACTTCGCCGACTTTCACGTCGAACGAAAGGCCGCGCAGGATGTGGCTGCCGCCGTAGTACTGGTGCAGCTTGTCGACTTGCAGCATGTTCAAACTCTCCTCAAATCCCTGGTAGGAACCGGTCTGTGTCTGGCTCAACGACCGAGGTACACCTCGATCACCCGCTCGTTTTCCTGCACCTGCTCCAGCGACCCTTCGGCCAGCACGCTGCCCTGGTGCAGCACCGTCACATGGTCGGCAATCGAGCCGACAAAGCCCATGTCGTGCTCCACCACCATCAGCGAATGCTTGCCCGCCAGGCGCTTGAACAACTCGGCGGTGAACTCGGTCTCGGCGTCGGTCATGCCGGCCACCGGCTCGTCGAGCAGCAACAGTTGCGGGTCTTGCATCAGCAGCATGCCGATTTCCAGGAACTGCTTCTGGCCGTGGGACAGCAAGCCGGCCTGGCGCTGTGCTGAAGTTGTCAGGCGAATGGTGTCCAGTACCTCGTCGATACGGTCTTTCTGCTCACCGCCAAGGCGCGCGCGCAGGCTGGCCCACACCGATTTGTCGGTCTTCTGTGCCAGCTCCAGGTTCTCGAACACGCTCAGGGCCTCGAACACCGTGGGCTTCTGGAACTTGCGGCCGATGCCGGCCTGGGCGATCTGCACCTCGCTCATGCGCGTCAGGTCCAGGGTTTCACCGAACCACGCCTTACCGTGGCTGGGTCGGGTCTTGCCGGTGATCACGTCCATCAGCGTGGTCTTGCCCGCGCCATTGGGGCCGATGATGCAGCGCAGCTCGCCGACGCCGATGTACAGGTTGAGGTCGTTCAGCGCCTTGAAGCCGTCGAAGCTGACGCTGATGTCTTCCAGGGTCAGGATTGTGCCGTGGCGGGTATCGAGGCCCTTGCCGGCGACCTGGCCGAGGCCGATGGCGTCGCGGCTGCTGCCGGCGTCAAGCACGGGTTCAAGCATGAACTCAGCGGTTGCCGTGACTCTCATTGTTCGCCCCTTTTCTTCAGCAGGCCGATGATGCCCTTGGGCAGATACAGCGTGACGATGATGAACAGCGCTCCCAGGAAGAACAGCCAGTACTCCGGGAAGGCCACGGTGAACCAGCTCTTCATGCCGTTGACCACACCGGCACCCAGCAGCGGGCCGATCAACGTGCCGCGCCCGCCCAGGGCCACCCACACGGCGGCTTCGATGGAGTTGGTCGGCGACATTTCGCTGGGGTTGATGATGCCCACCTGCGGTACGTACAGCGCCCCGGCGAGGCCGCACAGCACCGCACTCAACACCCACACAAACAGCTTGAAGCCACGCGGGTCATAACCGCAGAACATCAGGCGGTTTTCCGCGTCGCGCAGGGCCGTCAGCACCCGGCCGAACTTGCTTTGCGCCAGGCGCCAGCCGATAAACAGGCTGCCCACCAACAGCAGCACCGTGGCCAGGAACAGCACCGCACGGGTGCCCGGCTCGGTGATGCCAAAGCCCAGGATGCTGCGGAAGTTGGTAAAGCCGTTATTGCCGCCAAAGCCGGTCTCGTTGCGGAAAAACAACAGCATCCCGGCAAAGGTCAGGGCCTGGGTCATGATCGAGAAATACACGCCCTTGATCCGTGAGCGGAAGGCAAAAAAACCGAACGCCAGCGCCAGCAAACCCGGCGCCAACACCACCAGGCACAAGGCCCAGAGGAAGTGCTGGGTGCCGAGCCAATACCACGGCAATTCGCTCCACGACAGGAAGGTCATGAACGCCGGCAACTCGCTGCCGGCGGCCTGGCGCATCAGGTACATGCCCATGGCGTAGCCGCCAAGGGCAAAGAACAGGCCGTGGCCCAGGGACAACATGCCGGCGTAGCCCCACACCAGGTCCAGGGCCAGGGCAACGATGGCGTAGCAGAGGATCTTGCCCACCAGGGTCAGGGTGTAGGCCGAGACGTGGAAGGCGTTGTCGGCGGGCAGCAGCGACAGCAGCGGCAACGCCAGCAGCACGGCGAGGATCACCGCACCCAGCGCAATCGTCACCTTGGGGCCGGCCTTTTGCGCGGCTGTGAGCATCAATGGCTGGTTCATCAGTCGATCACCCGTCCTTTCAGTGCGAAGAGTCCCTGCGGGCGTTTCTGGATAAACAGAATGATCAGCGCGAGGATCAGGATCTTGCCGAGTACGGCACCGATCTGCGGTTCAAGAATCTTGTTGGCGATGCCCAGGCCAAAGGCGGCCATGACGCTGCCGGCCAACTGGCCGACGCCGCCGAGCACCACCACCAGGAACGAATCGATGATGTAGCTCTGGCCCAGGTCCGGGCCGACGTTGCCGATCTGGCTCAGGGCCACGCCACCTAAGCCGGCGATGCCCGAGCCGAGGCCAAAGGCGAGCATATCCACACGCCCGGTGGGCACGCCGCAGCAGGCGGCCATGTTGCGGTTCTGGGTCACGGCGCGCACGTTGAGGCCCAGGCGGGTCTTGTTCAGCAGCAGCCAGGTCAGCACCACCACGCACAGGGCAAAGCCGATGATGACGATGCGGTTGTACGGCAGCACCAGGTTGGGCAGTACCTGGATCCCGCCCGACAGCCAGGCCGGGTTGGCCACTTCGACGTTCTGTGCGCCGAACAGCAGGCGCACCAGTTGGATCAGCATCAGGCTGATCCCCCAGGTGGCCAGTAGGGTTTCCAGCGGCCGGCCGTAGAGATGACGGATCACCGTGCGCTCCAGCGCCATGCCGATGCCGGCGGTGACAAAAAACGCCACCGGCAGCGCGATCAGCGGGTAGAACTCAATGGCCTGGGGCACATAGCGCTGCATCAAAAACTGCACCACATAGGTGGAGTAGGCGCCGAGCATCAGCATCTCACCGTGGGCCATATTGATCACCCCGAGCAGGCCGAAGGTGATCGCCAGGCCCAGGGCCGCCAGCAACAGGATCGAGCCCAGGGACATGCCGCTGAAGGCTTGCCCAAGGATCTCCCCCACCCGCAGTTTGCGCTTGACCTGGGCCAGGCTGGTTTCGGCGGCGGTGTGCACCCCGGCATCGGTTTCTACGCCGGGCGCCAGCAAGGCTTCCAGGCGCGTGCGGGCCAGTGGGTCGCCAGTGCTGCCCAGCAGACGCACGGCGGCCAGGCGCACGGCCGGGTCGGGGTCGACCAGTTGCAGGTTGGCCAGGGCCAGGCTCAGGGCGCTGTGCACGTCGTCGTCGGTTTCGCTGGCGAGTTGCTGGTCGAGGAATTTCAGTTGGGCCGGGGTTGCGCTTTTTTGCAGTTGTTGCGCAGCCGCCAGGCGCACCTTGGGCTCGCTGGCGAGCAACTGCTGGCTGGCTTGTACGTTGTTGATCAAGCCGCGCAGGCGGTTGTTCAGGCGCACGGTCTTGGGTTCGCCGTTGACCATGAGTTGGCCTTGTTGCAGGGCGTTGACCAACTCGATACGCGCAGGGTCGGGCTGGGCGGCCCAGGCCTGCAACAGCTTGGCCTGTTGCGTCGGGTTGGCCGCGAGGAACTCTTCGGCATCGCCGGCGTGTGCGGCCAGGGGCAGCAACAGCAGGCAGGCCAGGAGGAAGCGGTGGAGGGCAGTGGGCATAAACAAATGTCCTGGTCATGCGCGGACTAGGTTTATGTGGGAGCGGCGATTCGACCTGCTCCCACATTTGATCTGTGGTGCGGTTTAGTTGCTCTTCACCGCATGATCCGGCTTCTTGTCATTGCCCGGGATGTACGGGCTCCACGGCTGGGCACGGATCGGCCCTTCGGTCTGCCACACCACCGAGAACTGGCCGTCGGACTGGATCTCGCCAATCATCACCGGCTTGTGCAGGTGGTGGTTGGTCTTGTCCATGGTCAGGGTGTAGCCCGATGGCGCGGCGAAGGTCTGGCCGGCCAGGGCTTCACGCACTTTGTCGACGTCGGTGGATTTGGCTTTCTCCACCGCCTGCGCCCACATATGGATGCCGACGTAGGTGGCTTCCATCGGGTCGTTGGTCACGGCCTTGTCGGCGCCCGGCAGGTTTTTTGCCTTGGCATAGGCTTTCCAGTCGGCGACGAACTTGGCGTTGACCGGGTTCTGTACCGACTGGAAGTAGTTCCACGCGGCCAGGTTGCCCACCAGCGGCTGGGTGTCGATGCCGCGCAGTTCTTCTTCGCCCACCGAGAACGCCACCACCGGCACCTCGGTCGCCTTCAGGCCCTGGTTGGCCAGTTCCTTGTAGAACGGCACGTTGGAGTCGCCGTTGACCGTGGACACCACGGCGGTCTTGCCGCCCGCCGAGAATTTTTTGATGTTGGCCACGATGGTCTGGTAATCGCTATGGCCGAACGGGGTGTAGACCTCTTCGATGTCCTTGTCGGCCACGCCTTTGGAATGCAGGAACGCGCGCAGGATCTTGTTGGTGGTGCGCGGGTACACGTAGTCGGTGCCCAGCAGGAAGAAACGCTTGGCACTGCCGCCTTCTTCGCTCATCAGGTATTCCACCGCCGGGATCGCCTGCTGGTTCGGCGCGGCGCCGGTGTAGAACACGTTGGGCGACATCTCTTCGCCTTCGTATTGCACCGGGTAGAACAGCAGGCCGTTGAGTTCTTCAAACACCGGCAGCACCGATTTGCGCGACACCGAGGTCCAGCAGCCGAACACCACCGCGACCTTGTCCTGGGTCAGCAACTGCCGGCCCTTCTCGGCAAACAGCGGCCAGTTGGAGGCCGGGTCGACCACCACCGCTTCGAGCATCTTGCCGTTCACTCCGCCCTTGGCGTTGATCTGGTCGATGGTCATCAGCGCCATGTCCTTGAGGGACGTTTCGGAAATGGCCATGGTCCCGGACAGCGAGTGCAGGATGCCGACCTTGATGGTCTCGGCGGCCTGGACGGTCCAGGTCAGGCCCATGGCAACAATGGATGCCGACAGGGTGAAAGCCTTGATCAAGCTGCGACGCTTCATGGTGCGGTCTCCAGAACTCAATATTTTTATGAGGGCAGATAGGGGCGTTGCAGGAGCGTTTGCAAAGGCTGTGCCTATTGGCTGCGTTGCCCTGTTCTGTGGGCGATGGGCTGGATCGGTCGGTCAGGCTGCACCAAGTGGGGGCTTGCCGGGCGGGCTGGTGCGTGACGTGCGCCCGAACGGGGCAGGGCGGGTGGCCCGGTGGATAACTATTTAGCGCCCTCGCGTTCGCGCCAACGGTGAACATCGCCGTGACCCTGGCCAGCGTCTGGTCACGGCATATTTGAGGGAAAGTCATGGAACGACCTAAGCGCGGCTGGTTTGGCGGCGGCTTGAAGTCAGATGTTGCGCTGCCTCCAGTGGGGCCGGCCTTTGTCAGCATGGATGATGCGGCCCGCTACGCGCACCAGCAGATCGGCGAGCGACGGGATGTCGAGTACGGTGGGGTGATTCTGGAGAGCCTGGCCGATGGCTATTTTTATGCCACAGCCCCCATGGCCGGGGAGCGTAATAGTTTCGATCACTGGAAGGTGTTGAAGGTCGACAGCAATGGGCAGTACCTGCACCCGGAAGGCTATCGATGCGTGGCCGACTATCATTCCCACCCCGATCTGTTCGATGAGTTCAAAGCCAATAATCCTGAGTTTTCCGAGCGCCAGGTCAGGGCACTGAACAGCTTCTTTTCGGACATTGACCTGGCCATCAACATTCAGGAACGTGGATTTTTTTCCGCGTCGTATCTGTCCGGGCCTGACGGTGCGCTGCTCAAGCATGTCACTCGCGGCTCGGAGGCGGAGCGGCGTTTCGGGGTCTGGCTCGATCAGCGGCTGCCCTTCAATCACGTCGACGGTCCTGGCGACAATCAGCCGGAGAGTCTGATCAAGAAGACCCTCAGTGTCAGCCAGCTGTCGATTGTGGTGCCCAGTTCCTTGTGGGGCGGTTCGATAGGCACCGTGCCTGGGCAGTGGCAACCGTTTTCGGCATTTGTCTCAAGTACCTACGAGTTGCCGGCCTGCGGGCCTGTCCAGGCCGGTGTGGCGGCGGTACAGGCCTTGCTGGAGCACCGCAGCCCCCAGCCGGCCCGGCCGGTGTTTATCCTCAAGCACATCGACAAAGAGGACTATGTGCTGGTCGAACCGTTGGCCGGTGTGTCTATCCAGCAGCTCTTTCCATTGACCCCGCAGGGCACGCGCGTCACGCACGAGCATTTTCATTGGTTTGGCGTCTACCTGGGGCGCACGGCGGTGCCCCTCCAGCTCGCCGCTCAGGAGCCGTGGTTGTACCGCAATTTCTTCACCCCCCTTGAACTGGCCACCCAGCTTTACCAGGGGCACCGGTCTGCCCAGTTGCTGGGGCCAAGGCACCGTCTTTCGTTGTACCGCAGCCTCAATGATGGGGCGTTGCTGCAATACACCTGTTCGTTCTCGGCGGACGAGGCCGCGCTGTTTCGCGTCGAGCCAGATGGCCGGGTGCTGGATAACCAGATCGATTCGGCGCTGCTTGCAGGCACTCTGCGCCCCCACGAGTTTGTCCTGCGTGTGGCGGCGGCGGGGCATTTGTCGGTGATCCGCCCGGGCAAGATCTGGGACAAGACCGGCCCGGTCGATGCGCAATGGCGTGCCTTTTCCTTGATCCCCAAGCCTGTCTTGAGCCCGGCCTTTGTCACGGCTGACGATGCGGCCCGCTGGGCCCATACCCGGATCGGCAACCGCCGTGACAAGGAATACGGCGGCGCGGTGTTGAAACAAGGCGTGCGCTATTTCGCCACTGAACCGATGGCTGGCGAGTCCATACACGTTGATTTTCGCACGGTCATGCCCAGCGATGAGCATGACTACTTTGTCGCGCCATCGCCCTTCACCTGCGAGGCGTTTTATCACTCGCACCCGGCGGGCTCCGTCGGCGAGGCACAGTTGCAGGCGCAGTTCTCGGCCGAGCAGGCGAGCCTGTTTATCAGCTTTTTTTCGGCCGATGACCAGGCGTTTGTCATCGGCAATCGCGATTTCGCCCCGGCCCACTACTTGTCCGGGCCCGAAGGCTCGTTGCTCAAGTACGTGAGCAGCGGGTCGGCAGAAGAAAAAACGCTGCTCCAGCAACTGCTCGGTGAGCGCAAGATCGAGCCGTTCAATGAGTTTGAAGGGGCTATCTGGAACCTGGCCACTGCCGGCGACCTGCGGGTGGTCGTGCCCAATCGTGTCTGGGGCGGCGTTCGTGGCCGTGTCGCCAGGGGCTGGACACTCGGCAGCCCGCTCAGCCCTGCCGGCACCGTGCAGGAGCAGCCCTTCTTCACCCCCGTGACGAATATGGGGCAAGTGGCCGCGCTGATCGCGCTGAGCAACCTCAGCGCCTTGCCGGTCGGTGCGTACCAGGGGTTTGTGCTCAAGCACCAGAGCACCGCGAGCTATGTCGCGACCCTGCCTGTGGCGGTAGGCACGAGCCTGGAGAGCCAGTTCCCGAAGCGGGCCGATGGCCAGCCAAGACTGCTCTCCAACTACCGTGTGGTGGGGCTCTACCGCAATGCGCCCGCCGTGGAGCCGAAGCAACTGCCGGCGCAGGAGGCCTGGCTGTACAAACGGTTCGCCAGCCCTGCGCTGCTGGTGGAGGCCATGGCCCAGGCGCTGGCCACCTTTGCCCAGCAGGTCGCCGGGCTGGGGTTCAGGCTGTACCTGCGCACTGCCGACAACGCCTTGCTGCAGTGGCAGGTGCCGAGTGCCGCGTCGGCAAACGAACTGTTTACGATCAGCGGCCAGACGGTGACCGATAACGGTAACCAGGCCGCCTTGCTCGACGGCACGCTGTCCCCCCGGGAGTTCGTACGCCGGGTGATCCGTGCCGGCGAGCTGTCGGTGCTCCAGCAGGGCGCTTTGTGGAACACCCTCGGGCTGGTGCACGGCAGCGAGCGGTTGCCACTGGGGTCGGGCACCCAGGCCTTGAGCGCGGCGTTCCTCACCGCCGACGATGCCGCGCGCCATGCCCACGAAAAGATCGGCTTTCGTCGGGCCACGGCGTATGGCGGTTACATCCTCAAGGCTGGAACCGGGCGGTTTGTATTCACCGAGCCCCTTATCATCTACGGCGATGGTTTTGCCGGCGACCTGCTGACGCCGTTCGTGGGCAATGGTTTGCTGGTGCCGCCAGCGGGTTATGAGCTGTATGCGCGCTACGCCTCCCACGCTGCGCTGTCCTCGGCTGATCGGGAGCGTCAACGGCGGTTGGGCTGGACGCTGACCGACCTGGAAGTGCACACCACGATGTTCTCGGACCAGGAGATCGGTTCGGTGATTGAGTCCGGGTTGCCTGCCTATCTGAGTGGCTCGCCGAATAACCTGATCAGCTATACCCCCAGTGGTTCGGCCAGGGAGTTGCTGGTCCAGAGCAATACCACCCGTGAGACCGGCAAAAACGGCTATTACGAGCGCCTGGAGGCCGGGGTGCTCAAGCCGACGGATATCGTGACGAGGCTGGCCGACGCGGGCAGCCTGCAGGTGCTGGTCCAGAGTCCACTCTGGGGGCCGCGAGGCAGGGTCTACGACGACTGGGTGGCCAATTTCGATTACGCCGATATCGACCTGCAAAGCCCGGCCTTGGGGGCGGTTTTCAGTAGCCAGGACGAGGCCGCCCTGAATGCCCATGTCCGTTGGTATGGGCGCAACCTGGACGCCCAGGGGTGTACGGCGTATGTGCTCAAGAACCCGCAGGCCGATGAGTACGTGGTCAGCGAGCTGCTGCCGGTCAGCTCCAGTGGGCGTTGGTTAAGCGACTCCTCCAGGGCGGTTGGCTATCTGCACGGTGGTAGCTTTGCCAGCCATTTTGTGGTGGTGGGGCTGCTCTATTCCCAGCAATGGCTGCCTTCGGGGTTGTCCACGGTGGAGGCCTGGTTGACCCAGTTCTTTGTCACCCCGGATGTTCTGCTGCGTGCCGAAGAAGATGCCCGGTATCTGCCGCGTGCCTCGGCTACTGGGGTGTTGCCGGTCTACTTGTCTACGCTCGATGGCGCCCTGTTGCGTTATCAGCCACAAGCCTCGTCGTTGCTCCAGGCAGGCAGCCCCGGCGAGGGCGCGACGATCCAGGGCATGAACCTGCGTAACGGCACGTTTGACACCCGCAGGTTTATTTCATTGATCGCCCGCGCCGGTGACCTGCGGGTGCTGTACAGCAGCCAGTGCTGGGACCGTCGTGGCGTGGCGGTTCAAGGTGCCGGGCAATGGCGGCCTTATGCCAATTTTGTGCGCCGTCGCCTGGGCCCGGCCTTCCACGACCAGGATGATGCGGTACGTCATGTACGCTCGCTGCTCCAGGGCAACGGGTTGATGGGCGGGTTGGTTCTCAAGCGTCCAGATGGGTTGTTTGTGGCGACCGAACCGTTGAAAGTGCCCCGTGAAGATTTTGACCCCAAATGGATTTTTCCTGATGAGGTGGTCAGCACCGGCGGTTTTCCTGCGGCCCACACCCTTGTGGCGCGTTACCGCTCAAGCCCGGTGCGCGAGTTGCCTTTCGCCCTGGAGGCCGAGCAAGCGAGCCTCTATCGCAATATGTTGTCCACCCGGGTGATTTCAGCGGCCCTTGCGGGCCAGGATGCCAGCCTGACCCGCGAGTACCTGTTGGGCTCCGATGGCTGTGTGGTCAGTTACACCCGCAGCCAGACCGCGCTGGAAGGCCAGCTGAAGATGGACTTGCAGCCGCTGAACCCGGTACGGGCGGACTTGTTGAACAACCGTATCGAACGCCAGATCCGTCAGGGAGAGACGACCCCCGCAGCGTTTGTCGCCCGCCTTGGCGCTGCCGGGGCTTTACACGTGGTGGAGGGCAGCAAAACCTGGGGCATTGCGCGGCGCATCAGCGGGGAGCTGATTGCCGCGCAGCCTGAGCCGTTGATGATCAGGAATGCCCTGGCGGACCCGGCGTTCAGCCCGGTTTTTGCCCAGGAAAAAGATGCGGTGCGTTATGCCCATGAGCAGTGCCGGCATGGGGAGAGCCTGCAGTTTGGCTACGTCTTCAAGTCGAAGAAAAACGGGCGCTATATGGTCAGCCTGCCGTTGGTGCGCCAGAGTTATCGCGACTTCGGGCAAGTGTTTCCCCACGGCCTGTTCCCCCAGGACTACAGGCTGGAAGGGTTCTACCTCTGCGCGAGCAATGAAGCCCTGGCGCCTGCCAGTGACCCACTGCGCCAGGCCTTCTTTTCCCCCACGGATATCGACACCGCCATCCGGTTTTCCCTGCATGGGGTCAAGGACAAGCAACTGGCGCTTTACCTGTCGTGCCAGGACGGTGCCCTGCTTCAGTATCAGTACCTGGGGAGTGATGCCCAATTGGACAGCTGGGGGCGATTGGTCGAGATCCGGCAACAGTTGCGCGAAGGCGAAAGGACGGTGCTCAGTTATGTGCATGATCTTGTCGCAATCGGCCATCTGGATACCCTGGTCCAGGGGAGTGTCTGGACCACTCGCAACCGGGTCGATCAGTTCTGGCAACCTGGCGTGGCCGCGACGTTTGTCGAGCCGTGGGCGGCGGTATGTGGCCCGGTGTTTTCCCATGAGGATGACGCCGTGCGTTATCTCAAGCGCCGATTCTCGCCCTATCGGGATCAGCAATACCTCTCTGCGGTGCTGGCCGACACTGAGGGCGCTTCGTTCCTGGCCACCCGGCCAGTGGCGCCGGGCATGGGGCTGGCGATGATTTTGCGCCTGTTCTATAGCGGCCCCCGGGGAGTGGTCCAGCCGGCGGTCCCTCCTGCCCCTATGCCGGACTTTCCGGTCGATTATGGGGTTGCGGGTGTTCACCTGCTCTACAGCAGCATGCCTGTAACGGGCAGCCGTGAGCCAAAGGACCAGGCCCTGGTGCGCAATTTCGTGGCACCGGACTTGATGAGCTATTTCATTACGGTGTTGCGCGGGTTATCTCGCCCGGTCGCCGCCCTGTACCTGTCGTGCCAGGGCGGTGCGCTGTTGAAATACCAGCCCAGTTTTTCTGGGCTGGAAGCCCAGGTTCTGGTCGCCGGCCCAACGGTTTACCCCTCGGTGTTTCTAAAGAGCGTGGTCACCGCCGGCAAGCTGTTTATCCTGGACCGGGACGCCTTCTGGATGAACGAAGGGCTGTTGACCGAACAGCATCTGGGACAGGCCAACGGTTTGCGGATCGACGCCTCAGCGGTGGACGAGCCGCTGAGTATCCGTGACCGGGATGAGCTGTAGGCCCTTTAGCGCCGGCGCATCAGGCCAATAAAAAACAACCCGCCAATCGCCGCCGTGGCTACGCCAATGGGCAGGTCTTCGGGGGCGATCAGGGTGCGCGCGGCAACATCGACCCACACCAGGAACAGGCTGCCCAACAGCACGCACACCGGCAATAGGCGCCGGTGTTCGGCGCCCACCAGGCGCCGGGCGATATGCGGCACCATCAGGCCGACAAAGCCGATGGAGCCGCTGATCGACACCAGGACGCCGGTCAGCAGTGAGGCGATCAAGAACACTTTCAGGCGCACATTGCGCGCATTCAGGCCCAGGGTCACGGCGGTCTGCTCGCCGGCCATCAGCGCATTGAGCGGGCGCGCCATGCCCAGCAGCAACAGCAGGCCCAGCAGCACGGTGAGGCTGGGAACCGCCAGCAATTCCCAGCGCGCCAGGCCCAGGCCGCCGAGCATCCAGAACATCACCGCCGAGGCGGCGCGATGGTCGCCCATGAACAGCAGCAGGTTAGCCGCTGCCATCATCACGAATGACACCGCCACCCCGCACAGCAACAGGCGATCACTCTCCAGCCGACCATTGCGACTGGCCACCGCCAGCACCACCAGCATGCTCAGCAGCGCGCCGATAAAGGCGGCGATGGGCAGGGTCAGCAGGCCGATGATTTCGCCCACATGCAACACCACAATTACTGCGCCCAGGGTGGCGCCCGAGGTCACCCCCAGCAGGTGCGGGTCGGCCAGCGGGTTGCGTGTGACCGCCTGCAAGACCGCGCCGATCAGCGCCAGCCCGGCCCCCACCAGCGCGCCGAGCAACATGCGCGGCACGCGGATCAGCCAAACGATATGTTCCTGGCCCACTGCCCAATCCACCGCCCCGATACCCAGGGCCTTGTGCAGCAGGATCCGCCACACCACGTCCACCGGCACCCGCGCCGAACCAAAGCCCAGCGAGACCACACAGGAGGCCAGCAGCACCGCGCCAAGGGCGGCGAGCAGCAAGGCGTAGCGGCGCTCGATCATTGGCCGTGGAACCCCTTGGCCAGGGTTTCTACCGCCAGCACATTGTCGATACCCGGCGTGGCCTGCACGTAGGGAATCACGATAAAGCGCCGCTGCTTGATCGCGTCCACCGCTTGCAGGGCCGGGTTATCCAGCAGGAACTGGATTTTCTGTTCGGCGGTGATTTCGCTGTAGTCGACGATCACGATCACCTGGGGGTTGCGTTCCACCACCGTCTCCCAGTTGACCCGGGTCCAGCTGGCGTCCACGTCGTCGAGGATATTGCGTCCGCCGGCGGCAGCGATCAGTGCCTGGGGCATGCCCAGGCGGCCGGAGGTCATGGCGCGGTCTTCGCCGCTGTCGTAGAGGAACACCCGTGGTTTTTCGGCGGGCAGGCTGTCCTGCACCGCGCCGACCTGGGCCTGCATCCGGGCGATCAAGGCGTTGGCGCGGTCCTGCACATCGAAGATCCGGCCCAGGTTGCGCAGGTCGTTATAGGTATCGTCCAGGGTTGCCGCCGGGCGCTTCATCACGAAGGCGCAGGACTCGGTCAGCTCCAGCACGTTGATGCCCAACGGTTGCAGGGTTTGCGGGGTAAGGTCGCCACCCACGCGCATGCCGTAGTCCCAGCCGGCGAAGAAGAAATCCACATTGGCATTGAGCAGGGTTTCCACCGACGGGTACTTGCTCGCCAGCTCCGGCAGGCCGTCAAGCAGGGTGGCCATTTGCGGGGTCACCGCCTTCCAGCCGGTCACGCCGCTGTAGCCGACCATGCGCGACTTGAGGCCCAGGGCGAGCATCATCTGGGTCATGTTGATGTCGTGGCTGACCGCGCGTTCGGGGGCCTGGTTGAAGGTCACCTCGCGGTTGCAACTCTGGATCGTCAATGGGTAGCGAGTGGCCTCGGCAAAGGCCTGGCTTGCACCGCACAGCAGGGCAAGGCACAGCAGGGAGCGCAGGATCATGGTTGGGTTATCCAGGTGATTCGCGGGTAGCCGGAAAGGGGGTGGGTATCGATCAAGGCCTCGACCCCGAACACCTCGCGCAGCAGTTCGGCGGTCAACACCTCGTGGGGCGTGCCGCTGGCGACGATACGACCATGGTTGATCACGTACAGGCGATCACAGAAGGCAGCGGCCAGATTCAGGTCGTGGATGCTGGCCAGGGTGCCGATCTTCAGGCGCTTGACCAGCCCCAGCAGCTCCAGTTGGTAGCGCGGGTCGAGGTGGTTGGTCGGCTCGTCGAGGATCAGCAATTGCGGTTGCTGGGCCAGGGCGCGGGCGAGGATCACACGCTGCTTTTCACCGCCGGACAGGGTGGCGAAGGCATGGTCTTCAAAGCCCAGCAGGCCGACGGAGTGGAGGGCCTGTTGAATCAGTTGGCGGTCGTGCGGGGTATCGCTGTCGAACAGCCCTTTGTGCGGGGTGCGGCCCATGGCGACCACTTCATCGACCCGCAGGCCGAAGGCGTCGGGGAACTCCTGCAGCACCACGGCAATGCGCTGGGCGCACCAGCGCGCGGATTGCTTCCACACGTTCTGGTGATCCAGGCGCACTTCACCCTGCTCGGGCTTGCTGAAGCGATAGGCGCAGCGCAACAGGCTGGTCTTGCCGCTGCCATTGGGCCCGATCAACCCGACAAACTCCCCGGCACCCACCTGCAGGCTGGCATCACGCAGGTGGAACTGGTGATGACAGTGGCCCAGGCCCTGGGGGGACCAGGCGAGGTGGTGGAGGTTGAGTGTGGGCATCAAATATCTCAAGTCAAGCAGCGATCCAGTGTGGGAGTGGGCTTGTGTGGGAGCGGGCTTGCCCGCGATGGCGGTGTATCAGTCAACTAATGTATCGACTGACACTCAGCCATCGCGGGCAAGCCCGCTCCCACAGGGTGCATGTGTAGTCCGCCGTCACGGTACTGGCTGCTGGCTTCGAGTGGGGGGGCAATGCTTCAAGTGTTATAAGTTAACACTTCTTAGGTTGGTGATGAAAGCCCGCGTAAGATACATAACGCCTCTATGTAGGACATCTCGCCAACCTCATGCCGAAGATGAGGCCGACTCACGTTGCTTGAACCAGCGCGCCAACACCAGCCGATCCAATACCCACACCCCGATCAGCGAGGCGCCGACCAGCGGGAAAATAATCGCCAGGGCCAGCATGATCGCCATTGCGGTCTTCCACTTCGGCAGGTCATGGCGCAACGGCGGAACCCCCAGGCCACCCTGTGGCCGGCGCTTCCACCAGATCACCAGGCCGCTGACCGCACTCAAGAGAATCATCAGGCACACCAGCAGCACGATGATCTGGTTGACCACGCCGAACATCTTGCCCTCGTGCAGCATCACCCCGGACTCGGTGACCCGCGCCACGGTGTTGTAGTGCTCCCAGCGCACATCGGCCAGAACCTTGCCGGTGTATTGGTCGACATGCAGGGTGGCATCATTGCGCGGGTCGTTGGCGAACACGGCGATGGTGAACACGCCCGTGGCCGTGGCGGGGAAGGTGATGCTGTAGCCCGGCTCGACCTGGCGTGCGGTGGCCAGGTCCACCACCTGTTGCAGGCTGATCGCGGGGGCGGCCGGGCCGTGGTGCATGCCGCCGTGCTGCATGTGTTCGGCATGCTCGCCAGACATCGGCAACGGCGTGTTTTCCAGGGCCCAGGGCACGGTCTGTTGCGTGGCGGTGTTGAGGCTGCGGGCCTGCTGGTCGGATTGCGGTACGTCGTTCCACATGGCGGCGGGAAAGTGGTTCCACAGATCGGCGTATTGCTTGCCCCAGAAGCCGGTCCAGGTCAGGCCACTGAGGATCATCAGCAGCAGGAACGCCGCGCCCCAGAACCCGGTGACCGCGTGCAGGTCACGCCAGAACAGGCGCCCGCGACCGCCCAGGCGCGGCCACAGGATGCCGGCGGCGGATCTACCCCGTGGCCACCACAGGTACAGGCCGGACACCACCAGCATCACGCCCCAGCCCGCCGCGAGTTCAATCAGGCGGTCACCGGTGGTGCCGATCATCAACTCACCGTGCAGGGCACGGACGATGGCTTGCAGGTTGTAGGTCGCGTCCTGCTCGCCGAGCACGTTGCCGCGATAGGGGTCGACGAACACTGTCAGTTCGTGGCCGGCATTGTGCAGGACAAACTGCGCGCTGCTGCTGGCGTCCACCGGTGGCAGGTACTTGCTGAGGGTGGCTTGTGGGTAGGCAGCCTTCGCCCGTTGCAGTTGCTCGTCGGCGCTGAGGGTCTGCGCGGCGGGCTCGACCTTGAGCAGGTCGGCGTACATCAGCGGGTCCAGCTGGGGCTTGAACAGGTAGATGATGCCGGTCACGGCCAGCAACACCATGAAGGGCGCAACAAACAGCCCGGCGTAGAAATGCCAGCGCCAGGCCAGGTTGTAGAAGGAAATCTTTGGTGGATTCATCAGGGTGCTCCGCAAGGTTTTTATTTATAGGTCGGTCGGTGGGAGCGGGCTTGCTCGCTCCCACATAAAGCCGTCTCCCACCGGTTGTTAGAAACTCATATCCACCTTGGTCCAGAGCGTGCGCCCCGGTTCGTTGATGGCTTGCGGGTCGTTGGCCGGGTAGCCGAACCCGGCGTTGCCGGCCAGGTTCAGGTGCTCGGCGTAGGCCTTGCCGAACAGGTTGTCGACACCGGTACTGACCTTGAAGTTCTTATTGATGCGGTACGCCGCATTGAGGGAGAACACGCCAAAGCCGCCGCTCTTGGCGAAGTCCTTGCCGACCACGTTGCCCTTGTTCTGGTCGATGCGGTTTTGCGCCGCCACCACCCGCCACAAGGCGCCGGCGCTCCAGTCGTCTTCGCTGTAGGTCAGGCCGAAGCGTGCATCCAGCGGCGGCATTTGCGGCAGGGCCTTGCCGTCGCTGCTGTTTTTGCCCCAGGCATAGGCCAGGGTGGCATCGGCTTTCCAGTTGGGCGTCAGCTTGTAGGCGGCGCCCAATTCACCGCCCATGATCCGTGCGTCGATGTTCTGCGCCTGGGAGGTCATGCCCATCATCCCGGGGGTGTAGTTGAACAGGATGTAGTCGCGCACCTGGCCGATGTACCCGGAGGCCCAGGCTTCCAGCTCAGCGGTCTTGTACTGCAGGCCGAAGTCCAGCTGGGTGGTTTTCTCCGGTTTGATCGCGTCGAAGGCGTTCACTGATCCGGCCGGGCCAAGCTTGGGCGAAAACAGCTCCCAATAATCCGGGAAGCGCTCGGCGTGGCCGAGGCCTGCGTAGAGTGTGGTGGGGCTGTCGGCCAGGTCGTGTTCATAGCGCACAAAGCCGGACGGCAGGGTGTCGGCACGGGTGTCGCCGGCGGTGGGGTTGGCGCGGCTCATCATGCCGCTGCCGATGCTTTGCCGGTAATCCTTGGCCGAGGCGCGGTCCAGGCGGGCGCCGGTGATCAGCCGGTCATTGTCGGCGGCGTACCAGGTCAGCTCGCCAAACACCCCGTAGTTATGGAAGTCGGCGTCCTTGGTGCGCGGCAGGTCCTTGTAGGTGTCGATACCGGAGCTGCCGCGCTGGCGGTGCTCGTTGGTCTGCGCGTCGATGCCGCTGATCAGTTGCACATCGGCCCAGCGCCAGGTGGCCTTGATCCGTGCGCCGAGGGTGCGGCGGTCGACGTTGGAGGCCATGGGCCCGGCCATCATCCCGGTGCCCGACGGCGTACGCAGGCTGTAGTTGTCCATCACGTGGTCGGCGTAGTTGTAGTAGACCTGGGCCTCGACCTTGTCCAGCACCTCGCCGATATTGGACTTCTCGAAACGCAGGCCGAGGCTTTCGCGCAGGAACTGCGAGCCGTCCATGCCGCGTCCGGCGTAGCGCGCTTGGCCATCGCCACGGCCGGCGGTGAGTTCCAGCAGGGTGTCGGCGTCCGGGGTCCAGCCGAGGGCGACGTCGCCATTCCATTTGTCGTAGCGCGAGGCGACGGTGTCGTTGTTACCGTCCTTGTAGTCATCGGCGTGGGCCTGGTTGCCGATCACGCGGATATAACCCTGGGAGCCACCGGCGGCGGCATCCACTACTTTGTCGAAGCGCCCGTTGGAACCGGCGAGGATGCTCGCATTGACCCGCGTGCCGAGTTCGCCAAACTGCTCCGGCTCACGGTCGAACAGCACCGTGCCGGCCGAGGCGCCAGGGCCCCAGAGCACGGTTTGCGGGCCCTTGATCACCGTCAGTTTGTCGTAGGTTTCCGGCGAGATATAGGAGGTGGGCGCGTCCATGCGGCCTGGGCAGGCACCGAGCAGCATGCTGCCGTTGGTGAGGATATTCAGGCGCGAGCCGAACATGCCGCGCAGGACCGGGTCGCCATTGGTGCCGCCGTTGCGCACCAGGGCAAAGCCGGGGATGGTCTTGAGGTAGTCGCCGCCGTCACTGGCCGGCACCGGCTGGCGCGGGTCCTTGGGGTTGGTGACGATGGTCAGTGGGGAGCTGGGGGCAACGCCGGTAATCACCGTCGGGCTCAGCTCATTGTGGTGTTCGGCGTGGTCGTCGGCATAGGCCTGTGGCGTCAAGAGTGCACCGCACAAAACGGCGAGCACAGGGGTACATCCCATACGGGTGTCAGCAGGAAACCTGGACATGAAAAATTCCATCCATCAGTCGTAAACAACACGGCCAGCAGCCTGGGGCTGTCTGTGTGAAGGCGGCCGTGCGAAGTGGTGTGTGATTGGCGGTTTACGACTGGCTGGGTGGGGCGCGGCTGCGGGCGCCGGGGAAAATGCTCTGCCGGGCATGGCCCAGGCGCGGTACGGGGATCAGGCCAGTGGCCGGCGGCGGGCTGCCGAGGGCCACAAATGACACGCTGCCAGGCAGGGCCGGGCAACTGAACAACAGGCTGCAATAGCCGCACTTCTCCCACATCACGTGGTCGGCGGCGGGGGCCTTGGCAGGGTCGGCCGAGGGCTGGGGCGCGGCATGGCAGACGTCGTCCATGGACATCTGCATGGACATGCCGGCGTGATGATCCATCGGCATCGCTTGGGAAATCAGCGGTCCGATAAAAATCATCAGCATGGCGAACAGGCTGATCCAACTGCCGTGGGCCAGCCTCAGGGGCTGGCGGCGGCGCAGGGTCGACCGGTTGGCGGGAGCACCCATGGGGAGCGGCCTGTGGTGGTTACTGGGCGTGCTGGTGCGCGTGGTTGGCCATCGGCGGTGCTTTTTGTACCGAGACTTGCACTTTTACGGGCCCGGCCTTTTCAAAGTTCAGGGTCAGCGGGAAGTGCTGGCCATCGCGCAACTGGCTGCGATCCTTCAGGTCCAGGAGCATCACGTGATAGGCCATCGGCGCGAAGGTCAACTCGCCCTTGGACGGCACGGCCACGCTGGGCACCTGCTGCATTTTCATCAGGTCGCCCTGCATCACATGCTCATGCAGCTCGGCCTTGGCCGCCACTGGGGTATCGGCACTGAGCAGGCGGTCCGGGGCTTCACCCTGGTTATGGATCACAAAGTAGGCGGCGACCGTCGGCGCATTGGGCGGCAATTCCTGGGACCAGGGATCGCTCACCAGCAGGTCGCCGGCCTTGTAGTCATCGGCATTGGCAGCACCGAACACAGGCAGCAGCAAAGCCGCCAGAAGCAGGGAAGATTTGAGCATGGCAGTTCTCCAGAACGATTCAAACGCAGTTCGATTGCGAAGTGATCAAACGGTAGGAGAGGCGCGGGGGTTGAGGCTCGGCCATTGCTGGCGCGGGGTCGGGGCTTGCAGGGCCGGCGATGGCAGGCCAGGCGCCGGGTCGATCCGGGTCAGATACAACTGCGGCACATGCCCCGGCAGCGCCACCAACGGCGCCGAGCCCGAACAGCACCAGCAATGCTGCATGCTGGAGTGCTCGTCCTGTTGCGGCGCCGGTATCTCCAGCGTACCCAGGGACATCGCCACCAGCTTGCTGCCGGTGGACGAGCAGAAACTGCCCCACAGCAATTGCTCGGCAGGGCTTTTGCCTTGCTGCATTGCCCAAGCGTTCGGCATGGCAAACGCATTGAACAGCACTGCAAGGCAGGCGATCCAGGCAAATGCAAAGCGTTGACGGGCCATGGCGGACAATCCGTAGGGTTAAGCGATCAAGTGGGTATTTAGCCTGATCGGGGGGCATAAGTAAAAGTTGCTGGTGTGGTTTGGTGTCGCAGTGATGCGTATGTACTCTGGCTTTGATGATAGACGGGAACGAGAGAATGCCAATCTCCAAAACGCCACAGCCTAAATGTGGGAGCGGGCAAGCCCTAATGCCGTTCAGTTAAGTGAATGCAATGCTCAAAGCAACGAAGATCAAATGTGGGAGCGGGCTTGCTCGCGATGACGGTGTGTCAGTCAGAGTTGCATTAACTGACCCGCCGCTATCGCGAGCAAGCCCGCTCCCACATTTGAGCTGCGTTGTTCTATAAGGCCTGCAATATCGCATCGACTGTCAAAAACTCCCGATCCACCCCCGCCAACACCGGCCGCTGCAAAACCACCACCGGCACGCCGCGCTCGCGGGCCACTTGCAGCTTGGGTTCGGTGGCACTGCTGCCGCTGTTTTTGCTGATCAATACATCGATCCGCCGTCGTTCAAACAATGCCCGTTCATCTTCGAGCAAAAACGGCCCACGGGCGCCGATCACTTCGCAGCGCTCGTTGCCGGGGTAGACGTCCAGTGCGCGCAAGGTCCAGAACTGCCCGGCGGGGATTTCGTCGAGGTGTTGCAGCGGTTCGCGGCCGAGGGTGAACAGTGGGCGCTGGAAGGGTCTCAGGGCTTTGATCAGCCCGGCCCAGTCACTGACTTCGCGCCAGTCATCAGCGGGTTGTGGCTGCCATGCGGGACGGCGCAGGGCCCAGCAGGGGATCGCGCACAAGCGCGCAGCCTGGGCGGCGTTGGCGCTGATTTGTGCGGCGTAGGGGTGGGTGGCGTCGAGTATCAGGCTGATGTGCTTGGCGCGGACAAACTGCGCCAACCCCTCGGCACCGCCGTAGCCACCGACGCGCACCTGGCACGCCAGGTCGGTGGGCACCCGACCGATTCCGGCCAGGCTGTAGATATGTTGCGGGCCCAGGGTGCGGGCGATGGTCAGGGCTTCGGTGACGCCGCCCAGCAGCAGGATGCGTTTCATCGTGGCTTGATCACTTCAAGCAGGGTGATGGGCAGTGCCTGGCGCCAGGTGTCGAATTCGCCCAGGGGCTGGGCCTGGGCCACATGCAGGCGGGTCAGTTCGCCGCCGTGCTGTGCGCGCCAGGCCATCAGGGTCATTTCGCTTTGCAGGGTCACCGCGTTGGCCACCAGCCGCCCACCCGGGCGCAGGTGTTGCCAGCAGGTGTCGAGCACGCCGTCGCGGGTCACGCCGCCGCCGATGAAAATCGCATCGGGCACTTCCAACCCTGCCAGGGCCTGGGGCGCGCTGCCGCGAATCAATTGCAGGCCCGGCACGCCGAGGGCATCGCGGTTGTGTTCGATTAACTGTTGGCGGCCCGCATCGGCTTCAATCGCCAGGGCGCGGCAACTGGGGTGGGCGCGCATCCATTCGATGCCGATCGAGCCGCTGCCGGCGCCCACATCCCACAGTAATTCGCCGGGAGTCGGGGCGAGGCGGGCGAGGGTCATGGCCCGCACATCGCGTTTGGTCAGTTGCCCGTCATGCTGGAACGCCGCATCCGGCAGGCCGGCCAAGCGCGACAGGCGCGGGGTATTGGCGTCGGCGAGGCAGTCGATGGCGACCAGGTTCAACGCGGCAAGCGGCGGGTCCTGCCAGCTTTCGGCGTGGCCATCGATGCGCCGCTCGGCGGTGCCACCGAGGTGTTCAAACACACTCAGGCGGCTCGGGCCAAACCCGCTGGCGCGCAACAACGCGGCGATGGCGGCCGGGCTCTGGCCGTCGTTGCTCAACACCAGCAAGCGCACGCCGCTGGCCAGATGAGCATTGAGCGCGGCCACCGGGCGGGCGACCACCGACAGTGTCAGCACATCCTGCAACGGCCAGCCCAAGCGTGCCGCCGCCAGCGATACCGACGAGGGCGCCGGCAGGATCAACAGCTCATCTGCCGCCACCTGCCGCGCCAGGCTGGCACCGACGCCGTAGAGCATCGGGTCGCCGCTGGCCAGTACGCAGACCGGCTCAAAGCGCCGCGCCAGCAGCGGCTCCAGGGAAAACGGGCTGGGCCACAGCTCGCGTGCGCCGCGGATGCACACCGGCAGCAAATCCAGCTGGCGCTGGCCGCCAATGATACGAGAGGCGCGCAACAGAGCATGCCGGGCATGCCTGCCCAGGCCCTTGAAGCCGTCTTCACCGATGCCTACTACCGTCAGCCAGGGCGACATATTGATTCCTTGAACGACATCCGACGGGCAGGCTTTTCATGCCGCCGGACAAAGCAGGCATAATACCGCGCCTTTACCCGTGAACCGGTAGCCCCCCGTGAAGCCACTTCCTCTGTCCACCAGCAAACGTCCCTCGGGTTGCCCGGGGTTGCTGCGTATTGTCCAGGCATTGGATGGCGGGATTTGCCGGATCAAACTGGCCGGTGGGGCCATCACCGCCGCGCAGGCGCAGGCGGTGGCACACGCGGCGCAGACTTACGCCGGTGGGGTGATCGAGGCGACCAACCGCGCCAACCTGCAGATTCGCGGCATCGGCCCGGAGCATGACGGCCTGATCGCCCAGCTGCTGGCCGCCGGCCTGGGCCCGACCACCGCCGGCGGTGATGATGTGCGCAACGTGATGCTCAGCCCCGGCGCTGGCATCGACCGCGACATGTTGCTGGACACCCGGCCCCTGGCGGAGCAGATCCTCGCCACCCTGCAAACCCATCCGCGTTTCCATGAGTTGTCGGCCAAGTTCGCCGTGCAGCTGGATGGCGGCGAAGCCCTGGCGATGCTCGAACATCATCACGACTTGTGGTTATCGGCCTATGCCGCACAGGGCCAGACCTGGCTGGCATTCGGCCTGGCCGGTTGCCCCGCGCAAGACCCGCCGCTGGCCGCTGTCCCTGTGGAGCAAGGGCATGGGCTGGTCGTCGCGGTGCTGGAGCTGTTCCTCGACCTGGCCCGCCCCGACCAGAACCGCATGCGCGAGGTGCTGGCGCAAACGCCTGTGGATAACTTCGTCGGGCGTTTGCGCCTGCCGTTGCTCCCCGCCGATGGCTATCGCCGCCGCGCCAGCCCGAGCAGCTTGCGCCTGGGCACTTATCCACAGCGCCAACCGCAGCGGGTCTACGTGGCCGCCGTCACGCCATTGGGGCGCCTGGACTCGGCCATGCTGCGTGGCGCTGCGCAACTGGCCCTGGAGTATGGCGACGGCACATTGCGCTTCACCCCATGGCAAGGCTTGCTGCTGCCCAATCTGGCGCCGGACGTTGCCACGCGCGTTGCCGAAGGCCTGGCGCAGTTGGGCTTCCTCTGTTCGGCCGACCAGGCCCTGGCGCGGATGATTGCCTGCACCGGGTCCAGCGGCTGCGCCAAGGCCCAGGCCGACACCAAGGCCGACGCCCTGCACCTGGCCACGTTGCTTCAGGGCCATGGCCTTGATGTGCACCTGTCTGGCTGCCCGCGCACGTGTGCTGCGGCGCACATTGCCCCGGTCACCTTGCTGGCGGTGGGCACCGGGCACTACGACCTCTATTTTCGCGAGGCAGGCCAGCCGGGTTTCGGCCGCCTGCACGCGCACAACCTTTCTATTGAAGCGGCGGGCGCCGTGTTGCGTGCCCGTCCACGGAGCAGCACCGATGATTGATTACATCCGCGACGGTCAGGAGATCTATCGCAACTCCTTTGCGATCATTCGCGCAGAGGCCAAGTTGGATCGCATCCCCGCCGACCTGGAGAAACTCGCCGTGCGGGTGATTCACGCCTGCGGCATGGTCGAGGCCATCGACGGTCTGCAGTTTTCTGAAGGCGCGGGCAAGGCCGGGCGCGAAGCCCTGGCCGCGGGTGCGCCGATCCTGTGCGATGCGCGGATGGTTTCTGAAGGCGTGACCCGGGCGCGTCTGCCGGCCAACAACGAGGTGATCTGCACCTTGCGCGACGACAGCGTGCCCGAGCTGGCGCGGGAGCTGGGCAACACCCGTTCTGCGGCCGCCCTGGAACTGTGGCGCCCGCACCTGGCAGGCAGCGTGGTGGTGATCGGCAATGCCCCGACGGCCTTGTTCTACCTGCTGGAAATGCTCGACGCCGGCGCCCCCAAGCCGGCGCTGATCCTCGGTTTCCCGGTGGGTTTTGTCGGCGCCGCCGAGTCCAAGGCGATGCTCGCCGCAGACAGCCGTGGCGTGCCGTTTGTGATCATGCAGGGCCGCCTGGGTGGTAGTGCAATGGCCGCGGCGGCGGTCAACGCCCTGGCCACGGAGGTCGAATGATGCCGGCGCGTGGACGTTTGATCGGCCTGGGCGTCGGCCCCGGCGACCCGGAACTGATCACCCTCAAGGCCCTGCGCCTGCTGCGCGAATCGCCGGTGGTCGCGTACTTCGTCGCCAAGGGCAAGAAGGGCAATGCGTTCGGCATTATCGAAGAGCACCTGGTGCCCGAGCAGACGCTGATGCCGCTGGTGTACCCGGTGACCACCGAAGCCTTGCCGGCGCCGCTGTCCTATGAACAGGTGATCAGCGATTTCTACGACGCCGCCAGTGTTGATGTGGCCGCGCATCTGGATGCCGGGCGCGATGTGGCGGTGATCTGCGAAGGCGATCCGTTCTTCTACGGCTCCTACATGTACCTGCACGACCGCCTCGCCGAGCGCTACGAGGCCCAGGTCATCCCCGGCGTGTGCTCGATGCTCGGCGGCGCCTCGGTGCTGGGGGCGCCGTTGGTGTATCGCAACCAGAGCCTGTCGGTCTTGTCTGGCGTGCTGCCCCATGACGAACTCAAGCGGCGCCTGGCGGATGCCGATGCGGCGGTGATCATGAAGCTGGGGCGCAACTTCACCAAGGTGCGCCAGGTGCTTGAAGAGCTGGGGCTGGCCGGGCGCGCGCTGTATGTGGAGCGCGCCACCATGGCCAACCAGAAAATCGTCGCGCTGGATCAGGTCGAGCCCATGTCTTCGCCGTATTTCTCGCTGATCATCGTGCCGGGCGAAAGGTGGCAAGGGTGATGACGCCGGCGATCGTAGTCCTCGGCCAGGGCAGCCTGGCCACCGCGCGCAGCATTCAGCAGGTGTACTCCGGCGCCCTGATCCATGGCCTGGCCGGCCGGGTGGAGGGCGCCGACCAGGCCTATAGCGAATTTGGCGCGACCCTGCGCCAGTTGTATCAGCAGGGCACGCCGATCATTGCCCTGTGCGCGGCCGGGATTGTGATCCGCACCCTGGCGCCCCTGCTGCTGGAAAAAGGCGAGGAGCCGGCGGTGCTGGCCGTTGCTGAAGACGGCAGTGCGGTGGTGCCGTTGCTTGGGGGCCTGGGCGGGGTGAATCTCATGGCGCGGGAAATCGCCGCAGCCCTGGGGGTGGCGGCCGCGATTACCACCAGTGGTGAACTGCGCTTTGGCACCTGCCTGCTCAACCCGCCCCAGGGTTATCAACTGGCAGACCTTGAGCTGGGCAAGCGCTTTGTCTCGGACCTGCTGGCCGGCGAGAACGTGCGTATCGAAGGCGCCGCGCCATGGCTGGACCAGGCCAACCTGGCGCAAGACCAGCAGGCGCGCCTGAGCATCCATGTCGGCAGCGCCGAGCGGGTGCCGGCGGCCAACGAGTTGCTGATCTATCCGAAAAACACTTGGGTCGCCTGTCGTCCCGGCACCGAGTTGGCTGCACGGGTGCGCCAGGCGTTGCAGCAGGAGGGCATCGCCGTGCAGTCCCTGGCGTGCCTGCTGGCCGATACGGCCGACATGGCCAACGGCCAATTGCATGAAGCGGCGCTGGAACTGGGCGTACCGCTGCGCTTTACGGCGCTGGCCGCCGGGCCGGAGCTGGTCATCCATTCGAGCGCCGCGCCGGTGGACCTGGCGCAACTGGGCCGCCCCCGTGGCCGCCTTGCGGTGATCGGCCTGGGCCCTGGCGCTGCCGAGCTGATGGTGCCGGCGGTCAAGGCTGAACTGGCGCGTTGCAGCGATGTGCTGGGCTACGAAACCTATGTGCGCATGGCCGGGCCGTTTCGGGCCGACCAGGTGCAGCACTGCACCGACAACCGCGAAGAGATGCAACGGGCGCGGCATGCCTTCGAGCTGGCGGCCCAGGGCCGTTCGGTGGTGGTGGTGTCTTCCGGCGACCCTGGCGTGTTCGCCATGGCCGCGGCGGTGCTGGAAGCGTTGCATGAGTCCAGCGACCCGGCCTGGCAACGGGTCGAGCTGGAAATCCTGCCGGGGGTCTCGGCGTCCCTCGCCACGGCGGCCCAGGCCGGTGCGCCGCTGGGGCATGACTTCTGTGTGATGTCGCTGTCGGACAACCTCAAGCCCTGGTCGATCATCGAGAAACGCCTGGACCTGGCGTGCGAGGCCGACCTGGCCTTGGCGTTCTACAATCCCATCTCCCGTTCGCGCCCCTGGCAACTGGGGCGTGCCCTGGAGATCGTCGCCCAGCACCGCGTTGCCGCCACGCCGGTGGTGTTGGGGCGCGATATTGGCCGCCCCGGGCAGACGCTGCGCACCACCACCCTGGGCCAGTTGACCCCGGAGCAGGTGGATATGCGCACCATGGTGCTGATCGGGTCGTCCACCACCTGCACGTTCCCTCGGGTAGGTGGCGGTGAGTGGGTGTACACGCCGCGCTGGTATGGCGAGAAACCGGCCTCCTGAAATCTCGGCGACCCCGCCCTGGGGTCGCTGATGTGTCCGAAAAGCTCAAACCGATCTGACGGAAATTTCTGTATTCGGCCCCGCGATTTCGCAACACATTTAACGGTTCCTCTCTTTTCGTTGCAGAAAGTAAGACAGCCGTTATCCGGTGCCCGCCGATCCCCAGTGTTTGCGGGGGTTTTAGAATGTGTGGAACCTTCCTACAGCGTAATAACCCTCGGCGTACCTACTGAAAAAAGTTCAATCGGGCGACTAGTGTTTCTTGTAAGCCCGTGTGGGTTTTAGTGGAGAAACAGTTATGGAGCGCAAACATAAACGAATCAATATGGCAAAAAAGAACAAGCTGATTGCGGCCTACCGACTGCCGCTGACCAGGCAGCCGTCAAGTCCGCCAGGGCCGGTCCAGGCCGAGGGTGACTTGAATGGCGCGGTGATCAATAACAGTGTGTTTTCGTTTGTCGCGGGCATGAGCCGCCTCAACAAGGAGTACACCCGCAAGAGTTATCTGCTGGCCAGCAGCTACGTGAGTGATGTGCTGAAACTGGCGCGTGGCACGCAGGCCTGGTACGACGAGTTCATCAAGGTCATGACCAGCCTGGGGTGGTTGCCGATACGCAGCAGTTTCGAGCGGGTCACCACCTCTGTGAAGGGGTTGTCTGTGCAGATGGCGGCGTTGAACATCATCACGTCCACGGTGGCCTCGACGTTCCTTTCCGGTTCCCTGGCCATGGTGCTGCCCAAGTTGGCGGCGGATGCTTTCGAGGCCTTGAAGCAGTTGTCGGCACCGTTTGATCTGTTCAAGCGCAACGTCGTCAATCATGAAGGTGGCGACTTTGGCCTGGCGTCCTGTTCCGAGGTCGACGGTGAAGTGTTGATGGTGCTGGTGACCTACAGCGCCCACGGTGTCAGCCAGAAAGTGGGCATTCCTTTTCTCGAATGGGACAGCTCCACGGTCGAAGCCTATAGCGGCCAGACCTGCCTGATGCTCAATCCCGCAGCGGTCAACGATGCCACGCTCAAGCAACTGCGCGAGAGTGCAGGCGACAAGGTCTTGCTGGCCATCGCCCAATATCGGATCTGACCGGGGACTCAGGGCACCAGGTAACCGCGTACGCCGGTAAAGATGATCTGTGCCGCCAGTGCGCACACGAACAACCCCATCAGGCGGCTGACAATCTGCAGCCCTTGGTCGCCGAGGATGCGTTCGATGCGGTTGGACAGGTACAGCACCACGCCCACGGTCAGGCTGGCCAGGGCAATGCTGAGAATGGCGGTGAGCTTGTCATCCCAATGGGGCTGGCTGACGCCCATCACCAGCAGCGCGCCGATGGTGCCGGGGCCGACGGTCAAGGGGATGGTCAGCGGGACGATGGTCACATCCTGCTGCACATTGTCAGTCTGCACTGCCGATTTGCCCTGGGCCATGCCCAGGGCGGAGATAAACAGCACGCTGCCGGCGCCGATGCGAAAGGCATCCACAGTGATGCCAAACACACTGAAAATCACCCGGCCGAACAGGTAGAGCAACACGCTCGACACCAGCGTCGCCAGCGCGACCTTCCAGGCCAGGCGTCGGCGTTCCTTGCTGGAATAGCCACGGGTCAGGCTGATAAAGCAGGACAAGACGAAGAAGGGGCTGTACAGCACCAGCATCTTCAAATAAACGCTGAACAACACGTGGAGCATGGCGGGAGCTCACAGCGAAGGGAGGGCGAGGGGGAGTTTATCAGGACTGCGACTCGAAAGAGCGACACCGAGCAAATGTGGGAGCCAGCTCTCACACAAGCCAGCTCCCACACAAGCCCACAGGGATGTGGGTGATTCAGGACGTATGCGCCTGCTCCGTCGGCTGCTCACGCTGTGTCACCCAGTACTCCACCAACTCGCGCAGTTGCGACAGCTCCACCGGCTTGGCCATGTGCCCATCCATCCCGGCCTGGCGCGCGCGCTCCTTGTGTTCCGAGAGGATGTGCGCGGTCAGTGCTACCACCGGCGTGCGGGTGCGTTGGTTACTGACTTCCCAGACCCGCAATTGCTGGGTTGCGGAGAAACCATCGAGGATCGGCATTTCGCAGTCCATCAATACCAGGTCGTAGCGCTGGGCCTTCATCGCCAGCAAGGCTTCCTCGCCATTGCTGGCGGTGTCGGGTTGCAGGTTGAGCTTGCCGAGCATGCCGCGAATCACTTTGGTGGAGATGCTGTTGTCTTCGGCCACCAGGATGCGGAAATCGCTGGGCACGGTAATGGCGACGGGGACGTTCGGCGCGGCATGGCGTGGCTGGACCACACCTTTGCTGCGCTGGGTCAACTCGTCGGCCAGGGTGGTCTTGAGGGTGTAGCCGGCCACCGGTTTGGCGAGGATGCGCTTGATCCCGCAGTTGCGCGCGATGATCTTGCTCGGCGCGTTGCTGATGCCGGTGAGCATGATCAGCAGGATGTCGTGGTTCAGGCTCGGGTCTTCCTTGATCTTCGCCGCCAGTTGCATGCCGGTCATGCCGGGCATGTTCTGGTCCAGCAGCACCACATCGAAATAGTCGCGCAGGTGCGCCTTGGTGCGCAGCAGGGCCAGGGCTTCCTTGCCCGACGGCACGGCGCTGACATTCAGGCCCCAGGCGGTACATTGCTGCACCAGGACCTTGCGGCAGGTGTCGTTGTCGTCCACCACCAGCACCCGTGCGCCTTGCAGCGGGCCGTCGAGGTCGGAAGTGGGGTGCTCCAGGCGCTCCGGGTCCAGGGGCAAGGTCAGCCATAGCGTGCTGCCTTGCTGGCTGCCCGCCTTGATGCCGAACTCGCCATTCATCAACAGGATCAGTTGGCGGGCGATCACCAGGCCGAGGTGGCCGCTCAGGCGGGTGGCCGAGAGGAAGTTCTTGCTGTGCAGTTCGCTGTGCAGCAGGGCATCGCGCTCGGCGGCTTCCATCGGCAGGCCGCTGTCTTGCACGGCAATGCGCAGGCGCGGTTTGCTGCTGCGTTCATCCAGGGCCACCACGATCAGCACTTCGCCTTCGTCGGTCTTTTGCAGGGCATTTTCCAGCAGGCTCAACAGGGCCTGGCGCAGGCGCGTCGGGTCGCCACTGATGACCCGTGGCACCTGGGGTTGGATAAAGCTGATCAGCTCGACGTTCTGCTGCTCGGCCTTGGCGCGAAAAATACTCAGGCAGTCTTCGATCAGGGCATTGAGGTCGAACTGCACATCATCGAGTTCAATCTGCCCGGATTCGAGCTTGGAGATGTCGAGAATCTCGTTGATCAACGTCAGCAGTTCATTGCCGGCGCTATGGATGGTCTGCACATAGTCGCGCTGCTTGACCGACAGCGGCGTGCCCAGCAGCAACTCGGTCATGCCCAGCACGCCGTTCATGGGCGTGCGGATTTCATGGCTGATCTTTGCCAGGAACTCGGCTTTGGCGGCGATTTCGGCGTTGCTGGCGGCCAGGTCGCGGCTGAGGCTGAAGCGATCCTCGACAATGCTGCGCTGGCGCTCGCCCAGGGCCTGGCTCATCAACAGGCCACTGAGGCAGATCACCGCCAGCAGGGTGATGATCAGGCCTTGCGGGGCCACCAGGGTCAGGCCCAGCAGGGCCGGCAGGATAATCAGCGTGCCGGTGTTGAACACCAGCATGGCGAGCATGAACAGCCGTGCCGGCCGGTAGCCTTTTTGCCAGTGGTAGGCCGAGACAAACAGCATGCTCAGGCCGGCCAACGCCACCAGGGCGTAGGTGATGATATTCAGCGGCAGGGTGTTGACGAACAACAGCAACAGGCCACATAGCACGATCAACAGGATATCCGCCATCAGCAGCTTGTTCAGCGGGTGCGGACCCAGGGGCGCAAAGAAACGGTAGGCGAACATCAAGCCGCAGGGCGCGGTCAGCAGCAAGGCCATATAAGCGCCTGGGGTCTGGATGGCGTGCCAGTCCGGCAGCCACGGCCCCAGCAGGTTGAGCAGCAGCAACAGGCTGAGCAGCAGCAGCACTTCGCAGGCCGCCAGCCACAGGCTGCTGCGCGAGCGATGGTAGGCGTAGCGTGCGAGGTTGTGCAGGATCAGCATCAGCAGGCAGCCGAACAGCAGGCCATACACCAGCGTCTGGGTCTGGTTGGCCGCGGCCATCACGGCCGGTTCCAGGGTCAGGTACGGTCGCAGTTCATGCTCCGAGACCAGGCGCACATACACGTCCAGGGGCTTCTGGCTCTGGGGCATGGGCAGCATGAAGTCGCTGCTAGGCAGCGGGCGTTCGGCCTGGGGCTGGCGGGTGCCGGTGTTCAGTTGCTCGATCAGCGTGTCGCCGTCCAGCACATACAGATTGAGGTGCGCCAGGTCTGGCGCGAAGACCCGCAGCACTTGCTCGTGCTTGCCGGGTTGCAGCTTGAAGCGCACCCACAGCGCACCATTGGGCTCGGCGGCGGTGATCCGGTCCAGTTCGATGGGGCTGAATTGGTTGGTGTAGCGTGGGGAGCGAATGTCGCTCAGTTGCAGGTCAGCCTGCTCATCCAGCAATACGGCCCAGCCGCTGCCTTGGGCAACGGCCTGGGCCGGCAACAGACAGAGCAGGGTCAGCAGGCTGACAGTAAAAACTATGGCGATCCTGAGCCAGCGCACGGCGAAATCCCTTCGTAGGTTAATGCACGGGGTTAACTATGCGCGGGACCGTAATCGGACGGCAAGGGCAAAAGGCCCCTGCCTAGCCGAACGGATAGCTGTTTTACTGATTTTCGCCCCGCTCACGGGCAATGGCGCGGTAGCCGATGTCCTTGCGGTAGAAACAGCCCTGCCAGTCGATCTTCGCGGCCAGCGTGTAGGCTTGCTGCTGGGCGGCATCGACGCTGGCGCCCATGGCGGTGGCGCACAGCACACGGCCACCTGCGGTAACTACCTGGCCATCCTTGAGCGCGGTCCCGGCATGGAACACCTTGCCTTCCAGGGTGGCCGCTGCGTCCAGGCCCTGGATCGCATCACCCTTGGCGTAGTCGCCAGGGTAGCCACCGGCGGCCAGCACGATGCCGACGCTCGGGCGCGGGTCCCACTGGGCTTCGACCTTGTCCAGGGCCTGGGCCAGGGCGGCTTCCACCAGCAGCACCAGGCTCGACTGCAGGCGCAGCATCACCGGCTGGGTTTCCGGGTCGCCGAAGCGGCAGTTGAACTCGATGACTTTCGGGTTGCCGGCCTTGTCGATCATCAGCCCGGCGTACAGGAAACCGGTGTAGACATTGCCTTCATCGGCCATGCCACGCACGGTCGGCCAGATCACCAGGTCCATCACACGCTGGTGTACGTCGGCGGTGACCACCGGGGCAGGGGAGTAGGCCCCCATGCCGCCGGTATTCGGGCCGGTGTCGCCGTCGCCGACGCGCTTGTGGTCTTGGCTGGTGGCCATCGGCAAGACGTTCTTGCCGTCGACCATCACGATAAAGCTGGCTTCTTCGCCGTCGAGGAATTCTTCGATCACCACCCGCGAACCGGCCTCACCGAAGGCGTTGCCGGCGAGCATGTCGCGCACCGCGTCTTCGGCTTCTTGCAGGGTCATCGCCACGATCACGCCTTTGCCGGCGGCCAGGCCATCGGCCTTGATCACGATGGGCGCGCCTTTTTCACGCAGGTAAGCCAGGGCCGGCTCGATCTCGGTGAAGTTCTGGTAGTCGGCGGTCGGGATCTTGTGGCGGGCCAGGAAATCCTTGGTGAACGCCTTGGAGCCTTCCAGCTGGGCCGCGCCCGCGGTCGGGCCGAAGCAGTCCAGGCCACGGCTGCGGAACAGGTCCACGACGCCGGCCACTAGCGGCACTTCAGGGCCGACGATGGTCAGGGACACGTTCTTTTCGGCGAAGTCGGCCAGTTGCTCCAGGGCCAAGACGTCGATGGCGACGTTTTCGCACTTGGCTTCAATGGCGGTGCCGGCGTTGCCGGGGGCGACGAAGACTTTCTGTACGCGTGGGTCCTGGGCGACTTTCCAGGCCAGGGCGTGTTCACGGCCACCGCTGCCAATGATCAAAACATTCATTTCAAAAACCTCAAATTCTGTTAGTTGATCGTTCCCACGCTCTGCGTGGGAATGCCTCTACGGACGCGGAGCGTCCCGGGCTGCGCGCCCACGCGGAGCGTGGGTGCGATCAATCAGTGGCGGAAGTGGCGCATGCCAGTAAAGACCATGGCGATGCCGGCTTCATCAGCCGCGGCGATCACCTCGGCATCGCGCATCGAACCACCCGGTTGGATCACGGCCGTCACGCCCGCTTTTGCGGCGTTGTCCAGGCCATCACGGAACGGGAAAAACGCATCCGATGCCATCACCGACCCCACCACCTGCAAGCCGGCGTGTTCGGCCTTGATCGCGGCGATACGCGCCGAGTTCACGCGGCTCATCTGGCCGGCGCCGACACCGATGGTCTGGCGGTTCTTGGCGTAGACGATGGCGTTGGATTTAACGTACTTGGCCACTTTCCAGGCAAAGATCAGGTCGTTGATCTCTTGCTCGGTCGGTGCGCGCTGGGTGACCACTTTCAAGTCTTGGCTGCCGATCATGCCGATATCGCGGCTCTGTACCAGCAAGCCGCCATTGACACGCTTGTAGTCCCAGGCCGCAGCGCGGTCAGCCGACCACTCGCCACAGGCCAGCAGGCGCACATTGGCCTTGGCCGCAACGATGGCACGGGCCTCTTCGCTGACGCTTGGCGCGATGATCACTTCGACGAACTGACGCTCGACGATGGCCTTGGCGGTCTCGGCGTCCAGCTCGCGGTTGAAGGCGATGATGCCGCCGAATGCCGATTCGGTATCGGTGGCGTAGGCCAGTTCGTAGGCCTGGCGGATCCCGCCTTCAGCGTCCGGGCTCACGGCCACGCCGCACGGGTTGGCGTGCTTGACGATCACGCAGGCCGGCTTGACGAAGCTTTTCACGCATTCCAGTGCGGCGTCGGTATCGGCCACGTTGTTGTAGGACAGCTCTTTGCCTTGCAGCTGGGTCGCAGTGGCGATCCCCACTTCGGCCGGCTTGGCTTCCACGTAGAACGCCGCGCTCTGGTGCGGGTTCTCGCCGTAGCGCATTTCCTGGGCCTTGATGAACTGGCTGTTGAAGGTGCGCGGGAACTGGCTGCGGCCTTCAGTGCTGAGTGTTTCGGCGGCCTGGTTCACGGTGCCCATGTAGTTGGCGATCATGCCGTCATAGGCGGCCGTGTGCTCGAAGGCCTTGAGCATCAGGTCGAAGCGCTGGGCGTAGGTCAGGCCCCCGGCCTTGAGATTTTCCAGCACTTGGCCGTAGTCGCTGGCGTTGACCACGATGGCCACGTCTTTGTGGTTCTTGGCGGCCGAGCGCACCATGGTCGGGCCGCCGATATCGATGTTTTCGATCGCGGTCGGCAGGTCGCAACCTGGTTTGTTGATGGTGGCTTCAAACGGGTAGAGGTTGACGGCCACCAGGTCGATCGGCTTGATGCCGTGCTCGCTCATGATGGCATCGTCGATACCGCGACGGCCGAGGATGCCGCCGTGGATTTTCGGGTGCAGGGTCTTGACCCGACCGTCCATCATTTCTGCGAAACCGGTGTAGTCCGCGACTTCTACTGCGGCCACGCCGTTGTCCTGCAGCAGTTTGAAGGTCCCGCCCGTGGAGAGGATTTCCACACCCAGGGCTTCCAGCTCCCGGGCAAATTCGAGGATCCCGGTCTTGTCGGAAACACTGATCAAGGCGCGGCGGATCGGCAGGCGGGTAGTCTGGTCGGTCATCTCAATTTCCATCAAAAGCAAAGGAGTCAGCAAAAAAGGCGACCGGTTTTACGCGGGCGCCTTTCTGGTTTGATTGAATGCTTACAGCAAATCGTACTGCTTGAGCTTCTTGCGCAGGGTCCCACGGTTCAGGCCCAGCAGCTCACTGGCTTTGGTCTGGTTGCCCTTGACGTAGTTCATCACGCTTTCGAGCAGGGGCGCCTCGACTTCGGAGAGCACCAGGTTGTACACATCCGTGACGGCCGCGCCCTCAAGGTGGGCGAAATAATTGTGCAGCGCTTTCTCCACGCTCCCGCGAAGGGTCTGGCCTTCTTCGCTCGGCGTGTTGAGGTGCTGTTTCAAATTGACGTTGTCGCTCACGGGTGTTGTTCCACTCACTAAAGTCTCGGTCATCATCGTCATGCGGCCACCCCTTCTCCGTCCCCTGCTCTCAGGCTCTTGTCTCGTTCGGCAAAGAACTCACGAACGGCGGTGACCTGTGCTTGCGTTTCATCCAAACGATTGAACCCGGTACGGAACTCTCTGGCGCCGGGCAGGGTTGCGAGATACCAACCCACATGCTTGCGAGCAATGCGCACGCCCATCACGTCTCCATAGAAGGTGTGCAGGGCGGCCAGATGCTCTAGCAGAATACGTTCCACCTCGAACAGTGCCGGTGCCGGCATGATTTCGCCAGTACGCAGAAAGTGCTCGATCTCACGAAAAATCCATGGCCGCCCCTGGGCAGCCCGGCCGATCAACAGGCCATCGGCACCGGTTGCGTGCAGTACGCGCCGGGCTTTCTCGGCCGAGTCGATGTCGCCGTTGGCAAAGACCGGAATCGACACCGCCTGCTTGATGGCAGCAATGGTGTCGTATTCGGCTTCACCGGTATAAAGGTCTGCGCGGGTGCGGCCATGCACCGCCAACGCTGTAATGCCTGCCTGTTCGGCGATCTTCGCCACCGTCAGGCCGTTCTTGTTGTCCCGGTCCCAGCCGGTGCGAATCTTCAGGGTGACCGGCACATCCACTGCACCCACCACGGCGTGCAGGATCTCGGCCACCAACTGCTCATCTTTCAACAGGGCGGAGCCGGCGGCCTTGTTGCAGACCTTCTTGGCCGGGCAGCCCATGTTGATATCAATTATCTGTGCACCCAGCTCCACATTGGCCCGGGCCGCATCCGCCAGCATTTGCGCATCGCCACCGGCGATCTGTACCGAGCGTGGCTCGGGATCACCTTCGTGGATCATGCGCATCCGCGATTTGCGGGTGTTCCACAAGCTCATGTCGCTGGTGACCATTTCCGAGACTACAAGGCCTGCGCCCAAACGTTTGCACAGCTGACGAAAGGGCTGGTCGGTGACACCCGCCATCGGGGCGAGAATCAGAGCGTTTGGCAATGTATATGGGCCGATGCGTACCGCCGACATAGGACTTCCCTGTTGTGGGGCCGGATCATTAGAGTTCGAAAAAGGGTTGGCATGATACCCGCTCTCGATGACTGGTTAAAGGCTGAATTGGATAAAATCTGAGCAGTTATTTTCTTATTGCCAGCGGTTTGGTCGTGGACGGCCAAGTCAATACCCAGCCGTCCGAACCTTGATGCGCGCCGCCAATCACTCGGGGGAGTGGAAACTGAGACTGTAGTTCACGGCTTTGTGGCCTGGGTCGAGAATGTCCAGGGCGATATGGATCGGGGTCTGGGACGGCATCTCGGTCTGGCCGGCCAGCTCGCCGCTCAGGTACTCGGCGGGCTTGAAGCGCCGGCTGGCGATCATCCGGCCATTGAGGTCGGCAAAGCGCAGCTCCAGCAGGGGGAACGGCTGGGAGAACGTGGCGCGGTTATAGATGATGGCATCCACCACCAGGGCGCCGGCGAACTCGGGATGGCTGCGCACCACCAGGTTGCTGCTCTTGATGTGGGCGATATCGACCCGTGATGGCACGGTGCATCCCAGTGTCGGGCACAGTTCCTGGAACCATGGCCGGTATTTGTCCTGGCGGGCCAGGTCGTCGAACTGGTAGGCAATGTACTGGCCGGCGAGGGCGGCGGCGGCCAGCAGCACCAGGGTCAGCCAGAGCAGGCGGCGGCCCCAACCGGCGGGACGTTTGCCGCTGTACAGGTGCAGCGGATCGTCTTCCAGGTCTTGCAGCATCTCGTCATGGGCGTTGCCCGTGGCGCGCGTGCGCTTGCGGCGTGGCTCGGGCTCGATGGGCGCGTCCGGCTCGCTGTCGATGAGCGACTCGGGCGCGGTACGGGTATCGTCGGCATGCACCGTGGGCTCGTCGTCCACCTCGTGCAGGTCGAAGGACATCGAGGGTTCGGTGCGCTGGGGTTTGCCCACGGGGGCCGGGGCCGGCTCGGCGGTTTCCTCGGCGTGGGCGATTGTCGCAGCCCGTTCGTCCGGCGGCTCGCTGAACAGGCTGGCGGCCCACTGTTCTTCTTCAGCCTTGGCCGTGTCGCGGCTGGCGCTCATCGGTTCGTCTTTTTGCCGACGGTCTGCGCCGGCCTGGCGGCGGTCGCTGCCCTGGGGCTGGGTGTGTTGGATCTCCCGGCGCTCCAGCTTGGCCAGCTCTTCGTCGAGGTCCAGGTGGTCCAGGTCCAGCTCTTCGGCGGCCCACTGTTTCTGGCTGATGGCGCGTGGCGGTGCTTCGGCGGCCGGCGTTTCAGGCGCGTGGGCACGCTGCTCCAGCAGTTGCCGGGCGGCATTGAACACTTGCAGGCACGAGCCGCAGCGAACCACGCCACGGGCCACACTCAATTGAGCATGGCTTGCGCGGAAACGGGTTTGGCAATGCGGGCACTGGGTGACGAAACTGTCGGTCATGCGGCCATCCGATTCATACAGGCGCTCATTCTAGCGCCGACGACCGCTGATGCGTACCCAGCCATCGCGGTTGGCGATGGGGTCCAGGTCGAAGTCCCGGGCATAGGCGGCGGCGACTTCTTCGCCCTGTTCGGCGAGGATCCCCGACAGCGCCAGGCGCCCACCCGGCCTGACCAGGCTCGACAGTTGCGGGGCCAGCGAGACCAGCGGCCCGGCCAGGATATTGGCGACCAGCACGTCGGCCTGCACCTGGGGCAAATCCTCGGGCAGGTACAGTGGGAATTTGCCTTCGGCAATGTTGTTGCGCCCGGCGTTATCGCGGGAGGCTTCCAGGGCCTGGACGTCGATATCGGTGCCGACGGCTTGCCTGGCGCCCAGCAGCAGCGCGGCGATGGCCAGGATCCCCGAGCCGCAACCGAAGTCCAGCACGTTGCAGTCTTGCAGGTCCTGGCCGTCGAGCCATTCCAGGCACAGGGCGGTGGTCGGGTGGGTGCCGGTGCCGAATGCCAGGCCCGGGTCCAGCAGCAGGTTGACCGCCTCAGGCTCGGGAGCGGCATGCCAGCTTGGCACGATCCACAGGCGCTGGCCGAAACGCATGGGCTGGAAGTTGTCCATCCAGCTGCGTTCCCAGTCCTGGTCTTCGATCACTTCGCTATGGTGCTCGGGCAGCGGGCCGCCGGTCAGCAGTTCCATATGGGCAAACACGCTGCTGGCGTCGGTGCCGTCTTCAAACAGCGCCAGCAAATGGGTGTGGGACCACAGGGGTGTGGTGTTCAGCTCAGGCTCGAAAATCGGCTGGTCTTCGGCGTCCATGAAGGTCACCGACACGGCGCCTACTTCAAGGAACGCGTCTTCATAGGTTTCGGCTTGTTCTGGGCTGATGGCGAGACGGACTTGCAGCCAAGGCATGGCGGGCACCTTTGAAAAAATGAGTGTGCAGCGGGGTGGGGCTGCGAAAGGGCGCAAGTTTACGCGAGCGGACAGCAGAAGACGACTGTACTGCTGGTGTACACAGAACAAAATGTGGGAGCGGGCTTGCTCGCGAATGCGGTGTGTCAGTAATGGATGTGTTGGCTGGCACACCGCATTCGCGAGCAAGCCGGCTCCCACAAGGGGGATGTATCCATCCAGGAACGTCGGGTGGGCAGAAATGACAAAACCGCCCGAAGGCGGTTTTGTGGGTGGAGCACGAACTTACTGGTTGGCCAGCTTGTGTTCCAGGTAGTGAATGTTCACCCCCCCTTCACAGAAGCCTTCATCACGAACCAGATCCCGATGCAGAGGGATGTTGGTCTTGATGCCGTCGACCACGATTTCGTCCAGGGCGTTGCGCATACGGGCCATGGCCTCGTCGCGGGTGGCGCCCCAGGTGATCAGCTTGCCGATCAGCGAGTCGTAGTTGGACGGAACCTTGTAGCCGCTGTACAGGTGCGAATCCACACGTACGCCGTTGCCGCCGGGCGCATGGAAATGCTTGACCAGGCCAGGGCTTGGGATAAAGGTCTTCGGGTCTTCGGCGTTGATCCGGCACTCCAGGGAGTGGCCGTGCATCTTCACGTCGTCCTGGGTAAACGACAGCTTGTTGCCAGCGGCGATGCTGAGCATCTCCTTGACGATGTCGATACCGGTGACCATCTCCGACACCGGGTGCTCTACCTGCACACGAGTGTTCATCTCGATGAAGTAGAAGCGGCCGTTCTCGTAGAGGAACTCGAAGGTCCCGGCGCCACGGTAGTTGATGTCGATGCAGGCCTTGACGCAGCGTGCCAGGACTTCCTGGCGTGCCTTTTCATCCAGGCCCGGTGCCGGTGCTTCTTCCAGGACTTTCTGGTGGCGGCGTTGCAGCGAGCAATCGCGGTCGCCCAGGTGGATGGCGTGGCCCTGGCCGTCGGACAGTACCTGGACTTCCACGTGACGTGGGTTGGTCAGGTATTTTTCCAGGTAGACCATCGGGTTGCCAAACCAGGCAGCCGCTTCGGAGCGCGTCTGCTTGGCGGCTTCGATCAGCTCTTCTTCCTTGTGCACCACGCGCATGCCGCGACCACCGCCGCCGCCGGCGGCCTTGATGATCACCGGGTAACCGACTTCGCGACCAATGCGCAGGGCGGTTTCCTCGTCTTCCGGCAGCGGGCCGTCGGAACCTGGGACGGTTGGCACGCCGGCGGCGATCATGGCGTCCTTGGCCGATACCTTGTCGCCCATCAGGCGAATGGTCTCGGCTTTCGGGCCGATGAAGGCGAAGCCGGATTTTTCCACCTGTTCGGCGAAATCGGCGTTTTCCGCGAGGAAGCCATAGCCAGGGTGGATGCCATCAGCGCCAGTCACTTCAGCCGCGGCGATGATGTTCGAGACCTTCAGGTACGAGTTCGTGGCCAGTGGCGGGCCGATGCAGATGCTTTCGTCCGCCAGTTTCACGTGCATCAGTTCGGTATCGGCCGTCGAGTAAACAGCGACGGTCTTGATGCCCTCTTCCTTACAGGCGCGCAGGATCCGCAGCGCGATCTCGCCGCGGTTGGCGATCAGGACTTTTTGCAGTTTCTTCGCAGGTTTCAACATCGAAGGCGCTCCGCGGTTCAAACGATGGTGAACAGCGGCTGGTCGTACTCAACCGGCTGACCGTTTTCTACCAGGATGGATTCGATGACGCCGGCTTTTTCGGCCGTGATGTGGTTCATCATTTTCATCGCTTCCACGATGCAGATGGTGTCGCCCACTTTCACGGTCTTGCCCACTTCAACGAAGGCTGGCGAGGTCGGTGCCGGGGTGCGGTAGAAGGTACCGACCATTGGCGACTTGACCACGAAACCGTTGAGCACTGGCGCGGCCGGTGCAGCAGGCGCTGCGGCAGCAGCAGGTGCGGCGACCGGAGCAGCGGCGGCAGGCGCCGGCGCTTGCATCTGTGGCGCGTAGAACTGTTGGGCCGGGGTCTTGCTGTGGCGGCTGATCCGTACGGACTCTTCGCCTTCCTTGATTTCCAGCTCGTCGATACCGGATTCTTCCAGCAGTTCGATCAGTTTCTTAACTTTACGGATATCCATGAATCATCAACTCCCAAGGGTCGGTCAGGGGCGTTTAGCCTGTTCTTCAATGTGTTCCAGGGCGGCCTCCAGGGCCAGTCGGTAACCGCTGGCGCCAAGGCCGCAGATCACTCCTACCGCTACGTCGGAGAAGTAAGAGTGATGGCGGAAAGCTTCGCGTTTATGCACGTTCGATAAATGCACTTCGATGAATGGGATGCTCACCGCCAGCAACGCGTCACGTAATGCAACGCTTGTGTGCGTAAAAGCGGCGGGATTGATCAGGATAAAGTCCACGCCTTCGCTGCGCGCGGCGTGAATCCGATCAATCAATTCATACTCGGCATTGCTTTGCAGGTAGAGCAGATGGTGGCCGGCTTCACGGGCCCGTCGCTCCAGATCGAGGTTGATCTGTTCGAGGGTCACTGCACCGTACACACCCGGTTCGCGGGTGCCGAGCAGGTTCAGGTTGGGTCCGTGCAGAACCAGTAAGGTCGCCATCGCTGTTCCTTGTTATTGGAGGTGGGTACGCCAGAACCCGGCGACTATGCCGCAAAGCCTTTGTGACTGTCCAGTTCTCTGCAATAGCCAGCACGATTAGCGAGGATTGCGCAAAGTATGTGACTGAGGTACGCGATCCGGTCATTGATCGTTCCCACGCTCCGCGTGGGAATGCATCCAGTGACACTCTGTGTCACGACGTTAAGGCGGGACGCGGAGCGTCCGGGGCAGCATTCCCACGCGGAGCGTGGGAACGATCAGGCAACGATCAAGCACATGGGAGAGGGGGTCAGACGCGGAAGGCCTGCACGGCGGTATTGAGCTGCCCGCCGAGCACCAGCAGATGCTCGCCCTGGCTGCGGCCCTGGCCAATGCGTAGCAGGTTGTCTTCGCCCAATTGGTGGATGCGCTCGCTGTTATCGCGGATTTCACTGACCGCGCCGCTCTGCTGGGCCGTTACGTCGGCGATACGGATGGCTGTGTCGGAGATGGTCTGGATCGCGCCGACGATTTCATCCAGCGCGCCGTCGGCCGCCTGGGCTTGCTGGGCGGTGGCTTCGGCGTGTTCGACCTGGGCGCGCATGCCGTCCACCGATTGTCGGGCGGCGGTTTGCAGGCCGGCGATCAGGGTCTGGATCTCGGCGGTGGCGCCGGCTGTGCGCTGGGCCAGGGAGCGTACTTCGTCGGCGACCACCGCAAACCCGCGCCCGGCTTCACCGGCGCGGGCGGCCTCGATGGCGGCGTTGAGCGCCAGCAGGTTGGTCTGGTCGGCAATCGAGCGGATCACCGTGAGCACGCTGCCAATGGTGGCGGACTCTTCGGCGAGTTTTTCGATCATCTGCGCATTGTCCTGCACTTCGCCCACCAGCGCGTGCAGGCCGGTCAGGCTCAAGCCGATCACCCGTTGGCCATGCTCCACGGCCTCGCCAGCACTGCGGCTGGCCCCGGCGGCCTGGCTGGCGTCGCCCGCGACCTGTTGGATGGTGGCTTCCAGTTCCCCCAGTGAATCGCGGATTTGCGCGGTGTCGCCGGCCTGGCGTTCGGCGCCGTCATGCAGGCCGCCACTCAGTTCGGCCAGGGCGCGGCTGCTGCCAGCCACTTCTTCTGCATTGGCGCGAATAGTGCCCACCAGGTTCACCAGGTAAGCCCGCAGGCGATTGAGCGAGGCTTCAATATCATGCAGTTCGCGGTTGGTCGCCCCCAGGGCGATCTGTTGGCTGAAATCGCCCTCGGCCCAGGTCGACAGGGCCGGCGCCAGGCTGGTGAGCACGCGCGCCAGGCGTCGTTGCAGGGTGTCGATCAGCAGCGCGATCAGCAGGATCAGGCCAATCATCACGCCCTGGATCATCCGCACCTCGCCCTGGATCTTGCCGTGCTGGGCACGCACCTCGGGCTCCAGTGCGGCGATGGCTTGCTGCACGGTATTGATTTTCAGGTGAGTCGCGGCGGCCAGTTCGGTGCGTTTGTGGATTTGCTCGCGGGTCCGCGCAAGCTCTGCCGGGTAGCGCGTGAGCAGGCTGTTGAGCTCGCGCTTGAGGCCCACGCCGGTGTCCTCGGCCACCGTGGTCTGGCTGCTTTCCAGGCCCATCAAGGCGGAAAAGTCATCGCTGTTGGAGGCACTGCTGGCGGTCACGCCCAACAGCGGTAGCTGTTCAAGCACGTCCGCCTGGCTGCGGATAGTGGCCAGTTCACGCTCCACATCGTCGGCCAGTTCACTGCGCCCGCTGCTCACCAGTTTGTCCCGCGCCAGGGACAGTCGGCCCAGATGCTGCGAGGCGGCGAGCAGCGGCGGCAGATAACGCGCCGCGTCCAATGAATTGACGCCCATGGCGTACTGGCCCAGTTGCTCCAGATTGGCCCCCAGTTCCCGCTCGGCTTGCAGCAACAGGGCTTGTGGGTCACCGGCCAGTTTGCCGGCGGCCAGCAGGTCGGTCTTGCTGAAGCCGTTGAGGTCCAGCAGGCCGGGGCGCAACTGTTGGGTCAGCTCAGGCGGCAGCTCATCCAGGTGCTGGAGCAGGGTTTCCAGGCTCTGGCCGGCAGCGCTCAGGCGCAGGGCGTCGCCGCTGGCCAGGTAATCGTCGATATTGCGCGCGGTCTGGTTCTGGAAGGCCTGGGACAGGCCCAGGTAGCGCTCCATCAGCAGGTAGGGCCGCTCAAGGGCCCGTTGCGACCACCAGAGCGTAGCGCCCAGGGCCAGGCAAACGGCGACCAGCAGAAGGGTGTTCAGATTCGTCAGCAGCTTCAGGCGCATGCGTGGTTTCAACCAACGGCGGAAGGATAGTTGCCTGAAGTTATTGCGCTTTGGTTACAAGGTTATGACGGAGTCAGTGGCGTCCGGTGAAAAGATGGCACTTTGCTTTGATGCACGCGCAGCGTGTACGCGATTGCGCCCGGCGTCCTTGGCGCGGTACAGCGCTTCGTCGGCCTGGGCCGCCATCATCAGGCTGTCGGAACCGCCGCACAGCTCGACCACGCCGGCGCTGAAGGTGCACCACAAATCCTGGGGCTGGGCCGGGTAATGGATTTCGGCAAAGCGCCCGCGGATTTCGTCGAGCACTTTGCAGGCGGCGTCCAGGTCGGTGTCGGGCATGACAATGGCGAACTCTTCGCCGCCGTAGCGGCCGATGTAGTCGGTCTTGCGCAGGCGCTGCTTGAGAAACAGCGCCAGGCTCTTGATCACGCGGTCGCCCATGGGGTGGCCGTGGCTGTCGTTGACCCGCTTGAAGTGGTCAATGTCGAGCATGGCAAAGCTCAGCGGCTTGTTCTCGCGGCGCGAGCGGAAGCTGCAATCTTCCAGCAGTTGCAGGATATGGGTGTGGTTGTACAGGCCGGTCAGGCTGTCGCGCACCATCCGCGCCTTGAGATGGCGGGCGCGGGCGGCGCGGTTGCGCACGGTGGTAATCAGGTGGCGCGGCTTGATCGGCTTGGTGAGGAAGTCGTCGCCGCCTTCGCTCATGGCGTCCAGTTGTTTATCCAGGTCGTCCTCGGCCGACAGGTAGATGATCGGCACGCTGACATAGCGGTCATTGTGGCGGATCACCTTGGCCAGCTCGGTGCCGGTGCAGGCCGGCATATACATGTCGAGGATGATCAGGTCGGGCTGGAAGTCCGCCAGTTCGGCCATGGCCTGGATCGGCTCGATCAGGGTGCGGGTGACGATCCCGGCACTGTTGAGCAGGCGCTCGGTGTGCATGGCCTGGGCGCGGGAGTCGTCGATGATCAGTACTTTATAAGGCTCGTACTGGGCGACGCAGGTCAGCACTTCGATTTTTTCCAGCAGGCTCGAGGCTTCCAGGGTGCCGGTCAAAAACTCCTGGCCACCGGCGCGCACGGCGGCCAGGCGGGTAGGGGTGTCGGTTTCGTGCAGGCTGAAGAACAGCAGCGGCAGTTTCTGTTCCAGGCCTTCCTGGGCTTCGGCGGCCAGCTTCAGGCCCAGCCCGGCGCCGCAGAAGTCCACATCCATCACAATCGCCGCCGGCAGGCGGTCGGCCATGACGTCGCGGAAGGCGGCCACACTGTCCAGGGATTGCGCACTCAGGCCAAAGAATTCCAACTGCTTGGCCAGGCGTTCGGCGCGGTCGTGATCGGCCAGCATCACGTAGATGGGCTTGCGCATCGGCGGCAGGAACGTCTGGTCCAGTTGGTCGCCCTGGCGCAGGCCGGTGCGCGACAGACGCTGCATCAGGCGGTTGAGGTCGGTGATCAGGTGGCTGCTCAGGCGGCCGCGGTTTTCGTCCACGGCTTTAAGCGACTCGATGATGTGCCGGGCCAACTGGCCATGCTCGGGTTGTTCAAAACGCTCGGCAAACCGTAGCAGGCGCAGATTGGCCTCGCTGAGTTCGCTCAATTCGGCGTTCGACCATTCGCTGCGCTGCAAACGCTGCCAGATCTCAAGAATTTGACGCGCCTGATGAATTACCCGCTGGGCAAAGTGCTGCTTGAGACGCTCACGGCTTGGGTCTTCTGGCTCGGTCATATCCTGACTACTAGGTAAGGGTGCATGCTGAGGTCGACTGGTGGCTCTATGCTAGCACCTCTTTTCATTCGCACGAGTGTCATACGTCAATTAACTGCACTGTCCAAAGGATTCATTTGCTGACCGTTAGGTCGCGTAGGCGCATCAGCGCCCATCCTTTATAGTTGAGTGCCAGCTTTGCGCCACCTTGATGAAAAGCCCCGCACCGACGGGCACGATGGGGTAGGGTTGTGGTCGTAGCTATTGAACTCAAGTGACTGAAAGGATATCCGCCATGCTGGACTGGAAAAACCGTGCAGGCAGCGCCCCAGGCCCAAGCCCTGCGCCCACGTCGGCCTCCCGCAGCTATTTTCGTAATCTGCTGATGAGCCGGGCCCTGCTGACCCTGGTTGTGATTTACCTGTTGGTCACCGGTGGCCTGGGCTGGTATTGGAGCCAGGAGCCGGCCTTGTTCCCGGTCCAGCAAAATGCACAACTGGCCGCCGAAAAAGACGGCAAGCAAATGGTGATCGGCTTTACCACCGTCGAAACCGTCAAGACCGTGGTGGGCACCCTGCTCAACAAGCCTGGGGGCTACATTTCCAACGACCGCTTCCCGCCTGGGTTGTGGATGGACAACATGCCCAGTTGGGAATATGGCGTGCTGGTGCAGGTGCGTGACCTGACCCGCGCCCTGCGCAAGGACTTCGCCCGCTCGCAATCGCAATCGGCCGAAGATGCCGACCTGGCCAAGGCCGAGCCGCGCTTCAACTTCGATAACAAGAGCTGGGTGCTGCCTTCCAGCGAATCGGAGTACCAGGAAGGCATCAACTCCCTGAACCGCTATCAGGCACGCCTGTCCGACCCCAATCAAAAGGGCGCCCTGTTTTATGCCCGCGCCGACAACCTGAACAATTGGCTGGGCGATGTCGCCACCCGCCTGGGTTCGTTGTCGCAGCGCCTGTCGGCCAGCGTCGGCCGGGTCAAGCTCAACACCGCGCTGAAAACCGAAGCGCTGGCGCCGGGCGAAGTGCCGCAGGTCGATGAAGAAGTGGTGGAAACCCCATGGATGCAGATCGATAACGTGTTCTACGAAGCCCGTGGCCAGGCGTGGGCCCTGTCCCACCTGTTGCGCGCCATCGAAGTCGACTTTGCCGACGTGCTGGCCAAGAAAAACGCCACCGTCAGCGTGCGCCAGATCATTCGTGAGCTGGAGGCCTCCCAGGAAACCCTGTGGAGCCCGATGATCCTCAATGGCAGCGGCTACGGCGTATTGGCCAACCACTCGCTGGTAATGGCCAACTACATCTCCCGTGCCAACGCGGCAGTGATCGACTTGCGTCAACTGCTGAACCAGGGTTGAGCCATGGTCGATAGCGCCAAGGAGGTCGCACACCGCGCGGCCTCGGATGCCGAGCACATTGCCTGGGTCGACGAGCAGGACAACCTGCTCGGCGCCCTGGTGCGTGCCGACCTGCGCGAGCGCGGGCTGATCGGGCGCGGCACCTACATCATGCTGTTCAATTCAAAGGGTGAGCTGTGCGTGCATCGGCGCACCCTGAGCAAAGCCATCTATCCCGGTTACTGGGACGTGGCGGCGGGCGGCATGGTGGCGGCGGGCGAGACCTACGAGCAGTCGGCCGCCCGTGAGCTGGCAGAAGAGTTGGGCGTCAGCGGCGTGGAACTGACCGCCCACGACCACTTCTTTTTCGAGGACACGGGCAACCGGCTCTGGTGCTCGGCGTTCTCGGCGGTCTGGGACGGGCCGCTGCAATTGCAGCCCGAAGAGGTGCTGGAGGCGCGTTTTATGCCCATCGAGGCGGTACTGGAGGATATCGAGCAAAAGTCCTATTGCCCCGACTCCCTGGCCGCCTTAAAACGCTATCTGGCGGCGCGTCGCTAAAGTTGCATAAATTGGCGCCATTTGGCTCTTAGCAAGTAGGCTTTTTGCCGTTACACTGCGCGACTTTTCAAGCCGAACCGCTCCAATGTTTCCCCGGCCCCTGTAGGAGCGAGCAAGCTCGCTCCTACAGGGGCCGGGTAGGCCTGAGCGGTTCGGTAGCGCTGCCCCTGCCTGAGTGGGGCTTCGCGGTCGGTGATCCCGTTGACGGGCACTGATCAGTCTTCATCCTCCCAAGAGGATTGCCGGTGGCCAAAAAAGCCGCATCCTTCGCCGCCCTTGGTGGCCTGGTGTTTTCCACCGACGCAGGTCGGCATTGCCCGGACTGTCGCCAGCCCGTGGACGCCTGTACCTGCAAACAGACCCTGATTCCCGAAGGTGACGGTATTGCCCGCGTACGCCGCGAGAGCAAGGGCCGTGGCGGCAAGACGGTGACCACCATCACCGGCGTGCCCCTGGCGGCCGAGCCACTCAAGGAGTTGGCCACCGTGCTGAAAAAGCGCTGTGGCACCGGTGGCGCCCTGAAAGACGGGATCATCGAAATCCAGGGCGACCACGTCGAGTTGCTGTTGGCCGAGTTGATCAAGCTCGGTTACAAGGCGAAGAAGTCCGGCGGCTAGCAGCCTCTGTGAAACCCGCACCGACGAGCGCGCTCGTCGTCTCCATGGTTTCACAGAGCCTGTTCCTGACCGGTGTCTAAACTCTGTCCTGCAAGGGGGGTCTACCTCTCTCACAGGCAAATCGTCATTTTCACTCTTTAGACTGCGCCAGCCTCTGACTTGGGTGGCGCTCTTCGACTTTATATAGGGGACTTCGATGTCCGTACGACGCACACGCAAAGACGATGGCAGCCAATGGACAGTTGCGGACAGCCGCAGTGTTTACGGGATTCGCCATTGGGGGGCCGGGTATTTCGCGATCAATGATGCCGGTCGCGTTGAAGTCCGTCCGAACGGCCCGAACAGTTCGCCCATCGATTTGTACGAGCAAGTGGACGAGCTGCGCAAAAGCGGCCTGTCCCTGCCCTTGCTGGTGCGCTTCCCGGATATCCTGCAAGACCGCGTGCGCCAGTTGACCGGTGCCTTCGACGCGAACATCGAACGCCTGGAATACCAGAGCAAATACACCGCGCTGTACCCGATCAAGGTCAACCAGCAGGAAGCGGTGATCGAGAACATCATCGCCACCCAGGACGTGTCCATCGGCCTGGAGGCCGGCTCCAAGCCTGAGCTGTTGGCCGTGCTGGCCCTGGCGCCGAAAGGCGGCACCATCGTCTGCAACGGTTACAAGGACCGTGAGTTCATCCGCCTGGCGCTGATGGGCCAGAAGCTGGGCCACAACGTGTTTATCGTGATCGAGAAAGAGTCCGAAGTGGGCCTGGTGATCGAAGAAGCCGCCAACCTCAAGGTCAAGCCCCAGGTCGGCCTGCGGGTGCGCCTGTCGTCCCTGGCGTCGAGCAAATGGGCCGACACCGGTGGCGAGAAGTCCAAGTTCGGCCTGTCGGCAGCGCAGTTGCTGTCGGTGGTCGAGCGCTTCCGCGCTGCGGGCCTGGACCAGGGCATCCGCCTGCTGCACTTTCATATGGGCTCGCAGATCGCCAACCTGGCGGACTACCAGCACGGGTTCAAGGAAGCCATCCGCTACTACGGCGAACTGCGCAGCCTCGGCCTGCCGGTGGACCACATCGACGTCGGCGGCGGCCTGGGCGTGGACTACGACGGCACCCACTCGCGCAATGCCAGCTCGATCAACTACGACATGGATGACTACGCCGGCGTCGTGGTGGGCATGCTCAAGGAATTCTGCGACGCGCAGAACCTGCCGCACCCCAACATCTTCTCCGAAAGCGGCCGCTCCCTGACCGCCCACCACGCCATGCTGGTGGTGCAGGTGACCGACGTCGAGAAACACAACGACGACGTGCCGGTGATCGAGAACAAGGAAAGCCTGCCGGAAACCGTGCAATGGCTGGTCGACCTGCTGGGCCCGACCGACATTGAAATGGTCACCGAAACCTACTGGCGCGCCACCCACTACATGAGCGACGTGGCCGCGCAGTACGCCGACGGCAAGCTGACCCTCGCGGAAAAGGCCCTGGCCGAACAATGCTACTTCGCCGTGTGTCGCCGCCTGCACAACTCGCTCAAGGCCCGCCAGCGCTCGCACCGCCAGGTGCTGGACGAGCTCAACGACAAGCTGGCCGACAAGTACATCTGCAACTTCTCGGTCTTCCAGAGCCTGCCGGACACCTGGGCCATCGGCCAGGTGCTGCCGATCCTGCCGCTGCACCGCCTCGACGAAGAGCCGATGCGCCGTGCGGTACTGCAAGACCTGACTTGCGACTCTGACGGCAAGATCAAGCAATACGTCGACGAGCAAAGCATCGAGACCAGCCTGCCGGTGCACGGTTTGAACGAGGGCGAAGACTACCTGCTGGGGATCTTCCTGGTGGGCGCCTACCAGGAAATCCTCGGGGACATGCACAACCTGTTCGGTGACACCGACTCGGTGAACATCTACCAGCGCGCAGACGGTTCGGTGTACAGCGCCGGGATCGAGACCCACGACACCATCGAAGACATGCTGCGCTACGTGCACTTGTCGCCGGAGGAGTTGATGACCCACTACCGCGACAAGTGTGCCAGCGCGAAGATCACGGCGGCGGAGCGTACCCAGTTCCTGGATGCGTTGCGCCTGGGGCTGACACGTTCGTCTTACCTGTCTTCCTGAGCCACGGGCTTATCCGATGCGCGGCGCTTCATCCACGTCATACCGGTCGCGCAACGGAACGCCCATTTCGGCACGCAGGGCGTTCTCCGTGAGGGGGGCGGGGTTTTTGCTGTTCATCGGGTTGTCAGGGTCGTTTTCAGCATCGAAGTGGGTGGCTGCCGTGGGAAGTCCAACGGCTTGATATTCCCTGTTTTCGACTTGAGCCGGCTCTCCGAACTGGAAGATGGGGATCCCATCTGTACCTATTACATCACCGCTGCCGGGTATTAACGTTCCGGTACCGCCATCGTAGGCATGAGCGAGCTCATGTTGGAACGCGATCTCAGGTGGCGTGGCAAAATCTTTATCAAAAAAAACGGGATTGGCGCCGATCCTGGAGTGAGCCGAAACTGAGCCCGGTTGGTTATTTCTTATAAAGCCAAATTTTGATGGATATAGATCGTTTTGAAGCTCTTTGACCGATAAGTTTTCTACGTGGTCAATATGCGGCTCGTATTCAAAATTACCCTCGGCGACGGTGATGGGCGCGCGCGTGCCGTCGACGAATTGATCCATCTTTTTTAGCATTTCCTGGCCGACGGGGGAGCCTCTTAGGCGATCTATAATGTCTTCCATTCGTTCGATAAATATGGGTGTACCTTCTATTTTCAAACCTTTCTTACCGCTCTCGGCATATTCCAAATGGGTGACTTTGGCTGCCATTGGATTGTTGATTTTGTCTTTGGGTTTTGCATAAATTTTATCGTTTTTATTATAGGAGTGAATGGTGTCTTTCCCGTCACCGCTATAGAAAGTAGTCTGGTTATAACCGGAAAGTATGTCATTTCCTCGTCCTCCGTTTAATACAACAGTGCCAGGGCCCGCATGTAGCAGGTCGTTACCCTGGTCGCCATTGAGGTATAGCACTCTATTGTCGGGCCCGACACCGACATACAGGCGATCGTTGCCTTTGCCGCCGGACATGACCGCATTGCCGCTGCCTGCAATCATGATGTCATCGCCGTCTCCACCCAATGCGGCGGTATTGCCACGCCCCAGTTTGATCCAGTCGTCACCTTTGCCACCCTTTACCGTGGTTGTGTTTCCTTCTGCAATAATTACATCATTGCCGTCTCCGCCGTTGATGTGCAGTTTTATGTTGACACGTTTATCAATGGAGATATGGTCGTCACCGTCTCCGGTCATGATGTTCAAAGAGTGCAATTTATTATCTGCCGAGAGCGGAAGCTTGTAGTCTTTTCCGTTGACAGAGGCGACAAGCTTGTTGTCTTGATTCACGCTGATATGAACTTTGTCCGAGCGGTAAGTCGTCCTGATTTTTACCTGGTGGCGCATGTTGAGGGTGTTGGACAGTGAGTCTCTTTCTTTGCTGGGTTTAAACAGTATTTTGACATTGCCATCATCCACCAACACTTTTTCATAAGGGTTTCTGGGCGCTTCAGCATTGGGGGTGTTAGACAGGGACGCAGTGGGGTGTCCAGCAGCAGGTGTCGAAGTCGCGGATGTTTTAATAAACATGGTTGTTGGCCTACTTGAGAGTGGGGAGTTAACACACTGGTTGTGTGGTTCCCATCTCTGAAAAGCGCTAAGGCACTTTGTAAGCCATGGTTGCTGATTTTTGCACGCAGGGCCCAGCGTTTTGGACCGTGCTCCTTCAGTTAGCGCCCAGCCACAGCCCCTGCCGATTCAGCCGCCAGGCAATCGCCCACAACGTCAAGCTGCGCACTGCCATAAACAGCAGGAACGTTATCCACAGCCCGTGGTTACCCAGCCCCTGCAACGCCCAGGCAAGCGGCAGCATAATCAGCACCGTCAGCAACATGCCGTTGCGCATCTCCCGCGCGCGGGTCGCGCCGATAAACAAACCGTCCAACAGATAACTCCACACTGCAATCAACGGCAGTACCGCCAGGTACGGCAGGTAGATATCGGCGGTTTCGCGCACGCTGGGGATATCGGTCTGCATGGCGATAAACAAGTGGCCGGCGAAGGTAAACAACAGCACAAACCCGAGGCTGGCGATCAGCGACCAGCCGCAGGCGACCACCAACGAGCGACGCAAGGCCTGGCGGTCATGGGCGCCAATGGCGTGGCCGCACAACGCTTCCACCGCGTGGGCCAGGCCATCCAGGGCATGGGCGGTCAGCAATAGCCCATTGAGCAGCAGGGCATTGGCGGCGACGGTGGCATCGCCCAGCCGTGCGCCCTGCACGGTGATCATGAAAAACACCGATTGCAGCGCCAGGCTGCGGATAAAGATGTCGCGGTTGACCGCCAGCAGCGCGCGCCAGCTGTGCCAGACCTTGAGCGCCGCCCAGGCGATGTGCCCGGGGTAGGCGCGCAAGGCTTTTTGCGTGAGGGCCAGGCCAAGCAGGGCGCCGGTCCATTCGGCAATCACCGAGGCCCGCGCCGAGCCGACCACGCCCCAGTCCAGGCCCAGCACAAACCACAGGTTCAGGGCGATATTCACCAGGTTAGTGGTCAACAGAATCGCCAGCGGCGCCCGGGCGTTTTGCGTGCCCAGGAACCAGCCCACCAAGGCATAGGTAGCCAGGGCGGCAGGCAGGCCGAACAGCCGGGTGTGGAAGAATTCGCGGGTCAGTTGATTCAACTCGGCGGAGGGCTGCATCCACTCCAGCGCCAAGTGGCTCAAGGGAATGCCCACCGTGCCCAGCACCATCGCCAACCCCAGCGCCAGCAACAAGCCTTGCAACAGGATTTGCCGCAGCGCCGCGCCATCATTGCGCCCCGCGGCCTGGGCGGCAAAGCCGGTGGTGCCCATGCGCAGAAACCCCATGGCCCAGGCCAGGAAGGTATACAGGCTGGCCCCCACGGCCACGGCGCCCAGTTGATGGGCGTGGGGCAGGTGGCCGATGACCATGCTGTCCACCAGGGCCACCAGCGGCACCGAGATATTCGACAGAATCATCGGCGCGGCTAGGGCCCAGACACGGCGATGGGTGGGGCGGTGGCGCCAGTCGGTGAGTAAGGTGGACATGGGGGCTCCTTGGGGGAGGAGCATTGTACCCATGCATTGGCAGTACAGCAGATTGGATAGGGGGGCTGGTTATGCTAGCTGAAAAACAGCCAGCGTGATCCCGGGCGCAGTCTTGTGAGGGGGCTTGTGCCCCAGCCCTAACCGATGAGTGGGGGCTCTTCTTCCGCATATCGATCGCGTAGCGGTACGCCCATTTCTTCACGCAGGGCGTTTTCCGTGAACGGCGACGTGTTGGTTGTTGTGGGCGGTGTCGAGGGATCGTTGTCGAAGTCGAAGGGTCGGGTTTTGGTTGGAAGACCGACAGCTTGATACTCTGCGTTCTTCACCCTGAGCTGTGCGCCCTGGAACATGACCGGCTTGCCTTCTTTATCAAAGATCGGCTTATCGCCGGCTATGCCTTTGCCCTCGGCAAAGACGATGGCATGAATTGTTTCATGGTCCATGGCGATTAAGGGGGATGTGTCAAAGGCCTTCGTGAAATGCTCTGGAAGAAAGCCGATTACGCCATCTACGGCTTTTGATCCGGCGACGCCATTTGTTATATGGCCGTATTCAGGCAGAAATTCATGCTCAGGAAGCCGGCTGGCGCGTGGGATCTCTCCAACCGAATTAGATTGGCTGTAAGTGTTCGCCTCAAACAGCGGGGATCTACTTATGGTGACGTGGGTGCCATTTTTTTCGGCAAGGCGGTCCATTTCCTGCAGTACTTTCTGCCCGACCGGCGATCCCCTGAGTTGTTCAAGGTAATCCTCTGTTTGTTCAGTGAACTCTGGAGTGCCTTCTATTTTCAGGCCTTTTTTACCCGCGTTGCTGTTGTATTCAACATGGGTGGTGTTTACCTGTGCGGGTTTGTGGATCGTGTCGGTTTTTTTAGCGTAGATCCGATCCTGAGCATCATAGGAATGGACTGTATCCTGGCCCGCGCCGGTATAGAAAGTAGTCTGACGATAACCTACGTGCTTATCGTTGCCGGGGCCGCCGTTCAAGATGGTTTTGCCGGTCCCGGCATAGAGTTCGTCGTTACCCTGGCCGCCATTGAGGTAAACCTGGCGTAGGTTGGTCTTCGGTGCGGGATAGTCGGCGTATAACTTGTCGTTGCCTTTTTGACCCAGCATCGTGGAGTTACCGGTGCCTGCGATCATGATGTCGTCGCCATCTCCGCCCAAGGCAACCATATGGCCGGTGCCCAGGCGTATGTAATCGTTGCCTTTGCCTCCTAATACGCTGCCGGTTCGTCCATTGGTCTCGATATAGTCATCACCGTCGCCACCGTCTATGTGCATTTCGATGTTGATGTTCTTGTCTACGGTAATACGGTCATTACCTCCTTGGGTCTGGATTCTCAGCGAGTGCACATTATTGTTTGCAGTCAGTGGTAGTTTGTAGTCTTTGCCATTTATACGTGCATTGAGTTGTTGGTCTGCCCCTATCGTGATGTTGATAGTGTCAGCCCGATCTGCAGTGGTAATCAGGACTCTGCTGGCATTCGGGACCAGCTTGCCTTGAGGGTCGGTTTTATAATCTGATAGATGTTGGATATTGGCGTTGCCATCATCGACTAAAGGCGTGAGGTAACGTAGGCCTTCTTGTATTTTAGGTGTGTTGGCTGCTGGAGGGGGGGTGGGCGGTGTTGATGGGCTCGGGAGTATATTCATTTACAGATCTACCTTGTTATGAGGGCCACTGTTTAACCTCGCAGGTTTAAAGACTCTGTGGTTTTTAATCCGAAAAAAAGCTGCATGTGTTTGTAACTAATCGAGAGCGAGGAGTTGGTTGTCCGGGATCAGCGAGCGGGTTTATTGGATTTTGAAGGTAGGAGTCGGTAAGCAGGCTCCTACCTTGTTGATCGCGTTTATCCCGGGGGATGCAAGCACTCGATAGAGCGGTCGACCGTGGTCTTGGCGATCTCCAGCAAATGCCACACCGCCAGCACCTTGGCCCGTTCGGCACCGGGCAAGTGTTCGCCACAGTCGAGCGCAGTGGCCGAGGCGCTGTTCAGCAGGCTGGCGGTGTAGAGCAGGGAGTCTTCAAAACTCAGTTCTTCGCTGATGGAGTGGAAGCCCTGGGTCGGTAGGTAGTGGCTGAGGGCGCGAATGAAGGCGGCGCGGTCGTTGAGCAGGTCGCAGGGTGGGTCGGGGACAATTTTATGCATGGTGTAACTCCGCTAGAAGGTAAGGACCGATACCCGTCGCGACTAAACAATGGGTGGCGGCTGTACGCAGGTTAGTCGACCGGTCAGCGGAACCCGGCGCACCCGAAGGTGCCCTGCGCACAGCCACCATAAAACATGGCTAGGCCTTGGGTTTGCTGAGTCCGGGCGACTAAACCCGATCACTGATAAGCAGTGACGGACCGCAGACTAGTCACCGATTCCAACAGGCACAAGGCGCCAAGGATTGTCTAGGAAACGTCCTGCAATTTAAAGCGATACGCCTTGCTGGCCCTTTACAAACCATGACTAAGAGCCGGTACCGATAGCGTGATTCTCCTTGTGTAGGAAAACGCCTACATGATGAATTTTGATGGCTGGGGTGATGGAAATTCGCTTTTTCCAGTATCGGTGGATTTAGTTAAATGTCCTGCCTAACTAACCACCGTAAAGGATTGCGATGAATATCAATGTCAGTAATTTTCGCCAGGAAGTAGCTAGATTCAGGTTTTCAAAAGCGGCTTTTGATGAATTGTTAGAGAAAAAAAATACATTCGATTCTGATGCTCGAAGTGATCGGTTCGATTCAGTATCTGCTTACATCGATCCGCTTCAGTCGCCGTTTCTTAGTGCGGAGTTGCGTAATATAAGAAATATTATTGATCGCGAGAGTCATGTCTTGATTCTTGATGGTTTTGAGGTCGACAACCTTGCCAGCTTCAAATCTCTGGTGTGGGTGTTTGGATCATTACTTGGAGTACCAATGGTGCAAAACCATCTTGGTCACAAAGTAATCGAGGTTTACGACCGAGGCGGTAAAAGCATTGAGGAAGGTGCTAGATACCACCAAACCCGTCAAGGTGCTTACGTACACAACGACGGAGTGAGCGATCCCCTTCCTATCGACTATTTGATCCTGGCGTGTGGTCAAAAAGCTCTTGTAGGGGGGGAGAGTATTTTGATTGATGCGAGTGCGGTATATGCGCAGTTGATGGCATTCCCGGAAATACTTGAAGTTCTCAAGTGCGATTTCTTTTTTGAAAACCGAGGTATGGCAGACGAAGATCTGCTGTTTAAAGCACCAATCTTGAGCTTTTCCAGCGAAGGAATTCCTCTGGTTAGGTACTTTCGTGTCTACATTGAATCGGCCCACTTAAAAGCCGGTGTACCGCTGACTTCATCGCAAGTTCAATCATTGGATTTTCTAGATACTGTTCTGGATCAGTCCTCTGTTCAACATCGCGTACTGCTGGAGCCTGGCCAGGTGCTTATTTCAGCCGATAACAAGTTTCTTCATACGCGTACGGATTTTATTGATAAGAACGCCCCATATCCTGAGATCAATGATACGGAGCGTTTGAGCGAACTTAATCGCTACATGTTACGGATGTGGTTACGCAAACAATGATGCCCCGACGCTCATAACGCACGTCCACCGATACCCAGCATAAGTCGAGCCCCATGGATAACTCCGATATCGCGATCACCCTGGTCCTGATCTCCGCCTTCATGCACGCCACCTGGAACGCTGTTGTCCGGGCCGGCAGCAGCCGTTTCATGACCCTGGCCCTGGTCGATGGCACCGCATTGCTGATCTGCCTGGCGGCGCTGCCGCTGGTCAATGTGCCAAGCCTGCAAGTCTGGGGTTATGTACTGCTTTCGGTGATATTGAATACGGTCTATCGCCTGTTTCTGATCAAGGCCTATGAGACGGGCGACTTCGGTCAGGTCTACCCGGTGATGCGCGGTGTGCCACCAGTGCTGGTGGCGTTGTTTTCCTACTTTCTGCTGCATGAGCAACTGTCGTTCCATGCGATGGCGGGGGTGTTGTTGATTTGCCTGGGGATCATCAGCCTGACATTTGTGCGCAGGATGACCGTGCACATGCTCAAGCCGATCCTGATGGCAGTGGGCGCTGGAGTGTTTATTGCGTCCTACACAGTGGTGGACGCCAAGGGTGTGAGAGCCAGTGAAACGGTGCTGCAATACATTATTTACCTGACGGTGTTCCAGAGTATTCCTATCCCGCTGCTGGCGTTTTCCAAGGAGCGTGCGGCACTTGTCCAGGCCATTGGCAGTCATTGGCGAGTGGGGGCCTTGGGGGGTGTTTTTTACCTGGCATCCTACGGCCTGGTGTTGTTCGCGCTGTCGCTGGATGCGGTGGCCAAGGTCTCAGCGCTGCGGGAAACCAGTGTTATTATCGGCGCCATTATTGCCGCGCTGTTCTTTCATGAACGGTTCGGCTGGCGACGGATGCTTTCGGCGTTCGTCATTGTTTGCGGGATCATCCTGATCAAAGTGAGCACCTGATGGCTCAGCGCCCTCCACCGACCCCGATGCTTCAGGCCTTTGTCAGCGCCGCGCAAACGGGCAGTTTCGCGCGTGCGGCGTCTGAGCTTAACCTCACCGCCAGTGCCATCAGCCATCAAATTGCAGGCCTGGAAGAGTGGTGGGGCGTGCAGTTGTTTGAGCGGCACTCGCGCGGCGTCAAGCTGACGTCGGCAGGGCACGCCTTGTTGCCGGTCACGGATGGGTTTTTCAAAGGGCTGGAGGCGGCGCTGCAGGCGCTCAATCCGCGCAAAGCCCAGCCGTTGTACCTCTTGTGCACCTCTTCGCTCTGTTCGACCTGGCTGATTCCCAGAATGCATGGCTCGCATACCGAAGCTTCGTTCAATCTTGACCTGGTGCTGACCAGCGCGGATATGAACCCTGCCAGCCTGGATGCTCATCAATTTGATGTCGCAGTAGTCATCGGGGGTGGGGACTATCCGGAGCATCATGTCGAGTTGCTGATGCGTGATGCGGTGTTTCCCGTATGTTCGCCGGCGTTTTATCGGAAGCATGGCGATATTGCAGCGACGGATATCGCCCGGTACCCGTTGATTCACCGGGTGGATGATCAGATCTGTCCGGGGTGGGAGAGTTGGTTTGCGTTCCAGGGGGTGGCGCCTCCTCCGTATCACCCCGGGCCCCGGTTTCCTGATTCGAGCCTGGCTATAAGCCTTGCGGTCAAGGGGGGTGGGATCGCTTTGGGCCGGACGGCGTTGGTATACGACCAGTTGGAAGAAGGGACGTTGGTTGCCTTGAACAGCCCCGTGATGATGTCGCCGGCGGCGTATTACATTATTTGCCGCAATGGTCGACAGTCCGAGCCGGACATCGCCCGGTTGATTGATTGGCTCAAGGTCAGCGCTGATGAGTTTCTGCGGGAAGTTCGGGCCCGGCATCCGCAAATAGCGGGTGCTGGAGCACTTTAGCGGTAGGGTTTGGCTTGATGTATCCTGCGCGCAGAACCAAACCACCCTCCGTCGGTCAATGTGATCGCCACCATAACCCGCTTCACTGGCACTGATATATAGTTCACCCCTCAGACACCCCGACAACGAGTGCCCCATGCTTAACAAAGGATTGTTCCTGGCCTGTGCGCTGGCCCTGCTGAGCGCCTGCGATTCTTCCGACAAACCAGCAGCTCCCGCGGCCCCTGCGGCAGCGGTGACGGCGCCGGCCAAGGCCGCGGTGGATGTGGCGACGCTCAAGCAGCGTTATGCCGGCCGTGAGTTAAGCGTGGTGGACGTGTCTGAGGTGCAACTGGATGGCGCCAGCACCTTGTCGGTGAGTTTTTCGATCCCGCTGGACCCAGACCAGAAGTTCGCCGACAAGCTGCACCTGGTGGACAGCAAGTCCGGCAAGGTCGATGGGGCCTGGGAGCTTTCCGATAACCTGATGGAACTGCGCCTGCGCCACCTGGAGCCCCAGCGCAAGCTGGTGCTGACCGTGGACGCCGGCCTGCGCGGCGTCAACGAGGCCAAGCTCGCCGCCGAGTACATTGCGCGCCTGGAAACCCGCGACCTGCAAGCCACCGTCGGTTTCGCCAGCCGTGGCACCCTGTTGCCCACCCGCCTGGCCGAAGGTTTGCCGGTGATCGCGCTGAATGTCGACAAGATCGACGTCGAGTTCTTCCGTATCAAGCCCGAATCGCTGCCGGCCTTCCTCGCTCAATGGGGCCGTAACACCAGCCTGCAAAGCTATGAATCCCGCGAACTGCTGCCCATGGCCGACCTCGTGTACGGCGGCCGTTTCGACCTCAATCCTGCGCGCAACACCCGCGAAACCCTGCTGCTGCCCATCGCCGGCCTCAAGCAACTGCAACAGCCGGGCGTGTACCTGGCGGTGATGCGCGCTTCGGGCACCTACAACTATTCGCAACCGGCCACGCTGTTTACCCTCAGTGATATCGGCCTGTCGGTACACCGTTATGCCAACCGCCTGGATGTGTTTACCCAGGCGCTGGAAGGCGGCAAGGCGCTGGATGGCGTCGAGCTGGAAATCCTCGATGCCGAAGGCCGCGTGCTGGGCCAGGGCAAGACCGAGAAGGGCGGCCACGCCGAACTGCCGCTGCCGAAAAAAGCCCAGGTATTGCTGGCCAAGCAGGGCGAGCAAACCAGCCTGTTGCGCCTCGACAGCGCAGCCCTTGACCTGGCCGAGTTCGATATCGGCGGCCAGCCTGCGCACCCGCTGCAATTCTTCGTGTTCGGCCCGCGCGACCTGTACCGCCCTGGCGAAACCGTGCTGCTCAACGCCCTGCTGCGCGACAAGGACGGCAATGCCGTCAAGCCGCAGCCCGTGAGTGTCGAAGTGCGCCGCCCGGATGAGCAGGTCAGCCGCAAATTCGTATGGGAGGCCGATGCCTCGGGCCTCTATCAATACCCACTGCAACTGGCCGGCGAAGCGCCGACCGGGCGCTGGCAACTGGTGTTCGACCTGGGTGACGGCAGGCCGCAGCTGTATGAGTTCCTTGTCGAGGACTTCCTGCCCGAGCGCCTGGCCCTGGAACTCAAGGGCAGTGACACGCCCTTGAGCCCGGCGGACAACGCCGTTATCCAGGTCAATGGCCGCTACCTCTACGGCGCCCCGGCGGCGGGCAATCGCCTGAGCGGGCAAGTGTATGTGCGCCCGCTGCGTGAGGCGGTCAAAGCCCTGCCAGGCTATGAGTTTGGCTCGGTAACGGAAGAAGAACTGAGCCAGGATTTTGAACTGGACGAAAGCGTGCTCGACGCCCAGGGCCAGGAAAAACTGACCCTGGAAAGCAAGTGGAGCGAAGCCAAGTCGCCGCTGCAACTGATCGTGCAGGCCAGCCTGCAAGAGTCGGGCGGGCGCCCGATCACCCGGCGCCTAGTACAGCCGGTATGGCCGGCCGAGCAACTGCCCGGCCTGCGCGGTTTGTTCGAGGGCAAGGAAACCGATGGCGATGGCCCGGCGGAATTCGAAGTACTGCTGGCCAACCAGGACGGCCAGAAACTTGCCGTCGACAACCTCAAGGTGCGTCTGATCCGCGAGCGCCGCGACTACTACTGGAACTACTCGGACAACGACGGCTGGAGCTATCACTACAACGAGAAATTCCTCAACCTCGATGAGCAGACTGTCAACATCAAGGCCGGCGACACGGCCAAGGTCAGCTTCCAGGTGGAGTGGGGCCCGTACCGCGTCGAGGTCGAGGACCCGCAGACCGGGCTGATCAGCAGCAAGCGCTTCTGGGCCGGCTACCAGGCCCAGGACAACACCGAAGGCGGCGCCGTGCGCCCGGACCAGGTCAAGCTGGCGCTGGACAAACCGGCGTATGGCGATGGCGACACGGCCAACGTCACCGTCACCCCGCCGGCAGCCGGTAAAGGCTACCTGTTGGTCGAGTCCAGTGAAGGCCCGTTATGGTGGCAAGAGATCGAGGTGCCGGCCGAAGGCAAGAGCTTTGCGGTGAAGCTCGACCCGAAATGGTCGCGCCATGATTTGTATGTGAGTGCGCTGGTGATCCGTCCCGGCGAGCGCAAAGCCAACATCACCCCCAAACGCGCCGTGGGCTTGCTGCACCTGCCGTTGGACCGTACTCAGCGCAAGCTGGGCCTGACCCTGACGGCGCCGGAAAAAATGCGCCCTAAACAGCCACTGACGGTCAAGGTTGTGGCAAAAAATGCCGATGGCAGCGTGCCGAAACAGGTGCATGTGCTGGTGGCGGCGGTGGACGTGGGCATCCTCAATATCACCGAATACCCGACCCCGGACCCGTACTCCAGCCTGTTCGGCCGCAAGGCGTATGGCGTGGACCAGTTCGATATCTATGGGCAGTTGATCGAAGCCGGCCAGGGCCGCCTGGCCAGCCTGGCCTTTGGCGGTGACGCGGCGCTGGCCAAGGGCGGCAAGCGCCCGGACACCAGCGTCACCATCGTCGCCCTGCAAAGCGCGCCGGTGACCTTGAACGACCAGGGCGAGGGCGAAGTCAGCGTCAATATCCCCGACTTCAACGGCGAGTTGCGCCTGATGGCCCAGGCCTGGAGCGATGACCGCTACGGCATGGCCGAAGCCAAGACCGTGATTGCCGCGCCGTTGATTGCCGAGCTGTCGGCCCCGCGCTTCCTCGCGGGCGGCGACCAGACGCGCCTGGCGCTGGACTTGTCCAACCTGTCGGGCAAGGCGCAGAAGCTGGATGTGCAACTGACTGCCGAAGGGCAACTGACCCTGCTGGGCGAGCCATCGCAAAGTGTGCAACTGACCCAGGGCCAGCGCACCACCTTGCAGATTCCGGTGCGCGCACTGGGCGGTTTTGGCCAGGGCAAGCTCAAGGTCACGGTCAATGGCCTGGACCTGCCGGGCGAGAACCTGCCGGCGTTTACCCGCGAATGGACATTGGGCGTGCGCCCGGCTTATCCGGCGCTGCTCAAGCAATACCGCGCGGTGCTCAAGGACGAGGCCTGGAGCCTGCCGGACAGCGAGCTGGCCCTGTTTGAACCGGCCGGGCGTGAGGCGCTGTTGAGCCTGTCGAGCCGCCCGCCGTTGAACCTGGGCGAGCAGATTCGTGCGCTCAAGGCCTACCCGTATGGCTGCCTGGAACAAACCGCCAGCGGCCTGTACCCATCCCTTTATGCCGATGCCGCCGTACTGACGCGCCTGGGCCTGACCGGCGAGCCGGATGCCGAGCGCAAGCGCAAGATCGAACTGGGTATCGAGCGCCTGCTGGGTATGCAGCGCTATAACGGCAGCTTTGGCTTGTGGGGCGCCGATGGCGATGAGGAATACTGGCTGACGGCCTATGTCACCGACTTCCTGCTACGCGCCCGCGACCAGGGGTTTGCCGTACCGCCCGAGGCGCTGAAAAAGGCCAGCGAACGCCTGCTGCGTTATGTGCAGGAGCGCAACCTGATCGAGGTCGACTACAGCGACAATGCCGACCATACGCGCTTCGCCGTACAGGCCTATGCCGGCCTGGTGCTGGCGCGCACCCAACAGGCCCCGCTGGGCGCGTTGCGCAGCCTGTTTGAACGCCGCAGCGATGCGCGTTCCGGCCTGCCCCTGGTGCAGTTGGCGATTGCCTTGCAGAAGATGGGCGACCAGCCACGTGCCGACCAGGCATTGCTGGCCGGTCTGGCGGTGCGCCGCAAGGCCAATGAATGGCTGGCCGACTACGGCAGCCCGCTGCGCGACCAAGCGATGATCCTGGCCCTGCTGGAAGAAAACGACCTGGCCAAGGGCAAGCGTGAAGAGCGCCTGTTCGAGCTGTCGGATCAGATGGCGGCCAGCCCATGGCTGTCGACCCAGGAGCGCAACTCGCTGTTCCTCGCCGGGCGTGGCTTGCTGGGCAAGCCGGAAACCAACTGGACTGCGCAACTGCACAGCGGCGGCGAAACCCGTGAGCTGAACAATGGCCAGTCCGGCCTGAAGCTGGAAGGTCCGTTGCTGGCTTCACCGCTGACCCTGCGCAACCCGGGCAGCGAGCCGATTTACCAGCAACTGAGCATCTCCGGTTATCCACAGCACGCCCCGGCAGCGGGTGGCGAAAACCTGAGCATTCGCCGCGAGTACCTGGGGATGAATGGCCAACCGCTGAACCTGCAAAGCCTGCGCAGCGGCGACCTGGTGCTGGTGCACATTGCCGTCAGCGCCAACAAGCAACGGGTGCCGGATGCCCTGGTGGTGGACCTGTTGCCGGCCGGCCTGGAACTGGAAAACCAGAACCTGGGGCAAAGCGCCGCCAGCCTGGAAAACGCCAGCAGCCAAGTCAAGGAATGGCGCGAGTCGATGCAAAATGCGTCGATCAAGCATCAGGAATACCGCGATGATCGCTATGTGGCCGCGCTGAACCTGGATGGCTACGGCACCACGCACCTGCTGTACCTGGCCCGCGCGGTCACGCCGGGGACCTATCGCGTACCGCCGCCGCAAGTGGAGTCGATGTACCGGCCGAACTGGCAGGCAGTGGGGGAGACCCCGGCCGATATGGTGATCAAGGGCCGTTAAACGCCCCACTTGTGGGAGTGGGTTTAATCTTTAATGTGGGAGCGGCGGTGCGACGATTCGACTTGCTCGCGAAAGCGGTGTGTCAGTCGTCGAATGCATCGGCTGAAAAACCGCTTTCGCGAGCAAGCCCGCTCCCACACAAGCCCCTCCTCCATAGGCTGTGTATTTAATGCACAACCCAACTGAGCAGCCACAACCCCAGCATCAACCAGATAATCCCCATGATGATCGAGGCCCGCATAAACGCCCGGACTGCCGAATACAGCAGCATCAGGCCAATGATCAGGGTGATGATGCTGACGATCGAGGTATCCATGCCCAGGGTGCGCGACAGGCCATCGATAAAGTTGCCACCGGCATGGGTCAGGGCGCCGAACAGGCCACTGAGCCCGTCGACGATAAAGCGGATGACCGAACCGAGCGCCTGGCCCAGCCATTCGAAAAAGCTTTCTACCTGCATATGAGTTTCCTGATGAAAGGGTGGGCGTATCTGCCGGACCTGAGCCTTTGGTCGCCAATCCCCTGGGCGAGTTCCCTAGAAGCATAGAGGTTTGCCCGTTTGAATTTGCGAATAGTTGCACGCGCTACCCTGGGTAGCCTGTTGGTGGTGATCGCCCTGCTGTGGCTGGCCGACCGCCTTTGGCCCCTGCCGCTGCCCAAGGACGACCTGGCCCGTGTGGTGCTGGCTGAAGACGGCACGCCCCTGTGGCGCTTCGCCGATGCCAACGGCGTATGGCGTTACCCGGTGGCCACCGGCGAAGTCTCGCCGTATTACCTCGATGCGCTGCTGACCTACGAAGACCGTTGGTTCTACCAGCACCCCGGCGTCAACCCGCTGGCCCTGGTGCGGGCGACCTGGCAGAACCTCACCGGTGCACGAGTGGTGTCGGGCGGCAGCACCTTGTCGATGCAGGTGGCGCGCTTGCTCGACCCCCATTCGCGCACCTTGCCGGGCAAGTTGCGCCAGCTGTGGCGCACGGCGCAGTTGGAGTGGCACCTGTCCAAGGACCAGATCCTCAACCTGTACCTCAATCGTGCACCGTTCGGCGGCACGTTGCAGGGCGTGGCGGCGGCCAGTTGGGCGTACCTGGGCAAGTCGCCGCAACAACTGACCCACGCCGAAGCCGCCTTGCTCGCAGTGCTGCCCCAGGCGCCGAGCCGTCTGCGCCCGGACCGCCACCCGCAGCGCGCCCAGGAGGCCCGGGACAAGGTGCTGCGGCGCCTGGCCGAGTTCCAGGTGTGGCCGCAACCGGCGGTCAACGAGGCCCTGGAAGAACCCCTGTTGCTGGCGCCGCGCCTGGAGCCCAGCCTGGCGCCGCTGCTGGCGCGCCGCCTGAACCGCCCTGACAGCCCGCCACTGATTCGCACCACTCTCGACGCGACCCTGCAACGCCGTCTCGAAGACCTGCTGTTGGGTTGGCGTGCGCGGCTGCCGGAACACACGTCGGCAGCGATCCTGGTGGTTGAGGAAGAAAGCATGGCCGTGCGCGCCTACCTGGGCTCGGTGGATATCAACGACGCACGGCGCTTTGGCCATGTGGATATGATCAGCGCCCTGCGCTCGCCGGGCTCGACCCTCAAACCCTTCCTGTATGGCATGGCTTTGGACGCGGGGCTGATTCACTCCGAATCGCTGCTGCAGGACGTGCCACGGCGCTATGGCGATTACCGGCCGGGCAACTTCTCCATGGGCTTTACCGGCGCGGTGCCGGCCAGTACGGCGCTGTCCAGCTCGCTGAACCTGCCGGCGGTGCAGCTGCTGGAAGCCTACGGGCCCAAGCGCTTTGCCGGGGAAATGCGCATCGGCGGCATGCCCCTGGCGCTGCCGGCGCTGGCCGAGCCGAACCTGGCATTGATCCTGGGCGGCGCCGGTAGCCGCCTGGAAGACCTGGTGGGCGGCTACAGCGCGTTGGCCCGCGACGGCAAGAGCGCGGCCATTCGTTTGCAGCCCGATGATGTGCTCAAGGAGCGCCCTCTGTTATCGCCAGGCTCGGCGTGGATTGTGCGACGCATCCTCAGTGGCCAGGCGCGGCCGGACCGCGACCCCCGGGCCGAGCTGGTGCAGCGCCCGGTGTTGGCCTGGAAGACCGGCACCAGCTACGGCTTTCGCGATGCCTGGGCCATTGGGGTCGGGCCACGCTATTTGATTGGCGTGTGGATCGGCCGCCCGGACGGCACCCCGGTGCCCGGCCAGTTCGGCCTGGCGTCGGCGGCGCCGTTGATGCTGCAAGTGCACGATGTATTGACCAACCGCGACAGCCAGCGCGGCATTACCGCGCCGGTTAAAGCAGTGCCGATGAATGTCGGCGTGGCGGCGATCTGTTGGCCCCTGGGCCAGCCCATGAGCCGCAGCGACCCCAATTGCCGGCGCCAGCGGTTTGCCTGGACGCTGGACAGCACCACGCCGCCGACCTTGCAGGCCCTGGATCAGCCCTTGGGTGTCGGCTTGATGGAGACCGTGTGGGTCAATGCCAAGGGCTTGCGCGTGGCGGCCAGTTGCCCGGGCGCGGTCTCGCGGGACATTGCCCTGTGGCCGGCGCCGCTGGAGCCATGGTTGCCGAGGATCGAGCGGCGTGACGCGCGCATCCCGGCGCCAGACCCGGATTGCCCGCCCCCGGCGCTGGCAGCGGCGTCGCCGTTGTCAGTGGTGGGCGTGCGTGAGGGCGACCAGCTGCGCTTGCCGGCGGGTAGCCAGCAGCAACTGCGCTTGAAGTTATCGGCGTTGGGCGGCAGTGGGCGGCGCTGGTGGTTCCTCAATGGCGCGCCGCTGGGCGACAGTGCCAACCAGGACAGTATCAATGCCAGCCTGGAGCAGTTGGGGCGCTATCAACTGAGTGTGCTCGATGAGGCGGGGCAGACGGCCAGGGTTGAGTTCAGCGTGGTCGATTAGACCGCCATCGCAGGCAAGCCAGCTCCCCCATGTTGATTTGTAAACACCGCCAAATGTGGGAGCTGGCTTGCCTGTGATAGCGCCCTGACAAGCGCCGTAAATTTATTTGCCATCCCCGCCTTTGAGCCCGAAGCTATACCCCTTCAGGAGCGCCCCATGAATCTCGAACACCTTACCGAACGCATGCATCGCATCCGCGATAACAACGACTGGAAACAATTCCACAGCCCGAAAAACCTGGCCATGGCCGCCAGCGTCGAAATGGCCGAGCTGGTGGAGATCTTCCAGTGGCTGAGTGAAGACCAGTCGCGCCAGTTACCCGCCGACAAACTCGCCCATGCCGGCCAGGAAGTGGGCGACATCGTGCTCTACTTGCTGCTGTTGTGCGGCGAACTGGGCCTGGACATGAACCAGGTGGTCAGTGCCAAGCTGGCCGACAATGAGCGGCGGTTTAGCCATGAGTGATCGCCATTTCGACCAGTTGGCCACGCGCTTTGCCGAGAAGATCTACGGTGGCGCCAAGGGCGCGATCCGTCTGGCAGTGTTGCAGGCCGACCTGGCCGAGGCTTTGCCGGCGCGGCCGTTGCGTGTGCTGGATATCGGTGCAGGCCTGGGCCATATGTCGTTGTGGCTGGCCGAGCGCGGGCATCAGGTGACCTTGGCCGAGCCCGCCGAGCCAATGCTGGAAGGCGCCCGCCAGCGGTTCGCCGAGGCGGGGCAGCGTGCAACGTTCATCCAGGCGCCGTGGCAGGACCTGTTGGGCCAGCTCACCGAGCCCTACGACCTGGTGCTGTGCCACGCCGTGCTGGAATGGCTGGCCGAACCCCACGCGATCCTGCCGGTGCTGCACCAGTTGACGGCGCCGGGCGGCTGGTTGTCCCTGGCGTTCTACAACCGGGATGCGCTGATTTACCGCAACTTGCTCAAGGGGCACTTTCGCAAGATGCGCAAGAACGACATGGCCGGCGAAAAACACAGCCTGACCCCGCAACAGCCCCTGGACCCACGGGAGCTGGCGGCGCAACTTGAAGGCCTGTGGCAGGTCGAAAGCCAGAGCGGGGTGCGGGTGTTTCACGACTATATGCCGATGGAATTCCAGGCCCGCACCCATTTGCAGGACGTGTTGGAGATGGAACTCGCTCACCGTCGTCACCCAAGCTTTGCCGGACTTGGGCGTTATTTGCACTGGATCTGCCGTCCGGTTTAAGCGGCCCAGTCTGCGGAGATCGAAATGAAGCGCTGTGCATTGATCCTGCTGTGCCTGGGGCTGGGGGCCTGCTCCAGCCACAACCCGTATGTTGCGGCCTCCAAGCCCATGCCGCCGGCGCCTGCCCAGGCGGCCAACACCTTTGATGCCAGCGCCTACCCGGCGCCGGTGCGTGACTATGGCGCCTATCGCAATTGGGCCTGGCGCAACGGCCAGTTGCCGGCCGGCTCGGCCTGGGCAGATCCTGCGCAGATCGCCGAAGCCGTCAGCGGCGCCCTCGACCAGCGCGGCCTGCGCCCGGTGCATGGCCCGCGCGCGCCGGACTTGCTGGTCAGCGCCGATGTGCATCTGGAGAGACGCCTGCGCCAGGTGCAGGACGATTATGGCTACGGCTACGGTGGTTACAACCGCTATGGCAACGGCTACGGCATGTACAACTCGGTGCCGATCGTGCGCACCTATGAAGTGCAGGTCGTGGTGGTGCGCGTCAACCTGTTCGACGCTCGCACGGGCCAGCCGGTATGGAGCGCCAGCGCCGAAACGGGCAGCCAGGGCAGCCTGAGTGAACGCGGCGATGCCTTGCGCCAGGCTGTGCAGAAGGCCATGACGGCGTATCCTCCGAGTTAACAGCTATTCTCATCTCAGGTTCGGTTTGCCCTTTGGAGAACTACCATGTTGCGTCGTATCGCTTTGCTTGCTTTTGCCGTGCTGCTGGGCGGATGCCAGACCCATCAGGTCAACCACGACTTTGACGCCAGCCGCGACTTTGCCGCCTACCGCAGCTGGGCCTGGAAAGACCCGGCGTTGCAGTACCGCCCCGACGATCCGCGGATCAAGAGCGACCTGACCGAACAGCGCATCCGCCAGGCAGTGGCCGACCAGCTCGACCAACGCGGCCTGCGCCCGGCCGCCCCCGGGGCCAAGGCTGATGTGAACGTGCAGGCCTACCTGATCGTCGAAGACCGCCAGCAACAAGTCACCACCAATTACGGCGGGGCCTGGGGTGGCCCGTGGAATGGCTATTGGGGCGCGCCGATGTACAACGAAACCCGCAACGTTACCTACAAGGTCGCCACCCTCCAGATCGACCTGCTCGACGGCAAGGACGGCAAGCTGGTGTGGCGCGGTAGTGACGAACAGATGATGAGCAGCTCGCCCAACCCACAGGACCGCAGCGCCGCGATCCGCGCGACGGTGACCAAGGTGCTGTCCAACTACCCGCCACGGTAAGTCGCACGCTGTGATGGGATCGCCTCGGTACACCCGATATACCGAGATGCCCGCATCGCAGCTACAGGTGTTGCGTGTGCCCTTGGGCTTCCCGCCAGTCGCCAAACTGGCAACTTGCCAGCGCCCCCTGCAAGCCTTGTCTACACTGCTGTTCACTACAGGAGAGTAAGCGCTCGGCAGTTCGCCGGCAAAGGAGTGCTCGATGTCTCCCCGACTTCGTTCTGGCCAGCGTGGCGCAATCGGCCTGGTATTCGCCAGCACCCTGGCATTGGCCCTGGTGTTTCTGTTGCTGGTGGTCGATAGCGGCCGCCTGTACCTGGAAAAACGCAAGCTGCAGGCCATTGCCGACACCGCCGCCCTGGAAGCCGCCAACCGCGGCGGGCAGTGTTCTGGCAGTACCACGGCCGTCGATTACGCCAAGCAGAATGCCACCCGCAACGGCTTCACTGTCGTCGCCAGCGACAGCTCCCGCGCACTGGCGGTGACTTGCGGGACGTTGCTGACCAATGCCCTCAACATCCGTGTCTTCACTGTCGATGCCACCAAGAACGAAGCCATCCGCGTTGTCGCTACCCACACGATCACAACCGGTATCGCCAACGGGGTGTGGCGGTTGTTCAGTGGGACGTATAACGCTAATACGACCTTGAGTGCGACGGCGGTGGCGGCGTTGGCGACCCCAGTGGCCGCACTCACAATTCGCAGCACCGCCGTGGTTGTGGACTCAGCCAGCAAGGCCTCTGTTCTCAACGCTTTGTTCGGCGGGTTGTTGGGCGGTGGACTGAACCTGTCGGTGGCCGGGTGGAATGGTTTGATTAATACCAATATCTCTCTGCTGAATTATCTGGATCGACTAAAGCTTGATCTGGGTCTGACGGCGGTTGGTTATACAGAAGTTCTTGGCAATACCCTCGGTGTTGGCCAGTTAATTCAAAGTGCGATCAATGTATTGGATCCCACTAACACCCTGACCACGGATGTAACGATTGTCGGCTTGAAAGCGCTCAAGACGGCAGCGGGTACTACTCAAGTGGTATTGGGCGATATTCTGCAGATTGCGAGTGGCACTGATGTGGCGTCTCTGGCAGTGAACATGCGGGTGTTTGATCTGATCGAAGGTTTTGTGCAACTGGCCAACAAGAAAAACGGCCTGTTGGCAAGTGTCCCGATTGACTTGCCTGGAGTGGCGCAAATCACCGCTACGGTTCAGGTTTTACAGCCGCCTCAATTATCTGCTGTTGGCAATCCAGCCAAAGCTGTAGCAGCAGGACATAATCCTGAAACCGGTCCGAATCGCATCTATGTGCGCACGTCTCAACTACGAGTTCTGCTCTCGGTCAACTTGCCCGTACTGAACACGGTCCTGGATTTGGTGAACGGCGTGACCGGATTGGCGGGCCCTCTGGCAAACACGGTGGGAGCGCTGCTACAGCTTGATATTGTGGGCGCGATCAATGCGCTGACATGTGGTTTGGGTGCACTGTGTACTTCACCCAACCTGCAGATTCTGCCTCCGCCTGTCCATGTGGATATTGCGGTAGAAGCTGCCAGCGCCAGTAGTTGGGTAACTGCCTACAGCTGCGCAAGCCCTACCAATAAAAGCCTGACAACCAGCACCAATACCTCGCTGGTCAATCTGAAACTGGGTCAAGTTGACGGCTTATCCAGCATTTTCGGCAGCAGTCAAGCTCCGCCCCAGATGGTTGTGAAACCCTTGAAGATTGTTGATATCGGTACTGAGTCATGCCGCCGCTTTCTGATATTCAATGACTGCAATGCCCGTATTCCCTCTGTAGGAGGTGGTATTGGGTTATCTGCCAATATCGATGTCGGAGGGAGTAAAAACCTTGCGCATACTTACCTCTCTCCCGATTTGCCGGAAATTTCGCAGCAACCGTTTTATTACGCTTACACCACCAGCAATATCGTTAGTGGGCTCACGGACCCTGCCAAGGGAGCAGCAGCGGGGCTTGTTCTAAATATGTATGGCCCGCAGCCCGGAAACGAAAATTTGCTAGGCAATCTTATTGGTGGTCTTGGAACCACGCTCAATAGCGTCACTTCCCTGCTGATCAGTACGATCAAAACCACACTGACACCGTTACTGGACTCTCTGATAAACACCCTCTTACTGGCCTTAGGCGTCGATCTAAATAAAGTGGATGTAGGCGCCAACCTGAGCTGCCAATCTGGCCACGCCTACCTTGTAATCTAACCCCCACCCACCACCGGCAATTCCACACAAAACCGCGCCCCATGCTCACTGTTGGCGACGCTCAGGCGTCCGCCCATGTTTTCCACAATGCCGTAGCTCACCGACAGCCCCAGCCCGGTGCCGACGCCAATCGGTTTGGTGGTAAAGAACGGCTCGAAAATCCGCTCCAGCAAGCGCGCGTCTATGCCGCCGCCGTTGTCTTCGACCCAGATGCGTATGTGGCGGCTGTCGTGTTCGCTGTACAGCGCGATCCATGGGCGCAAGTCGTGGTTTTTTTCGTGCCGCGCCATCAGCGCGTCACGGGCGTTGACCACTAGGTTGATCAGCACCTGTTCCAGTTGATCGACATGGCCGTTGACCTGCACGTGCCCGTCCATGGGGGTGATGCGCAGGTCCACGCCTTTGCCGCGCAGGCCTTCGCCGAGCAGTGACTGGGTGCCTTCCACCGCCTGGGCCGGGTCGAAAGGTTGTTGCTCGACCTCCGAGCGGCGGCCGAACACGCGCATATGGTCCACCACCCTGGCCGCGCGCTGGACCTGGGCGTCGAGGCGCTGGAGTTTCTCGGTCAGGTAGTCGATCTGCACGTCGCCGTTGCCCAGGCGCTTGAGCATATTGACGATGGCCATGCGCATCACGTTCAGTGGCTGGTTGATCTCATGGGCCAGGCCGGTGGCCATCTCGCCCAGGGTGGCCATTTTGGCGCTTTGGGTCAGTTGCTGCTGGGAGCGGCGCACTTCGGTGTTGTCGCGGCCCACGGCCTGGATTTCCTGCAACTGGCCGTGCTCGTCGAATACGCCACGGTCGGACCAGACCCACCATGCATGTGCGCGCCCCGGCAGTTGCAGGCTGATCTCGGCCGTACTGACCGGAAATTCCGGGCTCAACTGGCCGATGCGTTTTACAAAGGCGTTGCGTTGCTCCTCCGATAACCAGTGGCCCAGGTTGATCCCCGGCAGTTGTGCCGGCGTGCATTCCAGGTAGTTGGCCAGGGGCGTGTTGCCGAAGGTCAGGGTCAGGTCCGGGCGATAGCGGCAGATCATCGCCGGTGAGTCTTCCACGAGGAGGCGGTAGCGCTCTTCGCTGTCCTTGATCTGTTGCGCCGCCAGGGTCGCTTCGGTGACGTCCAGCCACAAGCCGACGGCTTCCACCGGTTGGCCGAGGTCGTCGCGCAAAAGCTTGGCTTCGTCCAGCAACCAGTGGTAATTGCCCTGGCGATCGCGCACACGGTAGCGACTGCGCACGCTGCCTTCGCGCAGCAATTGCCGGGTGCGCTCGAAGTACAGGTCGCGGTCTTCGGGGTGTACCCATTCCACGGAGGTGTCGTGGGTGCATTCGGCCAGGGTCCAGCCCAGCAGCGGCAACAGGCTGTCGCTGAAGAAGGCCGGGTGCAGCGCACCGTTGACGTAGCGCTGCACGTAGATCACCGCCGGGGAGCTGGCGATCAGGTTGTCCAGCCGTGCATGGGCGGCGGCGGCCTGTAGTTGCTGGTTCTTGATGTCGCTGATATCGAGCATGAAACCGATCCAGCGCCGCTGCTCGCCGGCCCCCAGCACCTGGCCCTGGACCCGATACCAGATGGGGTTCTGTTTGGCGTCGCTGCGTTGCAGGCGCACGCTGGTCAACAAGGGCTTGCCCAGGGTCTGCAGGTCTTGCAGGCGGCTGTTGAGTTCCTGGCGGTCGGCGGGGTGGATCAGTTCCAGCCAGTTGGCCAGCACTTGTTGGGTTGGTGCATCTTCCGGGCTCAGGCTGCGCATCAGTTGCGGCGCCAGCAGAATCTCCTCGCCACTGGCCAGCAGTTCCCACCAGCCGGTCCCGAGCAGGCCTTGCAAGGCTTCCACCCGCTCCAGGTGCTGGTGATGACGCTGTTCGCGCAGGCGGCCGAGCAAGGGGGCGGCGAGGGCGGCGGCGAGGTTCAGCCAGTCACGCTCGCTGACGTCGGGGTGGCCGCTGTAGAACCCGCACAGCAACCAGGCGGCAACGCCCTGGCTATCGCGATAGGGCACCAGCAGGCCCTCGGCATTGCCAAACACGCTGTACAGGCGCGGGTGTTCGCTGCGGCCCTGGAGGGTTTTCAGGCTCAGCGCGGTGTTGCCGTTGAGGCTGTCCAGGCAGGTGCCGAGGCGTTGGCCCTGCTCCCATAATTGCGGCGCATCGTGGGCGCTGTAGCCGCTGTAGACCCGCCAGTCCTGGTCGTCGAGCAGGACCATCGCCACACAGGGAATGTGCCAGCGCTGGGCCAGGCTGTGCAGATGCTCGCTGAACACGTGCGGCAGGCGCGTCAGGCTGCACACGCGCAGTTGCTCGCTCATCTGGCTGGCCAGTTGATGGTTCTGTTCGCGCTGCTGGGCCAATTGCCGGCCGTTCAGCAGGTCGCTGATATCCAGCAGGCGCAGGATCCAGCCATCGCCATCCGGCTCGATCCAGCCACGGGTATGCAAGATGTTGTCGCCGGCGCCTTGAAAGTCCAGGTCCAGGCTGTGGCGCTGCCAGTCGCTGGGGGTGCCTTCGATGCTCAGGGCGCCGGGCAGGCACAGCAGGTCGCGCAACAGCGGGTGGGGTTGGGCGCTGAGGTGGTAGGCCAGTTGTGGGTGCAACGCACGGCTGATCTGCAGCACATGGCCTTGCTGGTCCAGGCGCATGTGCAGGCCTGGGGGCGGCGGGTTGGCGGGCGTCTCCAGGGCGTGGACGCTGCTGCGGCCAAGCAGCCTGCCGAAAATTTTGTCACCGGAGTTCAAAATTGCAGGCTCGACTGGGCGTGCAGTGTGGTCGGCAGCCGGGGCACCGTGCCAATGCCCGGCAGCACAATAAACGGCAGGACGTTCTTCAGGTTGGCCGAGGGGTAGTTGATCTCGACGGTCAGCACGCCCGCGGTGTAGGTCGGGTTGATATGGGCCGCCTGGAACTGGAAGGTTGCGGGGATCCACTGCAATTGGCTTTGCACGGTCTGGGTCGCCCGCTGGATGAGCGCGGTGTTGTAGTTGGGGGTGCTGGGGTCCAGTGCCACGCTGCGGCGCACGGCTTCGGCGGTGGCCTGGTTGAACGACTGCAACAGCAGCAGCGGCAGGCTGTAGCTGACCATGGCGTAGAACACGGCAAAAAAAATCACGAACACCGCAGCAAATTCGATAGCGACGGCGCCTTTTTGCTTGCTAGGGAGGCTGGTTTTCATCACTGCGACTACCCTGACGGTTACTACCTGATATCAGCATAGAATCAATCAGCCAAAAGGGACGGTTTTTACGTGATCCAAGGCCTCGTGGTGTTGGTCTGGTTGGGCGTGTGTGCGGTGCAGGATATTCGCCAGCGGCAGATTGCCAATCGCCTGACCCTGGGCGCCGTGCTGCTGGCGTTGCTCTACCTGCTGTGGTGCGGCACGACATGGCTGGGGGCTTCCCGGGCTGAAGGGGTGTGGGCGGTTTTCCTGGCGCTGCTGTTGACGCTGCCCGGCTACGCCCTCGGGCGCCTGGGTGCCGCTGATGTGAAGTTGCTCGCGGCGTTGGCGCTGGCGTCGGATTCAACCTACCTGTTGTGGTCGCTGGTCGGCGCCGGCGTGGCGAATATGGCCTGGCTGGTCTATGGGCCGCGACTGTTGCCCCTTGCCAGTCAAGGCGTTAGAGCGCGCTTGGGCTATCTGGTGGTGGACCCGTCAAGGAAACTGCCCTTTGCGCCGTTTCTGCTAGTGGGTTTTACCCTGGCCTGGTTGTGGCTCCATTAGTCGTGGGCGCTCTGTAGCGCTATATACATAGTCGGAAAGTACGTCTAAGTTTATTTACACAAGCAAGTAGGAAGGTTCTTCGGAACGGATAGGTCAATCTTTGGCTTGCCAGGCATGGAGTAGCGCGTGAACAAGCTTACGTCTGCAGTAAAAGTGCTCGTGGTCGACGATCAGCCGCTGATTGTGGAGGAGCTTTGCGAATTTCTTGAAAGCAGCGGTTATCGCTGTGTCCCGTGTGGTTCCAGCCAGCAGGCGGTGCAACGTTTCAGTGAAGACCCGCAGATCGGCCTGGTGCTGTGTGACCTGCATATGCCCGACATGGATGGTATCGAGCTGGTGCAGGCCTTGCAGAAAATCGCCGGCAAGCAGCGGGCCTTCGAGGCCATCATGTTGACCGGCCGGGCCGACAAGCAGGACGTGATCAAGGCCTTGCGCGTGGGCATCTCCGATTACTACCAGAAACCCATCAACCTCAATGAGTTGCTCGAAGGCCTGCAACGCCAGGAAGCCGCCCTGGCAGAGCGCCACAAGAACCTGCACCTGGGGAATTTGAACCAGAAGCTGCAATACCTCTCTGAATCCATCGACGACCTGTACCAGGACCTGGACAAGGTCCGTCGCGGCCCGACGCCGCCAGCCGAGGGCGAGGAGGCCGAGCGCCTGGAGGTGCCGGCGATCTTCAATCAGCTGTCCCCCCGGCAACTGGATGTTGCCCGGTTGGTCGGCAAGGGCCAGACCAACTACCAGATTGCCTGTGAGCTGGGGATTACCGAGAACACGGTCAAGCTGTACGTGTCCCAGGTGTTGCGCTTGACCCATATGCACAACCGTACCCAACTGGCGTTGGCGCTGTCGCCGAGCAACTCGGCCTTGCGCCAGCGGGTGACGGCGCACTGAGCATGACTGATGACTCAGGATATGCACAAAACAAATGTGGGAGCGGGCTTGCTCGCGATAGCGGTAGATCAGCCAGCACATCTATTGACTGACACACCGCCATCGCGGCGATGCGGCGACCCGACAAGCCCGCTCCCACAGGTTCTCCAGTGCCGGGGCTTATTTGCTGTCGTCCGAGCTGGCGCCGTCCTCGTTGAATTTTTCGGGGATCGCGAACTTTTTGCTTTCCATCCAGCGTTGCATGGCCAGCTCGCGCTCGGCAGACGTTGCCCTTTGCACCGTGGGTGAGGCGGCTTGCCCGCTGACTTGCAGGCCCAGCCAGTGCTCGGTTTCCTGCTGGGCCTTGGACGAGGGCCCCGGCTCGATGGCCAGTACCGTCAGGGGCAGGGCCAGCAGCGTCAGGCTGGTGAGGTAATGGATTTTCATCAGCGGCTCCTTCAAGCGCTTATTTGATCAGTACGGGCGGGGCATCGCTGGCCGCCGTCACCTGGCCCTTGGTTTTGAGTTTCTCGGCCCGGGCCTGGGCCTCGGTGACCTGTTCGGGGCTCAGGCCCACCTGGCTGGCCAGTTGCGCGGCCTGCCCCCAGTTGTCCTGGTAGATCAACAGGGTCACCAGGTTGACGGCCGCCAGTTGATCGCTTTGCTTGAGTTCCATGGCCGTCATGAACTCAAAGCGTGCCTCTTCCAGGCGCCGTTGGTGGAGGTAGACCACCCCCAGGTCGTTGCGGATTTTTTCATCGGTGGGCGCCAGTTGCGCCGCCCGTTGCATATGGGCCAGGGCCTGGGCGTTGTCACCCTGGGCCGCCGCCAGTTGCCCCAGGCCGTGTTCCCCTTCGGCCGCCATGCAGGTGCCCAGCAGGCTGCGGTACAGCGGTTGCGCTTCACTGCGCCCGAGCAGGCGGTAGACCTTGGCCTTGCGCTGGCGCACTTGCGGCAAAGACTCCGGCAGGCTTTGCAGGTTGGCCAGGCTGGCGTGCATCTTCCCTTCGTTGGCCATGTCGTCGGCCAGGTTCAATGACAGCTCCTGTTCGGCGCTGGGCTTGGCGCAACTGCCCGGGGTCATCAGTGCCGCCCAGGGCGTCTGGCCGTTGCTGGCACAGCCGCCGAGCATCAGCAGGCCCAGGCCTGCAATCAGTGCTTTCATCGCGCGCTCCTCAAAAACTGCTCAGGGCCCGGGAGATCGCAATGAATGCCGGCCCCCCCAGCACAATCAATAAAGCGGGAAACAGGAAGACCATCATCACCACCGACATCTTGGCCGACATCTTCGAGATGAACTCCTGCAAACGGGTCAAGCGGCGGTCGTCGAGCAGTTGCTTGAGGGCCAGCAGCGACTTCATGGCGCCGCCGCCCTGCTGGATCAGTTGCTGGAGAATGATGCAGGTGTCGGTGAACTCGTCCACGGCCAGCAACCGGGCGGTCTTGCCCAGTTCCTCGCCCAGCTCCAGGCCCGAGTCGACCCGTGCCAGGATCAACCGCAGTTCCTGGGTCAGCGCCGGCAGCAGGCGCTGCGCTTCAACACTGAGCACGCGCAGGGACTGTTCAACCGCCATGCCCGACTCGAACAGGATGCGCAGCAGCGGGATAAAGGTCGACACCTCGCGGGAGATTTGCTGCTGGCGGGCCTTGGCCACGCTGGCGAGGACGCGCTTGGGGATCAGGTAGCCCACGCCCAGGCCGAGCAGGGGCGCGATCCACGGGGAGTCGGCATTGGGAAAGAGCAAGCTCTCGCCCACCAGGATCACGCCGGCCAGCACCAGCGGCACGCCAATCTGGCAGGCGGCGAAGATCGCGCGTTGATTGGCCTTACGCCAGCCCACGCGGTTGAGCAGGACCTGGGTTTCGTTATCCATGTTCACCGAGCGCTGGGCCAACTGGCTGTTGCCAAACTGGCTGAGCAGGGTGCCGAGGCGGTCGCCGCGCACCAACTGGCCTTGCAGGCGTTGGTTGACCAGGCGCAGGCGGCGGCGCTGGGTCAGCCACTGGCCGACGATCAGCACGAGCGCAGCCAGGAACAACAAGGCACTGATCAGCAAGACCATCTCAAATACTCCGCAACATGCGCCACATCGTCAGGCAGCCCAGCACCTGCATGGTCAGCGCGGCCAGCAGCATGTAGCGGCCGCTGTCGTCGTTCCACATGGTCAGCAGGTAGCCGGGGTTGATCAGCATGAAATACCCCACCATCGCAATCGGCATGCCGGCCAGCACAAACGCGGTGACCCGCGTCTCGCCGGTCATGGCGCGTAATTGCCGGGCGCCTTGTTCCCGTTCGCGGATGACTTTGATCAGGTTTTCCAGCAAGTCACTGGCGTTGCCGCCGTAGCGGTGGTTGACCTTCAGCCCCAGGGCAAGCATGCGCAACTCGTCCTGTTCGTAGAATTCGGCGAAGTCACTGGCGGCGTCGGGCAGGCTGACCCCCAATTGCACGTTGCGCTGGATGCGTGCCATGGCGGGCTTCAAGGGCTCTTCGGTGCTGTCGATGGCCCCCAGCAGGGCGTCGGCCAGGGTGCGCCCGGACTTCAGGCTGCGCACGGTATGGTCGAGCACTTGCGGCAACTGCTCGATCATCCGCTTGACCCGCCGCCGATAGCGCCAGGCGATGTACAGCCGCAGCAACAGGGGCGGCAGCAAGGCCATGGCGAGCAGGCCGGCCCAGCTCCACACCAGGAACCCAAGGGCTGCGCCCAGCATCCAGCCGGTCAGCCACAGGCCCAGGCGGTCGGTGGGCTTGCCCAGGCCCGCGCGCTGGAACATGTGCTCCAGGCCGACCCAATGGCCGCGCTCTTCGGCCAGCAACGGTTGGCCTTTGGCGAGCCGTTCCAGGACCCGGTCGGTTTGCGCCTGGTGCAGGCCACTGAGGAACAGGTGCACCGACACGCCAATCAGGATCACGCAGCTGAACATCAGGATGGCGCCGGTCATGGTGACGCTCCTATAGCGGCAGGGCGGATTCGCGGCGCAGCTTGTCACCCGCCGGGTTGATGGCCTCGCGCAGGAAGCCGAAGCCGGTGCGCCGGTCATGGCGGAACAAGGTGTTGGTGACATACACGTCATCGCGCACCCCCACCACTTCCACCACTTCACTGACGCAACGCCGGCCATCGGGCAGGCGCGTCAACTGGATCACCACATCCAGCGCTGCGCAGATCATCTGGCGCAGGGTTTTCTCCGCGATCGCGCGGCCGGTCAGGCCCACCAGGGTTTCCAGGCGCAACAGCGCGTCCTGGGCATTGTTGGCGTGCACGGTACTCATGGAACCGTCGTGGCCAGTGTTCATGGCGGTCATCACATCCAGCACTTCCACACCGCGGATCTCGCCGAGGATGATGCGGTCCGGGCGCATCCGCAGGGCGTTGCGGATCAGGTCGCTGGCCTTCACCTCGCCGTGCCCTTCGGCATTGGGCGGGCGGGTTTCCAGGCGGACCACGTGGGGGTGGCCCAGTTGCAGTTCGGCGACGTCTTCGATGGTCACCAGGCGTTCATGGGGGTTGATCAACTGGCTGAGAATATTGAGCAGGGTGGTCTTGCCGGTGCCGGTGCCGCCGCTGATCAGGATATTGCAGCGCTTGCCCACCGCCTCCTGGAAAAACTCGAAGATCGATTGGTCGATGGTCTGCATCGCCACCAGGTCGCTGCTCTTGAGCATGTCTTTGCGAAACTTGCGAATCGACAGGCACGGGCCGTCGAGGGCAATCGGCGGGATGATTGCGTTGACCCGGCTGCCATCGGGCAGCCGGGCATCGACCATCGGCGATGATTCATCCAGGCGCCGGCCCAATGGCGCGAGGATGCGTTGCATGACCCGCTCCACATGGTGGGCGTCGATAAAGCGCAGGTCGCTCTGGTGCAGCAGGCCGTCCCGTTCGACAAACACCCGGTGCGGGCCGTTGACCAGGATCTCGGTCACCGAGGGGTCGCGCAACAGCACTTCCAGCGGGCCGAAGCCGGTCAGCTCATCGACGATTTCCTCGGCCAGGCGCTCCATTTCATAGCGGGAAATCGCCAGGTGCATGCGCGTGATGTATTCGGACACCTTGTCGATGACAAATTGCGCCAGGGATTGGCGCGACCCCTCCAGCAGGTTTTTCCCCGACTCTTCGATGGCGTCGATGATGTAACGGTGCAGCACCAGTTTCAGGCCGTCGTTATCCACGGCGCTACCCAGCCCGCGAGCGGGTGTGCCGAAGAGGTTTTCGCCGCTCATTTGGCGTTCCCCAACAGCCGCGTGAACCAGCGGGGGGAAGGTTTTTCCAGGCCCTCGGTACGTTTGGCCAGGCGCTCGCCGAGGGTCTTGAGGTGCTGCGTCAGGGGTTCTCGCGGCGCCAGGCTGAACAGGGTCTGCCCCTGGTTCTTGGCATTCAGGCGGACCTCGGCGCTGAGCGGCAACACTGCAATGGCTTCCAGGCCGAAGCTCTTTTCCAGGGCCTCGGTATCCGGCGCAGCACCTTTGAGGTAGCGGTCGACCAGCAACTTGGCATGATCAAGCTTCATGCCTTTTTCCCGCCACTGATTGAGCACCGCCAGGTTGCGCCGGCAGTCGAGGACGTTCTGGTCGGTGCACCACAAAAGCTTGTCGCAGTGACTGACGAAGGTGCGTAGGGCTTCGCTGTCGCGCTGGCCGGTGAGGTTCACCACGATGTGCTGGAAGTGCTGGCGCAAGGCACTGAGCAGCATGTACAGCTCGGCGGCACTGGTCATTTCCAGCGGCTCGTCGCCTTCGCTGTAGGCGAGGATGCGCAGGCCGCCGTCGGTGGCGGTAAAGGCGCTGTTGATCAAGGTGGTGTCCAGGCGGCGCAAATGGCGCAGGGCATCGCCAAAGTTGAACGCGCTTTCCAGGCCCAGTAGGGCCAGGCTGTCGCCCCGGGGCAAGCCCAGGTCCAGCAGCAGGGTCTGTTGGCCGCTCTTTTGCACCACCATGGCCAGGTGGCTGGCGAGCAAGGCGCCGTCGGCATTGCCCTGGGTGCCATACAGCACGGTGAGGCCACCCAGGTGCGTGTTGTGGGCCACCGGTGGCAGGCGCTTGCTCAAGCGCCGCACCAGGCCGGCGACTTCACTGGAGCGTGAGCCATAGGCAACAAAATCCCGCGCCCCGGCGCGCATTGCGTTGAGCACCAGTTGGTTGTCCATGCCGTCGCCCAAGGCGACGATCGCCAGCATCGGCTTGGCTTCCAGGGCCCCCTCGATCAAGGCGCTCTGGGCCACCACATGCTCACGGTCCAGGCCCACGAACACCAGGTTGGCGAAGGTCACGTCCACCAGGGCCAGCAGTTCGTCGAGGCTGCCCCCCCCGGCACTGACCACTTGGCCCAGGGGCGCCAGGGCGCCTTGCAGCCATTCCAGGTCGGTGGTGTTGCGGGTGATTGCCAGGAACGTCTGGCTCAGGCTATCGCTCATTGGGAAAGTCCTGTACGTCGGTCGAAGTTGCCGTTTTCCAGGAAGTACAGGCGGTACCAGTTGGGGTCGTAGTTGCGCAGTTTTTCCCCAGGCAGGGAGGGCAGGCGGGCGTTGGCGGCCAGGGGTTGGACCAGGTGCGGGGTGACGATCATCAGCAGCTCTTTTTCCTCGCGGCTGACGTTGCTGTCGCGGAAAAACGCACCGAGGATCGGGATGTCGCCCAGGCCTGGAAACTTGCTGATGGTGGAACGGTTGTTATTGCTGATCAGGCCGCTGATCACAAAGCTTTCGCCATCGGCCAGGGACACCGTGGTGTCGGTGCGGCGCACAGTCAGGGCGGGCACCTGGATGCCTTCTACCTGCAGGGCGTTGGCGTAATCCAGTTCGCTGACTTCCGGTGCCACCTTGAGGGAAATCCGTGTGCGGTCGATCACGGTCGGGGTCAGGGTCAGGCGGATGCCGAACTCTTTGTACTCGATGGAGATGGTGTTACTGCCGGTACTGGGCACCGGGATCGGCACTTCGCCGCCGGCGAGGAACGTCGCGCTGTGCCCGCTCATGGCAACCAGGCTTGGCCGCGCCAGGGTGTAGGCAAAGCCGCTGCGTTCCAGGGCATTGATCATCGCCGAAAAGCGCCCGCCGCCGATGCCGATATTAAAACTTTCGTTATCCAGGGGCAGGGCCCCCCCGGCTGTGCGCGGGCTGCCGAACAGGAAGTTGCGGGTGCCGCCAAAGATCGAGGTGCTGGCCTCCTTGAGTTTGGTGCGGCTGACTTCGACAAAGCGGATATCGGTCTGCACCTGGCTGGGCAGGGACGGATCGTCGGACGGTGCCAGGGCGAGGCTGGTCAGGCTGGAATTGGCCTTGCCCTTGACGAACACCATGCTCTGGCGCGGGGCGCTGGAGCAGTGGGTCCAGACCATCAGGCTGGTGGCCCCGGAGGCAATGCCGGTGAGCAGGAAGCCGCGATCACCGTTGAGGTGCACATCGGCGATTTTCGGGTCGCCGATGGCCAGGCGGGTAATCGCCACCGGCGATTGCAGGGTTTGTTGCAAACCTTCGCCGACCTCGACCACGGCCGGCAGGGCGCCCAGGCTGCTGCAACTGTCCGGGGCGGCGAATGCCAGGCCAACCGGCAGGCCGGACAGCATCAGGGCCCAGGCCATGTGCGTGAACGCAGGTGCGAGACGATGGGGCATTCAAGGCATCCTTGTTCAATCAGGGATTTTGTTGGGTCGCTTGGTTGCCGCGTATGACCTCGATGCCGGCGCGCCTGGATTCGTTGGCGCTCCCGGTTTGGGCGACTCTTTTGGGGGCTCCGGCCATGGCCAGTTGAGTGAACTGGTACAGCTCGCGATTGGCGCTTTGCAGCTTGGCGGGGGCCTCGTTATTGCCGGCCCAGTATTGGCTCAACAGCTGTTCATCGGCACTGCGTACGGCCAGGCGCAAGGCGCCGACACTGGTGGCCAGCATCAAGCGGCTTATCAACGGTTGCGGCACGGCCAGCACCACGGTCCGCGGCGGGCTTGCCTGGCGTTGGGCCTGGCGGGCTTTTTCTTCATCGGTGGCGGGCGGCGCAACGGCGGGCTTGCCATCGTTGGTCGGGCCGAGGTTATCGCCCACGCTGAGCAGGCGCAGGGCGGGCACGATGATCTGGGTCGAGGGCTCCGGGTTGGTGCCTTCCGGGCGCAGGAACAACAGCACATCCACATAATCCCCGGGGCTCAACTGGCCAGCCGCGCCGATGACTTCATCGACGGCCACCGCCAGGGCGCGTTCGTCAGGGCGGATCATCCGCGCCAGGGGGCCACCGGCATTGAAGCTGGCGTCATCCAGCCAGGTGCCGGCATGCAAGGTTCTCCACGGGGTGCGGCCAATGGCCTGGTCGAGGCGGGTCAAGCTGCCGGCCGGTGCCGTGCGCAGTTTTTCCAGGGCCAGGTCAGCGGCGGTGAGCGCCACATAGGGCGGCACATCACGTACCAGGACCACCACGGCTTGACGGGTCTGGTCCTCGACGGCGGTGACGGTTTTTTCCATGGAAACGCCGGATGGCGATGGCTCGGCCGCCAGTTCAGGTGGACGACTCAGCACCAATCCCCAATAACCTGCGAACAGCGCACCGATTAATAACAACCCAGCCAGGATCATGCTGACACGACTGTTCATGAAGGCTCTCCCTTTCCTGTTGCATCACAGGCCCGTTTTTCCCAACGAGTTGATTTCGCAACCAGGCAGCTATGAACATCTAACGATTTGGCTATTTGACGGTAGCCGAGCTAGGACAAAATGCCATTAGCGATCGTGATTTATTTTGAAACGTTCGACCTGCGTCCTTAAGCCCAGGGGTGATGACGCCAATGGTGCGACTACTACTTTGTGATTAATCCGTTCTTACAGTTGTTGAGGTGGGGTTTGTTGACAATGCTCTAGTGGCACGCAGCAATCACCGTGCAGCACCGCGATCTGCGCCAGCAGGCGCCAAGGAGAAGTCATATGTTCCTTACCGTCATGATGAAGCTCTACGTCCAACTCCAACTGTTCTTTCAGCGCAAAGAGGGCGCCACGGCGATTGAGTACGTGATTCTGGTCGCGGTCATTGCGTTGGTTGTGCTGGCGGCGGGGAAACTGCTTGGGCCTCAGATCGCGGCCATGTTCGCTAAAGTCGGGGCCGCGTTGACCTGATCGGCCGTGGTACGTCGAGCATGCCCATCAGTGATTGTCGTGGAAGGTATTGCTCATGAACGCCGTTGCCGCGAGCCGCCAGCAAATCCTGCTGGTGGATGATGAAGAGGATGCCCTCGTTGAACTGGCCGAGTCGCTGGAGAACGAGGGCTTTGTTTGTTTCTGCGCCACCTCCGTCACCTTTGCCTTGCAGGAACTGACCCTGCACCCGGATATCGCGCTGGTCATCACTGACCTGCGCATGCCGGAAGAAAGTGGCATCTCCCTGATCAAGCGCCTGCGTGAACATACTTCGCGCCAACACCTCCCGGTCATTGTCATGTCCGGCCATGCCGAAATGGATGACGTCAGCGACATGTTGCGACTGCAGGTTTTGGACCTGTTTCGCAAACCCATTTACCTGACGCGCCTGATCGAGACCCTTGAGACTCTGTTTCCCCGGCGCAGGGAACAGATGAACACGCCATTGCGCCATCGTTGATCATTACGTATCGAGGAGAGGTCCCATGTTGTTTGCCCTGCTGTTGAAGTTGCATGTGCGGTTCATGCTGTTCCTGCACCGCAAGGACGGTGCGACCGCCATTGAGTATGTGATTCTGATTGCGGTCATTGCGCTGGTGGTGCTGGCGGCCGGGAAGTTGCTGGGGCCGCAGATCACCACGTTCTTTGGCAAGGTAGGGGATGCCCTGACCTGAGTGCGCAGTGGCATTTCCTGTGGGCTTGCTCCAGATAGCGGTGCGTCAGTCGCCGAATAGATTGACTGACACACCGCAATCGCGGGCAAGCCCACACTACAACTGATAGCTGAAGCTCAAGGTATACCGCGGCCGCCGGTTAAAACTATCCAATGCCATATCCGACATCGGCTTGGCCGCCTCCAGTGCAATGTTGTAGTACTTGGCATCGCCAAACCGCAGGCCGACCGCCGCAGAGGACAGGTCGCTGCCCTTCACCGGCAGGTCGTTGAACCAGGTCCTGGCACGGTCTAGCACGATGTAGGGCTGGACGATCCTGACCCAGTCGCCCGCACGGTTGTAGCTGTAGTTGACCTCGTAGGCCACGCCCCAGCCCTTGTCGCCCGAGCCCTGGTCATCGGGGTAGCCCCGCCCGAAATTCTGCCCGCCAAACACCGCCCGTTCGCTGTCGGGCAGGGTGTCGTCGCTCCAGTACAGCGCCGCCGACAGCACGCCTTGCCAGTTGTCGAAGAACTTGTCGCTCTGTACCCCGGACAGGCGCAGGCGCAAGAAGTCCAGGTCGGATTTTATCCCCTCCAGGTCACTGCGCGTATTGGCGCCCAGGCCGTCGATGCCCTGGTACAGGCCGGCGCTGAGGATGCGCAGTTGGCGCTGGTCGGTCTTGCGCCAATCGCCTTCAAAGGCCAGGGCACGCAGGTCGGTTTCCACGTCGAAGCGTTGCGGGTAACCCACCAGTTGATAGCGGGTCTTGTCGTTGACCCCGTAGAAGCGTGTGCCGAGGGTCAGGGACTCGCCGGGCGAGGCGATCAGCGGATGGCTCAGGCCGATGGAGAAGCGGTCGTTCTCGCGGTGCGGCTTGAGTGAAAAGCCGCCGTCCAGGCGGATGTGGGTACTCGGGTCGCTGCGATAACGCGCGCCATACAGGCTCAGTTGCGTGCCTTCGGCATTGATGAACTGGCTGTAGTCGAGCCGGTAGTAATGCTCTTTGTCTTCACCCGGCGGGAACAGGCCGCTGAGGCTCAGTTGTTCGCCCATCGCGGTCTGGGAATTGCTGGTGCCGGCGATCAGGGCTTGCAGGCCGCCACGGCTGTTGTCGGTCATGCTCATGCTGCTGGTAAAGGGTTTGCGGCTGGCCTGGATATTCATATGGGCGCCGCCATCGGTCGTGCCCGGTGGCGGTACTTGTGCCTGCAGGGTCACGCCGGGAATCCGTCCCATCAAGGTGGTGTAGCGCTCGAAGGTCTTGCGGGTCAGCGGGCGTTCGGCCTGGAGTTTTTGCGCCAGTTTGTCGATGTAGGCCGAGACCGGACCGATGTCGCCCTGCACCTGGTAGTCCTTGATATACCCCTCCACCAAGACCACGCGCACCAGGCCCTGTTCAAAGCGCTGGTCGGGCAGGAAGGCGTAGGACAACAGGTAGCCATCCTGCTGATAGCGACGGGTGATGCTGCGGGTGGCTTCGATCAGTTGCGCGAGGTTGGTTTCGTGGCCAATCAACGGCTCGAACACCTGGGCGACTTCCTTTAGCGGGTACACCGTGCCGCCTTCGATCTGCAGCTTGCCGATGGTGACCCTGGTGTTCATCAGCAACGGCTGGGCTTGTGCGGCCGGGGGCTGCGGCAATTGGGTCTGGGGCGTCACCGGGCGGTAGGCGTCGGCGGGCAGGTTGGGGACGGGGAGGTTGCGGATGGTGTCGTTGCTGTTGAGGAAGCTGGGTAGGGTCTCGGCCTGGACGTAAGCGCTGAGGGTGAGCAATAACAACGGCGTCAAAACGCGCATAGGACACTCCATGGTCAAAACTGCAGCGGCATTTCGCAGGGGCCCGCCGGGTTCTTGGACGCGGTTGGGGAGCACCCATAAAAAAGACGAGAGTCCCATTGGAATCTCTCGTCTCAACCAAGCGTAGGCGCTGTAGGGGAGGCCGTCTAATGGGCCAGGTGTAATTCTTCTATTGGCCGGTCAGGCCGTTGAGCAGGCCGCCTACGCCGACGGTGCCGGTGGTGGTGCCTGTGGCGGTTGCGCCGATATTCAGGCCACCGAGCAGGCCTCCGGTACTGGTGGTGCCACCGGTGACCGCGCCGCCCAGCGAGGTGACCACCCCGCCCACGGTGTTGACGGTTTGCCCCAGGGTGTTGGTGATGGGGCTGGTGTTGGTGGCGGTGATGCTGGTGCCGAGGCTGCTGACCGCCCCGCCTACTTGAGTCACCAGGCCGTCGACCGGTGTACCGATGCCGGTGGTGGTGCCGATATTCTGGGTCAGGCTGCTGATACCCGACGTCACAGGGTTGATCGCGGCGCCTACATCGGTGGCCAGGCCGGCAAGCGGTGCAGTGGCTGTCGTATTGGTGACACCCGTGCCTCCGATTACGGTACCGAGCGAAGCCACGGTGCTACCCAGTGCGCCACCTGTTACACCGGTTGCACTGACTATGCCGCTGGTGTTGCCGGCATCCAGGCCGCTGCCGATGTTGGCCACCACGCCACCCACCAGTTCAGGCAGGCCGGAAGTCGGGCTGGTGCCGGCAGAGGGCGAAACCAGGCCGCCGGAAGTGCCCGCCACTGCGCCTGCACCGCCGAGCACACTGCTCACGACGCCGGTGACAGGGTTGCCAGTACCGCCGGCGCCAGCCACTTGACCGCTGAGGCCGGTGACGGTTGAGCCGACTTGATCCAGCAGGCCATTGAGCGGGGCGCCCAGGCCGGTGGCTGTGCCGAGGTTGCCCGTGGTGTTTTCAACCAGCGAGACCACCGGCACCAGGACGTTGCCACCCAGGGTGCTGGTGACCGATCCCAGTGGGCCAGTGGTGCTGGCAGTGCTCAAGGTATCGCCAAGCATGGTGACGGTCTGGCCTACTTTGTCGACCACACCACCGACAGTGCCGCCGACACCCCCGGTCAGCCCGCCGACGACCGGAATGCCACCCAGGGTGGTGGACAGGGATTGGCCCGTGGTCGAAACACCGGTGCCCAGATCGGCGACTGCGTTGCCCACACCGGCCACGGTAATGCCCAGGGAGTTGCTGTTGGTGCCCAGGGAGCCGAGGCCATCGGTCAGGCCATCACTGACGCTGCCAACGGCGGTGCCCACGCTGGTCACCAGCCCGCCGGCGGTGACGCCGACCACTGGAACGCCGCCAACGGTTGTGCCGATACCACCAATGGCGGTGCCTACGTTGCCGAGGGTATCGCCCAGGTTGGCGGCAATCTGGCCAGTGACCAAGGGGGTGGTGGTCGAGCCGGTACCGCCATCACCACCACCGGTACCACCGCCAGTACCACCGCCAGTACCGCCACCCGTGCCACCGCCCGTGCCACCACCGGTACCGCCACCCGTGCCACCGCCCGTGCCACCACCGGTACCGCCACCCGTGCCGCCGTCCGTGCCACCACCGGTACCACCGCCAGTGCCACCACCGTCGCCACCGCCAGTACCACCACCGGTACCACCACCGGTACCGGCGCCGGCATCCGGTGAGGATGAGGCGACGCTGCTCTTATGACCGCCACCACCACTGCTGCAGCCTCCCAGGCTCATTGCCAGGATAAGGGCCAATGCAGTACTTGCCTTCCACAACACGACTTGAGTTTTCATGATGAGTTCCTTAGCACCTGGTACAGCCTTTGTTGGTTTCGCACGTTCGTCTGTTCTGCGGCAGGCAATACATGCGTCCGTTGTGGCTATAACAGTCTTCGGGACCCTTTATCGCAACGCTCAACTTGGTATTAACGATTTATATACTGGCGTGGGTATGCGTCTTGGTGATTAATACCAAAGGTATATAAAGTGGTTTTTTGTTTGTGGGAGTGTGATGTAAATCAACTAGTTGAATAAATTAGCGGGCTATCAAGAGCCCGCTATAACTTAGGGTGTATATATACAATTAATCAGCGAGTCGCCTCTGTTTCAGGCAATGGGTTGCCACTTGCCGAGCATATGTTCGATATCGCCAGGCCCCTTGAGTTGCAACTCGCCGCTGGAGCCGGGCGCACTGGTCAACAAGATGACCTCCCCAGGCAGGCGCACAGGTTTCTTGAACTCAACGTAGATCTCGATATTCGCCGCCGGCAGATGTTCATCCAGGGCTGCCACGGTGCGTGCCTTGTTCCACAGCCCATGGGCGATCGCCTGGGGAAAACCGAACAGCTTGGCGGTGAGGGCGCTCAAGTGGATCGGGTTGTAGTCGCCGGATACCCGAGCGTAGCGCCGGCCGATATCGGACGGTGCCTGCCAGCGGCTCAGCTCGCTGACCCTATTGGGCGTGGGCAGGGATTCTGGCGCCAGGCCTTCGAGTTTCACCCCGCGACAAAGCATTTGGCTTTCGCCCTCCCATAGCAAACCCAGGGAATCCTCGACGGTGGTGATCAGGTCAAAGGTCGCGCCCTTGGCATGGGCTTGCAGGTTGCGCGTATGCACACTGACCCGCACATCACTGACCCCGCCCATAGGGCGAAACACGCGGATACGGTTGCTTAAATGCACCAGCCCCAGCAGCGGGAAGGGGAATTCTCGCGCGGTCAGCAACTGCAACTGCAGGCCGAATGCCAGGATGTGCGGGTAAGTCGCCGGCAGCACCGGGCTCTGGGCAAACCCGCAGACCTTGCGGTAGGCCGCCACCGCCTCGGGATTGACCTGCACCCGGCAGTGCAGCCCAGAGTCGGGCAACGTGGTGCCGGTGATCTTGCGCTTGAGCGCGGCGCGCCAGTACAGCGGTGGCAGCGCCGGGCTGCCGGGTAAGGTGTGCCACAGCATGGTTACGCTCCCAGCAGGCTTTGCCCGCATACCCGCAGCGCCTGGCCACTGACCGCGCCCGACCCCGGCTGGCCCAGCCAGGCCACCGCTTCGGCAACATCTTGCGGCAAGCCACCCTGGCCCAACGAGCTCATGCGTCGCCCGGCTTCACGCAGGGCGAAGGGGATATGCGCCGTCATCTGGGTCTCGATAAACCCCGGGGCCACCGCGTTGATGCTGATCCCCCGTGGCGCCAGCAGCGGTGCCCAGGCCTGGGCCAGGCCGATCAGCCCGGCCTTGCTCGCGGCGTAGTTGGTTTGCCCGCGATTGCCGGCGATGCCGCTGATGGACGCGAGTACTACCACGCGGCCATTGTCGTGCAGGGTGCCGCTGTCGAGCAGGGCCTTGGTCAACACTTGCGGGGCGTTGAGGTTGACCGCCAAGACGGCGTCCCAGTATTCCGGGGTCATATTGGCCAGGGTCTTGTCGCGGGTGATACCGGCGTTGTGCACCACGATGTCGATGCCGTCCGGCAATTGCTCGATCAGTTGCGTGGCGGCGTCATCGGCGCAGATATCCAGGGCAATCCCACGCCCGCCCAGGCGTGCGGCGAGGGCGTCGAGGTCGGCCTTGGCCTGCGGCACATCCAGCAACACAATCTCGGCACCGTCGCGGGCCAGGGTTTCGGCAATCGAGGCGCCGATGCCACGGGCGGCTCCGGTCACCAGAGCCTTGAGCCCGGCCAGCGGGCGCGTCCAGTCATGCACCTGAGTCGGGCAGGCGCTCAGGCGCAGCACCTGGCCAGAGATATAGGCGCTTTTGGGTGAGAGGAAAAACCGCAGCGCACCTTCCAGCTGCTCCTCGGCGCCCTCTGCGACATACAGCAACTGCAAGGTGCCGCCGTTGCGCAGCTCCTTGGCCAGGGAGCGGCTGAAGCCTTCGAGGGCCCGCTGGGCACTGGCGGCAAACGGTTCGCCGAGGCTTTCCGGGGCGCGGCCGAGAATCACCAGGTGCGCGCTGTGATCGAGATTTTTCAGCAGCGGCTGGAAGAATTCGCGCAGTTGCTTGAGTTGGTCGGTGTGCTGCAAGTGGCTGGCATCGAACAGCACCGCCTTGAGCTTGGGGCCATGCCCGGGAATCCACGGCGTGGCCGGCAGCGGTTCGGGGCCGTAGCTGTAGATGGCCTCGGTGAGTTTATGGGCAAACCCCTGTACCTGGGCCGCGAGCGGGCCGCCGCCCAACAGCAGGGCGCCGTCCACCGGGCGTAGGCGTCCGGCTTGCCAGCGCTCCAGGCGTACCGGGGACGGCAGGCCAATGGCCGAGACCAGGCGGTGGCCGAGGCTTGAGTTGGCGAAGTCGATATAACGGTCAGACATGGAACGCTCTCCGGCTGCTGGGGTTCAAAGGGTGGACCATCAATAGGTGACAGTCGTTCCTAGTCTAGGCTCAGGATTGCACCTACCACCTAACAGGGAGCTTTCCATGACTCAGTTGCGCCGTGTCGCGATCATTGGCGGTAATCGTATCCCCTTCGCCCGTTCCAATGGCCCCTACGCCACCGCGAGTAACCAGGCCATGCTGACCGCAGCCCTGGAAGGCCTGATCGAGCGCTACAACCTGCACGGCCTGCGCCTGGGCGAAGTGGCCGCCGGCGCGGTGCTCAAGCACTCGCGGGATTTCAACCTGACCCGTGAATGCGTGCTGGGCTCGCGCCTGTCGCCACAAACCCCGGCCTATGACATTCAACAAGCCTGTGGCACCGGCCTGGAAGCGGCGCTGCTGGTGGCCAACAAGATTGCCCTGGGGCAGATCGAATGCGGGATTGCCGGCGGCGTCGACACCACCTCCGATGCGCCCATCGGCGTCAATGAGGGGTTGCGCAAGATCCTGCTGCAAGCCAATCGCAGCCAATCCATGGCGGATAAATTAAAAGTCCTGTTACAACTTCGTCCGCAACACCTGAAGCCGGAGCTGCCGCGCAATGGCGAGCCACGCACTGGCCTGTCCATGGGCGAGCATTGCGAGCTGATGGCGCAGACCTGGCAGATCCCCCGCGCCGAGCAGGACCAACTGGCCCTGGAAAGCCACCAGAAAATGGCCGCGTCCTACGCTGAAGGCTGGCATAACGATTTGCTCACGCCGTTCCTGGGCCTGACCCGTGACAACAACCTGCGCCCGGACCTGACCCTGGAGAAACTCGCCAGCCTCAAACCGGCGTTTGAACGCAGCGCAAAGGGCACCCTGACCGCCGGCAACTCCACGCCACTGACCGATGGCGCGTCCCTGGTGCTGTTGGGCAGCGAAGCCTGGGCCAAGGAACGTGGCCTGCCGATCCTCGCCTACCTGCGCGATGGCGAAGCGGCGGCGGTGGATTTCGTCAACGGCGCCGAGGGGCTGTTGATGGCGCCGGTGTATGCCGTGCCACGCCTGCTGGCGAGAAATGGCCTGACCTTGCAGGATTTCGACTACTACGAAATCCACGAAGCCTTCGCCGCCCAGGTGTTGTGCACGCTCAAGGCCTGGGAAGACGCCGATTACTGCAAGACCCGCCTGGGCCTGGACGCGCCGTTGGGCGCCATCGACCGCAGCCGCCTGAACGTCAAGGGCAGTTCCCTGGCCGCCGGGCATCCGTTTGCCGCCACGGGCGGGCGTATCGTCGCCAACCTGGCCAAGCTGCTGGACGCGGCGGGCAAGGGCCGCGGGCTGATCTCGATCTGCGCCGCGGGCGGGCAGGGCGTGACGGCAATCATTGAGCGCTGATCTCGGCTATCATCCGAACGCCTTCAACAATGACGGCGTTGTCGGATTAATCTGGCATATTGGATGCATTCTTTAGCAGATCAAAGCTCGTTACCCTCTCCCCGCTGTGCGAGGATTGCCGTATAACGAGTGCCATACGCGTGTTTGGTAATAAAGGACCCACAATAAAAGCTGATGAAGACTCCTAAACGCATTGAACCCCTGATCGAGGACGGTCTGGTCGACGAAGTGCTGCGCCCACTCATGAGTGGTAAAGAAGCAGCTGTTTATGTGGTGCGCTGCGGCAACGAGTTACGTTGCGCCAAGGTCTACAAGGAGGCGAATAAACGAAGTTTTCGTCAGGCGGCCGAATACCAGGAAGGCCGCAAGGTCCGCAACAGCCGGCAGGCCCGGGCCATGGCCAAGGGCTCCAAGTTCGGCAAGAAAGAAACCGAAGACGCCTGGCAGAACGCCGAAGTGGCGGCCCTGTTTCGCCTGGCCGGTGCCGGTGTGCGCGTGCCCCAGCCCTACGACTTCCTTGAAGGCGTGTTGCTGATGGAACTGGTGGCCGATGAATACGGTGACGCGGCGCCACGCCTGAACGACGTGGTCCTGGAACCGGATCAGGCCCGGGAGTATCACGCTTTCCTGATCTCGCAGATCGTGCTGATGCTGTGTACCGGCCTGGTGCACGGTGACCTGTCGGAGTTCAACGTGCTGTTGACGCCGACGGGCCCCGTGATCATCGACCTGCCTCAGGCGGTGGACGCGGCGGGTAACAACCACGCATTCACCATGCTGGAGCGGGACGTGGGCAACATGGCTTCGTATTTCGGGCGCTTTGCCCCGGAATTGAAGGCCACCAAGTACGCCAAGGAAATGTGGGCGCTGTACGAAGCCGGCACCTTGCACCCGGCCAGCGTATTGACTGGCGAGTTCGACGAGCCGGAAGAATTGGCGGACGTGGGCGGCGTGATGCGTGAGATCGAAGCGGCGCGGCTTGACGAAGAGCGGCGCCAGGCGATCCGTGCGGCGGATGATGCGCCACCGGGTAAACCGGCAGAAGAACCGCCGCCGCCCTGGATGCAGTGATCTCCAGATTCATGGAGATCTAAACATGTGGGAGCTGGCTTGTGTAGGAGCTGGGCTTGTGTGGGAGCCGGGCTTGCCCGCGATAGCATCACCTCGGTGCAACTGATATACCGAGGTGCCTGCATCGCAGGCAAGCCAGCTCCTACACAAACCCAGTTCCCACATTGGGTTTTGTGTGCAGTCAGTGGCAGCAACTGCCCGACGCCAACTCCTTGAGAATCGGACAATCGGGCCGGTGATCGCCCTGGCAGTGCTCTACCAGGTCCTGCAAGGTATCGCGCAACTGCCCCAGCTCGCGGATCTTGTGGTTCAACTCCTCGATATGCTGGCGAGCCAATGCCTTGACGTCGGCACTGGCCCGTTGCCGGTCCTGCCACAACTCCAGTAGCTTGCCGACTTCCTCCAGGGAAAACCCCAGGTCCCGCGAGCGCTTGATAAACCCCAGGGTATGCAGGTCGTCGGCGCCATACAGGCGATAGCCGCTGTCGCTGCGATGGGCCGGCTTGAGCAGGTTGATGGATTCGTAGTAGCGAATCATTTTGGCGCTCAAGCCGCTTTGCCGGGCTGCCTGGCCGATGTTCATGGGCGGTGCTCCTCCAGATCCTTGGGTTTCCAGGTTTTCAATAGCTGTGCAGGGCCGGTCACGCCCACGCGGGGCAGGGCGGCGGGGCCCCGGCGCGGATCGCCGCGCTCAAAGAGGTTGAATCCATTCATGGGGCAGTCTTCCAGGGTGAACTTACCTGTAGGATCAACCTTGACCCTAGGGGAAGGTCAAGCACCTTTACGTCTTCCTGTGATGAGCCCGGGTGGCGGGTCAATAACCCAGCTTCGCGGCCTTGAGGTACATGCCGTCGGCGCCTTGGGCAATGCGGAACTTGCGCACGTCGCCGGCGTTCAACTGGATGTCTTGGGCCTTGGGCGCCAACAGGCCCGGCAGGCAGCCAGGGGCCTGGCCCGGCAGCAGTTTGAGGCGCAGCGAGACCCGGCCTTCGGGGAAGTTGAACGAGGTGGCCTGTTCCTGGAACAGCCGCCCGGCCAAATGGTCATTGACGTACAGGCCAATCTCGCAGTTGGTGGGGACTTCCAGGCGCTCCCTGGAAATGATCAGCACCGCATAGTCCTCGGCCGCACTGGCCTGGGGGACGGCGGCGAACAAGCTCAACAGGCTGACAAGGCCAAAAAACGACCAGCGCATGATGAATTCTCCGGTTTCGAATCGTGGATGCTTGCAGCTTGGCCGACGCTGCCCTGGAATACCAGCCCGGCCGTTGTTTTCAATCCTTGACCTTGCCATCGTGTCAAGGAAGAAACTGGGGGCAACCTCATTCAAGGAGTCATGTCATGCAAATATTCAGCGTTGAAGGAATGACCTGCGGCCATTGCGTTCGGGCCGTAACCCAGGCGGTACAAAGCAAGGACCCGGCCGCCAGTGTCAATGTGAACCTGGGCGCCAAGGAAGTGGGCGTGGAAAGTCGTTTGTCGCCGGAAGAAGTGATCGGCCTGATCAGCGAAGAAGGCTACAGCGCCAAGCTCGCCTGATTATTTAATAGGTAGCGAGCTAACGTAATGTTCAAGGCATCCAAGCGCGGCTAGACTGTCGGGCTGCCGACTCTTCCGGATGCCTGATGAACCTTCGCATAATCCTTATTCTGGGGGCCTTGAGCGCATTTGCGCCGCTGGCCATCGACTTTTACCTACCGGGCTTCCCGGCCATGGCCGTGGCGTTCGGGACCGACGAAAAACATATCCAGTTGACCCTGGCGGTGTATTTCTCGGGCCTGGCGATCGGCCAATTGATCTATGGGCCGTTGGCGGATCGTTTTGGTCGGCGCATCCCGCTGTTGAGCGGTGTCACCTTGTTCACCGTCGCCTCCCTGGCTTGCGCCTATGCGCCGTCCCTGGAGTGGCTGATCGGTGCGCGCTTCGTCCAGGCCCTGGGCGGGTGTGCGGGCATGGTGATTTCCCGGGCCGTGGTCAGCGACAAGTGCGACGCGGTGGGCTCGGCCAAGGTCTTTTCGCAACTGATGCTGGTGGTCGGGCTGGCGCCGATCCTGGCGCCGCTGCTGGGTGGGGTGATGGTCAGCCTGTGGGGCTGGCAGTCGATTTTCCTTGCGCTGACGGTATTCAGCGTCGGCGCCGGTGTGGCGGTGGCGGTCGGCTTGCCGGAGAGTCTCCCGGCCCATCAGCCGCGCCAGCCATTGTCTGGGGCGTTGCGCCAGTACGGGCGCCTGCTGGCCGACCGGGTGTACCTGGGGTATGCCGTGACCGGTGGCGTCGCCATTGGCGGGATGTTTGCCTACATTGCCGGTTCACCTTTCGTGTTTATCAAGCTCTACGGCGTGCCGGCCGAGCATTATGGCTGGCTGTTCGGCACCAATGCCGCAGGTTTTATCCTGGTGGCCCAGCTCAATGCGCGGCTGCTGTCCAAGCGCGGCCCGGCGTTTCTGCTGACCCGTGCGGTGTGGGTCTACCTCGCGGCGGCGCTGGCGTTGCTGGCGGTCAGTATCTTGCAGACCGAAGCCTTGTGGCCGCTGCTGGTGCCGCTATTTATCTGTATGGCCAGCCTGGGCTGCATCATGCCCAATACCTCGGCCTGTGCCATGAATGGGCAGGGTGCGCGGGCCGGCAGCGCTTCGGCGTTGCTGGGGTGCATCCAGTTCAGCGTGGCGGCGGGGGCGGCATCGTTGGTCGGCGTGCTGCACGACGGCACGGCCATGCCGATGGCGATCGTCATCAGCGTGTGCGGGGTGTTGGCGGTCGCCGTGGCGATGTTGACCCAGCGCCTGCAACGCCAGCGAGCCTTGCAAGCGCAGGTCTGACGGCGTTTTCAGCCAGTAGCGCGCTGCTGGCCTTGGGGAAAGCGATGGGGTGCCTGGATGCGGTTTTGCAGGGTGTCGGCAAAGGCCCGGGCCTCGGCTTCACTGCGGAAGGTAATAGCGTCCTGATCCAGGCGGACCTGCCATTGGGTGCCTTTGGATTTTGCTAACGCTTTTATCAGGATCTTCATTGCTGACTTCCTCACGTAAAAGATTGCGTGGCAAAGGCGGCCAATATAAACCCGAATACGCTTACAAATATGACAAGGATCAAGTGTCTGACTAGCGGTGCCGTCCGTTACCTACAGCAATAGCGGACGACACTGACAGAGCCCGCCTCTTAGAAGCCTTCCAGCACAATCTTGCCCTTGGCCGTGCCACTTTCCAGCAAGGCATGGGCCCGGCGCAGGTTCGCCGCATTGATCACGCCGAAGTGTTCGCCCACCGTGGTTTTCAGGGTGCCGGCGTCGATCAGCTCGGCCACCCGATTGAGCAGGTTGTGCTGCTTGATCATGTCGGCCGTCTCGAACATCGAGCGGGTGTACATAAATTCCCAGTGCAGCGACAGGCTCTTGCGCTTGAGTTTGAGCACGTCCAGCGACTTGGGGTCATCGATCAAGGCCAGTTTGCCCTGGGGCGCGAGGGCTTCGACCAGTTGGTCCAGGTGCTGGTCGGTCTGGGTCAGGCTGGCGACGTGGGTCACCTGTGGGTGGCCTACGCGCTTGAGTTCTTCGCTCAGGGGCTGGCGGTGGTCGACCACCAGGTCGGCCCCCAGGTCCTTGGCCCAGGCCTGGGTTTGCGGGCGCGAGGCGCTGCCAATCACCTTGAGCGCGGTGAGTTGCGCCGCCAGTTGGGTGAGGATCGAGCCTACGCCACCGGCCGCGCCGACAATCAGCAGGCTTTGCCCTTGATCGGTCTTGCCTTGCGGCACTTGCAGGCGCTCGAACAGCAGTTCCCAGGCGGTGATGGCGGTCAGCGGCAGCGCGGCGGCTTCGGCAAAGCCCAGGCTCTTGGGCATATGGCCGACGATGCGCTCATCTACCGTATGCAGTTCGCTGTTGCCGCCCGGGCGTACCAGGGAGCCGGCGTAGAACACTTTGTCGCCGGCCTTGAACAGTGTGACGTCGCTGCCGACGGCCTTGACCACCCCGGCCACATCCCAGCCCAGTACCTTGGCCGCGCCGTTTTCCGGGGTGACGTTCTGGCGGATCTTGGTGTCCACCGGGTTGACCGAGATGGCTTTGACTTCCACCAGTAGGTCGCGCGGGCCGGCGATCGGCTCAGGCAATTGGATATCTTGCAGGGACTTGGGGTCGTTGATCGGCAAGGCGGCGTAGTAGGCGATGGCTTTCATGGCAGGTTCCAGGCAGTGCGGAATGGGATGAGCCGATCATTGGCTATTTCTCTTGCAGATAAAAGCCGCTAAAAGAGCAGTCTCTTTCAATATATTTTTGATAATGAGCCGGGACGGTGGTCATGCTGCGTTTTGATGATTTGCAGTTGTTCGTGCGTGCGGCGGACTTGGGGAGTTTGTCGGCCGCGGCACGGGTCATGGATATGTCGGCGGCGGTGGCCAGTGCGGCGTTGAAACGCATCGAAAAACAACTGGGCGCGCGATTGCTGGCGCGTTCCACCCGTAGCCTGCGCCTGACCGCCGAGGGCGAAGGTTTCTTGCAATACGCCCGTGGCGCCTTGAGCCAACTGGATGAAGGCCGGCGCCTGCTGGCCAGTGGGCAGGACCATGTCAGCGGTGTCCTGCAGCTGTCGGCGCCTTCGGACTTCGGACGCAACCTGTTGTTGCCGTGGCTGGACGAGTTTCAGCGCGAGCACCCGCAATTGAGCGTGCGCCTGCTGTTGGGCGACCGGATCGCCGATCTGTTCCGCCAGCCGGTGGATATCGCCTTGCGCTACGGCGAACCCGAAGATTCGAGCCTGGTGGCCTTGCCGGTTGCGCCGGACAATCGCCGGGTGCTGTGCGCGGCGCCCAGCTACCTGGCCCGGCATGGCGAGCCGCGCCATCTGGAGGAACTGGCCCAGCACAACTGCCTGCTGTATATGCTCGGCAGCCGGGTGCACGATCACTGGACCTTTGAGGATGGCAAACGGGAAATCAGCCTGACGGTCAGCGGCGACCGTTTCAGTGACGATGCCGATGTGGTGCGGCGCTGGGCCGTGGCCGGGGTGGGCATTGCCTATAAGTCCTGGCTGGATGTCAGCGCCGAAGTACTGGCCGGCCGCCTGCAGTTGCTCTTGCCGGAGCTGCGTGGCGAGCGCACACCGCTCAATCTGCTGTGCGCCCATCGCGCGCAATTGAGCAAGCCGATCAACCTCCTGCGCGAAATGCTCGTGGCACGTTGTGGGAAGTTGGGCGCGCAGTTGCCTGAACGGCGGGGGACTACGCAATAACCTCAGGGAATTCAGGAAATTTCAGGCAAGTGCTGTCGCTGATTTGGCTGTAAGACGCCACGGAATCTGCTGCTTACACACTTATACTTTTGCGCGCAATGGAGCAGATCAACGATTTAACAGGGAGTGAGTACATGGAACAGGCACCTTGCATCAGCCAGATCGCCACCTTGCTGGCCGACCCTAAGCGCACCGCGATGATCTGGGCGTTGATGGACGGCTCGGCCAAGCCGTCCGAGGAACTGGCCATGCTGGCTGGGTTGTCAGCGCCATCGGCCAATGCGCATTTGGCGCGGTTGGCGGCGGGTGGATTACTGCGCATTGAAGCCCGCGGGCGCAAACGCTTCTTTCGCATGGCAGCGGCCGATGTGGGCGCGGCAGTCGATGCATTGGCCAGTACCACAATGGCCAGTGTGGCGCGCAGTGCACCCTGCCGCCCGGTAGCGGCGTTGCTGGCGCCGGCGACGTTGCGTCAGGCGCGACTCTGCCATGACCATCTGGGTGGGGAAATGGCGGCGGCCCTCTATCAACGCATGGTGCTGGCGAAGTGGATCGATCACTACGAACAGCGGGTCTATGTGACGCCCCTGGGCGCACGCCATTTGGCCGGGCATGGCATTTTTACCCAGGCCCTGGCCCACCAGAGTTACTCGACGATGGCTTGCGATTGTTTTGACTGGAGCGAGCAGCAGCCGCACCTGGGGGGGGCGTTGGGGGCGGGATTGTTGCAGTTGTTCATGCAATCGCGCTGGTTGAAACCGATCAGCGAATCGAGCGCACTGCAGGTCACCGAGGCCGGGCGCCTGGAAATTGCCCGGATGGCGGCCTTGTAGACGCGGGCTAGCCTTAATGCCAGTCAGTTAAGCCTTTTTGTAGGAGCTTGCTCGCGAAGAACTTGAGAGCGCCGCGTTTACCTAGCAAACACGCGTTATCGTTGACGTCCTTCGCGAGCAAGCTCGCTCCTACAGGGATGGTCAGGGCTTGACCAGGCGTGCATCCAGGCTGTTTTGCGCCAGGCGGCGGGCCTGGTCCTGGGTCATGCCCAGGGCGGTGTGCAGCGCGTGGAAGTTCTCGGTGACATAACCACCGAAATACGCCGGGTCATCCGAGTTCACCGTGACCTTCACCCCACGCTCAAGCATGTCGAGGATATTGTGCTGGGCCATGTCATCGAAGACGCACAGCTTGGTATTGGACAGCGGGCACACGGTCAGGGGGATCTGCTCGTCGATGATCCGCTGCATCAGGCGCTCGTCTTCGATGGCGCGCACGCCATGGTCGATGCGCTGGATCTTCAGCAGGTCGAGGGCCTCCCAGATGTATTCGGGCGGGCCTTCTTCGCCGGCATGGGCGACGGTCAGGAAACCTTCGCCACGGGCGCGATCGAATACGCGCTGGAACTTGCTCGGTGGGTGGCCCATTTCCGAGCTGTCCAGGCCCACGGCGACAAACGCATCACGGAACGGTAGCGCCTGGTCGAGGGTTTTTTCGGCTTCTTCTTCGCTCAGGTGGCGCAGGAAGCTGAGGATCAGGCCGCTGGTGATACCCAGCTGCTGCTCGCCATCCTTGAGTGCGCTGGCGATGCCATTGAGCACCACTTCAAACGGGATACCACGGTCGGTGTGGGTCTGCGGGTCGAAGAAGGGTTCGGTATGGATCACGTTCTGCGCCTGGCAACGCAGCAGGTAGGCCCAGGTCAGGTCGTAGAAATCCTGGGACGTGCGCAGTACATCGGCGCCCTTGTAGTAGAGGTCGAGAAACTCCTGCAGGTTATTGAAGGCGTAGGCCTTGCGCAGGGTTTCGACGTCGTTCCACGGCAGCGCGATTTTGTTGCGTTCGGCCAGGGCGAACAACAACTCGGGCTCCAGCGAGCCCTCCAGGTGCAGGTGCAGTTCGGCCTTGGGCAGGGCATTGAGCCAGTCGTACATGGGTGCGTTCTCATCAGGTGCAATGACGGCATTCTACAGGCCAGGGCGCAAATAATCGGTAAAACCTGACCGAGCGGAAAGCATTGTTCGTGCCTGCGGCATTGGGTGAATAAACTAAGATGTAACGAAACGTTAGCAAGATGCCGCAGTCTGTACCCCATCCATGATGGCTTCGCCGCTCGAAAGGCCTGCAATGCTCACATCCCTCAAGCAAGAAACCTTCCTGTGGCTGGCACTGATCGCAGCCATCGCTGCCTACCCGCTGGAGCACTGGCTGCTGCACAGTGGGCAGGCCACGGCACTTATCGGTGGCCTGGTGCTGATCGGCTTTATCGTCATGGCGTCGATGCGCGTGGCCCACCACGCCGAACTGCTCGCCGAAAAGGTCGGCGACCCCTACGGCACCATGATCCTGACCCTGGCGGCGGTGTTGGTGGAAGTGGTGATCCTGGCGATCATGATGAGCAACGAGGCCTCGCCGACCCTGGTGCGTGACACGATCTACTCGGCGGTGATGCTGGATATCAACGGCATCCTCGGCCTGGCCGCGCTGATGGGCGGGATCAAGCATGGGGAACAGTCCTACAATGATGATTCGGCGCGGACCTACAGCGTGATGATCCTCACCGCCATGGGCGTGTCCATGGTGGTGCCGGAATTTATCCCCGAGGCCGACTGGAAAATCTACTCGGCCTTCACCATCGGCGCGATGGTGGTGTTGTATGCCTTGTTCCTGCGCATGCAGGTGGGGCCACACAGTTACTTTTTCAGCTACAGCTACCCGGAAAAACGCCGCAAGCCGTTGCCGGCCGAACAAGCTTCGCCGGTCAGCCTGACATTCTCCATCGTCACCCTGGTATTTGGCGTGGTGGTGATTGGCGCATTGGCCGAAGTGATGTCCAAGACCCTGGACCTGGGCCTGGAAGGCACGGGCGCGCCGCCGGTGATCACGGCGATCCTGGTGGCGGCGATTTCCGCCGCCCCTGAGATTCTGACCGCCTTGCGCGCGGCGCTGGCCAACCGTATGCAGTCGGTGGTCAACATCGCGCTGGGGGCTTCGTTGTCGACGGTGATCCTGACGGTGCCGGTGATGGAAGCCATGGCGCTGTACACCGGCCAGCCGTTTCAGATGGCGATGACCCCGGTACAAACGGTGATGGTGTTTATCACGCTGATTGTCAGCGCGATCAACCTCAACGATGGCGAAACCAACGCCATCGAAGGGATGACCCATTTTGTACTGTTTGCGACCTTTATCATGCTGTCGCTGTTGGGCGTGTAGCTAGCCGGCGATCAACTGCCGCGCCGCCTGGCTGTGGTCGGCGATCAGGCCCTTGAGGTCCATGCCCTCGATTTGCCCGTCGATCACCCGCCACTTGCCGCCGACCATCACCCGGTCCGCGCGGTCGGCGCCGCACAACAGCAGCGCCGAAATCGGATCGTGGCTGCCGGAGAAGCGCAGCTCATCGAGCTTGAACAACGCCAGGTCAGCTTGTTTACCCACGGCCAACTCGCCGATGTCGCTACGGCCGAGCAGTTGCGCAGAGCCTTTGGTCGCCCAGCCCAGCACGCCTTCAGGGGTGATTTTTTCCGCCCCGTAGCGCAGGCGCTGGATGTACAGGGCCTGGCGGGCTTCCAGGATCATATTGGAGGCATCGTTGGAGGCCGAACCGTCCACGCCCAGGCCAATCGGCGCGCCGGCGGCGATCAGGTCCAGGGTCGGGCAGATGCCGGAGGCCAGGCGCATGTTGGAGCTTGGGCAATGGCAGATACCGGTGCCGGCCGCGCCCAGACGGGCGATCTCATCGGGGTTGAAGTGGATGCCGTGGGCCAGCCAGGTGCGGGGGCCGAGCCAGCCGACGCTGTCGAGGTAGTCCACGGTACGCAGGCCGAAGCGTTGCAGGCAGAAGTCTTCTTCATCGAGGGTTTCGGCCAGGTGGGTGTGCAGGCGCACATCGAGCTGGTTGGCCAGTTCGGCGCTGGCGCTCATGATTTGGGGGGTGACCGAAAACGGCGAGCAGGGCGCCAGGGCAATCTGGATTTGCGCGCCGTCGCCGCGCTCGTGGTAGCGCTTGATCAGGCGCTGGCTGTCTTCAAGGATCACTTCGCCCTGCTGCACCGTTTGTTGCGGTGGCAGGCCGCCGTCGGCTTCGCCCAGGCTCATCGAACCGCGGGTGAGCATGGCGCGCATGCCCAGCTCGCGCACGCTGTCGACTTGCACGTCGATCGCCTGTTCCAGGCCATCGGGAAACAGGTAGTGGTGATCGGCTGCGGTGGTGCAGCCCGAGAGCAGCAGTTCGGCAAGCGCGACTTTGCTGGCCAGGGCCAGTTTTTCCGGGGTCAGGCGCGCCCACACCGGGTACAGGGTTTTCAGCCAGGGAAACAACGGCTGGTTGACTACCGGCGCCCAGGCACGGGTCAGGGTCTGGTAGAAGTGGTGGTGGGTGTTGATCAGGCCGGGCAGGATCACATGTTCGCGGGCGTCGAAGGTGTGTTCGCAGGCCAAGCTCGGTTGTTGGCCGAGGGCGAGCACTTCGACGATCACGCCGTCTTGCAGCACCAGGCCGCCACGGGCATCGAGGGCATTGGCGGTGAAAATCGCGAGAGGGTTTTTTAACCAGATACGGGTCGCAGGCATTGGCCGGCTCCTCTGAATGATGGGTTCAGGTTTGCCAGCTCAGTGTTGCCCTGTCTGCTGATCCAGGGTCGCCGGTAAGGGCGAGGAGGGAAGTCTACGTGGAGTGGGCGGTGGGGTCTATCCACCGCTTGTCTGCCGCCGGCTTACCAGGCAATGGTCTGGCCCTTGTAGTTGACGAAATGATGGCCGCCCTTGCCGGTGTAGGCGTTCACTTGCGCGATCAGGCCGCGCACGCTGGTCTCCACATCCAGGTCGGCCCCTTCGCCGCCCATATCGGTCTTGACCCAGCCCGGATGCAGCGACAACACCGTCAGTTTCTGCTCGCCCAGTTGCGTCACGAAGCTGTTGGTCATGGAGTTCAGCGCGGCCTTGCTGGCCTTGTACAGCGCAAGTTCCGGCGCATCGGGCATGGTTACGCTGCCCAGCACCGAGCTCATGAACGCCAGCACGCCACTGCCCTGGCGGATCTGCGGGGCAAAGCGCTGGGCCAGGTTGATCGGCGCTACGGCATTGGTGAAAAACAGCTGGCCGACTTCGGCCAGGGTGGCATGGCCCGGGGCCTGGTTGGCTGGGCCCTTGACGCCGGCGTTGACGAACAGCAGGTCGAAGGTCTGGGTTTTCAGGCGCTGGTTCAAGGCGATGACGGCCTGTTGGTCGTCCATATCCAGTTGCTCGATCTGGACCGGGCCCAGGGCTTGGAGGGCGTCGGCTTTTTGCGGGTTGCGCACGGTGGCGGTGACTTGCCAGCCGTCAGCCAGCAACTGCTTGACCAGACCAAGGCCCAGCCCGCGTGAGGCGCCGATGATCAATGCGGTTTTTGGCGTAGACATAAGGGCTTCCTTTGGCGTCGAGGTTCAGTGAACAACCTTATCAGGTTCAGCGTTGTAGCAGGATTCGTCCGCGGCTCAGGTCGGCCAACTGCGTTTGCAGGGTGTCGATATGGGCCTCGCCGAGTGCCAGTTGCAACTCCACGCCATTGGCGGTGAAGGTTTCTTCCAGCACCAGGCCGCCCAGTTCGGCGACACGCAGCTTGACCAGGGGCAGCTCGGCGAAGCCACAGGCGCAGCTCAAGGGCACACGGCTGATCAGTTCGACCCGCTCGGCGTTTTGCAGGCATTTATTCGCGCCACCGCCATACGCCCGGGCCAGGCCACCGGTGCCCAGTTGGATACCGCCATACCAGCGGACCACCAGCACCACGACCTGATCGAAGCCCTGGGCCTCGATGGCGGCCAGGATCGGCCGCCCGGCCGTGCCACCGGGTTCGCCGTCGTCGTTGCTGCGGTATTGCCCGCCGAGTTTCCAGGCCCAGCAGTTGTGCGTGGCGTTGAGGTCGCTGTGCTGCTCGATAAACCCCTGGGCGTCTTGCGGGCTGGTAATCGGCGCGGCGTAGGTGATGAAGCGGCTTTTGCGGATTTCTTTGCGAAATTCGCAAAAGCCCGTAAGGGTGAAAGGCATCGGGTCGCTTCGTTCAGAGGGCCGGCTTGATGCCACAGCCTTTGAGAATAATGTGGATAAGGTTGTTGCCGGCGTCTTCCATGTCCTGTTTGGTCAGCTTGGTGCGACCGGTTACGCGGCAGATCTGGGTGGCAAAGTCAGCGTAATGCTGGGTGCTGCCCCACAGCAGGAAGATCAAGTGTACCGGATCGACGGGGTCCATCTTGCCGCTATCGATCCAGGCCTGGAATACCGCGGCTCGGCCGCTGAACCAGGTGCGGTAGTCCTGGCTGAAATATTCGCTAAGGCATTCGCCGCCGCTGATGATCTCCATGGCAAAGATCCGCGAGGCCTGCGGCTGGCGTCGCGAGTATTCCATCTTGGTGCGGATATAGCGGGTCAGTGCCTCGGCGGGATCATCCTCGGCGGTCAGGGTGTTGAAGGTGCTGTCCCACAGTTCGAGGATATTGCTCAGTACCGCGATATACAGCCCCAGCTTATTGGTGAAGTAATAATGCAGGTTGGCCTTCGGCAGCCCGGCGCTCGCGGCGATGGTGTTCATGCTGGTGCCTTTGTAGCCATGCCGGGCGAATTCGTCTTCAGCGGCCTGGATGATCGCTTGTTCGTTCTTTTGTCGAATGCGGCTGGCGGGTTTTCCAGCGTGGCTGTTGTGGGCAGGAACTTCGAGGCTCATGGAGGTTTCCGTGCAGATCGATGAATGCGATTGCTGCACAGATAACCCACCCTCAAGCCCCAGACAAGTCCCGATACGATAAAAGCGTCAAAGCGGTTCCAGCGTGTCGCTTTCCAGGGCTGGATTTGCGGCAGGCGTTACTGCCTTGGATTCCGGCAGGATCAGGCACAACACAATCGCCGTCAGGCCTCCGCTGGTGATAGCCGAATCGAACAGGTTTTGCACCAGGGTTGGCATCAGGTGCAACAGGTTCGGTTGCGCGGCGATGCCCAGGCCAACCCCAAACGAGGTGGCGATGATCAGCATGCTGCGTCGGTCCAGCGGGGCCTGCGCCAGGATGCGCACGCCGGCGGCGGCGACACTGCCGAACATCACCAGGGTCGCGCCGCCGAGCACTGGCTTGGGGATCTGCTGCAATACCGCGCCAAGCAGTGGAAACAACCCGAGGCCAAACAGCACCACGCCGATGTACAGGCCCACATGGCGGCTGGCGACGCCGGTCAACTGGATCACGCCGTTGTTCTGGGCAAAGGTGGTGTTGGGAAAAGCACTGAAGGTGGCGGCGATCATGCAACTGACGCCATCCCCGAGCACGCCGCCCTTGAGCCGGCTTATATAAGAAGGGCCGTTGATGGGCTGGCGGGCGATCATGCAGTTGGCGGTGAGGTCGCCCACGGTTTCGATGCTGCTGATCAGATAAATCAGCGCCACCGGCAGGAAAGCGCTCCAGTCGAAGTTGAAGCCAAAATGGAACGGCGTCGGCAGGCTGATCAAGGGCAGGTCGGGCAAGGGCTGGGGCACCAGTTTGCCGCTGAACCAGGCGGCGAGGCTGCCCAACAGCAGGCCGATGATGATCGCACTCAGGCGTACCCAGGGTGTGTTCGAGCGGTTGAGCAGGATAATCGTCAGCACCACGAACAGGCCCAGGGCCAGGTTGGTCGGTGCGCCAAAGTCCGGCGCATTGAAGCCACCGCCCAGGTCGGTGATGCCCACCTTGATCAGGCTGATGCCAATCAGGGTAATCACAATCCCGGTTACCAGCGGCGTGATGACCCGGCGCAACTGGCCGATAAAGCGGCTCAACACGATCTGCACCAGCGCGCCGAAAAAGCACACGCCAAAGATCATCGCCAGGATATCTTCCGGGCTGCCGCCGCGCTGCTTGACCAGGAAACCCGCCGACAACACCGCGCCGAGAAAGGCAAAGCTGGTGCCTTGCAGGCAGATCATCCCTGCGCCAATTCCAAATGGCCTACGGGCCTGGATGAAGGTGCCGACACCGGAAACCATCAACGCCATGCTGATCAGGTAGGGCAGGTGGGCGGCCAGGCCCAGGGTCGAGCCGATGATCAACGGCGGGGTAATGATGCCGACGAAGCTGGCGAGCACATGTTGCAGGGCCGCGAGCAACGCGGGCAATGGTTTGGGGCGGTCGTTGAGGCCGTAGATCAGGTCGCTGGCACTGGAGGATTCTGGTGGCATGGCATGGGGACTCAGGGCTGACGGTTCATGGTCCCTGTGCCTTGCAAAAAGCTGTCCAGTTGCTCAGGTTTTGTGTGGGCCCCGTATCAGCGGGTCGCGGCCAGGCTTTCGAGAAAGCTTTCCAGCACCAAATGGGGGCGACGGCCCTTGCGGGTGACCGAAGCCAGGCTTAAATCGTAAAAGCGTGTAGGCGGTTTCAGCGCGCGCAGTCGGCCTTGTTGCACCCACAGGCTGGCGTAGTGGTCGGGCAGGTAGCCGATATAGCGCCCGGTGAGGATCAGGAAGGCCATGCCTTCGCGGTCGGAAGCGCTGGCGGTGCAGTTGAGCGCTTGATAGTGGGCTTGGATATCGGCGGGCAGGCGGAAAGTCGGTGCGATGGCGTCCTGGCTATTGATGCGTTGGTCGTCCAGTTGCCTGTCGTCGGCGTAGAACAACGGATGGCCCACCGCGCAGTAGAGCAGCGAGCGTTCGCTGTACAGGGGTTGGTATTCCAGGCCCGACAGCGCGCTGGCCTGGGGCACCACGCCGACATGCAGGCGCCCGTCGAGCACGCCTTGCTCCACTTCGTTGGGGGCGATCATGCGGATCTGGATCTGCACGTCGGGGCCACGTTCTTTCAACTGCGCCAGGGCATGGGTGATGCGCATATGGGGCAGGGTCACCAGGTTATCGGTCAGGCCGATGATCAGTTCGCCACGCAGGTGTTGGTGCAGGCCGTTGACCTCGGTGCGGAAGCTTTCCAGGGCACTTAATAGTTGCAGTGCCGATTGGTAGACCTCGCGGCCTTCCTCCGTCAGGGAGAAACCGGCGCGCCCGCGTTGGCACAGGCGCAGGCCCAGGCGTTGTTCGAGGTCGCTCATCTGCTGGCTGATGGCGGAGCGGCCGATGCCTAGCACGGTTTCCGCCGCCGAGAAGCCTCCGCACTCCACCACACTGCGGAAGATGCGCAACAGGCGGATATCGAAGTCGCTGACTTGGGCCAGTGGGTCGGGTCGGCGGCTGCTCATAGTTTAGTAAAGACCTGACTGAAGGTTAGAAGAGTTGGATTTCCCAGACTTTATCCCCGTGGCAATTTAGCTGCAACAACGCTTTCAATCCCGACGCTGCCTTTTGCCTTGCGAGGTTTTGCTGATGAATATGCCCGAAAACGCCCCATCCACCCTGGCCAGCCAATTGAAGCTGGATGCCCACTGGATGCCTTACACCGCCAACCGTAACTTCCAGCGCGACCCGCGCCTGATCGTGGGGGCCGAAGGCAGTTGGTTGATCGATGACAAGGGGCGCCGGGTCTATGACTCATTGTCAGGCCTGTGGACCTGCGGCGCAGGGCACACGCGTAAGGAAATCCAGGAAGCGGTCGCCAAGCAGTTGGGCACCCTGGACTACTCGCCGGGCTTCCAATACGGTCATCCGCTGTCCTTCCAGTTGGCAGAAAAGATTACCGACCTGACCCCAGGCAATCTGAATCATGTGTTCTTCACCGACTCCGGTTCCGAATGCGCCGATACGGCGGTGAAGATGGTGCGTGCGTACTGGCGCCTCAAGGGCCAGGCGACCAAGACCAAGATGATCGGCCGCGCCCGTGGTTATCACGGGGTGAACATCGCCGGGACCAGCCTGGGCGGCGTCAACGGCAATCGTAAGATTTTTGGCCAGGCGATGATGGATGTCGACCACCTGCCCCATACCCTGCTGGCGAGCAATGCCTTCTCCCGCGGTATTCCTGAGCAGGGCGGTATTGCCCTGGCGGACGAGTTGCTCAAGCTGATCGAGTTGCATGATGCGTCGAACATCGCGGCGGTGTTCGTCGAGCCGCTGGCAGGTTCCGCTGGCGTACTTGTGCCGCCCCAGGGTTACCTCAAGCGCTTGCGTGAAATTTGTGACCAGCACAATATCCTGCTGGTGTTCGACGAAGTGATCACCGGCTTTGGCCGGACCGGTTCGATGTTCGGTGCGGACAGCTTCGGCGTGACCCCAGACCTGATGTGCATTGCCAAGCAAGTTACCAACGGCGCGATCCCGATGGGTGCGGTGATTGCCAGCAGCGAGATCTATCAGACATTCATGAACCAGGCGACGCCCGAGTACGCGGTGGAATTCCCACACGGCTACACCTACTCGGCACACCCTGTGGCCTGTGCGGCGGGGCTGGCGGCATTGGATCTGTTGCAGAAGGAAAACCTGGTGCAGAGCGTGGCCGAAGTCGCGCCGCACTTTGAGAATGCGCTGCATGGCCTCAAGGGCAGCAAGAACGTGATCGACATCCGTAACTACGGCCTGGCCGGTGCGATCCAGATCGCGCCGCGTGATGGGGATGCCATTGTGCGTCCATTCGAGGCGGGCATGGCGCTGTGGAAGGCTGGGTTCTATGTACGCTTTGGCGGCGACACCCTGCAGTTCGGCCCAACTTTCAACAGCAAGCCGCAGGACCTGGATCGCTTGTTCGATGCAGTCGGCGAAGTGCTGAACAAGATCGACTGATTTCTCCTTCTATATAGAACAACAGCCTGGCGCGACGCGTGTCGCGCCTGTGGACAACTTTTCAGGAGCCTTGCATGAGCCTTATCCAGCATTTGATCAATGGCGAAATGGTCAACGACAGCGGGCGTAGTGCCGACGTTTACAACCCGTCCACCGGCCAGGTGATTCACCAGGTGCCATTGGCCAGCCGCGAAACCATCCAACGGGCCATCGACTCGGCCAAGGCGGCATTCCCGGCCTGGCGCAATACGCCACCGGCCAAGCGTGCCCAGGTGATGTTTCGTTTCAAGCAATTGCTGGAGCAGAACGAAGCCCGCATCTCGCAATTGATCAGCGAGGAGCATGGCAAGACGCTGGAAGATGCTGCCGGTGAGCTCAAGCGCGGGATCGAGAACGTCGAGTACGCGTGTTCGGCCCCGGAAATCCTCAAGGGCGAGTACAGCCGTAACGTTGGCCCGAACATCGATGCCTGGTCCGACTTCCAGCCGCTGGGCGTGGTGGCGGGCATCACCCCGTTCAACTTTCCGGCCATGGTGCCGCTGTGGATGTATCCACTGGCCATCGTCTGCGGTAACTGTTTCATCCTTAAGCCATCGGAACGCGATCCAAGCTCGACCCTGCTGATTGCCCAACTGCTGCAGGACGCGGGTTTGCCCAAAGGTGTGTTGAGCGTGGTGCATGGTGACAAGGGCGCGGTGGATGCGCTGATCGAGGCGCCTGAGGTCAAGGCCTTGAGTTTTGTGGGATCGACGCCGATTGCCGAGTACATCTATTCCGAAGCCACCAAGCGCGGCAAGCGTGTACAGGCGCTGGGCGGGGCCAAGAACCATGCGGTGCTGATGCCGGATGCGGACCTGGATAACGCCGTCAGTGCTTTGATGGGCGCAGCCTACGGTTCCTGCGGCGAGCGTTGCATGGCGATCTCGGTGGCAGTGTGTGTGGGCGACCAGGTGGCGGATGCATTGATTGCCAAGCTGGTGCCGCAGATCAAGGCGCTGAAGATTGGCGCGGGGACTTCTTGTGGCCTGGACATGGGGCCGCTGGTTTCTGCGCAGGCGCGGGACAAGGTCAGTGGCTATATAGAAGACGGTGTGTCTTCGGGTGCTGAGTTGGTGGTCGATGGCCGTGGCCTGAGCGTTAGTGGGCATGAGGACGGTTTCTTCCTCGGGGGCTGCCTGTTTGATCGTGTGACGCCGCAGATGCGTATCTATAAAGAAGAAATCTTTGGCCCAGTGCTGTGCATCGTCCGGGTGAACAGCCTGGAAGCGGCGATGCAACTGATCAATGATCACGAATATGGCAACGGCACCTGCATTTTTACCCGTGACGGTGAAGCGGCACGCCTGTTCTGTGACGAGATTGAAGTGGGCATGGTGGGCGTTAACGTGCCATTGCCGGTGCCGGTGGCTTATCACAGCTTTGGCGGCTGGAAGCGCTCGCTGTTTGGCGACTTGCATGCCTATGGGCCGGATGGGGTGCGCTTCTACACCCGTCGCAAGGCGATCACCCAGCGCTGGCCGCAGCGTGCCAGCCATGAAGCCTCGCAGTTCGCGTTCCCTAGTTTGTAAGGTTGCATGAATAGAAAGCCGGCCCCTGGGGGCCGGCTTTCACGTTTTCGGGGCTTTTTTGACCGATATGAAAGATTTGTGAAAATAGGGGTTGACGGCAGATCCTGGAAGTCTATAATTCGCCCCACTTCCGGCGCAGTCGAAACGGAAAACTCCTTGGTAAACAAAGAGTTACGCAGAATTCGACAGCGAGTTGCTTCAGTTCATCGAAGCCCAGA